>Ga0163146_10000070_pt1 | contig 127242 bp, 141 predicted proteins | sample OliLakLV19MP7G1_FD_148648 | JGI IMG/M metagenome (GOLD analysis project Ga0163146, IMG submission 148648) | Freshwater microbial mat bacterial communities from Lake Vanda, McMurdo Dry Valleys, Antarctica - Oligotrophic Lake LV.19.MP7.G1 | ecosystem: Environmental > Aquatic > Freshwater > Lake... | reverse complement strand
ATCCTGAGCGTCACCCCGTTCGAGAAAGCGCCGTTGTTTCAGTTGCTTACCGATATGGCGCCGGCGGAAACATCCCCCGCCAACCCCAACCAACTGATTTTGCTATGAATCCTGTCGGACGCTATTGATATGGCAGATTACCTTACAAAGCTGTAACAGCCTAGGAGCTGACGCAGATGTCGAAGCATAAGTATGGTTCGGGCCTTGCAATCCAACATGTCTCATTTGTTTTGTATCCCCCTTCTCGTGATTACCCCTTCGCCTTCCCCTGCCGCGCCTCGCGCAGACTGACCAATACTTGCTGAATCTGCTGGTGCAATCGGGCCAGCACATCGATCCCCATCGCAACGCGGGTGACGAGGGCGCCTTCCAAACCTTTCGGCGCCGCCGGACCATCCTTCGCCGTCTTGGCGATGGCGGCTAATAATGTGGGCTCAATGAAGCCGAAGTCCAGATAGGCAATGCCCTGCGCCACGCCGACGTTCGTGTAGTTCGTGGCGCGTGGATGGGCCGAGGACTCGCTGGGCTTCAAACGGACATTCAAGGCAAGGGTCTTATCGAGGGTCTGGTCGTTGGATGCACTCATGCTCGTGGGCTCCTTGTATGGTTCATGCGCATGTGGGTACACAAACGGACACAATGTATGAATAACAGACTGTGTCCGCAGATTCTGAGGATAATCGCTCGCACGATACTTTATGTTGGTAGGTATGATGAGAACGCTTGCCAGTCTCGTGTATCGTAGGCCAAACGTTGAAGGTCACAAGAGAAAAGCAAGATATGCACCATCACTGCTCCATGCCCGCAACTTAGAGAAAAAATACAACGGGCGGATATTTCACGATGCCACCAGTTTCTCTAGGCCTCCAATCGATCGATTGTTCCCAATTTGAATGTGATGATCAATCTTCAGGAACCCGGTGTGGGTCGCGGTGCCATCGCTCCCCTCGCCCAGCCGCTAAATCCCAAACTGGTCGGCGCTACAACGCGAGACCGTCCGTAGCCCGGAGTCAGTCCTGACCAAATTGACCCTATTTTTGTATCCATGATCGCTCCGTCGGCGCTGTGATGCACACCTGTCCCTCTCCCTCCCATGCTAAAACCTTGTTGGCAATCGCCCCGTTCTAGCGTAAGATTTGCCCACGATCAGACATCGCCCATTGTTCACGTCTCCCCTATGACACCACTGGACCCAATAGTACTCGCGCGCCTTGCGCAAAAGTATGTCTGGTGGACGACACCGAATGTCGCCGTGACCATGCCGGAGCGTGTTGTGGCACATGTGATGAATATCGGCGATTACGACGATGTGCAGACCCTGGCGACACTTGTGGGAGATACCTATCTCCGCACGGTGCTGCAACAGGCGGAAATCGGCCAATTCACACCCCGTTCATGGGCCTACTGGCATTATCGGCTTGGTCTGGCGGCGCCGGGTCATCTACCTGCCATGCCTAGGCGGATGTTCGCATGATCGGCATCTTTACGCCTTGCTTGGATATTTTACCGAGTGCGCAACGACAAGTGTGGCCTCTGCTCCACCCTGCATCGCGCTTGGGGTTTGTGCTCTACGGCGGCACGGCGATTGCTTTGCGACTCGGCCATCGTTCGTCCGTCGATTATGACTTTTTCACGGACCAGCCGTTGAATGCGCACGCATTGTATGCAGCCTTTCCCTTTCTACACCAGTCCACGATCCTCCAAGACTTGCCAGATACCCTTACGGCCCTTGTACCCCCGAGCGCATCGACTGATCAACACGTGAAGATCTCCTTCTTTGGAACGCTGTCGTTTGGGCGAGTGGGTGTGCCGGAGCTGACCGATGATAGGATCGTCCAAGTGGCTGCACTCGATGATCTGATGGCCACCAAAGTCAAGGTGATCTTGCAACGGATCGAAGCCAAAGACTACCAAGACATCGCCGCGATGATCAGATCAGGGATAGGACTTTCACAGGGGCTTGGCAGCGCCCGCGCCTTGTTTGGATCGGCGTTTCAGCCAAGCGAGAGCTTGAAAGCCCTTGTGTATTTTGAAGGTGGTGATCTTCATCGGCTCACACAAGAAGAGCGGACGCTTCTCATTGAGGCTGCCAGTGCGGTGCGTGCGCTGCCGACGGTGAGCATCCGAGAACATACGCTAGCCCTCTCCGATGCCACGTAAGACCGCTGTGCCTCTCCCCCCACATCATCATTGTACAGAAGCGTTCACCAGCGATGTGGGCCAGGCAAGAAGTGTGGGATAATGGTCGCGAAGATTTTCTCTGAGTGAACAGTCATGATGGTATTGAAGGAATGGTGGAGGTGGTTTGGGCGGCAAAGCCGACTCAACAAGGTGATCATCGTTGGATTTTCGTCCTCGTTGGTGCTGTTTCTCGCTCCTCTGATCGTCTCCTGGTTCAAGCCAACCCCGGTTCATGTCGGCGTCGCCTTCTACATGTATGAGCGCGCCTTTCTCCTGGAGGGGGACAGTAAGACCTATTTTTATGAAAACCGGAACCTGGTGTCCGGTTGCCGTCTCCGGCGCATCGAACAGACATTGCCGAAAGGTCGGGCCAAGACCCTTGATCCACAGTCCTGGGTCATGATCAAGTTCCTCATTGAAAATGTGTCGGACCACCGCCTCACCAATCTCCGTTTCGATATCAAATCCCCTCTCTTGCGCCCTAGCACCGCACTGTTTACAACCTCGAACCTGGAGGCCACAGGAATGTTGGACGCGACGGCGACGGATACGTTAGGCAAATATATGATCACGGTTCCAGTCATCGAGCCGACGGTCTCAGCTGTTGTGAGCCTGAAGACACCTATCGACGACACCTTGCGCCAGGTGATTTATATGGACCGTAGCCGGATGACGGTTCAGGTGCTCCATCTGTCAGGGGATCAATTCGGGACGTTTCCCCTCAAGGTGTCTCGCCTCAATGCGATGAAGATTTTGAATCGGGAAAGCGTGTTGCGAACGGGCGAGGAAACGTTTGCGAATGAAAAGATGGAGCTGACGATGCTTCGCCCCGATGAACCAGACCTGAAGGATGACGCCGTGTCGTATCAACCGCTGTCGATGGCGCGCGACTGCCCGGAGGGGACCGCGGGCGACTGGTAGGGTTCTCCTTCAAGGTTTCTCCGTGCTACACTGCGGCATGCCCACTCAGCCACTCATGGAAAGACCTGTGCCCCCACTTCTACTGTTACCGGCCTATTTAGGCACGAGTGCAATCGGCGAGGCGATTGAGACGGAGCGGGGGCGACGGATGCTGTGGCTCGAAATTCTCGTGAACGATCGGCTCGATCTTGCGCCGTGGCAATCTGAGCCGGAGGTTCAGGTCGCCTACCGAACGGCTTGCCGATGGTACACACGGTACCGACGTCTTATCACGTTTCTTGGTGGCCGAGCGCCGCTTCCTGTCGATGCGGGTCCTATCGACGACCGGGATTATCGCGCCTTTGCCGAGGCTCTCTCTTTTGTCTACGCTCACAGCTGATCACGTTATTGCACTCCTAAAGGATTACACCAGACAGACTGGTGCGACGGTCGATGTCTTGCTCGTGGGGGCGCTAGCGCTCCAGGCTTACGGATATCAGGATCGATTGACGCGCGATGTGGATGCGGAAGTGGTGGGTTCGGTCGAGGCGTTGGCTGGATTCTTCAGCCAGCACCAGCTTCCAGCAGACCTCACGGAAAACTTCTCTGGGTGGTCCATTGTGGCGATGCCGCCAGGGTATCGTGAGCGTGCAACCGACCTTGTTCACCAGGCTCAATTGCGAGTGAAACTGTTGGCGCCTGTGGATTTCATTATCTCGAAGCTGCGTCGCGGGACCGATCTGGATCTTGATGATGCACGCTTTGTGGTTACTCGATTTGGAATCACCACAGATCCTATTCGGCACGCCGCTGCGGCGGCTGTCGCTGCCTCTCCACAGGACACCGCGCTCTTTCTTTTTCGAAAGACAGTGGACCTCTTTTGCCAAAGCCTTCCACCTGTCAAACCCTAGTGGCTGTGTCTGATCGCGTGACTGATGAGGCACACTCAAGAGTGTATGTCTGCTTTTCGACAGGCACAAGGCGAAGGGACTGCAGGGTTACAGTTGGTGGTAAGCTTGTCGAATCATGACGACAGCAGACGCACGATGTATCGGCTGGCGTTGTCTGTCTCTCAAGTCGGTGTGCACCATGCCGCGAAGATAGTTGACACTCGGAGGGGTTCAGGACTACACAACACCTATGGCCATTCATCCTCTCGCAGGAACTCCTGCACCGACATCGATGCTGATCGATGTCTCGAAGCTGATGGCATTCTACTTTTCAGAACAGCCTGACGTACAGGTACTAGAGCAACGAGTATCCTTTGGTACATCTGGACATCGGGGCTCTGCCTTCAAGCAAAGCTTTAATGAATGGCATATTCTGGCCATCGCGCAGGCGATCTGTGAATATCGAGCCGGTCAGGGCACAGTCGGGCCGCTCTATCTCGGCAAAGACACCCACGCACTCTCGGGACCTGCTTGTGCCAGTGCGCTTGAGGTGTTGGCAGCGAACGGCGTTGAGGTGATGATCGATCAGGATGGTGGCTACACCCCCACCCCGGTCATCTCTCACGCGATCCTCACCTATAATCGAGGAAGAACATCAGGGCTCGCCGACGGCATCGTCATCACTCCCTCCCACAATCCGCCGGAGGACGGCGGCATCAAGTACAACCCATCTCATGGTGGGCCGGCTGATACCGTGGTCACGAAGTGGATTGAGGATCGAGCCAATGCCCTCCTCGCCAGTGATCTGCGAGGGGTCAAGCGTCTGTCGTCCAACCAGGCTCGCCGTGCGAACACCACCCACCAGCATGATTACCTTGGTGCCTACATCGGCGATCTTGCAGAGATCATCGATATGGATGTGATTCGGACAGCCGGGTTGACACTCGGCATCGATCCGCTCGGCGGGTCCGGTGTGGCCTACTGGCAGCCGATTGCAGAGCGGTATGGCTTCAATATCGAGATGGTGAATCCTTCCGTTGATCCGACCTTCCGCTTCATGCCGCTCGATTGGGACGGCAAGATTCGTATGGACTGTTCCTCTCCCTATGCGATGACGAACCTCATTGCGCTGAAAGATCGCTTCGATGTCGCCTTCGGCAACGATGCCGACAACGACCGACACGGCATCGTCACCCGCTCTGCCGGCCTGATGAATCCCAATCACTACCTCGCGGTCTCGATCTCCTACCTCTTTGCTCACCGACCTGGGTGGAAGCCAGACGCAGGGATCGGGAAGACGCTGGTGAGCAGCAGTTTAATCGACCGTGTGGCAACCAAGCTCGGACACACACTTGTCGAAGTGCCGGTCGGCTTCAAATGGTTCGTCAATGGCTTGCTCAACGGCTCACTCGGGTTCGGCGGTGAAGAAAGCGCGGGGGCCTCGTTCCTTCGTCGAGATGGATCGGTCTGGACGACTGATAAGGACGGCATCATCATGAATCTTTTGGCCGCGGAGATGATGGCCAAGACCGGTCGCGATCCTGGTGAACTGTATCGAGAGCTGACCAACGAACTCGGAGAACCGCGGTACGAACGGATCGATGCGGCTGCGACGCCAGAACAGAAAACCATCCTCTCAAAGCTCTCACCGGACCAGGTGCAGGCATCAGAATTGGCTGGCGACGCCATCGTCGCCAAACTGACGACCGCCCCTGGTAATGGCGCATCGATCGGCGGATTGAAAGTCGTGACTGAGCAAGGCTGGTTCGCCGCGCGCCCCTCCGGCACCGAAGACGTCTATAAACTCTACGCCGAAAGCTTCAGAGGAAAAGACCATCTCAAGCGGATTCAAGAAGAGGGACAAGCGATTATCCTCAAGGCGCTTGCAGGTGCGAAGCCAGTCTAAGTGTGGGAAGGGTACGGCAACCCACTGCGGGCTTAAGTTGACGCCGAGGCTCCGATGTATTACAGTCTGTATGACATTTGAGCGAAAGGAGGAGTTTCATGGGTCTCCGAACCGTTCGTCTAGACGATGAAACCGAGAAAGTGCTCAAGCAGGTCACACTGAAAACAGGGTGGTCTGTGTCCACTGCGCTCAAGCGCGGCGTGCTGGTCCTTCGAGATGAGGTGGGCCGTACCAGTCAGCAGTCAGCCTTCGACATTTACCGCCGCCTCGACCTTGGGCCGGGCGGGTACGCACTTGCACCTTCGACTGAAACCCGGCGTGGAATGCAGATTGCCTTGCGCCGGAAGTCGCGCCGATGATCTTGGTCGATACTGGCCCCTTCGTCGCGCTGTTCGATCCTCAAGATGCCGAACATACCCGGTGCAAAGACATCCTCAGTATCACACGAGCCCCCCTGTTCACAACCATCCCAGTCCTAACCGAAGCGTTCCACCTATTAACGCCGAACAGCATAGGCGCTGACCGGCTGCGTGACTTCATCCTTAATGGCGGAGTGTCCCTCTGGTTTCTGGATCAGGTATCGACGGCGCGAGCGTTCGAATTGATGGAACAGTATGGCGATCACCCAATGGATCTGGCAGACGCTTCTGTCATTGTCGCTGCGGAATCGTTACGTACCACTAAAGTATTCACGCTCGACCTTGCCGACTTTCGGCGATACCGGATTCGCCGGGGCCACCGCCACATGAAAATCGATATCCTGGGATGAGAGTGTGACGAGCTGAAGTGTTGGTCGCGCAAGGCTGGTTGGCCGACTGCCCTTCCGGTACCAAAGACGTCTATAAACTCTACGACGAAAGCTTCCGAGGAAAAGGACATCTCAGTCAGATTCAAGAAGAAGCGCAGGCGCTGATTGGACATGTTCTCGCCGCAAACAAGTAAGAGAACCCAGGCGCTTCACATGGGTAAAGAAACAGAATTTATGAGGAAAGAGGAGAGAGCTTGACCCGTCGAAAGACTTCCGCATACTGACCTGCCGGGGCGCTGGCCTTGGGATCGGCGAAGACGGCTCGCCAGCGGTTCAACCCCAGCACTCCTTCTCCATAGGGTATCGTGGCCACCTGACTTCGATGCTCCGCAATGGCGGCCATCTTCTTGGTGACCTGGCGGTCGATGTACTCAAGGCGGTCCCAGGTCGCGAAGGGACCCCAAATTTCGTAGGCCCAGAGGCCTCCGCTCAGCGCAATGCCGGATTCAAGAACACTTTCTCTCGCCAACTTGCCGGCCACACGATGGGCCGGATGTCGGTCGAGTTCTTCATCCAGTGTATAGACCTCGGTCGGTCTGAGGCGGGCCAGTATCTCGACGAGCCTTCGCCCCACCGATGCCGTATCGATCGCCTCCGGCGCGTCCGGTTCGTCGCAAAAGATCACCTCGTTGACGCCCAAGATGTCGGCGGCACGAAGCGCCTCTTCTCTTCTTATGTCGATCATCCGTTGCTCCGTCAACGCGAAGGGATTGGACGACCGGCCACCGTTTGTGACGACGACAGAGGTTATCACCGCCGTACCCTCCACCAATTTGGCCACCGTTCCCCCCATGCCGATTTCCATATCGTCAGGATGCGCGCTGATGATGAGGATGTTGTTGTGGCTCATGGCTGAGAGGTATCCATTCGGACCGCACCTATTCTGAACAACCAAGACAGATTGTGCCGTCGCACGGATAGATATCTACTGTACCGATTGAAATTGTACGCGTGAACGATGGGAATGCAAGGCCTCTCTCGGTTCAAGTCTGCTTGATTCTCTTTCGCCGAATACCCGTAGTCTCCGGCCTTCACGGTCGAAGCGGCTGCCTCGACAGCGTAGGCAAGACGATAAGAACCATGCGGGTGACGGGTCGATCCGATATTGAGGTGGGAATCATCCTGGACAGAGCGGGCTCACGTATGATCGCAGGTATGTTCAGCGAGTCGTCAAGATCGATTCCATGTTGTTCTCAAGGTCGTTCACGACGACCCACTCGGTCGCGCCGGCCTTGCGCACCTTGGCTTCCCAGCGGGCCAGACGATCGAGATAGAGCCGAGGGTCGGCGTTGTCCGTGCCCAACTTGGTCACGTTCAACGCGACAATACGAAACCCATCAAGATTGATCGGAAAATCGCGGATCGTGCCCTTGCCCAATTCCTCCTGCATATCTGAGAAAATGACGATGGTCTTGATGCCGGCCTTGGTCTCGTTCAGATATTCCGCGCCCTGTATCAAGCCCCCGGTAATATCGGTATAGGCGCTACCTTTTACTTGCGTGGCAAACTCTTCAATACTGTTCTTGAAGGCGCGCTTTTGCGAGGTGGCCTGCGACGGGCGTTTGTCGAACGTCACCTTGGCCACGATATCTTTTTCAGTGAAGCTGCGCGTTTCCACCTTGGCGACAGCCAACGAATCCCCTGGGTTCAACGTCGCCAGTAGGTAATTGATAATCTTAGACGCCTTCCCCATCTCCCGCGCATAGGTACCGGACGTGTCCACCAGCATATAGACGCCATGGCTGTGCATACGGCCATCGCCACAGGCGGTGGCGAGTACTACGCTGAACGACAGGATTAGGAGGGTCAGATATTTCTTCATGCCGCCCTCCTGGATTTGGACCGTTCCTTTTCTCCCCTGTCTTCCGTCGAGCCTGTACGCATTCCGATCACCCAGCGTTCGATCATCAGCGGCACGACGATCGCGATGTCATAGGTCGATTCGAGCACGTTGGCGAGCCGCTTGGACAACAGACCGGCGAACCTGAGCACCACACCCAGGCCGCGCATACCCTGAACGAGCAATACACCAAGGACCGTGCGCAGCGAATGCACGGCATTTTCGAACGGGATCGCCACGAACGCCAAGGCGAACGGAAGCACGAAGCCCATGACCATTTGTCCGATCATCGGGATGCTGGAGAGCGCGCCGTCCGACGCAGCCGGTGCGGCAGAGGCAAGATCCCGCATCAGCGACGCCTTGTCGGAGATCAGCATATCGCGCATCAGCGCGAGGGACGATTCGATGGCGGCCAGGATGACCAAAAACACCAGTGATGCGATCATCAAACGATGGCGCATCGTGTCGTCCATGCTGGCAATCCTGGGAAACAGTTGCGTAATGCGCAGCGATTCGAGCAGGAACAGGCCCATAGAGGCTTCCATCAGAATAATCACCAAGGCCGCGACATCCGACGTCTTCATGTTGCTGGTGATGTAATCGCTGGCGCCCACCATCTCCGACATCGGCAGGGCAATCAGTTTGTTGTTGATAAACGCCCCGCCCATCGCAATCGCCAGAACCAGCCAGGAGATCGCCAATTGCACGAACGACGATGTCGTCAATGCAAGCTCCGTCTTGCTGTCCTTAGCGCGTATGCCCTCGAGCTTTCCCATATGGCCATCGATCTGCTTCGCGTTGGTCTGCAGCGTGAGCATCTTCTTATCCATCTCGCCGATCAGCTTCTCCACAGCGCGCCATGATGGCTGCATCGCTTTCAAGATCTTGTGTCGTTCTTCATAGGACCGTCGGAACTCGGCCACTGTCTGGTCATGGATTTTCTGGATGGATTTATTGATTTCTTCCAGCAGTTTGCGTGGAATGTCGCCGCCCGATTTGATCTGTGCGACCGATTCGAGCGCGCTTACCCATTCCGGAGGGGGCGGCGGGACTATTCCACACTTGCGGTAGTCATCTTCGATGCGCGTCGCTTCTTCCATCATTTTTCGCTGCAAGGCAGGAAACTCCTGCATATCCTTGCGAATGATCGTGCCCACTCGCTCGAATTCCCGATCGATCACGACCGCTTCGCTCTCCTGCCCCTCTGCCAGCAGCACTGACTGGTTACGCACTCCCATCTGTTCCGCAGCCTGGAACAACCAGCGGGAAATGAACCGCATCGAGTGGGATATCAGCCCGCACACCGAGTGAATGACCCCATGCATCGGCTTGCGCGCGGCATAGAGGAACAGCATCGCCAGTACACCCATGACAAACACAGATAGGGCTACGCTATTGGGCCAAAACAACCATGCATTCCAGGTCGACATGACGAGTTCCCCCCTTAACGATCCCGCTGCTGTTCTCATATTGTTTCGATGCACCAAGGATGGGATCAGGCCGCAATGGATAGGCATCAGGATGACGAGTACGGCCTGCCATCACACCGGTGCGCGCCTCACGCTCGATCATCTCCACCTCGGAAGTGTAGCCTCGATCGGCTGGAACGCAAGGCGCTCAAAGACTCTGCGCCATTGAGGCGTTCTCGAGTAGGCATGATTGATGCCGCTTCGTCGCAAATCTCTCAAACATCGTGCCTATCGCCATGGCGCGAGGCAGGAGCAAGGACGTTCCTTCTACTCCCTCCTCGCCCCTCACCCAGCGATCCAAGCGCGGACTGCATGGAATTGCACAGACCTGTACATGAATGGAGCACCCAGCCTGAAGCTGCGAGGAAGCGAGGAGGAATATAACGCGGGCGAGGTGGGCCGCTTATTTCACGATTGTCAGCTCACCGAGCGATTGCGCTCCAGAGCGTTGCGACGATCCACAGCACCGCTGCAATCGCGAGCAGCAGGAGCACGACGGTCCCACCGATGATGCCGGCTACATAGAGCCTGGCTTGCTGCATTTCTCGATAGGGTTGAACCGCAGCCCGACGCAGTAGGTCTGCATTTCTCGCGTGACTCCGAAACCAGATGGAAAAGAGATCTCCGACAATGGGGATGGCGCCGACTGTCCCGTTGATGAGGAGATTGAGGCTCATCCGCATCATGACGACCTGCGGCACGTGAAGCCGCGCGGCCAAGACCAGGATGACGGTCCCGATAAGATTGGCGATCATGTCCCCGATTCCTGGGATCAGTCCGAGTAACGGATCGAGTCCAAGATAGAAGCGTGTGCCAGGAATTTTGACGGTCGTATCCAGAATCTTGGCTAATAGTTCAGCCGTCGCCACCACGGCTTCTCGTTGAGGATCGGGAGAGGGAGACCCTGGGGGGCGATGTGGAGCTGGGTCAGCCACGATGTGATCGAACGGCATGTTCTTTCAACCAACAGCGGTCCATCACGACAAGCAGACCGGATGCTCTCGCACGAACAGCGGCCTGTTCGTTGATGATCCCTTCTTGCATCCAGATCGCTTTGGCGCTACGAGCCATGGCTTCTTCGACGAGAGGCAGAACGTCCTCCGACTTCCTGAAGATATTCACCAGATCAATGGTGTCTGGCACGGCGGCAAGTGCCGGATAGGCCGGCTCACCGAAGACGTTCGTCTCGTTCGGATTGACCGGAATCACGCGATAGCCTTGCAGCTGCATGTAGGCGGCCACGCGATACGACGGCCGCGCCGGGTTCGTCGATAATCCCACCAGGGCTATCGCGGGGCAATCCTTAAGGATTCGTGTCATCGTCATCTCATCTGCATCGCTCATGGGAGCGAACAGTATCATGAGAGACACTGCGGAACAATTCTTCATGAGCGAGCAAACCGGCCTGACGGGTGGTCAAAAAGACCACGTCCTCGCCCACTCAGCCCAGGCGCGCTAAGAGCCATTTCACAGGCAAGGCCGTAACAGAAGAGGGGTTCCGCTCACTCTCGCTGGCAACCGTACAACGTATCAAACTGACCAATCCTACGTTGAGTGCGGAACTGCACCAGGCCCTGGCCACCCTCGCGACGAACCACGACACCCAGAAGAAAATAGTCTCGATTACCTTCGACGGTGCCGGGACCCGCCAGGCCCGTGTGGCCTATCTGACGGAAACCCCAGTCTGGAAGACCACCTATCGACTCGTCTTAGATGAGGGTGTCTCGCTGAAGAAGGGCACGATGCTTATCTTACGCCGCTTGGTCGAAGACCGAACCTATCTTGTAAAGAACCGCGATACCAAAGCCAAGACCGTCCTGATCGAGCAACCCTATCGCGCAGACTGGAAACTTGCCGAGCCAAAGGAACCGACCGAACGGACACGCGACCTCTACCGCTTTAGCCTTGCCGTCGATCCAGGGAAAAGCGCGACGCTCCGCGTCAAGGAAACGCTACCCTTACAGGAATCGATCCTCTTAATGGAGAGCGGCATCGACCAGATCGTCTATTACCAACAAGCGAAAGAGGTCAGCCAAAAAGTGAAGGAGGCATTACAGCGCTTGGTGCAATTGCGTCATACGCTGGACGACGCGCGCGCCCAACAGACTCGCCTCGACCAACGCACTGCCGAGATCACGGCAGAACATGCTCGCATCCGTGAGAACATGCAACGGCTCCAGCAGAACTCCGAGCTCTATACTCGCTATGTCAAGAAGTTGGACCAGCAGGAAACTGAGCTGGAGAAACTACGCAAGGAGATCGAAACTCTCAAGAGCACCGAAGAGGAACATCGGCGGGAGTTGCAGAACTTTGTGATGAATCTGGACGTGGCCTAATTCTATCGAGCGAAAAACCGCCGGACATCTTCGAGGGGGGCGCAGCCAACAAGGAGATAATGATCCTGTGAGACAATGAGGGGAACCCCGGCCTGGCCTGTGGCATGCCAGGCCGCTTCCCATTCTTGAGCCACCCGGCGATCCTCGCCATCGATCGTCCCCGCACCCTCGGGTGAGCTTCCTGCCTGCTCGACCAATTGCCTGAGCACCTCTGGATCAGAGATGTCCTTGCCCTCGCACCAAAAGGCTCGATAGGTCTCACGCACAAACGTCATCATATGTGATGGATCGCGCCGCAGAAGCGCCACCGCTTGTTCAATGGCCGGTCTGGTGTTCGGCTTACCAGGGGGGAGCGCGATGGGCAGCCCTGGAGCCAGCCGCTGCACGACCGTCACTTCATGGCGCAGTTCAGCGCCCAACGAGCCCTGCCAGGGCTTCATCGGGCGAGGCAGATGCGACGCATGCTGCACACCTCGCCATTCACAGCGATCGAGCAGGCTCATCTCGTGCAGCCGTTCGTGCATCGCATAACAGAACGGACAGTTGAAGTCGCTGTAGAGAATGCTGGTGCGAGACATCGCTACTCCCTGCTGTACTCACTCCCCCTAGCCCGCATGATTCACGACGCTTCTGCTGCAAGCGCGGATACGCGGCTGTGCCAGGCAGTCTCGCCGTTCAGCCCTTCGACATACTGCACGAGTATGCCTCAGGGCTTCACGCCTCCGAGTGCCTGTCTCGCTTCTCGTCTGCACGCGTTCGCGACGAACCTTCATGAATAATGAGGGCTTGCCTGAGGATACCGAGGATCTCAGCAGCAATTCAATACTATTTTTTTCATCCATCTCATAGTCCACGATATATGTGTTCTTCTATGCGAATCCTCACCGCTGCCATACTCCGGCTAGTCGAGCGACGAGTGCTTCACGATCTATCGAGAAGACACTCGTCAGGTGAACAGGACAAACCATCCGAGAGGGTGGGACGCAAAGCCAAGGGACCTAACCCGCATGATTCATGAACGCTTCTGCTGCAATCGTGGATTCGCTGCTCTTGGGCGTGACGCGTCTTCGATGCGTGAAACGTCGTTCGTGAAGCGTATTTCGTTCCGGAGCCGGGCGCTTCATGTTTCGCACCTGCTTCCAGCGCTTCACGCTTCACGAGATACGCTTCACTCTCTGCTGCGCTTCACGAGGAACACGTTTTCCTGGCGATGTCGTCCCTCGACTGTGCTCGGGACCCTGAGCTTTGTCGAAGGGCGACGAACCGTCATGAATCATGCGGGCTAAGCGACAGGGGCTACGATCAATCTCAGGTGGAATTGTCGAATGTCAATCTCGCTGAAGAACGCCTCAACCTGATGCTCGCCCAGAGGGGATTTGACGCGAATCTCAATACCCTGAGGACAACCGACGCATGCTGTGCACCATGCTGGATAGGAAGCGGTAGCAGCCGGTACTATTGCCTCTGTCCCTGCAGGCACAACGTTCGGGGCCGTCAGCCTCGAGCGTTCCGCCCGTGGCCTGTCAGCCGGACCCAGTGCGAGGGTAGCCAGACGCGTGTATGAGATTGCCGGTTCAGGTTACGGCACTCTGCGCCGATAGAGATGATTGAGACCTCATCGACGCATCGTTGACTCAGACACCTGTGAGACTTATGTAACGAGTATGCCAACACCTTCGACCTCCCAGACCCCTGACCTGGGAAAAACCGGGCCTATTTCCACGAAGCTTACCGACCTCCGGATCGGCATGTACGTGGATTTAAACTGTTCGTGGTTTAAGCATCCTTTTGGTTGCAAGACGTTCAAAATCGCATCTGAAAAAGAGTTAACCACCATCCAAGGCCTGGACCTGCCCTCGGTGCTCGTCGACCCATCCCTGTCCGATCGCGACCTGGCGGAACCGGGGACCGAGGCCGGCTTTGAACAAACAAGAGACGCCGCAGCAAACCTTGCCGACGCCTCTCCGCTGGCCGTGCCACCCTCCGACAGTTCCACCGATCGCCAAACAATCACCCGATACACAGAGGGTCTGCAGCAGGCCGACATGGTCTATAAACAGACCCTGACACAGAGCTCAACCGCCCTCAACGATATCAGGAAAGGATCTGCAGCAGGTCTTGTCACTGCCAAGGAGCTGGTCAATCGCTTGACCGATTTAGCCTTAGACAATACCACCGCTAGCGCGATGGCCAGCTTGCTGGGCACCCAAGATCTCGATGATATGAGTGTGCTCCACGCGATGAACGTCGCAGTGCTTTCCATCCTGGTGGGGCGGCAATTCGACCTGGGCCATGAACAGACTCAAACGCTGGGAATCGCCGGTCTCCTACACGACATCGGGGAACAACGGCTCCCTCCCCATCTGCAGAATGGAAGGGGGGCGGTGAACACAAAAAATCGGAAGGATGTTCAACAACATGTCGATCATGGGCTCAGCATGCTTGCGCAATTTCCCGGGCTGCCGGATGCCGTAACCGACATCATCCGGCAACACCATGAACGGATCGATGGGTCCGGTTATCCCGCTCGATTAAAGGGAAATCAGCTTTCGCTGCTCTCAAGAATTCTCATGGCCGTGGATGAGTATGAACGCCTCATTAATGCGGCGGATATTCACCGGAACCTTTCTCCGACAGAGGCGCTCTCACAATTGTACCTGACCGGCAAAACGACATTCTCAGAAGAAGTCGTCGTCGCGCTCATTCAAGTCTTGAGTGTCTATCCGCCGGGCACTGTCGTGGAGCTCAACGACCACTCCATCGGGCTCGTCATCAGCATCAATTTGCATTCCCGCATGCGCCCACTGATTATCTTGTACGATCCAACCGTCGATCACGAGAACCCGAACATTGCCGATCTCAGTCATGACCCCAATCGATCGATTATACGAAGCATCATGAGGAGCGAGCTCTCACGCGACGTATCCGACTATCTCAGCCTCGCACGATGGACAGGGTATTTCATCAACTCCTCCATGAAAGCCTTGAAAGAAGAACGGACGGCGTAAGGGAAATCTGGCGTTGCTAAGCCGACCTGTGGTATGTCAACGACCATGGCCACCCAGCGCGTCTTGCTCCTTATTCCTCCACTCACGCAACTGAATACTCCCTACCCTTCCACCGCCTATCTCACGGGGTTCCTCCGTGGCCGCGGGATTACGGCGTCCCAAGCCGATCTCGGCATCGAGATGGTGCTCCGGCTCTTTTGTCGATCGGGGCTCCAGACCCTGTTTGCACAGGTGCGAGCGCGAGAACATGAATGGCCTGCTGAAGCCAGACAGATGCTGGCCGTCGAGCCTGCCTATCTAAATGCCATCGACCCAGTCATTGAATTCCTCCAAGGACGTAACCCCTCCTTAGCGTTGCTCCTTGCCCGGCCTGGATTTCTTCCTCAAGGCCCCCGGTTTGCCGGACAGAGAGGGAACAGGGCCTCATTCCGTGCCTTATCGGAGCAGGATCGTGCAAAGCGGTTCGCTACCCTGTATCTCGAAGATTTGGCCGATCTTGTCCAGGCGACCGTCTCTCCCCATTTTTCCCTCAGCCGCTATGCCGAACACATCGCCCGAGCGGCCTCATCGTTCCAAACAATCATCGATGCGGTCGCTGCTCCTCCGATGCTGACGGATCAATTTATGCTCGAATCCTTATGGGAGCATCTCGAACGTGTCAATCCTGCGCTTGTCTGCCTGACTGTTCCCTTTCCCGGAAACCTCTACGGTGCGTTTCGTATCGCCCACTCCATCAAGAGCCGACGGCCCGACATAGTCATTGCCCTTGGCGGCGGATACGCCAACACGGAGCTGCGCCGTCTGGCTGACTCTCGCGTATTCGATTACGTCGACTATGTCACCCTCGACGATGGGGAACGGCCACTGCTTTCGTTGATTGAACATCTGGCAGGAACGAGACCGCGCACGCGACTCTGCCGGACGTTCTATCGGGATACGGATCGAGTGGTCTTTGCAAACGATACCTCCGATCGGGAATTCGGGATGGATGAAATCGGCTGTCCGACCTATAGCGGCCTGACCTTGGATCGCTATCTCACAATCTTGGACAGTACGAACCCGATGCATCGACTGTGGTCGGAAGGCCATTGGAACAAACTGACAGTCGCCCACGGCTGTTATTGGAAACAGTGTACGTTTTGCGATGTCGGACTCAACTACATCAGTCGCTACGAAATCACACCGACCGATCGGATTATTCAACAGATCGAACAATTGATTGCCGAGACGGGCTGTCGAGGATTCCACTTTGTCGACGAGGCCGCGCCTCCCGCCGCCTTAAAATCGCTCGCCTTGGCGTTACTAGAAAAAGGCATCACGATTTCCTGGTGGGGCAATATCCGCTTTGAAGAGGCCTTTACGCCTGATCTGTGCCGCCTCCTGGCAGCGTCGGGCTGCATAGCAATGACGGCGGGACTTGAAGCGGCATCGGACCGTCTGCTGGAAAAGATCAAGAAAGGGATTACCGTCGATCACACAGCCCTTGTGGCAGCGGCCTTCAAAGACGCAGGCATACTCATTCATGCCTATCTCATGTACGGATGCCCCTCTGAGACCGTGCAAGAAACGGTGGACTCGCTGGAGCGGGTGCGTCAATTATTCGCCACAGACCTGGTTCAATCCGCCTTCTGGCATCGGTTCACCGTCACCGCGCATAGTCCAATCGGGCTCAACCCGGCTAACTATGGATTGCGCATTCTCGGACCCGAGTTTCAGGGCTTTGCGGAGAATGACCTTCTGCACCAAGACCAACAGGGTGAGACGCCGGAGTGGCTCGGCGAAGGGCTACGACGGTCGTTGCTGAATTATTTTGAACGACGCGGTCTCACGCTCGACGTCCGGCAATGGTTCGACCATTCCGTGCCGCAACCACGCGTCTCCTCCACATGGATACGGGATCTCCTCAAGGAAAGAATCAGCAGAGACGACGCGCAGGCAGAGCGGCGATTCGTCTGGCTCGGTGGGCAACCGGTTTGTGAACAAGCTGGAAAAAGAACACGGCTCATTCTTCCAGGGCACAGCTGCGATCAGATTGTCACCCTCCCGAACCCGCAGGCCCAGTGGCTTCACGATCTAATTCAGCACTCCACGACTCAAAACAACCCATCGCGTCCCTACCCCCTCCTCCGGGAAACGAAAACCACATTTCCAGGAACCGTCAAGGAGTTCGAGACCTTCCTAGATACGACCTCCTGGAAGAAGGTTCGCGGCGCAGGCCTACTGCTTGTGTAACAGACTGAGATTCAAGAGTATCGTGTCACTTCCTACTTGAGCCCTTCGAACTTGACTCTTCTCATGCATGATGAGACGTTATCGCCCATAAGAAGGGGAACGTGCCTATGCTCCTAATCCAGACCGCTGCACTGTTCGTTCTCACAGCCCTTGCCGAAATCGTCGGGTGCTTTCTCCCGTACCTTTGGCTTCGCAAGGACGGATCGATCTGGCTCTTGATTCCCGCGGCACTCAGCCTCGCCGCCTTTGTCTGGCTCCTCACCCTCCATCCCGCCGCCAGCGGACGGGTCTACGCGGCCTATGGCGGTGTCTACGTGGCCACGGCCCTCGTCTGGCTGAAGGTCGTGGACGGCGAGAAACTCTCCGCCTTCGACTGGACTGGAGCGGGAATCGCGTTGCTCGGTATGGGGGTAATCGTCTTTGGCTGGACCGCGAAGGAGTAAAACAAATGAGTCAAAAACAGCCTCCCGGCATGGGTCATCACCGCTGCCTCTACATCGAGGTGATGCTGGCGACCGAAGGAGTATCCGAATATCAGCGTGACTCTAGTCTGCACAGCAGCTCATTTTCGACACGTCTTTTGTGTAAGACAGCGCGGCTATTTTGAGCGCCTCGGACATTGTTGGATAGACGTGCAGCATGCGTGCAAAGTCGTCGATACTCGCACCAAAACGGAGCCCCATGGCCGCTTCATGAATCACCTCTGCCGCGTTCATTCCGTGCATTGACACCCCCAGCACCTTCTTCGTGTTCCGGTCCGCCACCATTTTAATAACCCCTCTGGTCTCCCGGACCGCCCCAGCTCTGGGAACGAGGGACATAGGAATGGTGCGACAATCGCACACGTACCCGCGCGCATTGGCCTCTGCGTCCGACAGTCCGATGACGCCCACTTGCGGGTCGGTAAAAATCGCTCGCGGAATCACGGCGTGGTTTACCTTATGGCCCCCTTTACCGTTGAGCGCATTCTCGGCGGCAATCCCACCGTCCTGCGCTCCCACAGGAGTGGCCATCTGGCTTCCCGTGTAGGAACCAATGACGTCTCCGGCGGCATACACGTGCCCGGCAGAAGTGCACAGCTCGTCGTTGACCTTCACGAAGCCACGTTCATCCAGATCGACTCCTGCAAGGTCAAGCCCCAGGTGTTCCGTATTTGGGTTGCGCCCCGTAGCGACCAGCAGTTTCGATGCTTTCAGTTCCTTCTGCCGCCCGTCCACCTGTAGTGTGACGACGACTTGGCGTTCATCGCCATGCACCCGGGTCACCGTGGTGTTCGTATAAATGGCAATTCCCTCCTCACGAAAGACGTTTGCCACCGATTGCGCAATCTCCGGCTCGTAGGCCGAAAGAATTCGCTCGCCGCGTTCCAGAATAGTGACGCTGGTGCCGAAGCGCGAAAACATCTGGCCCAGCTCAAGCGCAATGTAGCCGCTACCGAGGATGATGAGCGACGCCGGAAGTTCTGTGAGCTCGATGTCTTCGTGACTGGTGAGCAGGTCGCTGGTGAGATACGGCGTTTCACGAAGCCCTGGAACCTCTGGCACGGTGGGCGAGCTTCCAGTCGCGACAAGGAATCGAGGCGCTGAGAGAACCTGCCCATTCACGGTTACCTCGTTGGGGCTGTTGAAGCGGGCTGCTCCTTCAAAAATGCGGATGCTCTTGGAGTCGGCGATAATGCGCTGATACTTCTTCTCTCGGTAGTCTTCAATCACGGCATCCTTCTGCTCGATAAGCGCGCGGAAGTCGAAGCGCATCAAGGTAGAAGAGAGCCCTGGGTAGCGCGGATTCTTCGCATCGTAGAGGATTTTCGCAGCTTCGATGAGGTTCTTGGACGGCAAGCAGCCACGGTTGGCACACGTCCCCCCGAGCGTGCGCACCTCGGTCATGGCTGCGGTTTTTCCGCTTTCTGCTGCACGCAGCGCGGCAGCAAACGCCGTCGAGCCGGATCCGAGAATCACCAGGTCAAATTCCTCCGCCATAATTTCTCCTTATTTGGACTTGTTGTCCTGGAATGTCCTTCAGGTCACGCGCATGTCTGGCGCCGCACGAGGTAGTAGCCCAGCGCGGCCACTCCGATGAACACCACAAGAAGGCCGATCAAGAGGGCATCGTTGAGGATGAATCCAAGGCCAAGCGCGGTGACCAGACCGGCGACAATAAACGGCGCCACGCAGCAGAGTGCGGCAAACGCGGCGCCGCTGATGCCGACCGCCATGAGCGTTCGGCCCAACCAGGATGGCGCCTCGTGACTAGTTGTTCTCGCGTCCATTGCGTCTGTTAGGGCTGCACGGTGGAGGGATAGCCCGCGTTCGTGGTGGCTTCCACCAGCGCCTCGACCGTGGTCTTGGCGTCATCGAAGGTGACCAGGGCTTCCTTCTTCCCCAAGTTGACCGCGATGTTCTCGACGCCTTCGGCCTTGTTCAGCGCTTTCTTCAGCGTGATCGGGCAGGTCGCGCAGGTCATGCCGGGCACCGAAAGGGTGACCGTTTTCGTGGCGGCCCAGGCGGGTGCGCTCAAGGCGGCTGAGAGGGCGAGTAGAGTGATGAGCTTGTTCATGACATGGTCCTTTCAGTAAAACAGCGGCAGAATATAGGGGAACGTCAGCGCGAGCCCCGTCAGTGCGGCCACGAGTAAAAAAATGATCTTCTGCGCCGCCTTGACTTGCGGCCCGGCACAGACCTCCTCCGGCTTGCAGGCTTGCGCGGGTCGGAAGATGCGCCGGTAGGCGAAGAAGAGCGCCACGAGTGCTGCGCCGATAAAGATCGGACGATACGGTTCGAGCACCGTCAGATTGCCGATCCACGCCCCGCTGACGCCAATCGCCACTAATACGAGCGGGCCGAGACAGCAGATCGAGGCGAGGACCGCCGCGAGGCCGCCGATACCCAAGGCGCCGTGACCATTGTGAGGTTTAGACCAAGGGTTTTCTTTCTCTGACCTGGACAACCTATCCATGCACCACCTATTTTCCAGGCGCCCGCAGGACACGCAGCCGGACACCGCAAACCGCTGGGCCATCGGCGGCCAGCACGATCCAACTCAACGGTCCCTTTCCACTCCATGAAGCCAGGCCTGTATTCCAAGCTTGCCCATTGATTCCAGTCTAACCTCCGTACTACGGTACGGAATCAAGGGAAATTTTCATGGCTTCAGAATTAACGATAGGCCAAGTGGCGACGCTGGCTGGGGTGAATGTCGAGACGATCCGGTATTACCAGAGACGGGAGCTGCTGTCCGAGCCGGACAAGCCGCACATGGGCTATCGGCGGTATCCGGCGAACATCGTGAAACGCATCCGCTTCATTAAGCGGGCGCAGGCCCTTGGGTTCACGTTGGAGGAAATCGCCGAACTGCTACGGCTGGAGGAAGCGCGTGCCTGTGCGGAGACCCGGGCCCTGGCCTCCCACAAGATGCGGCTAATTGACCAGAAACTGACGGGTCTCGCGGCGATGCGGAAAGCGTTGGCCAGTCTGGTTCAGCAGTGCGATAGGAAACAACCTGCGAAGGGCTGTCCGATCATTCAGGTGCTCGAACAGGATTAAGCGTCCCCTTCATCCCGAAGCGATCCAACACGCCAGGCCCTTGGCCTTTAAAACTCTCCAACTACGACCATGTTCCTGACCCAGACCGCTGGGCTGTTCATTCTCTCGGCTCTCGCTGAGATCGTCGACAGCTTTCTCTCGTACCTCTGGCTTCGCAAGGACGGATCGATCTGGCTCGTGATTCCCGCGGCACTCAGCCTCGCCGCCTTTGTCTGGCTCCTCACCCTCCATCCCGCCGCCAGCGGTCGGGTCTACGCGGCCTATGGCGGTGTCTACGTGGCCACGGCCCTCGTCTGGCTGAAGGTCGTGGACGGCGAGAAACTCTCCGCCTTCGACTGGACCGGAGCCGGAATCGCGTTGCTCGGTATGGGGGTAATCGTCTTTGGCTGGACCGCGAAGGAGTAAAACGAATGACTCAATGTCCCTCCCGTTCAAGCCATGTATCCGCATCTCGTGCATCGTCTTGCCCTAATTAGCACGGGCGTTTCCTATTCCACCTGAACTCGATCCGATCGTTCCTCCACAATCTGCAGGATAGCATGATCGATTCTCCATCGGTCTCGGAGAAGCGATTGGAGACGGCCCAACACGGCATCCCGATCCTCTCCAACAGGGACCACCACATGGGGTTTGTTCAAGAACTACTCGCCCTATGTTCCTCACGCGCTACGCTCCAGACTTCCCGCGCGGCATCGGCATTCATCGCCGCAATGCCAAGCCCAACGATCAGATCGGGCCATCCGGAAAGCGTGTAGGCCGTTACGAACCCCGCTGCAATGATTGCGATGTTTGCCAGGACATCATTTCGAGCTGACAGGAACGCCGCCCGCGGCAGGCTGCCGCTATGCGTACGGAAATTCACCAGCATGAGTGCGCACGTCAGATTGATCACCAGAGCACCGCCACCAGCCAGCGATAGGGGAAGCGGTGCAGGCGGCAACGGCACCAAGAATTTTCCCCACGCTGTCCACAACGTAGCAAGACCCGGTATTAATAGAATGCCGGCGAGGGCCATTCCCACACGAGCCGGCTGGCTACACTCCAACCGAGCGCTATGGCGATCAGGAAATTAATCGAGGCATCTTCTAAAAAATCGACGCTATCGGCAAAAAGCGAGACCGAGTCGATCGCGAGGGCCACCGCGAACTCAACTCCAAAATAGGCCAGGTTCAGGATAGCAACGATGATGACAACTTTTCGCAGATTCACGTTCATTCCTCAGCTTCAGCAACTTCCTTCGTTTTAGGATGCCGCAATATACCTCATACCTCGGTCAAAGTGGCCAGATTTCAAACTGACCCAATATCAATAAACTCAGCGTAGGGCTCTATCATTAAGTGCGAAGAATCTTAACCCCCTCATACGTCATGTTGTCGTTTCCGTGCCCAACCGTGAGGCAAGCGTTGGGAACTCCGCTTCATGCCGTTGAACAATTCTTTGCTCCATCCACCGATACAACACGGGCATCACCACAAGGATCAAAGCTGTTGATGAAAACAACCCTCCGATCACAACTGTGGCGAGCGGCCGCTGTATTTCGGAACCGGGTCCGGTAGCCAGCAGCAGGGGAATGAGCGCCATCATTGCGACAACTGCGGTCATCAGCACAGGGCGCAACCGCAGAACCATGCCGGTCAGCACCGCCTCATCCAACGACATCCCCTGTTCACGGAGTTGGTTCATATAGGCGATCTTCACAACCCCGTTGAGTACCGCAACACCAAACAAGGCAATAAAGCCCACAGAAGCAGGAACGGAAAGATAGAGCCCGCTGACCAACAACCCCAGCAAGCCGCCGACCATCGCAAACGGAATCGCGAGCAGGATCAGTGCGGCTTGCCTGAGGTTTCCGAACGTAAAATACAATAATAAGAAGATCAGGCCAATGACCAGAGGCACGACAACGGCCAGACGTGCCATGGCTTTCTGTTGGTTTTCGAATTGGCCGCCCCAGGTCACATAGTAGCCTGGTGGGAGCTGGACCTGACGGGCAACTGCCGTCTGTGCCTCTTCTACGGCGCCGACAAGGTCACGCCCGACCACATTGGCCTCGATGACGATCCGGCGGCTCGCATGCTCACGACTGATCTGTGCAGGCCCTTCCACAATTCGAATATCGGCCAACTCCCGAAGGGGAATGCGGGACCCGTCAGGCGCGGTCACCCACAGCGCCGCAATCGTTTCCATATCGACGCGCTGAGCATCCGGGAATCGCACCATGATCGGAAAGCGCCATTGCCCTTCGAACACCTCCCCGGCGGCAATTCCACCTCCGATGGCTTCAATCACTTCCGTGACCTCCGCCACGTTGATGCCGTGCCGCGCGATCCTGGCACGGTCGATATCGAGCTTCAAATAGTAGAGGCCCGACACCTGCTCGACCCGGAGATCGGACATGCCGCGCACCTGCCGCAGCTCCCGGGCGATTTCGTCCGCCTTCATGCGCAACGTCTCAAGATCTTCGCCGAACAATTTGATCGCGACCTGGGAGCGAACTCCCGATACCAATTCATCGACACGCATGGAAATCGGCTGAGACAACCCAAAAGCAATGCCAGGTACGTGCGCCAGCCGTTGACGGACCTGCTTTTCAATGTCGAATTTGGACTGTGCCTGCCACTCGGAGTCGGGCTTGAGCAAGACGTACATATCACTGAGTTCCATGCCCATCGGATCCGTCCCCAGTTCGTTGGCTCCCGTACGAGACACCACGGAGCGCACGTCCGGGATCTCCAACAACACCCGTTCGACGTCCCCCGCAATTTTCAGCGATTCGGTCAGACTGATGCTCGGGAGCCGCATCAGATTCACCACGATCGACCCTTCGTCCATAGTCGGCACAAACTCCCGACCGATGAATGGGATCAGAGCCGCCCCGCCGACGAGCATGCCGACCGCCGCGAGCACGACCAGACCCGTTCGGCGAATGGCCCCCTCCAACATCTGCCGATACCGCCGCCGGACAGGCTCCAGTCGGGGCTTGCCCTCGGTTGCGGCACGAGGCTTCATCAGCATCGCCGCCAGCACCGGGACCACCGTCATCGACAGCACCAAGGAACTCAGGAGGGCGATCACCACCGTCAGGGCCAGCGGAATAAACATCTTGCCTTCCATCCCTTGCAGAGCCAGGAGCGGAACAAAGGTCAAGGCGATGATCAACTCTCCGAAGAGGCTCGGCTTCCGCACTTCCAAGACGGCCCGTAAGACGACCGGCACACGATCGGTGATCGAGAGGGCCTGTCCCTTCGCCTGTTCGCTCAGATGGCGCTCCACGTTTTCCACCTGCACGATCGCTGCATCGACAATCATCCCCAGCGAAATGGCCAAGCCGCCCAGGGACATCAGATTCGCCGACAGGCCGACTTGCTGCATGATTAGGAACGTGGCCAGCATGGCCAGCGGCAATGTCAGGGCGATGACCAGTGCCCCGCGGAGATTCCGGAGAAACAGATACAGCACGAGGAGCACAACCGCGACACCCTCCAGCAAGGCCTTCTCGACCGTTTCAAGAGCCCGAGCCACTAATTCGATGCGGTCATAGAAGGGGACGATCGTCACACCGGCCGGCAACACCTGATTGATCAGCTCGATTTTGTCTTTTACCGCGGAGACCACCTCCCGGCTATTGCCGCCGCGTAGCATGACGGCAATGCCTTGGAGCACCTCGCCTTTTCCGTCACGCGTCACGCCTCCTAACCGGATCGCGCGCCCTTGGCGAACCTGGGCAACGTCCCGGAGATAGATCGGTGTGCCCTCGTGCGCCGCCACCACCATCTGTTCCAGGTCTGCCGCAGAACGGGCCAGTCCCACACCGTAGACCACCAACTTATCTCCGCCCTGCTCGATGTAACCACCCCCGGCATTTTGATTATTCCCGGCGACGGCAGTGTGGACTTGACGCAGCGTAAGCCCCAAGCTCGTCAAGCGATTGGGATCGACGAGCACGTCATATTGCTTCGCCAGGCCACCCAACGTGTCGACATCTGCAAGGCCCGTGACCGCGCGCAACATGGGACGGATGATCCAGTCTTGGAGGGTCCGCAACTCCATCAGGGTCTTGGTCGAGCCCTCGACGAGATACATAAACACTTCGCTCAATCCCGTACTGACCGGTCCGAGCATCGGCTCGGCATGTTGTGGAAGCCGGGATCGCGCCTGGAGCATCCGTTCTAAGACGAGTTGCCGGGCGAAATAGATATCCATCTTGTCTTCAAAGACCACCGTAATCACCGAGACCCCGAACCGCGATACCGAGCGTAACTCCGTTTTCCCCGGCAGGTTCGTCAACTCGATCTCCAGGGGAAAGGTGACGAGGCGTTCGATTTCTGCAGGAGCCAACGCGGGCGCCTTCGTAATCACTTGGACCTGGACCGGAGTCACGTCGGGAAACGCATCAATCGGCAAATGGCGAAACGCCGCCACACCGCCCACGATCAGTCCAACAACGGCAAGCAGTACGACAAGCCGTTGTTCCAAGGCGCCACGGATCAGCCGTTCGATCATAGCGGTCCTCCCGTCGGCATCTGCTCACGGAGCAACTCTGACTTCAAGGCATAACTGCCCTCCGTGACCACCTCATCTCCAGCAGTTAGTCCCGTGATCACGTGGATGTACTCGCGTGAGGCCGAACCGAGGGTCACCTCGCGGGATTCGAACCGCCTCGGTCCCCGCACCACGAAGACAACCGTCCGGCTGCCGACCTGCTGCACCGCTGTGCGCGGCACGCTCAAAACGGCTTGCTCGTCCGTGACCACACTGACCTCGGCGAACATCTCAGGCCGCAACTGGCCGTCAGGGTTGGCCACATCGGCACGCGCCATCACGGTCCGCGTCGTGGAGTCGATCACCGCGCCCACATAGGTAATGGCGCCGTGAAACAGCGTATCCTGGTAGGCCGACACCCGCACTTCGAGGATGAGCCCGGTCTTGAGCCGACCGGCCTGCTGCTCCGGGAAATCGGCGCGCACCCAGACGGTGGAGAGATCCGCCACCGTGAACAACATCGTATTGGAGTCGACGACTTCGCCGATGGTCGCGTTCCGCTCGATCACGTCACCGGTAAAGGGGGCTCGCAGGGAGACTTGCGCGACCTCCGCATGAGGCAAGGTCTTGGCTGCCAGCCGCTGGATCTCCCGCTCCGTCATGCCGAGTAAATGCAGCTTTTCTTCCGCTTCGTGCAGATCGGCTCGCGCGTGCTCATGGTCGGCGTCACGCCGTTGCTGTTCACCCGCGCCTATCGCGCCACGATCCAGCAGCGCTTGGGCCCGTTCGAGGGCCTTTTCCGCCATGCTCAGTGTGATCCTCGCTTTGCGATACTCCAACTGGGCTTCTCCATAGGCAGGGCTATCGAGCAGGAGAAGCCGGTCGCCTTTCTTCACGCGATCGCCAAGGTTAGCGGACACGGCCACGATACGGCCTGGGACTCGCGCGCTGAGATGCGCTAATCGATTCTCGTTGGGGAGGATCTTCCCCGCCTGGGCCTTGAGGACCGTCCGTAGCGGACGGAGCGCGACGCGATCTGTTTGGAGACGCATGAGGGTCCTGTTCCCCTCCGGCAATTCGAGGATACCGGGCTCAGCGGACGATGTGGCCTCCGGGGCGGGCGGCTTCGGCGCGTCTTTTTGCTTCGACTCACACGACATCTGCATGAGAGCGACCAAGAGCACCAGGGCGACCAGTAGAGGACTCAATAACGGAGGCATCACGAAGCGAATGCTCATGGCAACCCTCCCACCGCCCGTTCCAATCGGGCCAGCGCAATGGAATGATCGGCTCGTGCCTGGGCATATTCGAGCAGGGTCTGGCGGTACACGCGTTGCGCGTCGATGACTTCGAGCAAACTCGCCACGCCATGGCGAAAACTGAACTGGGCGATGGCGAGCGCTTCTTTAGCTTGAAGCAGGAGTCCTTGTTCAAAAACCTGGATCTGTGCTTGCCCAGTCCGCACCTCCTGAAAATACTGGGTGATGGTCTGCTCCAGTTCCTGCTGCACCTGAGCCTGCTCGGCTTGCATCTGTCGATGGGCGCCCATCGCCGCGCCGATTTCTCCCTGTCGGCGATACCAAATGGGCAGCGGCACGCTCAGCCCCGCTACGATGGATTCATCGCCGGCCTCCCGATGATACTGGCCCATCACCGCCACGTTCGGCATGCGCGATGCGCGTTCCTGTTCGATCCTAAATTCTGCTTGCTCAACCACGTGCTGCTGTCGGCGAAGTAGGGGATGTCGTTCGAGCGCCTGCGCTGTCAGCAAGCCAAGGTCCAGCCCCGACCGCACCGTTTCAAAATCTCCTTGGATGGCAAATCCCTCCCCCAGGGCCTTGCCCGTGACCGTATTGAGTTTGGCGCGGGCCACGAGCAGCGCATTGTCCGCTCTCGCCAGATCTTTCTTGGATTTCTGGAGTTCGACGGTCGCCTTGACCAACTCGAATTTCGGCGCCTCCTGCGTGCTGACACGCGCATGCACCAGTTTCACCAGATCTTCGACCGTCTTCAGGTTCTCCTTCCCAAGCTGCGCCTCTTGTTGCGCGAAGAGCAATTGGAAAAACGCCCCTTTGACATCAGCCATGACCTTTACTTTTGTTTCGTCCATGCCGGCGAGGGCGCCGGCCAATCCCGCATCGGCTGCACGTTGTCGCGCTGCGCGTTTTCCCAGCCACTCGAATGGTTGCTCCACGGTGATTGTTCGTTCGGTGATGGAGACCCCGGTGCTGGGCTCTCGAATCGACCCGCGGCCGGCCAAACCCGTGATCGTGGGGTTCAGGTAGGCGCCAGCCGTAACGCGCTGGCCCTGACTTTGCTCAAGGACTGCTTCCGCCCCGCTCATCATGGGATTGTGTTGGAGCGCAAGTTGTACGACTTGGTCGAGTGTGTATTCGGACGAGCTGAGTTCGGTTGTGTAGCCAGGCATGGCCACGATCACCAATCCAAGCAAAGCTGGAACCATGCAGATGAGTATCGATTTCATACTGGGCCTCCCCCATCGGCGCCCATGGCCATTCGCCTCCGTCAGAATACGAGACGGACGTGGAGCGCCGACAACATAGATCGAAGCGTTATGAGATATGAACAGGCGCGATTAAACCAGAGGGGGAGCGCGGGAGGAAAGACTGGTCGTGAGGAGAAGATTGGTCAGCGAAGAACTGGGTTGCGGCTGCCATAGGGCATAAGGTCTCGCGGGCGGGTGCGCATGGAAGGAATGTGCGGCTACATCCAGCGCGGTGCCTTTTCCGACTTGCGGCTCGGACGAAGACGCGAGAACAAACTTGATTTCGAGGTGCTCGGACCCATGGAGAGGTTGCAGGATCAGATGAAGCGTACAGCGGGATTCGTCGTCTGCAATCGAGGCATGGTCATAAACCGAGAACTCACAGTCCAGGTCCTGGGAAAAAACAGTATGGACTGTCCCCCCATGCCTGTGGTCTTCCGCCCCATGGCGATGGTCGGCCTCTGGATGGATATGGACCAATGGCGCGGCGAACATCCACAGGGACGCCCATATAAGGAGCAGCACCCGAGAAAACGATGGTGTGTCACCTATCCGTTGCATTGAGTATTCACCCTAGCACAGTTCCCCTGTCCCATCAATCAACCGATCCCTTCCTACCTACTGTGTAGGGAACTGTCTGGTTCGTCTAGTTTCTCTCGTCTATTTGGTTAGAGTCTGATTCAGCTACATCCACGAAACGACCAAACAGACCAGAGTGACCAGCCCATTGTTCTGTCTTGCGCATAACAATTTTTTTCTGCTGCGGACGGTTTCAGCATCCGGCCAGAAACACGGATGGCGGGAGAAGCTCACAGCTACTCCCGCCCTCCGTTCTGGTCAAACCGTTCGCTACTTATTCGGCTGCGGGGTGTAACGAAGATAAGGCTTCACGGTCTTAAAGCCCTTGGGGAAGAGCGTCTTAGCTTCGACATCGTTCACGGCCGGAGTGATGATGCAATCCTCCCCATCTTTCCAATTAGCCGGCGTCGCGACCTTGAACTTTGAGGTCAGCTGAAGAGAATCGATCACGCGCAGCAATTCATCGAAATTCCGACCACATGAAGCAGGATAGGTCAAGGTCAGCTTGACCTTTTTATCCGGGCCAATGATGAAGACGGAACGTACCGTCATATTGTCCATCGCGTTCGGATGAATCATGTCGTAGAGGGTCGCCACCTTCTTGTCAGGATCGGCAATGATTGGATAGTTCATCGTCGTCTTTTGCGTTTCATTGATGTCGTTGATCCAGCCTTTGTGCGAATCCAACGGGTCGACACTGACGGCGATGACTTTCACGCCCCGCTTCTTGAACTCCGGAGTAATCTTGGCCACGGTCCCCAGCTCGGTGGTGCAGACAGGGGTATAGTCCTTTGGATGTGAGAAGAGAATCCCCCACCCACCGCCCAACCATTCATGAAAGTTGATGGTCCCTTCAGTCGTCTCTGCCGTAAAATTCGGTGCCTCATCTCCCAGTCGTAGTGCCATAGTAGCCTCCATTATTTAAACTCAAACCAATGACCCGATACCGCTCATCGCGGTACGATACTGTCTTTCCAGGATTAAGTGCAAGAGGGACCAGGGGAACGATCAGGGTGAATTTGTTCTCGACATAACCATTTGATTGGACGCGCTTTGCTAATAACCGCTATCGTTGATTTTTCTGACAAATTTCCGAGAACAAATTCACCCTGGGGGAACGATATACCTTGAAGACGCAGCATCCAAGGAGCCTGAACATCCAGCTGGGAGGCGTCATTCATCTTGGGCGAATCATCGATCGGAATCGGCTCCGTTAAGACAGCCGGATTGCGGTAGGCCTGTCTCAACGCTCCCACCCTCACCATATGGAACGGCATGATTGGGCTAGCAGGCTGTGGGAAAACTCAATTATTGCGTTCTGCGTCGCGTTTCGCACTCGGGCCATCTCGTCTCAGAAGATCCCGCAGGATGCGCAAAATGGCCGTCCAGTAAGACCGCAGCGAGCGAAGAGGCGAAGGAGGTACGGACCGCACTTCGTGGGGCCGTTCGCCCTTGTCATCGATCTTGGCGAACGGAAGAGCCCCTCCAGTGATTCCGGATTCCGAAGACCCTCGTTGAGCCTCTGAGCGATGCGAGAACGCCGCTGGCAGACTTTTTTCGCACCCTGCTAGAAGAGGATCGTCTCCAGAAGAATCACGAGACAGGCGGCAATCAGAGAGAGACACCCGTGGTGCGCCCGGCTGGAATCGAACCAGCGACCCTCAGCTTAGAAGGCTGATGCTCTATCCGACTGAGCTACGGGCGCCTTCAGAAGAAGTTATAAGTTCTGAGTTAGCAGTTCTGAGTTGTGCGTTGCGGATCAGGGGTAATGGAAGAATCCTCGGGATCGATCGCCATCTATTCTTATAACTCAGCACTCAAAACTCAGAACTCGCCGAAGGGATTTGGTCGGGGCGAGAGGATTTGAACCTCCGACATCCTGCTCCCAAAGCAGGCGCGCTACCGGGCTGCGCTACGCCCCGACATCTTGAATGTTAAATGTTGAATTATAAATGATGAATGAGCGTATAGCTTTCATTCATTCCCCAATTCAACATTCATCATTAAACATTCGCCATTGATGCACCAAGAATTTCCCGCATCTTAAGAAACGCGTTGGCGCGATGACTGATCGTGTTTTTTTGATCCGCCGACATCTGAGCTAACGTCTTCCCTAATGCTGGAATACAAAACACAGGATCATACCCAAATCCTAACGTTCCACTCGCCTCTTCTGCAATCACTCCAGCCAACGTACCTTGTGCCACCCGTACTTCACCAGACGGCAGTGCGATCGCTGCGACGGTCAGAAAGCGAGCGGTTCGTCGTTCATGAGGCACACCGCTCAACTCCTGCAGCAACTTTCGACAGTTATCTTCGTAGGTCGCACCTTCACCGGCATACCTGGCCGCATAGACTCCGGGCCGCCCGTCGAGCGCATCCACTTCCAGCCCTGTATCGTCGGCGACAGCCGGTAAACCCGTGAACTCGGCAATGGCACGCGCCTTCTTCACGGCGTTCGCCTCGCAGGTACCCCCGTCTTCAACCACGTCAGGAGCATCCGGGAATTCATCGAGCGTGTGAATCGTGATACCCAGACCGCTTAAGAGCGCGACGAGTTCCTCTATCTTATGCCGATTTCTGGTCGCAAGCACCAATTCATGAATCATCGTCTTTGCCCTACTCCAACTCCCCGATCAAATCCTTCTGCATGGCGGTGAGGGTCTGAATCCCACTCCATCCCATCGCCATAAACTCATCCATTTCCTGTTTGGCAAAGGGGGTCCGCTCCGCTGTGCCCTGGACTTCGACATAGCGCCCCTGTCCGGTCATGACCACATTCATATCGACATCGGCCATGGAGTCTTCTGTATAGGCCAGGTCGACGAGGATTTCCCCACCGACCTTTCCGACGCTAATGGCAGCAAGATAGTCCGTCAACGGACGTTTTTTGATCAGGCCTCGCTTCTTGAGGACGGTGAACGCGTCGGCGAGGGCGATAAACGCTCCTGTAATCGACGCCGTTCTGGTCCCTCCGTCGGCTTGAATGACATCGCAGTCGAGCCAGATCGACCGCTCCCCCATCTGCCTCATATCCGTCACCGCACGAAGGGCTCGCCCAACCAGACGTTGAATCTCCAACGTCCTGCCGCCCTGTTTCCCTTTGACCGCTTCACGCGGGGATCGCTCATGGGTCGAACGGGGGAGCATCGAATACTCCGCCGTCACCCATCCCTGCCCTTTCCCCTTCAAAAACGGAGGGACTTTCTCCTCAATCGAAGCCGTACAAATCACTTTGGTGTCGCCCATTTCGATGAGAACAGACCCTTCGGCATGTTTAATAAAGTTCCGCGTGACCTTCACCGGACGAAGCTGATCTTTTCGCCGCCCATCAATACGCAAGAGCCCCGCTGCATGATTCATGAATGACTCCTATTCGTGATCCGGCGCATTATAGTGAAGGCCCTCCAAAAGCGCAATGAAATCGGCCCGGTGTCCCAATCATTCAGTCGATAACCTCACCCTCCCTGGTTGGGCATGTACACACTAAGAAGGCACTGTCCCACGCGGCACTACGGGCTACCGTTTCTCCTCGCTTTCCAGTGAGGCATTGGGGGGAGAACGTTGTGATGCGTGGGGAAAATATGCGAGTCTACGACCATTCCTGCCGATCGACTTGTACAAAAGCACAGGGTGCGTAAGGCTCAATCTGTACAGACGCACACGGCTTCAGACCTATCTCCCCATTGGACCTCAAAGAATAATACGCCTCCCCCCTTGAACATACCGTCACAGCGCGGTCTCCCATTGCGCCCACATGAAGAAGACGTCATCGAGTCATGAGACTCACCGCGTGCGGCTTTTCGCAATAGAGTGGCATAATCGGTGCTTTCGGCTTACATTCTCGTGAGAGCACTGAACGTCGCGATACACAGGAGCACTCACTGAGCCCAGATGGTTCCCTCGTTTACACCTACTGTATACTCACACGATCATGACATTGCGTGATGACCGATCTGCGCAGCAAGCCCTCTTTGACCTTAAACGCGTTCTGATCGTTGACGACGAAGAACCGATTCGTCGGCTGCTCGGATACATGCTTCAAACCCACGGGTATGAGACCGTCCTCGCGGCCGATGCCCGTGAGGCACGAGCCAGGCTGGATGAACAACCCTTTGCATTAATATTGTGCGACGTGAATATGCCCGGTGAGTCGGGTATGGATCTCGTTCGCAATATTATGAGTCAGCATCCTCACACCGCCGTCATCATGGTGACCGGCCTCGATAGTTCGGTCCTCGCGAACGCGGCGCTGGACATGGGCGCCTTTGGATACATCGTCAAACCGTTCGAGTCGAATGAGGTCATGATCGATGTTGCCAATGCGCTCCGCCGTCGGCGGCTTGAGCTTGAAAATCGCCTGCACCGAGAGAACCTGGAAGATGTCGTCAGAACCAGGACGATGGCGCTCCAGCAAGCGCTCGAATGGCTCGAGCTACGCGAAAAGGAGCTCCGGCTCTCACGAGAGGAGACGATTCAACGACTCGCCATCGCCGCCGAATACCGGGACAGCGCGACGGCACAGCATATTCACCGCATGAGCCATTACTGTGAATTGCTCGCGAGAAAGCATGGGCTCTCATCGGAACGGTGCGATTTGATCCGCACCGCGAGTCCGATGCACGATATCGGGAAAATCGGCACGCCGGATCATGTGCTCCTCAAGCCCGGCAAGTTCACGCCGGAAGAATTCACTGTCATCTCTCAACATGCGGAGATCGGCTATCGCATCCTCAGCGGATCGGATGCGGAAATCCTCAAAGTGGCGGCATCGATCGCCTGGACCCACCATGAACGTTGGGATGGCAACGGATATCCGCGCAAGTTGAAAGGCAACGTAATCCCGGTGGAAGGACGCATCGCCGCGATCGCCGATGCCTTCGACGCGCTCACCACACAACGAGTCTACAAGCCCGCCTTCTCCCTCGATCACGCCGTCGAGCTCATGACCGCACATCGGGGAGAACACTTCGACCCTGAACTCCTCGACACCTTCTTTTCCTCCTTGAACGACCTCAAGTTGATCCATGATCAGTATGCCGACCAACCGACGCGCGAAATGATTCGCGAACCCTAGCCGGCTTTGCGTCATTTCGTTGACCGTTTTTCCACCCGCCGATATACTTCCCTTATCTCGTCAGCTACAGACGCATACACGGATTCCCACACCCTGTACTCGGAAATTTCACGCACGCGAAAGGATTGCCGATCATGGCTAAAAAGGCAACGGCGGCTCGCAAACAGGTGGGGACACGCAATTGGATCGCGTATCTGTGCGAGTCTTTGGTTACATCCGGGGTCATGCCGACCTGGGAGGCTGCGACCTATCTGACCGAAAACCTGTTTGGGGAAAACCCAAATCCTCGCCTCATGCGTGCGAGCAACGCCTACGAAGTGACGTCCCTCTTTCTTCAGCGGCTCTACCATCCCGTCGTCGAGGCCGCTTCTCGCGACGTCACGCTGCCGGAGGGCGCCATGCTGCACCTGTTTACGGATATCAGCCTCACCGGCAACTCTGCCGTGCTCGTCGTCTACCAGTCCGGCGATTATCACCCGCACCAGTTGCTGATGCTGGACGCTGTCAAAGCCTGGGAGCTGGTCTTTACCGATTCAGAAGACGTGAACCGCTGGGCACAAGAGCGATATCGGCAGGTGAAGTCAGCGCTGACCGCTGCGATGGTGAAACCAGTTCGGCCGCCGGTCCTTGCAGAAGCGTCGTAGTCCGCCTCACTATGAGGCATTCGCTCATCCTGTACGTTGGCCTCATCTCCTCAATTCGGTTCGTAATTCAAGTTCGGCCCCAACCATCGCTCTAGGGCTGAGAGGGGCATTCCTTTTCTCGTCTGATAGTCGAGCACCTGGTCTTTTCCGATCTTCCCCACCGCAAAATACCTGGCTTCCGGATGGGCAAAATAGAGCCCGCTGACCGAGGCGGCAGGCCACATCGCAAAGCTTTCAGTCAGGATGATGCCTGTATGCTGTTCTGCGGACAAGAGATCGAAGAGCAATCGTTTCTCTGTGTGGTCAGGACAAGCGGGATACCCTGGCGCGGGACGGATGCCGCGATACTTTTCACGAATCAAGTCTTCGGAAGTCAACGTCTCACTCGTGCCATACCCCCAGGTATCACGAACCAGCTTATGGAGGTATTCGGCAAAGGCTTCAGCCAAACGGTCTGCCAAGGCTTTGGCCATAATAGAATTATAGTCGTCGTGATCGCGCTCGAACTCTTTGCATAACACATCCACCCCGACTCCCGTCGTCACGGCAAAGGCGCCGACATAATCGGCACGGCTGGACTCTTTCGGCGCCACAAAATCAGCCAGTGCAAAACTGCTCTGCCCTTGCGGCTTCTCCGATTGCTGGCGCAAGGTGTGGAACGTCGCCAAGACCTCCGTGCGACGGTCATCGCGGTACACTTCAATATCGTCGCCCAGGCTATTGGCAGGAAAGAAGCCATACACTCCATTCGCTGTGAATAATCGTTGCTCCACAACCCTACGGAGCAAGGCCAACGCATCGTCGTACAACTCCTTGGCCTTGGGGCCCACGACCGGATCGTCAAAAATGGTCGGATAGCGTCCGCGCAATTCCCACGTGTGAAAGAATGGCGACCAATCGATATAGGGAATCAGCTGATCCAACGGCTGCTGCGGCAGCGTCTTCACCCCCGTGAAGGCCGGTCTGGGGATATCGACCTCAGTCCACTTGGAGTGGAATCGATTGGCGCGCGCCTTCGCTAACGTCCAGAGGGATTTGGCGCCTTTGTCCTGATGGGTCTGACGTATCTGATCGTAGTCGGCACGAACCTTCTTGGCGAAGTCAGTCCGCAAATCTGTATTCACGAGACTGCCGACCACGCCCACCGCTCTAGACGCATCCAGCACATGCACCACGGAATGCTTGTAGGAGGGAGCAATCTTGACGGCTGTATGGGCTTTGCTCGTGGTGGCCCCACCGATGAGCAACGGCAGATCGAAGCCCTCGCGCGTCAGCTCGCGTGCCACATGAGCCATTTCGTCCAACGATGGGGTGATCAGTCCACTGAGCCCGATGATCGCAACCCCATGCTCGCGTGCAGCAGCCAAGATCTGTTCGCAGGGCACCATCACCCCGAGATCGATCACCTCGTAGTTGTTACATCCCAGCACAACCCCGACAATGTTCTTTCCGATGTCATGCACATCGCCCTTGACCGTGGCGAGCAGGATCTTTCCATTTGAGCTTGAGGCGCCTGATTTCAGTTTCTCCGCTTCCATGAACGGCATCAGGTAGGCGACGCCTTTCTTCATGACTCTGGCGCTCTTGACCACTTGAGGCAAAAACATTTTCCCGGACCCAAACAGGTCCCCCACGATGTTCATCCCGGCCATCAAGGGACCTTCGATCACATGCAGTGGCTTGGCATACTTCAGGCGAGCCTCTTCGATGTCCTGCTCGATAAAATCGGTCACGCCTTTCACCAGGGCATGGGAGAGGCGCTCCTCGACCGTGCCCGAGCGCCACTCGTCCTCTTTTACCGCCGCTTTGCCCTGTTGCTTGACGGTCTCGGCAAAGGTCACCAATCGTTCCGTCGCATCCGGCCGGCGGTTCAACAGCACATCTTCGACCAGTTCCAAGAGGTCCTTGGGAATCTCCTCGTACACCGCCAACTGTCCGGCGTTCACAATGCCCATGTCCAAACCGGCCTTGACGGCGTGATAGAGAAATGCCGCATGCATCGCCTCGCGCACACGGTTGTTGCCACGAAACGAGAAGGAGATATTACTGACGCCGCCGCTGACTTTCGCCAACGGAAGATGCTGCTTAATCCAGCGTATGGCATCGAGAAAATTCACCGCGTAATTATTGTGCTCCTCTATGCCGGTCGCCACGGTGAGGATGTTCGGATCGAAGATAATATCTTGAGCCGGAAAACCGATGCGCTCCGTGAGGAGACGGTAGGCCCGCTCACAGACCTCGATCTTGCGCTCATAGGTGTCGGCCTGGCCGCGCTCGTCGAACGCCATCACCACCACCGCAGCCCCATACCGATGGACCAACTTGCCCTGATGGAGGAACTTGGCCTCGCCTTCTTTGAGGCTGATACTATTGACGACGGGCTTACCTTGAATGTTCTTGAGGCCCGTTTCGAGGATATCCCACTTCGAACTATCCACCATGATAGGGACGCGACAGATATCCGGCTCTGACGCCACCAATCGCAGGAATTTCTCCATGGCAGCTTGAGAATCGAGCATGCCTTCGTCCATATTGATGTCGATGATCTGGGCGCCTCCCTCTACTTGCTGCCGCGCGACCGAGAGCGCCGCGTCATAGTCGTCCCCTAGAATCAGTTTGGAGAAAGCCGGCGACCCTGTCACGTTGGTCCGTTCACCGATGTTCACAAAGTTCGACTCCGGCCTGATCGTCACCGCTTCCAACCCACTGAGCCTGGTATAGGGCTCAACGGACGACGGGACGCGCGGAGGCAGACCCCGCACGGCCTCAGCAATCAGCTTGATATGTCCGGGGGTCGTTCCACAACAACCTCCGACGATATTTAACCAGCCATTCTGCGCCCATTCTTTCAATTGCGGCGCCAAGCTCTCGGGTGTCTCTGGAAACCCCGTCGGCAGCAACGGATTGGGCAGCCCGGCATTCGGATGGCAGCTCACAGAGATCGGGGCCAGGCGCGAGAGTTCTTCGATCAGCGGACGCATTTCCTTGGGGCCTAACGCGCAATTGATGCCGACGCTGAGCAAGGGCACATGAGAGATGGAATTCCAGAACGCCTCAATGGTTTGGCCCGTCACCCCACGATTACTACCGGCTTGAATAAACGTCACCGAGGCCATGAGAGGGAGCCTGACCTGGCGATCCTCGAAAAACTTATCGATGGCAAAGAACGCGGCTTTGGCATTGAGCGTATCGAAAATGGTCTCGACCAACAACATGTTGACCCCGCCGTCGACCAAGCCACGAACCTGCTCGTAGTAGGCGGTCACGAGTTCGTCATAGGTGGTGCCGCGCGCGCCTGAATTATTGACATCGGTGGAAATCGACGAGGTCTTCGTCGTGGGTCCGATTGCGCCTGCCACAAAACACGATCGGCCCAGCGCGGTTGTCATGACCTGTTCCGCAGCGCGTCGAGCGCATTCCGCTCCAGCTTTCGCAATCTCGTAGGCCAACGATTCCATGCCGTAGTCGGCCAATGAAATCGCTTGCGCGTTAAACGTATTCGTTTCCACAATATCCGCGCCTGCGTCGAAGTACTGGCGATGGATCTCCTCGATGAGAGCGGGCTGTGTGAGGTTCAAGAGATCGTTGTGTCCCTTTTGATCTTTCTTCCAATCTTTGAACCGCTCGCCTCGAAACGCGGCCTCGTCTAGTTTCCGCTGCTGGATCATCGTCCCCATGGCTCCGTCGAGGACGAGAATGCGCTGTCGTAGTACGGTGTCTAACGATGCACTCATACGACTGTTCTCCGCGATCGAATCCGCTGTGAAGGTAAAGGAAGTTCGGCCATCATACCCGACCGGTTCTTACGCCAGCAAGCAATCCCGCCTTGACAGGAAAGGACGCTGCCGATACGATGACGCCTTCAGTTGGAGAGAAACTGTGCTCCTGCGTCTTTCCATGAGGATCGTCTTCTCGTCTCTCCTGCTTCTCATCTTAACCGCCGGCATCTGGCTCCAGCCTTCCGCAGTCCTCGCAGCACCCTATTTTGAGGACGGCTACCTCGGGCTGACACAAACGGAACTCCATCGAAAGCTCGGTATGCCGCAGGCAGTGCGCGATCGGAAGTCTGCGTTGCGCGTCTTTACCTATTACGCCATCTCCGATTGGGAGAAGTATTTTCAAAAGCTCCTGTCGCCGGAAAACGGCGAGGATGTCTATACCTTTACACGTGATGGCGTCGAGGTCCGCTATTCGTTCAGTTATACCGTCGACCCCGACGATGAAAGCGAGAATCGAACCTTATTCGTTCGTCTCGTTGATATCGAATTCTCCCCCGCCGTGCCCCTCACCCAGATCCCCACACTCGTTCCGGAATTTCGACCTTCCATGGATCCAGCCTCCCCGTCGTTCCGATCGAGTATTTGGGTTCTGTTGTTTACAGGCGCTGCATCTCCAGAGGCTCGTTTCATCGTAAAAGAGGCAACCAAGGACAAGCTGGAGTGGACCCTGGCCTATCAGCTTTTCTCGTTGCAAGGCCTGCCGGACCCACTCACGACCAAGGCGCTTGTCGATCGAGTCGAAATCGGCACTCAAAGTGTCGGCCTCGTGAAACAACGCCAGCGACACACCCACGACCCCATCCTGAATCCCTACTCACGAGAATTCTCCCAGCACCGGCCCACTCCTCAGCCGACTACGGCCAAGAAGATCCCTGTCCCGAAGTATGAGGAGTAGTCCGTATCGTTCATGCGCACGGCTCTCTCATCGCCGATTCGCTGCGACGACGAGCCATCATGAATCATGCTGGTTGGAGGAGAAGTGATCGCACGTGAGTACGGGAAGCAAACGCACCCTCCTGTTTCTGGTGCCGGAGGCCGGGATTGAACCGGCATGGGCCTATTAAGCCCGAGGGATTTTCAGTCCCTTGAGAATGGTCAAAGTACCTACTGACATTCTATGGTGCGGGAGGCGGGAATTGAACCCGCACATCCTTACGGATACAGGATTTTAAGTCCTGTGCGTCTGCCGATTTCGCCACTCCCGCAGCTGTGCCGCGCAGTCACGGGACTGTAGCATCGGGGTCTAGGTCGGTCAAGATGGCAGCGGTCGGCACAGAGAGCCTGGTATCAGGCTCTCTGTGCCGACCGGTCCGATCGCTATGCAAGTCGATCCAGCTACGCCGCTTCGATCCGCAGTCTCTGATCGTCCTTCTGGTCGTCCGTATGGATGAGAGGCGTACTGCGATTCATTGCTTCTTTCACACCAGATTGAACAGTCCGACTCCATCGAGTCGCTTGCAATCGAGCCTTTTTCGCATAGCGACCGACATCGCGCCTGGTTTCTGTCCCTGTTTTCGGCGCGAACAATAATCCAATTCCCGCTCCGATCACCGCCCCACCTGCCACCAACGCTGCAACCTTCGTGGCCTGATATGTCTGGTCCGACATGGTGAACCTCCTTCAAACGGTTAATGTAAGGATGTGATTATCGACACCCTGCATCTGTCGATATTCCGAGCATGAAGCGTGCCAGAGGAACCCAACGAATATCTTCCATGATTCGTTGCAGCCCTGTTCTCACGATGAAACCAGGTCGATGTGCGTTGTGTTTTCCTCACAGGTCACAACACAGGCGTGACAGAAATCCAACAGCCACCACAGTAGGCCGCTCAAACTGGCCCTGAAAAAGGCTTGGAAGGGAATTTCCTGATGGTCATTCTCATACTTGCAATGGTAGAGACCCTCACCTATTATTCTCCTTCGCCGAATACCCCGTCGCTTCCAGTCTTCGTATCTGAAGTCACTACTTCGGCGGAGTAGGCTGCTGCGGGGAGTGTCACCGTCCCATACGCCACATGAGGCACTAATGACTTGGTTGCACGCGATCCCTTACCCCAACATCAGCCCGGTGTTCTTTGAAATAGGGCCACTGCAGTTTCGCTGGTACGGGCTCATGTATCTGATCGGACTGGCATGCGCCTATTTCCTGATCAAGCGTCGAGTGGCGTCGAAGGGCCTCGCTATGACCAAGGACCAGGTCTACAACATGGTGGTGTGGGCGGCATTCGGTGTGTTTATTGGAGGACGGCTCGGCTATACGCTTTTTTACAATTTCTCCTACTATATGCAGCATCCGGTCAGCATCCTGGCGGTCTGGGAAGGGGGCATGTCTTTCCACGGCGGCCTGCTCGGCGCCAGCATCGCCTTAGTATGGTTCAGCCAACGGCAGGGTATTCCCACCTACCAGGTTGCAGACTTAGCAGCAGCCGTCACACCGATCGGACTCGGGTTTGGGCGAATCGGTAACTTCATCAATGGGGAGTTGTTTGGCCGGGCCACCGATGTCGACTGGTGCATGGTATTTCCAAGCGGAGGGCCTGCCTGCCGCCACCCCTCACAGCTGTATGAGGCGGGGCTCGAAGGTGTGGTCTTGTTCACCCTGGTATGGATCATCTCGAAGACCGCACCGCCACCAGGCACCCTCTTCTGGAGCTTCATCGCCGGCTATGGAGTCTGTCGGATGATCGTCGAATTCTTTCGCGAACCAGATGCCCACCTTGGGTTTATCCTCGGATCCTTCTCCATGGGTCAACTCCTCTCCTTGCCCATGATCGTGGTGGGAGTCCTCATGCTCGCCATCGGCTATCAACGGCGGACGTTGGTGCAGGCTAAATCTTAGGGCTAGGCTGAAGGCATTCAGGGGTAAAGCTTCTTGCCTATCGAGGATTCATCTCTGCCTGAGTCCAAGATCGTAAAACCACCTTCAGCCTAAACACCTGAGTCCCTACAATCTTAATACGGCATCTCGTCGTCATCCAGCCCGACATGGTGCCCGAGTTCATGCACCACTGTATCTCGAACCTCGTGGATGACGTCGGCCTTTGTGTGGCAGAGACGTAGAATGGGGCCTCGATAGATGGAAATACGGGCGGGCAACTCTCCTGCAGGCTGGAAAAACGATGTTTCATCGACCGGGGTGCCTTGATACAGGCCTAGCAGATCGTCTTCTGAATCCAACTCAAGATGCTGTAGGATTTCGGGCGAAGGTTCCTCTTCGACGATAATCGACACTTCATCTGCCAGCGAGGCAAAACGTGGCGGCAGCTCGGCCAGCGCCTCTTGGATCCAGGCATCGAATTCTTCCGATGAGACAATCATTGGACGATTAGCCTGCATGATTCATGACGGTTCGTGGCCCTTCGACAAAGCTCAGGGTCCCGAGCACAGTCGAGGGACGAAATCGCCAGGAAAACGCGTTCCTCGTGAAGCGCAGCAGAGAGTGAAGCGTCCCTCGACAGGCTCGGGACGCCCTGAGCCCGTCGAAGGGCGTATCTCGTGAAGCGTGAAGCGCTGGAAGCAGGTGCCAAACATGAAGCGCCCGGCTCCGGAACGAAATACGCTTCACGAACGACGTTTCACGCATCGAAGACGCTTCACGCCCAAGAGTAGCAAATCCGCGATTGCAGCAGAAGTGCTCATGAATCATGCGGGCTAGGGCGCCCGCTGAGAGACCTGCTGTTCAGCATGATAGGAGCTTCGCACCAGAGGGCCGGCCTCGACGTGGGCGAATCCAAGGGCCATCCCCTCCTCTTTGAAGAGGGCAAAATCGCCTGGGTCGTAGAAGCGCGCAACCGGCAGATGCTGTCTGGTTGGTTGGAGATATTGGCCGATGGTCATGATGTCGCAGTCAACGGAGCGGAGATCGCGCATGACTTCGCGGGCCTCGTCCATCGTTTCTCCCATCCCAAGGATCAATCCGGACTTGGTGCGCATGCCCAATTGCTTCGCCTGGCCGAGTAACTCGATCGATCGCCGATACTTTCCCTGTGGCCTAATTGCCGGAAACAGCCGCTGGACGGTTTCGATGTTGTGATTCAGAATGTCAGGCTTTTCGGCGCAGACCATCGCAAGGGCTGTCATATTCCCTTCGAAATCTGGAATCAAAACTTCTATCGTGCAAGTCGGGCTGAGCTCCCTGATCTGTCGGATCGTGTCGGCAAAGATCGCGGCGCCGCCATCGTCCAGTTCATCCCGGTTCACCGATGTGATGACGGCATGTCTAAGGCCCAATGCCTGGACCGCCTCAGCGACGCGGCGCGGTTCTGCATGATCGATCGCCAGTGGTCGGCCGGTCTCGACCGAACAGTAGTGGCATCGTCTGGTGCAGATGTCGCCCAGGATGAGGAACGTCGCGGTGCGGGCGTTCCAACATTCCCACCGGTTCGGGCAGCGCGCTTCTTCGCAAATGGTATGGAGCGTGAGTCGATCCATCGTCTGCTTGATATCGAGGTAGTCCGGACCGGTTTTCGCTTGAACCTTGAACCAGGACGGGAGGCGCTTGGAAGGGTTGAAGGCTGAAGGCTGAAGGCTGGTAGCCGAGGACAAGTCCGTACGAGATGATCGGAGTTGGTCGAGTGGGATAAAGCTCATGGAGTCTCCTTGGAAGGGAGTAACTCCACAGGGTGTTCAAGGATGCGTTTAAATTCTTTCAGAAAGGCGGCTGCTTGTACACCATCCAGAGCCCGGTGGTCGCACGATAATGTCACCTTCATGCGCCGACCCACCTTGATCAGGCCCTCCATCACGACAGGCGCGTCGCGGATGGCGCCCACCGCGATAGAGGCGGCTTGCGGAGGTATGAGAACCGCAATGAAGTTTTCCACGTCGAACATCCCTAAGTTGGAGATTGAAAAAGTGGGACCGGTGTATTCATGCGGTTGCAATCGTTTCTCCCTGGCCCGGTCGATCAGTGTTCGCGATTCGATCGAGATCTCGTCCAGGGATTTCTCGGCGCAATTGCGCAGGACCGGTGTGATCAACCCGTCGTCGATGCCGACGGCGATGCCGACATCGATGTGCGCATACTGCCTGATGGCCTGTCCGGTGTAGGACACGTTGATGTCAGGATGGCGGGCGAGCGCGATCGCTGCGGCTTTGATCAGCAAGTCGGTGACGGAGGGATGCGTTGTTCGGTCCTGTGTATACTGATCGCGGAACCGCTCTGCCTCCTCCATATCGATCTCGCTCGTCAGATAAAAATGTGGGACCGGCGCTTTGCTCTGTGTCGTCGCTCGCGCAATGGCTTTACGCATCTGGCTCAGCGGTTGGTCCGTTCCTGGCGGCAGTATCGGGCGTTGCGGCGCCTGGGCCTTCACGACATCCTCTTCGACGATTCGACCGCCGGGACCGGTTCCCGTGACGGCGGTGAGATCGATTCCCCGATCGGCAGCAAGCGCTTTTGCGCGTGGCGAAGCAAGAATACGAGGCTCCTCTAGAGTCACTGGTGAGGCAGGCGCCGGACCGGCAGCATGCGGCACGCCTGTCCTCGTTCCACTTTCGACCGATGGTGCGGCGGCGATCGTATCGGTCAATGCCGAGGCGATATCCTCGTCCGCTCCGCCGATGACGCCGATCAATGTTCCAGACATCACGGTGGCCCCGTCCTGCACCAGGATCTTGCGTAGGATGCCGGAGGCGAAGGCTTCGAGATCCATGATGGCCTTATCGGTTTCAATCTCAGCAAGCGCATCCCCTGCCTGCACTTGATCCCCTTCGTGTTTTTTCCACGCCACGAGGACACCCTCTTCCATCGTATCGGTTAGTTTTGGCATCACGACGCGACTAGCCATGTCTGTTCTCACTTTGCCGTAGGAAAGAGCGACACAATCGTTTCAGCCACCCGCCCTCCTGTTCTGTCGCGCGCGCTGGGTCCGGATACTCAATCCAGGGTTCCTGAGACCCCAAGTAGATGCCTCCACGGACGCTCAGTTGGCTGCGGAGTTGCGAGTAGCCCTGTCCTTGGAGCGTGCGAATTAATTCTTCCAGTGCGGCCCCCGGTGTCTCGTGCGCTGTAGTTGTCACGTGCGCCGTTTCATATCGCAGAATGGCCCGATATCCTCCGTCGGCTTGCTCGAAGACCACTGGCCTGCTGAATCCTCGTTCCCGCATATCGATGCCGGCCAATTGATGTTTCTCGGTCTGGTTCATTTGGTATATCTGGTCTATCTGGTCTGTCTGGTGTGTGTTGTTGTGTGATCCACGCAACTCAATACACCCTTGACCCTTCAATCAGAGAGCCCGGAATACGGCCAAGAGATCGCTCAGCGCGATGGTCTTGTTCCGCAGGATGGCGCGTTCTGCCTCCATCGGCTCCATCGCCGAAGCTCGCTCCTGACCACCCTTCAAAATCGCGGCGCCAAGGGTGAGTACGTCCTTGCATTCATTTTCGACTTTGCTCTTGACCACGGGATTCACCGAGAGAATGTCCGCCAGCGTCTCGCGCGTCGTGGCGAGATGTGCATGCAGTTCCTTGTCCGGGTATTCCTTCCTGGCTGCCTCATCAAGGCAGCGATCGAGGTACTGTGTGAGAAAGACATAGAGACGAACAAGCGTCTCCGTGATCTCGATATGACCGTGAGCCTGGGCTTGTTGTGACGACATGGGGATCCTACCTCCTTCGTTTACTGTGCGCCGCACAGTGTTTTGACAGCTTCGATGATGCGCGCCTTGTCCGGAACAGCGGCATCTTCCAGCGGACGACTATAGGGCATCGGTACATCTTCGCCGGTGACGCGTTGGATGGGGGCGTCCAGGTGGTCGAACGCCGCCGCGTAGACGCTCTCGGCAATCTGCGCACCAAGCCCGCAAAACCGCCAGCCCTCTTCGACGATGACAAGACGTCCGGTCTTCTTGACTGAGCCCACGATCATTGGGAGATCCAAGGGTTTAAGGGTCCGGGGGTCGATGACCTCGACTTCGATGCCCTCCCGGCTCAGATGATCGGCTGCCTCCAGCGCCAGCAGGAGCATCTTCGAATAGGCGACGATCGTCGCATCGTGCCCAGCACGCTTTATCTCGCCGACACCGATGGGGATCGTGTACTCACCATCGGCAACCTCCCCCTTCGTCCCATACAACAATTGTGCTTCGATAAAGATGGCAGGATTGTGATCCCGGATCGCGCTTTTCAGCAGGCCTTTCGCATCATGTGGCGTAGCCGGCGCGATCACTTTCAATCCAGGAACGTGACAGAACCAGGCCTCCAGACTTTGCGAATGCTGCGCGCCTAACTGGTGCGCGGCGCTGCCAGGTCCGCGAATCACCAGCGGCACCGACAACTGCCCCCCCGACATGTATCGCATTTTGGCGGCGTTGTTGACGATCTGATCCAATGCCACAATGCCGAAATTCATGGTCATGAGTTCGACGATGGGATGTAACCCCGCCATGGCGGCGCCGATGGCCAGGCCCGTGAAGCCGGCTTCAGTGATCGGCGTATCCACCACTCGTTGCGGGCCGAATTCCTCCAGGAAACCTTTGCTGATCTTGAAGGCGCCCTGGTAGTAGCCCACTTCCTCGCCGATCAGAAAAATGCGCGAGTCGCGACGCATTTCTTCCCGCATCGCCTGGTTGAGGGCTTCGCGATAGGACATCACCATGGATGATCTTACACCTCCCGCATGACATCGGTATGCAAGGCCGATGGGGTTGGGAACGGACTCGCATCCGCGAACGTGACGGCGGCCGTGACCACCTCTTCGACTTCTCGTTCAAGCTGTATGAAGTCGGCCTCGGTCCCCAGGTTGTTGCCCAGGATCGTCTGCTTCAACAAGACAAGCGGGTCGCGTTTGCGATGCTCGTCCACTTCTTCTTTCGTTCGATAATGTCCGTGTGCCGGATCGGACATTGAGTGACCCATAAACCGGTAGGTCATGGCCTCGATGAAAAATGGGCCCTGTCCCGCCCGTGCCTGCTCGACGACCCTGCGCATCGCATCGCGCACGGCCAATACATCCATGCCGTCCACCCGCTCAGCCATGATGCCATAGGAGCGGGCCGTCCCTGCCACGTCCGCATAGAGGGCGATGGCCCGTTCAGACGGTGTCCCCATCCCGTAGCGGTTGTTCTCGCAGACGAAGATCACCGGGAGTTTCCACAAGGCCGCCAAGTTCAGCGCCTCGTGCGCTTGGCCGCTCGGGAGCGCCCCTTCACCGAAGAAACAGACCGTCACGAGGTCGAGCTGTTGATACTTGGTCGCGAACGCGAGGCCTGTGGCAAGGGGAATGTGGCCTCCGACAATGGCATAGCCACCCATGAAGCGGCGTGAGACATCCACCAGGTGCATCGAGCCGCCTTTGCCCTGGCAGAGGCCCGTTGCTTTACCGAACAGCTCGGCCATCACCTGGCTTGGATTGGAGCCTCGAGCGAGACAATGCCCATGGTCGCGGTACGCGCTGATCGCGTAATCATCCGGTCGAAGGGCAGCGATGGCCCCAACCGCAATGGCCTCTTCGCCGATATAGAGATGCAGGAATCCGGCAATCTTCGCGAGGGCATACATCTCCGCCGATTTTTCTTCGAACCGGCGGATCAGCAGCATTTGCCGATAGAGGAACAGCACGTCGTTTCGGTCCATACGTGGCATCATAAAGAGCCTAGCCCGCTGTGGAAAAACTCGATTATTGCGTCATACGTCGCGATTCGAACAGGGGCCGTCTCGCGTCAGAATAGTCCGCAGGATGCGCAAAAAGGCCGTCCAGCAAGGCCGCAGCGAGCGAAGAGGCGAGGCGTACGCTTCGGTACGTTGAGCCTCTGAGCGATGCGAGAACGCCGCTGGCGGATTTTTTCCGCATCCTGCTAGAAACTGGACTCAACCCCGACCATCTGAGCTCAGATACGCACCTTCACGTCAGTGCCGTCGATCTGCACGTCATACCGCTCCACTTTCGCCGAGGGATTCGTCACGCAGGCGCCGGTGGCCACATCGAATTGCCACCCGTGCCAGGGGCAGGTCACAACCGACCCTTCGAGATCCCCCTCACCAAGTGGACCGCCTCGATGGAAACAGGTGTTGTCGATGGCGTGGAATGTGCCATCCACATGAAAGACCGCAAGGGTTTTGCCGTTCACCTCTGTGACGATCCCGCAGCCAGGTTTCACATCGGTTGTGCCGGTCACTCGTACACACGTTCCCATCACCCATCCTATCCTGTTATCTGCCGATTATGTTTTCGCAGCGGGGTTCTTGATTTTATTCAGCAGACTTTCGATCGGTGGCACTCCCGTTGCGGCGCTGGTGACTCCCGTCACAACTTTCAGTGCAATCTCCCTGAATGCCGCTGATTGCGGAGACGCAGGATCGGCGACGACGATCGGGGTGCCTGAGTCGCCGCCGTCGCGAATGGCCGGGTCGATCGGTACGCGGCCGAGGAATGGGATCCCGAGCTTGGCAGCAGCCCGCTCCCCTCCCCCGTGCGAAAATATTTCGGTTCGCTCGCCGCAGTGGCCGCAGAGAAAATAACTCATGTTCTCCACAATCCCAAGGAGCGGCACATTCACCTTTTGGAACATCATCATGCCTTTGCGGACATCGTGCAGGGCCACTTCTTGTGGCGTGGTCACGGTGATGGCGCCGGTCAGTGGGACTAACTGGGTTAGGGTCAGCTGTGCGTCTCCGGTGCCGGGCGGCAGATCGATAAACAAGTAATCCAGCTCTCCCCACAGTACGTCGCGGAAGAGTTGTTGAATCGCCGTATGGACCATTGGGCCTCGCCACACCACGGCCGTATCTTCCGGGACGAAAAATCCCATGGAGATGAGCTTGACGCCGTGGCTTTCTGCTGGAGCGATCTTGCCGTCTTTCTGTTCCGGCGGCTTGGTCACCCCCATCATCATGGGAATGTTTGGGCCATAGATATCTGCGTCGAGCAGGCCGACCTTGGCGCCGGTTAAGGCGAGGGCGACGGCGAGATTCACCGAGACGGTAGACTTACCGACTCCGCCTTTCCCGCTGCTGACAGCGATCACATATTTGACGCCGGGAATGAGGTTCTCTTTCCCATGACCGGTCTGAGGTCCGGCGGGATGTTCTGTCGCCATGAATCGCTCCTCCTCTAACAGGACGCTGAAAAAGTCTGCCAGCGGCGTCCTCGCATGGCTCAGGGCTCAATGTACTGAATCGTCCGTGCCGCTCCGCTTGCTGCGGCCTTGCTGAACGATCTTCATGTGGCTGACTCTCGGGCCAGCCGACACATCATAAACGGAAGAGAGGGTGAAAGAAAATGGGGCTATTGGGGATGAGGAAGGGATTTAGGTAGATAGGCTGAACGCTGAAGGGGGAATTCATGATCACGCAACACGTTCCCAACCCTAAAGACCTTCAGCCGATTTACCTGAATTGCCGGGAATCGTTTACCCGACGGTGGGATCGTTACGGCGAAGATTACTCGTAAGGCCGATCAGCGAAAGCGTGTAAATGATCCATTTCGAGGGGTCGAAATTGTACCACTGCGGTCCGTTGCGGTAATCGCGCGCATAGGCATGATGAAAATTATGATAGCCCTCGCCGAAACTCACGAAGGAGACCAGCCAACTATCGCGGCTGCTGTCTTTCTTGCTGTAGGGTTGCGCCCCGACCATGTGACAGAGTGAATTGATCGTGAAGGTGGAGTTCAGCACCATAAATAATCGGAAGAGACCCCCCAAGAGTAGTCCGCTGACGCCGCCCTGCCAGCCGCCGTGCCACAGACCAAGAACAAAAGGAAGAAGCAGTCCCGTCACCACGATCGGCCAATAGTAGCGATGTTGCCACATCACAATAGGGTCTCGGCGCAGACGGACCTCGTATTTTTCCTTGCGATGGATGCTATTGTAAAAAAGCCAGCCGCAGTGGCTATGCCAGAATCCCTTCGTCGCGTTATAGGGATCTTCTTCCTCATCCGTCTTGGCATGATGGCGGATATGATCGCTACCCCACTTGAGGGCAGAATTTTGCAGCGCCCATCCGGCTGCGATGAGAATACAGACCTTGACCCAGTTCGGACATTCAAAGCTTTGGTGCGAGATGAGCCGGTGATAGCCGACGGTGATACCCATGCCTGTCACGATGTACAGGGCAAAGAACAGTCCCCAATCGAAGAGGCCGAACCCATAGTAATAGCCATAGAGTGGGAGACCGATGATATTGGCAACGACGATCGCGCAGAAGAGCGCAAAGTTGAGCGGTGAAAACGGCGCTGTGGCTTGTGGGACTTCAGTTGTTGTTGTTGTCGCGAGCATTACCTCTCCTTAAGAATAGAATCGAGTCTCGCATTACGTTGGGCCAAGCTACGGGAGGGAGAAAATAGGCGTCATGCAGCATACCGAATTCTCATGAATGTTTCAAGCAAATGCTTACAGTGTATACTGACGGTATACTCCGACTCACGACCAGTGAGGTACCGATGCCGGGAATAACCTCCCCCCTCGAATCTCGCGTAGCCCGTATCGGTGAACAGCTCGCCCGTCTTTCTGCCGGTCGAACTCCCACGCTCTTTGAAGGCCGCTGGTGGTCGCACCAGGCGCTCAACCTGGCCATGCAGGACAGCCATTTCAAGGCACAGCTGTTTCGATTCATCGATGTCCTGCCTTCAATTACAGACGACGAACAGGTGCTCACGCTGGCTCGCGAATACTTGGGCGATGGAGACACGGCGCTCTTCGGCACTCATTGGGGACTCAAAGCCCTTTCCAGCACCAGCCTGGGGGCTCGGCTCAGCGGCAAGGCGATTAGAAGCCAGGTTGAGCATATGGCGCGAACCTTTATTGCCGGAGCGACCATCGAGGAAGCGGTGCCGCGCTTGACCGGTCTGTGGCAGGATGGACGAGCCTGCTCGGTGGACTTGTTGGGTGAGGCCACCATCAGCGATCAGGATGCCGATCGATACCGTGATCGCTGTGTGGAAGCCCTGACTCTGCTTGGACAAGAGGCGGGCACATGGCCTTCCCTTCCCTTACTCGAGAAGGACCATCTCGGACTGATTCCGCGGGTCCAGCTCTCCATCAAAATCTCTGCCCTCTCTCCTCATCTCGACCCGATCGACCCGGAAGGAAGTTACTGTTCCGTGGCGGCTCGGCTCAGACCTATTCTCGATCTGGCGATGCGCCTCCCCGCCTCGTTGATCTTTGATATGGAACAGGCCGATGTGAAAACGTTGCTGCTGGAGATCTTCACCCGGCTCTTCGCAGAGCCTGCCTATAAGAACTACCCCTATGCGGGCCTCGCATTGCAGGCGTATCACCGGGACACGGAACAGGATATCGAGGGGCTCTTGACCTGGGTCCGTCGCCGTGGGGTACCCATCACGATTCGACTGGTGAAAGGGGCCTACTGGGATTCGGATACGATCCGCTATCAGCAACGAGGCTGGGCTGTTCCTCTCTTTGAACAAAAAGCATTGACGGATGCTAACTATGAATCGCTCACGCAGCTCATCTTGTCTCAGACCTCCATCATACGACCAGCCTTCGGCACACACAATCTCCGTACGCTGGCCCATATCGAGGCGGTGGCAGAGTCGCTCAGGCTCTCTCCTGAGGCCTGGGAATATCAGATGATCTTCGGCATGGCCGAGCCCTTTCAGCATGCGGTCACGCAGTATGGGCGCCGCCTACGGCTCTATACCCCGGTAGGCGATCTACTTCCGGGCATGGCCTATCTTGTGCGGCGGTTACTGGAAAACACCTCGAACGAATCGTTCCTACGCAAGGAGTATGTGGAATCGCACTCGTTGCGTACCTTGTTGGCTCCGCCGATTCTTGAAGCACTGAGTCAGAGGCAGCCCCTGGTGTCTCACCCCAGCAGTATTCAAGAGTTTCGCAATGAACCTCAGCGTGACTTCTCTCAGGCTGACAGCCGAGTGGCGATGCAACAGGCCTTGGCGACTGTGCGGTCTCAACTGGGCCGTCAATGGATGTCGTCGTCAGGGGGCCTACCGCTCACGGGGCCTCTCATTGAGTCCCGCAATCCAGGATGCCCGGATGAAGTGGTGGGCCGGTTGCCCAGTGCGAGTGCGCTGGATGTCGACCAGGCGGTGCGCCAGGCGATTCAGGCATCGGGGTCCTGGCGCGACACATCGACGGAACGACGAGTGGGCATCATGCGTGTCGCCGCTTCGATCATGCGGAGCAGGCGCGATGAGTTGGCGGCTTGGGAGATCGTGGAATGTGGAAAGCCCTGGCGGGAGGCAGATGCAGATCTCGCGGAAGCGATCGACTTTCTGGAATTTTATGCGGCAGACTGGCACAGACTCGCTTCCCCACGACGGTTAGGACAGGAACCGGGGGAACTGAACCAGCGCCTCTATAGCCCCCGTGGGGTGACGGCGGTCATCGCTCCATGGAATTTTCCGCTGGCGATTTCGACCGGCATGGTGTCGGCGGCACTCGTGACCGGGAATCCCGTGATCTTTAAACCTTCCGAGCGCTCGCCCATGATGGCGCATTGGCTCACAGAGATCATGCGGGAGGCCGGTGTGCCGGAGGAAGTGCTCTGCTGTGTGCAAGGCGGACCTGACATCGGGCGTGCACTGGTGCGCCATCCCGATATTGCCACGATTGCCTTTACCGGCTCGAAGGACGTGGGGCTCGGCATCCTTAACGATGCCGGCACGTTGAGGCCGGGGCAACAGATGGTGAAGCGGGTGCTGGCAGAGATGGGAGGGAAAAACGCCATCATCGTCGATGAGACGGCGGATCTCGATGATGCGATTACCGGAGTGGTCTCATCGTTCACCGGCTATGCGGGACAGAAATGTTCCGCCTGCTCGCGGGCAATCGTGCATGAGGCGATCTACGAGAGTTTTCTGAATCGCCTCAAAGAAGCGGTGCTGAGTCTGAGGATCGGCAATCCGGAAGAACCTGGCACGCAGGTCGGGCCGGTCATCGATCGTCGAGCGCAGTCAAAGATTCAGGAATACATCGAGATTGGAAAGAAAGAAGCCCGCCTGCTGGTAGAAGGAACCGTGACGAGGCCAGGGTGGTATCTCGGGCCAACGGTGTTTGCGGATGTGGCGCCGACACATCGAATAGCTCAAGAGGAAATCTTTGGGCCGGTTCTGTCAGTGATGAAGGCTGGGTCCTTCCACGACGCGCTGATGCTGGCGAATTCGACGGCCTATGCCCTCACGGGCGGTGTCTATTCGAGAAGCCCGGCTCACCTGGAACTGGCACGGCAGCGATTCGATGTCGGGAATCTCTATCTCAATCGTCCGATTACCGGCGCGTTAGTGGGGCGTCAGCCGTTTGGGGGCCATCGACTCTCCGGAGTCGGCGCGAAGGCCGGAGGGGAAGAGTACCTGATGCAATTCGTGGTCGCCCGCATCGTGAGCGAGCAAACCCTCCGTCGAGGATTCGCCCCGCCCGAGTGAGGTCTTCGACGGCTTGATGTCGTACGATTCCAGTTCCTCCATGATCTCCGTGACCACGCCCCGATCTTCCAACGGAGAGAGTTCCTGCCGCTCGACATATTTGACCAAGCCCAAGCCCTTCACAAACCAGGCGGTCATGACATCGATCCCGATTGCGGTTCTCTTCGCACCGGAGAGATGAATCTGCATGTGCATCCGCGCTTCTACCTTCACGGCATCCTTGAAGGTGCCGGCCGGCACCGTGACCGAATCCCGACCCAGCACCGTGGCATCGCCCTGCGTATCGATCTTTTCGTTGATGCCGTCCCGATCCAGATCGGAGCCAAAATCGAGTGCCTTACGGTCGAATTGTGGAAAGGACGACGATATTTTCAGCGGAAAACGGACGATCTGATAGGGTACGAGCTGTTTTTCTAACGGTGTGCCTGGTTCCGAGCCGTGATACACGATGCCGACGCTATCGCGCCGGTAGAAACTATCCATTGGGCCATGGTTGCCTGGATTGTCGTCGTGGAACACGGTGACCGTCATGCCCTTGATGACTTTCGTGCCGGTAACCGAGGACACGTTGGAGAAAAATTTATATTCAACTGTTTGCAGAGGTCCTTCAGAAATCTGGCCTCGATAGTGCCACGTATTTCCAACCTGATCGGGGAAATAGTCGGCGGACTGGGCAATGACGCTGGTGTCTTCCGCTGCAAAGAGCGTTGACCAGGGAGCACAGCCGAGCAGCAACATGGCGCCTGCGATAACAGCACATCGGTACCCCGGTTTCGTCATCGGCATGCGCGAGATCCTCCACTCATTGAATAATGCGATGACCGTACCATAGGAGTCCCGGAAGCGGCAAGGGAATGAAACCGACTCTATTGCGTAACCATCGTTCGTGAAGCGTGAAGCGTGAAGCGCAGGACGGAATGAGTGCGTCTGTAGGCTTGCCTTCGTACAATAGCCAACCCATAATCGGATCGTTGTCTGGTTTATTTAGTTCATCTGGTTCAACCGAATAAACACGACAAACGAAACAAACCAAATGAACCAGATGAACCAGATAGACCAGATAGACCAAAGACAGGCGGTGCTGGTGACAGGCGCGTCCGGAGGAATTGGTCGAGCGATCAGCCTGGCCTTTGCAACAGCCGGCTGGTCAGTCGGGGTCCATTACCATCGAAACAAGGCAGCCGCCGAGGACACACTTGCTCAGGTGGTAGCCGTCGGTGGAACCGGAGCGCTCTACGAAGCCGATATTCGTGAGCCGCATGCGGTGCAGCAGATGGTGGACGCGTCCTGCCGCCGGATGCCTGTGCCGTCGGTGTTGATCTGCAATGCCGGAATTGGAGGAAGCCATCTCCTGCTTCGGCAACGTGAAGAAGACTGGGCTGAAGTTATCGCCACAAATCTGACGGGAACATTTCACTGCCTCCGTGCCATGGTCCCTCCCCTCCTCGCTCGCGGCGGCGGCTCGATCGTTGTGATTGGTTCGCATGCCGGATTCCATGGTTCAATTGGGCAGGCTGCCTACGCAGCGTCAAAAGCCGGTCTTAGCGGTCTGGTGCGCAGCGCAGCGCTTGAGTGGGGAGCCGGCAACGTCCGTGTGAATCTCCTCTTACCTGGCTGGCAGAAGACGGGGCTGACGACAGGAGTCATGCCGACAGACGAGAGCTGGAACGGTCATGCCTTGGGTCGGCCACCGTCACGAGAGGAAGTGGCCAAGACGGTCATGCATCTGGCGCAACTGAACGATGTGTCGGGGCAGGTGTGGAACTGTGACAGCCGAATCCTTTAACAGGATGCTGAAAAATTCTTCCCGCGTCGTTCTCACCTTGAACAGGTCCTCAACGGGGACCCGGCCGCCTCACCACTCGGCGGCGCGCACAGACGTGGTGCTCCTTATTCGTCGCACCGTGCGCCCCAGAGGGTACGCCTCCGGTCCTTCACTCGCTGCGGCCTTGCTGGAAGAACTTTTTGAGCATCCTGCGGGAGTAGAGACCACCGAAGAATTTTCAGCCTACTGAAATACACATTATGCAACGAATGAAACGGCACGCGTACGATTCAGTTCCGCGAGGGGTGTTTATCACGGCGACCGATACGGCTGTCGGGAAAACGCTCATCACCTCTGCGCTCGTGACCTGTCTGGTTCAACGGGGAATCGATGTCGGCGTCATGAAGCCGATTGAGACTGGGGTTTCGCGATCAACTAGGGCGCAGTCAGATGGAGCAAGGCTGCGACAAGCAGCTGGAACCGATGATTCGATGGCAGAGGTATGCCCCTATGTCTTTCGACTTCCAGCGGCACCCCTTTCTGCTGCACGAGCGGAAAGGGCGACTGTGCGGGTGGCGACGATCATGCGAGTCTTCCATACCCTGCATCAGAAGCACGAGTTTATGGCTGTGGAGGGAGTTGGAGGCGTCTATGTACCAATTACACCGCTACTTAACCTCTCAGACATCATCTATGAAATGAGGTTACCAGCCATCGTGATCGGACAATCGGGCTTAGGGGGAGTCAATCACGCGTTATTGACGCTGCATGCGCTCCGTCGGCGACATATTCCTGTCGTGGCGTTGGTCTTGAATCAACCTCGACCGCTCGATACAAAGACCGCTTGTGCGCAGGAACAGTCGACGGTACATCTCCTTCGACGGCTGGCCGGAGTTCCCGTGGTGGGTCCAGTCCCCTATAGTGCTACCGTACATCGAAATTGGAACGAGGGCTTGGCGCGCCTCGCGAAGACCGCTCCCATCACGAAACTGGCGAGGCTGGTCCTCGCCCCCATGATTCATGGCGGTTCGTCGCGAACGCGCGCAAACGCGAAGGGAGACGGGCACTCGGAAGCGTGAAGCTCTGAGGCCTACTCGTGCAGTATGTCGAAGGGCTGAACGGCGAGACTGCTTGTCACGGCCGCGTATCCGCGCCTGCAGCGGAACACATCAGGAACCATGATGGCTCACATCTGCGTGAGGAATGATTTTACCGCCTGGCTGATATCCGTGGCCTTGAGAATGGCTGAGATCACCGCCACCCCGTCAGCTCCAGCCCCCATGGCTTGCCTCACCTGATCGACCTGAATTCCACCGATTGCGAAGACGGGCAATGACGTGAGCGAGCGCATCGCACGTAGCCCCTCAAGCCCAACCAACGGGTCGTGGTCTTGTTTGGAACCAGGGGTGAAGATGGGACCAAAGCCAAGGTAGTCTGGTTTTCCGACAGTGTCTTCCCGCACTTGGTCGGGATTGTGCGTGGAGATCCCGATCAGCTTGTTTGGGCCCAGCACCTTCCTCGCCAAACCGAGCGGTAGGTCGCCCTGCCCCAAATGCACGCCATCGGCGTCCACCGCCAAGGCCAAATCGCAGCGATCGTTGACGATGAAGAGGACGCCTGCTTCAGCCGCAACGTGCCGGAGCGCTAGGGCTTCCTCGTAGGCGTCCTTCATCGATGCGCGCTTATTGCGATATTGAAAGAGGCACGCGCCGGCCTCAGCCGCCGTTTTCAACACCTCGACCAAGGGACGAGTAGGACAGACCGAAGGATCGAGAATGATATAGAGACCGGAGAGGGAGTGAGCAGGCGCGGCATTCATACGGGAGACATTCTAACAGGATGCGCAAAAAATCCGCCAGCGCCACAGGCCGTAGCGCGCCACTCGACTTAGCTCGAGACGGTGAGCCTGTCGAACCGTGACGCGCGTGACAGTCGCGATCGACGTCTCACTCACCCATCGAGCATCACGACCTCAGGTCGATCTCGTACGAGCGTCAGAAGAATGCCATGACCCCACTGCGTCTTGTTGGAACTGGTCGCTTCGTCGAGACAGAGGCTCTCGCGTAGGGGGCGGCCCTGTTCATACGTTCATATGTATTCTCATTCGCCGAATATCCCGCAGCTTCCAGCCTTCGTAGCTGAAGTGACGACTTCGCGGAGTAGGCTGCTGCTTTGAGCGCCGAGTTCTACCAGTTACCCCCCAACGTCCTTTGGGCAAATCGGTTCCGTCGGCAGAAGTCGATAGGACAGGTCTTCCTCTAACAGTGCCGGATCCGAGGGGGCCAGAATCCAGCTCTCAATCTGTTCAGTCACGGATATTCCTCGATCCTCGGTTCGCAGTTCCTTCTCCAACTTCACCATGGTTGAGTCGCTGATGCGGGTGACGGTCGGGTGAACGTTCCAGAGCTGATCACCCGATAGAAATGCTGCGGGAATACGAAAGGTGTGAGGTTCGTCGTACAAGGCGTGCCGCATGGTGTCGTTGATGGGGGTCTGGAGGCTGAGCATCACCGACGCGTGAGGCGCGAGGGCGGAGAGCGCGATCACATACTTGAGGAGGACATCTTGAGAACGTGACTCGACAGTCCCCGTGGCTTCGACGCTTGAAGAAGCCGACAAGACTGTGAACTGATTCAGAAGAGGAGAAACAACCCCCATACGGAGGTTGGTGATGCCCTGGTCCGACAGATTTTCAAGAAGATACTTGCTCAAGACCCATGAGTGTAAATCAGTGACCTTTAGGCTGTTTTGGGGCGCCATTGGCGGGAATCGCCAGACGGTGCAATTAGAAAGAAGGTTCCGCATGTGAGAGAGAGTCGTTTTGGTGGTTCCCTCCAGGATGAAACCACGCTCATACGTGTACAAGGCTGCACTGACACGGACATCTGGATTGGGCTTGAACCAGGTGATGAACCAGATGATTGCTACAACGAGAAGACTGAGCACAGCGGCGAGTTCTGCCGACCCTTGGAGCATCTCCCCCAACGTGAGACATCGGATTGCGTCCCATAGACTCCTGCCGGTGCGCGCCCGACCTGACAGGATTTTTACTATGACCGTCGGCATCACTCGCTCTCGTGATGTACGCGCTTAGCGGTAGGGGGCATTGCACGTCGCGGGGCACGAGACAGGAACGTAACAATAGAGGTGAATCGAGGGGGGTATTGCATTCATGTGTCCGGCGGCAGTCACTCACCCCATACCCTGTCCGTGCTTCTCTGTGGCGGCAATCGTGCCTGTGATCCATCTCTACGTCGCGCGCCGAAGAACCTCTTGGTGGGGCACCAGTCTTTCACCAGTCTGTGATTGACGGGACGGCACTCAGGCAGATCACTTCTTATCGCAGGCTACTTTCCAGAGCGTGCGATTGATCGTCCGTGGGACAACCGGTTCCCACTGTTGAACTTCAGGCGTACTGTACACCACGTTACCGCTTCCCATATTGCCCGAGAACCACGTATATCCAAGCGTCCGTGTACGCGCATCCGTACAATCGTATTCGTTGAATCGCTTCATCGACAGCAGCGAATCACCCGCCACGGTTTGAACGGTTTTGTAGTCGTACAATTGCCACATCTTCGCCAGACTCCCCTTGCGACGAATGGTGTCAGGATCGACGTACACCGCCAATCCTGCTTCGTCGTCGCCACTCGTTAACACCCACTCCGCATACACTGGTCCACTACTCAGCGTCAGGAGCGCAATCAGCAACCAGAAACTTAGCACGTAGGCCCGAGACGGCTTGAGGAATGGTCCCACGCGAGGAGCGACAGACCATGGCAGCGGGGCACGACGATCAGGGAGAATCGTAAAGGGCATGGAGTGGCCTCCCAATGTGGCATATTCTAAGAGTGGCGAGATTGGGGATGCAAGACCACTGCCCCTCAGGACGCAACGTGACGGGCCGGCTGGTATATTTAAGGAAGAACGCTCTGTCATTGAAGGAGGGATGCCCATGAAGATCCAAAACCCTGACGCGACGCCGGTGGAGAAATTGACCCTGTCGCCTGAGCGCCCTGCGGCTTCCTCACTCTCAGAATAGAGAGTGGAACTGGGCCTCTTACCCCCCTGTGCTCGCACAACAGGCGTTACGGTTGAGGCTCAGGTTGAACATCGACTCGTCCGACGTGACATCTTTTTATCATTAACCATCACTTGAGCTTGTACATGTAACCATGCTGTGTGTAATGGGAAATTATAAATCATTATCCCATTAGGCTGGCTCGCTCATCTTGTTCTGTTCCGCACATCGTGCGTCATGGTCCCTGGTTGCGATCGTACGAATGCGACGGACTGGCTCCTTGCTGCAAGAGATGCACGGCTCATGATCGTTGAGCCGTGATCACCATGCATACGCTTCTGGGGCAGGCCCACCAGGGCCGGGGAAGATTTCATCGAGCCGTTTCAGTGTGTTCTGGCTCAACGTGAGACTCAAGACCCGCATCGTGTCGTTCAATTGCTCCATCGTGCGCGGTCCAATAATCGGCGCGGTCACGATCTTTTGGTGCAACAACCAGGCGAGGGCCACATCAGCCGGGCGCTCGCCGAGTTGTACGCACAGCGTCTCATAGGTTTCCAGCCTCGGACGATGCTTCTCGATGTCTTTCTTCACATCCTCGTTCGCACGTCGACCGACCGTCGCCGGTTCCAAGGCTCCCGCTAACAACCCACGCGCGAGCGGGCTCCAGGGAATCAGGCCGATGCCGTAGGCCTCACAGGCTGGAATCACTTCTAACTCGATTGTCCGCTCGTTCAAATTATAGAGACTCTGCTCCGACACGAGACCTAGAAAGTGACGGCTGCGAGCGAGTTCTTGCGCCTGGGCCATATGCCAGCCGGCAAAATTGCTGCTGCCGATATAAAGCACCTTGCCTTCCCTGACCAACTGTTCCATCGCCTGCCAGATTTCTTCCCACGGTGTCTCTCGATCGATGTGATGCATCTGATAGAGGTCGATGCAGTCTGTCTGCAGGCGCCGCAGGCTCGCCTCGCAGGCCCTCTTAATATGCAGGGACGACAAGCGAGACTGATTCGGCCATACGCCCATCCGGCCGAACACTTTCGTTGCCAGGACGACTTTTTCACGCCGTCCCCCGCCCTGGGCAAACCAACGGCCCAGGATCTGCTCGGTCCACCCCTCCCCCACTTTCCAGCCATAGACGTCCGCCGTATCGAAAAAGTTGAGGCCCAGTTCCAGTGCCCGATCCATGATGGCGAAACTGTCCGCCTCGCTGGTCTCAGGCCCGAAATTCATCGTGCCGAGACAGAGTCGGCTGACTTTCACTCCTGATCGACCGAGATGAACGTATTGCATAGGCAGGACCCCTTGTCACACAAGCACATGAATGGTGGGATGCAGATGGGACGAATGGAGGACACTCACGACTCCTCCTCTTCGATGTCCTCGATCGACTGTTTCAGCGCTGAAACAAAGGCCTCTGGCTGATCCAGTGCATTCTCCGTCAGTTGGAATTCAGAGACCAGCACACCGGCCTTATCCACAATGATCAACCGATACCCCTGTTTCATCAATAGGCCCCCTCGTGATGCGATGCGATGCGCCACGAGCCTACCATAGTGGGAACAGGACTTCGATGCCGGTGCATTGAAGATGGGCGCGCCTCTTGACGAAGCAGTCACCGTGCGGCATCCTTCAGCAAAGATTATTCTCCTTCGCCGAATATCCCGTAGCGTCCAGCCTTCGTAGCTAAAGTGACTACTTCGGCGAAGGAGGGTCGTGGCTTCGCAGAATTTCGCACGATACCCCGCAGCTTCCGGCCTTCGTAGCCGAAGTGGCTACTTCGGCGGAGTAGGCTGCTGCGGGGAGTTTCATGAAGGAGGCACCATGGCCATCGCGTCTGTCATGCTCCCGCTCGGAACACCCGCTCCTCCGTTTGCATTGCACGATGTGGTGAGCGAGGAGGTCTACTCTCTCGACTCATTTAACGACAAGACCGCCTTGCTGGTCATGTTTCTGTGCCGTCACTGTCCCTATGTCGTGCATGTCGAGCAAGGGATCGCCCAGATAGGGCAGGATTACAAGGACACAAGGCTTGGTATCGTCGGCATCAGCAGCAATGATCCAGTGCAGTATCCAGAAGACGCGCCGCCACGGCTGAAAGAAATGGCCGAACGCTTGGGCTTCAGCTTCCCCTTCTGCTTTGACGAAACCCAAGACATTGCCAAGGCCTATCGAGCGGCCTGCACCCCGGATTTCTATCTCTTCGACCGGGAACGGCGGCTCATCTATCGTGGGCAATTCGATGACAGCCGCCCCGGCGGCAACAAGCCGGTCACGGGTCGCGATCTACGCACGGCGATCGACGCGGCGCTCGCCGGGAAGCCGGTCGACGGCAATCAGAAGGCCGGCATTGGGTGCAGCATCAAGTGGAAGCGAGGAAAGGAATGACCGGCATGCTGATCCTGTGGTCACGGAACGCGCAGGATAAGAAAGTGCTCGTTCGACGCGCGCAGTGGGATCAGGCACACGTGCCATTCCCAGGGAGGAGAAACAAGCGAGCTTGGGAAAAGCGTGAAAGGGCAGACTGGATGTGCTCCTGTGCTCACGCACCGCGTGGTCGCGGAAAGGATCAGGAGGGAGCGGCCTGGTGCCCTCCTTGCTCGCGAAACGCGCATAAGCGAGGATCGACTAGGCTACCCCTGAAGAGAGAAAGAGAAGCGAGCTTGGAACGGTTATTTCCGAATATGAAGGGCGGAAAGGACGAGGCGGAATGGTCGAACTGAACGCTCGGTCATTGCACCAGGGGGTTGTGTAGTCCGGAGCAGTAGACGGCCCTCGTTTCTTTTCCCAAGAACCGAATCCTATGGTGTCTTCGCGCACCGGAACCCGGTGCCGAATCCCCGGAACGACGGCACATGGATCTCCCGATCTGAGGCGCGCAGGTCAGTGATGCCGTTGCTGCCCCAGGAGCCGCCACGGACCACTTTCTGCGAACCCCTTCGCGGTCCTGACGGGTTTTGCGGCGGGCTGGTCTTGTAATATTCCGGATCGTACCAATCGCTGACCCACTCCCAGACATTCCCAGCCATGTCATAGATGCCATAGGGACTCTTGCCCTCTTCAAACGTCCCCACCGGCGACAATGCCGAATGGTTGTTCCAGACCTCTTTCCCTGAGTTCGCGTGAAAGCGTGTCGGTGGTTCATTTCCCCAGGGATAGACCCGGCCATCCGTCCCCCTCGCCGCCTTCTCCCACTCCGACTCGGTCGGCAAGCGCTTGCCGGCCCATTTACAGTAGGCGTCCGCATCCACCCAATCCACGTTGGCGACTGGGCGACTCTGGTTCGTCTGTTTATTCATCGCAGTCCATTCCGGCGGGCTGTCCTGATGTGTGGATTCCAAAAACCGCGCATACTGCGCCACCGTGACTTGGTACTTATCCATGAAAAAGGCGCCCACATAGACTTTGTGCACCGGTAATTCGTCTGGATCTCCCCCCCAACTCCCCATCGTGAACTCTCCCGCCGGCACCAGGACCATCGAACGGTCTAGAAAAGGAACTGTCGACGCCGCCCGGTTACTCCCTTTATTCCTCTCCTGAATTTTCTCTCGCAACTGCCGGTAGCGGGCCTCTTGTTCGTCGTCGAGACCCAGCTTGTTCACAATGTCCAGTGTGTCCTCGGCCTGGGCGACCCTATCGGGTGAGGCATTGGGCTCATTGATGGCCTGCTTCCCTTCATCCAGCAGGCGCCAGACATTGGTCTTGCGTCCCCGTTGTTTGGCCAATCCAGCCACCGCTGAATTGGCATCAAGATCCAGCAACGCCTCGTAATGTTCTTCCGCACAGACCCAATCTTTCAAGCCTCGGCAGGCATCGGCGAGATAGAAGTGTGCCATGGCATTGGCCTGGTCTTCCAGAAGCACGCCTTCAAAGGCCATCCGTGCCTGCTGGTATTTTTGTTGGTTGAGAAAATCGTACCCGAGGGAAAATTTCTTGGCATCCTTGTCCACCGACACCTCGGCCATCGCCGGGTGATTGGCAAGCAGGAGCAATGTGACGAGTGCCAGGATCCTTCTCATGAACCCTCCCCTCATTCGGCAATAGAGACGTGCATACCCTGTGCTGCACATCGTGTGTGGGGAGGAATTCTATGCTTCACACAGTGGAAACACAACCGCACAGGGGGATCAGGGAGGAGCCGGCCGTCTTTCTTGCTCGCAGAGCCCCCACGATGAAAAAAATTGGAAGAACACCCACGTTGGTTCTGTGCTCCCGGAACAGAGGGAGGGATGGAGCCTGGTGATCTTCTGTGCTCGCGCAACGCGCGGTCGGGGGCTCCCCTCGTTGAACGCGCGCAGTGGAAGATCAATCAGCCCCCATCCCTGAAGGGAGAACGAGCGAGCTTGGAGGGATTATATGTAATCTCGTTCGACGGCCGCATAGAGATCAACATGGGTACCCTTCCAAGAGAGGGAAAGCACGCGAGCTTGGAGGGATCATTTAGACGGAAGACGGTCGCTCGATGCGCGGAGTGAAAGCCGGACTGGCTCCTCCCCTCTTGGGACGGGGAGAAGAAGTCTTGAAGGAGAGCGGGCCTCGCTCGACGCGCGATGTGAGAACTAGCCATGTCGCGCTTAGCTCCACCCTTAGACAACGCAGCCATTCCTCGCTATAATTCCACCCACCATGAGCACAAGGTCTTCTGTTCGCACCAGACCCTCAAAGCACGGACGCCCAGGACGCCGTCCTCTCAAGACAAAAAAGTCTCGCCCGGTGTGGGAAGAAGTATTACACATTGCCCGATCTATTCCTGAGCAAGACCTCCATAAACTTCCTACGGATCTCGCTGCCCATCACGACCACTACCTCTATGGCAGTCGTGAGACGTGAAACGCCTCTTCGCGGACACAGTCTACTGGATCGCCCTCACCAATTCGTTCGACCAATACCACGCTAAAGCCGTCGAAGTGTCTTCAGCCTTGGGGAACTGTCGCCTGTTCACAACAGAAGCCGTCCTCACCGAATTCCTCAATGCCTTGGCTGATACAGGACCTTTCGTCCGTGCCGCTGCAATTGAAATGGTCGAGGCGATCATGAAGAATTCTCAGGTCACGGTGATTCCGCAAAGCCAGACCCGACAAGGGGTACAGTCTGACCGACTGCGGCTCCATGCTGCTCATGCGTGAGCGCCGTCTGTCAGAGTCCCTGACGACAGATCGGCACTTCGAACAAGAAGGGTTCATCGCGTTGCTTCGCACCCGATAGAACCAACTCCTCCCCCCTATTTCCTACACGTCCCCGAGACATGGCCTGGTTCGGCCTCCTCGACTTCAAAGTCTTGTTACTCGAAAAACCAGGCTGGGCGCCAAAGGCCAGCTTCTCGGAGAACCAAGGCTATCGGTGGTACTCGCAGAAGTAAGACGTGAAACGTGAAACGAACCCAGTAGCGAAATAATGGGTTTCTGCCCTACGCGACAGCTTTAGACCGACGAACTTCCCTCATCACTCGACTGCCCACACGATCCTCGGCCAGATCCATGTCGTAGCGGCTTTGCAGGTGAAGCCAATAGCGCGGACTCTGGTCGAGATACCGACCAAGCCGTAACGCCAACTCAGCGGTCATGGGACGTTGCCCGCGCACCACATGGCTGATCCGCATCGCAGGGACACCAAGTTCCTGTGCTACGCGATACTGTGACAACCCCAGCTCATCGAGAATCTCTTTGAGGTAGACACCCGGATGTATTGGGGCGATGCGGGACTTAGCCATAGATCCTCCTCAATGATAATCTACGATTTCCACTCGTTCTGCATGCCCGTCTCGCCACAGGAAACAAATTCTCCACTGGCCATTGATACGGACACTATGCTCTCCCTTGCGGTCACCCTTCAGCGACTCAAGCCTGTTCGAGGGTGGAAGCCGAAGATCCTCCAGCCTAACGGCCGCGTCGATCGCATTGAGTCTCATGAACGCCCGCTGCTGAATCTCTCGCGGAAATTTCTTCACGAGCTCACGATTGAAGACTCGCTCAGTATTCGTGTCGCGGAAAGACTTGATCACGCCAAATAGTAAACAACCTGTTTACTAGACGTCAAGCCTAGCTCCACGACGTGGTAGATCCCGCCTGGTTCGGCCTCCTCGACGTCAAAGTCTTGTTACTTGAAAAACAGTAGAACAGGGTGGCATGGCCAGTCCCTGTGCACCCGAAACAGAGGAAGGGGGAGACTGATGATCTTCCGTGCTCGCGCAACGCGCGGCCTAGCCCTCGTTGGACGCGCGCAGTGGAAGATCGGTCAACCCCCATCCCTGAAGAAATAACGAACGAGCTCGGAGAAATCATTGAGATGGACTGTGGTCGCTCAATGCTCGTAGATGGAGTCAACCAGGCATTCCCCGCTTGGCCCGTCTCGCAGGTCTCGCGTCAAAGAAACTATGTGCGCAGGGAGAGGCAGTCTGACCACCCTGCTGAGAGAGTAACGGGGAGAGCACGAAAAGGAATCGTTCGATCAGAAGACGAGATGTGCGATCGTCCAATGACTCCGCACATTTCAAAAACCGTTACCCACGAAGATCGAGTTTAGTTTTCCATTCCTCGACATAGCTCCAATCCACGTGGAGTTCGTCCTGACGAGCCCGAATCTTTTCGAGATCAGCTTGATCTTGAAGGCGACCTGCCAGGGTCTTCAAGACAATCAGATCCTCTATCGCCAGAATCGGCACGTTGAGTTCGCCGAAAACAACCGTCCGTCGACGAGAGAGTGCTGTCTTCAGATATTCCGAGTCCGCCAACAGGAGATCGACGACCACATCTTGGCCGCCGCGAATACCCACACAGCGCCAAATTGAAATCCTTGAAACACCATGGGGGCAGGATGAACCACGATCGAGTCGAACTGAGATGAGAGCAGGGATTGAATGTTTTCACGGGTGGGCTGCTCGATGAGCATGCGCAGATCGATGTCCGTCGTGGCCCGTGGCTCAACGAGCGCGCTAGAGGAGCCTGTCCGACATTGCCCTTCTACTGCGGCGAACAATGCACAGGCATCTGCTTTGTTCTCGGCCCCGAAATACCCTCAACGTATCCACCGAATACGCCTCCGGTTTTTCGGAGCCTGCGGTCGTGCATCTGCCCGCGCCTTCTTCACCTCGTAACGAACGTCAATGCCGGACAGGCTCCTAGGCCCAGCCCCCGGCTAGCGCATAGTGAAGACCACGTCGATTGAATTCAGCGATGAGGGCGGAAAGCGCCTGAACTAGGAAGGACTCTGCTGCCATGCTTGCTCTTTCGCGCGCCGGATCTCGCGCATGACTTGCGCCATGGCATCGCCGACGAGAGTACCTTGCTGCACCACCGAGCGGCGCAAGGCCAAGCCGAGCTCGGTGAGTTCGATGGTGCGGCGCAAGTTATCGGCGATCCGGGCGTCTTCAGCAATGTCGTCTGATCGTCGCATTGTCTAACACCTTCGCAACAGGATTCCGAGCAAAGTGTACAAGACTCACCGATCCGGAGCTACCTGGGCTCGTGTTTTACAACAGTGAATAGCCCGGTCGCGCCTCAAAGCACGGGGAAAGCAGGGCAACCAGACTGCCCTTCCTGCTCACGCAACGCGCGGTCTCAGAAGGGTGAAGAGGGAGCGGCCGGTGCCCTCTTTGCTCGCAGAACGCGCACGAGGAAACGGTGCTCATCCCATGCGCACAGTCGAGGGCAACCTTGGCCACTCCCCGAAAGAAGTGGCGCGGACCTCGTTGGACGCGCGCAGGTTGAAGCGACATTCCGACAACAATGAATCAATAGTCATGCCAGACCCCATTTCCTTATCGGGAGATCGACGACCACATCTTGCCCACCGCGAATACCCACACAGCGCCAAATTGAAATCCCCTGAAACACCATAGGAGCAGGATGGATCACGGTCGAATCGAATTGGGATGAAAGCAGGGCTTGAATGCCTTCACGAGTAGGCTGTTCGATGAGCAAAAGCAGATCGATATCAGTTGTGGCCCGTGGCTCAACAAGCGCGCCAGAGGAGCCTGTCCGACATTGCCCTTCTACTGCGGTGAACAATGCACAGGCATCTGCTTTGTTCTCGGCCCCGAAAAACCCTCAACGTATCCATCGAATACGCCTCCGGTTTTTCGGAGCCTGCGGTCGTGCATCTGCCCGCGCCTTCTTCACCTCGTAACGAACGTCAATGCCGAACAGGCTCCTAGGCCCAGCCCCCGGCTAGCGCATAGTGAAGACCACGTCGATTGAACTCAGTGATAAGTGTAGAAAACGCCTGAACTAGGAAGGACTCTGCTGCCATGCCTGCTCTTTCGCGCGACTGATCTCGCGCATGACCTGTGCCATGGCATCGCCATCGAGGTTACCTTGCTGCACCACTGACCGGCGTAAAGCTAGGCCGAGTTCGGTGAGTTCGATGGTGCGGCGCAAGTTATCTACGATCCGCGCCTCTTCAACATTGTCGCCTGGTCGTCGCATTGTCTGGCACCCTCGCAACAGCAATCTGAGCAAAGTGTACAAGACTCCCCGATCCGGAGCAACCTGGATTCATGTCTTACCATAGTAACTACGCCGGTGACGCCTCGAAAGCCAGATTCTCCGAGAACAAAGGAGAGAGCAGTGCAACCAGCTCCCCTTTGTGCTCACGCAACGCGCGGCCTAGGAAAGATGAGAAGGGAACGGCCAGGTGCCCTCGTTGGCGCGTGCAGTAAAGGGGAGGCTGGTCACACTGCTGAGGAGTGAATAAGGAAGAATGATCGAACTAACCGCTCGGTCAATGCACCAAGTGGGATTGTTCAGTTTAGAAAAGTAGAATGTCCCTGCTTATTTCTTTTTGATTCTTCGGAAACTATCGGAGGCCGGATACGGAATCTGCGGGCGCGTCTTTACTGCCGCGGTTTTCCTGGGAGTCCTGCCGCCCGCCACATAGCATCTTCATCTCGCTCCGCACCTCTGCGGAGCTCGGCCAAGTACTCGCTCTGCGCCCGTTGTCTTTGAACATCCAAACCCAGTTGACTTACTACATCGTCGAAATATCCGCTGGTGTTTCCGTAAAAGAATTCGAACAAATCTTTGATCGCAATGCCGCCAGTTGAAGATCCACGGCGTATGACGATCTGACCTCTGCGGACTCGTCCGATGTCAGCGTTGATGATGAACGGCCGCTTCTTATTCGGTGCGACTTGAATAACTGCTACTGTTTTTGTTCCAGCTGAAACCTCGTAATAGAGGAATGACGGTGCCGGTTCGATCTTTCCCCTCAAAAGCTGCTGCAGCCGCGAATCGTCATAGTTGCTGGATACACCAATCAGTGGATCTGGGCGTCGTGGGTCGACGCCATAAACTATGTACCCATAAGACAGTGGAGATGCGTTGGCAATTGCACAGATATCTTTAATCAACTCCCCTCTCTTATCATCATCATTGGGAGAGACAAAATCTTTCTTCCAGTCGAATGCGGCCTGCTCAGGAATCTGCGACAGCAGTTGCAGAATCTCGTCGATTGTCAGAGCCGTAATCATTGGCAGTTCATAGGTCAGGACTATCTATTAAATGAGCTATGTAGGGTACGTCATGCAGTGGCAGCCTATTCCAGCAGCCATCTTATCCATTCATATCATGCCAGATTTTCACGAATTGTCCTCCACTTCTGAACACGTGTCAATGAGACTTCCCAGGATAAGACCGCCGTACGCGCTCGGATCGACTTTGTTTCGACGGCAACAACCCCACCGGCTTGGGCTGTGCAAAGTCAAGCAACGCCCCCATCTCTTTCCCACGCGCCAACTTAAAGCATCCCCCGCAGAGACTCATCCCAACCTCAGTGCTGAAGTACTGCGCTGAGAGTGATTACTGGGCCTTCTCGTTATTCTCCAGCTAGGGTCTATTAACACTAACGCAAGCCATCCACGATCAGCGCGAAATTGATGAATGCGACAAACATGACATCGAGTTTTTCAAACCGTGTGAAGATGCGCCGAAATCCCTTGAGCCGACGGAACAGCCGTTCGATCTCATTGCGTCGTTTATACAGGGCTCGATCGTATTCCCAGGGTGTGCGTCGATTGTGCTTGGGTGGTACGACCGGGACATACCCTAACTCCACGGCCAGTTGCCGCGTCTCATCGCCTTCATAGGCTCGATCCATCAACAGATGGATCGGACGCGGGATGCGACCGACGCGTTGCAGCAGCATGCGCCCCTCGGGGGCATCGTGGGCTTGGCCGGGGGACAGCGCAAACGTTATGGCCGTTCGAGCATCTGCGGCAACCAGATGAATCTTGGTCGTCCATCCGCCGCGGGACTGACCAATGGCTTGCGGGCCGTTTTTTTTAATGCCCCCGTCCCGTCCGGATGGACCTTGACGATGGTACTGTCCAAGGCGACGGCTTCGATTTTCACACGGATGATCTGTGCGTGCTGTAACTGGGCAAAGACGCGATCCAGCACCCCGCTCTTCGACCACCGATTCATGCGGGTATAGATGGTGTGCCAGTTGCCGAATCGCTTGGGGAGACCGCGCCATTTGCACCCCTGCTCGGCGACGTACAAGATAGCGTTCAGGACATGCAGATTGTCGAGCGTTACATTGCCGCGTGGTGTCGGCAAATACGGCGCAATGTGGCGATACTGGGCGTCGGTGATTTCCATAGACGCAGTATCTCATACCCATGGTCATTAGTGTTAACATGCCCTAGTTTGCTTCCTCTAAGCTCCCCCCAGAATGCACCGAAAACCCTCGAATAGCCGCTATACAATCCCGTTTCTTGTACCGCTCCACGTCTTGGATTTTCTCCCAATCATCGGGCGTGGGGCTCTTCAATTTGACATTAATTGTGACTCCTCCCTTACCAGGAACGCATAACCCCATAACGAATGCTTTCCAAATCTCGTTTGAACATTCCCCGTTTATGCGCAGGTCCATAGAGATAAATGCATCGGCTCCTAAACTCGACCGTTCAATCAAACGGACCTCCCCATCTTCAAATGGGTGGCCACTCCAATCTTCTAGTAGGAAATCGTTCATGATGATAAATTCACCAATAACCGAAACCTTCTGTTTTGCTGTGGTTATGGCCGTACCTTCCCAATCGAAAACAACCCAGGGCGTTTTTGAAACTGACACCTTATAGCTCCAGCTCCAGACCGCAACATTGATATCCTGGGATCCTGTCTTCAACCACTCATGGAGAATATTGCAACCGTCACTTTGGAGTTCTGATCCCATACATTTGCCCCCACTTTTAATTACCTTTGCTTTGCCAATACGGGCGAGCTTTTGGCTTGACCCAGGCATCACTCAATCTGCTTGATATTGACTTGAAATCTACGATCATCCTGTCTGCACTCATAGAATTTCACGGAATGCCCGCGCTGCTTCACCCACTCGCGGATACGGGTCTTGTCTGAATCTGGCATTCGTAGGCCAAAGATCACTCCGCTGAGCAGTTCCGGAGGATACGAGTGGAGTCCAGATCCATTTTTGGTGTCGATAATCCGCCACTCCTGCTCATAAGCCCAACCGGAATGTTTCGACAAGAAGATAAGTTGGACCTGCTCGCTGCTCTGGGCAGAGTGAAACTGGACAGCTGGGTAGTCATCGGAATAAGAAACAGGGTGTGCCTCACCAAACATATACGGGTGATCCGTGGCTTCGAACTCGAGGCAGTATCCGCGATGCTGATCTGCGTAGTGGGACCACATGAGGATGTTGTCACGAACTCTCGATAGGCAATACAGACCAACCTTGGCCAACCAATGAGCCGCCACCTCTCTTGCACGCTTTTGTGCCTCAGGATCACGATGTCGGCCTTCGAGGAATAGGGCAACCGCCTGAGCAGTAGTCATATTGGACGTGAGATCAGGGCTCTCCGTTTGAAGCATTTTACGCGCTGATGCAACAATCTGTTCCGGGTTTCCTTCAAAGGTGTACCATGGACGGCACTCGAAGGGGTCGTTCAGCTCCGAAGGTGCCGAAAACCAGACCTGCGACTTAGAAAATAATGACTCTGAGTAGTCGTTAAGGCGTCCGTACTTGTAGAGATACTCCATGCTTGCCCGAACCCTCGGATACTCAATTACACGAAAGATTTGATCTTGCTATCATGCATTTCTACCGTTTATTCAGGTCAGATCATTTGCCCTTATCGTGTCCGCGCCGCTAAATCAATCAGCACCCCTTCTCGCAACCCCAGATCGCTGACCAACACGCTCGACATCCCCAGCGTCTCCATGATTGTTCGGATGATGAGCGCGCCGGCGGCTATGACTTCTTCGCGGCCTTTTTCTAGGCCTGGCAAGCCGGCTCTGTCAGCTTTCTTGCGGCTCAATAACGTCTGTTCAAGTTCTTGAATCGTGCTCAGCTGTAACTTGTAGTTATGGACTCTGGCTGGCTCGTAGGCGGGAAGTTTCTGGGCCATGGCGGCTAGGCTGGTGACGGTTCCTGCTGTGCCGACGAAGGTGGCTGTCTGATAGTTGCCCATACCAGCAACGGCTGCTTTGGTTTCTCTCGCCACCCACTCGCGCGCCTGCTTCACTTCGTCGTCGGTCGGAGGGTCGTGATGCAGGAGCCGTTCGCACAACCGGACGACGCCGATATCGATCGAACGCACATTAGGTTTCTGGCCTGGCTGATCCAGGATGAACTCGGTGCTGCCGCCGCCGATGTCGAGGGCAAGTACGTCGGTCACGCCTATGGGCAAGCCGGAGCGAACACCCAACATTGTCCGTCTTGCTTCTTCTTCTCCTGAGATCAGTTCGACCTCAAAGCCTGCTTCTCGACTTACGCGATCGAGAAACTCGTCACGGTTCTCAGCATCACGTACCGCGCTCGTGGCGACAACCGCCACAGCATCGACAGAAGCGACATCGATATAGGCCCGCCATTCCTTGAGGCACTGCACCACCCGATCCATCGCCGCAACCGTGAGCCGCTTGGTCCGATCGACGCCCTCGCCCAGCCGAAGGATTCGCCGATCAGATCGTAATTCAATCAGCCGCCCGACAGGCAACAGATCGGCAATCAGCAACCGGCATGTGAGCGTACCGATATCCACACCGGCGAGACGCATCGTGCGTGACGGGTCGCTCATCGCTCGCTCCGAATTTCCGCGATCTCCGACTCCAGCTTTTCACGTGAGGCTTTAAGGTCTTGGATCTCTTTGACGAGTCGAGTAATTTCAGTGTCGTACAAAACCCGTTCAATCGGCTCGCCTACCTCGCGAAGGTGAACCGCTCGTTCACCGACATCCCGATAGAGCTCCTCCAATTGCTGGTCGAACTTTCGGATATCGAGCCTGATCCTTAGCAGCTCCGTTTCTTCCAACGCACGGATTGCCGCCTGCGCCGTCCCGTGGCGCAACGTCGCCAACCCTGCCTTCACATCATGTTTGAATCGCTGAAAAAGACCCATAGTGCTCCTCGTGATCAGTGACGAGTGGTCGGTGCTGAGTGAAGTTCTGGCGAGCGATCCATCAGTCGGTCATCTCCCACTGATCACACGTCACCCATCACGTTCATCAACTTACCGACCCGAGATCCAACTTCGACTCCCACCGCCGCAACATGGCTTCTCGCAAGGCGCGGTGCATCGGCGCCTTCAACTGTGAATCCTGCTTCAACAGGGCGAAGGCCTCCTGCCGCGCCTGTTGGAGTATATCGGCATCCCGCACGAGGTTCGCAACACGAAACTCAGGCATGCCCCACTGCCGGAATCCAAAAAACTCGCCGGGCCCACGAATGCGGAGATCTTCTTCAGCGATCACAAACCCGTCGGTCGATCGCACGAGCGCGTCGAGCCGCTCCCGCGCTGCGGATGGCGGTTCGCCGGACGCCTTGGGTTTCGCCGATCGAAACAACACCCCACCCGAGGCCATCAGCAGACAATAGGACTGGTGGCCGCTTCGCCCGACACGCCCGCGCAGTTGGTGCAACTGCGCCAGCCCGAACCGCTCGGCATGCTCGATCATCATCACCGTGGCATTGGGCACATCGACCCCGACCTCCACCACCGTCGTCGAAACCAGAACCTGTATCTCACCCTTCTTATACGATGCCATGACCTGCTCTTTCTCTTCCGACTTCATCCGGCCATGCACAAGCCCGACGCGAAACTCAGCCAACTCGTTCGCCTGCAATTGCTCAGCGCCTTGCATGGCCGCCTGCAGATCGGTCTTCTCCGATTCTTCGACCAGTGGATAGACCACGTAGGCTTGCCGGCCATTCCGCAGTTCATCGCGCAGAATTTGATAGGCCCTTCCCCGCTGATTGTCGCTCAAGAGAAATGTCCGCACCGGCTTTCGGCCCGGCGGCATCTGGTCGATCACCGACACATCGAGATCTCCATACAGGGTCATGGCCAGCGTGCGTGGAATCGGCGTCGCGGTCAGCACCAGCACATCGGGCTTATATCCCTTTTCGATGAGTGTTTTTCGTTGGAGGACGCCGAATCGATGTTGCTCATCCACCACGACTAGTCCAAGTTTCGCGAAGGTGACGCCTTGCTGGATAATCGCATGGGTGCCGATGACGACCTGTGCGACCCCGGAAGCCACCTGCCCGCGAATGGTTTTACGCGCTGCCGCCCGCCCACCACCACTCACCAGCACCACGGAAAGCCCAAGCGGTTCCAGCAGATCTTTCATCGTCCGATAGTGTTGCTCAGCGAGAATTTCCGTCGGCGCCATCAATGCCGCTTGGTAACCCGATCCGCAGGCCAGCACCATTGCCTGCACCGCCACAATGGTTTTGCCGGACCCGACATCGCCCTGCACCAAGCGGTTCATCGGTTTGCGCGATGTCATGTCCGAGAGAATCTCCCGAATCACCCGCTCTTGCGCTTCGGTCAACTGAAAGGGCAACGCCCGCTCCAGCTTCCTGAGGAGCGGCGTCTTCGGATTGAACGACACCTGCTTGATCTCTTCCTTCATGACTTGTTGCCGCGAGGCCAAGGCGAGTTGAAGCACGAACAGTTCTTCGAACGCCAAGCGCCGATGCGCCGGTGTCAGACCTCGATCCAGCCGTTCTCCATCCGTACCAGGTTGGGGAAAATGCACATCGTGAATCGCTTGTTGAATAGGCAGCAGTCGATAGCGGGCACGAAGCGAAACCGGCAACACCTCCTGCGCCTCGTCGATATGGCTATCCAGAAGGCCTTTTATGAGCACGCGCATCTGCCGGGAGGTCCACCCTTTGGTTTCGTGGTAGACCGGAACAATCCGCCCCACATGCAGGGGCGCTTCGGTTTCCTCGCCCACGACTTCGTATTGTGCAACGTCCATCCTCATCGCGACCCACCCCTGCGCGCCGGCCACCATTCGCCCGGTCAGCATCACGCGCGTCCCGACGGTGAAGAGCGATTCGAGAAACGGCTGGTTAAAAAACACGGCTTGGAGGCGTCCGGTTGAATCCTCCACCACAATGTCGAGGATGGAAAGGCGGCGACTGCGGGCACGCTTCGCTTCGCTTCGGACAATGGTGCCGCAGACCGAGGCCTGCGCACCCGGCACGAGTTGCCCGATCGGAGTCATGACCGAGCGATCCTCATAGCGCCAAGGCACGGCCCATAGGGCATCCTCAACCGTCTCGATCCCGAACCGTTGGAGTAACGCTGTGCGTTTCGGGCCCACGCCTTTCGCAAAACGGATGGGTTGTTCCCACCATGCTCGCAACGGAGTGTCATCCACGGCCCGCTCACGCACCGCGAGGGGCTCCGGCGTCTGCCATTCCCTGGCAGGATCGAGCAGGGCCTTGCGCAAGACTCCAAGAATCACCATGGCTTCCTGCAACCGACGCTGTTGATCCTCTGCTGGAAGTCGTTGATGCTCCTCGAGAAACAGCGCACGCAGCTGGAGCAGCGATGCTTCAATTGTTCGTGGATAGACGCCATCGGACAAGGCTTGCATCACCTGTGAGGAGATAAAGCGATTCAGATTCTTGACGGTAGCCAGATGTGCAAAGGCATCGCGTGTCGCGAATTCGATCGGACGCGCGACACGCTCCAGCCATTGCTGAAGCTGTTCGGGGGGGTTGGGCTCGGAAGAGCGCCGTATCACAGTGGGGGATCGTATCACAGCCACTCCCTCTCCTCAACGAGCAGGGTGCGGAAAAAGTCAGTCGGTGCAATTGGACGGTTACGGCTGAGGCCGCCTACCACACTCGCGGCTGGGCCTGTCGATTTCCTGACAATCCTTTGTGGCGCTTGCCTAGGGTGATACATTGAGCTTCATTCAGATAGGGCTCATATGTACCGTCGAAACATTTTTCACATTTTATTTCCTATCGCCTGCCTCATCGGGCTGTTCGTGGTCTATCAAGCCTGGTTCAAACCGACCTATCTACCGACACCACCAATTCAACCCAATGCCGTCGTGGAAGATTCACGAGCTACGCCACCAGAACCGCGTCATGATAGCCCAGTGGAGTCAGCGCCTAAACAGACTCGTCTGATCGATCACAGCGTGGTCCCAAAGACGACGCATCATGTCTTATTGGAGACGATTCGCGACGAGATCGAAAAAGGAAACGTCAAGATCGCAGAAACTCACCTGGCCGATCTACCCCCAGTCATCGAAAACGACCCCACCACCCGACCCTATGTATCTGTCCTCTGGAACAATCTCGGCATTCAACAGGAAACGCAAGGTGGGACTGCTGCCTCGATCAACGCCTTCAAAAGGGCCGCGTCACTCGATGCCAAGAATCCCGTCGTCCAACTGAACCTCGCCCATGCCTACTGGGAACTGCGCGATCCGGCCATGACGCAAGACTTTTTGGAACAGCTGGTCGCCCTGGCTCCGAACGAGCCCTTCCCCCATCTGGCGCTGGCCAATCTCTTTCAGGAACGGGATCAACTCGACAAAGCGGCTCACCATCTCGATCACGCCACCGCCCGCGCAGGCAAAGACCCGGCCGTGCAATCCTACTTGCAAACCGTCACAGCCAAAATCCGCGGAACCGAGAAGAGCGACGCGGGGCTTACGAGCCGAGGCAGCACCCACTTTACGGTGAAATTCGACGGGGAAGCCGATCAGGCAACCTGGATCGCCCTGTTGGAGATTCTTGAAGAGGCCTATCGAGAGATCGGCCAAAAATTCGGGCATTTTCCATCGAAGACCATCGTCGTCGTCTTGCACGCCACGTCCACGTTCCAAAGTGCGACTGGTAGTCCAGAGTGGGCCGATGGGCTCTTCGATCCCATGCTCGGGCGCATCCAGGTTCCTGCACACGATGCCTTGGCAGACCCTGTCTGGCTTACACGCGTACTGCGGCATGAGTACGTGCACGCCCTCCTGCATGACCAATTCGGCCCTGCCGGAAGCGCCATTCCGACCTGGCTCAATGAAGGCTTAGCTATGGAATTGTCAGGGGATCGCTGGTCAGACCTCGATCACTTGATGAAGCAGGAATTTACCCTGATCCCTTTGCCTGCCTTAGAGGGGCCCTGGGGAGGATTGTCTCGCGATGCCGCGACCGTTGCCTATCTGGAGGCGAACTCGGCCGTGCACTATCTAATCGACCGCTTTGGCATGGCTCGAGTGCAAGAGCTGCTCGCACGCCTCAAAGCGAGGCAGGCGCTCTCTACCGCCATGCAATCGGAACTCTCGCTGTCGTATGAGCAGTTCCAGTCCAGGTGGGTGGATCAGTTGCAGGAACACGGAAAGAAAAGCTAACAGAATACGAAAAAAGTCGCTCTCGAAAAACGTGAGACGTCACACGTTTCACGTCTCACGGATCGCTGAACAGTCTGATTAGATCGCTTCCCGTTTCATCTCCATAGATTCCGCGCCATCCCAAGCCCGCAGATTCTCGGCTGCAGCATCGTTCCCGGATACCACGTCTATCTCATCCACGGTCGGCTCAATCGTGTCTTCCCACAAGATCTGCCGGCCTCGATCATCGAACATCCGAATACAAAATTCGATTTGTTGAGATGGAACCGCCCATCCCTCGGTGTGACCACCAACGGCCCTGCCGATCATTTCTGCACGCGCAAGCCTGCCGGCATCACCGGCTGAGAACTGATCGGCCCACACCAGCTCTCCGGTTACCGGATCCAGAGCACGGAGGAAAAACTGGGGTTGGCCATCGAATGCGTTCCGGCTACGGACCTGAGTCACCCTCGCCTGTGGCGTAAGATGAGCCACCACTCGGTGGGTGGAACCGGATTCTTGATTGCTGACATTGAGATTCAGGAGACCTTCCCAGAGAAACCGGCCAGTGGCCGCGTCATAGACCCTGAGGGTGAACGCTGTCAGTCCGTCAGCCCCTGGGCCGACTCCGCCTGCAAAAATCCGCTCACGCGGTTGACTGTCCGCTGACGCTGCGTCCTCTCTCACGTTCAAGTCATACGTTTCTTCGGAAAGGATCGCACCGTTCGTGGCATCGTATGTTTTTACGGTAATCGTCGATGTGTCAGCATTCTCATACCCGACACCAGCCGCCACGACCTTCCCTGGTTTCACCGGCGTGAAAGACGGCAGGTCGGCAGTCCACGCTGTCGGTGGAAGGCTGGAGCCGATCATGGCACAGGCGATCAACGCGACGTAGAACGCCTTCTTCCTCCGCACATCGATCCGCCGCTCCTGATACACCGGCACACACTCAGGCCCAATCGGCTGGCACCATTCCCATATTTTACCTAGTGCCCCAGACATCCATTCGAAAATCATCATGTGCGAGCCCCTTTTGCTTGTACGGGAGTCTCGCATTAACGCCCTGTAGCGTAAATTCCCCACTGTGGGTAGGAAACCCTTCGAAGGGGGTAGAATAGGCTGCAACGCAGGCAGGACGAACGGGAGTACGCCGGACGTCGAGCCTGGCACATCGTCCTCGCAGGATGCTGAAAAAGTCCGCCAGCGGCGTTCTCGCATCACTCAGAGGCTCAACGTACCGAAGCGTACGCCTCGCCTCTTCGCTCGCTGCGGCCTTGCTGGACGGCCTTTTTGAGCATCCCGAGGCGATGGTGACATCGACGCCGTAGGGAAAATTCTTTCGGCATTTTGGGCATTAACCGAGTTTTTCCGCAGCGGGCTAGGTGTGCCCAGGGCGGCCTACTTAGGCAGTGTAGTGTGACTCGGTGTGCTATGGCTCTCAGGATCGCCGGCAAGCGGAACTGTGCCGAAGACGGCGTACCGGTACCGGGCCACAAACCAGTACAACAGATAGCCGAAGGGTTTAATCAATGGAACGCTCAAGAGAACGGAGAGGACTCGTCCACCCTTGAGGCCAGGAAGAAGGGTCAAAAAAGCATCGAGCCCACGGGCAACCTCTCCGTTAGGATGGACCAGGAAGGCGGCGTTGGGACGACCTGGCCTATAGCTCTCTCCTAAAGCCTGTTTGGCTTCTTCGCTCTGATACGGAATCATCCGTACTGGTGTCGCATCCGCGTGAGACCCCAGTCGCTCAAGGCCCTTCTTCGCGGTGACACAGAGGCGGCATTGACCGTCATAGACCAGAAGACAGGCCTGAGATACTTTGTCGGATGGATCTGCCATCGCCGTTATCCCTCGTGATCGCCCACTCATCGACAATTGGCGCCCGACAAGTTCTGTTGCTGTGCACAGCAGGCAGAGGGTATCATCCCCTCCATGCGACACACCTGGACATTGATTGGCCTGCTCACGGGACTCTGCCTCATCGGAGCCACGACCACCCAGCTTATACCGGCTGCGACGGAGGCAGGCCGAATCGGATGGATGCTCTATCTGATTGCATTTCCTATTGCGCTTGCCGTCCTCGTACGGATCGGATGGACCTGGACCGCCATGGCTTGCGTCATCTATGGAACGGTGGGACTGGCCTTAGACCTGGCCACAGTCGCGAGCATTCTGGGCGGACAACGCGACATCGGCACACTACTCTTCTTCAGTGCGATGAGCGGGGTCGTGAACTTCTTCCTGATCCTGTTCGGCGGGCGCGCATTTTTGCATTCGTTCCAGGGGCCCGCGCTTCCAGAATCCCGTCCTCCCAGTCCTCCGTCTCCTTCTTCATCCGCAAGGCCTTGATCCGTTCGAATCCGGCATCCGTCAGCCAGGCCCTCGTCTCGGCTGACGAATAGGTATTGCCTCGATCGGTGAACAGCAACATCGAGACCGCAAAGAGACTCGCCTCTTCTGGTAAGAGACCTTCGCGGTCGTGGAGAAAGGCGTCCTGAATCAACAGGCGGCCTCCGGGATTCAATGAAATCAGCGCGCGCCGAAACAGCGCTTGATTCTCTTGTGGCGAGTAGATGTGGAGCACATTCGAGTACCAGATGACATCGTAGCTGCCTGGAATGGCTTCTGTCAGCAAGTCCAGCGGTAGATACGAAAGTCGAGCACCAGCTTTATGAGTCGACGCAATCTCCTTCGCCACATCGAGCGCTGCGGGACGGTCGCACACTGTGGCAGAGAGCGTGGGGTTCTTCGCGAGAAAGGCCATGGCATAGGTGCCGGGGCCGCCGCCAAGATCGAGTAGCGTCCGCGCGCCACGCAGATTGATCTGGGCGGCAATCTTCGGCGCCGTCTCCAGGGTCCGGTGATGCATGGCCCAGGTGAAGCGACGACGATAGTCCGGCTCCTCCGGCTCATCGTGATCGAGCGGCAAGCCCGTCTTCACCGATTCCAGCAAGCGCCCCCAATCAGTCCAATGGCTCGTGATCAGTCGGAGATAGTCCCCCCGATAGGCCGAATGATGGGCGTTCAATGCTGTGGCGCCCAACCGGCTGTTCCGATAGGTCTCCCCCTGTTTCTTCAGCACCCCTGCCATCGCGAGATTCCTGCAAAGAATGGCCAACCCCCGTTCACTCACCTTCATCTCACGAGCCAGATCAGGAACGGTCCAGGGACTCGTCCCGATGGCGGTGAAGAGGTCCAGCTCAATGGCGGCGATCAACACCCGCGGCAACCGATATCCCGTGATCGCATCGCGAAAGTCATCGAACGTCGTGATCGGTCTGCTCACCGAGCTACGCCAATTGTCCGCACACACCAGTTCATGAGATCTTGCACGGCGAGAGGGTTGGTGACGTCCACATTCCGTTCGAAGCGAGCCGCCACATAGTCGTCGTTCATCTCGGTCTGTTCAGAGAACCCTGATTGCAACAGAATCGCACGGTATTTTGAGACCTCCGGCTGGATGTAATACTTGGCCTGCTTGGCAATCTCATCGGTGCCAAGATCCTCCGGTGTTCCATCCGAGAGAAGGGTCATGACATCTTCCAGCGCCATGCCATACTGACAGAGCAACAGTCCATCCGGCGTCAGCTCCAACAGCCAGCCATCGGGGCCAAGATCCATCGTCAGCGCACCGCCGGCTTCGAATTCCTGCAATTGGGGAAATGTGGGGGTCAGCGAGGCCCTGAGGGAGGTCCAGGCTGGGGGGGCTTCGTCGCTCATGTGCGCGCCTTTCTCGGCGGCGGCACCCCATCCTGCCCAGCAAGACCGGCGTGCAAGACCGCCAACCGTTGAATATTTTCTTCAAGTTTCGGCAGCTGATATTTGCGATCCATATGTACCACCAGTTCAAGGAGATCTGCCGCTTCACGCAATTTACCAATCTCTTCATAACATTGAACCAGCACATACCGAGCACCGCCTGTCCGCAACTCGTCCCGCGCTCGTTCGGCAATGGATTGGCTGGTCTGACAACAGGCAATGGCGTCGCCATACCGCTGTTGCATCAAAAACGTTCGACCGATCATGCGCCAGGCATCGGCCACACCGCCATCATTTCCCAACCGACGCATCAGGACCAGCGACTGCTCATAGTAGCCAATCGCCTGCTCGTACTCTTTGGTCTCGCGTGCGACCAAGCCAAGATCCGAAAACAGTACGGCCTTGCCGGCCTCATCGTGCGTCTTACTCATGAGATCCAACGCTTCGAGATAATAGGCCTTGGCGCGATCCCATTCGCCCGCATCGGCTCTCAAGTTCCCCAAATTTCCTAATGTCGTCCCAATCCCCTTTTCATCGCCAAGAATCTTCTGGAGTTCCAAGACCTCTTGATAGTGGGTCTGGGCCAATGCCCGACGTCCACTGACCGCACAAATATTCCCGAGATTTCCCAACGTGGCGGCCAACGCCCGTTGATCCCCGGTCAGCCGGTCGCATTCCAACGCCTTGGCATAGCAAGTGTAGGCATCGGTATAGAGCCCACGTGAAAAATGCTCATTGCCCTGGCGATTGAGTTCTTCTGAAAGTCCGTTGCGCAACGTCATGATGAAGGCTGGAGCAATCGTTCGACCGCCTGTTTGGCGCCGGTGAGCATCGAGGCGCCGTCACCGACCAACAGACTATCGAAATTGTACTTGAGGAGCCGGCGTAATCCCTCTTGAGCCTTCGTCGCATCGGCGTATTTTTCATCGGGAAGCATACGGACGGAACCGGCAGGCTTTCCAATCAACGCATCGCCGACAATCACAACCCCTTTACCCTGCTGAATGAACAAGGCCGATTCACCGGGAGACTTCTGGTCTTTCAACTGAATCACCCAGATCCCGCCCGTAAGCAATTCGCCGTCTTTGAATGTTTTGGTCGGCGTGAGATCCATCTGCGCTGCATCCGCCTCCGGCACGTGCAACTGACAACGGAATTCGCCTTGGTACTTCGCCGCTTCGCGCGCATGGTCGCGATTCGTCACAATGATGTAATCGACGGGGCCGTTGCGGAGAATCACGGAACTCGCCTCGCCTGTCATCGGCGGAGGATCGATGAGAATCTTGTGTTCCCCAACCGTCAGAAAAAGCCCGTTGAAATCGAGCTGCTTCTCCTCGGAGAACCAGGACCATTGCCAGATGCCGGGAAGGAGGTTTTTCATAACTAGAGCCGATGGCGTATCGCTAATAGTTTATGGCACGGATGGATCACAATGCGGCAATGGCATCGTGAACAGTTTTCGTCACCTTCGCCAGGATGCCGGCTTCATTGGGCAGATCGAGGATGTCGTCTTCTGAGACCGTAATAAACTTTCGATTCATCCCCTTCGTCAGGGAAATGAGAAACATACTATTGGATGGCGTGACAGGCATCACCACCAGCACCGCGGCATCAGTTCCCTTCACCATCTCCAAAAACTTCTGCTTACCCTCTTCCATCTCATCCATCGTCTTTTTTCCTCTCCCTCTCAGCAGAAGTCGGTTGCTTTCCAAGCGGGAGGCGGGGTTTCTTTGATTGCGCGCATCCAACGCCCCTCATCTTTCCAGATGATCCTTCCAAGCTTGCTCGTTATCTCCTCAGGGGTGGGGGCTGATTGATCTCCCATTGCGCGCGTCCAACGAGGGCCTTCTGAGGCCGCGCGTTGCGCGAGCACAGGAGATCATCGGGCTCCACCCCGCTTCCTACATCTTACTGCTTCCATCCACCAACAACTTTTCGACTTCCGCCACGATCGCCTCTTCACCCGCCAGATCCATATTGCCGACACGCTGCCACCGAATCACACCCTGCTGATCAATCACATACACGTTAGGGATAAACTTCCCTCCTCCATACAATGTATCTGTCACCTTATTCGGATCCAGCAGATAGGGATACGTGACGTTCACCGGAAAGGCGGATAAAAACTCGCCGACATTCTTTTTGGAGTCGCCGGAAGAATTGACGCCAAGCACGGCTACGTCTTTGCCTTTCGTCATCTCAGCAACCTTCTGAAGGGCGGTTCCTTGCACCATACAGGGATCGCAGATATGAAACAGTCCAAGCACCACAACCTTCCCCTTATAGGTATCCAACCCCATCGTCACGCCTGTGATGGAGGTCAACATAAACGAGGGCGCCTTCTCACCCACCTTGAATAGTCCCCCGGCAAGGACCATCTGGGCCGTAGCAACCAGGGCCAGCAGTGCAAAGGCTGCAACCAGTAACTTTTTGATGACGCCTCCTTCGACAGGGAAAGAGCTAATGGCCTATAGCGTATCGCGGCTGCCAGAAAGATTGGATTCTCGGCAGTGTTTGTGCCCGAGCCATACGCCATCAGCCATAAGCTCTTCACATCGCCTTGGCGCTATCCTACCATGCAGATTTTTTCCGGGGCAATGGCGCCGAGCTGTACACACAACAGCCACAATGCCAGATCCCGCAGGCTGCTCAAAACGTCCGCCAACAAGGCCGCAGCCGAAGAAAACACCGGAAGCGTACCCTCTGGGGTACGTTGAGGATTTTTCTGAGGTGAGAACGACGTTGGCGGGCGTTTTCAGCAGCCTGCTAGAGGGAGGGTTCAAAGAGGCCAAGCTGCCATTCCTCGGCACGGGTCAAAGGAATGGGATAGCGCTCGGTGAAGCAGGCGTTGCAGTACTGGCCCGGTGTGCCCGGGGACGCGTTCAGCATGCCATCGAGACTCAAATAGGCAAGACTATCGGCCGTGATGTACTTCCGAATCTCTTCGGTCGTGTGGCTGGAGGCGATGAGTTCTTTCTTGGTGGGAGTGTCGATGCCGTAGAAACAGGGGGAAACGATCGGTGGCGAGCTGATGCGCATATGGACTTCTTTGGCCCCGGCATGACGAAGCATCTTTACTATCTTACGGCTCGTCGTGCCCCGCACGAGCGAGTCATCGACCACAACGACCCGTTTCCCCTCCAGCACCTCCGACACAGCATTGAGCTTCACCTTCACCCCGAAGTGGCGGATCGATTGCTCCGGCTCAATAAAGGTGCGACCCACATAGTGATTCCGTATCAGCCCAAGTTCGAACTGAATCCCTGCCCCTTCCGCATAGCCAAGCGCGGCAGGCACCCCGGAGTCCGGCACGGGCACGACGATATCCGCCGGCACCGCCGATTCCTTCGCCAGCTGTCTGCCCAAGGCCTTGCGCGTCGCATACACGGCGTTCGCGCCGAAAATCTTGCTGTCCGGTCTGGCAAAGTACACATATTCAAAGACGCACATGGCGGGACTGACCGGCGGAAACGGCTGATAGCTTGTGACACCCTTGTCGTCCAATACGACTAATTCTCCTGGCTCGATCTCACGGACGAGTTCAGCGCCGAGCAGATCGAACGCACAGGTCTCCGACGCCACGAGATAGGTATCTCCCAGACGGCCGAGACAGAGCGGACGGAACCCGTGAGGGTCGCGCACCGCAATCACCGCGTCGTCCGTCTGCAGGACAACCGAGAAGGCTCCGCGCACCTGGCTCAAGGCATCGATGATACGGGCCAGCAAGGTATCGGCCCGCGAATGGGCGACCAGGTGGATAATGACTTCGCTGTCCGAGGTGGATTGGAAAATAGCGCCGTAGGCTTCGAGCTCGTGACGCAACACCTGCGCATTGATGAGGTTCCCGTTATGGGCGAGCGCGAGATTTCCGAGCGCGAAGTTCACCGAGAGCGGCTGCACGTTCTTGAGATCGTTTCCTCCGGCTGTCGAATAGCGATTATGACCGATCGCCCTCGATCCGGTTAATTGATCCAACGCCTTCGGATGATAGATATCCGCAACCAGCCCCTTCCCCTTATGGACATAAAACTGCGTGCCATCGCTTGAAACGATGCCGGAGGCTTCCTGTCCTCTATGCTGCAGGGCATACAACCCAAGATAGGTGAGGTTCGCCGCTTCCTTGTGGCCGTAAATACCGAAGACGGCACATTCGTCGTGGAACTTATCGGGGCTCACCCGTGAAAAGTGAGAAGTGAAAGGTGAAACGATGGAAAGTTCTCTCTTAGCCCGCTTATTCATGTCTTCACATTTCACTTTTTACGTCTGACGTTTTACGCTTCATTCAACGTGCGTTCAATCGAAAAGGCCCATCGGTCGTGCAGTTGATCGACTGGGAGGTCGATGCGGCAGCCCTTGCTCCATTGCCCCTTCTCGACATCGAGGATAAACCGATCGCCCCCCACTGTCCCGATCTTCACCGCTGGAATACCGGAGTCCCAGGCGCGATTCAAGACCTGGGTTGCCAGCTCAGGCTTCACCGAAAGGACCACCCGCGATTGGCTCTCACCGAACAAGAGGGCATCCAGCCTCAAAGCTTCAACGGGTAACTGTACCACAGCCCCTCGCCTGGCGTCCGGGGCAGTGATACAACATTCCGCCAACGCGACAGACAATCCACCGTCTGAACAATCGTGGGCGGATTGCACCACGCCTTCATGGATGACGGTTAGTATGAAGTCATGAAGCGCCTTTTCCGTCTCAAGACTCAGGAGCGGCGGCGATCCCTGCTCCCGGTGATGGAGCACTTTCAGATATTCACTCCCCCCCAGGTCCTCTTTCGTCTTGCCCAGGAGAATGATCGCATCTCCATCCTGCTTGAACCACTGCGTCATCGTCTTATCGGCTGAATCGATCAGACCCACCATCCCCAACATCGGGGTGGGATAGATTGAAAGATCGTTGGTCTCATTGTAAAAACTCACATTACCGCTGACGATGGGGATGGCGAAATGTTCGCACGCATCCTTCAGTCCCTCAATCGCCAACACAAACTGCCACATGATCTCAGGCCGCTCGGGGTTACCGAAGTTCAAACAATCCGTCAGCCCGATCGGCTCCGCCCCGGAACAGACCAGATTCCTCGCCGCCTCGGCCACCGCAAGACGAGCCCCTTCATAGGGATGCAGCAGGCAATAGCGGCTATTGCAGTCTACCGTCATGGCAAGGGCTTTATTCGTCCCCTTGATCCGCACCACTGCCGCATCGGAACCAGGCCGGACCATTGTGTTCGTCTGTACCATATGGTCGTACTGTTCATAGACCCAGCGTTTGCTCGCAATCGTCGGCGACTCCAGCAGCGACAACAGCGCCTCATTCGCATCCTTCACATCGGGCAGCGCATCGTAATTCAGGTTGGTCAGCATGTCCTGATAGCCCGGAGGCGAATAGGGCCGCTCATACCGTGGCCCGTCATCGGCCAGCGACTTCGCCGGAATCTCCGCCACCACCTTGCCCTGATCCCTCACACGGAGAATCCCGTCACCCGTGACCCGGCCCACTACCGCCACATCGAGATCCCACTTCTTACAGATCCTGATGCATTCCTCTTCCTTGCCCGCCTGCGCCACCATCAACATGCGTTCCTGCGATTCCGACAACATGATTTCATACGCCGTCATGCCTGGCTCACGACGCGGCACATCCGTCAGGTCCAGATCGATGCCGTTGCCGGCGCGCGACGCCATTTCACAGGACGAACTGGTCAACCCGGCTGCCCCCATATCCTGGATACCGACCAGCAGATCGCCCGCCATCAGTTCGAGACAGGCCTCTAATAACAGCTTCTCGGTAAAGGGATCGCCCACCTGCACCGTAGGCCGTTTTTGTTCTGATTGATCGTCGAAGGAATCGGACGCCATCGTCGCCCCATGAATTCCATCACGGCCCGTCTTCGATCCAAAATAGATCACCGGATTGCCGACTCCAGCCGCTGTCCCGAGGAAAACCTTATCCTTATGCGCGATGCCGAGACAAAACACGTTCACCAGCGGATTCTGCGAATAGATATCGTTGAAGACAATTTCGCCTCCGACCGTCGGAACGCCCATGCAATTCCCGTATGCACTTATCCCAGATACCACACCCTTGAGCAGTCGTCGGTTCTTCGCGTTGTCGAGGCCACCGAACCTCAGCGCATCGAGCAAGGCAATCGGCCGCGCACCCATCGTAAAGATGTCGCGCAGGATTCCCCCCACTCCAGTTGCCGCGCCTTGATAGGGCTCGATGAACGAAGGATGATTGTGCGACTCCATCTTAAATACCGCGCAGAGCCCATCGCCGATATCCACGGCCCCGGCATTCTCTCCCGGTCCCTGAACCACACGCGGCCCAGTCGTCGGTAATTTCTTCAAATGCACACGCGAACTCTTATAGGAGCAATGCTCCGACCACATCACCGAGAACATGCCCAACTCGGTGATATTCGGCTCCCGCCCCAAAATCTCGACAATCTTCTTATACTCGTCGTCCGTCAAATTATGCTGCGCGATGAGGTCTTTGGTAATGAGAACGCTTTCTAACGCCATTTCTTCATCAGCCCTTCGAAGTGCTTTTCCACTTCTTCCTAAGAGAAAGTTCTTCCAGCCTCAACAGCTTGCATGCCACGTTCGATCTTTCGACGAACATAGATGTGATACTGAAGATCCCCCCACGTCAGTTCATCAGGAAGTGCATCAAGCATCTTGATCATCTCGGCCTTCACGTTGGATTGACTCATGAACGCCTACTTCGCTTACACTTGGGACAAGAGCGAGAAATAGTCGTCGCGAGAAATTCCCGCTGTCCGCAAGTTGTTCTTGATGATGAACACGGGAACTTCGTCCCAATCAGGGATTACCACTGGCATCGCCACACCTGACTTCACATACACGAAGTGATCGCCCTCGGTCCGCACACACTTGAAGCCGGCCTTTTCCATGACCTTTCGCAGCTTCCACGCCGGAATTGTTGGTAATGCGCGGCATCGGACCTAGACTGCCAATGACATTACTTCAGTGGCAACGATACGCGGCGACTTCCATGTGCCATCAGTCCTCCGCAGATACCCAGCCTCTTTCAGAATATCGTCCAACGTGCCGAGTTTTTCAGCTTCCTCGACGAACAAACGTACCGCCGTTTTTAAACTCCCCCTCGCCTCATCCACATTATGCCCACAACTGGAGACGTCCAGCTCGGGGCAATGAGCCACAAAGCTCTTACCTTCCTGAAAAATGATCGCATCGAACTCAATTGGAATCATCGTAGCCTCCGCATCAGATTGAGCTCGCATTCTGAAATCTCAACGATCTTCGCATACTCACCGTCCGTCAAATTATGCTGCGCGATCAGGTCTTTGGTCATAATCGGTTCGCTGGATTTCATTCGCCCTGTTGCCGTATCTGGTGATCCATAGCTTGCAGGTGACTTGCCTCTTTCAGCTTCAGTCGCTTGACCCAACCCCTCTTGTGAGGCTTGCACAACGCACAGGCTCGGCGTTTACGCTTATATACCTTCCCCATGCACTCCTCTTTCACCGCTCAATCGGACGTCTCGCCTGGTGATACACACGAATCACTTGCAACTCTTGCCCTCTGACTCGCCGGCCACGTCTTGACCCATCTGCCATCCTGGAGCAACACTTCTCTTCCCGTTACGGCTTCCGACGCCAACATCCCGATCACCCCAACAATGTGGGCAAGAACTCGATCTGCTGCAATGGGGTTGTCCTTGTGGATGAATTCGTAAGCCTCCCGCAAATCCTTACCGGCTTGAGGCGAGACAACGATCGTCATCGCTTGGCAGTGCCACTCCGAATAATCTCACGCACGACATCGGCGAGAGGAATGCCTCTCCCCGCATCAAGTTCAGTCAGTCCAGCCAGAAGCCCTGCCTCTTCTTCTTCCGTGAGGACCTCACCTTGATCGACGGATTCGATGGCGTACCGCCCTGGCGGAAGACTGCGCAATTCTTCCGGAATGTGACTCCCATCCCACTTAATGACCTTGGGTTCCATGTCTCACCTCCTCGGAAGCTACCCCTTAGATAGTATCGTACTCATCGTCCGTCAAACTATACTGCGCGATGAAATCTTTGGTGGTAACGCGAGCCTGCATGAATCATTCACTCCAACGCTTAGACGGACGTGGCACTGGCACGCAGGAGACCGGACAGTTCCAATACTCGCTTTGACCAGAGACTCGACTCCTCAGCAAGACGCCGCCGCTGTTCAAGATCTACCCAAACACGACTCCAGCTACACTGCCATCGCGCAAGCTGGATTTGCAAAGCGACAAGTTCTGCTGCCGTCTGTATCTCGGCATCAGCCGCAGTCCACTCGATAAAGTATTTGCTCTCATCGATCAAGCTTTCCACAGCCTCCCGGCTGGCCTCATGTACAGCAAACGATTTAATCCGGCTCAAATTCGCAGCTAATCCTCCTAGGCGAACGGGAAGGGCGTCGCGAAGATACCGTTCTTGAATAGCCGATCTATCTTTCATAAAGGCTTCGCCGTTCGAAGGATGGTTCGCCGCAAGTACGGACTCAGCCCGTTCTCGGTCACAACATCCACGTCACAGCCCAGTAAATCTTGAACGTCCAGCTTGAATTCCACCAGGTCCAAAAGATCCCGATCGGATTGCAGCGTGATCAGCAAATCCACATCGCTAGTCCGCTTCGCGCGAGCAGCAGCATGAGACCCAAACACCCGCACCCGCGACACCCCATGCGAGCAGGCAATCTGACCGATATCACTAGCCTTGCTCTTCAATGTACGTGTGGTCATGAGTCCATCCCGATTTATCCATCCACTAACCAGTGGGTGAGAGCATGGCCAGAGCTCCCTTACCGAGAGCGGTCGGAACCCATCGTTCTTCATCGCAGACTTTTCATGTGACCGCGGGTGACGCTGACCTGGGCGCCCGTCCGCCTCACCGCACTGTTAAGGGTTGGCCCGATTGGTCTCCGACTGCGCGCAGCTTTCTCACCCACCCACCCAATGGCACGCCGAGACGTGCCATTAGCCCGGGCGAGGGCCTTCTGATTCCTCAACTCCCCAGAGGGAGTGGGCAGATTGTTCTTCACTGCGCGCATCGAGCGACCACCGCTTCAACGTGGGGGCTCTGCGAGCAAGAAGAACGGTCTGCCTGCTCCCTCCCCGCCTCATTCTGAGGCCGTGCGTTGCGCGAGCAAAGGAGACTATCGGGCTACCCCTCCACTCCTACACCGGGGGGTGCGAGAACGGGCGGGCTGGTCAGCGGCAGGACCCGCGTCACGCCCCCACCATTTTTAATTGCTTCTTATTCCCCTTCAGCCCCTCCAGCATCGACAGGAAAATCCGCTTCCCCTCGTCATTGCCCAAGACCGCTTCCGCGCAGCGTTCAGGATGCGGCATCATGCCCAGCACATTGCCTGCGGCATTGATAATCCCGGCAATGTTGTCGAGCGAGCCGTTCGGATTCGCCTCCGGCGTCACCTTGCCATCAGGGGTACAATAGCGGAGCACAATCTGCGCGTTGGCCTGCATCGACGCCAGCGTAACCGGATCGGTGTAGTAATTTCCATCCGCATGGGCGATCGGAATCTTGAGCACCTGGCCTGACTCATAGGCGCTGGTAAAGGATGTGGCAGCATTTTCAACCTTCACCGACTGATCCTTGCAGATGAAATGCAGCGACCTATTCCGGAGCATCGCCCCCGGCAGCATCCCTGCTTCGAGCAGAATCTGAAACCCGTTGCAGATGCCGAGCACCAGCCCGCCCTTCTTCGCAAACTCCTTCACCGCCCCCATCACCGGCGAAAAGCGCGCAATCGCGCCAGTCCGCAAATAGTCGCCGTAGGAAAACCCGCCGGGCAGGACAATCGCATCCAACCCCGCCAGCAAGGTTTCCTTATGCCAGATCATCTCCACATACTGCCCCAGCACATCCTTGAAGATATGCCGGCAGTCGTGATCGCAATTACTCCCAGGAAACACCACCACTCCGATTTTCATAATTCTAAAGAGCTTATGGCGTATGGCAAATGGCGTATAGCACGAGACCGGAACGAGGTCTGGGCTTCTGCCATAAGCTATAGGCTATAAGCCACTTGCTCCTATCCGAGTTCGTACCGGTATTCCTCAATGATCGTGTTCGCCAGCAATTTTTCGCACATAGATTTCACCGCCGCATCAGCTTTCGCCTTATCCGTTTCATCCACATCCACTTCCATGTACTTCCCGACCCGCACATTGCCCGCATTCTTGAACCCCAGCGAATCGAGCGCATGCTCAATCGCCTTCCCTTGCGGGTCGAGAATCCCCTGTTTGAGCGTGACATGAATTTTCGCTTTCACTGCTCCCCCCTTACCAGGACGCTGAAAAAATCGTCTTTCTCACCCGCCCAACCCCGGCACGCCGAGACGCGCCTTTACCCATACTTCGTTCTCGCGTCGTGCAAATCCTCAACGTATCCCACTTGGAGAACAAGCTGTCTTGGCAGCCTGGGGTGGGCGGGTGAGAACCGCTACGCCTCCGGTTTCGACTCGCCTGCGGCCTTGCTGAACGGCCTTTTTGAGTATCCTGCAGAAATGTTCCCCTGTTCGTTCGTCCCTCACCCCTCGACGAAGGGCGGCATGAATGCTCTCACGTGCGCGCATCGAGTGACCGTCATCCGTCTAATTGATCCTTCCAAGCTCGCTCGTTATCTCTTCAGGGATGGGGGCTGATTGATCTTCCACTGCGCGCGTCCAACGAGGGCCTTCCCATGCCGCGCGTTGCGCGAGCACAGAAGATCATCAGGCTCCATCACCTCCTCTATTCTGCGAGCACAGAGAGCGTTCATGTCGCCCTTCATTCTTCACTCTCGACTCCCTTGATCATGCGCTTTGGGCTGCCTATCGATGTATTTCCTGATCCATAAAATCCCCGCGGCGGTCCCGATCCCGGCCAAGGTCAGAGCCACCATCGGCCAGCGCCAACGTGATCCATCCAGACGATAGGCCAGAATAGCCACCGGCGCCGTGGCGGCCAAGATGGCCGCCACCAACGCATAATTCATGAACCATCCCCGAAACCCCTTCACAATTCTCCCCTCTTCACTTCTCTCCTCCCTCTCTCACAAAGGAGGAATTTGGAAATTCTCAAGGGGGTGGTGGGGGTTGTCTTCAACTGCGCAACTATCTCACCCGCCCACCCCGGACGCGCCGAGACGCGTCCTTGCCCAAGCGAGGGCCTTTCTCTTCTACCAATCGTTCTACACTCTCACGCAAGCGAGTGGCCGGATCATCCTTTACTGCGCGCATCGAACGAGCACTGTCTCACCGTGCGCGTTCTGCGAGCAAAAAGGATGGCCTGGCCGCTCCCTACTCACCCTTCTGCGGCCGCGCGTTGCGCGAGCAAAGAGGGCGGCCCCACCGTCTCCCGCATCCCCTCCATCCCCTACCCGCACACTCTTCTCAGCACTTCCCGATACGCCTCTTCAATCTTCCCCAAATCCTTCCGAAACCGATCCTTATCCATCGACTCCTTCGTCGCCTGGTCCCAGAAACGGCAGGTGTCCGGTGAAATTTCATCGGCCAGGATCAGCCGGCCATTGAACGTCCCAAACTCCAATTTGAAATCGACAAGAATCATCTGTCGTTCAAGGAAAAACGGCTGCAACAGACTGTTGATTTTCAACGCCAGCCTTTTGATCTCCGTCATCTGCTCCGATGTGGCCAACTTCATCAATCGAATATGCTCATCGACGATAAGCGGATCGCCCAACGCATCGTTCTTGTAGTACCACTCCACGATGGCCGGCTCGATGGGATCGCCTTCTTTCAACCCCAGCCGCTTCGCCAAGCTACCTGCCACAACATTGCGGACCACCACTTCGACGGGCACAATCGTCACCCGCTTCGTCAGCAATTCACGGTCGCTGAGTCGCTCGATAAAATGTGTGGGCACACCGGCCTGTTCCAGCAACCGAAAAAGCCGCTCGGATACCTTGTTATTGATGACGCCCTTCTCGACGATGGTCCCGCGCTTTTGCGCGTTGAACGCCGTCGCATCGTCCTTGAAGTACTGGACGACCTGATCCGGCTTATCCGTCGCAAAGACCTTCTTGGCCTTACCTTCGTAGAGTAGTGCGCCTGTTGTCATCGTTCTTCCTTCACCCGCATGATTCGTGAACGCTTCTGCTGCAATCGCGATATGCATATGTGAACCGTCGTTCGTGAAGCGTATTTCGTTCCGGAGCCGGGCGCTTCATGTTTCGCACCTGCTTCCAGCGCTTCACGCTTCACGAGATACGCCCTTCGACGGGCTCAGGGCGTCCCGAGCCTGTCGAGGGACGCTTCACTCTCTGCTGCGCTTCACGAGGAACGCGGGCTATTTACTGCGCCAATACCTCGATGATCTCATCCAACGATCTGATCGTTCCCAGCAAGATCGGATGACCGAACCGCCGATTATACTGAAACTCTTTCACCTTCTCCAAAGCCAACACCAGACTGTGGAAATCCTCCAGCTTGGACGTTTCAAAATAGGTGATGAAATCCAGATCGTCGAGTCCGCTGGAGTGATAGAGCTTCCGTTTGACCGTCTTGAGATAGGGCACCGTGGCTTCCGTATGCTCCTGCATCATGGCAGCCCGCTGCTCTTGCGGAAGCAACCACCACTCTGCACTCTTCCGGATAGGAATCACGATCACATAGGGCTTCGGACCCGGTTCGCTGGAGGTTTTCAGTTCGGCCTTGAGATTGTCCGGCATGCCCGGTACATAGTTTGCTTTCTTGGTCAACCCGTGCATGACACCGGACGTCCTGAGATGCTTACCAAAAAGACTGCCTTGAAGATCCAGGAGAAACTGTTGGGTCTCGCGCAACTCCGTCGCATGGATACGAAAGAGCACATCCGCGCGATCGGATAGTCCGCGGAGAAGATACAGATCGATCGCCAACTTCTCTCGATGCTGCTCGACCACTCCCTTCAGGACGGTCAATTGCGCGATGCGCATCGCCTGATCCTGTTTCCCCCAGGCCTCATCGAGACTATAGGAGGCAAAGGTGCCGTAGACGCCAGGTTCGCTGAGCAGCTTGTCGCGATCGGCTGCCTTAACGGCTGGCACCAGTACCAGACCGACCAGCACCAGCACGGCAAGACGCATGGAAATAGCAATATAAGATATCATCGCTTCCCTCCCTTCACTCGGTTACGCGCCCCTGATAAGAAGACCCGCCGGAAAATCTTATCAAGATGGCGCAAATAATACTTCGGGTCGAAACAGGATTTTATCTCTGCTGCCGTGAGATGTTTCGCCACGAAGGGATCCCCGCCGACTAATACTTGTAAGGCCCCTGCCCCTTTCCAGGAAGCCATGGCATTGCGCTGAACGGCTTCATACGATTCCTTGCGCTGCGCGCCCTTCTCAATGAGCAACAGCAGCAACCGCTGCGAATACACTAATCCCCCGGTGAGATCGAGGTTGCGTTTCATCGTGGCAGGGTAGACCACCAAATGCTTGATGACGTCGGTGATTCGCGCCAGCATATAGTCGATCAGGATCGTGCTGTCCGGCATGATCACACGCTCGACAGACGAATGACTGATGTCGCGTTCATGCCACAGGGCGACATTCTCCATCGCCGCGAGGCTATTGCCCCGCACCACGCGCGCCAACCCGCAGAGATTTTCTGAAGCGATCGGATTCCGTTTGTGCGGCATCGCCGAGGATCCTTTCTGGCCTTCTGAAAAGTACTCCTCCGCTTCGAGCACCTCGGTTCGTTGCAGATGGCGAATCTCCGTCGCAAATTTTTCGATACTGGCAGCCAACAGCGCCAAGGCCGACGCGTAGGCCGCATGGCGATCGCGCTGCACGATCTGATTGGAGACGGGGTCCGGCGTCAGCCCCAGCTTGGCACAGACGTATGCTTCCACTTCAGGCCCTTGATGCGCGAACGTGCCCATGGCGCCGGAAAGCTTGCCAACAGCGATTTCCTGCCGGACATGCGTCAATCGTTCTCGGTGCCGACAGGCTTCTTCGTACCAGATGGCCAACTTGAAGCCGAACGAGATCGGTTCACCATGAATACCGTGCGACCGGCCGACCATCACGGTGTGCTTGTACTTGATCGCCTGCCGCTTCAAGACAGCTATCAGCTCTTCAAGATCGTCGAGGATAAGGTCGAGCGCTTCGGTCATCTGCACGGCCAAGGACGTATCGACAATATCCGATGAGGTCAGCCCCATGTGGAGAAACCGATGCTCCGGCCCGACCGATTCCACGAGCGATTCGAGAAAGGCAATCACATCGTGTTTCGTCACCTTCTCGATTCTGGCGATGCGCTTTACATCGATCGTGGCTTTCTTCCCGATACGAGTTGCGGTGCCGCGTGGGACTTGTCCCGCTCGTTCGAACGCCGCGCAGGCTGCCAGCTCGACGGCGAGCCAGATCTCGTACTTCCGTTTCAATTCCCAGATGGCCTTCATCTGAGGACGGGTATATCTATCGATCATGAATCCCTCGTCGTTCGTATCTCGTGAAGCGTCGTTCGTTCGGGAGTAGAGTGACTGGTTTCAAGTTTCAAGTTGTCCGAAAACAACCTCCGAAAACGTGAAACTAGAAACTTGCAACTTGAAACCTTTGAATCAGATACGCTTCACGCTTCACGCTTCACACCCGCAGCCTCGGCCCGCTTAGCTTCCAAGCGAGGCTCCTTCGTCAGGACCTGATCCAGAATACCGTTGACGAACTTCGACGCCTCGTCGTCGCCGAAACTTTTTGCCAATTCGATGGCTTCGTTCACCGTCACCTTGGCCGGCACGTCATCCATCCACAGCAATTCATAGACGCCGGCTCGTAGGATATTGCGATCCACGATCGGCATACGGCTGATTTTCCAATTGGTGGCGTATGTCCCGATGAGGACATCCAATTCTTTCTTCTTCTCCATCACCCCTGCCACGAGCCGTTCCGCAAAGGCCTTCACCTCATCCGTAGCCTCGTTCTCCACCCAGAACACATCCAGCCACAGACCCGGCCTGCCGTGAACGTCGTATTGAAACAGAATCTGGAGCGCGCGCTCCCGTGCGTGATGGCGTGATCCCATGGCCTGGCTATACCTTGCGCTTTCGCGGCGCTCGTGTCTTATTCGACGTTTCACGTTTCACGTGTAACGTTTCACGCTTCACGCTCGCCGGAGTCTCCTCACTCGCCCGTAAGAGGCGCATCACCGTCGCCATTTCAATCGCGGATTTGGCTGCTTCCCCGCCACGGTTGAACTTGGCCGGATCGGACCGCTCAATCGCCTGCGCGACCGTGTGCGTCGTCAGGACACCGAAAATGATCGGCACATCGGCATCCAGCGATGCCTGTCCAATTCCGCGACTGGCCCCCGCACTGATGTAATCGAAATGTGGCGTGCCGCCACGAATGACCGCCCCCAGACAAATCACTGCATCGAACCGCTTCGTGCGTGCCATCGTTCGAGCCATCAAGGGAATCTCGAAGGCCCCAGGCACCCGCACCGCTTCGATATCGTCGGTCTTGGCTCCCTGTTTCGTCAGCCCCTCGACACAGGCACTCAGCAATTTGCTCGTGACAAACTTATTGAACCTTGCGACGACAATTCCAAACCGCAATCCTGTCGCATCATGAGACCCTTTATGAAATTTCATAGATCCAGTGCTCTACCGTCCGATGCATTATCCTACAGTCTGTATTCCCTACCCCTGCACGTCATTTTTCCGTCGTGCATTCACCCGCTCCATAATTTCTTCTACCCCAAATCGCACTTTAGGCGGGATATGCGCGGACGGATAGAACGACTCGACCAACGACAACGCCGCAGCCGCATCGGCAATCCCCGCCTTGTCGGCCAACGCTTCGATATCGGCAACATCGCGCGCCCCCTCGATCCCTTCCGGCCTCATCGCCATACACTTCATGGCAAATAAATACTCAGGAACCGGCACATACAACCGAAGCCCTCCGTCGACGGGTGCTTGGAATTCCGCCAGCGCCTGCATCTTTTCGTTGTGCGAAAGAAATCCTTTCACCCCGTCATTGAGCCAGTCTGCCGGCCATCCTTCCTCCTCGGCCACCTCCGCAACTGCCCAACGGAGAAAATCCGGCGAACCGCGCACCACAGCATCGACATCGCGCGTGGCCTGCCGGAGATCGAAAACCAGCGCCAGCGCCGCGCCGCCATATACGGCCATATCCACAATCACTCTGCCGGCCCGGGCTTTTGCATCGAGATTGCGAAGCCCTTTCAGAATATCGTCTTTCGTCAAGAGCGCCATCCCATCTCCCTGCTATACCGACGCCCGGCGATTCGGCTCCCGCCGCGGACGAGACAACGGATCGCTCCCCACGAAAATCAACCGGCGGCGGAACGCCGCCGGGCTTTCCATTAACAACGTGGCCTTCAGTGACTCCAGGCCGCATGGGAAAAACGGCGCCTTGAGAAATCGCCCAGGCTGGATGGCCCATTCGGGAACCGCCAGCCCATACCGCACAGCCAAGTGTTCTGCCACCGCCGCAACGTAGGCATCGACATGCCGGTGGAACACCGGCGGCGGCTCATCGCTCAACATCGTTTCACGCACAGCTCCCTCGGCTTCGAGATAAAACTCGTCGAGGAATTCGCGTAGATACCCATCGACATTGCCAAGCGCCTCACCCCACAACACCACTTCTCTGAGCGTGCGTGGGCGCCGACTCGATGCATGAACGGTTAGCTCCGGTTGCGACATGGTACCACTCACGATCCCCTGCGACCCACGTTCATTCCGGCCACAATCCCAAACCGCAATCCTGTCGCATCATGAGAGCCTTAATGGAGTTTCATCGCTAGGTCACTTACAGGGGTACAGGCTGAAGGTCGTAAGGTCTGACCATCTTCACGTCCAAGAGGAGGCACGTGTCTCCCCGACTGTTGACTCAAAACTTGACGACGTTCAGACTTTTTTCAAGATATGCCCCATCTTATTCTTTTTCGTTCGCAGGTACTTCCGGTTCGCCGCACGCGGCTGAGTTTCGATCGATACACGCTCGACGACTTGCAATCCATAGCCCTCGATGCCGACGATCTTGCGTGGATTGTTCGTGATGAGCTTGATCTGGTGCAGGCCGAGATTGACGAGAATTTGCGCCCCCACGCCATAATCACGCAGGTCCGCCTTAAATCCCAACTGCAAATTCGCCTCGACCGTATCGCTGCCCTGATCTTGCAACCCATAGGCTCTGATCTTGTTGAGTAAGCCGATGCCGCGCCCTTCTTGATTGAGGTAGAGCAGCACCCCGCGCCCTTCCTTCTGAATCACTTCCATCGCCTGATGGAGCTGGTCTCGGCAGTCGCACCGCAACGATCCCAGTGCGTCGGCGGTCAAACAGCCTGAGTGCACACGCACCAGAGTGGGATCGCCTCCCTCCACGCGCCCTTTGACCAACGCAATATGCGTCACACCGTCTAATTCGTTTTCGAACGCCACCGCCTCGAAGTCGCCGAACATGGTCGGCAGCCGCGCACTAGCCATCCGGCGCACAAAGGGCTCACGCTGCATGCGGTATTCGATGAGCGCTTTGATCGTGACCATTGTCAGCTTGTGCGCCTTGGCGAACTTCGCCAGTTCCGGCACGCGCGCCATGGTGCCGTCCTCGTTCATGATTTCGCAAATCACCCCGGCGGGCGTGAGCCCGGCCAGCCGCGCCAGATCAACGGAGCCTTCCGTCTGCCCTGCCCGTTTCAACACGCCGCCTTGCTGCGCTTTTAATGGGAAAATATGGCCGGGGCGCGCGAGATCGCTGGGTTTGGACTTTGGATCGATCGCCACATGAATCGTCGTGGCTCGATCCGCAGCAGAAATGCCCGTGGTAATGTCTTTCCGCGCATCGATGGACACGGTGAACGCCGTGCCGAACGTGGCGGTATTCTCAATCGCTTGTTGTGGGAGATGGAGTTCTTCCACTCGCTGGGGCGTCAGGGTGAGACAGATCAACCCACGGGCATGCTTGGCCATAAAGTTCACAGCCTGCGGCGTCACATGCTGCGCGGCCATGACGAGATCACCTTCATTTTCCCGGTCTTCATCGTCGACCAGGATAATGAACTTGCCTTTGTTGATATCCCGGATGGCGTCTTCGATATTATTGAACGGTGTCGTCATGGTGTTACCGCTGACTGGTTCACGTCGAGGGTGTATTAGCCGACCAACTTATCATTGAACATCGACCATTTAACATTGTTTTTTTGGCCCGACTGTTTTGGAAGACCCATTCACGAGGAAGGCCCTTCCACAGAGGCTGCCCGAGTCCGCAATGCGACGATCACCGTTCCCCAGGCACAGACACCACATCCTGCAAAGAGCCAGAGACCCTGATCGTAGCTCCCGGTAAACCCTTTCATCGTTGCCGTGACGATAGGCAGGACAAATCCCCCGAAACCGCCGGCGGCTCCCACCACACCCGATGCGAGACCGATGTCTTTCGGGAACCATTCGGCAACCAATTGGAAGACGACACCGTTCCCGAATCCCATCGCACCGGTCGCGACCACCATCATGGCCACGGCCAGAGGGAGTGAGGGACTCGTCACCGCCACAACCGAACCGACGATGACCGGCAACACATAATAGAGGATGCGGAGACCGCCCTGCCGATCCGCAACGTAGCCTCCCACAGGACGAATGAGGCTGCCGAAAAGTCCGCTTAGCGCGGCGATGGTCCCAGCCATGACCGCATCCAGTTGATAGAGATCGTGCAAGAGCAGCGGCAGGAGGCTGCACATTCCGATAAAGCCACCGAACGTGACGGCATATAAAAAACAGAGCCAATAGGCAGACCGGTGGCGGATGAGTTCCACCGCATTGTGCCACCACTCGGCGCGATGGGGCTCCAGACTCGGCTGCTCCCGCGGCACAAGAAGCGTGAAGAAGACCAGCGTCACGCCGACGATGCCGGCCATCACTGCACAGACACGATGCCAATCCATGACGGCAGCCCAACGCGGCGCGAGAAACAGGATCAGCACGGTACCCACGTTCGCAGATGCGGCCAGACCCAACACGAACCCGCGCGCAGCCGGCGGATAGGCTCGTCCGGCAATCGGCAAGGAGACGGCGAAACTCGCGCCGGCGACGCCAAGGAACAGCGCAAAAACCAACGCGTCATGGTAGCTAGACACGCCCAGCCATCCCCACAGCAAGGCAGCGAATTCCGCAACGAGAATCACCAGTGCGGTAGGCCGTGCGCCTACCCAGTCGGCGCTCCACCCCGCGAGCATTCTGAGCCCTGCCCCACTGAGCAGCGGGAGCGCCACCAACCACGCGACTTGCTGATCGCTCAGCAACAAATCGCGTGCGAGGGCAATACTCATGGCGCCGATCAGCAGCCACACCATGAAGCTGACCGCCAAATGCAACCAGGCTCCGGCCAAGGACGGCCAATGCCCGCTCCGCAGTACGCCCAGAATCGCCATGCTGCCCTTTCCGGTCTTGTACGTGGCTGGTCTATCTCCCCTATGCAGGTCCCCCCATCATAGGGGACACCGTTTCGTTGGCGCAAGGGAACAAGAATGCGGGTCGAGGTTGAGGTCACGCATGAGAGAACCTCTCCTTCATAATCGAACGGCAGTCTCAGCCGGCGTCCTTCCCCTCACCCGATTATTTCAACACCCACGCCAGAGGCTCTTATGATAATCTCAGTGACCATGAGTCCGCGCAACAAGGATCTCCACGAAGATCCGATCGAACCAGAGGTCTTGGACCCGTCCGAGGAGGAGATCGCCGCGATCAGTCCACCTCCAGAAGCGCCTCGCCTTGCAGCCCTGGAACATCCTCACGCCACAGAATCCACCGCCGTGGTGCCGGTCACGGCGCTTCAACAATATTTGGCCGAGGTCCGTCTCCATCCCTATCTCTCCAAAGAGGAAGAGCTCCGCCTGTTCCATGAATATAAAATTCAGGGCAGCCGCGATGCCGCCGTGAAGCTCATCATGGCGAACCTGCGCGTATCCATCTCGATTGCTGCGGAATATCTCCACACCGGCGCCGACCACATGGACCTCATTCAAGAAGGCAATGTCGGGCTAATGCATGCCATCAAAAAATTCGACCCTTCGAAAAATGTGCGCTTTTACGCCTATGCCGCCTGGTGGTCGCGGGCCTATATCCTTCGCTATTTGCTGAACAACTATCGCCTAGTCAAGATCGGAACGACCCAAGATCAACGGAAGCTGTTCTACAACCTCAAAAAAGAAAAGGCCAAGCTTGAACGAGAGGGATTCGCTCCGGACACGAAGTTGCTCGCCGACCGCTTGAACGTGCGGGAACGAGATGTCATTGAGATGGGGCAACGGCTGGGCAACTGGGAGCTCTCACTGGACCAACCGCTCGGCGAGGACCAGGAAGGTAGCCTGCTTGATGTGCTCCCCTCTCAGCAAGTTCCAGCCGACGAGCAGCTGGCACAGACCCAATTAAAGACCCTGTTCCGTGCCAAGCTCGCCGAATTCATCAAGACCGTCAACGAGCGAGACGAAGATATCCTCCGGAACCGGATTCTTTCCGAAACTCCTTTGACCCTGGACGACCTCGGCGCGAAATATTCCATTACCAAAGAGCGAACCAGGCAACTAGAAGCCCGCATCATCAAACGTTTACGCGACTACGTGAAGAAAGACATTAAAGATTTCGAGCACTTGAGGGTCTGATACCGCGTTGCTTCATTCAATGAAGCTCCCCGCAGCAGCCTACTCCGCCGAAGTAACCACTTCGGCTACGAAGGCCGGAAGCTGCGGGGTATCTTGCGAAATTCTCCGAAGCCACTACCCTCCTTCGCCAAGGCTACGGAGGGTTCTCCTCGCCTTCATCCCCGTAGCAGCCTACTCCGCCGAAGTAGTCACTTCGGCTACGAAGGCCGGAAGCTACGGGGTATTCGGCGAAGGAGAATAAAAGAACTCCTGGAATACCAAATTCTCAATAGGTTATGATCCTATAGTTGCTGTGTTCATGGCGTGGAAGAATTTTCTTGTTTCTCCCCCCTTGACTTGGATGAACCCGAGGCTATCTTCCCTCTCGTGTCCAATCGGATCAGGCCTTTTGCTCGTTCGGGAGTTCTGCGGGTACCCCATCGAGTACAACGCTGATCTACATCGTCGATATTCACTGGGTTAACTTTACGAGGAGGGTGTTGTTATGAGCACTGCAGCCAAGGAGAAGACAGAGAAGAAGGACTTAGCCAAGGGGTTTCAGCCTCTGGGAGACCGGGTATTTGTCACCTATACCGAGGAGTTGGACCGGACCTCCGGCGGGATTTACGTCCCCGACAGTGCGAAAGAGAAGCCGCAACGAGGCATCGTCCAAGCCATCGGCAAAAAGGTTGAGAATGTGAAAGTCGGCGAACAGGTTCTGTTCGACAAGTACTCAGGGAGCAAGCTCCGCATCGAAGACGAAGATTGTTTGATCCTCAAGGAAGAAGACATCCTCGGCGTCTTCACCAGCTAATCGCCAGCACCACCATTACCTACGACCACGATACTAAATAAGGGGGAACGACTATGGCAAAGCAACTTATGTACGGTGACTCAGCGCGCGCGTCCATCCTCAGAGGGGTGAACCAGCTCGCCGACGCCGTGAAGGCCACACTTGGTCCGAAGGGCCGCAACGCAATTCTCGACAAGAAGTTCGGCGCCCCGACGATCACCAAGGACGGTGTGACCGTGGCCAAAGAAATCGAACTCAAGAACCCATACGAGAACATGGGCGCCCAACTCGTGCGCGAAGTCGCCAGCAAGACCAGCGACACGGCAGGCGACGGCACCACGACCGCGACGGTGCTCGCACAAGCCATCTATCGTGAAGGTGTGAAGAACATCACCGCCGGCGCGAACCCGATGGAAATTCAGCGCGGAATCAACAAGGCCGTCGAAGTCGTCATTGCCGAGCTCAAGAAGCTGAGCAAGCCTTGCCAGAATAAAACCGAGATCTCTCAAGTCGGAACGATATCAGCCAACAACGATAAGACCATCGGCGACCTCATCGCGGAAGCGATGGAGAAAGTCGGCAAGGATGGCGTGATCACGGTTGAGGAAGCCAAGTCCATGACCACGTCGTTGGATGTGGTCGAAGGCATGCAGTTCGACCGCGGCTACATCTCCCCCTACTTCGTGACCAACGCTGAGCGCATGGAAGCCGTCATGGAAGACCCGCTCATCCTCATTTCAGAGAAGAAGATCAGCAGCATGAAGGACTTGCTGCCGGTTCTCGAACAAGTTGCCAAGATGGGCAAGCCCCTCGTCATCCTCGCGGAAGACGTGGAAGGCGAAGCCTTGGCGACGCTGGTGGTGAACAAGCTCCGCGGGACACTCAACGTCACCGCCATCAAGGCCCCTGGCTTCGGTGATCGCCGCAAGGCCATGCTGGAAGATATTTCGATCCTCACCGGCGGTCAGGTGATCTCAGAAGACATCGGCATCAAGCTGGAAAATGTGAAGCTCACAGATCTTGGCCGCGCCAAGCGCATCACGGTCGACAAGGACAACACCACGATCGTCGAAGGCTTTGGCGATCCGAAGAAGATCGAAGGCCGCGTGAAGCAGATCAAGGCTCAGATCGACGAGACCACCTCCGACTACGATCGTGAGAAGCTCCAAGAGCGTCTCGCGAAGCTCGTGGGCGGTGTGGCCGTCATCAACGTGGGCGCCGCGACCGAAACGGAAATGAAGGAAAAGAAGGCGCGCGTCGAAGACGCATTGCATGCCACCAAGGCAGCCGTCGAAGAAGGCATCGTCCCCGGCGGCGGAACAGCCTATCTCCGTTGCATCGGCGCGTTGGATTCGCTCAAGCTCGTGGCCGAACAGCAGGTGGGTGTCAATATCATCCGCCGTGCGCTCGAAGAGCCGATCCGTCAAATCGCATTCAATGCTGGAATGGAAGGCTCCGTCATCGTTGAGAAAGTGCGGAACGACAAGAATGCCAGCGGCGGCTACAACGCTGCAACCGAGGAATATGTGGACATGATCAAGGCCGGCATCATCGACCCGACCAAGGTGTCTCGGTGTGCGTTGCAGAACGCCGCGAGCGTCGCGGGATTGATGCTCACGACCGAAGTGATGATCACTGAAATCCCGGAAGAGAAGAAAGAGCCGGCCGGCGGTGGCGGTGGACACAACCACGGCATGGAAGGCATGTACTAAGAGAAGACACGAGCGATCGGCGTCTAGCCGATCGTGTGGGGTACAGAGTGAAGGGCTCGGCGGATCATCCGCCGAGCCCTTCGTGTTTCTTGGCGTCTCACTGCGCTAGAATGAACGTCTGTGTGCATGAGCCGAGGGAACATCCTGTGATCGTGGAAGTTGAATCGAACGAGAATTGTGAGGCCAGTGTCTTTGCGCGGTTCAAGGAAATCGGCCCGGCTCGACCGGTCCTGCACGTCCGGCTCTACGACCGAAACCATGCCGGGGAATGGTATTGGGTCACCGGTTGGATCGACGATGCACAGAGGCCTGCTTGCCCGGCCTATGCCCAACTGGTCGAAGACTCCGGTGCAGGACTGACTCACCTCGTCTATGGAGGGCTGTACGGCTTGCGGTTCAGGCCGCTCGACAGCGAAGAGCCTTGGAGTCTTGAGAGCCCACATCAATGGGGAGACGCATACCTGTCGCTCTCCAGTGACCGTGACTTGCGATATGGCGACTAGCCAGTCTGCTGAAAAAGTCTGCCGGCTTCGTTCTCGCTTCGCTCAGAGGCTCAACGAGAGTTTTCGGAGACCGGGAGCACTAGGGGAGCTTTTCCGTTCGCCAAGATCTATTGTAAGGGTGAACGGTCCCACGAAGTGCGGGGCGTACGTCCTCGCCTCTTCGCTCGCTGCGGCCTTGCTGGACAGCCTTTTTGAGCATCCTGCCGGCGCCAGCACTATCAACCTACCTACGATCAGTGGACCTTGCCGCGCAAAAACTGAGTTTTTCAGCAAACTGCTAGCCGCCCCCGGCCACAGCACTAGCCTGGAGGCGAATCTTCTCCTCCACACTCGCCAGTAATTCAGCAAATTGTTCAGGTTGCGGCGCCGTTCTCGGATCGAAACATCCGGCATCCCGTAACGTGTGCAAGTAATTGAACTCCGTGAGCCATTGACTCTTGTTGGTTCGTTCTTCCGCCAACGCATAGTACATGTCGTGGAGTGGCGTCTCAGGCGCTGAGTATTGCATAGCCTGAATAGAACCGAGAATGTCAGAGGCCGTCTTTTTGCGAACGACTTACATGCCCCTTTGGTGAATTCATGAAATAGACCAAGGCCGCACCGGCCACGACGATCAGGAGAACAATCACGAGGATTTCCATTGGATTGAGCCTAGACCCGGCAAGCCCGCATTATTCATGACGGTTCGTCGCCCTTCGACAAAGCTCAGGGTCCCGAGCACAGTCGAGGGACGACATCGCCAGGAAAACGCGTTCCTCGTGAAGCGCAGCAGAGAGTGAAGCGTATCTCGTGAAGCGTGAAGCGCTGGAAGCAGGTGCGAAACATGAAGCGCCCGGCTCCGGAACGAAATACGCTTCACGAACGACGTTTCACGCATCGAAGACGCTTCACGCCCAAGAGCAGCGGATCGGCGATTGCAGCAGAAGTGTTCATGAATCATGCGGGCCAGGAGACCGGCACAAGTCGCACGCAGATACGAGTGCGTTTCCTTGTGAGATTCTTGAAGGTGGCGTACTATTTCGACTCGCGAACAAGAAGGAGGCGTCGTTCAGGGCCTCCCGGCTTGTTATGACATAGCGCGAAAAACATTTCGCCCCAGGTGCGGGCATGATTCTCGGCCTCCTCTCGCGTCGCAAAGCGTGCCTCTCCCACTTGCCATCACTGCTTCGGAGCACGCGCGAGTCTTTCTTTTCTTCGTCATACCAGTCAACACACCACTCCCAGACATTCCCTGCCATGTCATAACACCCATTGGGAATGCCCCCCTTGGGATATTGGGTCCCCGGCATCCTGTGACCAAGACCTGCCTCCGCGCTGTTGCATGTCAACTTATCGAACTCGTCACCCCAGGGATACTCGCGCCCCTCCTCGCCGCATGCGGCTTTTTCTCACTCCCACTCAGTCGGCAGGCCTTTCCCTACCAATTTTACATAGGCCTCTGCTTCGTAGTAGCTGACTCCCACGGCAGGGAGAAGTGGCCCCGGAACGATGAACATGCCGATCGGTGAAGGATCTGCGACCGTTGATGGCCCACCTGGGAGATGACACGCCACCCAACCGAAATGCGACCGATGTCTGGATCAGTCCTGTAGGTCGCATGGCATCCCAGCCACGTGACCCTGTACGCCCTCAGGACTCCATGAAATATGTAGGAAGCCCTCAGAACTGCCCCCCTTTAGTTCAGCTCCACCTACCTCTACGGTATTTAAAAATATTCTGTCCTGCCTCACTATCACCCTCATCAGGGTGCCTCATGGGTAGCGTCTATTGGAGGGTCGGCTTATGCACAAACAGATCGGAAAAATCGGGGCCATTCGTCGAGAGCTAGACGGGAAAGCCTGTCCCTTCTGCGGAGGCAAGAAGTATCAGCTCGTGCTTCGCGGAAACATGTCCCCGCAAGCGAATGGACTCTTCGCCCGCTGTTCTCAGTGCCAGCGTCCTCACAGACTCGATGAAGATCTCGCTCGAATACTGTGGATGTAAGAACACTTCCGCATCACCTCACGACAGGAGGAAGACATCATGCACATCCTCTCTTCCCCGATCCAATACATACAGTTTTGCCGAGCGCACAAGAAGCAGAAGCGAAGCGCGTTGCACATGTTAGCCGTCAGCGGTGTGGTGAGGGCCGGCCATGTTGAAATCCATTACGCGACACCCATCGCCAGACTTAATACCTTCCGCGGTCAACCGACTGCGATCGGGCGTCAGCAGACTCACCCCCTCCCGTTGCCATCATGGGACCACGACCCCACAGTCAACATCAAACAGATACGACAATGGGCACGTCGTCTATCGCTCTCCCTTATCCAGCTCGCGAAAAAACCGATCGTGTTTCCGTGGACAAAGTAGCCTGGCTTGCACCATTTCCCATCTTCTTCCTCTGAGAGTTTTTCTTGACCTATCGTGTGAATCGCTTGTACCACCCACCTAGCCTGGGGTATGATCACCGCTCGCTTGCAGGCCTTCCTATGGTCATCGACCTGCAACGTAGATGAATGGGAAACCCGCACATAGCTGAGACCAGTGGAGAGGTGGCCGAGCGGCCGAAGGCAGCAGTTTGCTAAACTGCCGTAGGGGGAAACTTCTACCGAGGGTTCAAATCCCTCCCTCTCCGCCACAGCATGCTTCATACGCTCCCTCAGAAAGTGCAAGCCCCCTACAACAGATACGTTGGCGCTGGGAAGGCGATCTCGTTAAGGGGACGCAGAACCGTTCAGCCGCCTGGTCGCTGGTGGAGCGCCCCACCCTGTGCATGGTGCTGTCCAAGATAGACAATGCCAGAGCCGACGCCGCACTGAGCGGATTCAGCCCTGTGCTGAATCGGATCGAGGCGCACCGGTCTCCATCAACCAGGATTTTTTTTCGCAGCCTATTCAGACAAGAAAGGTTGTCGGAGTCGTATCAGAATGGGCCGGTACAAGAGCCGAAGGGTTGAGCAGGTGAGGAGGCTGCCGGTTGAGTATGCTGCGGAAGAATGTTATTGGTGCGCCATCGGCATGGAGAGGGGCCATTCATGTTCGGCCCCTCCCATCCCGTTCCACGATTCGAAATATTTTTCAGTGTAGCGACCGTCTAGGCGGCGAGACGCTGGCCGGTCTTGGTAAAGACTTCCTTCGGCTTCAGGCTTGCCACCGGGCCTTTATAGCCTGGGGCGCCATTGATCTGAATCGTCACCTCACCATCATCCAAGAGCAATTGTGCGATTCCGTCCTGATTGGTGAGCTGTTCCGCCGTTGAGCCCGAGACGCTGATTTTCACCCCTGCGACTCCCTTTGCTCCTGCCGCTTCAACCACTTGCAACTGTAAGACTTTGGCCATGTTCAATTCCTTTCGTTTCGATGTGTCTGTTGCTTCGACTCGCCCTTGTGTCACTGGCTATAACTATAGCACCGGGTCGTTCCAAACCCATCCGGCTGATTCCTGACGGGCCGGTCAGGACCTCTACGCCAGCGCCGCCAGATGCTTGGACACCACTGCCCGCACGACGGCCAGATTGGTCTGCGCCCTGTCGGCCGCCATATAGACGAAGGTCTTCGGCGTCACGAACTTCACGATGTGCAACTGATCGGTCAAGGTCAGCAGAATGTCCTCCAACGTCGACTTGAGGTTCAAGGCCTTCATGGTCTTCTGCTTCTGCTTGACCAGTTCGGCATTGAAAGCGCCGGCGACATTCAGATCGAAATCTGCACGAGTCGACTTGGTCGAGAGCGTCATGCCGCTGTCCAGATCGACCAAGGCAATGGCGATAAAGCCCGGCACTTCGCTTTGAATCTTGTCGAATGTCTCTGCATATTTGTCAGCCATGAAAGCACCTCCGGTTAAAATGATGTGTGGGTTTCAACGATCTTCATGGGCTAAGTATGGCCGAGAAGAGGCCATCCCGGCATCGTGGAATCTGCGCGCCAGGGGGAGAAGATATACGGAGAAACCGGAGGGAAGAGACTCAGCTGACGTGGGGAAAGGCTGTGGATGAGGCTGCAGGGGCTAGGCTAAAGACTGACGGTACGATAGAATCCCGTAAATGATCGACAATAAGTCTATAATAAACAATTAGTTAGCTGTTCATGTTCAATCGTATGATTAGCTCAATCATTCCTGGTTAGACTAACCTTCAGCCTATTTACGATTCGACTGAAACCAACCCTGTCCGCACAGCCAGCCGCACCAGGCCTGCCACGTCATGGATATCGAGCTTACCCATGAGTTGTGCGCGGTGGGTTTCGACCGTTCTCACACTCAAATCCAGACGAGCGGCGATCTCATTGGCCGAATGGCCTTCCGCAATCAATTGCAACACTTCCCGCTGGCGAGAACTCAGCTTAGCCAGAGGACCATCTTCCGGATCGACTCCTTGGCGTCGGCAGTCGAGCAGATACTTCGTCATGGCGGGGGTGAGATAAGTATCGCCCTTGCGCACGGTCGTGATCGCCAGCTTGAATTCATCGGTCGTCGCCCCTTTGAGCAGGTAGCCGGCTGCGCCAGAGGCCATGGCCTGGTTCATATAGGCTTCGTTGGCGTACATCGAGAGGATCAAGATGCGTATGGCAGGCTGTGCGGCCATGATCCGTTGTGTCGCCTCCAGGCCATTCAATCCCGGCATTGAAATATCCATCAACAATACATCCGGCGGATGTTGAGCGCAGAACTGCACGGCCTCCAGACCGTCGCTGACATCCCCAATAACCTGTAAATCGTCGAGTTTTTCTAGTAACGCGCGGATCCCGGCCCGCACCAGCGTGTGGTCTTCTGCAATGAGGATCGTTGTTGCGATCATCTCGTCACGCGTCGTTTCTCGATCCAGGCAGTGCCTTGCGGCGGGAATCGCGCACAAATCGTCGTGCCTTCTCCGGCATGCGACGTGATCATGATCGTCCCGCCCGCAAACCGGACCCGCTCTTCCATACCGAGCAGACCGACACTGCGGCCGTCCTTGGCCTGGGACCTGGCTTGGGATGGATCGAACCAGACTCCGTCGTCCATGACGACCAATTCCAGGACTCCAAGCGGCATCTGTTGAATAGAGAGAGACACACAGCGAGCCTTCGCATGGCGCGCCACGTTCGTTAAGGCCTCTTGCGCCACACGGAAGCAGGCCGCCTCCACATGTTCTTCATACCGCGACTGCACACCCTCGCTGTGAAAATCCGCCGTCCAGCCGCATCGGCCTGCCTGGCGCGCCACATACCATTTTAAGGTCGCGATGAGCCCCAAATCGTCGAGCATCGACGGGCGCAGGTCCAGGGCGAGATCACGAACGTGATGCAGCATCTGATCGACAATGTTCAAGCTGTCCGAGAGCGAGGCTGACGCCGCCACGACATCGTGGGCAAGGCTCGCCGCTTCCAAGGACATCCGTAGCGCGGTCAAGGTTTGGCCGATTTCATCGTGCAGATCGCGGGCAATAGCCCGCTTCTCCGCCTCCTGCGTCTGGATCAGCCGGTGAGACAAGGTCTGCATCAATTCCCTCCCGGCACAGACCTGATCGAACATGCGGTCACGCTCCAGCTCGGCGCGCTTTCTCTCGGTAATGTCCTGGATCGTCCCACTCCACAGCACCGGCCCTTTCTGGTCTGCCACGACCCGGCCGTCGACCCGCAGGAAATGAATCTCCCCCGACAGCCACCGTGAACGGAACACCAGCATCAGAGAGAGGCCCTGATTGACCGAGTTGCGGATGGCATCGCAGACGCGCGCGCGATCCTCTCGGCACACAGACCGGAGAAACACGCTCACCGTCGCTCGACCCGCACAACATTCAAGTCCCAGCAGCCGATAGGTTTCCTCAGACCAGACGTGCGAATCGAACCGGACATCATGCCGACAACTGCCGACAGAGGCGATCTTCTGCGTCTCTCGAAGTTGGGCTACAATGTCGGACAAGATGGGCTGAGGATCTCTCTGGACCAGAAGCGGTTCGCTGACGCCCTGTTGCTTCTGCCTCATTGCCGCCTCGTCGAAGAAACCGCCAGGAACAATGTGCGCGCCACCCTGGACGCCCCGACCTCGCAGACTGCTGAAAATGTATCCTGCATGGCCTGCTCCTGTTCCGCTATCCGCATAGACCATAGACATTCTACCGTGCCACGATAGGTTTTTTGCAGCTCACTCGGCAGAGATCGATCAATGTGGCAGCCATCGCCCGCTTCAAGAGTGGCGGGTTGAGCAGATGAATCTGAGGGTGGGAAAACGTCTGGCTCCCTCCGATAATGACAAAGTTTTTTGTCGAATCCTGCACGAATGTAGACAACACCCCCTGCGCAACCAGACTTCTTCCATCGAGCACCACGATCGCCGCCGCCGCCAGCTCCACTCGCTCGAACCGCAGCGACTCCCGTTCCGCAAGCCACGAAAGGGACGAGTCCACGAGTTGCTCCTGAAGGGCCGACAAACCGACACAGGCAATCGAGCGATAGTCTGTCTTTCGTTCCACCGATCCTTCTCCTCTTGCCCGATCGATCATGCCGGAAGACCCGGCCCGGTGACTGAGCATAAGAATCGTTTGAGCCTGGTTTTTTTTGCACTTCGCCGAACGCAATGAACTCGACGCCAAAGATTCCTCCGTGGCTCCATCGCACCACCGCCAGTTCGATATCCAATGACGCATCTCCGTCCGGCATTGAGAGTTGCAACTTGAGATACGTCTTGGGTTCCACCGCGGCATCCGACCGGACGGCACAACCCAGCATCGACAGGTCTGCCGCTTGGCCCTGGCCCGTGCCGTCTTCTCCGCTGTAAAGAACGGGAAAAGACACCGGAAGGCGTTCACACCGCCGGGAATCTCTGGGCTCATCGCTGGCCATGCATGGTCCTCAGTCTTCCTCCTAGCAGGCTGTTGACAAAGTCCGCCAGCGGCGTTCTCGCATCGTTCAGATCCTCAACGGGGACCCGGCCGCCTCACCACTCGGCGGCGCGCACAAACGTGGTGCTCCTTATTCGTCGCACCGTGCGCCCCAGAGGGTACGCCTCCGGCCTTCACTCGCTGCGGCCTTGCTGGACGGCCTTTCTGAACAGCCTGCGGGCCATTCAGCTTCTGTCAGTGCGCTCAGACCTGGCATCGCTTCTGGAGTCGTCATCTAGTTTGTCAAAAAACTGCCAGGAAAGAATCGAAGGCTGACCTGTACCGAACTTCAACGCCCAACCATCGGCCTTCCCTCGTCCCTTTTCTGCGTTCCCTCTGTCTGCCTCTCTCTCCTCCACGCTTTCCACCGGATGTACAGGAAACGCCCGATCTCCTCTCGCCCCAGCTCACTCAGCCGCAAGAACTTCAGCCCCGCCGTCTGTGGACGCGCTGTGTGGACGGCGGTCACCTCCACCTCTATCATCCCGGTATCGTGGAACCCCGATATCTGAAGGGTACAGGTCTCTCCCCTCTCCAGCCCCCGCTCGCTATGAATCTCGCACCCGTCGATCGAGAGGTTCGTGATCATCGCCCTGGCAGTGGCGCCATCATGAAACTGGAGGAGCGCCGACAGTTCGACGGGCACTCGCACATATTGTCGCGATCTCAGGCTGTGTTCCGGAGACGGCGCAGTCCGGCGTGTTCGAAATCTGGCATTACACACTTGGCATCTGAATGGCCGTACCGACAGCCGGCTCCAGCATCGATCCAACCAGGAGGATTCACGAACTGGCAGCACATATTCCCTGGCGCACCGGACGCAGGACACATCCGCGCACACCGTATTCCAATGCTCCATGGTCGATCTGGTCTGTTCTGTTACCACCAGTGCAGCACCCCCATCATCGGTTGAAGTCCGACGGCTGAAAGTCGAGGTTCGAACTTCCTGATACCTTGACCAGTTCCACAAATTCATCGAGCCGCTCCCGCTGCGACCTGGGCATCGAGAGGAACTCGGCAGCAAACCGCGTGCCCTCGCTCCATCGAACGATCGCCCACGAGATGGGAACCGCTGCGTCCGTACCTGGAAATTGCGGAATCAAGAGATGCAGACCGCACCCGGCAGGCAGCGGCACGTCACCTTCCACCACACAGCCACGCGATGACAGGGAGAGAATGCGGCCCTTCCCTAACGAGCGATCCGTCAGGTACGACACCTTCAACGAGGCCTTGGCCTCCTCGCTATCGGCAGGCCTAATCCTTCGCCCGCGCCTGATGGCAGCCCCCTGATCCATCATAGATTGATGGCTCCCTGTTCCGCTACGCCGGCTGGTGATGCATCGTTCGTTCAGGAGAAGGGTTCCTGATTTCTCGTTTCAGGTTTCATGTTGTCAGGAAACAGTCTCTGGAACCGTGAAACAGGTAACTTGGAACGAGAAACATTCCCGGCTGCCTGAAGAGCGGAGCCAGTTCCGGTCACGAGCCAGCGAAGCCGCTCCTGGTCCACCGGATCGATCTTGATACATTCGACGCCAAAACGCCCGTGTGAACTCCACCGGACCACGGTGAGACCGACTGGCGCCAGGGCCACCGGCCACTGTTCCAATTTCAAGAGCAATTGCAGATAGGTTCCAACCGGCACCGCGGCCGTTGCCGTGACCGCACAGCCACTACAAGATAGGTTGGCTGTCGTGCCTCCCCCAGCATCATGGTCTCCCGCAAAGGCGACCGGAAGAGCCATCGCAAGGCGCGGAGGACGCATGACCACGGCAGCGCCAGACGTCTCTTCTCCTGTATCGACCGAAGCTGGATGGGACAGGGTCATGGCGTCTCTCCGATAGTCGAAGCCGTCGCAATCCTGTGAGTTAGAACTCTCGGGATCTATCCGGTTCTCAAGTCTGAACGCTCGAATCTCAGCACTCACCGTACCCCTCACCCGTCTAACAGGCTACGGAAAACTCGATTATTGCGTCATACGTCGCGATTCTCACAGAGGCCATTTCGCGTCAGAATAGCCCGCAGAATGCGCAAAAAGGCCAGACTTCTCACCCGCCCAACCCCGGCGGCTAGTTCACCCTCCTGCCCTGAGCCTGCCAAGACAGGCTTGTTGCCCAAGGACGCGCCTTGTCCCAGGCAAGGCCGTAGCGAGCGAAGAGACGAGGAGGTACGGTCCGCACTTCGTGGGGCCGTTCGCCTCTAGGATGGATCTTGGCGAACGGAAAAGCCCCTCCAGTGCTTCCGATTTCTGAGCCCTCTCGTTGAGCCTCTGAGGGATGCGAGAACGATGCTGGCGGACTTTTTCCGCATCCTGCTAATGGCTTCCCAGCTTCTCCCCTACCGTCGCACAGCTTTGCTTGCAGGCCCAGAGCAATTCGCCAATCAACACCTTTTGGCTCGCAATCACGCTGAGCAACAGCCCTCCCCGCACGTTGGGGACGCTCAACAAGAGAATCTGGCCCTTTTCTGCTTCGACAATCACATCGTTGGAACGACCTAACATCGCTTCGGAGACCAGCGCCTCGGCCAGCCCCAACATCGAACTCGTCATCGCCGACAGTTTTTTTGGGAGAGATCTTCTCATTCGGCACATAGGCCGCCACATCGAACCCGTCACTGGTCGTGAAGACCGCGGCCAGGATGTCGGGGGTCCGCTCGACCAAGGCGTCCAAGGCCTGTTGGCACACAGGAGTCCATTCAGGATTGACTCGGGACTTCATGCTCGCAACGCTGCCCATTCTTCTTCCCTCTCAAAAGACGTGAAGCGTGAAGCGTTTCGGAAGGAAAGTTTTCGGCGATCGGATCTCCCCTTCTCATGCTTTAGCTTTGGGGCTTCACCCCTGTACCCCTTCTCTTGTGTCTCAGCACTTCTACTTCTTTACCCCTATTCCCTCACCTAAGACACGTGACAATCGGCGTTTCCGATTTCTCGTTTCACGCTTCACGTGCGACGGTTCACGCTTCAGCGCGCCGCAGCTTCCAGATAGCTGAACAACGCTTCCAGCAAGGTGAGGACATCGGTCTTCTTGCGCGCATCGATGGGAAACACCGGAAGAATCAGTTTGCGCTGCAACAACACTTCGTAATATTCGTCCAATGCCGGCCCTGGACCCTTGTCCGTGCAGGTCACCCCAATCACTGCGCCTGTATCCTCAATCAGGCCGGCAAAGTTATCCAAGTAGACGACTAAGTCTTCAAGCGGTCTCTCACGAGAGTTGTCGACCAAGATCACCAAACCGAGCGCCCCCTTGGAGAGAATCCCCCACATGAATTCGAATCGTTTTTGCCCCGGCGTGCCATAGAGCCGCACAATGTCGCCGTCGTCCAGGGTAATCGATCCAAAGTCCATCGCCACCGTGGTCGTGGCTTTTTCATGTTCGTCGGTGGCAGAATTGCCCATGTCCGTGCTGACAACTTCGGTCTCGCTGATCGAAGCGATCGCAGTCGTCTTCCCGGAACCCATCGTCCCTGTAAAGATAATCTTAAATTCACTCATGCAGTATCACCCTGTCTGAAGCATCCCGAGTTTGTTGCGAATCCGATTGAACAAGCCGCGTTTTTCTTGCACGGCTTCCGTCGGTACGATGGGGCCACGCGCGAGATCGTCCGACGGAGCCGACGCCAAATAGCTGCAGAGCCCGGCTGCGTTCATGAGATCGGCGACATCCTCCCTGGCAATGCCGGACCAGGCCGTCACGTCTGAGAGGGTGGCGGCATGTTTGGAGAGGTAGCTCATCACTTTCAAAAATTGAGGTGTGAAATCGATGGTGCCGAACTCCGGCCACCTGCTCAGCTTATAGGTCTTCGCCGCGTCGAGATAGGGCAGCAGCTGTCCATGGCCGCTATAGAGTCCCGTGGGCCAGAGCAGATAGTGCAGCGGGAGCCCGTCGAGAATCAGGCGGGGCAAGATGGGATCGCCAACCGACACGCCCTGCACCTCTACGCTGGTGGAAAAATCGAAGGATTTGAGATCCTCCCACGGCTTGTCGGACAGCACTTTTTTGGCCTTCGGACTTAAGACGAGGCGGGGCAGTCCGGTCCCGGTGAAGATGAAGGCCGGCAGTCCGCCGTCTTCCTCCATCACGTTGTGCAGCAGATCGACAAGGCGGTCGTTGCCTGGAGCCTGCTTGGCTGCCTGAACGGACGCGGCAACGGTGAGCGGAGATGGAATGGCGCCCGGCAAAGAGAAATACCCGGTGGCGTCATGAAGCGACTGCCCGATGGCTTGTTCCGTCAACGGTCTCGCCAGTGCAAACCTGCCGTGCGAGAGATCGGCAACGTCGTTGCCTACAACGATGAGTACCCGTTCAGGGACGAGCATGAACTGCTCTGCCGCCGCCCGTCCCTCCTGCACGGTCGTATCGGCGATCAAGGCAGCGGCATACTTGATATCGGTGTACCGCCACTGCATCTTGCCCTGACTGCCCAGCGCAAAGAGCACGTCGAAAATCTTCTGCTCTTCTTCCTGCGAGAGGCCGACCGCAGCAATGCCACGGGGCTTTGGAATCGAAGATCCGTCCATAGTGCATAGTCCTTCTGCCAGGCTTGGGATTAGGCTGAAGCGGGAAAGGCTGAAGGTCGGAGTCCGAATAGGTCAATCCAGTCCGAACCTTCAGCCCAGTCCCTACCTTCAGCCTTCAGCTCTCGGAGCGCGCGGCCTCCGGATCACCAGAAGCCGGCGCGCCACCAGGTCGATTAGACCGTCAATGTGGACTCGGCCTCGGCGATCTTGTGGCGCGCCAGGGCCAAATTCGCTTTGCCCTTGTTCAGCGCCACATAGATGAAGAGGTTTCCGTGGATTTTAATCAGGTGGTAGGCCTTACCCAAGGTGATCATGATGTCCTTGATGTTATCTTGTAGGCCTAAGGACTTCATCGTCTTGAGCTTCGCCCGCACCACTTCCGAATTACCCGCCGCCGCAACGTTCATGTCGATGCCGCTGCCGGCCTGGCCCAACAACATGCCGCTGGTGGCATCCACCACTGCGCAGGCTATCGCTCCGTCGATTTCCATAATCTTGTCGAGTGTCGGTTGAATGTTCCCTGCCATGGTCAAAGACCTCCTTGTTACAGATATGATCTGCCGCCTTCGAGGGGCAGCCGACCGGTTGATGGAACCGCCTCCCGTCCGGATGATTCAGGACGGGCTCGGTCCCTGCTAGACCAGCGCGGGACAGTACTTTGCGACTGTCGTCCGCACGATGGCCAGGTTGCTGTTCGCCCTATCGGCGGCCAGATAGATGAAGGTCTTCGGCGTCACGAACTTGACGATGTGCAACTGATCGCTCAAGGTGAGAAGGATGTCCTCCAAGGAGCCCTTGATGTTCAGCGCCTTCATCGTCTTCAGCTTCTGATTCACCAGCTCGGCGTTGAAGGCGCTCGCCACCGAGAGATCGAAGTCGGCGCGCGTCGATTTGGTCGATAGCGTCATGCCGGTCTCCAGATCCACCAATGCGGCTGCGATGAAGCCGGGGGATTTCTCCCTGGATCTTATCGAACGTTTCAGAATACTTATCTGCTCCCATGGACATGCCTCCTTGTTACAAAATGAACTGCGATGTCAGCTCAGAATCCGATCCCAATATAGGGACCGGCGGTCCAAAAGCTGTTCGCGGTCTGCGTCTGGTTGGCGCTTAAATGGTAACGGAAATCCATTCCAACCTTGAACTCCTTCCAGACCTGGTACTCGGCGCCCGCCCCAAATTGGGCGCCGATATCGAGATATTGCGTTTGATTCGACGGGGGACTGATGACGTGAAAATCCATCCCGATCGGAATGATCCAGGGACGGAAGGCGCCCCCATTGTTGAACTTGATTTTCGGCGCCACACTCACCGTGAGCATGGTGACGATCACCTTGCCTCTCGTGACGCCGTTCACCACGGTGGGCACCTCGACCGTCGTGTCGTTGCTCGAGTTGAATCGTTTGTATTCGACGTTGATTTCTCCCAACACCGACATACTGTTCATCAGGCCCCAGGTGTCGCAGGTGAGGAGCAGATCAGTGCCGGCCCCGACGTAGTAGCCCTTGTCGGCTGGATTATTGAACGTTTGCACATCGGTGAAGATCTCGCCCCGCCGATCGCTCATCATACCGACGTAGCCGCCACGGAAGAAGACTTGGTTCCCCCTACGGGGGTCGTATGGAGTGATTTCCGTTCGCCTCGGCTCCGCTGAACGATCGTGCACCCGATAGACCGGCTGGTTCGCAGCAGGCTCACGATACAGGGGGGCACGTTCTCTGAAATGGGCCGGCTCGGCGGCAGGCTGATCCTGTTGGAGGGTCTGTGTCTGTTGGGCTTCCGGCGCCGGCGGCGTCACGATAACGGCCCTGCGCTCGGTCATGGGTTTCTGGCCGGAGGTCGGCTGCGCCAACGGCCTGGCAGGCGTGGTCGTCCGATCCGCCGCGTCTGTCACCATCGGAATCAATCCACACAGCAAAGCCGGCAGCAACGAGCCCAGGGCAAGCGGCGACTGCATCCGCTGTCTTCCTTGTCTTCGTGCTTCCATCATGTCCTCCTGCTGACGTGTCGCGTTTGCGCTGATGCGTTCTGTCATGCTGAAGTAAACCACAGCCCCTAAATGCGCCGTAGGGTCGACATGGATTGTGGCGTAGGGCATCGCCGGAAAGACCTGTAGGGGAGAGACTACAGAGAAGTGGAACGATGAATGTTGAACATGCCATGGCGGGAGAAGGGGACCGCTCTACTGCATGCGGGCTAGTGACTGTTTCATGGTCAGGAACAGGAACAGGGAGAGCGGGGGGAAATGGTGCGCGCTCGGAGTTCGTCGGATCGAGGCAGATTCCGACAATTCATCCATCGACATGCTTCATTGGGTTCACCTGCAACACGTGCGCAACTCGATCCAGTAACACCTGCGGCTTGAACGGCTTGGAAAGAAACGCGATCCCCGGCTCCAGCACCCCATGCTGCACGATCGATTCGTCGGCATAGCCGGACATGTACAAGACTTTGAGGCCCTCATGCTTTTCCTGCAGCTGTTTGGCCATATCGGCCCCGCTCATCTTGGGCATGACCACATCGGTCACCAGTAGATCGATCCGCCCGGAGAAGGAATTTCCCAGCACTAACCCAGCCTTGCCGTCCGGTGCGGTCAAGACGTTGTATCCCTTCGATGCCAGCAATCCCTGGAGCAAGCGGCGGATGTTGCCCTCGTCTTCCACGAGCAAGATCGTGACGCCATCTGTCTCGTGTACTGGTTCAGACAGGCTCGCCTCAACAGGTACAGGGTTGGCTAGAGAGGCTTTCGCGACTGGAAGATACAACGTGAACGACGCGCCTTGGCCCGGCTCGCTCTCGACCGTGATATAGCCGTTGCTCTGCTTCGCGATGCCGTAGACGGTCGACAGTCCAAGACCGGTTCCCTTCCCGACGTCCTTCGTCGTAAAAAATGGCTCGAAGACCCGGGCCTTCGTCGCCGAATCCATCCCGCAACCGGTATCGCGGACTTCCAGCATGACATACCGTCCGACGGAGACAATCCCCGTCGTTTCCGGGCGGCTCTGCGTGACCTCGACCATCCCTGTCCGGATCATAAGCCTCCCACCCTTCGGCATGGCATCCCTGGCATTGACCACCAAATTCATGATGATCTGTTGGATCTGGCCCCGATCCGCCTTCGTCGATTCCAGATCTCCCGCATACACCAGCTCGAGCCGGATCTGTTCGCCGATCAGCGGCCGCATGAGGGCCTCCGTCTCTCCTACGATCTGGTTCAGCGACAATATCGTGGGTCGCAGCACCTGTTTCCGGCTGAAGGCCAGGATCTGTTTGGTGAGGTTGGCTGCCCGGTCGGCGGCCACGCTGATTTCCCGTATGTGCAAGAAGCGCGGCTCGTCCGGCTGGAGGCCCATCATCGCCATCTGGGAATAGCCGGTGATGACCGTGAGCAGATTGTTAAAATCATGCGCAATGCCGCCGGCCAGCTGTCCGACGGCTTCCATCTTCTGGGCCTGTAAGAACTGCGCTCGAAGCTTGTCCTTTTCTGTTTCTGCCTCTTTCTGAGCCGTCAGATCGCGCGTCACTTTTGAAAAGCCGATCAGCTCCCCCTGCTCGTCATGAATGGCAGTCAAGACGGAGTAGGCCCAAAAACGAGATCCGTCACGCCGGACACGCCAGCCTTCGTCTGTGGCCGAGCCCTGCTCGACCGCTTGGGCCAAGAGTTGCGCCGGATGGCCGGTCCGCAGATCCTCCTCCGTATAGAAACAGCACACCGTCTTCCCCACGATCTCATCAGCCCTATAGCCTGTGATATGTTCAGCGCCGTCGTTCCAATCAAGCACGATCCCCTTCGGATCGAGCATGACGATCGCGTAGTCTTTCACCCGACTCACCATCTGATGAAAGCGCTGCTCGCTCGTCCGGACGGCGGCTTCCGCCGCCTGACGCTCATGAATTTGAGACAACAATACGCGATGAGCCTCTGCGAGCGCGGCGGTTCGCTCTCGCACCCGCTGCTCCAGATCCTCCGTGAGTTTCTTCAATTCCCCGGTCATCTGTTTGAAGGCCCGCGCCAGAGACCCAATTTCGTCCTGTCTCTGCAAAGGGAGCATCTCGGTAGAGAAATTACCGGCTGCGATGGCCTCGGCACTCATGGTGAGGACGTTGATCGGCCGACTCAGGTGCTTCGCAACAGCATGGCTCACGAAGAAAATCGCACAGAATAGAACGAGCCCGATTGCCGCGATCTTGTTGCGCAGATCATGGATGGGAACCAAGGCATCTTGCGCCTCTTCCATCACGATCGCTACGGATCCCTTCAGCGGCCCCAGTGTGGCCACGAAGAACCCGCCTAGCCACTCGACATGGTCCTCGCTCTCCCAGACCATCCAGCCATTGCCGGATTCTCTAGACTGTTGCACCTGAGAGCCTTGGACGAACCTGCGAGTTTCCAGCCCTGTCATTGGTCTGCCTTGTGAGAGACTCGGAGAGACCATCAGCTGCCCGTCCACGGTCTTCACATAGATCTCCTGGCCCTCGCTTACCAAGCGTTGACCAAAGCCCGCAACAGTCTTCGCCAACTGCTCAATCGGCAACGAGGCTACCAGGTAGCCGATCAGGTTCGGATTTTTTCCTTGGGACAGTAGCGGCGCGGAAATATAGAAGGTCCCCCCTTCCAGCGACGGCATAGACTCGATTCTCCGTTCACGGAAGGGATCTTGAGCCTGCACATGCCGGAACCAGGACTGCTCCGCCACCTTCTCACCGATACGGCTCGGATGGCTGGCAGCCACGACAATTCCCTGTCGCGAGACTGCCACAATTTCGCCTATGCCGGATGTCTGATGAGCCAGATCGATCAAGGTTCCGGTGATTCGTCCATCTGGATCCTCTCCGATCATATCGTACATGACACGCAACTTGGCCCAACTCTGGGTCGCCTGCTGCCCATCTGTCAAAAGCTTCTCAAGAACCTTCAGAACGCGTTCAGCTCGAAGCTCCAGTTGCGCGCCGATGGCCTGTTCCAACGACGCTCTCCCGCTCTTGAATGAGGCGACCCCCGCAATCAGCAGGGGCCCCAGGGACAGTACGAGGAGGAGGATCGTCAGACGACAGGTGATCCCCTTGCAATAATGTCGGAAGGCTCCGATGACGCGGGAGATGGGATCGACAATCATGGCCTGGCCCCACCTCGGTTACTTGAGCGCATAGTCCTGGTCCTCTGGGGAACGCCCCTCGATCCTGAGCACCTTGACCGATGCATTCCCACAAGGCGCGTAGCAATAGCCGATGGCGCCCTTGTCTCGACTGACGAACCGGGCGATCGCCCCCTCGGAATCCACCCGCATGGTCTCGAATGGAATAGGCGACCCGGTCTGGAAAAACTTCTGCGTCGGATTCGCATTCAGGACGAGGCGATAGAATCCTCTTCGAATATCCGACTCGATCGGCCGGTTGATCGCCGTGATCGCGTCGCCGTTCGGCCACTCGGTCACCTCTCCACTATAGATGCGGGCCAATTGCCGAACGGTCAGCTCATCGACTTGGCTCCGCCTATTGACCAACAGTACGATAGTCCCCTCTGCCGAGAAGGCAAGCGAGGCCGCCGCCGCCTGCTTCTTCACCAGCACTACCGAGGTGTTCCAATGGTATGTGGACGCGGCAAGATCCGCAGCCAGCCAGCTAAGTCCAGCCACGAGTGCTGCGCAGAGGATGGAGCTCGCGCGTGAAGCGTGAAGCGCTTCGGAGGAAGGGTGAGTGGAAATCCTACGTCTCACGTTACACCTTTCACGTCCTACGCTTCACGCTTCACGAACGACGCTTCACGGCATTTTGCTAAAAGGCGCCCGTCACGGAGAGGGCCACGCCATTGTTGTTGCCCTGGACCAGCGGCTCATGCTGGGACTTATTGAATTGATACTCGACTTTGAAGGCCACGGTCGGCACAGGCCGGTAGTTCATGCCGAATGAAAGGCGCGATTCGCGATTCGCCAAGTGCCCCGGCCCGCCCTCATCGGCAAGTGCCGCTTGTTCATACCGGATCAACGCTGTGAACTTGGGATCGTCGAAGCCGCGGCCCAGCCAGGTATCTTTAAGCCCATCGAACCAGAACCGATAGCGCCCTTCGATGTAGCCGCCGCGCAGCGAGGCGGGCGCCGGCAGATTCAGATGGCTGGGTGACGTGGAAATCCCCCCAGGGTCCAGATCGAAGTTGGCCGCTTCGGCGAGCAGTTCAAATGGGCCCTTCGTGATCTTCACATCGACATCTACTCCGCGCATCTTCTTCCCCCTGTTGTCGTAACTCCCATAGTAGCCGCTCACGCCGATTTCGAGGCCGGGCATGAGCTTGGTCAGCACCAGGCCCACCACGGCCTTGTTGTTGTTGTCCCGATGAAACGCGCCCCGCGCCTCCCGCAGTCCCTCTTGATTGGAAATATGATTATCGAGGCCGTTCATCACGAAGGCCTGGTATTCGAGGCTCACGTCCTGAACCAGCCGTCGCCCATGCCGCTCCCCAGATTGGCTCGCCCGGTGAAGCCCACTGAGACTTCGCTCCAGGTGGTAGGAATGACCTTCTTGGCAAAGATGGGGCGGGAGGTGAACTCCTGCACCGGATCGAACGCTTCGAGGTTATAGCGCCCGAAAGGCACGAGCACGACGCCGACCCGAGGCTTGAGCTGTTCGTTCACACTGTACTCGATCCAGGCCTGATCGAGTTCGACCTTGCCGCGCTCGTTGGGATTGGCGGCGCCGCTGTCGATGGTGCTGTTGAATTCGAATTCACCGAAGGCTCGGATCCGGTCGGTCAGCTTGATCGAGGGAAACAGCTCCATCTTGGCGCCGGCGAATTCTGCCTCGCCATGCTGAAAGGCTTCGAACTCCGTCGTCAGATACATCGACATCCCAACCCGGCGGTCGAGTATCTGGTGCAGGACCCCGACGCGGTCATGCAGAAAATCAAACTCCCCTCGGAATTCTTTAGCCAATTGGTCTAACGAGGGCTGGCTGCCCTCGGAGCGAACCGACTCGCCGATGGGAGACTTCACCGGGGCCGGTTCAACGACTGTGCGTTCATTTGTAGGTTGCGCCTGTTTGAGTTGCTTCAGTTCTGTCTCGAGCCGATCGACCTGTCGCTGGAGCTTCTCGATATCCGCGTCACGTCGTGGCGCCGACGAATCGGGTGACTCGGCGCCTGCTGTCACCGGACTCGCCGCGCAAAGGCAGAGTCCGATCAGAAAAAATGTAAGCCAGTTCAATCGCCTAAACATTATCACCTTCACACACCCATCAGTACGATACGGAACTGGCCAGTCTGGATTGTTTCGTTCAACCCAACAACAGGGACAGACCGACCGACCACCTACACCACATCGATCGCCCCCTATTTCACGATGGAGTCTATCGTTGAAGGGAAATAGCGTCGATACAATGTCAACTTAGAACCTGTGGGGTTTATTGTGATTCTCTTGTAGGGGAACACTGACAAGGGAAAACAGGCTGACGGGGTTAAGGGGTTAAGGGAGAGTTGATGGGAAAGTGATCAAACGCAACTGCCCTGGTAGGGTTTCCAAACATTCAATATTCCACATTCTTTTCCGTCCATTAATCATTCTCATTTCACCATTCCCCATCTAACATCCATCTTCGCTGCCTGAGCATACCGAACCTTTGCGATCCGATAGATTCCGAACAGCCTTGCCTTCCCATGACTGCAACTTATTGAGTGGTATTGCCTTCACAGACGAATCGGCGCAAGGCGCAAAACAATAGCCGATGGCTCCCCTGTCCTTCGCCACAAACCGGGCCACAGATTCCTCTGAGTCCACCCGTCTCGTCTCGAACGGAATGGGCGACCCGGTCTGGAAAAATTTCTGCACCGGATTTGCATTGAGGACCATGTCGTAAAATTGCCGCCTGACCTCCGAGGCGATCGGCCGATTGATCGCCATGATCGCCTCACCGTTTGGCCACTCGGTCACTTCGCCTCGATAGATGCGGGCCAATTGCCGGAGCGTCAGCTTCTGAAGGGGATTATCCCTGTTCACCAGGATCAGGATCGATCTCTTCGCTGCAGAGACGCGCGGAGCCGGGGAAGCCTGTTTCTCTGCCGGTATTTTCTCTTGTACCAATACCTTCGGCGCAACCGGCTGACCCTGGTGGTAATAGAGATACGCGCCTGAACCAGCGGCAAGACCAACGACCAAGCAGCTCAGACCGATCTTCGCACCGGCAGTGAGGGAGGAGAAGTTCAGCATCATGTTCTAACAGGCTGCGAAAATACTCGATTATTGCGTCATCTGTCGTGCTTTGCACACCGGCCGTCTCGCGTCAGAATAGCCCGCAGGATGCGCAAAAAGGCCGTCCAGCAAGGCCGCAGCGAGCGAAGAGGCGAGATGTACGCTTCGGTACATTGAGCCTCTGAACGATGCGAGAACGCCGCTGGCGGACTTTTTCCGCATCCTGCTAAAGACTCCCCTGGATTTGTCTGTATGAAGCCTATCACATGGCAGGATGGGCGCGGCGAGACTCGCGGCAATCAGTCCGAGCAGACGGCTAAAGCCAAGTTTGAGGCTGACATCTTGAAAACTCCGGCCTTCAGCCTTACCCCCTTCAGCCTAGCCCGCATTACTCAACCAGCTGGTGGTCGAGGGCATAGCGGATCAGCGCCGCATTGGTCTTCAGCTTGAGTTTCTGGAGCATGCGCGCCCTATAGGTGCTGATGGTCTTGTCGCTGAGCGACAGCATGCCGGCGATCTCCGTCAAGCTCTTTCCCTCGGACAACAGCCGAAGCACTTCGTATTCGCGATCGGAGAGGGCCTCGTGAGGCAACGCCTCCCCCTGTCCAATCAAATCCCGGCCCATCCGCTCCGCCAGCGACGGAGAAATGTAAATCCCGCCACGCAACACTTTTTGCACCGCCGCCGCCAGCGATTCGCCTGCCATATCTTTTGTCAGGTACCCAGCCGCGCCGCCCTTGAGTGCCCGCAGCGCATACTGGCGCTCTTCGTACAGACTCAGGATCAGCACCGGCACCGAAGGCCGAAGCAGCTTGATCTCTTTGAGCAGTTCCAGCCCGTCTTTATCCGGCAGATTAATGTCGAGAATGGCAATCTGAATTTCTTCTTTACTCATCGCATCGAGCGCACCCTGCCCTGTGCCTGATTCGAAATACGACACCTCGCTCAACGACAGGCTCAACACGCGCTTTAGCCCTTCGCGCACGATCTCATGGTCGTCGACGAGCAGCACGTTCAGCATGGGATTCCAACGCCCTTCTTGATTCGTACCGTCACCGTCGTGCCTTGCCCTTTCCGTCCAACGATGGAAAATTGACCCTTGACGATCGCCACCCGCTCTTGCATGCCCCGCACCCCCAGCGAATGATCGGGCGCATATTGCTGTGGATCGAAACCCTTCCCGTTGTCTTCGATGTCGAGCACGAGCCCGCCCTCTTCCTTTCGAAGACGGACCTCCACCGTCGTCGCACCGGAATGGCGGGCGACATTCGTCAGCGCTTCCTGGACCACCCGGTAGAACGTCGTACCCACCGCATCCTCCAGTTCGAGTTCCTCCAGGCCCGCATCGAGGGTAAAGAAGGCTTCGATCCCTGCATGCTCTCTGAAATCCGACACCGAAGCCTCCAACGCCGACACTAGGCCGATGCGATCCAGTAAATTCGGCCTCACCTGGCGGGCGATCTTACGCACCGACGAAAAGGTGCCGTCCAACTGATCGGTGAGACGCTTCATGATATCGATGACTTTCTGCCGATCCAAGCCCTTGCTCGACTGCAGCAGCTTTGACAACAACGACGCGTCCAACTTCAACGCGGTCAGCTGATGCCCCAATTCATCGTGTAGATCACGCGCAATCCGTTTTTGCTCCCCCTCGCGAACCTGCTCGAGCTTTGTCGCCATGTCCGTAAGCCGCTGATTGACGGACTCCAGTTGCGTCTCAGCCCGTTTGCGATCGGAGATATCGATGCCGATACCGATCAGGTTCAATTTCCCAGCGATGGGCATGGCATGCCCGGTAAAATAGTACGGGCAGCTGGTGCCGTCTTTCCTCAATAGCTCCACTTCCAGGGTTATAGATCCCACGGTGAAAGCCTCTTGAATCTTCTCTCTCACAGACGCTCGATCTTCGGGCGCGACAAAATCCTCTGGATGCATCGTGTCGATTTCATCCTTCCCGTACCCGGATTCTCGTTCCAAGGCCTCGTTCCATCGTAAAAATCGGCCTTCGGTGTTGAAGATATAGACCACGCCGGGCAAACTCCTCATGATGGATTCCAAAAGCTCCTTTTCTTCGACGAACGCAGTTTCCATCTGTCGGCGCAGGGTGATATCTTCGCCCACCGCGATCATGCCGCTGGGCTTCCCCTCTTCGTTCGTCAGGCAATCGAGATTCCATGAACAGATGCGTTCACGTCCGTCTTGTGCCATAAACCGATACTCCGCTCCTCGAACTGGCTCGCCTTCAAGCGCCTGGCGTATGTCGGCCAGGAGGTTTTCTTTACTCTGTTCCCTCGCGCAGAGATCGGGAAACATTTTACCCATGGCTTCGGCGCGGCTCAAGCCGCTGATGCGTTCGGCCGCCTTGTTCCAGCCCATGATTCGCCCCTCTGCGGAACAATTAACGATCGCGTTTCCGGCCGTCTCGATAAGCGTCCGGTACCGGCGCTCGCTCTGCGACACGAAGTCCTCGGAAATCTTTCGCTCCGTCAAATCCCTGGTGATATTCACAAACCCCTGAAGATGATTCGAGTCGTCGTATAGAGCCGTAATGGTGGTGCCGGCCCAATACTCCGTCCCATCTTTACGCACCTGCCAGCCTTCATCTCTCACCACGCCATTCGCTCTGCCTTGCGCCAGGAGCCAGGCCGGATGACCTACTTCGCATTGTTCTTTTGTATAGAGTGACTCCATCGTCTGCCCAACGATGTCTTGTTCCTTGTAGCCGTTCATCTGCTCCGCTCCCGTATTCCAGTTCGTGATGCGGCCATCGGAATCGAGCATGACGATGGCATAGTCCTTGACTCCGCTCATAAATACCTTGAGCCGTTCGTCGCTCGCGCGCCTAGCCGTTTCGGACCATTTTCGTTCCGTAATATCAGTCGCCACACCGAGTACATAGTCTGCTCGGCCATTCCGGATCATGAACGGACGCTTCACGGTCTGAAGCCATCGCAATCGTCCCTGGGCATCCGTGACCTTCTCTTCGGGAATGACACACTCTTGCAAGCTATCCATGACCCTAAGGTCGGCCAGGCGAAACTGCTCCAGTTCGTCGACATTATTATTGAAATCTGCATCGGTCTTGCCGAGAAGACCCTCCACCGTCGTCCCATAGGCCTCCGCCACCGCCTTGTTCACCAACGTAAATCGCCCCTCCCGATCTTTGATAAAGATGAAGTTGGGATCTGTGTCGATGACCTCTCGAAGAGGGGTTTCCGTCCGTTGAACGCGTTCATCCAACCGCTTGCATTCCGTCACGTCACGCATGAAACAGCGATGGCCTGGGCCGCCTCCCTGCTGATCACTGTCCTTCATCAAAATAACCTGGTTCAAAAATGTCGAGCCATCTTTCCTCACCGCGACCGCAGCGAATTCTCCCCTCCCATCGCGCATCATCGTCTCAAAGGCTGCTTGTGCGATAGGCAGACTGTCCGGATGGATTATGCAGGACCAGTCCTTGCCGATGAGCGAGGAGGGCTCATATCCGAGCAACCCAGCATAGGTGTCGTTCAGCGCCAAATACTCTCCAACATAATTCACCCGCGCAAGGCCTGGCATCGCGAGGGCCAACGCCCTGTTCATCTCCTGCGCCGCCTCCTCTGCCTGCTTTCGCATGGTGATGTCTCTCAGGACCATCAGGGTCGCAAGCCCATCCGGACCCTCGTGGCAGGTCGCGATGATCTCCGCCACGATCGAGCCCCTGTTAAGAGGGATCATTCGAACCTCTTTCAACGGCAGGGACCGGCCCTGGAGGGTGGAGACGAATAGTTCCTTTACGGCGGCGTGATCGTCTGGATGAATGAAGTCGAATGGTGTCTTGCCGATGATGTGCTCCTGGCCTGTCATCCCCAGGCGCACGAGTGCCGCGTGGTTCGCATAGACAGAGATCCCATTCCGAGTGATCAGTAAGGCATCGGGGGACACTTCAGCGAACAAACGGAATTGTTTCTCTGAGGCCATCAGGTCGCGATTCGATCGTAGCGAGGACAATCGCCAGCGCCAGAGAGCTGCAGCCGTCAGGATGAGAGCGGCACAGAGGAGGCATATGATGAAGATGATCGGCATGTTTTCTTGCGCGCGAATCGAGAGCCGGTGCGGGACATAGACTGAACGCTGAAGGAGTGACGTTGGTGAAACCTTCGACCTTGCCACCTTCAGTCTTCAGCCTGCCCCGACAGGCAGCTGTCAGGGTTTCTCTACTGACTCAGGAATGATCCTGCCCCTCCGACTGTAGTACATCGCGCCACGCAGTCAAGAATTATCCTTCATTCACCAGCAATAGCGTCCGACAGGATTCATAGCAAAATCAGTTGGTTGGGGTTGGCGGGGGATGTTTCCGCCGGCGCCATATCGGTAAGCAACTGAAACAACGGCGCTTTCTCGAACGGGGTGACGCTCAGGAT
>Ga0163146_10000068_pt1 | contig 127966 bp, 103 predicted proteins | sample OliLakLV19MP7G1_FD_148648 | JGI IMG/M metagenome (GOLD analysis project Ga0163146, IMG submission 148648) | Freshwater microbial mat bacterial communities from Lake Vanda, McMurdo Dry Valleys, Antarctica - Oligotrophic Lake LV.19.MP7.G1 | ecosystem: Environmental > Aquatic > Freshwater > Lake... | reverse complement strand
CAGCGGGTGGATGGATCGGACCCCGCGGAAGGATCGTGCGTTGCCCGCAGCGAGTTCGTGGCTGCTCCTGTTCGGATGGCTGAAGGGCGGACGCATTGCGACGAGCGAGGCACCGCGGCCGGATCCAGCTGCGGGGGCCCGAGCGGGGTGCAGAGCCTGATCCGACGGAGGAGCTCGCAGGCGGCGCTCGCAGGCGCGCACGCCGAGGCGCACTTAGGCGCGCACGCCCACGCCCACGCGCTCGCCGACGCGCCCGTCGACGCGCCCGTCGACGCGCTCGCAGGCGCGCACGCCGAGGCGCACTTGGGCGCGAACGCGCACGCGCACGCCCACGCCCACGCCCACGCGCTCGCCGACGCGCTCGCCGACGCGCTCGCAGGCGCGCACGCCGAGGCGCACTTGGGCGCGCACGCGCACGCGCACGCCCACGCCCACGCCCACGCGCTCGCCCACGCGCTCGCCCACGCGCTCGCCGACGCGCTCGCAGGCGCGCACGCCGAGGCGCACTTGGGCGCGCACGCGCACGCGCACGCCCACGCCCACGCCCACGCGCTCGCCCACGCGCTCGCCCACGCGCTCGCCGACGCGCTCGCCGACGCGCTCGCCGACGCGCCCGTCGACGCGCTCGCAGACGCGCACGCAGACGCGCACGCAGACGCGCACGCAGACGCGCACGCAGACGCAGACGCACCCGCCGATGCGCTAGCCGAGGCGCACTTAGGCGCGCACGCCCACGCCCACGCGCTCGCCGACGCGCTCGCCGACGCGCCCGTCGACGCGCCCGTCGACGCGCTCGCAGACGCGCACGCCGACGCACCCGCCGATGCACTCGCCGACGCGCTCGTCGACGCGCCCGCGGACGCGCACGGTGTGAGCTCGCGCCGCGCGGGTCCTGAATCCGAACACCGCGCGCGGACGCTTTCGAACCGCGGAGTTCACCGGCGCTCGCGTAGAAGCCCGGGAGCGCGGGGTCGCCGGGCCAGCACGGGCGCGCTGACCCACACGAAAGCCGGATGCGCCACTTTTTTTCTCGCAGTGACGTGGCCCGCGCGGGCAGTCGTCATGGGCCGCGCAACGTTTCGAGCCAGGCCACCAGGTCCGCGAATTCTGTCGGCGTCAGCGTGCGCGCGAGGCCTTCGGGCATCAGCGAAACCGAGCTGTCGCGACGCTTGGCGACGAGATCGAGCGCGACGTCGCGTACGGCGCCGTTCGAGTCGGCGAGGCGCAATCGCTCGACGTTCTCCTCGAGCACGCGACCGGTGAGCAAGGTGCCGTCCCCGAGTTCGAGGATCGTCGCGCCATGACCGCGCGCGATCTCGGCGGATGGCGCGAGAACGTGCTCCAAGATCTCTTCGCGCGTCGCCGTGCGCGCGAGACGCGATAGATCGGGGCCTACCGCGGCGCCTTCGCCGTGCACGACGTGGCAACGCAGGCACATCGGCCCGCTGTCACGTCGGAAAATCGCGTGGCCGAGCGCCGGATCGCCGCGGTTCAGGCGCGCGTGCGTGCGCAACCGTTCGTCGTCGGCCGAGAGAGTGGGCGCCGGTCGGTCCATCCGCAGAGCCCAGGCGATTCCGCCGCGGAGATGCGCGCTGAATCGCGGATCGGACCACACTTCGGGGCGGTGGCCGAGCGCCGTGTAGAAGACGCGCCCGCGACCGTGCTCACGCGTCCAAGCCAGCGCGAAGTCGCGGTCGGTGCGTCGCACATCGGGACGCGCGACATCGATGGTTTCGGGGTCGAGCGACAACAGCACGGAGACGCGCTTTCGATCGTAGGGCGCGCGGAATTGGTAGATCTCGTCGACGAGGTCGAAGCTCGCATCGAGGTACCGCGTCGCCGGATGCGAGCGGTCCTCGACGCGCACTCGGACCTTCTCGTGCCACGGATGGCCGTCGAAGTACCCACCGATCAGCGCGCCGTATTCGGGCCACGAATAGAACGTGTCCGTCGCGGAGTGGACGCCGACGAAGCCCAGCCCGGCTTCGATCGCGGCCAGGAACGCGGCGCGCTGCGGGGCCGTCAGTGGCGGGTCGCCCGTGGTGAAGAAGAGGACCCCCGCGTAGCGTGACAAGCGATCGGGATCGAACTCGGTCGTGCCCCGGGTGAGGACGGCTTCGAACCCCTCTTCGGCACCCCACTGGGTCAAGACGTCCTCGACGAGACTCGTACTCTCGGCGGTCGGCCGACGGACGACTTCGTGCTCGAAACCGTAGGAACGGGTCAGCACGAGCAGACGCGGTGGCAGCGGCTGCGGAGCGCTGTCGCCGGACATCGCGAGGCTCACGACCGCGGCGAGGATGGACCAAGTGCCTACCATGTGGAGGGACGAGGCTACCCGCGCAGTGACGAACCGTCTCGGATCGGGGTCCTGGGTCCGCGAAATCCCGCGGTGACGAGATCTTCAGGGACAAGGCTTTCTCGGACTTCAGCGCACGCGTGCATCCGAAAGCCTGTGGGGAACGAAGAAGAGTTGGGACGGACATCGAGGTCCGCCCGGGCAAGTTCTTCGGTCCCATCAGGGCCGAAAGACGTACTTACCCGCACGTTCCTACCCCTTCTCCTGCGCGAGACGCAGGCCACGCGAGGCGCCCGTGTTGTCACGTTCCAGTGAGTATGCGATCCGAGCACTGACGTTCCTGGCACAGCGCCAGCGGGACGGTCAGCACTACCTCGCGCGCGACATGGCGGCAGAGCTCCAGATCCCCGCACCCTTCCTCGGCAAGGTGCTGCAGCCGCTCGTCACGCGCGGACTGCTACACAGCCGTCGAGGTCGCAGCGGAGGATTCCGCCTCGACCGACCCGCAGCGCAGATCCCTTTGGTGCAGATCGTGGAGGCCGAGGAAACGCTCGGGCCGGCGAACACGTGTCTGCTCGGACAGAAGGTGTGCGACGACGCGCACGCCTGTCCGCTCCACGACACGTGGATGAAGGCTTCGAACTCGTTCCACGACCGTTTGCGCAGGACGAGCTTGCAGGACATGGTCGAGTACGCGGCCGCACATCCGGGTTGCAGCTACCCGTTCCAAGCGGTAGCGGCGGCGAAAACTGGGTTGACGGCGTTGCCGAACCTTCGCGACGGGCGCGCGGTTCCGGCCTGAGTGGCGGGAGGGGTCGCGGAGCCATCAGGGCCGGCTTACTCTCTCCGCCCCCATGGACACACGACTCGATTTCCTGCGCGGCCACACGCTGGCCGTTTACTCCTCGCACGGTTGTCCCGACTGCTCCCGACTCGATCGCTGGATGAACCAGACAGGTTTTCCGCACGAGAAGGTCTACATCGACGATGTCGCCGGCGCGGCCGAGAAGCTCGAGGCGGAGACGGGCAAGCAGGCGGTGCCGTTCCTGCTCGTAGACGGTCGCGCGTGGGTCCGCGGGTACCACAAGGAGATCCGCGGGCGCTTCGACGAGGCCGTATTCCTCGATGAATTGCGCGCGGCCGTGACGAAGAGCTAGTGGGGTGATTCCGAAGTTATCACTCAGGCCGCCTGCGCCTTCCTGGCAAGGCGCTCGGCCCTCGCCCCTCGGCACGCCGCGCGCCGCACTCCGCACTCAGCACTCAGCACGCATCCCGCGCAGGAGCTGCAACGCAGTCCAGGGAGTCGCAGGCGGCCTGAGTGATGCCGCGAACTTCGGAATCACCCCACTTGCCGAGCTCGACCTTCGCGTGGAGCAGCCCGATGCACGCGGTAGGCCGCGTGCATCGGGCTGCTCCATGCAGGATCCCCTCGAGGGTCGAGCCGGGCGGGGCCTTCGTCAGAGCGTCGACCAGATCGGCAGCTTGCACTCGTGGACCAGGTGGTCGAGCCACAGATTCGTCAGCTTTTCCTGCGCCGAATTCGCGCGCAGGCGCTGCATCAGGTTCTCGAAGTCGACGCGGTCGAGCAGCTGGTCCTGGTTGAAGCACGAGAAGACGGGCGGCAGTTCCTTGCCCGTTTCGGGATCCACGTGCCGGCACAGGCACTGAGCGCAGATCTCCTTCATCATGCACTGCATCGGCGAGTTGATCGATCCGAGGGCGATGTGTCCCGGCTTCAAGTAGGGCTTCAACACGCCGGAGCGTGACTCGCGAACCGCGTTCATCATGCGGTCGGAACCGATGCAGATCAGGCGGTCGCAGTCGGCGAGGTCGATGAGCGTCTCGTCGAACTGTCCGCTCGCGTAGGCCTTCATCGCCTGCACGACGTTGCCACGGAAATGGCGGTCCCACGGACGATGACGCGCCGGTTCGATCTCGTGGCCGGCATCGGTCGACCAGACGACGACATCGGCGGCGGACTCGATCTCCTCGCGCTTGAAGACGTCCTCGCCGCGACGGAAGGCCGCGAAGTAGACGACTTGATTGCCGGCCGCTTTCAGCGCGCGACCGATCGAGAACAAGACGGCGTTGCCGAGTCCACCGCCGGCGAGGATCACTGTCTCGGCCGTGGGGATCTCGGTCGGCGTTCCCGTCGGCCCCATCACGACGACCCGCTCGCCAGGCTCGAGCAGCGCGCACAAGCGCGAGCTGACGCCCATCTCGAGCACGATCATCGACAAGAGACCCTTCGCGGGATCCGTCCACGCGCCCGTCAACGCGATGCCTTCCAGCGCCAACTTCGATCCCGCGGCTTCACGCGCGTAGGCGTCGAAGTTCTGGAGGCGATAGAACTGACCGGGCTCGAAGCGGCGTGCCGCGGCGGGCGCGTGCACGACGACCTCGGTGATCGTCGGCGTGAGGCGGTTCACTTCGTGGACGACGGCCACGAGCTCGAAATCGAGCTTTTGGAGCAGCTTCTTCCACGCACCGCGCCGTTCCTCGATCGCGTCGGCCGCGTTCGAGACGAGCGCGATGCGTTCGCGGAAGACCTCGACGACCGAGGTGTAACCGTCGCGCGCCGAGGCCATCGCCTTCACGACGTTGCCGGCATACGCAGCGTGGTTGTCGCCGTAGACGGACACCGTGCGCGTGCCCTGCACGTACGACGTCAGGAATGCGGCGCCCCGGTCGTCGCGACCGCGCTTCACGGGCGCGAACGCCTTGCCATCGACGCGCCCGACTTGGAAGAACGACTTGCGTTCGTCCAATGCGAACGTGCCCGGCTTCTCGCGCTCGTACGTGATGTTCGGGCTCGTGCCCGCGGCCACGAGCACCGTGCCGGCCGCCATTTCGACGAACTCCCCCGTCGCGATCCACGGGCCTTCCGCCGTGTGCCGCTGCCGCTCGAAACGGATGCCGCGCACCGCGCCGTGACGATCTTGCAGGATCTCCGTCGGAGACATGCACTCGACGAAGGTGATGCCTTCCTCGAGCGCTTTCTGGACCTCTTCGTGGTTCAGTCGATACGCGGGCGAGTCAGCCATGGTCTTGCGATAGACCAGGCGCACACCGCCCCAGCTACGCACGAGCGACACGAAATCGGGCTCTTCACCGCTGTTTTTCGCTCGTTCGCGCTCGGCCACGACCGCGTGACCGTGCGCGACGAACTCGTCGAGGTGGTGACGCTCCTCGTCGTTGAAGAAGCGTCGCACGTTCTCCTCGCCGAAGCGCTCGCGCAGTACGTCGTAGCGCGCGGCCATCTTCTCGACCTGCACCGGGTAGTACGCCAGCGACTCGGTCGCCGTGTCGACGCCGGTCAGTCCGCCGCCGATGACGACGACGGGCAGGCGCAGTTGCAGACACGCCAGCGAGTCCCTCTTGAACGCGCCCGTGAGTTGCAGCGCCATGAGGAAGTCGCTGGCCTTGCGCACGCCGCGCGCCAGGTTGTTCTTCATGTCGATGATCGTCGGCTTGCCCGCGCCCGTCGCGATCGCGACGTGGTCGAACCCGAGCCGCCACGCGTCGTCGAGGTCGAGCGCTCCCCCGAATCGCACGCCACCGTGCAGGTCGAAGTTTTCGCGCCGCATCAACGAGAGATAGGGCAGCGTGAGGAAGTTCTTGTCCCAGCGAACGGTGATGCCGTACTCGGAAACGCCGCCGAAACCGAGCAAAACGCGTTCGTCGAGCTCGCCCGCGAGCGACTTCCAGGCCTCGACGGCCGACGGCGGGATGTCGGGCCCGCTCTTCCCGAGACGTCCGGTCACGGAGCCCGAGAGCGGCTCGACCTTGAGTCCGTCGAGTGCGACGACGCCGAAGCCTTCTTGCGTCAAGTAGTGAGCCAGCGTGTACCCCGACGGCCCCATCCCGACGACGAGCACGTTGATGCCGTTGTAGGGCAGCGCGAACGGACGCTCGATGCGCAGCGGATTCCAGCGCGTCGTGAGCAACCAGATCTCGGGCCCCCACGGCATCTCGAGGACGTCCGTGAGCACTTTGGTCTCGACCTGCGGAATGTTGACCGGTTCCTGCTTCTGATAGATGCAGGCCTTCATGCAGTCGTTGCAGATCCGGTGTCCCGTGCCGGGACACATCGCGTTGTTGATCGTGACGAGCGCCAGAGCGCCGATGGGATCGCCCTCGGCGTAGAGCGCGTGCATCTCGCTGATGTGCTCGTCGAGCGGACATCCATCGAGGGCGATTCCGAGCGGATTCTTCGCGATTTTCGCGGTCTTCTTGTCGATCAGGCCCTTCGAGCACGAGTCCTTCTCGCGCTCGTGGCAGAAGATGCACTGATCGATCTCGTTCATCGTCAGCGCATCGTTCGCGCGGCGGTCGGTCAGCTTGAAACCGTCACGCCGGCGGAAGAGCTTCGGTGCACCCTCGATCGCCTCGGGCAGTCCCTCGATCGGCCGAATGTGGTGCACGAGGCCGTGTTCCCAATCGAGCTCGTGCGGCTTGCGCAACATGCGCCAACCGGCGAGCGACGGGTCGTGCGCTTCGTCGCGCAGCTTGAACGAAAGCGCGAGCGTCTCGAGAGCCTCTGCGACGGTCTCGTCGAAACCCGGCGCGGCCTTCTCCTCCGGTGCGCGCTCCAGCAAGTTCCACACGCGCATCGCGAAGCGCTCTTCCGCGTCGATTTCGCGTCCGGGTCGGCCGGGCACAGCCTCGAGGAGTCGCGCGGCGCGCGCGTGCACTTCACTCGGGTTCGCGCCGTCCTCGAGCACCACGCGCTTCACGACCTTCTTCACGAAGCGATCGCGAACGCGGTAGACGATCAGGCGATCCGTCAGTGTTTCGCGACGCGACGCCGCCACGCTCTCGATGCGGAAGAGGCGCGCGACGAAGGCCGAAACGTGCCGCGAAACATCGATGAGAAGCGTCGATTCCGCCGGCCCACGGAGGCGGTCGGATCCATCGCTGTGACGGACCCAGCGCGCGTGCAGCGCGGGGTTCTCGGCCCTCATCCCGTCCAAGAACACGCGGTGCAGATCCGCGAGGCGCTCCGGGCGGTGGAGGTCGAGGAACGTGAAGCCCGCGATGCCGAGCGCGAGCTCGCCCGGGTGGGCCGGGGCGGCCTGGGTGCGTGTGGTCGTGTTCATGCCGAGGTGCGCGAAAGGCAGCGAGTGTACGGCATGACAGCGGGGTGCGCCGCGCTTCGTTCGGGCGCCGCCGACAGAGCATTCGGGCGTTCGCCCACGGGACGTCAGGCTCTACTCGTCGGTACACTTCGGGCCCGTCCAAGGGCCCCCGAGCGCCCGCCGCGCCGATCCCTCGACGACTCGAACCCAAGGCCACTTCCATGAAGCTCTTCCAGTCGACCGGCGCCCTCGCGCTGGCCTTCATCACTGCCGCCCCGGTCGCCCTGGCTGTCCCCTTCGTGCAGACGCCGGTCGCGACCCCCGTACCTTCGAAGCTGAAGATCGGTGATGCCGCTCCGGCGCTCTCGATCGAAACGTTCGTGAAGGGCACGCCCATCACGGCTCTCGAGAAGGGCAAGACGTACGTGATCCAGTTCTGGGAGCCGGGGAAGAAGGACAGCGTCGACCAACTCATCGGCCTCTCCGCGATCCAGAAGCAGTACGCGGACAAGGGTGTCGTCGTGTTCGGCATCGCGTCCGCGGACGTGACCGGCACGACGATCGACAAGGTCAAGCAGGTCGTCACGGAGAAGGGCGACGCGATCGCGATCCCGATCGCCTGGGACAAGGGCACGGAGACGAAGGACGCGTTCCTCAAGGCCGCGGGACGTCCGCAGTTGCCGTGCGCCGTGATCGTCGACAAGGAAGGCAAGATCGCGGTCCTCGAGGACGCCAATCTGGGCTTGCAATTCCTCGAGATCGTCGCGGAAGGCAAGCACGACCTCGCGCTGCTCACCGCGTGGCATCCGAAGGCGGCGCGGGCCAAGACGAGCGTGACGAGCCTCGCGACGGCGCAGCAAGGAAAGAAATGGGCCGAGGTCCTCTCGTACTCCGGCGAGTTGCTCGAGGTCGATCCGATCGGCTACGGCGGCTCCGCGCAGTCGCGCATGATGGCCCAGTGGAAGACGGGCGCGCCCGAGAAGGCGATCGAGTGGGCCAAGGTCTGGATCGACGGCCCGGGCAAGATGAGCACGGAAGGTCTGAACGCGGTCGCGTGGGTGCTCGTCGATCCCGCGGATCCGTTCCCGAAGCCCGACCTCGATCTTGCACTGAAGGCTGCCGAGCGTTCGGCCGAGCTCTCGAAGAACGAGGACGGCGCGGTGCTCGACACGCTGGCGCGCGTCCACTTCCTGAAGGGCGACGTGGCGAAAGCGGTCGAGCTGCAGAAGCTGGCCGTCTTGAAGCTCAAGCCGGCGCAGATCCAGTTCAAGGCTCAGATCGAGGCCGCGCTCAAGGAGTACGAGACGGCGCTCGCGAAGAAGGGCTGACTCGGCTTTCGACCATCCGCGGAGTGGGCCGTTCGTGACGTGTGTGTTCGTGTCCCGGCGGTGACGCAAATTGACGGAGGTACGGTGCCAGGCACGATTCCGACACATTCGCAGCCACCTCATGCCGCGGCGTGAGGTGGCTGCGAATGTGTCGGAATCGTGGCCGGGCACCGTACCTCCGACCCGTCTACTTCGGGAACAGGTGATCGCTCTCCGCCGACCACGCCGTGTACCGGTAGAGCGGCACGAGCTTCAGCATCTCCAGGACGACGAGCGCGGGTGTCTCGGCACCGAGCAGAGCCGCACGCTGCCCCTGCGCGGCCGGCCAGCGACGCTCGACGGCCAGCAAATGCTCGGCCGGCTTGTAGAACTTCAAGAACCCCTCGAGTTCGTCGCGGCCGAGCTTGCCGCACGGCCATTCGCCCTTCCAATCGTGGAGGCGTAGGCGGAAACCCGCGAGTTCGTTCAGCTTCGACGCCCAGCCCGCCGTGCCCTCGCGCTTCACTCGCGCCGCGAGGTTCTGACCGTCGAACCACGCGTCCGCGTGGATGCGCAGGGACACCTCCAAGGCGTCGTGCTCGATCGCGCAGCACACGTAGGCGTTGCGGTAGGCCGCGTCGAGGTCCTTCGCGAGGTCCGCGCCGAGCACGCTCTTCAGGCGTTTCTTCTCCACCTTCGCGCGCGACGCGTAGCACCACAGCCGCTTGACCTGGTTGTGGTTGAAGGTCGAGGGAGCGTGGAGGCTCGTGCGCACGTCGAGTTCGACGCCCGCGAGCTTCGCGCGCTCTGTAAAGACCTTGCCCAGGGACAAGAGCTTGCGGCGGGTCGCCAGGCGCCGATCGTTGAACTGCGGGTCGCGGCACAATCCGGGGGAGAGCGCGTGGAAGTCCGCGTCCTCGAAGGGGATGAGTTCCGCTTTCGCGGCGGGGTCTCGTTCCAGCGGATCCATCGCGGCCATCGCGTCTGGATGCCATGCGGTGGACGAACTTTCCAGTTCGAGGCCGAGACCCGCGGATCGACTGTGCAACTCCGCCGCCCGATGCCGATAGGATGCGATTGCGGTGCCCCGTCCCGCACCCTGCCCGGCATGCCCGAAGCGCAGTTCGCCCACTTCACGTTCGACCCCGTCGCCCACAAGCTCGGGGAAGGTCCGTTGTCCGAGGTCTACCGAGCCCAGGACACCGTGCTCGAGCGGACCGTAGCCCTGAAGATCCTGCGCAACAACGCGGAGATCGACCCGAAGGCCGACACGCGGTTCGAGCGCGAGGCGCGGCACGCCAGCCGCATTTCGCACCCGAACATCACGACGATCTACGAGTACGGCAAGGCGCAGAACACGTCGTACATCGCGATGGAGTTCCTCGAGGGGCGCACCCTCGACAAGATCCTGAAGCAGCAGAGCCTCGGCTACGAAGAGGGCGTACGCATCGCGCTACAGGTCAGCGACGCGCTCGCGGCCATCCACAAGGACGGGATGATCCACCGCGACCTCAAGCCGGCGAACATCATGCTGCTGCCCGACGGCGCGGCGAAGCTCCTCGACTTCGGCATCGTGCGCGCGAAGAACGAGATGAGCATCACCCAGGAGGGCACGCTCGTCGGCACGGTGCTCTACATGTCGCCCGAGCAAGTGCGCGGCCCGGATCTCGACTTGCGCTCGGACGTCTTCGCGTTCGGCTCGGTCTTCTATCACGCGCTGACCGGCGCTCTGCCCTTCCCGGGGAGGAACTTCCCCGAGGTCTGCATGGCCATCCTCGACGGCAAGCCGCGTCGGCCATCCGAAGTGCGCATGGGCTTCCCCCAGAAGCTCGAGGATTTCCTGACGCGCTGCCTCGATCCCGATCCGGAGCGCCGGTTCGCCGACGCGGGTGCGGTGCACATCGCGCTGCTCGGCGTCGCGGAATCCGTGACGCCGATCAACTCGAACTCCGCCGCGGCGATCTCGGGTCGCATCCTCTTGCCGCCCGTCACGTGCGGTGGGTCGAACCCGCACGCGTGCAGCTTGATCGCGGGATCCATGCGCAAGGGGCTCGCTCTCGAACTGAATCGCATCAAGGGCGTCGACGTCGAACTGCTCGACGGACACGGATTGCCCGAGGAGCGCGCGTTCGACTACGTGCTGCGACTCGAGCTCCAGGCCGCGAGCCACAACGGTCGCCTCGAGCTGTTCCTCGAGAAGTTCGACACGAAGGGTGACCCACGCGCACCGCGCCTCGTCGACATGTGGCGCGACCACGTCGAATACACAGGGACTGACGACTTCGATCTCGAGGCCGGAATCGTGCGCGGCGCCGTGCGCGTGGTGCGGAAGCGCTTGACCGAGATCGCGCTGACGCCCGTCGAGACCGCGCGGCGCGACACGGGCGCCAGTCGCAGTCACGCGAAGCACGCGCACGAAACGCTGCACAAGGGGACGACGAAGCACCTGCTCGCCGCGATCAGCTCGTTCCGCCGCGCGATCGACGCCGATGAATTCTGCGCGATCGCATACGCCGGCCTGGCCGAGGCGATGGCGCGCAAGTACCTCTACTGGGACGGCGACACGGCGTTCCTCGACGAGGCTCGCGAGAACGCAGCGCGCGCGCTGGCACTCGACCCGGACTGCGCCGAGGCGCACACGTCGCTCGGTTTCGCGTGGCAAGTCAGCGGACACCTGACGGACGCACAACGTGAGTTCCAGCTCGCGATCCAGCTCGACAACGACGAGTGGCTCGCGCACCGACTCCTCGGCGGCTTGCGTGCGCGCGCTGGCAACTTCAAGAACGCGGCTGGGCTCTTGTTGCGCGCGATCGCGCTCAAACCGTCGCAGATCGGCTCCTACGACCATCTCTACGGCGTCTACCAGCGTTTGAATCGCTACGAAGAGGCGATCGAGGTCGCAGACCGTGGGATCGCTGCGGCGAAACACCACCTCGCCAGCGTCGTCGACAGTCAAGAAGCGCGACTCCACCTCGCGATGCTCCAAGCACGACTCGGCCTCGCCGACGACGCGCGACTACAAGTCGGTAAGGCCCGCGAGGTCGCGCCGAAAGACGGCTACACGTCGTTCCACTCGGCCTGCGTGCACGCGATCCTCGGCGATCTCCCCGATGCGCTCGATCTCCTCGGCAAGGCGCAGGGGCGGGGCTTCTTCATCCAGAGCGAACTGGGCCGCAACCAGGACCTCGACGTCCTGCGCGGGATGAAGGAGTACCAGCGGCTCGTGGGTTGAGCTCCCTCGGCACGGTTCGCTCATGATGCGCCGGATCGGAATCGCTCTCGTCGCCCTGGGGCTTCTGGCAGTCCTGGTCCGCTATCTCGTCCACGAGTTCGCATCCGACGACACGCGGATCCTCTGGGCGATCGAAGATGCCGCCGAGGGATTCGGCGAGGCGCGCATGAACCCGGTCCTCGACGTGCTCGCGCACGATTTCGTCGACGAAACCAGCGGTTTTCGACGCGAGGATCTGCGCGGTGCGTTGGCCTCGGCCTTCTTCACCGAGAAGGATCCCGAGTTGAAGGGGTTCCCCTACCGGTGCGAGATCAAGATGGACACGATCACGACCGTGAAGGGCGATCCCGATCGGGCCACGGTCACCTTCGACGTGCTCATCGTCGACACGCGCGGAGACGCTCGACGGGAGGCCTGGTCTCTACGCGTCGAGGGCCGCATGGAAGAGCGCGAGAACGGTTGGTGCTTCCTCGCGACGACGCACGAAACTCGCGCAGGCTCGATGCGGCTGCGCGCGCGCTGACGCGTTGAAGCGTGCACAGTGGACGATTCGGAACCGGGCCAAGGCGCCCTGTCAGAAAGTGTCGACACGCCGACGCATTCCGATAGGGCTTCCAAGCCGCAGTGAAGGCCGTCCTCGCGCCTAGCGCGACGCGACGCGCGCCTCGCGAGGCTCCTACGGAACGACGACCAGCGACGCCGCGTCGGACGCGTTGAAGCCCGCACCGCCCGCAAGCGGGTCGTCGAGCCACGCCTGGAAGACGAGGGTGGAACCCACTTGGATCGCCGTGGGCCGGAAGACCTTGTTCGCTGCTCCGCTCACGTCCGTGGTCTTCCTTCCGATGCGCACGACTTGCCCGCCGGCGCACCAGACCCCGTTTCCGAACGGCACCAGGGTCGTCGTGCTGCCGCGCAGGAAGAGGACCGGACGCGTCAGCGGCGCACCGGTGAGCTCGAGGAACATCGCATCCGCCGTTTTGCTCGTCGATCCACGCGCGACGAGGCGCGCGACCGAACCGCTCGAGTTCGCAGTGGCGTTCGCGGCGCAGACGGGTGTGCCCACGTTCGGCAATCCTTGCACGACGATGGCCGAACCGGAGTAGGTCCCCCCCTGGACGTCGAAGGGCAGGCCGATCGCGACATCGGCGCGACCATCGCCGTCGATGTCGCCCGGCCCGGCGATTCCTCGGCCGAATTGCGCGTCCGTCGTGGCGCCGCGCATGCGGAACAGCAGCTCTCCGGTACGTCCCGAGACGACGTCGACATAGCCACCACCTGTCGAGAGCCCGACGAGACTCTGCGTCGCTCCGATCCCGACCTCACTCGCACCGTCGCCGTCGAGGTCGCCGAGCGCCGTCACCGTCGAGCCGTAGAGGTCGTACTTCTCGCTCCCCTGTCGGACCCACACCTCGCGCGAGACGATCGGAGCAATGCCCCACCCCGTATCGCGGATCCAACGTCCACGTGGGACGTCGACGCGGCCCTCGTGCGAGTTCGCCGGACCCTCGTCGGCACCCCACGCACCGACGGCGAGCTCGTCCATCCCGTCACCGTCGAGGTCGCCGGCGTTGGCGATCGCGGATCCGTAGAACTCGTGCTGGACGGAAGCGTCGACGACGACGAACGGCTGCGTCGATGCACCGCTGTAGAACGCGACATAGCCACCGTTTTTCGTACCGCCTCCCTTCGCTCCGACGGCGAAGTCGTCGATTCCGTCACCCGTCAGGTCGCCCACGGGCGCGACCGCGATGCCGAAGTCACTGTGGTTGTAGAGGCCGGTGAGCGAGACGAGTTCCCTCGGGCTGACGGGCAAGGGCACTGGCGGACCGCGTCCAGCGGCCCCGACGCATCCGACTCGAGCCCGAGTTCGAGCACGCGCGCGACGTGCTCGCCCGTCGGCTGCGCCTCGACGGATTCGACGTACACGAGCCGCGCATCGGTCGGCCAGAACGGCTCCTCGCTCCACGCGGAAACGAGCCCGTCACGCAGGAGACGCGCGCCCTCCGCACAGAAATCCCCGTCGCGCGACGGTCCGTGGCCGAGCACGCGGTTGCGGTATGCGACGAGTCGTCGACGAGCTCGCGCCGCTGGATCGAGGTCCGCAGGCCTGCATCCGGGTTGACGACGCGTGCCAGGTGCAGGTGGAGCGGACGCAGCTCGTCCGACTCGAACCTGCGGCCCACGCACGGCAGCGCCCTCGCCCAATCGCCGACCGAAGCCGTGCGCCGCGTCGGGATCAGCGTCGGATCGCCGCCGAGGACCGCCAGTCGCAGCGAGACCTCCCACGCGAGCCACGCGCGGTCGTGCGCCGCTGTCGTCGACTCCGCGTTGTGGCTCTGACGCGGGCAACTGACCGGGAGGGCCCGTCGCGCGCGATCACGGATGGCGCGAGCCACCGGGTCTCCTCCGGGGAACGAGAGTCAGGACACGCGTGCAGCAGACGGGGGTCGGCGGGAGATCGGACTCATACCTCCGCGGCCGCGAGGGGCGCTCGGATGTGGGCCGAATCGCGACCCTCTGCGGGGGTCATCCGCTCTAAACCCCATCGCCCCCTCGCCTTAGCGCGAGGCCGACCGCAATTCAGGGATCGGGGGCGGCGGATTTCGTGTCGGGTCCGGGAGACGGTCCGCGATCTGGGGTTCGGGCCGGCGGCACCGGCCCCGCGACTCGCGCGGGCCCAGTCCGGCCCAGTCCCCGACACGTCGACACCTCGGTGAATCCCCTCTCGAACCGCTTCCGCCTCGCGGGCCTTGCCGCTCCGGCGTCTTCAAACCTGCGCGTCTCCATCACTTCCCTTCTGGAGCAACTCCCATGATGATCCTCCGCTTCCAATCGATTCCTTGGTCACTGGCGGCCGCAGCAACTATGCATGTTGCGGCGGCGCATGATTCGAAGATCGATACGTCGAATCCAACCGGTGTCCTGCGGACGATCACATTGGACGGTAGTCCGCTCGTCGACACGGGGCCGTTTTTTCAGAGCTTGGGCACCAATGGACGGAGCTGCGCATCGTGCCACGTTCCCTCGGCGGGCTGGACGGTCGTGCCGGACGAATTGCAGTCGCTTTTCCTGCAGACGGATGGACTCGATCCGGTTTTTGGACTCGTTGACGGTGCCAATTCCCCGCTGATGGATGTCTCGACCACTGCGGCGCGAGCCAATGCCTACAGCATGCTACTCAGTCACGGCGTGATCCGAGTCGGACGACCGATGCCGGTGGGCGCGGATTTCGAGTTGATCGCGGTCGAGGATCCCTGGGGATACGCCAGCGCTTCCGAGCTGTCGCTGTTTCGACGCCCGCTGCCTACGACCAACCTTGGTTTCCTGACTGCAGTGATGTGGGATGGCCGTGAATCGTCCGCCTCGACAGGGACAATTCCTCTGGCCGATCTCCCTCCCGCCAATGTCGCGTTGGAAGCTGCGAATCACACATCGAACCTCTTCACAGACCTCGGCCATCAGGCGGCCGGTGCAACGGTCGGGCATGCCCAGGCGATGGTCCCCGGCCTGACGAATGCCCAGCGGATTGCGATCGTCGAATTCGAGTTGAACCTGGCGACGGCCCAGAAGAACAGCCACGGTGCGGGATCCCTGTCCGCCTCCGGTGCTTTGGGGGGGCCCGAGTTTCTCTCGACGGTTCCGTTCTACGTTTCGATGAATGATTCGGGTGGGCTCGATATCACGGGTGCTCCGTTCAACCCGGCCTCGATGAACCTGTTTACCGCCTGGGCGAATAAAGGAAATCCACACCGACAGGCCATCGCGCGCGGGCAGGCGTTGTTCAACGGAGATTTCACGACGAACACGGGCGGCGTGTTCAGATGTGGAACGTGCCACGGCGTCCCGAACGTCGGCAATCGATCGATGAACAGGAATTTCAACATCGGAACTTCGGACGATACGCCGGCCAGTCGCTATGCCGGTCTGCCGCTCTACACCTTCCGCAGTTTGGCGACGGGCGCGACGATCAGGTCCACTGATCCGGGAACCGCGCTGACGACCGGAAAGTTCACGGACATCAACAAGTTCAAGACACCCGTGCTCCGCGGCCTGGCCGCACGCGCCCCGTACTTCCACAACGGGGCCGCTGCGACGCTCACCGATGTGCTCCGGCAGTATCAGGTGAGGTTCAACTTCACGATGACCAACTCCGCCGAGCAGGATTTGGTCGCGTTCCTGCTCTCGCTCTGAGGTTCCACGCGGTGGTTGGTGGCTGGGGTCGGCGCTCGACGCCTCGAGAAGGGTCTTCAGTGCGACGCGGCGCGGCAGACCGACTTGATCGGCGAAATGGACGACGCCCAGGCCACCGCGCTCGATCTCACCGACGATCTCGTCGTCGCCGAAACCCCGTGGACGGAACCTCCGATTCCTTGCTCGTGACGTGGCGCTCGTCACGCCCCGCGCGCAGCGCAGGCAGGATACTGGAGCCCACGCGGATCCGAGGAGAGACTTGGCGCTCGTGCCCCGTCCCCTCATCGCATTCGACACGGAAACCGCGACGTGCCGCGGCGCTCCGCACCTCCTCGAGCTCGCCGCCGTGCGCGCCGTCGACGGCGAGATCGTCGACCGTTTCGAATCCTTCGTACGACCCGAAGTCCCCATCGAGGCCGCGGTCACGGAAGTTCACGGAATCGTCGACGAGGACGTGCGCGACGCGCCGAGCGCGGGTGAAGTCCTCACGAACTTCATCGAGTGGATCGGCGACGACTGGCTCGTCGCGCACAACGCGAGCTTCGACGCGAACGTGCTCGCGTTCGAAGCGCACCGTCACGCGATTGCACTGCCGAACGCGCCGCTCCTCGACACATTGCGCCTCGCGCGGCGTTTCGTGGTCGACGCGCCGGATCACAAACTCGGGACGCTCGTCGGCCACCTCGAGCTCGACGTCGGCCGTTCGCACCGCGCGCTCCCCGATGCCCTCGCGTGCCTCTACGTGCACGAGGAATGTCGCGCGCGCTCCGGTCTCGAAGAACATGCGTGGTGGCTCGAAGCATTGGCACGCGGAGGTCGCGCGTCGTTCCGTGCGTCGGGTCCGCGGCCGCCGCGCCTCGCCCAGCGTCTGCGCGCCCTCGACACGGCTTGTCGCGATCGCACACGCGTCGTCGTCGTGTACGGAGACGGACTCAGTGCGCCCGCGCGGCTCTCCATCCAACCGCGCCTCGTCTTCTCGAGCGGCGAGCGCGCGTACCTCGAAGCGGAGTGCCTACGCTCGGGATTGTTGAAGACCTACCGCCTGGACCGCATCCAGCGCGTGGATTCGCCCTGATTCACACATGAGCGCCTGAGTTCTGTTGCCGCTTTCACGGATGCCCAGTACCTTCTTTCGCTTCGAATTCCGGGAGAAGGCCGCCTGGCCCTTTAGATAAGCCGAACATGTCCGCCCGAAAGCAGATCCGCAACATCGCCATCGTCGCTCACGTCGACCATGGCAAGACCACGCTCGTCGACACGATGTTCCGTTTCGCGGGCACGTTCCGGAAGAACCAGGTCGTGCAAGAGCGCGCGATGGACAGCGACGCGCAAGAGCGCGAGCGCGGCATCACGATCCTCGCCAAGAACACGGCGATCGACTACCACGGCTTCCGCATCAACATCGTCGACACGCCGGGCCACGCCGACTTCGGCGGTCAGGTCGAGCGCACGTTGCGCATGGCCGACGCGGTGCTCCTCCTGGTCGACGCGGCCGAAGGCCCGATGCCGCAGACGCGGTTCGTGCTCAAGAAGGCTTTCGAGAACGGCCTGCGCGCGCTCGTCCTGATCAACAAGATCGACCGCCCCGATTCGCGCGTGAACGAAGTGCTCGACCTCGTGTTCGAGCTCTTCATCGAACTCGGCGCGCACGACGAGCAGCTCGACTTCCCGGTCGTCTACGGCTCGGGTCGCGACGGCTACGCGATGCACGACATGAAGGACGAGAAGAAGGACCTCGAGCCGCTCTTCGAGATGATCCTGAAGCACGTGCCCGCTCCGCCGCAGGACGACACGGCGCCTGTGCAATTCCAGGCCGCCACGCTCGACCACGACGACTTCCTGGGCCGCATCGCGATCGGTCGCGTGCGTCGCGGCGTCCTCAAGAACGGCATGCGCGTCGCCGTGTGTCACCCCGACCGCTCGAAGGCCGTGCTCGCGCCGATCAAGGGCCTGTTCCGCTACGAAGGCCTGCAGCGCGTCGCCACCGAGATCGTGCACGCCGGCGACATCGCCGTCGTCGCGGGCATCGAGGACATGAAGATCGGCGACACGCTGTGCCCGCCGGACGTGCAGGATCCGCTCACCGCGATCCTGATGGACGAGCCGACGATCTCGATGGAGTTCTACGTCTCGAACTCGCCGTTCGCGGGCCAAGAAGGTCAGTTCGTCACGAGTCGTCAGATCCTGACACGCCTCGAGCGCGCGGCGCTGCGCGACGTCGCGCTGCAACTGAACGAGAAGGGCAGCGACGACGGCTACGAATTGAAGGGCCGCGGCGTCATGCACCTCGGCGTCCTCATCGAGAACATGCGCCGCGAGGGCTTCGAGTTCTCGGTCGGCAAGCCGCGCGTCGTCCTCAAGGAAATCGACGGCCACCAGCACGAGCCGTACGAGCGCACGGTCGTCGAACTGCCGAACGAGCACGCCGGCAAGATCATCGAGTACTTCGGCAAGCGCCGCGGCGAGATGACGCACATGGAGCCGACTCCCGCGGGAACGCGGATCGAGTTCCTGGTGCCGTCGCGCGGCCTGATCGGCGCGCGCACGGCGCTGATGACGCTGAGCCAAGGGATGGCGATCTTGAGCCACGTCTTCGAGGAGTGGCGCCGCGACGGCGGTCCGCTGCCGATGCGCCAGAACGGCGTGTTGATCGCCGACCGGACGGGCGAGTCCGTGCCGTACGGCATGTTCGGTTTGCTCGACCGCGGCACGTTCTTCATCGCGCCCGGCCTGCCCGTCTACGAGGGCATGATCATCGGCGAGAACAACAAGGACAACGACCTCGGGGTCAACGTCTGCCGCGAGAAGAAGCTCACGAACATCCGCTCCTCCGGCAAGGACGACAACGTCAAGCTGCCGCCGCCGCACGTCATGTCGCTGGAAGAGGCGCTCGAGTACCTCGAGGACGACGAGCTGCTCGAAGTGACGCCGAAGACGCTGCGCCTGCGCAAGCGGATGCTCACGGAGATGGATCGCAAGAAGCAGACGCGTAAGGACGTCAGGTCGGCGGCGCGGTAGTCCCGTCTGCCGCGCCTGCGCGACAGACCACCAGGATTGGTTCCTCCTTGCCGACATGCGCGTCTCCACATGCCGGCACTTCTCTTTCCGACTGACCGCATTGCTCCACACGCGCTCTCCATGACCACCGAAGCCCGCCTCGAGTACGTGATGGAAGGCACACGCATCGACCTCGCGCGCTTCGTCACCGCTCTCGAACGCGCCGGCATCGAAGGTCACATCCGCCCGAAGCAAGACTGCGCCCCGACGTCCTGAACGACGTACCTGGAGCTCGCGGTCGCGAGTTCAGACCACGCACGCGCCGTCGAGATCGTGCTGCGCGCGCTGTGACGCGCGCCCAATCCACCTCCCCCCTCCGTGTTCGCGCGCGCGTGACCCGCGGCGAGCGCCGCTTGCAACGCATACGGTCCCGAAGCGCCGCCCAGTTCCTCGGCACTCTGCAACGCGGTGAGCCCGCGACGGATCAGCAATCGATCCCACCGCGAGCGATCCTGGTCGAGCAATGAGACCGGCTCGCCGTCGGGACCACCGCGCGATCGCGAGGACTGCAGCTCCATCAACGCGACGAGCCCGTGGACTTCGGGCTCATCACGCGTGAGCTGCGGTGCCTCGCTGAACCTGGGTGGTCGCTCCGGGAGCATCATCTGGGCCGAATACAGGCAACTATGAACTCATGTCGAATTAGTAGTTGCTGACATCAAGCACCGCGATCACCGGGAGAGACGCCGCGCATCCGTGAGCCAGAAGACGCGCTCGAGACGGTCTGGCGTCAGTACGGAGCCCGCCGTCGCCAGCGCATCGGCCGTCGCGCCATCCTTCGCGCTGATCGTCACGACGGAGCTCGTCGTCAGACCGAGACCGGTGCGCGGGTCGACCACGTGGCTGTAGCGCACACCGTCGATGTCGACGTGCTGCTCCTTGTCGCCCGACGTCGCGACCGCGCGATCGTGCACGAGGTGGGTCTCGCCTCCGATGTCGATCTCCCAGCCGTCGCGATCGGGCGGCGGCGCGCCGCACACGACGTCGCCGCCCATCTGGACGAGCGCGCGCTCGCAGCCGAGCTCAGCCAACACGTCGAGCGCGCCCTGACCCGCGTAGCCCTTGCCGATACCGCCGAGGTCGAGCCGCATGCCGGGCTTCGCGAGCGCGACGGTGCGTCGCGAGGCGTCGATTTCGAGCATGCGCCAGCCGACGAGCGACTGCGCGTGCGCGAGTCGCGCGGCGTCGGGCAACGCCTGCGTTCGTCGTGCTTCGCGCCACAGCGCGACCAACGGTCCGACCGTGACGTCGAACGCGCCGTCCGTCGCGGCGGAGATCTCCCGCGCGCGCGCGAGGATCGAGTAGAGGTCCTCGGAGACGACGACGGGCCCGGTGCCCGCACGGTCCGACAGCCGCGACAGTTCGCTGTCGGGCCGCCAATCGCTGAACAGGCTTTCCAGGCGCTCGATCTCGTCGAACGCGGCTTGCGCGGCGGTGACGGCGAAGTCCTCGTCGGGAGCGAACAGTACGATGCGCGCCTCGACGCCCATGGCGAGGCGCGAGTACTCGAACTTCTGCTGCGCGGCGCGCGGCGATGCGCAACCGATGAGGCACACGACGAAGCAGGCCAGGGCGGCGATCCTCCTCGCGATTCTGGCCGCGCTCGCGGCTTGCGAAACGCCGCGACCGGCGAAGCGCGCGGACTCGCGACCGGTCGAAGCGCCGGCTGTGCGCAGCGAACCGGCGCGCGCGGTCGAAGCTCCGGCGATCGGCGCGGAGAAGTCGTCGGTGGCGCAGCCCACGCTCGAGACGGGGCGGCCTACTCGCTCGGAGGCCCAGATCCCCTCGCGCTCGGCGAGTGTCACGTTCCCGCCGAACGACGGAACGGGAACCGGAATGCCGACGTCGACGCCGCGCCTCGAACGCTTCGATCTCCTCGTGCCCGGCACGACCTCGAAGCTCGTGCTCGTTCCGATCCCGGCGCCGGCCGAGACACGCCTCGGTGAAACGAGCATGCCGCCCCGCGCATTCCTCGCATCGACCACCGAAATAACGTGGGACATGTACGACGCCTTCGTCTTCGCGATGGACCGCGGCGAAACGGAGAAGGATCCGCCGGACGCGTTCGCGCGGCCGAGCAAGCCGTACATCACGATGGACCGCGGCTTCGGGCACGCAGGCTACCCGGTGATCTCCGTCTCCTTCCGCGGCGCGAGCGAGTTCTGTCGCTGGCTCTCGGCACGGACGGGCCGCCGGTTCCGACTCCCCACCGAAGGCGAGTGGCTGCACGCAGCGCGGGGAGGATCCGAGGACTTGGCCGCGGCGAGTTCGCCCGAAGCGCTCGAGGCTCGCGCCTGGTACCAGGCGAACTCCAAGGTCCGCGGACGCGCCAGCACGCGGCCCGTGGGCCGGAAGACACCGAACGACTACGGGCTCCACGACGTCCTGGGCAACGCTGCCGAGTGGACGGTGGGCCCTGATGGAAAAGGCGTGCTGCGCGGCGGCTCGTTCAAGGAACCGGCGAGTTCCGTCGCCTTGGAGGCGCGCGTCCCCGACGACCCGGCCTTCAACGCGACCGACCCGCAGATTCCGAAGAGCGTGTGGTGGCTCGCCGACGGACCGTTCGCCGGGTTCCGCGTGGTCTGCGATCCGTGACGCGCGGCCGACGACTTCTCGGAGCGAGCCCTTGCGCGACCTGGCTTCCGTAGCAACCGTGGTTGCGCAATGACGACCAGCACGCGATTCGCCGTGGCCTGCCACATCCTCGTCGCCCTCGCCCACCGGGCTGGGGAATCGGGGACGTCGGAGACCATCGCGGGCAGCGTGAACACGAACCCGGTCGTCGTTCGCCGCATCCTCGGGATGCTCGTCCAAGCTGGATTCGTCGAAGGCCGTGGAGGCCGCAACGGCGGATACAGCTTGGCGCGCGACCCACGGAAAATCGCGCTGGATCAGGTTTTCCGCGCTGTCGAACTCGACGGCGTCCTGAGTGTTCACGAGAACCCGGAAAACCGCGTCTGCTTCGTCAGCTGCGCGATCAAGGAGATCCTGGGCGGCGTCTTCGCCAGGGCCGAGGCTTCCATGCTCGAGCGCCTGCACGAAACGACCATCGCGGATCTGCTCCGTCGGGCCGCATCCGCGTCCCGCTGACACAACCCTTCCGTTTTCACCCTTCACCACCTCTTTATCTGTAACCACGACGCTTACGCACGAGACACTCCATGAACACGACTCGTTTCCAGGACAAGGTCGCACTCGTCACCGGCGGCAACAGCGGCATCGGCCTCGCGACGGCGCAGGCTTTCGCCAGGGAAGGCGCCCGCGTCGCGATTGCAGGCCGCGACCCCGAGACGCTGAAGCAGGCGAAAGCCTCGCTCGGCACGAACGCGATCGCCATCCAAGCCGATGTGGCGAAGCTCGCCGACATCGATCGCGCGATCGCGCAGGTCGCGAAGGAGGCGGGTCGCATCGACGTGCTATTCGTCAACGCCGGGATTGCCCACTTCGCTCCCATCGAGGCCAGTGACGAGGCCTTCTTCGACCGTCAGTTCGCCATCAATGTGAAGGGCGCCTTCTTCACCATCCAGAAAGCGCTACCGCTCATGAAGCCCGGTTCGGCGATCGTCATCAACGCCTCGTCGGTCGTGAACGTCGGGGTGCCGAACTCAGCGGTCTACGCCGCCACGAAGGCCGCGGTCGGTTCACTCGCGCGCTCGCTCGCGCTGGAGCTCGCGCCGAAGGGCATCCGTCTCAACGTCGTGCATCCCGGGCCGATCGAAACGCCGATTATCGGTCGCATGGGCCTTTCGGCCGAGACGACTCAGGAGATGGCGGGCCAGATCCTCGCCAGCGTTCCGCCGAAGCGATTCGGCACTCCGGAGGACGTGGCGCGTGCCGTCCTGTTCCTCGCTTCGGACGAGGCCGGGTACGTCCATGGCACATCGCTGACGATCGACGGCGGCATGGCGGCACTATGAACCGATTGCGAGTGAGAGAGGTCGGATCGATCTCTCTCGCGCGGTCCCACTCACGCGTGCGGCTGGGTGGACTTGGCGCCGACGTCCTGCGCGTTCCAAGGAAACGAGGTCCGGGCACACGCGGCGCGCCCAGAAGTCCGCGCGGTCCGTATCCTGCGCGAATGGCCCCCTCACCCTTCGATCGCCGCGCCTTCGTCGCGACCACCGCTGCGACTGCCGCTTCTGCGTTCCTCGCGACCCGAGCCAGCGCAGCACGAACGGCCGGCCCGGCGCAAGCCGGCGCGAAGCTGCGCATCGGCCTCGTCGGTTGCGGCGGACGCGGAACAGGTGCAGCGGGCGATGCGCTGACCGCGGACCCCGATGTCGAACTCGTCGCGATCGGCGACATCCTCGCCGGCCGCGTCGATTCGGCGTGCACCCATCTCGCGGAGAAGTACGGCGCGCGCGGCGACGTGAAGAACGACCAGCGGTTCGTCGGGTTCGACGCGCTCGAGAAGGTGCTCGGCGCGAAGCTCGACGCAGTCTTGCTCGCGACGCCGCCCGTGTTCCGTCCCGCGCAGATCGAGTTGGCCGTGAACGCGAACGTGCACGTCTTCGCCGAAAAACCGATGGCCGTCGACGCGCCCGGCGTGCGCTCCGTCATCGCGTCGGCGAAGAAGGCGCGCGAGAAGAAGCTGTCGTTCACGTCGGGCTTCTGCTGGCGCTCGAGCTTGCCCGAACGCGCCGTCTACCAACGCATCCACGCAGGCGGCATCGGGAAGATCCGCACCGTGTACGCGACCTACAACGGCAGCCCGAACGCGTTCGTCGACCGCAAGCCGGAGATGAGCGACATGGAGTTCCAGGTCCGCAACTGGTTCCACTATCTGTGGCTCGGCGGCGATCACATCGTCGAGCAGGCTTGTCACTCCGTCGACAAGATCAATTGGGCGATGAACAACGAACCGCCCGCTCTGTGCTGGGCCGTCGGTGGTCGCGCGCAACGCTCGGACAAGCACCCCGGCAACATCTACGACCACTTCGGCGTGACGTACGAGTGGGAGGACGGTCGGCGCGCGCTTCTCCAAGCTCGCCAGTGGGAGAATTGCCCCACTGACAACACGGACTACGTGTACGGCGAGAAGGGCATCGCGTTCATCAACGGCTGGGGTCCGCACCACGCGATCGAGGGCGAGACTCCGTGGGTCTACGAGGGCCCGACGACGAACATGTACGTCGAGGAGCACAAGGACTTCTTCGCTGGGATTCGCAGCGGAAAACTGCGTGATGACGCGGACTGGGCCGTGAACAGCACGCTCATGTCGATCATGGGTCGCATGGCTGCATACACGGGTCAGATGATCACGTGGGAGCAGGCGCTGAACTCGACCGAGCGACTCGGGCCGACGAACTACGCGCTCGGAGCGGTCGAGACGACGCCGGTGCCGCGACCGGGGCACACGAAGTTCGTCTGATCGTCGCGCAGCGTCGCGCGACCGCGTGCGGCGTTCCGCGCGGCTCCTCGAGAGAGACTCGCCGAGCCGTGAGCGAACACCCGATGGGGTCGGATCCCGATCATCCGCTCGCGCGAGCGTGGCCGAGGGCCGCCGTCGCTGCATCGGTCGCCACGGGCTTGGGCTTGCGCCGCGCAGCCCAGTCCTCGACGCGTCCGAACACGCGAACGCAGACGGCGAGGAACGCGAGCGACAGCGCGAACTCGACCAGGAACTCGGCGCCCGTCCGCGGCCGCACGATCTGCCCCGCCGCGTAGTTCGCGATCGGACCCCACAGAAATATCGTGTAGGCGCGTGCGTTGATCGCCGTGATCCAGCCGCGAACGCGCTCGTTCTCGAAGAACGGTACGGCGACCTCGCGCAGGCGCGTCCACAACGCGACGAAGCCGAGTCCGAGGGCCAGCAACGCGAGAGGTTGCGCGTGGATCATCGCGTGAGGCGATCGGTCGGCGTGGAAGAGGATCGCGAACGTCGCGAGGATTCCCGCGATCGCAAGGAGCAACGCGCGGGGTGCTCGGGCGATGCGCCCGTCCGAGTAGCCGTACCCGAACTGGAACGCAGCGCCGAAGAGCAGCGTGTTGCGCACGACTCCGGGTACGTCGATGCGCGCGATCTCGATCCAAGCTCCGGCGCCGAGGCACACGAGCGCTCCGACGAAGGGCAGACGCCGATGCAGCGCGAGAGTCCACGGTGCGCTCGCGAGCAAGAGGATCAACGACGACAGGAACCACAGGTGCCAGTCGAGTTCGTCGAACGCGGCGCTCGCTTGCGGCCCCGCGAGCGGCAGCGCCCAGAATGCGAGCTTCGCGAACGGGAACGCGTGATCGGGATCGGTCGGACGAGCGATCGCGCCGACGAGGCAGATGGTGAGGATAACGACGCCGAACGCCCAGAACGGAACGAGCAGTCGGCGTCCGCGCTCTCGCCAGAAGCGCCGTCGCTTCGCCGAGTCGGCGTTCGCGAGTCCCGAACCGGCGAGCGCTCCGCTCACGAAGAACATGAGCGGCATTCCGGGCATGAAGAACGAGAACGTCGCCACGAACGGGTGTTGCACGTGCTGCAACAGGTGCAGCAGCACGACGCGCACGACGGACATCGCGCGCAGGCCGTCGAGGAAGGGATCGCGGGCCTGGGCCACACGGCACCATCGGACGCGCGGCTGCTGAATCGTGAGGCGGAGCGCGAGTCCCGCTCGTGTCTAGCGGAAAGGCGCCGCGGCCGGTCGAACCGGGCGTGTTCGTTCGCCGCCCGAGGCGCTTCGATGGAGATGTCAACGGTGCAGGGAACCAGCACGCTCACTCGACTTTGCGAGCCCCCAGGCTCGGACGTGATGCCATCACCCGCCCTCGACTTCGCGAAGACCGAGGCGGCCACGCCTCGAGCGAATCTCACACGCAGTAACGGTGAATCGCGCGCGTCACGGCCGCCGATTCGGAGAGCGTCGGCAGGGCTCGCGCGTCACCCGCGCGCACGGCGTCGAGCAGCGCACGCACTTCACCGTCGTAGCCGTTGAGGTCGCCGAGCGACGGCGACTCGATGCGGCCCTCGATCGAGATCTCGAGCGACGGTGTGCGCCGCAGGTCGAACTCGGCGGTCGCGCGCTCGAACGCGACGACGAAGCGCATCCGGAACGGGAATCCGGCGGCGTGGTCCCAGCCGCCTTCGAGGACGACGTGTCGCGGACCATTCGCATAGCGGTAGAGCGCGGTGACGTGATCGCTCGTCCCCGTCGCGACGACGGAATCCGGCGCACCGAACAACCAATGCGCGAGGTCCGCGTCGTGCACGTGCAGGTCGAACAACGCTCCGCCCGAACGCTTGGAATCCCCATAGAAACCGGGGTTCCACGTCGGCCGGCTCGCGCAACGTTGGAAGACGGCGCTGTGCACCGCGCCGTAGCGGCCGTCGAGCACTGCTTCGCGCAACCACGACCAACCCGGCCAGAACCGCATGCACATGGCCGGCATGCAGATGCGATTCGCGCGCTCGGCTTCGACCGCGAGTGCGTCGATCTCGCCCGCATCGAGTGACACGGGCTTCTCGAGCAGCACGTGTTTCCCCGCGCGCAGGGCGCGCCGTGCGAGCTCGACGTGGGTGTCGGTCGGCGTGCAGATCGAGACGAGCTCGACTTGGCCGTCGTCGAGCACGGTCGACGCATCGGTTCCCGTGCGCACGGCGCGCGGGTCGAAAAGCGGCTCGGATCCAGCCGCGCCTTGCAGGTTGCCCTCGACAGGGATGTGACCGGTCGAGCGCTGCGCGTTCGGATCCGTGACCGCGACGAGGCGGCAAGGATTGCCCGAGCGCGCTGCCGCACGGTACGCCTCGATGTGCGTGCGTCCCATGAGCCCCAGACCGATGACGCCGATGGAGATCTCGCGTCGAGTCATCGTCAGACCGCCGTGCCGGTCAGCGCGAGGACGTGAGCCCGCGCGCGGCGTACGTCCTCGATCCGCGCAACGCCGGCCTCGCGTTCGATGAGGAGATCGACCATCGGTTGTGCCTCGTTCAGCGCGACGAAGAAGGCGCGCCAATCGACGCTTCCCGTTCCCACCGGGACTTCCTCGCCCCACTCGCCTCGTCGGGTGGTGGGAGTCGCGTCTTTGACGTGCACTTGCACGACGTGGGGACCGAGTTCGCGCAGCGCGGCGACGGGATCGCCCATGCCGTAGAGAATCATGTTCGCCGGATCGAAATTGACGCCGGCGCTGGGTCGATCGAGCGCATCGAGGACGTCGAGCAGCGTCGCCGCGGTCTCCTGACCCGTCTCGAACCCGAGGCGCACGCCTTCGTCCGCGAACACGTCGACGACGGTGCGCAAACGGACCAGGAGCTTCGCGCGCTCCGGATCCGCGGCGTCGTGGGGCAAAAATCCCGCGTGAAACGTGACAAGAGGGAGGCTGAGCTCGCGTGCGATCCGAGCGTCGCGCTTCGCGATGTCGAGGTTCGCCGTCCAGTGCACATCGGGTCGCAAGCCGCCCGTGCGCGCGATCGAAGTGAGGCTCGAGTAGTCCTCGCCGACTGTGGACATCATCCCCGAGACTGCTGTGACGCGTGCAACTTCGAGCGCCGTTTTCACGTCAGCGATCGGCATGACGCCCGATCGAATCGGTCCGAGCGCGAGCTGAACGCTGCGCACGCCGCATTCGGCGACGCGCGCGACGAGGTCGCCGGTCGTCGTGGGTAGCAAGGACCACGAACACACGCCGATCCGGCGACGATTTCCCTGCGATTCCGTCACTCGGGCCTTCTCCTTGTGTTTCTATACCAAAGCTCGCTCGTCCACGTGTCCGACGCCCCCCCCAGAGCATGCACATCACGAGACTCGCGGCCTTGCTGCCGCTCCTCGCCCTCGCTTCGTCTTGCAAGCCGCGCGAACTCCGAGCCGTAGGCCCGCTCGAGCGCATTCTCTTCGACGGCACGTCGTTGACGGGTTGGGTCACGGCGGGCGGCCGCTATGACGGTGATGCGGCGTGGAGCGTCGAAGATGGCGTCATCGTTGGCCGCACGAAGAACGGTCAAGGCGGACTGCTCTACACGGATCGCCCCTACACGGAGTTCGTGCTCGAGCTCGAAGCGCGCACGGATTGGCCGTTCGATTCGGGGATCTTCTTGCGCATGGCGCCGCACGGAAAAGGCGCGCAGGTCACGCTGGACACCCGAGACGACGGCGAAATCGGCGCGATCTACGCCGACGGGTTCTTGCGTCACAACGAACACGGCGCGCGACTGTGGAAGAAGGGCGAGTGGAACAAACTCGAAGTGCGCTGCACGGGTGAGCGCATGCGGATCGCCGTGCAGTTGAACGGCGAAGCCCTCGTCGACTACGAAGTGCCACCGGAACTCGAAGGGTTCGCGCCGACCGGCCTCATCGGTCTGCAAGTTCATGGCGATCGCACGGATCCGCCGGGAAATGCCGCGCGTTTTCGCAACATTCGCATTCGCGAACTCTCCGAGACCAGCCCCGAGATGATTCGTCGTGACCATGAAGGTCGCGCACGCGTGACGCCTTGGGGCACCGCGAACGGCTGGACGAGTGCGTTCGATGGTCGCACGACTGCAGGCTGGGAAGAGGCGGACGGCCAGGGCGGTTGGGCCGCGAAGGACGGCGTGCTCGCGGCACTCGTGGCCGGAGAGAGCGCCCTCTTGCGGACGCAGAAGGACTACGAGGACTTCGAGCTGCGACTCGATTTCAAGATCGCCGAGATGGCGAACTCGGGTCTCTTCCTGCGCGGCGATCGCGGGGGCGGCGACCCGGCGTGGACGGGGATGGAAGTGCAGATCCTCGACGATTTCCACTGGGAAGAGCGCACGAAGTCCAAGCTCGCGCCGTGGCAGTACACGGGTTCGCTGTACGGTTCCGTCGCGCCCGCGGCGCGTGTGCTCCGACCGATAGGCGAGTGGAACGAGTACGCGATCCGAGTCCAGGGGACGCGCATTTCGACGAGCTTGAACGGAACGGTGCTCTATGACGTCGACGCTCAGGACGTGACCGTGCCCGAGGGCAAGAAGCCGTTCGCCGAGCGCGCGGCTCGCGGTTTCATCGGCCTGCAGCGGCACGCGCCGCCCGGAGTGCAAGGCGACGCGTTCGCGTGGTTTCGCAACATCCTGATCCGCGAATTGTGATCCCACGCTGCGAGCGCCGAGGCTTGGACCTCGCGGTCGGACGATGCGGGGATCGAGAACGAGCTTCCCGTGTGCACGCGCGTTCGGCACCGTCAGGGCTCCGATGCAGCGCTTCCTCCTCATCGCAGCGGTGATCACGGCCGCGGTTCTCGCGGCGGGAGCGATCTGGACGCGCGTGCTCGCCGCGCGCGCCGAGCGTGATTTCCCCCTCGAAGGCCGCGTCGTTCGAGTCCAAGGCCTCGCGCTGCGCTACGTCGAGCGCGGCACCGGCTCGCCGATCGTGCTGATCCACGGCGCGTACGGGGGCGTCGAGGACTGGGTCGCAACGGGGATCCTCGACGAGCTCGCGCGTTCGCATCGCGTCATCGCCTTCGATCGCCCGGGCCATGGTTGGAGCGAGCGCCCCTCGAACGGCGCGGCGAGCCCGATCGAGCAAGCACGCATCCTGCGCGAAGCGGTGCATGAACTCGGGGTGCAACGCCCGATCGTCGTCGGATTCTCGTGGGGCGGCGCGGCGGCGCTGGCGTGGGCTCTCGATGCACCCGGCGACGTCGCCGGCGTCGTCACGCTGAACGGCGTCGCGTATCCGTGGCCCGGTGCGACGGCCACGTCGTACGTGCTGGCCGGATTGCCGGTCATCGGCCCGTTGCTCGCGCACACGATCGCGGCTCCGCTCGGAACTCTCACCGCGAAGGGCTCCGTCGCGCGCGCCTTCGCACCTGCGCCGGTCGCGCCGACGTTCGTACGGTCGCCGATCCCACTTGCGCTGCGACCACGGCAATTCCTGGACGAGGCCGAGGACATGCGGCTCCTCAAGGCAGCAGTCGCGATCCAATCACCGCGCTACGGTGAGATTCGAGTCCCGCTTGCGATCGTCGCCGGACGCGGAGATCTCGTGGCGTTCTGGGACTTCCACAGTGAGCGCTTGCACGAAACGCTGCCGAATTCCGAGTTCACCGTGCTCGACGATGCTGGACACCAGATCCTCCACTCGCACCCACGCGTAGTGATCGAGGCGACGCTACGACTCGCGGAACGAATCGCCACCCGCTGATGGCCGCGTGTCGAAGTGCCTTGACGCAGAGTGCGGGCGCCCCCATCATCTTGAGACTGAATCTCAAATCAGGGCCCACCCAGCGCAGCGACGAGCCTCGCCCACCCTCCATCATGAATCCCATCCACGCTTCGCTTTCCATCCTCGCGCTGGCCTCGGCTACCGGCGCCCAGGTCGTCCCCGTGATCGTCACGGATTCGAGCACCGACAAGGTCTGGCGCTGCGCCGACCTCACCTCGGACGGCGATTACCTCGACGCCGGCGAAGTCGTCGCGATCTACACCGACACGATCGGATCGCTGACGCTGACGAACAACGTCGGCGTGCATTCGAGCCCGGACGGCACCGTGTACGTCAGCGACATCTCCGAGGACTCGATCTTCACGTTCCGCGACGCGAACGGCGACGGTGACGCCGACGACGCGGGCGAGCACGTGCGGTACTTCGACGGGCGCGCGGGTGGGAACGCGAGCGGCGTGCTCATGCCCGCGGCGAACAACCTGGTGTTCGACACCGTGAACGGCGCCTGGTTCGTCGCCAGCGCGAACTCGGGAGCGGTCGGCAACGATGCGATCCTCCGGCTCGTCGACTCGAACAGCGATGGCGACGCGAACGATGCCGGCGAAGCGCGCGAGTACTGGACGTATCCGGGATCGCCCGGCGGCGATTCGCTGCCGCAAGGTGTCGAGATCGGGCTCGACGGCAACGTGTATTTCGCCGACGCGCCGTCGTCAGGCCCCAATGGCAAGGGCGTCTACCGACTCGTCGACCTGAACGCCGATGGTGACGCGCTCGACGCCGGCGAAGTCAACGCGTTCTTCATCCCGCCCTTCACGGCCACGCCGTTCTACTGGTGCCTCGAACTCGGCGCGGACGGCTGGTTCTACACGGCCGACACAGGCAACGACGTGGTGTGGCGCTTCCGCGACCTGAACGCCGACGGCGACGCGCAAGACGCAGGCGAATCGAGCGCGTGGTGGACCGTCGGTGCAGTGAGCAACATCTGGGATCTCGCCGCCGCCGCGGACGGTTCGATCTATGCCGCGGATTCGATGCCCGTCTCGCGCGTGTGGCGTCTCTTCGATGCCGACGCGAACGGCGTGATCGGCGCGGGCGAATCCACCGTCATCTACGACGAGACGCTGACGGGTGCGGTGATCGGCAATCCGCGCGGCATCGATCTCGCGCGTGAAATCGCGGTGGGCACGCCGTACTGCTTCGGTGACGGCAGCGGTACCTCCTGCCCGTGCGGCAACGTCGGATCGTCCAGCACGGGCTGTCCGAACTCGATCTTCGCGAACGGGGGACGCCTCGTCGCGACGGGCAGCGCGAGCATCGCGAACGACACGCTGGTCCTCGTCGGTTCAGAGATGCCGAGCAGCTCCGCGCTCTACTTCCAGGGCACGTCGCAGGCGAACGGCGGACTCGGCTTCGTTTTCGGCGACGGCCTGCGCTGCGCGGCCGGAGCCGTGACCCGTTTGGGAACGAAGGTCAACGTCGTCGGCACGTCCACCTATCCCGCGGTCGGCGACCAAAGCGTGTCGATCCGCGGCGTGAACGCGGCCGGCAACTCGCGCACGTACCAAGTCTGGTATCGCAATGCCGCTCCCGCGTTCTGCACTGCGGACACGTACAACCTGACGAATGCCGTGTCGTTGACCTGGACCCCCTGACGCGCGCGATGATCGAGCGGGCCGTGCCGCGTCCCCCTGCAGGGGCGCGACGCGGCCCGCGGTCTGTTCCGGGAAGCGACTTTTCGGACTGAAAATGTGCAACGCCGAAACGCGCGGGGTCCAAGTCCGGGAGTCTCTATCCCTCGCCGAGCTCCGTTGGGACGACGCCGGGAAACTCGAGGATCGGTGTTCGGCGACGGACTGCGCTGCGCGGGCGGCGCCGTCACACGGCTCGCGACGAAGCAGGCCGTGTCGAACCTCGCGACGTATCCGGCCGCGGGCGATGCTCCCGTTTCGGTGCGCGGCGCCGTGCCGCCCGCCGGCGGAGTGCGGACGCACCAAGCGTGGTATCGCAACGCCGCGAACTACTGCACGCCGAGCACGTTCAACCTGTCGAACGGCTGGCAAGTCACGTGGGTTCCGTGACCGGACGGGCGGGAGTTCGATCGCGTTCGGGCCAGGCCGAGTCCTGCGGACTTGGCGCTTCCACGGGCCGACGATAAAGTGCTCGACCGCATCGCGCGGGCGTAGCTCAGTTGGTAGAGCGCAACCTTCCCAAGGTTGATGTCGAGGGTTCGAGTCCCTTCGCCCGCTCCACTCATCAGCAGCTGCGAGGTGAGGCACGAACGAGGGTGGTCGTGCGCGACAGCTACGGCCCGCGTGGCCGGACCTCCGTTTGCTCGCGGGATCGAATCCCTCGCTCGCCTGGTTACGGCCGGGCCAGCGACGGCCGCGTGCCGGAACTGAGCGTCGCAACGGGCGGAAAGTAGGAGTTCCGCTCGAGCATGTCGGAGCGGGTTCCAACGCAGCGCTCCATCCACCACTCGTCGCGTGCCTGCACGAATCGCGGACGGGGCCGCCGTGGTGGATCCTCACTCGCGTCGCGATCCAAGTCCGCGTCTTCGATGCCGTCGCCCTCGCGTCGCGTCGCGCGCGGCGGCACCGGCGGCGGGTCTTGCGCGGGGAATCCGAAGAGATAGCGCGAGGGGCGCAGCGCTTCGGGAGCGATCGCGTTCGCTTCGGTTACCGCCTCATCGTCCTTCAGTCCACGTGAAACCGCGGCCTGCAACGCCGCCAACCAACGGTGGTTCGCTCGCTGCTCCTCGAGGTAGTCCTCGGGAACCGGGGCGGGTCGATACTGCTCGAGTTCGTCTCCAGGTGTCATGCGAGGTCACGCACGGCCGTGTTTTTGGAGCGCCAGAGTCGGAGTGACTCGGTCACGATCGTCTTGGGCAACGCGCACAAGCAAAGAGACGACCGTCGGGTCGTCTTGCGCTTCGGTCACCGCTCGATCGGGGGGAGGCCGTTCGTGAGCGATCGAGAGCCAGAGCTGCGCTGTGTGCGAAGGCGGAAAGTGGCGGAGTTTTCGGCCCAAGCGCGAAAGTCGCTCGCGGTCGGATCGCGTCCGAGGCGTTGCCAGCCCGCCGACTCGGGCGCATGCACGGTGGCACAGGACGACGCGCCACGTTGGAGCACAGCGCCCCGAGATCCGGTCGAGAGCGACCCATGGCCCTGGTTGCACTCGCGAGTGGGGTGCGGCCGGCGTCCCCATGGAGCCTGCCGTCCGGAGCCCCTCCGTCGAGGCCCGGAGAGACCCCCACGCATGCCCGCCCCGCGCTCCGACCCTCGTGGAGTCAAGGGTCGTTGGGCCGGCGATTCCCCACTCCAGAATCCGCCAGCCACAAGTCGTTTCCTGGCATAGCCTGGAGGCGTGAGACTCCAGCGACTCCTCCTGCCACTCTTCATCGCCCCCTCCGCGATCGCCCAAGAACCCCCGGATTACTACACGGGGGTGAGCACGTCCTCCCCCGGAGTTCTCCGCAGCGACCTGCACGGCGTGATCGACGACCACCTGCGTTTCCCGTACACGTCCAGCGCGACCGACACCTGGAACATCCTCGAGCTCGCTGACGAGGACCCCGCGAACCCGTCGAACATCACGGATCTCTACCGCAACCAGTCTCTGCTGAAACAAGGCGGCGGAGTCGGCGTGTACGACCGCGAGCACACGTGGCCGAACAGCTACGGCTATCCGAATGACGGCTCGACGAACTATCCGTACACCGACTGTCACGCGCTCTTCTTGTGTGACTCGGGCTACAACACTTCGCGCAGCAACCTGCCGTATCGCACGTGCTCGTCGGTATGCACGGAGCGCACGACGGTGCTCACGAACGGAGAAGGCGGCGGCAGCGGGATCTATCCGGGCAATTCGAACTGGCGTTCTGGTTCGAGCACGACGGGAACGTGGGAGACGTGGCGCGGTCGGCGCGGAGATGTCGCGCGTGCACTGCTCTATTTCGACGTGCGCTACGAAGGCGGCACGCACGGCACGACCGGCGTCACCGAGCCGAACCTCATCCTGACCGACGACCAAGCGCTCATCGCGGCGTCGAACACGGGGAGCAACATCCTCACGGCGTACATGGGGATTCGGTCGGAGCTCTTGCAGTGGCACCTCGAGGATCTGCCCGACTCGAAGGAGCGCCGCCACAACGATGTCGTCGCGAGCTATCAGACGAATCGCAATCCGTTCATCGATCGACCCGAGTGGGTCGAGTGCATCTTCGTCGGCACGTGCAGTGTGGGAACGGGCTTCTGCTACGGCAACGTCGGTTGTCCCTGCGCCAACGACAGTCTGGCGGGTGGCTGTTTGAACTCGCTCGGAGTCGGGGGCGTGCTCACGGCGATGGGACGCGCGTCGATCACGACGGACACGGTCGCTCTCTCAGGCAACCAAATGCCGAACTCATCGGCGCTCTACTTCCAGGGCACGACGCAAACCTCGAGCATTTTCGGCGACGGTCTGCGTTGCGCGGCGGGGACGGTCATCCGTCTCGGGACGAAGACGAACTATGCCGGCGCGTCGCGGTATCCCGGCCCGGACGACGAGTCGATCTCCGTGCGCGGTCAAGTGCTGGCGCCGGGAACGCGCTACTACCAGTGTTGGTATCGGAACGCGGCGACGTTCTGCTCGGCATCGACGTTCAACCTGACGAATGCTTGGCAGATCGACTGGCAGGCGTGACGCCGACATTCGTTCACGGCAGCACGGACGTACGAGAGGCTGAAGTCGACTTCCCCCTGACGACCGTCAGGTCGTTCTCGCTCATCACTGAGCACGATCGGCATCCGACGATGCGTGCGCGAGTTCACGCCAGCCGGTATCGTCCTCGCCCGCGTTCTCGAGCGACGGTGCATGCGGCACCGGTTCATAGGCGCGAAACCCACGGTATTCCCCGATGCGCAGCCTGACTTTTCTCTCCGCCCTCGCTCTGACTGCGATCGCAGTCTCGACCACCTCGTGCCGGTCGACGATGAATGAAGCCGTGCGACCGCACAAGGCCTCTGCTGCGAGTGCCGCACTGCCCGCCCACGCACGCGTGACCAGCGCGTTGCGGGCCATCGTCAAAGAACAGAACGGCGGCTTCGCCCTGAACATGTGGGCTGCGGTCGTCGATCGTGACGGCGTCGTCCAGCTCGTCGCGATGTCGGGCATGGATCGCGGCGATCAGTGGCCGGGCAGCCGTGTGATCTCGGCGCAGAAGGCCAACACGGCGAACGCGTTCAGCCTGAAGGGACTCGCGCTGTCGACCGCGAACCTCTACGCGGCGACGCAACCGGGCATGAGCCTCTTCGGACTTCAGGAGAGCAATCCCGTCGACACATCGGTCGCGTACGGTGGTGACGCGCAGCAATTCGGCACGCCGCACGATCCGATGATCGGTCACCGCGTCGGCGGCGTGAACGTCTTCGGCGGCGGGCTCGCGCTGTATGCGAAGGGTGGCGAACTCGTCGGCGGCCTGGGCTTGAGCGGTGACAGTTCCGTCGCCGATCACATCATCGCGTGGAAGCTGCGTAAGGCTCTCGGCCTCGACCACGTCCCCGGCGGCGTCAGCGCGACGAAGGACGACAACATGGTCATGGACTTCGCCGACGGCAAGAGCCCGAGCGGTTGGGGTCATGCCGCCACCACGCCGGAAGCGACGCGCATCGTGAACGAGCTACCGAAGACGCATCCGATCTCGAAGTAGGCGGTGACGCGAGCGCGGGCCCACGCTCGCGGCCGTGGATGGGCGAGGAGAAGGCGTTGGCCAAATCAACCTACGCGCTCCGAGGAACCATCCGCGGCGCTCTGCCCGCGACTCATTCACCGGCGGTGAGTCCGCAATCGGGCGGTTCGAACTCGCGGTACGTCACTAGACTGTGGCGACCGCCGGCTCCCACCGCCCGCACCACATCCATGCGCATCGGAATCGCCTACGACCTGAAGACGGACTTCGACGCACCGACGTCCGGCCCAGACGACGCGTTGGAGGAGTACGACTCCCCCACCACGATCGACGCGATCGAGCGCGCGCTGCGTTCGCGCGGGCACGAGGTCTCGCGGCTCGGAGGAGGCCGTCGTTTCCTCGCGGCGATGCTCGAAATGCCGCCGGAACTCGTGTTCACGATCTCGGAAGGTCGTGGATCGCGTTCGCGCGAGGCGCACGTCCCGGCGGTGTGCGAGATGCTCTCCGTGCCGCACACGCACTCGGACCCGCTGACGATGGCGCTCTCGCTCGACAAGGCGATGGCGAAGCGCGTCGTCGCCGTCGCCGGTGTCCCGACGCCGCGCTTCGCCGTCGTGGAGAGCGCGCGCGACCTCGCGACGATGAGCCTCGAGTTCCCACTGTTCGCGAAGCCTCTCTTCGAGGGTTCGAGCATGGGCATCCGCAAGAACTCGCGGATCGCGAACCCGGGTGAGCTCGACGAACGCGTCGGAACGTTGCTCGCACACTACGCTGAACCGGTCCTCGTCGAGGAATACTGCAACGGCGCGGAGTTCACGGTCGCCGTCATGGGCACCGGGGCGAGCGCGCGCGTCGTCGCGCCGATGGAAATCGTGCCGAAGCGAACGGCCGTCGCGGACTTCGTCTACTCGCTCGAGATGAAGCGCAGTCAGACGTGGCGCGACGAGATGGAGTACATCGCGCCTCCGCAACGCGATGCGCGGCTGGTCCGAGCGATCGAGGACGTGGCCCTGAACGCGCACCGCGCGCTCGGTTGCCGCGACATCGCGCGCATCGACGTGCGCATCGGTCGCGACGGGACGCCGAAGTTCATCGAGGCGAATCCGCTGCCGGGCATCGCGCCGGGTTGGAGCGACCTGGCGATCCTGTGGGAGCGCATCGGGCGCACGTACGAGGACCTCGTGAACGGGATCGTGGACGAAGCGCGCGCCCGGATCGGATCGAGATGACGCGTGTCGCCGTCGTCTTCAACGATGATTTGCGACTCGTAGCCGGCAACGCGCAGGACGCGCTGGCCGTCCAAGGCGTCGTCTCGTGCGCGCGCGCCGTGACCGATGCGCTGCGAACGCGCGGTCACGCTGCGAGTCTCCACGCCTTGCCGATGGAGCGACGCGAGATCGGCGCGTTCGTCGAAGCGCTCGACGTGGACGTCGTGTTCAACCTCGTCGAAGCGATCGGCGGCGATGCGCGCTTGGAGCCGGCATTCGCGTGGGCTTGCGAGCTGCGCGCGCTCGCGTACACGGGATCTCCGCCGCGCGCGATGACGTTGTGCCTCGAGAAGCCGCTCGCGCAAGCGATCCTCTCCGCGAACGGCATTCCCGTGCCGCGTCACGTCGTGATGGAACGCGGCGACGAGCCTCTCGGGGACTTGCGCCTGCCCGCGATCGTGAAGCCCTCGCGCGAGGACGCGAGCCACGGCATCGAGTCGGCGAGCGTCGTGCGCGACGAAACCGCGCTACTCGCGCGCGTTGCACACGTGCTCGAACACTACGCGCAGCCTGCGATCGTCGAAGAGTTCGTGGACGGCCGCGAGATCAACGTCGCGCTCCTCGCGGGACCGAACGGACTCGAAGTCCTGCCGCTGTCGGAGATCGACTATCGAGGCTTTCCGCCCGACATGCCGCGGATCGTGTCGTACGCGGGCAAGTGGATCGAGACGAGCCGCGACTGGGCGCTCACGCAGGTCGTCGCGGCGGCCGATCTCGACGCGACGACTCGAGCCCGGATCGAATCGATCGCGCGGCGAGCCTTCGCGGTGCTCGGCTTGAGCGGCTACGGGCGCGTCGACATGCGGCTCGACGCGCGCGGCGCGCCGTTCGTGATCGACGTGAATCCGAATCCCGACATCTCGCCGGACGCGGGCTTCGCGTTGGCGGCCGCACGTGCGGGGCTCACGCACGCGGACGTCGTCGCGCGCATCCTCGCCTCGACCTCCTGAATCGGCCGAAGCGCCGTGTTGTAGCCGAGTTCGTGCTCTTCACGAGCCCTTGATCGAGTCGGCGCGCCGCGCGGATAGGCTCTAGAGCCCGTGCGGAAACCCCTGGTTCTCGAGCTGATCGCGACGGCTCTCGTGATGGCGAGCTGCGGGACCAGCCAGCAGTCGTCGAACTCTTCGCCGACCGCCGCGTCGCCCGAACCCGCACCGGTGGAGGCGACCGACGTCGTGACGCGTGCCGAGCGCGGCGAGGTCGATGCGCAAGTGCTCCTCGGGACGATGCACGCCGAAGGAAGCAGTGTTACGCGCGAGCTGGGAATGGCGAAGCGCTGGTTCGAGACCGCGGCAGCGTCCGGTGACCCGCGCGCCCACTACGCGCTCGCCGTGCTCGCCGAGGATCCGGCCGAGCGCATCCGACACCTCGAGATCGCAGCTCGCGCAGATCATGCGCCGGCGTTGCGTGGACTGGGACTGGCGCACTTGCGCGGCGAGGGTCTCGCGCAGAACGAGGTCGAGTCGGCTCGCCTTCTCGCGCGCGCCGCGGACCGGGGCGACGCGGAAGCCGGATTCGTGCTCGGGATGCTCTTCGCTGAAGGACGCGGAGTGGAACCCGATGTCGTCGAGTCGGTTCGACGTTTGCACGCCGCGGCCGAGCAGGGTTTCGCTCCGGCGCAGCGCAGCCTCGCGACAGCGCTCGCGAAAGGGCGCGGAATCGAGGCGGATCCGGAGCTCGCCGTGACGTGGCTTCGACGTGCCGCGGATCAAGGACTCGCCGAAGCGCAGGCCGATCTCGGACTCGCGCTCCTCGAGGGACGCGGAACGCCGACGAATCCGGTCGAAGCGGCGTCGTGGTTGCGACGTGCGGCAGAGGCCGACGTCGCGGTCGCGCAATCGAACCTCGCCTTGCTCCACTTGAAGGGCGAGGGCGTGCCGCAGGACGACGCGCTCGCGGCGCATTGGTTCCAGCGCGCAGCGGAGCGCGGCGTCGGTGCGGCACAACAGCGGCTGGCGATGCTGTACGAACTCGGCCGCGGAGTCGCGCAAGACGACGCGCGCGCGTTCGCGTGGTACACGCTGGCAGAAGCGAGCGGCGAACGCCTCGCACGCGAGCGCCGAGACGCATTGGAGCGGCGCATGCCGAGCGACCGCGTCGAGGCCGGGCGTGAACTCGCGCGAGAGATCGCTGCACGTCTCGGCCCTTTGTAAAGAGACGCGAGCGGGACACTCGCTCCGCGGCGGGCCGAAGCGCTCAACCCGATCTCGCGGCGGCTCCGATAGCTGGCCTCATGAGCCGCTCACTCGTCCTTCGCGCCGTCTTCACGTTCTCGGCACTCTTCCTCGCGTGCTTCACGAGCTGCACGAGCGCGAAGCGTGACGGCTGGCACGCCCTGAACGACGGCGACGAAGTCCGCGCGCTCGCGACGTGGACGCCGCTCGCTGAAACCGGTGATGCCGACGCGCAGTTCCTCGTCGGCGTGATGCACGACGAGGGCCGCGGAACGGCGGCCGATCCGAAGATCGCGGCGGAGTGGTATCGCCTCGCGGCGGAGCAGGGTCATGCGCCTGCGCGCACGAACTTGGGCCTGATCCACTACGAAGGGCGCGGAGCCCCGAAGTCGTACGCCGAGGCCGCGCGCTGGTTCGAGCTCGCCGCGGAACAGGGGTACGCGCGGGCTCAGACGAACCGCGGCGTGCTCTTCCTCTTCGGGCACGGCGTCGCGCAAGATCATGAGCAGGCGCGCACGCTGCTGCGCCTCGCGGCAACCCAAGGCGACGTCAAGGCGCAACGCTTGCTCGGCTCCATCTACGCGGACGGCGTCGGTGTCGAGGCGAACCGCGAACAGTCCGCCGGTTGGCTCGCGCTCGCCGCGGATCAAGGCGACGCGGAAGCCCGCACGCGCCTCGGAATCCTCCACTTCGGCGGCGACGGCGCGGAACAGGACGACGAGCGCGCAGCCGATCTGTTCCGCGCGGCGGCGGCGGACGGCGTGGCTGCGGCACAGTTTTCACTCGGTTGGCTGCACTGGCGCGGCCGCGGCGTCGCGCGGGACGAGGCTGTCGCCGCGCGTTGGTTCCACTCGGCCGCGGAGCAAGGTCTCCCGGTCGCGCAGACGCAGATGGGCCTCATGCACCTCGCGGGCCGAGGTGTCGCGCGGGACGACGGTGAAGCCGCGCGGTGGTTGCGACTCGCCGCGGATCGAGGCCACGCGCTCGCGCAGCACGATCTGGCCTTGCTCTACGCGCAGGGCCGCGGCGTCGAACGCGATCTCGGTGAAGCGGCGCGCTGGTTCGAGCGTGCGGCCGAGCAGGGCTTCGCACCGTCGCAGGCGCGGCTCGGCCGCATGTACGAACTCGGCCGCGGCGTCCAGCGCGACGAAGCGACCGCCCTGGCGTGGTACCGCGCGAGCGTTGCGAACGGCGAAGACTTCGCCGACCTGGATCGCGAGCGACTGACAACCGCACTCGATTCGGCACAGATCGCGCGCGCGGACCGGATCGCGACGGAAATCGCCACTCGTCGATGATGTCCGCCATCGATCGGCGCGCGAGTCGGCGCGCTCAGAGGCCGTGAAGACATCACGGCTTCTCGCGACGCGCAGCGTCGCCACATGAATCAAAGAGCACGTACGCTCGATTCTTCACGGGCTCTCATCCGTGATCGTCACACCGGGCCGAGACTCGACTGAACGCGACCGCTCCAGCGCAGCGCCTCGAGGTACGCCTCGCGCACGGCGGCCGGACTCCAGCGGGAGTCCTCGATCTCGTGCCAGACCGCTCGTTCGCAGGCTTCGGCGATGCGTAAACTCGCGCCAAAGATCCCCTCACGGCGGAGGAGTGCGCCGGAGAGATCGTCCGAGAGTCCGATGCGCTCGACGACCACACCCATCGGCTGATCCAGGAACGCATCGAGCAACGAGAGAAGTCCCGCGCTGAAGTGGCGGTGGGGTTCGTTGCCCACGGATTCCCCGAGGATTTCGCACATCCGCGCGCGCACGAGCACGATCGTCACGAGCTGCGCGGGCTTCTCGCTGAGACCGGCGAGGATCAGTATCGAGACACAATCGCGCAGCCTCTGCAGGCCGAGCATCAGGATGGCGTGACGCAGCGAATCGACGCGCTCGCGCAGTCCGAGAAAGGCCGAGTTCACGTAGCGCAGCACGCGCACCGTGAGGCCGAGATCGACCGCGACGAGTTCCTCGACGCGCTCGAGCGTCGTCGCTGGATCCTGGATCTCCGCGAACAACCGCAACAGCGCGTTGCGGTCGGCGGGTATGCGTCGTCCGCGCACCGATTCGGGTCGCGCGAAGTAGTAGCCCTGGAACATGTCGTACCCGGCGCCAAGCGCCGCGGCCTGCATCTCGTGGGACTCGATCTTCTCCGCCAGGATCTTCAGACCGCGGCGAGCGAGGGTCGAGTGCGTCAGCACGACGTCCTCGATCGATCGCCCGAGAACGTCGATCTTGACGAAGTCCGCGAAGTCGACGAGCTCGCGCGTGCGATCGTTCAGCACGAAATCGTCGAGCGCGATCCGGTACCCGGAATCACGCGCCTGTCGCAACGCGCGCAGGACTTCGGGATCGGCCTCCACGTCCTCGAGGACCTCGACCACGACGCGCTCCGGCGGCAAGAAGTGGAATTGCCCGGCGACGAGAGTTTCGCGCGGCACATTGATCCACGCGGGCACGGCGCCGACCAAGTCGTCGAGGCCGATGTCCAAGACCGACCGTACGCACACTTGTGCCGTCGCGACCTCGGGCGACCCGATGACGGCGCGGTCGAGGTTTGCGGATCGGAAGAGGAGCTCGTAGGCAACGAGTTCCTTCTTGCGACCGAAGATCGGTTGGCGCGCGACGAGCGCCTCAGCTGCGAGCATGCGAGTGACCTCGACGTGTCCGGGAAGGGAACGCGAAGAACTGAAGACCCTATCGACAGCCGACCCACCGACCAAGCGGGTGCCGCGCGAATCGTTCAGCATCGGCAGCACAGCCGAATCTGCGCGGTCGGAAGCCGCACGGTTGGCGCGGGTTGTTCGGGGGGGGGCCCGAACGCCCGCCCATGCCGCATCCGCATTCAACGCGCGAGCAGAAGCGCTCTCTCGGCCGCGATCCCGTGGCGCGCGGTCCCCCTAGGATCTGAACTCACGAGGTGCGCGGGGTGTCTGCACACGATCGCTAGACTCGCGCAATGTGGAGTTGCCCCCGCTTACGTCCGCCGCAGAGCTTTTCGGTTCCTGGCTGAAACGCGGGGACCCGCGCGACATCCGCGAGTTCGACGCGCTCTTGGCGGCGCATCCGGAGCAGGCCGCCGCCTTGCGCGAACTCCGCGTGTACTGGAGCGCGCTCGAAGGTCCGATTCGCGCGGTCCTCGAACCCACCGTGCCCGCCGATGTGCTCGACCGCCTCTTCCTGAACGTGGTGCAGAGTCGAACGCCTGAGGAGGCGGCGAACGTCGGGACCACGGACTTCGTGCGGCGTCCGGCCGTGACGACGCGCACGCGCTTGCGCGTCGAGGAGGAGATCGGTCGCGGGGGGATGGGATCGATCTTGCGCGTGTTCGACGAGGACTTGCGTCGCACGCTGGCGATGAAGGTCGCTCTCCGGGGCGACGAGCAGGACGAGCCCGCGCGCATCGCGAGGTTCCTGGAAGAAGCGCAGGTCACGAGCCAGCTCGACCACCCGGGCGTCGTGCCCGTGCACGAATTGGGGCTCGACGCGCATGGTCGGCCCTTCTTCACGATGAAGCTCGTGAAGGGCCGTGACCTCCGCACGATCTACGACCTCGTTTTCGAGGGCCGCGAAGGTTGGACCGAGACGCGCGCGGTCGCCGTCTTCCTGCGGGTGTGCGAGGCCGTCGCGTACGCGCACAGAAAAGGCGTGATCCACCGCGATCTGAAGCCGGCCAACGTCATGGTCGGCGATCTCGGCGAGGTGTACGTGATGGACTGGGGCCTCGCCCGCACGCAGGGACGACCCGATTCGAGGGATCTTCGGATCGCGCCTCACGGATCGAGTCGATCCGTTCGAACGGACCGCCGCGAGGAACGCGAGGAAACGCCCGACTCGCCCATCGTGACGATGGACGGGACGGTCGTCGGTACGCCGGCCTACATGCCGCCGGAGCAAGCTCGCGGCGAGAGCCGCGACGTCGACGCGCGATCGGACGTCTACGCGATCGGCGCGATGCTCTATCACCTGCTCGCTCGGCGGATGCCGTTCGTCCCGAGCGAGGGCCGGGTGTCGAACCGCACAGTGCTCGCGCGCTTGCTGGACGGAGCGCCTCGTCCGATCGCCGAGCTGCGCGCGAACGCACCGGCGGAGCTCGTCGCAATCTGCGAGAAGGCCATGTCGCGCGAAGCCGCGCTGCGTTACGCCGACACGCTGGAGCTCGCCGAAGATCTCCGTGCGTACCTCGAAGGACGCGTGGTCCGAGCGCACGAAGGGGGTCGCTTCGCCGAACTGCGCAAGTGGACCCGACGCAATCGCGCTCTGGCCGTCACAGGCGCGTCGGCACTCCTCTTCGTCGTGCTCGGCCTCGGAGCGGTGTCGTGGGTGCAGGCCGCGCGCAACCGCGACCTCGGACGCGCGAACCAGGAGATCCGCGGGCTCTCCGACATGAAGCTGTTGCAAGACCTGCGCGCCGAGGCGGACACATTGTGGCCGGCACTGCCCGCGCGCGTTCCCGACCTCGAGCGCTGGATCGCGCGAGCGACTGATGTGACGAGTCGGCGGCCGCAGCACGCGACTGCAGTTGCGCGCATGTCCGCGGCGGCTCCGCTGCTCACCGATCCGGAGTCGCGCTGGTTCGATGCGGCGATGCGCGACTTGATCGCCGCGATCCATGCGTTCGAAGGGTCGCCTGAGTCGCTCGGCCTGATCTCCGACGTGCGTGGTCGCCTCGACTTCGCGCGAACCATCGAGGAGCGCAGCGTCAGCGGTGCGCGCGAATCCGCGCTCTGGCGCACGTGCATCGAGGCCGTGCGCACGTCGCCGCTGTACGGCGGGCTGGAGCTGAAACCGAGAACGGGGCTCCTTCCCCTGGGCGCCGATCCGACCTCTCACCTGCAGGAGTTCGCGCACCTCGCCTCGGGTCGAGCAGCAGAGCGAGCGAGCGACGGCACCCTGAGCTTCGAAGACGATTCGGGAATCGTTCTCGTGCTGGTGCCGAGCGGGACGTTCGTCATGGGTGCGGTGAACGATCCCTCCTCGCCCGAGCACGATGCGATGGCGAAGCCGGCGGAGAGTCCACCCATGACGGTGACGCTGGATGCGTTCTACGTCGCGAAGCACGAGATGACGCAAGCGCAGTGGACGCAGATCGCCGGGAACAACCCGAGCAATTACCAGACGGACGTACGCGTGCCGCCGCGACTCGGCCCGCGTAATCCCGTCGAGCGGGTCTCGTGGGAAGAGGCGCGCATGATGCTCGAGCGACTCGATCTTTCGCTCCCCACCGAGGCGCAGTGGGAGTACGCGGCGCGTGCCGGGACTCGCACCTCGTGGTGGACCGGGAACACGATCGAATCGCTCGCGAACGCGGGAAATCTCGCCGACGCGACTTCGCGGCGCGAGGGCCCCGAGCAGTGGCCTCACAACGATTCGCTCGACGATGGCGCCGTGGTTCACACGCGAGTGGGCTCGTACCGCGCGAACCCATTCGGCCTCCACGACACGATCGGAAACGTCGCCGAGTGGTGCCAGGATTTGTTCCTCCTCGGCGAGGCTTGGTCCGAGCCGCAGGACGGGGCCGGTGCGCGAGATGCGGGGGGCGCGTCACTCCTGCGTGTCTCGCGCGGAGGTGCCTTCGCAGCGAAGCCGGAGCACGCTCGATCGGCGCACCGGAGTGCGATCTCGCCCTCGCAGCGCTTGCACGATACCGGCGTACGCGCCGCAGTCCGGATCCGCTAGGAATTGTCGCCCGAGCCATATTGTCGGCGGATTTGGCGTACAGTTTTCGGCAGTGTGTGCCTCGGCAATAGAAGGGTTCCGCATGAACAAGGTGCTAGCCTGCGCGACGATTTTCCTCTTCGGCTTCTCCGTGTCCGTTCGAGCCGAGACGCAGTGCCATGTCGTTGCGATCGCTCCCTCGACCCTGAACTGGGCGAGTGAACCTTCCGTTGCGCGCTTCGACCCGAGCCTCGGGCTTCTACGCGAAGTGCGCTTCACGCTCAGCGGGTCCATCCTGGGTGCGCTCGGGATCGAGAACTCTTCACCGAATCCCCAGAACCTCACGGGGACTCTGTCGGCCATCCTCACTCTCATGGACCCGACATTCGCGCCGATTGCCGCTATGAGTGTCGCCGCGCCTCCGCAACCCTTCGCCCTCGGCCCGTTCGACGGCGTCTTCGACTTCGGAGGCACCTCGGGGGCGACGATCAGTGGGCTGTCCGCGACCAACCTCGTCGCGGTGTCGGTTCCGTACCCGTCCGCCACGGCTGCGCTTTTCGTAGGCCCGCCGAGCTCACCGGGCACCGTGCTCACGCCGATCGCTGCGCAAGGAAGTTCGTTCTTCGCCGGCAACAACGGCAATGAGGCCTCCCAGATCTACCTCAGCGCAAGCGCGTCGCTCGAGGTCTGCTACGTCTTCGACCGCGACTGCAACGGGAACGGCATCGCGGATGCGCAAGACATCACCGCCGGCACGAGCATCGACGTGAACGGCAACGCCGTGCCGGACGAGTGCGAGTACTCGATCACGCCGGGTCTGTGCCCGGGCGATGGCACCGGGAATGCGTGTCCCTGCGGGAACACGGGCATTCCGGGCAGTGGAGCCGGGTGCGCGAACTCCACGGGCGCAGGCGGCGTTCTCGTCGCAACGGGCGTCGCGCGCATCTCCGCCGACACCGTTCTCCTGTCCGCGAGCGGCATGCCCGCGAGCACGACCACGCTCTTCTTCCAGGGCACGATGAGCCTCAACTCCGACCTCGGAGCCTCTTTCGGCGACGGATTGCGTTGCGCGGGCGGAACGATCCGGCGCCTCGGAACGCGAGCGACGCAAGGCGGCATGGCGACCTTTCCGCTCGCCGGAGGACCGGGCATCGCGACGATCGGCGGGGTGACGCCGGGCGCGCGCGTGTACCAATCTTGGTATCGCAACGCGCTCGCTTTCTGCACGCCGTCCACGTTCAACCTGACGAGCGGGGTGCGCATCGTCTGGGGAGTCTGATTCCGGGCGTCCGGCGCAGGCGGAGCGCCGACGCACCTCACGGCCCCGGGAACCTCAGACCGAGCGCCGCATCATCTTCTGGATCTCGTGCAAGTGCGCTTGCTCCGCGGCGATCATGTCGCGCGCGTACTCCTCGAGCATCACGTTCCGATCCTCCACCAGTCCGAGCAGCTCGTGGTACGCGGCGAGACCTTCGCCTTCGTGCTCCAAGCTCTCGGCGAGGATCTCGTCCACGCCGTGCTTGTGGGTCTCGAGCAAGTCCCCGATCTGCAGGCTCGGGTGACCGCCCAGGTTCGTCACGTGCTCGCCGGCGAGCGACGCATGCGCCATCGATTCGGTCGATTGGTCGCGCAACCACCCCACGATCGGGATTCTGTGGTGCCCGAAGATCATGAACGAGTAGTGCATGTAGCGGACGACGCCCGCGAGCTCGAGCTCGAGGATCTTGTTGAGGACGCGGATCGCCTCTTTCGTGTCGAGGTCCGATGTCCCGTTCAGCGCATCGATGCGCTTCTTGTCCTTGTTCTTGCCCATGGGGATCGGTGCTGGTCAGGCCTTCTTGGTCGTCGACTTCTTCGCCACCGACTTCATCGGAGACGTCGGCTTCATCGGAGACGTCGGCTTCGCCGCAGGCAGCTTCGGAGCAGCAGCGGGCTTCGCGACGACCGATTTCGGCGCCGCGAGCTGCGTGGCCGCGGGCTTCTTCGCGGTCGACGCGCGAGGCGGAACGATCGTAGCCGAGGACTTCGCCGCCGTCGTGGCCTTAGCGGCCTTCGGAGCGGCCGTACGACTCGCGGGCTTCACGGACGCATCACCGCCTCCGGTGATGGCCGCGAGCACTGCATCCACGTGCCCCTCGACCTTCACGGGCGACCAGATGCGCTCGACCTTTCCGTCGGCGTCGATCAAGAACGTCGAGCGAATCACGCCGGTCACGGGCTTGCCGGACAGCGTCTTCTCGCCGAACGCGCCATAGGCTTTCGCGACCGTGTTCTCGGCGTCGGACAGCAGCTCGAATGTGAGCCCGTACTTGGCCCGGAACTTCTCGTGGCTCGCGATGGAGTCCTTCGAGACGCCGAAGATCAGGACCTTCGAAGTGTTCAGCCGAGCGAGGTTGTCGCGGAAATCGCAAGCTTCGGTGGTGCAGCCCGGCGTGTCGTCCTTGGGATAGAAGTAGAGGACGAAACGCTTCCCGCGCAGGTCCTTCGTGGACACCGTGCGACCGGACGTCGAAGGCATGGAGAAAGCGGGCGCGGGACTCTTCGGGCTCAACATGGGCAGGTTCTCGTCGTGATCGGTGCGGGCGGGAGGACTCAGCGTACATCCGCGCGCCCGCCGCCGGTCGATCGAAAGGGCGCCTAAAACGCCGGGTCTCACAATCGAGTCCGCTTGTCGATCAGATCCGCGACGAGCCCGACGGCGAGCACGTGCATCATCGCCATCGCGAGCAACGTGGTCTTGTCCGACAAGTTGGCCGGCGTGATGACGAAGACGTCGTAGTAGAGCGACGCGAGGAGCAGGAGCATCACGAGCCCTGCGACCGGGTAGATCACTTTGAGCGGATTGAAGTACAGCACCGTCCTCACGATGAGCTGGGTGAAGCCCAGCGTGTCGCGGATCGGTCGGATCTTCGAACGGCCCGATCGCTTCGCGTAGTCGATCGGCACGTAATCGACGCGGTGGTCGTTCGTCAGCGACGCCAACGTGATGGTCGTCGTGAAGCTGAAACCATCGGGCAGGATCGGCCGGTAGCGCACGACGAGCTCGCGCCGGATCGCGCGCAGCCCCGAATTCAGATCCGGGATCTTGGTGCCCGCGAGATAGCTCGCCAACCAGCGCAAGAACGCCTTCGCCGGCCGACGCACGAGCGGGATGTGCACGTCCGCGCCCGTGCGCGACCCGACGACCATGTCGGCGCCGTCGTCGATGCGCGCGAGGAGGTCGGCGATCTTCGCCTCCGGGTACGTGCCGTCGCCGTCGGTGATCACGACGACGTCGTGAGTCGCGCGCACGAAGCCCGTCTTCAGCGCTGCTCCGTAGCCCTTGTTGCGCGGATGGCGCACGACGGTCAACACGGGGAAGCGCGTCGCGAGTTCCGCGAGCACGCGTGCCGTCCCGTCCTTCGAACCGTCGTCGACGACGAGGATCTCGACCGGGATACCGAGTCGCAGTCCCGCGAGCCGCTCGACGACGCCCGCGATCCCCCGCTCCTCGTCGTAGGCGGGCACGACGAAGGTCACGCCGCGCGCCGTCGGTCGCGTGGCCGGGTCGGGCTCGGGGGTTCCTGCGCGCGGGGACAGAACGGTATCCCTGCCATACACAGCGCGATCGTTCAACGCACGAAGCTCGCGCGGAGCACCTTGGCGGTGAGTCCGGTGGGTCCGAGACCGGCGAGTTCGTCGGGCGTGACGAAACGCAAGGGCTCCGCCGTCGCGCCTTCGATCCAGCGCCCCGCGAACACGCGCGCGCGGATCTTGTGGCGCGTGATCGAGTGCGCGACGGCGCCCAACTCGTCCTGAATCGCGAGGCGCGAACTCCCACGCGTGTCGCGCGGCCATGCGCCGGTCGCGAGGCGCGCTTCACCCGCCGGCTCGATCGTCGGCAGCTCCCACAAGCCGGCCATGCGCCCCGTCGATGGGCGTTCCGTGACGAGAACGCGCGCTCCATCGCGGACGAGCGCGACGTGGAGCTCGACCTCGATCGTCGCGGGCCGTTTCTTCGGCACGGGCAGCTCGTCGACGCGGCCCTCGCTCGACGCGCGACAGTGCGCGCGGACCGGACAGACGAGGCAGCGCGGCGCGCGCGGCGTGCACACGAGGGCACCGAGCTCCATCAACGCTTGGTTCCAATCGCCGGGGCTCCGCCCGCCGAGACCGGCGAGCAGCTCGCCGGCGATGCGCCACGAATCACCACGAAATGCCGAGGATTCCTGCGGCATGTCCAGGAGGAACAGCCGCGCGAGCACGCGCGCGACGTTGCCGTCGACGAGCGGCTCGGCGGCATCGAAGGCGATGCTCGCGATCGCTCCGGCCGTGTACGGCCCGATCCCGGGCAGCTCGAGCAAGTCCGCGCGCGCGGAAGGAAAGTGACCGTCGTGCCGCTCGACGACCGCGCGTGCCGCGGCATGGAGCGAGCGCGCGCGCCGGTAGTAACCGAGGCCGCTCCACGCGGCGAGCACGTCCTCGACCGGCGCGGCGGCGAGGTCGGCGACGGTCGGAAAACGCGCGGTGAAACGCTCGAAGTATGGGACGACGGCCTCGACCCGAGTCTGCTGGAGCATGGTCTCGCTCAGCCAGACGCGGTACGGATCGCGCGAGCGACGCCAGGGCAGGTCGCGGCGGGTCGCGGCGAACCAAGCCAGCAACGCGTCGCGGAGCTCCGGGAGGGCTGACCCAGTTGGCTGTCCGTCGCCGGCTGACCGATTCGGTTGCGCGCGAAGTTCACGTCGGTGCTTCGGAGTGACGGCCATGCGGCCATCAGGAGACCATCCTCCAGGAAAAGGACAATGAACGGGGTCAGCCTCCAAGCTGAATGTCGCGGGTTCGAACCGCGTCGCCCCGTTCGAGCGGGAGGGCGGAATCGATGACTCGAACACGAGGCTCGGCTGGATCGAGTCGACCGAGGCTGGACACACGCCTGCAGCCGAGATGCAGCGCAAGCATTTCGGGATCGTCGTCGAGGAGCCCGCGTCGCGGAGCGGGCCGCAAGTCGGGCAGGGGTGCTCCAGGATCGGCCGCGAACGGACGGGCTCAGGGGTCCGGTCTCTCGGTCGCCCCCGCCCACCCCGTGAAACGATCGAGACAAGCCTAGCCGGCCTCCGATCCTGTCAGAAACTGCCAGTTTCTGACAGACGCGCTAGGATTCGGATAGTGAGCGACAAGCAAGAACTGACCAGCATGACGGTATCGCTGCCGTCGACGCAGAAGGACTACGTCCGCAAGCAGGCCTCGGCCACGGGCTGCAGCACCCCGAGCGAGTACATCCGCCGCCTGATCCATGCCGACCAGAAGGCACATGAGCAGCAGGACCTGGAGCTCGAGATCCTGAAGGGTCTCGCCTCACCGGCGCGCGAGATGACCGGCAAGGAGTGGTCAAAGCTGCGGCAGACTTTGCGTAGTAAGCTCGCGAAGCAGAGGAAGGCTCGATGAAGGGTTTTGCGTGAGCGGGGGGTGATCTGGCGGGCCATCGCCGAAGCGGACCTCACGGAGGCATTTCTGTACATCGGTGCCGACTCTCCCGAAGCTGCCGAGCGGCTTCTCGACGCGGTCGGCGATGCCGTGCCCCTACTCCTGGAGAATCCGCAGGCGGGCAGTCCGAGGGAGCTCTGATCCCCACGTGCCCAAGACGTTTCGGCTTGGTCGCCGCAGGGATTCCCGAACCACGTGATCGGCTACGAAATCCGTCGCGACGACATCGAGGTCGTCGACGGCCTGCACGGAGCACGCGACCTGCCTCGGAACCGGGACGGCGATTCGTCAGCGACTCGAGACGTCCCGCGTGCGAAGTTCTCTCCGCCCGCGCACATCGACCACCTCGTTCTTGCCGCTCGGCAGCAGCACCGCTAGCGTCGCCGGCGCGCCTCGACTTCGACACTCGATCCCGTCACGCGAGGCCCACCCCACGACATGTCGGTGCTCCCCCGCCTCCTCCTCGGTCTCGTGTGCGGCTGGATCCTCGCCCGTCTTCGCCTCGTCCCCGGCGACGCGTGGCTCGACGGAGCCGTCGTCGATGCGCAGAGCGCGCACATCGTCCGTGGCGCCGCGCTGGTCTTCGTCGGACTGGCGCTGCGCAAGAACGGACGGGACGTGGGTGTCGCATTCTTGGTCGGGCTCGCAGCGGCCGTTCTCGGCCACGGGCTCCTCCTCGGAGGTCCGTTCGGGAAGCCGGCTTTCGACCTCCTCGGCGCCGCGGTCGTGCTCGGACTGCTCACGTGGAAGATCACGCGGGACGAGGGCCGAATCGAGCCCGAGATTTTGAAAGCGCACATCGGCGAGCGCATCGGTCTCTTCGTCGCCGGCGGAGGTGCTGCGATCGTGCTCGAGGTCGTCGCGCGCCACGTGCGTCTCTTCGGCGGCGGTCTGGCGCAGGACGACTCGGTGTTCGCGGGCGTCTTCGCGCTCCTCGTCGCGCTGGGCGGCGTGTGCTTCGGTTGGATCGCGAACCTGAAACCGCTCGAGCGTTGGGCGTTCCCGTGGCTCGTCGCTGCAGCAGCAGCGACGACGTACTGGAGCCTCGCGACGCTCGCGGGCATCGCGCAGACCCGCGAATTCGGCCTGTTCCTCGCGCGCTACGGCCTCGACACGTCGTGGCACGGGACGTTGGCGGTCGACGCACTCGTGGCGGGCGCCGTTTTCGTCGTGCCCGCGTTCCTGCTCGGCCTTGCACTGCGCGGAGCGCGCGGCGCGGGGAACATCGCGAGCCTGCTCATCGGAGCCGGAGTCGGCCTCGCGCTGCTGCCGCTCTTCCTGCGCCACGATGCGGACGCCTCGACCGCACAGAACGAGCTATTTTCGGCCCAATTCCTGCCCTTCGGGCTCCTCGTCGTCGTCCTCGGTGCGGGGCTCGCGCTCCTCTCGGTCCCGGGCCGGAGCTCGCGCGCGCGCTGGATCGCATTCGCGAGCGTGGTCCCGCTGGCGCTGCCCGTCTTGCTCGCCGACGCGAAGCCGCTCTTCGTCCTCTCGCCCTGGGAACGCCGACCCTCGATGCCGTTCCTCGCGTTCGAGACTCCCGAGGGACTCGCCACCGTCGAACCCGGCGAGGGCGCGTTGCGACTGGCCACTTTGGATCGGCGTCAGCTCTCGCCCGGCCTCGAGGGCGTGCGCGCCGACACGCAGACCATTCAGACGTCGTTCGTCGCGCTCCCGCAGGACGTCCGTCGGACGCGAGCCGTGCGCGTGCTCCTCGTCGGTCAACTCACGCAAGCGCGCGCCTCCGTTCTCGCGGCCGAGGGCGCCGCGAGCATCGACCGCACCGGCGCCTGGCATACGGCGATGCCGCGACTCGAAAGCGCGCTGCTCGAGGATTTCACGATGCTTCCAGGCGAAATCGTGGCCCCAGACGTCGCGGCCGACCGCCTCGCTGCGGGGAAGTACGACCTGTGCATCGTCCTGCCCGTGGCCGGTGATCCCCCGCGCTGGCGCTCGATTCCGCCGTCGCCGGGTCGCACCGTGGTCGTGCGCTGGTCGTCGGTCGAGGAACCGCTCCTCGGCGGACTGCCCGGATCGCGTTTCGCCGGCGAGGACGAGCGCGTATCGCTCTACGCGATCGCCGGCAGCGGCCTCGACCAGTTGCGCCTGGGCGTCCTCGACGGCGCACCGCGACCCACACCGGGTGCCGAGGGACGCCTCGAGCTCGTACGGCTCGAGAACGAGCCGTCGCGACCGATCCCTCTGACGCGCCTCGGCGAACGCAAGATCTGGCGTTCCGCCTCCACCTCGCTCGCGACGGCCGAGGCGCTCGCGCGCGATGACGACCGCCCGCTCATCCGCGGCAGCGTGAGTTTCGCGCGTCTCCAGATCCCGAGCTCCCCGTTCGAGACCGAGAGCCAGCAAGTCGAGATCGATGCGGGCACGCTGGATCTCCTGCGCGACGAAGCCCTGGCCGGTCCGCCGTCGGCGTACACGCGCGAAGCGTGGAATTGGCTCGCCCGGGTCCTCGCCGGCAAACGCGAGGTCGCCTGGATCGAGTCCCACGTCGCTCCGATCGCAGCGCGTTGGGCGCCTTGGCCGGAACTCGAGATCGCACTGTCCCGCGCCGATCTCGAAGCCCTCGACCCGCAAGCGGCGGTCGGACGGCTGGCGCCCCTCGGAGCATCGAACACAGCCACTTTCGAGCTGTTGGCCCTCCTGGGCGATGCGCACGAGCAGACCGGGGATGGCACGGCCGCGATGCAAGTTTGGCGGCGTGCGCTCGAGCTCCGACCCGAGGATCGCTGGATTCGCCGACGTCTGGCGATGGCGCAGGTCCGTGCGGGAGAAGCCGCAGGTCGATCCGCGGTGGAGGCTCTGCTCGCGGAGGAGCCCGAGGACGTGGAGCTGCGCGCCTTCTTGGGCCCTGCGCCCTGGCCGACTGCCCAAAGGGGCGCGGCTCAGGATCCCGGGTCCCACTGAGTACATGACGGGTTATGCTTGACCTTCGAGCGCGGGAGGGTCCCCGCGCCTGAAGTCGGTCTTTCTTTCCACGTTTGGGGTCGGAGCGTCAGGAACTCCCGCGGGTTCCGGTCCGTCCCACGTTCCGTGCGGTCCGCACTTCGTGGGGCTCCGCATCCCGAGCAGGGTCGGTTCGCGTAGGGATGCATCCCTGCGCGGCCACGGGTCCAGACCGGCAAGAAGCAGCCACTAGCACAGTCCGCGAACCTCTCTCGAAGGAACGTTCCTCGATGATCCAGAAGTCCTTGACCGCCCTGCTCCTGGGCGGCGCCGCCCTCGCAGGCGCAGCCGTGCTCGGCACGGCACAGATCGAGCGCCTCGATCTCACCCAGATGGTGCAGCGCTCGGACGATGCGCTCATCGGCAAGATCACGGCCCGCAACGTGATCCGCATCGACCACGAGGTCGATGGACCGGAGCTCTACTACACCTCGATCACGATCGAAGGCCGCTCGCTCTCGACGAACGAGCCGCGCACGGTCGACGTCTGGTTCGGCGGCGGCTTCATCAACGCGACGGAAGGCGTCTTCAACTCGGAAGCGCCGTCGATGGACGACCAAAAGGTCGGGAACCAAGTCGTGGCCTTCTACAAGTTCGAAGAGAACATGGGCGGCGACCTCTCCGGGAACGCGCTCATGACGTGGCACGGTGGGATCTACCGCACCTTCGAGTCGCGCGGTGCGACCGTCGTGCAGGGTCGCGGCAACGGGTACGCGATCCCGTCGAACCTGCGCCTCACGGACCTCGACGCGCAGGTCAAGACGCTCGCGCAAACGAAGGGCAAGTGAGGAACCACTCGATGAAAACCCAGCAGATTCTCGGTTCCCTCGCGGCGCTCGGCATCGCCGGCGCCTTGCTCCTCCCCACGCGCACGGAAGCGTTCACCGTGATCGGCGGCAGCCTCGGCTTGACGCAGCGCGACTTCCGCGTCTTCAACAACTTCACCGATCCGACGGCCAACAACAACCTGGTCGCGGATGCCAACTTCCCCGGGTACCTCGGGGTCGGCATGGCGATGTGGAAGGCCAACCTCGATTGGTCCAGCCGCCTCCACGGGAACGGCAACGGCGACCCGCACCAAGTCGGCGGACTGGGCTCGGGCGGCGCGAACTTCGACCCGTCCTGGCAGGGCTACGCGTCGGGCGTGGGCGGCACGAACGACAACATCATCTCGGAGCTCGCGGGCTCGTCGGGCAGCACGCTCGCGTTCTGCGAAACGCCGATCAACGACGGTTGGCGCATCCGCGTCTACGCTGACGCAGCGATCTGGAGCGACGGTCCCACGACTCCGAACAACCAGTTCGACTTGCAGGGCGTGATCTGCCACGAGCTCGGCCACGCGCTGGGCCTCGGGCACACCGGCAGTGTCGGCGCGACCATGGAAGCGTCCGTCGCGAACCCGGCGGTCACATCGCGCTCGATCCAAGCGGACGACATCGCGGGTGTCCAGTCGATCTACGGCGTGGCGCCGGCTTCGAAGCCGATCATCTCGGGCGTCGTGGTGGCGGGCACTTCCCTCACGATCAATGGGTCGAACTTCAGCGGCACCGGCAACGAGGTCTGGTTCACCCAGGCCGGCGTCGGTGGGACCGGCGACCCGGTCAAGGTCACGGGCGTCGTGTCCGTCGGGACTTCGCTCACGGTGACCGTTCCGGCGAACGCCGGGTCGGGCGATGTCCTGGTCAAGATCTCGGGCACGGGGAACGACAAGCTCTCGAACCCGTGGCCCTTCCTCGAGGACCTCGGCCCGGTCTGCTTCGCGCCGGCGAACTCGTGCTTCACCTCGCCGAACTCGGTGGACCCGGTCGGCGCGATCATGGGCTACGGCGGCACGCAGTCCGTGGCGGCCAACGACCTCATCCTGCTCGCGACGGGCTGCCCGCCGAACGCCGCCGGACTCTTCTACTACGGCGCGAACGAAACGTTCGCGACCTTCGGCAACGGCTTCCGCTGCATCGGCAGCCCGGTGTTCCGCCTCGGCATCATCAACGTGAACGTCTTCGGGGACGCGGCCTTCAATCTGAACCTGAACAGCGTGCCAGGCCCGATCAACGTGGGCGACACGAAGTTCTTCCAGTTCTGGTACCGCAACCCGGCCGGCGGCGGCGCGGGCTTCAACCTGAGCGATTCGCTGGCTGTGCCGTTCTGCCCGTGAGGGTGTAGCGGAACCGTGCACTGTCGATCCGCTCTGAATGCAGCGAGCCACCTCACGCAGCGGCGTGAGGTGGCTCGCTGCGTTCCGGACACTGCACCGACGGTCTGCGTCGCCCGGAGACTGACCCAGTTGGCTGTCCGTCGCTCTGCGCGGGGCCTGGACGTGAGTCAGTGCCAGGGAACCCCCGTCCAGAAGGCCGTTCCGGGCCGCCCGGAAGGGGACGGACAGCCAACTGGGTCAGGATCCAGTTCTCGGGGCGACGCCAACCGACCGTCCGCGATCCGGCACACCCGTTGCGCTCCCCGTAGCGCTGCCCCGACTCGGAAGGGTGGAATGACTCGACACACCCTTGGCTCCCCCCTTCGCTGATCCGTCCGCAGGCGCAACGTGGAGCCGCGCGCAACGCCTCGCACTCGGCGCCCTCCTCGTCCTGGCGACGGTGCTCGCCTACGGCCCCGTCTTCGGCGCCACGTTCGTCTACGACGATCACCTCGTCATCCTGCGCAACCCAGCCGTCAGTCAGTTCGACTTCGGCGCTCTCGTCTCGCGACCGCTGTGGTCCTTCTACAGCCCTGAGTCCGAGCTCGCCGTGGGCTACTGGCGCCCGGCCGCGAGCCTGCTCCTCGCCACGACCTACGCGTTTGCCGGGCCGACGCCTCTGGCGTTCCACGTCCTCGTCCTGGCACTCCACATCGCCGCGTCATGCGCGGCTTGGTGCCTCGCGCGACGCATCGCACGGAGCGACGGCATCGGGTTCGCGGTCGGACTCTTGTTCGCACTTCATCCCGTTCACGTCGAGAGCGTCGCTTGGATCAGCGCAATCGGCGATCCGGCGTTCGGCCTGTGTGTCCTCCTCGCGCTCGAACGCCATCTCGCGTGGCGCGAGGCGGGAGCGAAGGGTTCACCGTGGCTCGCCGGCGCACTGATCCTCGTTGGACTCTCCGCCAAGGAACTCGCGGCCGGCGGCATCGTGGCGATCCTCGCGCTCGATTGGGCGTTGAAATCGCGAGGCACGGAGCCTGGCGCTGCTGCGCAAACTGCGCGAGTCAGCGCGTGGCGCGCCTACACGCCGTACGCCGCGGCCTTCGCGATCTACGTCGTCGCGCGCATGGCGGTGTTCCAGAGTGCGTTCGCGGGCTTCGATCGCACGACGACGGAGTTCGGCGTCTCGGTCTCACGTCTCGTGCTCTTGCGCGCGGAGATCCTCGGCCTGGCGCTGCGTTTCTCGGTGTGGCCGACCGATTTGCGCCTGTTCCATCCGTTCGCGCCGAACGCGAGTCAGGCCGGACTCGCGCTGCCGATCGCGCTGCTCGCCGCGTGGACCGTGCTCACCGCGTGGCTCGCGACACGCGGCGAGCGCGTGCTCGTCGCGGCGTCGCTCTTGATCCTCGCGCCGATCGCGCTGCTCGTCGTCCGCGTCGGGACTCTCGGCACGTTCCCGTTCAGCGAACGCTACCTCTACGTCGCGGTGTTCGGCGTCGTCCTGTTCGCGGCGCTCGTCGTGCGGCGCTTCCTGCCCGCCGCCGTCGGCGCCGTTCTGCTCGCCGCGACCGCGATTCCAGCCGGCCTCGCGACGCGCGCGCAGGCGCGGACGTGGACCGACGACGCGACGCTGTTCGAAAACGCGGCGAAGCGCAGTCCGCGCGCGCCGTACGCGCGTTGGCTCCTCGGACGCGAGTTGCTCGAGCGGTATCGATCCAAGAACGATCTCGAAGCTCTCCGCGGCGCCGAGCGCGAGTTCCAGGAAGCCCTGGCTCTGCTCACCGCGGCACAGCGCGGAGACGGCTCGGTTTTCGGACTCTCCGATGACCACGTGCAGTCGAACGTGGGCCTGGGCTGGGTGCTCCTCTATCTCGCCGACGCGGATGGAACGCGCGATTTCGCGCCGGCCGAATCCGTCTTCCGCCTGACGACGGAACGCTACAAGGACAGCGAGGAAGCCTGGGTCGGCCTCGGTGTCGCACGCATGGAGCTCGGCGAGGCGACGTTGGCCAAGGCCGCGTTCGAGCGCGCACTGGCAGTCAACGAACGCTTCGTCGAGGCGCACCGAAACCTCGGCCGATTGCACACGCGCGGCGGGGATTGGACCGCGGCACGTTCGGCTTTCGAAACGGCGCTCCGTTGGAAGCCGGACGACGTCGGAACGATGCTGCTCCTCGGCGGCGTGATGGAGCGACTCGGTGACGACGTCGGCGCACGCACTTGGTTCGATCGCGCAGCCACGCTCGCGCCGAGCGACGCTCGCCCGCTCGTGCAGCGTGCGAATCTCGTCGCGAAGGCCGGTCGTCTCGACGAAGCGCTGGTCGAGATCGATGTCGCACTGGAACTCGACGCGACGGATGCCGAAGCGCACCTGACGCGTGGGAAGATCCTCGCTGCGATCGGCGAACCGAACGGCGCGCTGGCTTCTTTCGAGCGCGCCTGCGACCTCGCGCCGAGGTCCTACGAAGCGCACCGCAATGCCGGTGCGCTGGCGCTCACGCTGGATGACATCCCGCGTGCGATGTCGTTCCTGCTGCGCGCCTACGAGAACCGTCCGAGCACCGACTCAGGGACCGAGATCCAAGCGACGATTCGTTCGCTGCCCGTCGCCAATCCGCAAGCGTTCCTCCAACTCGCGACGACCGACGCGGACCGCAGCGATTACACGAATGCGTTGGCTTGGCTCGACGACGTGTTCGTGCTCGAACCCGAGAACGGACCGGCGCTCTTCCTCCGCGGCGCGATGCTGCGCAAGCTCGGTGACACGGCCGGCGCCCGCGCGGCATGGGAAAGAGCACTGCCGAAGATGCCCGACAGCTTCCCACTGCTCGAGTCGCTGGGAACGTTGCTGTACGAGAGCGGCGAGCGAAAGGAGGCTCTGCAACACCTCGAAAAGGCGCTGAAAACGCTCGAAAAGGCAGCACTTGGCTCGGCCGAGTTCGGTCAACCGCTCGACTTGCTCCGCAGTCGTGTGGAGCGCTTGCGCGCGGGTCAGTGACGATGCGCATCCTCCTCGTGCTCGCCGCGATACTCGCCGCGTTCGTTGCGGGGATCCTGTTCGCGACGAGTGGAACAGAGGTCGGCGTCACGCCCGCGACGCAGAGTGCAACCGGGATCGAAGCGGATCGTGCCAGCCCGCAGCTCGCGGAGGACCTGCGCGTACCGGCCGCACCCGCGATCACGACTTCCGAACCCGTTCCCGACCGAGTACGCAAGATCATGGTGCACACCGCGCCGTCGATCATCGCGGGAATCGTGCGCCATGCAGACGGAACGCCGACGGCACGCGCGATCGTCGGACTCTTCGCACCCGCCGTCCTGCACGACGGAGAGGACAGCGCGTTCTCCGCGGCCACGACGATGCACGCGCGCCGCCTCGAACGGTTTCGCGTCGTGCGTGTCTGGACGCGGAGCGACGACGAGGGGCGGTTCACGTTCGACGACGTGCTGGATGGCACGTGGATCGTGCGCGCCGAGGATGGACCGCTGCTCGCTGCGGCCACTCTCCCTCTCGTGCTGCGCGAGGGCATTTCGCACTCGGGCCTCGTGATCGAACTGCCGCCGGCTGCTCGACTCGAAGGTCGCGCGATGTTCCCGAAAGGCACTAGTCTCGACGATTTGTGCCTCGAAATACGCGCGAATTCACCGCGCTCGATCGCGCCTTGGATGCACACGCTGCGCGATCCCGTCGTGTGCGTGCGCGAACGCCTGGACGAAGGCGGGCACTTTCGCATCGGTCCGGTCGAGCCGGGCCTGTACACGGTCGGCCTGGTCGTGGACCGCGCGTTGGCGAAGGGCGGCCGCGTCGATCCGTTGGCGGGATCCGTCGCCCCGCTCGTCGACGTCTACCTCGGACCGGGGACGACGAAGCGCGACATCGACCTCACGAGCGGGATCCCGGGCGTGGTCGAGCTGCACCTCGATCTCGGTGGCTTCACGCCGTCGTCGACTCACGGCCAAACGCGCTGGAATCCCGGGCAACGCATCCGTGCGCGATTGCAGCCGCTGTTCGAGACGACGGGGAAGGGCCCCGGCACGATCGAAGTCGAAGCCGACCAGCCGAGCGACCTGGGCCCGCTCGTCGCGGGAACGTGGCGGATCACGCTGGATTTCCCGGCCGACAGCTTGTGGTCCTGGCCGCTCGATCCGCCGGTGCACGTACGTCCCGGCGAGCGCGTGCGCTACGAAGCGCGCATTCCCATTCGACGCGCAGAGATCGACTTCTTCGATGCCAAGAGCGGACTTCCGATCGCGGGCTTGGTCGAAATCGGCCGCGAAACGGAGGACGGTTTCACGTTCTTCGGGTACGTGGCAGGCGAGGACGGAAAGCTCTCCCTCGTCCTGCCGCCGGGCAGCTACGTGGCGAAGGGGCGCGACGAATCGCTCGAGGACTTGATCCTCGATCCGTCGAAGTACGCGCGGTTCGAATGGAGCGAGGCGGGTCCGTCCGTGACTTCGCTGCGCATGCCCCGCTGAGGTGCGCCGGCTCTCGACGGCCGTTGGATCGGCTAGCCTCCTCGAACGGGAATGAAGCTGCTTTTCGCGGAGGAAGGCACCGTGGGGCAAGCCGGTTTCTCGCCGTGAGGCGAGAATGGAGCAAACCTTTCCGCGTCGCGGCCGGTTCGATCCTGGATCCGGCCGATCCGAGCGGAGCCTCCATGCGCGTCACCGTTTTCCTCATCCTCCTCGGCTCGTCCACGAGCACGGCGTATGCGCAATGCGGCAGCACGCCCGGCACGGACATGGCCGCACCGACGCTCGTGATCGGCGATCTCTTCGGCGAGTCCGTGCGCACCGACGCGCACCGACGCGCTCCACGCGATCGCCGGCGCGCACGCACGTGACGCACTCGGGGTCGACGCGGGGTCGACGTGGATCTGGCGCTTCGACGGCAGCGACTGGGTCGATCGTCAAGAGCTCCTCGTCGGGGACGCGGACGCAACCGATGCCGGCGACAACTTCGGTCGCGCGAACGACGTCCATGGCGACTGGGCGATCAGCGGCGCCGACAACGACGACGATGGCGGCAACAATCGGGGCTCCGCGCACGCTTTCCATCTCGAGGGCGGGACTTGGGTGTGGAAGCAGCAACTGCTCGGCGCTTCGATCGCGAACCAGGATCACTTCGGCCGCGCACTCGCGATCCACGGCGACTGGGCGGCGATCGGTGCGCCGTTCGACGATGACACGGGCACGAACAACGGCTCGGCGTTCTTGTTCTGGCGCGACGCGAACGGAACCTGGATCGAGAAGCAGAAGCTGCTCCCGCACGATCATCTCGGTGTCGAGGATCGTTTCGGCAAGGCGTTCGCGATGACGGATCGTCGGGTGATCGTGGGCGCGTCACTCGAGTCGTTCACGATCCAAGAGGGCGGAGCGGCGTACGTGTGGCAGGACGACGGTGACCCGGCGACTCCCTGGACGCTCGATGAGCGGCTCGAGCTCAGTGACGGGCTCGCGCCGGCGTCGTTCGAGCGTTTCGGCGTCTCGGTGGCGATGGACGGCGCGCCGGGCGCCGAAATCGCAGTCGTGGGCTCGCTCGACTACGATGCCGATCCAACGGACGCGTCCGCCGGAACGGGGGCTGCGTACGTGTTCCGGCGCTCGGCGAGCGGCTGGAAATGCGAAGGGCGCCTCATCGGCGCGGACAGCGCGGCCGGCGATGCCTTCGGATGGACCGTCGCCGTCTCGAACGAGATCGTGGCGGTCGGCGCGCTATTCCACGACGGGCCGGGAATTACGAACGCGGGCGCGGTCTACGTGTTCCGCAGAGTCGGCGCGGTATGGACAGAGACGCAGCAACTCCTCGCACCGCTCCCGATCGATGCGCAAGAGGATCTCGGTCACTCGATCGCGCTCTCGGGAGAGCGCGCGTTGTTCGGCGCGCACGGATGGAACGACGATCGGGGGCGCGTCGTGACGTACACGATCCGCGACGAATGCGTGCTCGCGACGTGCGTCGCGGACGGCAGCGGCAGCGCGTGTCCGTGCGCGAACGACGTGGCCATCGGCACGGTATCCGGCTGCCGCAATTCGCTCGGACTGGGTGGGAAGCTGACGTCGAGCGGCACGGCATCCATCGCCGCGGATTCCTTCGTCCTGACGGGCGCGCAGATGCCCGACAGCACGGCCCTGTTCATCCAGGGCAGCGTGCTCGCGAATGCGGTGTTCGGCGACGGCTTGCGCTGCGCGGGTGGAACTGTCGTCCGGCTCGGTCAGAAGACGAACTTCGCGGGCACGTCGAGTTATCCCGTGGCCAGCGATCTCGGCGTGGCGGTGAAGGGCGCATGCTCCGCCGGCGACGCGCGCATCTATCAGACTCGGTATCGAAACGCCGCGGCGTACTGCACGGTCGGCACGTTCAACCTCACGAATGCTCTGCGTGTCGTGTGGAGCGGCTGAGCTGAACGCCCGTGAAGAAATCGAGTCTACGGGCTCTCAGATTCATGTGGCGGCGCTGCGCGTCGCGAGAGCGTGTGATTTCTTCACACGCTCTGAGAGCGCGTAGACTCCCGGTCGCCTCTGGTTCTACGTGCTCGACCTGCGACCCAACTGCGATGCTGCGACCGCGATCTCGCTCCGGACGAGTCGGGCGCATGGATTTGCTCGTTCGAATGCACGTACTGCGCGAACTGCGCACTCGACGTGCTGCGCACGGTATGCCCGAACTGTGGCGGCGAGCTCGTCCCACGGCTGCGCAGGCCGAACGGCAAGTTGGAACGCTACCCGGGCTCGAGCACGCGCGTGGTTCGAGACGGAGGATGCACGGAGGCACGCAAGTCCGACACGGGGCGCGCAGTCTCCGGCGAATGAACGGCCACGGTGGGTGCGCTAGAGCCCCGCGACGATGCGCGGCGCGAGTGCCTGCGCCTCGAGCAGGCACGTTTCGAACGCCGGCAGCGCCCAGTTGTCCTGATTGACGAAGAACACGACGTCGCGATACGGCCGCCGCAGTGCCGCCGGCACGCCGTCCACCAGGAACCGCGTTCGCGCGATGGGCATCGAGTGCCCCCAACGCGTCATGCGCACCGCTTTCACTTGCTCACGTGTCAAGCCGAGCATGGTCAGCGCACGTCGGAGATGGGGCGCGACGCGGCGGGCGTTCTCGGCGAACGAAGTCGGGGCGAGCAGCGGGAACACCGCCGTGCTGATCGGCAACGGCCAATAGAACGTGAGCACGCTGCGCGGTTGCCCGGATCCCTGCACGTAATGCCCAGCCACGAGATCGATGGGACGGGGATCGTGCTCGATCTGAGATTCTGTCAGCGGGAACTCGCCTTCGCCCAGCAGGAAGAGGTCGTAGAAGTCGAGCGCCACCGGCGCTTCGAGCAGCACGTTCACGACGAGGTACGGATGCGTGAATACCTGCTGCATCGCGTCGTGTTTCGGAGTGTCGTTGGCTTGCAAGTCCTTGATCACGTGCTTGGCGACGTGCTTCGAGCAGCACAGCACGGCTCGACGCGCGCGCAGCGTGCGCAACCCGCCCGTCGCGTCGCGGTACGTCACGCGCGCGCGACCATCCGACTCGACGTCCACCTGCACGACGCTCGTGCTAGGTCTCAACCGATCGAGTTTGTTTGCTGCGGAATACTGCTGCACGAGCTTCTGCCAGAGCACGTCCGTGACCCACGCATTCCCACCCGGACAGACCCAACGCCCGTATTCCTCGGCCGCGAGGAAGTTCCATCCCGCTGCGGCCGAGATCGTTTCCCAACCCGCGTCGAATGACGAGTAGCAGTAGCCCTGGATCCCGGCCGCGAGCAGACGCGGGACGGGCCCGCCCAGTTGCGCTTCGATGTCTTCCTTCAACGAGCGTTCGTCCAGCGCGAGGATCCACGCATTGTCGCGGCCTTCCACGAGCGGGATGGATGGATAGTTTTTCGCGTAGTGCTGAACGAGGCGCGCATAGCGCTCGAATGCGAACTGTTCCTCGGGACTCAATCCGGCGCCGGTCCAGAAGTCATCGTGCACGACCCCGGCGATCTCGACGGGATCGTCGCCGCCCGGACTCAGGCGTTGAACGGCGTCGAGCCCGAGTTCCTGGTAGAGACGTTCGAGGTACGAGCCTTTGTCGGGCGTGATGAAGTACGCGCCACCCATCGAGTAACGCGTGCCCTGCCACTCCTCGCCCATCGACACGCCGCCGAAGCGATCCTGCAATTCGAAGACGACGGGCGCGCGATCGCGCAACAGATACGCGAGACCGAGGCCGGACAATCCTCCGCCGATGATCGCGATGTCGACGTCTTCATCCGAGGCCGGGGCTTTTCCCCCAGGGAAACCTGTGTGAGGGTGATGGAACGGGATCTCGGAGTGATGCCACTTGTCGCCGAGCCAACCAGGCGAGAAGGGGAAGCCCGAAACTTCGGTGACCGCGGGCGTGTCCGCGATCGCCACGCTCGGCCTCGATCTCGCGAGTGCCCCGATCCGGGGCAGGGGATCGAATGTGGGCGGCAGACCGGGCGCCGTGAAACGTCGCGCGAAAGCCGCGTGCGCAGGGCGTTTCGACAGTCCGAGGAGGAACGCAGCGAGACCGGCATTGCGGAGGAGTTCGCGGCGTGTGGTCATGGCGGTGGCACCGACTTCGGTGTGGTCGACAATCGTACGGTCCACTCCGCGATCGTGGCCGTTCTGCTCGACGGGAGCACCCGGAGGTGCCCTTGACCCCTGCCGCGGCCGGAGAGGCGACGCGACGCGCTGAACCGCCGATCAGTGCGCGTGCGCCAACGTGATCGCGCTCGTCGAGAACACCGGTCCTTCGACGCAGCACTTCGCGTTCGGCCACGCGCCCATAGGGCCTTCAGGCACCGTCGTCACGGGGCAGCCGTTGCAGATGCCGACACCACAACCCATCACGCTCTCGAGGCTGAGCCAGCAGTCGAGGCCGCGATCGCGCGCGAGATGTTCGGTCGCCTCGAGCATGCGCTCCGGACCGCACGCGAGAATGCGCACGTCACGCGGTATCGAGCCAGAGCTCCACAGACTGTCGAGCAACTCGAGCACATTGCCGCGAAACCCGAGCGAGCCGTCGTCCGTGCACGCTTCGACGCGCGCTCCCAAGCTGCGAAACGCCTCGATGTCGTAGAGCATCCCGCGACGCGACGCGCCGTAGAGGAGGAGGAGTTGGTCGCGACGGGCTGCCATGCGACCGTCCATGCCGCGCAGCGCTTGCTCGATCCCCATGTAGAACGGCGCGGATCCGATGCCGCCCGCGAGCATCACCCACGGCGGTCCGTCGCCGTCGAGCGCGGGCCAACCGTTCCCGAGCGGACCGATGAGACGCAGTGCCGTTCCGGGTGTGCACGCGGCCAGCGCACTCGTGCCGGGCCCCATCACTTTGAGCAGGAATTCCAGCTCGTTCCCGTCCTGTCGGTAGATCGAGAACGGCCGCGGAATCGCCGGCGAGAGCTTGTCCTCGCGGCGCAGCATGAAGAACCGCGCGGCTCGAATCGGCGGGAGTTCGACGTCGGGCCGGATCCGCAAGATCACGCCGTCATCGCCGCAGCGCGTCACGGACACGGCCTCCGCGGTCAGGGATCTTGCGTCGGGCGGCGGGGCGGGCATGGAGGCCGACAGGATAGCTTCCCGGCCATGCAGCGGCACCGGGCGTGGAGCGTGATACGGAGTTGGCTGCGGACGGTGCCCTGTAGGGCCGCTCTGCCCTCGCTCGCCCTCGCCTCGATCGAGCGGACTGAGATCGGTCCAGGACGCATGGGGCCCGTCCGATCCCACGCCGAGTGACTTCCTCGATGAATGGTGCACAGCCCCGATCTGCACCGGGGCTGTGCGCCTCGTGAGAATTCGACATGGGTCGGGGTCGAAGCTCCCCTTCCCGGATCGAAGACTCCCTTTCCGTGTGTTTCAGCTACCGCTGGTCGGCGGCATCTCCGAGAGCTTCGCCTGGTGGGCTCGCAGAGTCGGCAGCCACTTCGCTGCGAAGGCTTTCAGCCCCGCGTCTTCGCAATCGCTGGCGGCGCGATCGAACAGTGCGATCGCATCGTTGTGCTCCGAGACCAACAGGTCGCGGTACTGACGATCGAACTCGACGCCCTGCTTGCTGCGCAACGTCGTGAGGCGTGACTGATGTTCAGGGTCCAATTCCTTCGTGGAAGCTGGGCCCATACCGCGCACGATCTCGTCGAGCTCGCGGTTCGCGTCGCCGTGATCGACAACGAGCATCTGAGCGAACTCGCGCACGAACGGGGTGGTGGCCTGTACGACGGCCAGTTCGGAGGCTACGACCGCGAACAGACCGATGTTCGGTGCTTTCATCACGAATTCTTGATCCATCGCTCCGAGCGGCAGCGCAGGACTCTTCGGAAGCGCAGCGTCCTTCGGCTTCACGATCTTCGCATCCGCCGTGAGGTCTTTCGGAGCAGTAGTCCCAGCAGTGGCCCCGTCGATCGCGCCCGGAGCCGGCAGACCCGGCTGCGTGAGCGCATCGCTGAGTCCAGCTTGGCCACTTCGGTCCGAGTCCTCGAACGTCGTGTCCATGCCCACCTGGTCCGTGCCCGGCTGGTCCGTGGCGCGCTTGTCTGTGTCACGCTTGTCCGTGTCACGCATCTGGCTCGACAACTCGGGCTGCTTCACCGGTGTGCGTCCTGCGTTCGGATCCGTCAGGGGGATGACAGGGGCGGGGGCCGGCGTGTTCGCCGAAGGCGTGGTCGGCCGCGTCGCGCTCTGTGCGGCCTGCGACGCGTTGTCCTTGCCGCATGCGCCCAATGCGCCGGCGATCACGAGGATCAAGGTCGAGTGCTTCATGACGACTCCAGGGGCTTGGCCCCAGCTGAAAGCATGGATCGGCGTGTTGACCGCGGATCGGGAGAACTCGTCGCCGCGAGGGACGATTCGAGCGGCGGTGGGCGATCGCTCATCCGCTCGCCTTCACAAGCAACCGCGATGCCACGCCTACCTCGACACCGCCCGCGGTCGCGGCAGGCAGCATACGCCGTCGATCCGATGCGCTTTCTACGAAGCGCTGAGTCTCGACCGCCGCTAGCTTCGTCGACATGAGGACTTTCGAAGATGTCGTGAGCGGCGAGCGCGACGTGGTGCGCATCGACGAGGACGAGCACCACATCGCGTTCTTGAATCCAACGCCCTTGCGACCGGGCCACACGATCGTGGTGACGAAGCGCGTCGTGCCCTACCTCTTCGACCTCGCGCCCGACGAGCATGCGCGTTTGTGGGAGTTCGCGCGCCGCGTCGCGCTACGAATCCGCGAGCGCCTGCCCTGTGAACGCGTGTGTGTCGGAGTGATCGGTTGGCAAGTTCGCCACGTGCACATCCACCTCGTGCCGACGAATGCGGATGGAGAGTTCCCGCCGCTCCCCGGAACCCCGGCGGAGCGTGCAGATCTCGAAGAGGTCGCACGGCTTCTCGGATCCGAAAAGCGCCGATAGGCTCGTGCTTTCCCGATGCCGTCCATCCTGACGATCCACGACGAGACGATCGGTGGTGCGTGAGTTGATGCAAGAGCAGGTCGAAGTCCACCGGCCGGAAGTCCAGCGGCCGTTCGAAGGTGATCGCACGCTCGCGATCGTGCTGGCCAGGCGTTCCTGCTCGCGGACGACGACGCGATCACCGACCCCCACGATCTTGTCGCGGATCCGCGGTTGTGGGCATCCAGACGGTCGCTCACTTCGAATGCGAGGCGTCGGGTTGCGGGGTGGCGTCGGACGCAGGTCCGGCCCAAGATCGTCGCTCCCACCGAGACCCACACGCATGCAACGACGACCGACCACTTTGGGCCAGCTCCGCGAATCGGGCTGGCGATCCCGCACCGTGAAGCAGGAGCTGCGGGACAATCTCATCACTCGGCTGCGGACGAGGGCACCGATCTTCCCCGGCATCGTCGGGTACGACGAGACGGTGATCCCGCAGGTCGTGAACGCGATCCTCGCGGGTCACGACTTCATCCTGCTCGGCCTGCGCGGCCAGGCGAAGACGCGTATCCTGCGCGGCCTCGCCGATTTGTTGGACGCGGAGATACCCGCCGTCTCGGGCAGCGAGATCCGTGACGATCCGCTGAATCCGGTCGAAGAGCGCACGCGGCGTATGCTCGCCGAGCTGGGTGACGCACTTCCGATCGAGTGGATCCCGCGCGCGGAGCGCTACCGCGAGAAGCTCGCCACTCCCGATGTCACGATCGCCGACTTGATCGGCGACGTCGATCCGATCAAGGCGGCAACGCGCAAGTTGACGCTCGCCGATCCGGAAGTCGTCCACTACGGCATCCTGCCGCGCGCGAACCGTGGCATCTTCGCGGTGAACGAGCTGCCCGACCTCGCCGCGCGCATCCAAGTCGGATTGCTGAACATCCTCGAGGAAGGTGACGTGCAGATCCGCGGTTTTCCGGTGCGGCTCGCGCTGGACGTGCAACTCGTCTTCTCGGCGAATCCCGAGGACTACACGAACCGGGGGCGAATCATCACGCCGCTGCGCGACCGGATCAGCTCGCAGATCCTGACGCACTATCCGCGGACGCTGGACGATGCGATGACGATCACTGCGCAGGAAGCGTGGATCGATCGTGGATCTGCGGTGCACGTGGACGTACCCGAATGGATGCGTCACGCGGTCGAAGAGGTCGCGTTCCGAGCGCGCGCGAGCGAGTTCGTCGACCAGAACTCGGGCGTCAGCGCGCGCATGACGATCTCCCTGCTCGAAGTCGTCGTCTCGAACGCCGAACGTCGGGCACTGCGCGGCGGTCGCACGCAGATCACGGCGCGTCCGGGAGACTTGCACGCAGCGATTCCGGCGATCACGGGCAAGCTCGAGCTGGTCTACGAGGGCGAGCGCGAAGGAACTCAGAAGGTCGCGACCGCTCTCGTCGCGCAGGCGCTGCAGGTGGTGTTCCAGAAGCGCTTCCCCGACGCGTATCGCGATGGCGAATCAGGCGGGGCCGACAGCTCGTTCAAACCGGTACTGCGCCATTTCTCGGGCGGACGCACGTTGGACCTCTCCGACGATCTCTCCGACGAAGACTTGCACGTCCGCCTCGCCGCCGTGCCAGGACTCGAGGAAGTCGCGACGAAACACCTCGGCGCGCATTCGCCGGGCGAGATCGCGGCGGGCATGGAGCTCGTCCTCGAAGGGCTCGCCGCGAGTTCACTGCTCTCACGCGAACAGACGGCGACAGGTCGCTCGTTCAAGGACATGTTCGAGGAGATGGTGAAGGGCCTGAAGAAGCCCAACGAAAAGCCCGGAGACGGTCCGCGTCGGCCGAACAAGGGCAAGTAGATGGACTGGCGCTACGCCGAGTACGACGCCTGGGCCGAGGGGTTGAAGAAGCTCCTCGAGCTCCTGTCGAAGGTCTTCGACCAGCTCGTCGTCGCGCTCGACGGCGACGTCGAACAGGCCCTCCTCGTGCTCGAGCAACTCGGCGCGCGCCAGAAGTGGTTCGACGAACGTTTCGGCATCGAGGACTTCAAGCGCTGGCTGGAGCAACGCGGCACCATCACGAAGGCGCGCGGAGGCGCGATGACGCTCACCAAGAAGGGCGAGCAGGGCCTGCGCACGACGGCCCTCGAACCGCTGTTCGCCGGGATGCGTCGCGGACTCGAAGGCGAGCACCGTGTCGCGTCGACGGGTTCGGGCGGCGAGCGCCAAGCCGAATCGCGCGCGTGGGAATTCGGCGACGAACTCGATCGTCTGGACCCCGTCGCGACGCTGAAGAGCGCAGCGCTTCGTGCCGGCATCGACGAGATCCAGATCACCGAGGGCGACCTGCGTATCCACGAGGTCGAGCACGTGAGTTCGATGGCGACCGTCCTGCTCATCGACGTCTCGCACAGCATGATCCTCTACGGTGAGGACCGCATCACGCCTGCCAAGCAAGTCGCTCTGGCGCTGTGCGAATTGATCACCACGCGTTTCCCGAAAGACTCGCTCGACGTGTGCCTCTTCGGAGACACGGCGTGGCGCGTTTCGATGGACGAGATCCCGTACCTCTCGGCGGGGCCATATCACACGAACACGCGCGACGGACTGCGCCTCGCGCGCGACATCCTCCGCAAGACGCGCCAGCAGAATCGGCAGATCGTGATGCTGACGGACGGCAAGCCGTCGGCGCTGACCGAGCCCGACGGCGAGATCTACAAGAACCCTTTCGGCCTCGACCGCCGTGTCGTGAACAAGACGCTGGAGGAAGCGGAAGCATGCCGCCGGCTCAACATTCCGATCACGACGTTCATGCTGACGAGCGACCCGCTTCTGGTGGAATTCGTCGAGGAATTCACGCGCGTGAACCACGGGCGAGCCTACTACTCGGAGCTCGACCGTCTGGGCTCGTTCGTCTTGGTCGACTACGTTCGAAATCGACGCGGTCGCGTACGCTGAGGTAGAGCTTCGTTGCGGCGCGACTCGCGGAGCGGCACGCTCTGTGGCCCCGATGGTACGCGTACGACTCGTCACGACTCCGATGTGGTCCGAGGAACACCTCGTCGCCGCACTCGCTCAAGTCGACTTCCAAACCGTCGAGGTCAACCGCTCTCCCGTCGCGCTCGAGTCATGGCGCGGAACGCCGCTCGGCGTCGAGGCGTCGCTCGTCCTGCGTCGGCGTCACCTCAGCGCGGCCAGCGACGATCTCGGCTTCGTGCGCAACGATCGCGGTTCGTTCGAGATGATCCTGTCGGAGGGGAACTTCTTCCGTTTCGACCGGCGCTGGATCGAGGACCTGGCACGACGGCACGACGAGCTCGCCGCGGCCGCGGGTCGGTCTGCACCGGCCAATTTGCCCGGTTGGGAGAAGCGCTATCTCGGAGCGACCGGCCCCGGCGGTTCGGCTCACCTCCCCACGAATCCAGGACCGCCGCACGATGCGCGCATACGTCCCGACGCGGCGCACCAAGTGCAGAGCGCATCGCGCGCTCGCGCCGAGGCCGCGACGACCCTCGACGAGCTGCGCAAGAAGCAGAAACGTGCCGACGGACCCGGCTGCATCGTGGGCCTGGTCGCCCCGCTGGCGATCTGGGGGCTGCTCGCAACCGGAGACTCGGGCTTCCAAAACCCCGGTGCCTTCTTCGGCGTGGTCCTGCCGTTGTGGCTCGCGTACGCAGTCTTTCGCGGCGTGCGCATCGCGCGGCGCACTCAGCACGCAGCCAAGGAACTGCTCGAGCGCCTGCCGTCCGGCTCGGCCGCGAAAGACACGGCGCAGGAGTACCTGCGTTCGAAGCTCAAGCCGGCTGGGGGCAAGTTCGAGGACTCCGTGGTCAAGGACCTATTGAAGGCCCTGCGCGAGCAGCAGAACTGATCCTCGTCGCGTGTTTCAGAGCCCGTGAGAATTCACGGACTTGCGCGGGGCGGAGCGGCGCGACTCGTTCTCGAGAGACGCAAGGCCTGTCAGTCGAGGCCGAAGGGCGGATAACGGTCGGTGAGACCGAAGTACCACGCGTTCATGCGCGTCTGCCAGCGCGTGCAACCGAGGAGGAAATCGAACAGACCGCGCGGCTGACTTCCGGTGAGCAGCACGGCCCAGCAACCGATCCACGCCGCGAACAGCATGACGATGCCGAGGAACCAAAAGATGATCAGGTGCGGCAAGAGCAACAAGACCTTCGGGAGGAAGAACAAGATCCCGCACACGGCGAGGAGGCGCGACGAAGTCTCGGGATACTCGGCTTCGACTCGAACGGGATAGAAGGACGTCGACATGGGGGGAAGAGCTCGGATTCAGGACGGCTGGAACGCGTACTCGGCCGCGAGCTTACCGAAGGTCGTTGGGCGGGCGAGACCGGCTCGAACGCCGCCGCGCGCGGTGTCCCGTTTTCCGCGCTGAAATGAGCCATTCGGCGCGAAGGGCGCGCGGATCGACAGCGAAGCCCTTACGATCGCTCTCCAATTGACCACCCCCGCGATTTCTCGACCTGAAGATGCCGGCTCGCCCCAAAGCGGCGCGTCGTTCAACGTGCTGCCGCTCTCACCGGCGACGCTGGAGAACCTCGTCGCTCTCGGCTACCACACGATGACGCCGATTCAGGCTGCGAGCTTGCCTCTCGCGCTCGCGGGTCACGATTTGATCGCGCAGGCGAAAACGGGTAGCGGCAAGACGGCCGCATTCGCGTTGTCGCTGCTTTCACGGCTCGACGGGCGCTATTTCGCGGTCCAAGCGCTCGTCTTGTGTCCGACGCGCGAACTCGCCGACCAAGTCGCGACCGAGATCCGACGGCTCGCGCGGGCCGAGGAGAACCTGAAGATCCTGACCTTGTGCGGCGGATCGCCCATCCGTCCGCAGCTCGCGAGCCTCGAACACGGAGCGCACGTCGTCGTCGGAACGCCGGGACGCGTGATGGATCACCTCCAGCGCGACAGCCTGCGCCTCGATGCGTTGCGCACGCTCGTCCTCGACGAAGCCGACCGCATGCTCGACATGGGCTTCTACGGCGACATCGTCACCGTCGCGGAGCAGTGCCCGGTCGAGCGGCAGACGCTGCTCTTCTCAGCGACGTATCCCGACGGCATCGTGCGTTTGAGCCGGCAATTCCTGCGTGAACCACACCAGGTCAAGCTGCTCGAGCAGCACGCCGCCACGAAGATCCGACAGCGTTTCTACGAGGTCGACGAGATGGCTCGCCTGCAGGCGGTTCCGCGTCTGCTGCGCCACTTCCGGCCGGTGCGCACGCTCGCGTTCTGCAACACGAAGGTCCAGTGCCGTGACCTCGTCGAGGTCCTGCGCGCCGACGGTTTCGTGGCGCTCGCACTGCATGGCGACCTCGATCAACGCGAGCGCGACCAAGTGCTCGTCCAGTTCGCCAACAAGAGCTGCTCGGTCTTGGTCGCGACCGACGTCGCCGCGCGCGGGCTCGACATCGACGGCCTCGAGGCGGTCGTGAACGTCGACGTCACGCGCGATCCCGAGGTCCACGTGCACCGGATCGGTCGAACCGGTCGCGTCGACGAAGAGGGTTGGGCGCTGACGCTCGTCGGTCCGCGCGACGCCGGCAATCTCCAGCGCATCGAGGACATGCAGGGCGGCGCGGCGACGGAGTTGCGGTCGCTGTCCGAGCTCGAACCCAAGGGTCACGGTCCGCTCGTGCCGCCGATGGTGACGCTGCAGATCCTCGGCGGGCGCAAAGAGAAGATTCGCCCGGGCGACGTGCTCGGCGCCTTGACGGGCGAGGCCGGTTTCGAAGCTTCGAACGTGGGCAAGATCACCGTGAACGATTCGGCGACCTACGTCGCGGTCGATCGTCGCATCGGCGAGCGCGCGCTCCAGGCCCTCATGAGCGGCAAGGTCAAGGGTCGCACGGTGCGCGTACGCATGCTGCGCGCCGACGAAGACTGAATCAGAACGCCCGACGCCATCCTCGCGCTCTTGTCCAAGGTCACGCCCACGCCGATCGATTGGTACGACGTGCCGCGGCTCTACGACGTCGTGTTCGACGTCGGGACCGCGCAAGAGACGGATTTCCTCGAGGCTGCTGCACTGCGGTACGGACGCTCGAATGGCCGGCGCGTGCTCGAGCCCGCGTGCGGCAGCGGCCGACTGGTGGCCGAGTTCGCGCGCCGAGGATGGAACGTCCGCGGGTTCGACCGCAACGAGAACATGCTCGCGTACGCACGCCAGCGACTCGCGCGAGCTGGACTGTCCGCGGACCTCGTCGCAGGTGAGATGGCGGACTTCACGGTCCCCCACTCCGTCGATCTCGCGCACTGCCTCGTCTCGACGTTCAAGTACTTGCTCGACGAGGACAGCGCGCGCTCGCACCTCACGGCGATCGCGCGAGCACTCGCGCCGGGCGGCATCTACGTCTTGGGACTGCACCTCACCTCGTACGACCGCTTGTTGGACGAGCGCGAGCGCTGGGTGGAAACGCGTGACGGGATCACGGTGACTTCCGACATGCGCGTCGGCCGGCCGAATCGGAGGACGCGCCTCGAGCCCGTCGTCACGCGCATCACGGAGGTCGAGGGAACGACGACGCGCGAGTACGAAGCGGCCTGGAATTTTCGCACGTATGGTGCGGGTCAGCTGCGCACTTTGATCGAGGCCAGCCCGCTGCTCGAGCTCGTCGGCTTGCACGACTTCGACTACCACCTCGGCCGCAAGAGCATTTGGACCGATGGTCGACTCGACAAGGTGCTCGTTTTGCGCCGGAATTGACCGCTTGCGGCCTGATCGCGGAACGTGCGCCCCCACCCCCGGGGATCTTTGGCGGGGCGCGCGTCGTGGTGCTTGCTCTCGCGTCCGACGAAGCCTCGGAAGCCTGCAACCCCAATGAAGACGACGAAGACCGCATCGACCTGGATCCCGCATTCGGTCCGCCAAGCCTCGGACTCCGGTTCATTCAGGGAGCAGGACCCGAGAGCGTCCAGGCCGCCCACGCGTCCAGATCGTGGACCGCGGAACCGTTCTCGTCGACACGGGAGCGCAGGATGCACTTCGCACGCCACAACGCTCGAGCCGGTGCGAGTCCTTGCTTCCACAGGCCTGCGTAGAACTCGCTCATCAGCTCGGAGGTCGCCGCGTCGGGAACGGGCCACAGCGAGCACAACACTTGACGCGCTCCCGCGATGCGTGCCGCGCGCTGCAATCCGTCGGCCGCGCGACCCGTTCGGTGCGTACCCAACGCGCTCTCGCACGCCGAGAACACGGCCAGCGAACAGCGCGAGAGATCCCAACTCGCGAGCTCCTCGCCATCGAGCGACCCCACTCGACGACCGAGGGAGTCGGAGTCCGCGGCAATGCCCGCGAGGGCGAGTCCAGAGAAGGAGAGCGGCGACAGTGCCAGCCGCTCGCGATCGCGCTCTTCCAATGGGGTGATCCCGTCACGGATGCGTGCGACGTCGGCGGCGAGCATCAACGCCGCTGGAGCTGTCCACCCGTGAGTCGCGATGTGCAAATGACGGGCACGCACGGCCGCGGCACGCAACATGGGCTCGCTGGCGCGCGCGCCCGTGAGCAACAGTTGACCCTCGGGAGGCCCGGGCCAGAGCTCGGCCAGTCTCTCGATTTCGATCCGCGTCGCCGGGAGCGCCGGGAACGCGGGCCGAGCACTCGTGCGCGAACTCCAAATCGCGGGGCCCGACTCCGGATCGAACTCCGCTGCTCCGTAATCGACGTCGCCCACGGCGACGAGGAGACCCTCTTCGTCCGGCTCCTGAGTCGGCTCGCACAACTCCACGAGGGTCTCGTGAACCTCGATGGCAAAGCGGTCGCCGACGACACCAACGCCATCCCCGGGACCGTCCGGCAAGCCATCCAACGGCACGAACGCGAGCATGCCGTCGAGGGTCATGTGCAATTGCCCCACCCCCTCGAGAGCGGTGGCCAGAGGATCGAGCACGAGTTCTCGAACGAGGATTCCCGCAGAGCGCGGCGAGAGCCCCGGGTCCGCCGTCGCACCGGCGAGTCCGCGACTCGACGCTCCACCTACGATGGTCGCACGCCACGCTTCGATCGCTTTTTCGATTCTGCCCCAGGGACCGAGGTGAATGCGAACCGGAGGTCCTTCCGCGCGCAAAACGAAGGCCATGAGTTGGAACTCACGGCCGAGACGCGCGGACTCGTTCGCATCGACTCGATCACGAGTGGTCACGAAGGACACACAAGCACTCTGCGTCCCGAGGCGAGTCCGCACACAATCGAGGTCGAAGTGTGCGTACGAATCGCTCGTGGTCGGCGCGAACGCGAGGAGGATCTCGCGCTCGAGTCGTGCGCGTTCGCCCACGCTCGCGGCGAGTTCCTCGCTCGAGTCCGCCGCTCGGGCGAGCTGCGTGATCCGCGATCCGAGGTCCGCCAATCGCTCTGCTGCCTGGCTGGTCACGTCGGCCGTCAGTGCTCTCCGAAGCGTCGCTGCGCGGGCCAAGGGAAGCTGCCGCAACAACTGGTCGACGCGCAGGATCGCGAGGTCGAGTTCGGGCAGCGGTTTGGATCGCGTGATGCTGACCACCGCCTGCAACGAAGTGCGCAGCTCTCTCGAAAGATTGTCCGCCTCGCGCACGGACAGGTGATTCCAATGAAGTGCGACTTGATTCTCGATGTCAGCCAAGATACTGCGGAGGATCTCGGGTAATCGCGCGACCTCACCACGGCGCGCGAGGATGTCTGCGAATTGCGAGCGCGTGTGGAGCGTGTCGATCACGTCCAAGCCCTCACTGTTCGGAGCGTTCAGATCTTGCTCGAGTTGCCATAGCGCACCCTCGAGATCGCCGGCCTCGGTGCGCACGAAAGCGAGATCGCTACGGATGACGTGGATAAAGTATGCGTTTGGCGCTGGGTCCTGCAGCAGGCACACGAGGGCTTCACTGAGGAGGTCCTCGGCCTCGTCGGAGCGCCCCATCTCGATGAGAGTGGACGCCATGTTCACCTGGATTCGCGCCCGGAGCGCGCCTCCGGGATCGGACGCATCGTTCAGGGACGAGAACACTTGCTGCTGCAATTCCAAGCATCCCGCGTGATCGCCAGCGCGCCGCCTCTCCTCGGCCAAGTTCGACATGGCCATGGCCAAGGTGGGATGTCCGGGTGGAACCACTCCGGACAGTCCCGCTACGGCGAGTTCGAGCATGGATCGCGCGCCCTGTCCGTCGCCGAGTTGACCCAGCACGTTCGACAGATTGATCCGCAGTGCTTCGAGGTCCAGCGAGCCCGCCGGCAGGCGTTGCACGCGCCTCACGAGTTGCGCTTCCATCAAGTCGCGCGATTCCAGGAACTCTCCCTGCGCGGCCAGAGTCGAGCCGAGGAGGTCGGCCAACTGCATGGCTTCGAGCGAATCCGAACCCAGCGCATGCTCGACTCTCGGCAGCAGGCGCTCCGCGAGCGATCGAGCAGCCGAATACTCCCCACATTGCCGAAAGACCTCGGCCGCGCGCATCTGCGACTTGAGCAGTTGGACCGAGTCTTCGGCGAGCCGCGCCTCCAGGCTCGAGATCGCCGCATCGATGAGGCTTCGGGCGCGATCACACTCGCCGATCCGCGAGCAGAGGATGGCGAAGTTGAGACGTGCGCCCGCGACCTCGATGGATTCAGGACCCAACTCGAGTTCCGCTGCGCGCAACGACGATTCGTGCTCGTCCCGGGCGCCAGCCAGATCGCCGGAGCGAAGCAGCATTTCCGCCAGATTCGTGCGCAGCGTCGCACGCAAATGTCGGCCGGCGGGCGTATTCACCCACGCGCTCGTCAGCAGTGCTCGGAACTCGCGGATCGCCTCGTCGTGTCGACCGAGGACGGCCAGACCGGAAGCGAGGTTGGCTCGAGCTATCACCAATTCCCTCGATTCCGGCGGCAGGACCGCCGTGAGTGCCGCGAGCGACTCCCGCTTGATCTCGACGGATCCCTCGACGTCGCCGAGCTCCTGCATGACCATCGCGAGTTGCAGTCGAGCCCGATGTACGTCGCGATGATCGGGTGACAGAGTCCGCTCACGCTGCTTCGCGATGTGGGAATAGGCACGCGAGGCCGATTCCATCTCACCGTTTTCGTAGGCCGTTCCGGCGAGCGTCCACAGGCTTTCGGCGAGAAGGAGACTTCGACCTTCCTGGTCGGTATCGAGTATCTCGTCCACCGATTGCGCGAGCTGCACGGCGCGAGCCTCGGTATCAGCTACCGCCTGGCCCCTGACGCCGCTCGACAGTTCGTCCTTCAGTTGCTCGTGGAGCGATCGCGCGGCGTCGCTCTCGTAAGTCGATGTGATCTGGATTTCGCAGCGACCCGCACGGCCTCGCGCTCGAATCAGAACGGGCTCGTTCAGGGCCAATTCGCACTGCACCAACGCGGTCGTGCCGTCACCTCCATTGTCGTCGGTGAGCGCGGCACGCCCGTTGATCTCCACGATCAGACTGGGGTCGATGTCGGACGATCGACACCAGATCCAGGCCGTGCAGGACCTGGGCGCACGCCAAGTGAAAGCCTTTTCCGCCAGTGCTGACTCGCCTGCGCCTGAGATCTCCAGAGTGAAAACGACGCGTTCCTCGGCTTGAATCGGCGTTGGATCCAGGACGGGTGGTCCTGCGAGCACGGAGACCAGGCCGAACGAGAACAGACTGGCAAGCGACATATCGGGAGCCTCGCGCGGGGAAGTGGAAGAGCTCCTAGGATAGCGAGGTCGTCGCGTGGATCGCCCTGGACCACTCCGGTGGCTGATTCTGGGCACGATCGAACTCGGCGCCACGCCTCTTGCTGTTCGAGCATCTTCTTCCCGCCGCTCCCATCACGAACAGGTATGCACATGCACAGTACTTCGTCTCGCATCCTTCCCGCAGTACTCCTGGCTACTCTGATCGCGAGCGCCGCCGACGCGTAGTCCTGTCCGCCCGAATGGTCCGATCGCTTCACGAGCATGGACCTCCAGGGAAGCAGCGCGCGCGCCGCGCTCGTGTGGGACGACGACGGGGCCGGACCGAATCCCTCTGCGCTCTACATGGGAGGCTTCTTCGGCGAGGCCGGTGGTAAGTTGTTGAACGGGATCGGGCGATTCGACGGCCGCTCCTGGAGCATACTTTCGACCGGGTTCGGAGGATCGAGCGGGCAGACGTGCGCCGCGCTCGCGGTCTTCGACGACGACGGCCCGGGGCCTCGCACGACGGCGCTCTACGCGGCGGGGCAGTTCTTGCAAGCGGGCGGCGTTCCCGCCAACTGGATCGCGCGCTGGGACGGCACGAGTTGGGTAGCGCTGGGTGCGGGCCTCGACGCTACCGGTGCTTCCGGCTTTCCGTATGCCCAGGCTCTGTGCGTCTTCGACGAGGACGGAGCAGGTTCCAACTTGCCCGCGCTCTTCGTGGGGGGATACTTCACGAGCGCGAGCGGCGTCGCATCGCGCGTTGGGGACGCCCGATCTGCAACGTGGTCGCGTTCTGTGCGGGGGACGGTACTTCCGCCACGCCGTGCCCCTGCGCCAACTCCGGCGCGAGCGGACACGGTTGCGCGAGCTCCGTATTCGCCGCTGGCGCTCGACTCCAGGCCACGGGGAATCCGAGCCTGGGCGCGGACACACTAATTCTCTCCGGGAGCACGATGCCCAACAGTTTTGCTCTGTACTTCCAGGGGACTACGCAGGTCGCGAGCGGCAACGGCTCCCACTTCGGCGACGGGCTACGCTGCGCGGGCGGATCCGTGATCCGTCTCGGCACGAAGCTCAACGCGGCCAACTCGTCGTCGTACCCCGTCGGCGGCGACCTCCCGATCTCCGTGAGGGGCATGGTGACGGGAGTAGGCACCGTGCACACGTATCAGGTCTCGTACCGCAATGCCGCGGCGTTCTGCAATCCGGAGACCTACAACCTCTCGAACGGACTCTCGATCACGTGGTGTGTATGAGCGATCTGGAGGCTCGCGTGAGTCCGCACCTGGTCGGCGAACCGGCGCCGCGTATCGTGTCAGCATGGCGAGTACGAACGAGGGGGAGTACGTGCTGGGAACCGGTGACGACGAACTGCAGCGCTTGGGTCTGCAGCATCGGCTCTGGTCGGACGCGGCGCACGCGGCCTGGAAACGCGCGAGCGTAGGGCCCGGCCAGCGCGTCCTCGACGTCGGGGCCGGACCCGGGTACGCGGCCTTCGATTTGGCACAGATGGTCCAAAGTCACGGCCGCGTTCATGCGATCGACGAGTCGCAATCGTTCATCGAGCACGTGCGGGCGCAAGCCGCCGCGCGCGGGCTCACCCAACTCACGGCGACGGTCGGCGACGTGCAGCGCGTCGAGGAAGCCCTCGGCGGCGAGCGCGACTTCGACGCGGCTTATGCCCGTTGGGTGCTGTGTTTCGTGCCCGATCCCGCGAGCGTCGTGGCCGGCGTCGCTCGCAGCTTGCGGCCGGGTGGCCGCTTCGTGGTGCAGGACTACTTCAACTACGCGGCGATGACGTGCGCACCGCGGCGCGAGTCCTACGCCGTCGTCGTCGCCGCGACCGCGCGTTCTTGGCGCGCGCGGGGCGGCGATCCCGACGTCGTCGGTCGCCTGCCGAAGATGCTGCGCGAGCACGGATTCGTGATCGAACACCTCGACTCGCACCAACGTCTCGCTCGACCGGGCGAGAGCATGTGGCACTGGGTCGCGTCGTGGTGGCACAACTTCGTGCCGAAGCTCGTGGAGATGGGCGAGATCACAGCTGACGACGCGCGGCGCTTCTTCGAGGAATTCGACGGACCGCGCTCCGATCTCGATTTTGCCGTCCTGCCCAACGTCTACGAGATCGTGGCGCGCAAGGTCTGAAGTTCGCGGGAATCGACCGGGCCCGAGGATGAGGTCAGCGCCGATCCGGCGATGGTCGGCCATCGGATCCCACGCCGCCGCTGACGCCGCGCGAGATCGCGCGTATCCTTTCCGCCCTCAATGACGATTCTGACCCTCGATTCCGTGCAGAAACACTTCGGCGCCCAGGCCGTCCTGCGCGGCGCTTCGTTGCGCCTCGCGGCGGGCGAAAAGGTCGGCATGGTCGGGCGCAACGGCGGCGGCAAGTCGACGCTCTTGCGTCTCATCGAAGGCCTCGACCACCCCGATTGGGGCACGGTGCAGGTCGCAGCAGGCATGCGCGTCGCGCACGTCACGCAACGGCCCGATTTCCCGGTCGGCATGACCGTGCGCGGTTGGGTCGAGTCGGGGCTCGACGAATTGCACGCTGCGATGAGCGAGCTCGATGAAGTGAACCACGCGACGAGCGAAGCGTCGGGTGAAGACCTCGAGCGGCTGATGAAACGTCACGACATCCTCAGCGAGCGCATCGATCACCTCGGCGGATGGGACACGGGTCGCCGCGTCGAGACGGTGCTTTCGGGCATCGGGCTCGCGGAGATGTTCTGGGATCGCGAGGCGCGCACGCTGTCCGGCGGCGAGAAGAGTCGCACGGCTCTCGCCCGGGAGCTCGTCGCGGGCAGCGATCTCCTCTTGCTCGACGAACCGACGAACCACCTCGATCTCGAAGGTATCGAGTGGCTCGAGTCGTTCCTCCACGAGCTGAAGAGCGCCGTGCTCGTCGTCAGCCACGACCGTCGTCTGTTGGCGCGCGCCGTCGACTCGATCCTCGAGCTCGAGCGCGGAGAGCTGTCGCGCTATCCGGGCAACTACGATCGCTACGTCGAGATCAAGGAGGAGCGTCACACCTCCGAGTTGCGCGCGTTCGAGCAGCAACAAGATTTCCTGCGCAAGGAAGAGCAGTTCATCCGCCAGCACATGGGCAGCCAGCGGACGGCCGAAGCGAAAGGTCGGCAGAAGAAGCTCGAGAACATCGAGCGGCTCCAGAAGCCGTTCCACGACGTGCGCAAGCCCGTGATCCGCCCGCCGAAGGCCGACCGCGCCGGCGAGATGGTGCTCGAAGCGCGCGAATTGTCCGGCGGATACGGCACGAAAGTGATCTTCTCCGGCGCGAGCTTCCGCATCGCGCGCGGCGAACGCATCGGCATCGTCGGCAAGAACGGCGCGGGCAAGACGACCATGCTGCGCATCCTCGCCGGACGCGCACAGCCGATGGGCGGCCAACTCGAGTTCGGCCACCGCGCCGCGTGTGGGTATCACGACCAGGACACGAGTGCCTTGTCGGACGACGCGACGCCGTTCATCACGATGCGTCGCGCTTGGCCGCAGATGACCGACCAGGAGATCCGCGACCACTTGGCGAAGTTCCTGTTCCGTGGAAACGACGTGGATGCCGAGGTTCGCACCCTGTCGGGCGGCGAGCGCGCACGTCTGTGCCTCGCGCGGCTCGTCCTGTCGAGCCCGAGTTGGCTGGCGATGGACGAACCGACGAACCACTTGGATCTCGCGGCGCGGACGGCCCTCGAGGAGATGTTGAGCGAGTTCCAGGGCGCACTCGTCGTGGTGAGTCACGACCGGGCGTTCCTGGACGGTTTGTGCAACGTGATCCTCGAGGTGGATCAGGGGACGGTGGTCAAGTTCGAGGGCAACTACACCGCTTGGCGGAAAGCGAAGCTCGCAGCGTCGGCGAAGCCGACGCCACAAAAAACGACGAGTCAGACTGCGAAACCGGCGAAGTCTCCTGCGCCCGCATCGAAGTCGGCCCCAGCAGCTCGCGCGAACTCTTCGTCACCGCCCTCGAAGTCCTCTTCCTCTCCGTCGAAGTCCCCGGATCCGAAAAAGCCCACCGCACCCGGCAAAGTCCGCAATCCCTGGGCCTTCGAGAAGCTCGAGAAGAAGATCATGACCCTCGAGGTCGAGCTGAAGAGCTTGCAAGAAGCGCTGCTCACCGAAGACGTGTGGCGCGACGCGAAGAAGCTGAAGGAGTCACAGCTGCGCGCCGCCGAAGTCGAACGCGATCTAGCCGAGGCGAATCACGAGTGGGAGAACTGGGGGTAGTGGGGTCGGCTGAGGCTCGGTGAAGCCTCCGACGGCGCGAACCCTAAACTGGCGGCCCGATGTCGGAAGCGAAGACCCCGGGGAACGAGAAGCTCGAGGTGTTCTCGCGACGAGCTGCCGTCGCGATCGTCGCAGCACTGATGTCGCTGGCCCTTGCGTTGAGGCTCGTCGGACTCGACCACGGGCTCCCGCACACCGCGAACGGTGACGAGCGCTACTACGAGAGTCAGTCCAAGTTGCTCGAGAAGGGCGACACCGACCTGGGCGCGGACGACAATGCGCGTCGGTATCCGACGCTCGTGACGCGGATCGCGGAGCCCTTACTCGCACTCGATCCACCCGAAGCCGGTGCCAGCCTCGATCGTCATCACGAACTCGCGGGGCAGCGCATCCTCGGACTCCGCGCGATCGTCGCGTGTCTCTCGATCCTCGTCGTGCCGGCGACGTACCTCTTGGGACGGCGATTCCTGGCGCGCGGACCCGCGCTCTTCGCGGCGGCGCTCGCGGCCACGAGCTTGCTCCACCAGTGGCATTCCCAGGAAGCGCGGCCGCACGCACCGTCCGCAGCGTTCGATGCGGTCGCGATCCTCGCTGCACTCGCGTTGCGGCGCCGACCGACGATTTCGCGCTATATCGCGGCGGGAGCGGCACTGGGCCTCGCATTGGCTGTCTTGCCCAGCGCGGCGGCGCTCCTCCCTGCGTTCGTGATCGCGCACGTCACGCGATCGAAGCTCGAAGAACGCTCCGCCTGGATCGGCCCGCTGCTCCTCGGACTCGTCGCGGCGCTGTGCGCACTGCTCGCGTACCCACGACAACGATTCGTTAGCCCACCGCCGCTCGATGGCTCACCCGGCGACGTCGCGTGGCGCTTCCTCGGCCACAACATCTACGTGGATCAGTTCAACGGCACCGGCTTCGCGACGATCCTCGCGAAGAGCTGGGAGTTCGATCCGTGGATCCTCCTCTTGTGCGTGGCGGCTTTCGTGCGTGTCGTCGTCCTGCTCGCTCGCGGGCCGCGCACCGCGGTCGCGGGCTTCGGCTCGAGCGTGCGCGCGGAGGCCCTCGTCGTCTTAGCCTTCGCGCTCCCCTACTTCGTCGTCATCGGTCTCTATGCCGAGACCTATGAGCGTTTCGCGCTGCCCCTCTTGTCGTGCGCGGCGGTCGTCGCGGCCTGCGCGTTGGCACCGCCTCTGTCGGCACGCGTGCGCATTCCGACGTTCGTGCTCAGAGGCCTGATCATCGTGGCCTCCCTCGCGTGCTCGATCCAGCTCGCGGGATTGCGGGCGAAGGACGACACGCTCGAGGAGTCAGCGCGGTGGATCGCGAGCCATGCCGATCGCACGACGACACGGATCAAGACCCTGCCGTTCCTCAGCCTCCCGCTGGTGCGGACGCGGGCCGCACTCGACGTGGACGAGCGCATGATCGCGAGCACCACGCATCCATGGATGGGCTATCTCGAAGCACTCGATCCGAACGAGCTCGATCGCGCCGGCTGGGATCTCTCGTCCGTCGACTTCCGATCCGAAGCCGTGCGTCGCGACGCCCGCGAGCGACCGGTCGAGTGGGCACAGAGCTTGGATGCCGACCTCGTCTTGTTCTCCGCCGGGATGGGCAGCCGCAACGAACTGCTCGTGGCTCTGCGCAAGGCTGTCCGTCAGCACTCGCGGCTCCTCGCTCGAGTTTCAGCGCATTCCTGCGAAGATCCTGCGATCGTCGAGCGCGACTTCCCCTTCGAGGAAGACCCGCGCTGGCTACCGTTCGCGATCAGCCAGTTCGGATGGCGCGCACTCGGACCGGCGATCGAGATCTGGGGCGAGCGGCGCTGAGAGCCCGTGAAGAAATCGAGTCTACGGGCTCTCATCTTCATGTGGCGACGAATCGCGTCGCGAGAGCGTGTGAAGAAATCGAGCCTACACGCTCTCAGACACCCTCTGCGCCGCTGCGCGGCGCGTCGCCCGTGAATTCTTCACAGGCTCTGAGTCGAAGGTTGGGGACCGAGCTCGACGTGCATCACGACTGCACGCGACGACCCGCCTCGAACCGGACCTGTTCCTTCACCGTCCCGTCGGCGTTCCAGTACGTCCACGCCCCGTGCGCACGACCATCCTGGTAATCGCCCTCGGACTCCTTCGCGATCCCGTCAGCTTGGAGGTGCGTCCACACCCCGTTCGCGCGGCCGTTCACGAACGAGCCTTCGTCGGACTTCGTCCCGTCCTCGCGCCAGTAGGTCCACGCACCTTCTTCGAGGCCAGCGCGGAAATCACCTTCCTGGAGCGGTGATCCGGTCGGGCCCGCGAAGAGCCACGGACCTTGCTCGAGACCGCGGACGAACGTTCCCTTGCGGGCGACCGAACCGTCCTCGTTCCAGCTCGTCCACTCGCCGCTCTTCGAGCCCTCGACGTATTCACCACTCGACGAGACAGCGCCGTTCTTGTGCCACGTCTTCGACGAGCCGTGCATCGAGCCAGCGCGGAAGAGGACTTCCTCCGCGGGGCGACCGTCTTCGTCCCACGTGCTCCACACGCTGTGTTGGAGCCCGTCCACGAACTCGCCGCGCGTGCGTTGGCGGCTGTTCGACGGCCAGAAGTACATCCATTCGCCGCGCGGGATGCCGCGCTCGAACGAGCCCGTCTGCACGCAGCGCCCGTTTTCCCGATAGAAACGCCACGGACCCTGCGGTTCGCCGTGCGCATAGGCACCTTCGGCTTCCATCCGCGAACTGGGATACCAGTAGGACCAAGCGCCGTGCTTCGCGCCTTCGACGTAGTCGCCGGCGGAATCGACTTCGCCGCTCGGGTGGAACGTGCGCGTCAACCCGTCCACGACCCACGAACCATCGTCGAGTCGGCGCTCGGTCCGCTCCTCGCGACGAACGCCGTTCGTGAACGACTCCACGGCGACGCGAGTCGACGGCTCGGCCTCGACCGTCGGGACGAGGACTTCGACCGCGGGCCGAACCACATCGTCGGCGCGGGGTTCGCGCGAGCTGCACGCAGAAAGGGCCGCGAGCACGAACATCGATCGTGCGCACGAATTCCTCATGCGAAGTAGCCCGTCAGCGCATCGTAGCGCGCGCCGAGGATCGGTTCGCTCTCGACGCCGAACCAACGCTCGAGCACGCCAGCGTACACGGTGCGGAAGTCCGTCGTGTAGATGAGGTCTCCGTCGTGGAGATCCGCGAGCGAGGGGTGCTTCCCGTAGAGCCCGCCCTTGACCGGCGTTCCCGTGAGGAACATCGGCCCCGCCGTGCCGTGGTCGGTTCCGTTCGAAGCGTTGTCCGCGACGCGTCGCCCGAACTCGGAGTAGACGACGACGAGGCAGTTGTCACCGGCGGGAGTTCCGCGCAAATCTCGCAGGAAAGCCGCCAATCCACCGTCGAGCTCGCCCATCAGGGTGTCGTGACGGCGGCGATGGTCCTCGTGCGTGTCGTAACCGTACTGCGCGACGGACAAGACGCGCACGCCGATGCCGCTGGCGAGCAGCGCGGCCGCCGTCTTCAGGTCCTGCGCGACTTCGGATTTGGGGTACTCGACGCGCGGAACGTACTGAGCGGCAGCCTTGCGCACCTCGGCCGAGCTGACGCGCGCGTTCGCGGCGATCCCACGAATCGTGTCGAGCGACTTGCCGCCCATACCCTTCGCACCGCTCATGGCGGGTCCGCCGCTCTTCGTAGCCGCGGCCGCGATCGCTTGCCCGTTCTCGGCCCAGCGATAAGCGGGCGGCGAGTCGAAGCAAACGATCGGATGCGTCGAGCTGTGCAGTGAGTACGGCAGCGACTGGCCGACATGGACAGCGTGCGGCTCGGAACGATCCTCGGGATACAAGCGCGACATGAGACGCCCGATCCATCCGTCGCCCGCTGCGCGGCCCGAGAGCTGACCTGTGTGCCAGATGTCGAGCGACGTGAAGTGCGAGTGGTTCGGCGTCGGATAGCCGACGCCTTCGACGATCGCGAGGCCGCCTTCGTCGTAGATCCCGCGCAGCGACTTCAGGTTTGGATGGAAACCACGGTAATCGTCGAGTCGCAGCACGTCTTTCGCCGCAATACCGACGCGCGCACGCGAGCTGTGGTAGACGTCCTCGCCGTACGGGATCACGGTGTCGAGGCCGTCGTTGCCGCCGTTCAGCTCGAGCAAGAGCATCGTGCGCGGCGCCGCACCGGAGAGCTTCGCGTCGAACGGTGAGGCCCAAGCGCGCGTGCGGCCGGACATCAGCCAGCTCGCGCCGAGGAAAGCACCGGCTCCCGTGAGGAGCTTGCGGCGATCGAAGTGGTCGTGTTGGTCGGTCATGGCGTGCTCGTCCGTGATGTGTTCGGTGACCACCGCGCGCACTCGAGGCGCCGTGCGCGGCGCCACGAGAAACGGAGAGACCGTAGGATCGATTTTTCCACGGGATCTCAGTGCGTGTGAAGAAATCACACGCTCTCGCGACGCGAAGCGTCGCCACATGAATCTGGGAGGCCGTAGACTCGATTTCTCCACGGGCTCTCAGTGCAGCTGCGCTTCGGGCAAGCTCAGGACCAAGTGCGCGAAGCGTCGCAGCAGGTCTTCGGCCTGTTCGGATTCGAGGAGTCGGCCGGCCGCGATGCCGCGCGTCTCGCGTTCGCGCGCGAGCCACGCAGCGGGTTCCTCGACCATCGCGTCCTCGACGGGAACCGCGAGGATGCGGACGAGGAGGACGCGCGACACTTCGACGTCGGAGCGCGCACCCGAGGCCTCGACGAGGCCTTTCAAGTCGATTTCGGCCGAAAAACCGCGCTCCTGGATCGTGCGGATGTGATTGAGACCGTTCGTGCGGCTGGCGCGGTCGCGCTTGGGACGACCGCCGTCCATCGCCATCGCGCCGCCCTCCTCGAACTCCTCGTCGAAGACAAGGCTGCCCATGTCGACGAGACCGAGCATCGCGCCGGTCACGTTGCTGCGATTCATCAAGGTCGAGGTCGTGATCCACGCCATGCCGCCGTCCCAACCCTTCACGCTGGGCGGCCAGAACAGTCGCTGGCCGAGCATGTCCGCGCCGTTCAGGAGGAACTGCCCGGGCACATCGAAGTCGAGGCGGCGACACGCGCCGACAAGGAACTCGACCGGCCCTTGCACGCGCGAGCCGACGACCTCTTCGCGGTAGAACGCGTCGTCCTGGAACAGTCGGCGCAGGAACGCGCTGACGTCGTAGTCCTTCTCGCGCAGGAAGCGCGCGTAATCCTCGAGTCGCTCCTCGTCCGGCGGGACGCCCTCGAAGTACAGGATCGCCTTGCGAGCGATGAAGCGCGCGCACGCCGGTTGCTCGAGCACGATGTCGACGCACAGATCGCCGTCGAGTTGTCCCGTCACGCCCAGGAACGTTTTCTGGCCAAAATCGTGGTCCAAACGGCGGAACGTGAACCGACGCTCCTCGTCGGTCCAACCCGTGAACGCGCGCGCCGACTCCTTGATGTCGGTCTCCGTGTAATTCCCGTCGCCGAGAGCGAACAGCTCCATCAGCTCGCGCGCCCAGTTCTCGTTCGGATGCGCCTTCACGTTCTCGGCGTTGTCGAGGTATTCGAGCATCGCCGGCGTCTTGCCGATCCCCCTCGCGAGCGTGCGGAACGAGCCCAGCGCGTTGTCCCGCAGGAAACGCATCTGCTCGATCATCTCCTGGCTGTTCCCGACCTCCTTGATCGAGGTCGCGAAGTGCCCGTGCCAGAAGATCGCCATGTGGTCGCGCAGCGCGTCCTCGCCGCGGATCATGCGCTCGATCCACCAATCGCCGTACTTGTTCAGCGCGACGATGATCTCGATCTGGTGACCGGTGTAGTTCTCGCGGCGACGGACGACGAAATCGAGTCGCTGGGAGGGATCATCGAGACCGCCGTGGAGATTCGCACCCGCGAGGATGTCGGGGTCCGGCGCCCCCGACGTATCGGGGAAGAAGGTCGCGACAGCGCGCTCGCGCCCGAGCGTCGTGAGCCGCTCGACATCGGCCGTATCGCCACCGAACCCCGCGCGGTTCAGGAGGTGCTCGGCGAGCCGGGCATCCCACTTCGGCGCCGACGGAACGGGCGCGACGGGTACACCGACGGTCTCCGCGGCCTGCAAAGCGGGCACGAGGGAACCGAGAGCGACGAGAACGCCGTGGACGTGCCGCATGGGGACGCAGTGGTTCGGAGGAGGGTGATCCGGAACCCTGGACCTCGAAGTGTCCCCCCATGGGAAAAACCTGTCAAGGCGATCGGACTACGCCGGCGAAATGCGCCGAAGATTTCTGGCTTGGAACGCGCGCGAACCCGGTGTGGGCGGTCACCGATGCGGCGGATCGATCAGAGCAGGTGCAAGCGTTCGAAGGCCTGCTCGGGATCCTTCGGCAGCTCGAGACCGCTGATCGTCCCGAGCGCTCTCCACGCGGCCTCGCGCACGGAAGGCTCCGGCGCGTAGAGGAGTGAGGCCATGGGCCGGATCGCCGACATGGCGCGCAAACTCGCGAGCACCTCGCAGGCGAGGAGGCGCAGCTCCGGTTCGCTGCGTCCCAGGACGACGGCCACCTCCTCGGCAAGCACCTCGCGGGAGACGAGTCGCCCGGCGTAGCCGCGGAGGGCCGCGGCCACTCGGACGGGATCCCTGGATCCGAGGTCGGACCTGTGCGCGTTCCGCTCGCGCTCGTGCCAACGCGTCTCCGCCTGGAGCCAGGCCGTCCACGGTTCGGGAGTCGTGCTGAAGCCGAGTCCGGTGAGCTTCCGCAGTGCCCAGAGCGCCGACTCGCGCGTCGGCTCGTCGGCGTCCGTCAGCCCGTCGATCAGCTCGCGCGCATGCGAGCCGTCGTCCAGGACGCCGATCGCCTGGTAGAGACCGCGCCGATGCTCGGCGCGTGCATGGGGCAACTCAGCCACCATCCAACGCACGAAATCGCCGGCGACGGCGGCGTCGATGGAAGGGCCGACCTTCTGCACTCCGGCGACGCACAGCGGCGCCAGATCGCGGTGCGTGCGCGCGCCGTCGGACAGGACTTCGAGCGCCCGCGGATCACGACGGGCGGATGCAGCCTCCAAGAGTGAACGCGCTGCGCTGCGATCCGTCGTGCGCACGACGTCCTCGAGCTCGATCCAGGCACGTGGATCGCGCGCCAGGATGGACACCGCCGCCGCGCGTAGCGATTCGGACGCCACCCGAGTCAGAGCATTGGGCGAATCCGTCTTTCGCGGTGCGAGCGCCGTGATCCGCTGGAGGTCGCGCGCGTCACCGATCGCGCCGAGCACGCGAACGGCCGCGAGCGCCGTCTGCGGATCTCCGGCCGCGATTCGCGTGCGGATCTCCTGGCGGAGGTCCGCGTGCGGAAACTGCGCAAGCGCGAGGAGGAGGATCTCCCGTTGGGGCTGGCTGAGGATCTGCGTGGGATCGCCGGCCTCGAACTCCGGGATCTGCTCCGAGACGAGCACGTCGAACGCAGCATCGAGTGCGCCCGGACCGCAGCTCACGATTCGCTCCACGATCATCTCGCGCGATCCCTCCACCTGTTTGCGCGCCAAGCGCAGCGCACCGCCGACCGCGCGCTGTTCCTCGGCCGTCGCGCTGTCGGTCGGCTGCGCGAGGTGGCTCGGTACGGTCTCGGATCGAGAGGCGGCCGGAGCAGCGAGCCCGAGCGCTGCGGTGAGGATGAGGGAGGATCGATGGATGAGGTTCACGTGTGTCCTTCAGTCCTGGAGGGGGATGTCGCGCCAGCAAATCGTCTCGAACATCGGCTCCCCGCTCGACGTCGCGTCGATCAGCGCCTCGTCGAAGTGGAATCTCGAGTTGCTGTCGATGTCGATGCTGCGCGCGAGGATCGCACCGTAGAGCTCGAAGTTGCTGTCGAACGTGACAGCGGCCGTCGGCGCGTAAATCGTGCCGTGGATGCTCGAGTTCGAGTCGAAGTCGACCGTGTCCAATTGGACCGTGACCTCGGGGTTGATCACGTTGTCGCTGAGCAAGAGCAGTGAGAGGTCCTGCGGCTTGTAGTTGGTCGGATAGAGCTGCGTGTTCGAGTTCATCACGAAGTTGTCGAGCACGTAGATCGACACAGGCCCGTTCGTCGCGTTGACGACGATCCTGGAACCCGACCTCATCGTCAGGTTGCTCACGACGAAGTTCGCCGGTCCCGTGATGGTCAGCGTCCGATTGTTGCCGACCGAGAGCGCGCCGTACGTGCGGTTGCTGGAAGGCAGCGTCGTGTTCGAGGTCACGTTGAGAGAGCCGAACGACGTGTACGTGGGGACCGTGATCGCGGGCATCTCGAGCGCAATGGACGCCTGCGCGGTCGAACCGCTCACGATCGCGTTGCCGAGCACCGTCGTCGAATGCTCCGGGCCCGCAGTGGAGTCGCCCCAGACCTTGGCGTTCTGGTCGAGCGTGATGTCGCCGTTCGATCCGACGTCACCATTCGTCCGGGCGTAGGCGCTCGAGCCCGAACCGTTCGTCGCTTGGGCCGCGTAGGTCCCGACCGTCGAGTCGTAACTGTCCACGCGCGCGTTCGAGTCCATGTGCAGGTACTCGCGGCCGAACGCGCCGTAGCGCCAGATCGTGTTCGGCACCTCGCGCACGACGAGCTCCATGCTCGCGCCGCTCGTGCCGTCGAAACCCGTGGCGCGCATGCGCGTGATGTTCGCGGCCGGCTGATCGGCGACGACCCAGTAGGACGATGCGCCGAAACCCGCCGGCGACTGTGCCGACCCGATGTTGGCATTCTCGCCCTGAGAGAGCATGAACATCGACTGCGTGAGTCCGGCCTGGCTGACGTAGCGCGCGTGCGTCCGGTTCTCCTCGGCCACCTGTTCGCGCGAGCTCGCCAGGTTCACGGCGAGCAGCGAGGCGGACATCGCGGCCAGGACGGTGACGGAGAGGAACACGATCACGAGGGCCGAGCCCTGTTCAGCGCAGCGCGAGATCGGATGGATCGGAGTTCTCATGATTCAGTTCCTCAAGACGACGCTGGTTTCGATGCTGGTGCTGACGCTCGCCCCGCCCCCGGACGGCGCGAGCACGGTCAAACGGATGGTCAAGAGATCGCCGACGCGGCGGATCGAGAACCCGGCCTCGTCGACGAGGCCGTTGCCGTTGTCGTCGCCGCCGTTCCCGAGTTCTCCGTCCGCGAGTTCGGCGATTCCCGTGCACAAAACGACGGACCGCTCGGACGCGGTGCCGATGCCGCGGGTCATGACGAGGCGACGCTCGTCCACGAGGGCGTCGCCGTCCTCGTCGACGCCGTCGTTCGTTTCCAGGGGTTCGAGCTCGAGCTCGAGCCGCGAAGGCGCGCCCCACACCACGACGCCGGCGTTCGTCACGTCCACCGGGCGTTGGAAGACCAGCGTCGACGCCCCCAAGCTGCTGGTGGGATCGGGGACGAGGAAGCCGGTGCCGACCCCGCGCAGCTCGTCCACGATGCGCGTGAGCGTTCGACGGGCCTGCGTCTCGACCTTCTCGCTCACGAGCATCGAGTCGGTGTGTTCCTGACTGCGGAGCTGGAACATGCTGACGGAGCCCAGGACGACTCCCATCATCGCGACACTGATGGCGAGCTCGATGAGGGTGAACGCTGCGCGTCCCCGCCCACGGAATCGAAGACGGCCGATCATCGGTAGTTCCCCAGCACGGTGCACAGCTCGACCTGCCCGGGGCCCGCGATCCCGACCCACGAGATGCGCACGCGGACGGGCAGGATGTCGTAGTCGGTGGCGTAACTCTCGGTCGCGTGGACGAGCGAGTCGCCGTTGAGATCGCGCGGCATGCCCAGCGCGGCGTCGACGACGTTCTCGCGCAGTTCGCCCGGAACGCCGGCGGGAGTCGGGAAGATGACCTGGCCCGGCAGCCCGTCCGCGTCGCCCGCACGAGCGCTGAGACCATGGACCGCGAAGTTCGCGCCGGGCGCCGTCCCTGCGCCGCCCGGATCGTCGGCGCCGGTGCCGTTGTAGCGACGGAAGGCCTCGGGGAAGGCTTCGGCCTGGATCCGCTCGAGCATCGCGCGGGCGGCCTCGGTCGCACGGCCCGTTTCACGTGTGCTCACGCGCGCGCGCTCCATCGCGACGAGTGTCTGCGCGAACGCGAGGACGCCGACGACGAGGATCGTCACAGCGACCGCCAACTCGACGAGGGTCATGCCTCGGAGCGTCCCGCGTCCCGCGCGGCGTGTTCTGCACAGACCTGCCATAGAAGCCCCTCAGGCGGGTGGGCTGCCGACCACCGCGCACATTGCAACTTCGTTAGAAGTGGACCGTGGGCTTGATGAGAAGTGTGTATCGAGCGCGTTCCTGCCCGTCGCCCACGCCGCGGGCCTCCGCGGCGGCTCCGTGCGTGCCGGAGGGCGTTTCCGCCGAACCCGACGCGGCTCGGGTCACGACGCAGCGACCTCGACTCGCGCTCAGCGCCGTTCCTCGGCCAATTCTCCCACGATGGGTTCGAGGTATCGCATCAGCGCCCGCGCTGCGACGCGATGCCCCGTCGCGTTCCAGTGCGGGTCGTCCTCGAAACAGGTCGGGAACTCCGTGTTCGCGCGAAAATCCTCGAGCAACGAGTAGATGGGATAGGGCTTCGACGGGCGCACCTCGTCGAAGAAACGGAACGGTTCCCGGCTGGGCGAGACGGGCACGACGTACTGGTCTGCCTCTTGGTTCCGCAGCGCTTCGCGCGCGCTGTACTGGTACGAGCGCGGAAGATGACGAGCGCGAACCGTGCACCCCTCTCACCGCACCAAGCGGCGATCCGGTCGCAACTCTCGACGAGGGACAGCATCCACGCGCGGCCGGTGCCACACGATGAGGTGGAGGCGCGCGATCAAGCCGAAACGAAGACCGAAGCGGCGATGAGCTGCAAGCCACGGAGGAGGTGAGCGGTGCAAGGCGTCGAATCCGAGATGCGCGAACCAGCGTTTCGCTCCAGCTCGCGAATCCCGCCTCCGATCCGGGTGAGCGGAAGCTCCCGTCACAGATCCGAATCAAGATTGGGACCGCGAATAGGAATTCGAGACAGAGGACCCACGGCCCGGGAGGCCGCACGCACGACGAAGCTCTGCCCACTGCTCGCTTTGGTGACTACGGTCGACCCGTTGTCGACGCGCAGCGGGCAAAGTTCAGGACCGTCTGCGTCGGGAGGTTCGCGCGGGGTTCTCTCGAGTGGCGCGATCCCCTACAACGGCGGCCCGCCATGCAGATCTTCTTGGATGCGATTCGCGCCGCGCTCGCGCGGGCCACGGGCCTGAACGAAGCCGACGTCAAGCTCGAAGCGCCACGCGACTCGGCCATGGGCGATGTCGCGTTCCCGTGTTTTCAGGCCGCGAAGCTCGCGAAGAAGGCCCCGCCGGTGTTTGCGGCCGAACTCGCGACGTCGATCTCGAGCACGCTGCCGTCGATCCGCGCCACCGCCGCGGGACCGTATCTGAACTTCACGATTCTGCGCGGTCCGCTCGCGCAGGCCGTGATCGGCGAAATCAGTGCGCGCGGCGCGAGCTACGGCGGGTCGAACGAAGGCGCCGGGAAGACGATCGTCATCGACTTCTCGAGCCCGAACATCGCCAAGCCGATGCACGTCGGGCACCTGCGCTCGACGATCCTCGGCGCGGCGCTCGGCCGGATCTTCAGCGCGCTCGGCTACCGCGTCGTCGGCATCAACCACATCGGCGACTGGGGTTCGCAGTTCGGCGGGCTCGTCGTCGCGCTGCGTCGCTGGAAGAGCGAGGTCGACCTCGAGACGGATCCCGTGCGCGGGCTCCTGGAGCTCTACCAGCGCAGCAAGAAGGCCGCAGAATCGGATCCGACGTTCGCGGCGGAAGCGCGCGCGGCGTGGCAGGAGCTCGAGAGCGGCCGTGACGGCGAGGTCCGCGCCACGTGGCGCTGGGCCACGGAAGCCTCCTTGCGCGGATTCTCGAAGACGTACGCGCGCCTCGGGATCCGCCACGACCTCGTGCGCGGCGAGAGCTTCTACGAGCCGTTCATCGGCTCCGCGATCGACGCCTGCGAAAAGGGGCAAATCACCGAGGTTTCGAAGGGCGCGCTCGTCGTGCAGCTCGGAGCCATCGACAAGGCCCTCGAGGAGACCCCGTGCCTCCTGCGCCAGACGGATGGCACGACGCTGTACGCCACCCGCGATTTGGCGGCGCTGTTCCATCGCTACGAGGAGTTCCACTTCGAGCGCGCGCTCTACGTCGTCGGCGCCGAACAGAAGCTGCACTTCCGTCAACTGAAGGCCGTGCTGAAGCGCCTCGGCCTCCCGTGGGAGTCGCGCGTCGAGCACGTCGACTTCGGATTGCTGCTCGGGCGCGACAAGAAGAAGCTCGCGAGCCGCAAAGGCGACGTCCTCGTGCTCGACGACCTGCTCGACGAAGTCGTCGAGGAATCGACGCGCATCATCGCCGAAAAGAACGCTCTCCTCGCGAATCCGAGGGCCGTCGCTGAGCAGATCGGCATCGGTGCGATCGTGTTCAACGACCTGAAACGCGAGCGCATCAAGGACGTCCTCTTCGACCGTGAAGAGATCTTGTCCTTCGAGGGCGAGACCGGGCCGTACTTGCAGTACACGCACGCCCGTCTGGCCTCGATCGAGCGCAAAGTGCTCGCAGCCGGCGAAGGTGGCACGGCACCCGACTGGTCGAAGCTCGAGGACGCCGGCCCCGTGCTCACGCGCCTCGGTCGTTTCCCCGAGGTCGTGCGCTCCGCGGCCGAGCACGCCGAGCCCTCGCTCGTCGCGAACGCGCTGCTCGCCCTTGGACGCGATCTGAACGCGTGGTATGTGCAAGCCCGCGTCCTGGGTCAGGAGCCGGCCGTCACGGCCGCCCGTCTGGCTCTCGTGCGCGCTTCTAAAACAGTGATAGGCAACGGTTTGCGACTGCTCGGCTGCGTGGCTCCCGACGAGATGTAGGGTCGCCCTCAAGGCCGGGAAGGTTCGCGCCGAAAGACGTCGGGCACCCGCCACGCTTGGATGTGGAAACCCTTTCCACTTCGGGGCACGAGCGGGTGGACGGCGCAGGAAGACGAAGCCTCGTGATCCAGAGCTACATCCGCGACGTCCCCGACTTTCCGAAGAAGGGCATCCTCTTCAAGGACATCACGCCGCTGCTCGGCAGCGCGCGGGGGTTGCAAGAGGTGATCGCCGGCCTCGCGGCGAAAGTCGACCCGAAGAGCTTCGACCTCGTGTGCGGCATCGAGTCGCGCGGGTTCATCTTCGGGACCGCGCTCGCGCATCACTTGCAGAAAGGCTTCGTGCCGATCCGCAAACCCGGGAAGCTCCCGTGGAAGACGGCGGCCGAAAGCTACGACCTCGAGTACGGCACGGACAAGCTCGAGATCCATCTCGACGCATGCAAGCCGGGCCAAGGCGTGTTGCTCGTCGACGACCTGCTCGCAACGGGCGGGACGATGGAAGCCGCGCTCAAGCTCGTGAACCGCATCGGAGGCAAGCCCGTCGGTGCTGCCTTCGTGATCGAACTCGGATTCCTGGACGGCCGCAAGCGTCTCGCCGGCGTCCCGGTCCATTCGTTGATGACCACCTGAACCGTTTGTACGCCCCCGCCACTTTCGGAGAAGGATCGAGGATGCCTCAGAAAAAGTCCGCAGCCGCCAAGAAGATCGAGACGCCCGTGGAGACGAAGCCCGAGACGCGGCTGCGTTTGGTGAGCGACGTCCAGAAGAGCCGGGTCGAGCCGCTACCCAGCGCACCGCAGCGCAAGGGATTGTCCGGCGCGGGCGAGCCGGGTGAGACGACGACGGAAGACATCTGGCTCGGCTATCACAAGGCGCGCAAGGCCAAGAAGACCGATGACATCGAGACGCTTCGCAACTTGCTGATGGAACGACACCAGCCGCTCGTGCGCTATATCGCCGAGCGCCAGCTCCAATCGTTGCCGAAGTCGATCGACGTCGACGACCTGATCTCGTGGGGCAACTTCGGTCTCATGGACGCGATCCGTGGCTTCGAGCCGGAGCGCAACATCAAGTTCAAGACGTACTGCACGATGAGGATTCGGGGGTCGATCCTCGACCATCTGCGTTCGCAGGACTGGGTGCCGCGCCTCGTGCGCCTCAAGGCTTCGCGGATCGAGCGCGCCTACCAGAAACTGACCGGTGATTTCGGCCGCGAACCGACGCACGCCGAGCTCGCGTCGGAGCTCAACATGGAGCACGACGAACTCGCGATGGAGATCACGAGCGCCAACGCGAAGGCCATGTTCTCACTCAGCGAGAAGTGGGAAGACCGCGAGGACGACAGCTCCGTCGAAAAGGTCGACGTCCTCGAAGACCGCCGCGCCGTCGACCCGATCGGCGAACTGAACAAGCGCGACATGATGCACTTCCTGACGCGCTCGCTGACGCACAAGGAACGCTTCATCATCGAGCAGTACTACCAAGTCGGTCACACGATGCGCGAGATCGGCGAGATGCTCGCCCTGACCGAAAGCCGCGTGTGCCAGATCCACTCGAACGTGATGCTGCGCCTGAAGGACCTGCTCGGACAGAAGTCTGGCACGCTGCTGATGTGAGATCGATTGCGGCTGACGTTGCGGATGGTGTCAGTTGAATCCATCCACGTCGCCGGGAGTACGGAGTCAGGCTCCACTCCGCCGTTTTCCGCGCGCGCGCTCGTGCGCGCGGGGAAAACGGCGGAGTGGAGCCTGACTCCGTACTCAGTAGGACGACTTCGCGCTGACGTGCTCGCGCCAAGTCCCGCGTTCGCGCAACTCGACGAGCGCTTCCACGAACTCGTCCATCTCGTCTTCGAGCGTGTACAGGTGCGGACTGACGCGGATGCCGGCGTTCGGCCGGTGATCCACGAGGATTCCGCGGGCTTCCAGGGCTTTCACGAAGGCCGGGCCGTTCTCCTCGGCGTCGAGACCGACCGTGAGCGTCCCGCCGCGCTGCGCCGGATTCGCGGGGCCGTGGATGCGGAAACCCTTGGCGAGCAGGTTCGATCGCAGCGTCGTCGTGAGTCGTTGCGACCAGCGGCGCACATTGTCGATGCCGCATTCGAGTAGCACTTCGTAGCCCGCCGTCGCGCACCAGAACGCGGCGACGGATGGTGAGCCGTGCAGCATGCGGCGGATACCGGTGGCGTAGCGCTGCGGTCCCGACTCGAACGCGAAAGGCGCCGCGTGCGCGGCCCAACCCGTGATCAGCGGTTCGAGCTTCGGCAGCAAATCGGGTCGCACGTAGAGGTATCCCGCCCCCGGACCTCCGCACAACCACTTCACCGATCCGCCGCAGACGAAGTCGACGCCCAGCGCCTGCACGTCGATCGGAACAGTGCCGAGCGACTGATACGTATCGAGCACGACCATCGCACCGACTTCCTTCGCACGCGCACAAATCGCGGCCGCATCCTGCAGGAAGTGGCTCTTGTAGGTGACGTGACTGATCGGGACGACGAGCGTCTCGTCGTCGATCGCTTCGAGCAGGCGCGCCGTGTCGACGTGCACGCCGTCGGTGGGAACGACTTCGATGCGCGCGCCGTGCCGCCGAAATCCTTCCCACACGTACATCACGGTGGGGAAGTTCTGATCGGTGTAGACGACCTTGTTGCGCCGCCCCGAGAAGTCGAGCGAGCTCGCGATCGACGACTGCACCACCGATACGTTCTGGTGCATGACGACGGATTCCTGCGGCGCATTCATTATCCGCGCGAGCACGTTCCCGGCCGTGACGGGCATGTCCCACCAGCCCTCGCCCCAAGCTCGCACGCCGCGCGTGGCCCATTGATCGAGGAACGCGGCCATCTTGTCGCGCGCCCGCGCCGGCATGGCGCCGAGGCTGTGGTTCACGAGGTAAGTCGTGTCCTCGACGATCGGGAACTGAGCGCGCCAACGCTCGGGATCGTGAACCACTCCGGTCTCAATTCTTGCGGGCACCATGCTTCACTCCCTCGGGCGCGAGATCGATGCCCAGCGTCGATACGTCGGGCAGGGCCAGGTGGTAACTCTCGCACCACGGTCGCACTTCGCTCACGAAGCGACGTACGAGCTCGTCCACCCGTGCGGATCGAAGTCCCAGCGAAACACTGCGCTGATCTCCGACTGTTCCGGGTCGACCGAAGGCAACGAGCGCGATCGCGATCCAGCGATTGACGAACTGCTGCGCGGTCGAGCGATTGCCGGGCTCGGAGCAGAACTCGGCGAGCTGCATCTCCAGCATGCGCGTGCCCGGACGCTCGAGATCGTGGATACGGCGCGCGATGCCGGCCATGCCGTGGCTCCGGCTTTCGAGATACGTCGAAGCGACGAGCTTCTCCGCTCGACCGACGAGGGCCAAGCAGACTGCGAGCTCCAGTCGCGAATACGGGTATGGAATGCGATCCATCGCGTCGCGCACGGACATCGCGAGCGCTTCTCCGTCGAGTTCGGCATGCAGACGCTCGACGTGACGCAAAATCTCGAGACCGGCCTCGAGATCGCGCACGACGAGCTCTTTCTCCGCCACGTCGAGGACGTACTTCAGGCCGTGGCCGCGGATGTTCGCGACCATGATTTGCCTGTACGCCGTGCGCTCCAGGATGCGGCGCAGGAGCGCTTTCGCTTCCTCGTCCAAGTGGCCGTTCACGGTGCTTTCCCCGTCAGTTCACCATCCGGGATCACGAGACGAGCGACCGGGATCCCACGGACGATGTGCGACTCCACGATTTCCTCGACGTCCGCGGGCGTCACGCCGCCGTACCAAACCTGTTCGGGGTAGACGACGACCGTGCAACCGCGCGCGCACTGATCCAGGCAGCCGGCCTTGTTCGGTCGAACGATACGCTTCAACCCCGCGTCGTGAATCCGCTTCTTGAACGCGTCCGCGACTTCGTGCGCGCCTTTGGAGGCGCAATCACCGCGCGGATCGTCCTGACGCGAGTTGGTGCAGACGAAAATGTGTCTCTGGAACTTGGCCATCCGGCGTGGAGCCTAACCGAGGAGTTCGCGCGCGAGGACGAGCTTCTGGATCTCGCTCGTCCCCTCGTAGATGCGTAACGCGCGGACGTCGCGATAGATGCGCTCGACGACAGTGCCGCGCTTGACTCCGAGACCACCGTGGAGCTGCACAGCACGGTCCGCGATCCAACCGGCGGCTTCCGTGGCGAAGTACTTGGCACGCGCGACCGGAGCGATCGCGTTCACACCGAGATCGACGGCCTCCGCAGCCTCGTTCGTGAGCAATTGGGCCGCGCGCAAACGCACGTCCATCTCCGCGATCTCGAATCGCAAGGCTTGGAAAGAAGCGAGTGGTCGCCCGAATTGGCTGCGTGAGCCGAGACGCGTTTTCGTCTCGTCGAGCGCGCGACGCGCGAGCCCATTCGCACAGGCCGCGACGGACGCGCGGAATCGTCCGAGCGTGGCGAGCGCGAGCTCTTGACCGCGACCGACTTCCCCGAGTCGGCGCGCATCGGAGACTTCGACGCCGTCGAAGAAGACGTCACCGATCGGATGCGGACCGAGCACTTCGAAGCGCTCGGTCCGAAGTCCCTTCGAGGACCCCCGCACACTGAACATCGTGAGTCCGCCGCGCGAGCCCGGCTCGCCCGACGTCCGTGCGAGCACGCTGTAGTGATCCGCGATGCCCGCGTTCGAGATGAACGTCTTTTGGCCTGAAATCCGCCAGTTCGATCCCATTCGTTCCGCGACGGTCGCGACCTCGTCGACGCTCGAACCCGCACCCGGCTCGGTCAATGCGAAGGCGCCGATCGACGATCCGTCCGCGAGGCGCGGCAAGACTTCCGCACGCAAGTCGGTCGAGCCGCCGCGCGCAACCGGGTATCCCGAGAGTCCCTGCATCACGAACATCACGTCGAGCATCGCCGAGTGCCACGCGAGTTCGTCGCGGAGTTCGCACAGTGCTCGCGTCGAGACCTCGTCCGCGCCGCACAGCCCGTGTGCGTTCGCACCGCCGTCGCGCATCGGAATGACCCAACGCGTGAGACCGGCCTCGGCCAACGCCGCGAGAGCCAACCGCGCGGCCGCGTCCTCGCCCAAGCGCTCGAGGCGCGGAGCGATCACTTCACCGACCGCGCGTGCGGCCGCGCGCAGGTCCGCGAGCTTCACAGCATCGCTCATGATCGTCCCCTCGCGCGCTCGGCCGCCGCCGCGAAGTCCGGCGCGCGCTTCTCGACGAAAGCGCGATATCCCTCGGCGTAATCGGGACTTTCCATGCACTCGGCCTGAACCCATCCCTCGGCCGACATCGCCGTCTCGAACGTCATCGACGACTCCGCGTTCAACATGCGTTTCGTGATCGCGAGGCCCATTCCGGGACCCGCCGCGAGCGCGCGCGCCGTTTCGAACGCAGCACTCGGCAGCTCGGCGTCGCTCACGACGCGGTTGTAGAGTCCGATTTCGTGAGCACGACGCGCGTCGACCCAGTCCCCGCTCATGAGCATCTCGCTCGCGCGCCCGAGGCCAACGATGCGGGGCAGTAGCCACGCCGCGCCCATGTCCGCTCCGGACAGACCGACCTTCGTGAACAGGAACGCGATCTTTGCGCTCTCCGCCGCGATGCGGATGTCGCACGCGGCGGCCAGCACCGCGCCTGCTCCACACGTGATGCCGTTGAGCCCCGCGACCACCGGCTTCTCGAGTCGCCGCACGTTCGCGATGAGCTCGCACGTCATGCGCGTGAACGCATTCAGCTCTGCCGGAGTCGCCGTCAATAGCGGCGCGATGATGTCGCGCTGATCGCCGCCCGTGCAGAACGCGCGACCCGTGCCGGTGACGAGGACCGCGCGGACGCTGGTCTGCGTGCGCAACGTCGCGAACGTGTCCGTGAGCTCGCGATAACTGTCGAAAGTGAGCGCGTTGAGTCGCTCGGGGCGATCGAGACGGAGGACGGCGACGCCTTGATCCTCGTGATAGCGGAAGTGCTGCGGCTTCATCGGGGCGCGGATGATAGCCGCGGTCAGGACCCGGTCGGTGGATGGATCAAACTGACACCGTTGTCAATCATGAGGGCAGCGCCGCCGTCGCCTCGATCTCCACCAACGCGCCGTCCTCGAGCAGGTCCGCCACCTGCACGAGCGCCATCGCGGGAAAATGCCGGCCGAAATGCGTGCGCCAGACTTCGCCGATCGCGCGCGCGGCGGCGAGGTAGGCCTGCTTGTCGGTCACGTACACCGTCATCCGCACGACGTGCTGCGGTTCGCCGCCCGCGGCGTGCACGCACGCGACCACGTTCGCGAGAGCTTGCCCGAACTGCGCGGTCATGTCACCGCGACCGACGAGCTGTTGGTTCGCGTCCCAGGCGATTTGCCCGGCGATGAAGAGCAGCTTCGAAGCTCCCTCGACGCGGATCGCGTTCGCGTAGCCCTTCGGAGCCTTCCAGCCGTCCGGTTGGATCGCGTCGATGCGCATCAGGTCCTCCACACGACGCTCGCGCGTCCGTCGGTCGTTCCACCGGGCAACTCGGCGATCGCGCCGTTCTTCGAGCCGGTGAGCAATTCCAGCACGATCGTTGCGACCTCATCGGTCGTGACCAACGCGCCGCCCGGATTCTGGCTGCTCAGAAACGCGCGCGTTTCGGCGGCGCTTCGGCCGGTTTTCTTCACGATCCGCTCGATGGTCTGGTCCGTCATCGGTGAATCGACGTAGTGCGGCGCCACGAGGTTCATCGTGACGTTCTTGCCCGCGAGTTCGAGCGCGGCGCAGCGCGTGTAGCCGACCAACGCGTGCTTGCTCGCGACGTAGGCCGCCGCATACGGGTAACCCTGCAATCCCGCCGAACTCGCGACGCTCACGATGCGACCGCTGCCGCGCTCGATCATCGCCGGTGCGAGTCGCTCGATCGCACGCCGCGGGCCGTGGAAGTTCACGCGCATGTGCTTCTCGAACACGTCGCCGTCCGTTCCGCGACCGTGACGCAGGAACGGTGCCGTTTCGGCGATCCCGGCGTTGTTGACGAGCCACGCGATACCGCCGTGCTCCGCGATCTCGTCCGACAGCTCGTGCAGCGCTTCGTCGAGCGTCGCGGGATCCGTGACGTCCACGTAGGCGGGCCACGCTCGACCGCCGCTCTCGACGATGTCCGTCGCGACCGCGACGCAATCGTCCTGGCTGCGCGCGGCGACGATGACGGGTGAACCCGCGGTCGCGACTCGGCGCGCGATCGCGGCGCCGATCCCGCGACCGGCTCCGGTGACGAGACACAACGAACCCTGCGCGGCGCGATCCATCGAGGAACGAGTACCATGCGGCAGAGCCCACTTTCGAGCTTGTCGCAGCGCACCCGAGTCCTTCTCTTCGTCTTCGCGTCCTTCGGCGCGTGCTCCGCGCCGCGTCCGCCGGTCCTCGAGCACGCCGTCGTCACGACCTGGGGCGCGGTGCGCGCGGCCCGTCGCGAGGACGCGGTCGAAATGGCGCTCTTCGTCGAGCGGATCGCGCCGCGTGTCGCGGCCGCGATGCCGAATCGCCGCGACGTCCCGATCGATATCCGGCTCGTCGAAGAACTCGGGCGCGAGCATTGGGGCGGTGCCACGATCACGACGGAGACGGGACGTTGGATCGAGCTGCCCGCCGATCGACGCGATGCTCCGGCGCAGGCGATCCTGGCGCACGAACTCGTCCATTTCTGGCTGGGTCCGCAGTGGTCCGCCTTGCCACCGGTTCTCGAAGAAGGCCTCGCGATCCACCTCGCGCACAAGGCCGTGCCCGAGGCCGCGCCGCGTGAACGTGGCGAGCTGGCGCTCGTCCTCGGGACGCTGCTGGATGGATCCGTCACCTTCGATGGGCCGGGTGTCGCGCGGGGCGACGCGGGGCCCGAGCTCACGCCGGCTCGCGCGCGCTACACGCTGAGCGCGCGCATCGCCGCGGGCGACATTCCGCCGCTGCGCTCGGTGCTCGCGCTCGAATCGAACGAGATCGCGCGTTCCGCCGCACCCGGCGTGCGCGCCGTCCTCGACGCTCTGGCTTACGTCATCGTCGATCGCATCGGCATTCCGAAACTCGAGCGTTTGTGCGAACAGGCGCGCGTCCTCGGCCATGCGCGCATCCCGGGCGATTGGATCTGGCCCGCCGCGCGCATCGTCCCGGAGGAACCCGTCAGCCTCGAGCGCGCCGTTCGCGAAATGCTCGGCACGCCCGAGATCCGTGCACTTCTCTTGCGCGAGGATCTGCGCCTCGGTTCGCCGACGAGCTCGAGTCCGTGAGCACGGATCCGCGACTCGCGCGCATTCCACTTGCGCGTTGGCCGACGCGCGAAGAGGCGTTGGCGAGTCGCCTCTTCTCGCCGATCCGCGTCGGCGCTTGCACGTCGCGGACACGGACGTGGGTTCCGGCGATGGTGCCGTGGCGCGCGAGCGAGGACGGCTTCGTCACGGACGATGTCCTCGAGTGGTACGGCCGCTTCGCCGACGGAGAACCGGGTGTCCTGGTCGTCGAAGCGACAGGGATCCGCGACGTGCCGAGCGGGCCGTTGTTGCGCGCCGGCGACGATCGTTTCGTTCCCGGACTGCGTCGCCTCGCCGAGGTCGTACACGAGCGATCACGCGGTCGAACGCGGCTTTTCCTGCAGATTCTCGACTTCCTCGGCGTGAAGCGTCGACCGGCGAAGGAGACCTGGGTCCGACGCTTCATGAAGGTGCGCGACGAGCATCGCGAGCGGCTCGAGCGCGTCGACGGCGGTGCGGCGATCGCGAGTCTCGACGAGACGGCGTTGCGAGAAGCTCTGCTCGCGCTGCCGCACGCGACGTTGCTCGCGATCCTCGATCCGCGCGAGATCGAGGAACTCGAGAAGGGCTATCGCGAACGCGTCACCGACGTGGCGCTCCCCCACGTGCGCGATCTGCCGCGCGTGCTGCCGGCGCTGTTCGCCGCGGCGGCCGAACGCACGCGCGACGCGGGCTTCGACGGCGTCGAGCTGCATTACGCGCACGCTTATACGATGGCGAGTTTCCTCTCGCGCACCAACGATCGCGACGACGGCTACGGCGGGTCGCTCGAAGGTCGCGCGCGGCTCGGCGTCGAGGTCGCGCGCGCGGTGCGCGAACGTGTCGGGCCCGATTGGACCGTCGGCTGCCGAATTCTCGGTGACGAGGTCATCGAGGGCGGCAGCGGCGTCGAGGACGCGGCGCACCACGCGATTCAGTTGGCGCGAGCGGGGCTCGACTTCGTGTCGGTCAGCAAGGGCGGTAAGTTCGACGACGCGAAGCAGCCCAAGGTCGGCGAGGCCGTCTATCCGTACACGGGCCCGAGCGGTCACGAGTGCATGCCGACCGTGAAGATCGAGGGCGGACCGTTCGCGCGCAATCTGCATCTTTCCGGCACGATTCGCGCTGGTGTGCGCGCTGCCGGCTTTGGCATCCCCATCATCGGCGCGGGAGGCATCAACGACTTCGACCTCGCGGAGCGCGCGCTCGAGGACGGCTCGTGCGACCTCGTCGCAGCGGCGCGGCAGTCGCTCGCGGATCCGGATTGGTGGCGCAAGATCGAGGCGGGCAGGGGTGCTGAGATCCGGCGCTGTCTTTATACGAACTACTGCGAGGCTCTCGACCAGCGGCATGAGCAGGTCACGTGTCAGCTCTGGGATCGCGACATGACGGCGGGCGATCCCGGGGGGTCCGGGATCGCCCGCTCGGCGGATGGGAAGCGGAGGCTCGTGCCGCCGGGTTGGGGTGAGGATCAGCGAGAACGCTCGGTCTGACCTCTCGTTACTACTTGGCCGGCTTCGCAGGCTCCGCCGGCTGGGTCTCGACCTCGACACGGATCTCGAGCTTGCCCTCGCCCGTCGAGTCCATCTTCGTCGTCGAACCCTCGCGCTCGAACTCGCGGTGCATCTCGCTCTTGTACGTGCCCTCGACCTCGAGCGCGACCGGCTGCTTCGCCGCCATATCGAACCACAGCTTGCCTTCGAGCTTTGCGGACCACAGGCGCCGATTGTCGAACGGCGCGTTCAGTGCGCGCGGCCCGCGGCCGCCCATCGCCTCGATCTCGCGCTCGCCCGACGTCTCCAGCACGAGCGCGATCACGACACACGCCACGCCGTTCTTCTCCTCCGTCGCGCCGAGCTTGCCCGTGCCCGTCCACTCGGACTGCGCGAGCGGCGACTCGCCGCTGGATCCGCCACGAGCACCGCGCCGACCGCCGCCTCCACCACCACCGCCGCCGCGTTCCGGACGCGGCGGCGGCGGGAAGAGCTTGCGCTCCACGTCGAGACGCAGACCGCGCACGATCGCCGCGCTCTCGATCTCCCACTCGTCGCCTTCCTCGACGGCTTTGCTCGGCAGGAATCCGTCGAGGAACAGGCCGATCGCGTGACCGTCGAGCGCGCCCTCGCCGTCCGGCTCGGTGCCCTCGACCACCTCCGCCAGGACCTTGCCGGCCTCGTCGGCGGTCAGCTCGACCGTAACGCCGTTCCACGGACTCTCGACGTCGGCCTCGCTCGAGTTCTCACCCATCTCCGTCGACATCTTGCCGCCGAGTTCGACGAAGTGGCGGCGCACCTTGGTCGGCTTGTCTCCTTCGGCCTCCACGATTTGGTCGACGTGGACCTCGGTGTTCTCGGTGTCCGACGAGCCGCCCATGCCGGGCGAGGACTCGCCGTCGCGCTCGATCGTCGTCTCGTTCTCCATGTGGAGCGACGACTCGATCGTGATCTTGCGGCCGACGCCGGCCTTGTACTCGGTGTCGAGGTTCGCGGGCGCGAGCGACAGGCCGAGAGCGGACATCAGAAAGAGCGTGCGCATCGTTTGAATCCTGCGGCCTTTTCGCCGCGCGTGGGGTCGGGAGCGCGGCGCGAACGCCGAGCGTGGATATCGAGCGCTCCCCGGTTGGAACGTCTGGACCGTAACGGCGCTCGCCGGAGGCGGCAAGTCGACGAGGGTTCGACGACTGCGCGGGCACACGTCCGTGTCTGGAACCGGCCTGAAACGGCGCGGTTCCGGCACGAGATCGAGCCGGAACCGTGGTCACGCCCTGGACTCGACCGCGCGCAACGCTTGTGATGACCTCGATGGGCAAGGTGACTCTGAAGGTCGAGCACGCGCTGGGTCGCACGGAAGCGTTGGCGCGCATCCGTCGCGCGGCCGAGGGCATGGACGCGAAGGCCGCGAAGTACGTGCGCTCGGTCCAGTGGTCCGAGTCGGGCGCGGTCGTCGACGGCGACGGGTTCTCGGGCGCGTTCACGGTGACCGACACCGACGTCACGGCGGACGTCGAGCTGGGCTGGAAGCTGGCCTTCTTCCCGCTGAAGGTGCAGCGCGACGGCGAAGCGTTCCTGCGCAACCTGTTGAGTTGAGCCCGCACCGCTACGTCCGTCCGATCCGTGGCCTGCCGGCCGGACTCGCGCGGATCGGTTTCGGACTGCGCGACGCGCTGGCCGCCGGATATCGCTTCGAGAACTTCAGGAAGGACGCCGTCGCGGGCCTCGTGGTCGCGATCGTCGCGCTCCCGCTCGCCATCGCCGTGGCGATCGCGTCGGGTGCGCCGCCGCAGTTCGGCCTCTACTCGTCCATCGTCGCCGGCATCGTGATCGCGCTGGCCGGCGGCACGCGCGTGAGCGTCTCCGGTCCGACCGCGGCGTTCGTCGTACTGTTCGCGCCGATCCATCACGCGTACGGACTCGGCGGGCTCATGGTCGCGTCGACGATGGCCGGCGTGCTGCTCATCGCATTCGGTCTGTTCCGCTTGGGACGACTGATCCAGTTCATCCCGCATCCGGTCACGACGGGTTTGAGCGCGGGTATCGCGGTCGTCATAGCGGGCATGCAACTCAGGGATTTCCTGGGGCTCCGGCCCGGACCGCAGCCGGCGCACTTCCCCGAGACGATGGCGTCCCTGTGGAAAGCCGCGGACACGTTCCGATGGCGCGAGCTCGCGGTCGGCGTGTCCACGTTGGCCGTGCTGCTCGTGTGGCCGCGGATCACGCGCCGGATCCCGGGGCCGCTCGTCGCGCTCACGCTCGCGGCGATCGTGACGGCGCTCCTCACCGCGCACGTCGCGGACTTTCGCGTCGACACGATCGGTAGTCGCTTCGAGGGCGGGATCCCGCGACTGCCGCCGCACTTCGATTGGCCCTGGAACTTTCCCGGCCGAGACGGCGAGCCGCTCGGTCTGACGCTCGCGGTCGTGCGCGGACTGTTCGGGTCGGCGCTGGCCATCGCGATCTCGGGCGCGATCCAGTCGCTCTTGTGCGCCGTCGTCGGCGGCGGCATCGCGGGCACGAAGCACGAGCCCGACGTCGAACTCACGGCGCAAGGCCTCGGCAACGTCGTCGCGCCGTTCTTCGGCGGAATCGCCGCGACGGGAGCGCTGGCGCGCACCGTGACCGGCGTGCGCGCGGGTGCGCGTACTCCGATCGCGTCGATCATGCACTCCGTCTTCATCCTGGTGGCGGTGCTCGCGCTGGCGCCGCTGCTCGGCTACTTGCCCATGTCCGCACTGGCGGCGCTGCTGCTCGTCGTCGCCTGGGACCTGGGCGACGCGCACCACTTCGGTCACGTGCTGAAGGTGGCGCCGCGCAGCGACATGATCGTTCTGCTCTCGTGCTTCGGCATCACGATCGTCTTCGACATGGTGACGGCCGTGTTCGTCGGCATCGTGCTGGCGGCACTGCTCTTCATGCAGCGCATGTCGGAGCTGTTCCAGGCGCAGGTCGCCGACTCGACCAGCCCGCAGCTCGCCGATCCGGGCATGGAGGGTGTCGTCGTCTATCAGGTCGCGGGGCCGCTCTTCTTCGGCGCGGCCGAGAAGGCGGCCAGCGCGCTCGCGCGGATCTCGGGCACGACGCGCGCGCTGATCCTGCAGATGAACGACGTGCCGGTGATGGACGTGACCGGTCTCGTGGCGCTCGAGTCCGCGATCGCGCGCTTGCGCGCGATGAAGGTGCACGTCGTGTTGGTCGGCGTGCAGGGACAACCGCGCGCGATGCTCGACAAGTCGGCGCTCGCGACGAAGAGCGACGGGATCGTCGTGTGCGACACCCCCGAAGCGGCGCTGGCGTCGGTGCGCGCCGCGCTCGCGGCCCGTTGACGAGCTGCACGATTCGAATTCGTGCACGCCGGATGCCGGCCCGCGTCACCCCCGTTCGCGCTCATCAGTGAGCGTAGGCGCATCAGTGCGCGAAGGCGCATCAGTGCGCCAAGGCGCATCAGTGCGCGTAGGCGCGTCAGTGCGCGTAGGCGTCCGACTCGGATCGATGGCGGATGCGCCCGACCATCCTTCCATCGGTCGAGAGTAGTGGAACGCGATGCGTCTCAGGTCGCGTCGGCGGATCTCGCCAGGGGAGCGCGCAACTTCCGCAAGCCCACGAAGACGAGGTACGCTGCCAACGCGAGCAGCGTGATTGCCGCCGCGCCGTTCGCGAAGCGCACGTCGAGTCCCGTGCTCTCCGACAAGTTGATACGCGCGATTTCCACCAGCGCCCACACCGTGATCGTCAGCACGATCGCGGCCGGGATCAGCACGAACGTGCTCGACTTGCCTTCCTGCCGCAACCACACGCCGATCGAGATCAGCGAAAGCCCCGCGAGCAGTTGGTTGCTCGCGCCGAACAAGGACCAGAAGCGCAGGTAGCTGCCCTCGCCGCCGTACGCGAGGAACAGCGCGGCCGGCACGATGGTGATCAGCGTACCGAACGCCGCTCCGCCGAGGTGCTTCCAGCCCGTGAGCTCCTGGATCAAGTAGCGCCCTAGCCGCGTCGCGACGTCGAGCGTGTCGAACACGAACGTCGAGAACGCCATCGCGCCGAACGTGATCGCGAACGCGAGGTTCTCGCGGCCGACGAGAAGCGTCATGAACTCGCCGATACCGTTGCCGTAGATCGTGCCGGGCTTCAACGGCTTGCCCGCCACGTCCACGAGTCGGTCTTGCGTGAAGATGATGATCGTCACGACGGCGATGAGCGCCACGAACGCTTCCGCGACCATCGCGCCGAAGCCGACGGCGCGCGTGTGCGACTCGCGGTCGATCTGCTTGCTGGTCGTTCCGCTGCACACGAGCCCGTGGAACCCCGAGCACGCGCCGCATGCGATCGTCACGAAGAGGAACGGGAATAACGTTCCGCCCGCCTTGCCCGTGTCCCAGCCCTTGAACGCCGGTTGTTGGATCTCGTAACCGCCGAACAGGATCCCGAGCACGCCCAGCGCGAGGGCGGAATAGAGCACGAATCCGCCGAGATATCCGCGCGGCTGCAAGAGCGCCCACACCGGCAGGACCGACGCGAGCGCGCAGTACGCGAGGATCAAGAGCCCCCACTCGATCGGTCCGAAGACGAGCCAGTCGGACACGTGCGTGCCGAACCACGACAGCGCGAACGTCGCCGGCACGAAAATCACGGTGACGAGCCACAGCGGCGGCTTCAACCAGCGCTGCACGAGCCCGAGCACGATCGACAGACCGAGATACATGACGCTCGCCGCCGCGACCGCGCCGCCGGGGTTGAAGCGGACGGCGCTGCCTTCCAGCTCCTCCGTGCCGCGTGCGAAGCTGCCCGCCGTGATATCGGTGAACGCGACGATCACGTAGACGAGCGCGATCCAGATGAAGGCCATCGTCGCGCGTCCGGCGGGCGAGCCGAGTCGTTCGCGCGCGATCTCGGCGATCGAACATCCGCCGTGCCGCACGCTCGCGAGCAACGTCGTGAAGTCGTGCACCGCGCCGATGAACACGACGCCGATGCCGATCCACAAGAGACTGGGCAACCAGCCGAATCCCTGGCACGCGAGGATCGGCCCCGCGATCGGTCCGGCGGCCGCGATGGCCGAGAAGTGCTGCGCGAAGAGATAGAAGGGTCGCGTCGGTTCGTAGTCGACACCGTCGCGCTTCGCGTGCGCCGGCGTGCGCCGCGCGTCGTCGAGACCCAGGCGCTTCGCGATGAAAGCGCCGTAGAAGCGGTAGCCCGCCCAGAGGAACGACAGGAACAGGGCTGCGAGAACCGTCAGTTGCATGCGGACCTCGATGCGATCAGTCGTGGACCTTGCCGCTCATGATCCGTGCCCGGATCATGGAGGCGATCACCGCGAGGGCGAGGATCCCGCCCACGACTCCGAGAGCCACTCCGATCGAGACCTTGTGCTCTTCGGGCAGCAGCATCTTGATGCCCACGAAGACGAGGATCAGCGACAGGCCGTACTTCAGGTAGTGCAGGAACTTGAGCAGTCCGCCGACCGCGAAAAAGAGACTGCGCAGCCCCAGGATCGCGAAGATGTTCGATGTGTAGACGACGAAAAGGTTCTGCGAGATCCCGAGCGCCGCAGGCACCGAATCGAGCGCGAACAAGACGTCCGTCGTCTCGACCACGAGCAGTGCCATGAAGAGCGGGGTCGCTGTGAGCTTTCCGTCGAGCCTCACGAAGAACTTCGAGCCGTGGAACTTGTCTGTGACCGGCGTGAAGCGCTTCGCAAGTCGCAGGACGATGTTCTTCGACGGATCGACCTCGGAGTCCTCCTTCTGGAAGAACAACTTGATGCCGGTGAGGACGAGCAGTCCGCCGAGCACCCAGATAATCCAGTGGAAGCGCTCGATCGCGCCGACGCCGACCCACAGGAAGAGTGCGCGCATCGCCATCGCGCCGAGGATGCCCCAGAAGAGCACTCGGTGTTGGCTCTCCCGGGGAATCGCGAAATAGCTGAAAATGATCAGGAAAACGAAGATGTTGTCGACCGAGAGCGCGTACTCGGTGAGGTAGCACGTGAGGTACTCGAGCGAGGGCAAGTCCTCCGCCGTCGAGCCCGGCTTCGCGATGTACGCAGGATCCACCCACACGCGGATCGCGACCGCGAACGTCAGGCCGATCCCGATCCACACGGCCGTCCAGATCAGCGCTTCGCGCACGCTGACCACGTGCGCCTTCTTGTGGAAGACACCCAGGTCCAGCGCCATCATCACGACGACGACGACGACGAAAACGGCCCACAGAATTCCGTTCTCGATGCCCATGCGCCCTGGTCAGCCGTAGATCAGGAGTCGAATGCCGGGGGGCAACCGTTTGGTGAGACCCGCGAGCACATGCCCGCGCAGCAAGTGGTAGACCGCACTGCGCTGCGTCGCGCCGATCATGATGGCGGTCACGCCAAGGCTTTCGGCGGCGCGCAGGATGCCCTCGACCGCGTTGTACGACACGGTCCAGACCGGAAGGAGGGTCATGCCCTCCGCCTCGGCCGCCTGCGCGGCGGAGCGCAGCGCCTCGACGCCTTCCGACTTGGGACGCCAGGCCCAATCGCGGACGAAGAGGCCCGTGCGTTCCTCGACGTACAACGCGTAGAGGTTCTTGCCGCCGCGCCCCTTCTCACGCGCGATCGCCTCGGCGATGAGGCCCGGATTCGCGGAGCGCATCGCGATCATCGTGCTGGAGGGATAGAGCTGCGCGATCGACTCGGCCTGCGTGAGGCTCAGGATCTCGAGCTGTTCGATGTGCTCGAGGTCCTCCTCGGCACGCTCGACGCGCGTCGGGAAGAGCCGTGCGAGCAGCGGCAGGTGATACAGCCACTCCGCGAACCACTTGCGTCGGGTTCCGACGGCGAACAGCACGCCGATCGCGACCAGCAGCGACCCGAAGAGCGTGGCTTGGCCCTCGATGCGCAGGGTGACGACCCAGGCGATGAGCACGAGCAGGGTCGTGAAGACACCGAGCCAGAACTTGGCCCCACGCTGCGAGTCTCGCCAGCGAATGACGTCGAGTCCGGCCGATGAAAGCAGGAACGCGCCGAGCAACCCGAAGGCGTACAGACCCGCGAGGGTCTGCATGTTCCCTTCGGCCAGGTACATGATGACGATCGGGATCAACGTCGCGACGAGGATTGCTACCTGCGGCGTGCCGAACCGCTGGTTGCGCGCCGCGATCGCCGAGGGCATGAAACCGCGTTCGGCCAGCGACAGGAACACGTGGTAGCAGCCGATGATCGCAGTGTTCGAGGCGAGGAGCAGTAAGCTCGACCCGGTGAGCACGACCGCGATCTTCAGCGGCAAGCCGCCGTACAGGCTGCCGATCTCGGAGATGAAGCGCTCGGAATTCAGCGCCTTGAGTTCGGTCGGGAGCAGCGCGATCGCCAAGAGCGTCAGAATCGGTGACGTGAGGAGCATCGAGCCGACGACGAGCTTCATCCCGCGCCCGGCCGTCGTCCGGAGCGGATGGCGCATCGCCGGGCTGAGTTGGCTGATGCTCTCGAGCCCCGAGAACGCGAGCCACGCGGTCGAGAACCCGATGAAGAACGTCTTGCCGTCGAGGTCCTTCGCCAACGCCATGGTCGACGTGACGAGCTCGGCTTCAGCGTCCCCCATCTGGTAGAGCACCACCACGACGAGCGCGAGGTTCACGCAGAACGCCGAGATCGCCATGACGAGCGCCATCGTCGCGCTCTCCCGGATGCCGATCGTGTTGACGATGGCCAGGAGCAAGAGCGTCGCCGAAGCCATCGCCACGACGTGCTCGTCGAAGAACGGCCACAACGACGACAGGTAGTGGATCCCGGACACGGACGAGATCGCCGACGTCAGGAAGTAGCCGATCGAGATCAAGAGACCGCCGACGGCGCCGATCATCGGCGTGAACGCCTGATTCGCGATGCTGACGACGCCGCCTCCGTCGGGCGTGCGCCAGCAGATCTCGATGTACTTGATCGCAAGCAGGATGAAGCCCGCGAGGCCGATCCAGACGAAGAACGGCGCGACGTTGCCGACGCGCTCGTACAGGATGCCCGGCACGTAGTAGACGGACGTGCCGATGTCGCAGAAGACGACCGCCCACACGAGGAGCGGCGTGAGCTGGCGCAGGCTGCCTTCGCCTACCTGCGCGCCGGGTTTCGCAGCCGGCGCACCGGCGGTCGGAATGGCGCTCAAGACGGGCGACGCTCCGAGGCCGTGAACCGGTGGCTCGACGAGCCCTGCACGGACGGACGGGAAGGCATGGCTGGAAGCGCGGACGATACCATCCGAATCGTCTGCCGCCGTCGGTCCGAGAAAAGTGGCGCGCCGATCGAGTGATGGACGTGGTGGGCCCCGCAGGACTCGAACCTGCGACCGAGCGATTATGAGTCGCCTGCTCTAACCGACTGAGCTAGGGGCCCGCCTGCGCGGATCGTATCAGGCGCGCGAGCGGCGAATCTCGATCGCCGGCCCGGTTCGAGGAGACGGCTAGACTGCGCGCGCACCCCCCATCGTCACCCGCATGACTTCGAACACCGCCCTCGTTCTTCCCCTCCTCTTCCTCGGCGCCTGCTCCGCTTCGCGCGTCGAGCGCGAGGCCTTCAAGCCGCGCTCGGAGCCTGCGCCGATCGCGTTCGAAGCGCCGGCGAAGGCTCCGACCGCGACGTCGACGACCGCTGCCGTCGGCATCGCGTTCGGCGACGCGCGCGGAACGGTCCAGCTGCCCGCCTTCTTCCCCGCCAGCACGTACGACGCGCGCGTGCCGCATCCCGACACGTTGCTACGTCAGCCGCTGGGCACGTTCACGGCGCACCACGCGGAAGTGCTTGCTGCGCTCCGCGCCATCGACGCGGCGAGTGATCGCGTGCGCATCGCTCCGTTCGGGAACACGCACGAAGGCCGCGAACTCGTGCAGGTCGTCATCGCGAGCCCCGAGAACATGGCGCGTCTCGAGGACATCCGCGGGCGCATCGCGAAGCTCGCCGATCCGCGCGGGATCGACGCGAGCGAACTCGACGACATCGTGGAAAAGACGCCCGCGATCGCGTGGCTCGCGTACAGCATCCACGGCGACGAAACTTCGGGCACGGACGCCTCGGTCGCGGTCGCGTACCACCTCGCCGCAGGGACGAGCGCAGACGTCACGGACATCCTGCGCGACGTCGTGGTCGTCATCGATCCGTGTCAGAACCCCGATGGGCGCGAGCGCGTGCTCGCGATGTTCGAACAGGGCAGCGGCTACGTGCCCGACCTCGACACGGCCAGCATGCGCCGCGGTCGTTGGCCGTACGGCCGCGAGAACCACTACCTGTTCGACATGAATCGCGATTGGCTGTGGGGCACGCAGCCGGAGACGCGCGCACGTTGGAAGGCGATCCACGCCTGGCATCCGCAACTGCTCGTCGACGCGCACGAGATGGGCTCGCAGGACACGTTCCTGTTCTATCCCGCGACGGATCCGCTGACGCCGCACTTCCCCGCGTTCACGCGCACCTGGTGGCAGCGTTACGGCGATGATCAGGCCGCTGCGTTCGACGCGCACGGTTGGAGCTACTACACGCGCGAGTGGGCCGACTCGTGGTACCCGGGCTACACGGATTCGTGGGCGACGTTCCAGGGCGCGTGCGGGATCTTGTACGAGCAAGCGCGCTATGCCGGCGGATCGGTGCTTCGTCGCTCGGGCGAGATCGCGACGTACCGCGAAGCCGTGCAGCGCCAAGCCGTCGGTTCGATCGCGAACGTGACGACTTTGGCGAAGAACCGCGAGGCGGTTTTGCGCGATTATCTGGCCGAAAAGCAGCGCAATGTCTCTGCGGATACGGATGGCAACGCGCGCGTGTTCGTGATCGCTCGCGGTCGTGAAGCCGCGCGCGAGGAGCACCTCGTCGAGTCACTGATGGAGCAGGGCGTCGAGGTCTATCTCAACGACGACGCCTTCCAGGTCGCGGACGCCGAGGGCGTGCACGGCATCACGGCGGCGCGCGAAATCCCTGCGAATTCGTTCGTCATCCCGGCTCGACAGCCGCTGGCGCCGCTGGTGAAAGCCGCGTTGGCCTTCGATCCGCGCTACGACGCGGCTTCGCTCGAGCGCGAACGTCGTGAGCTCGAGCGCAAGGGTCGCTCGAAGGCTTACGACGTGACCGGATGGTCGCCGGCGCATGCGTACGATCTCGATGCGTTGTGGTGCGCGACGCCGAGCGTGAGTCTGCGTCGGTACGACGACCTCGAGCGTGCGGCACGTGACGAAGGCGTCGCCGTCCTGCCGAAAGATGCCGGACCCGTTTACGGTTGGGTCGTCGACGGCGGCACGGACGCATCCGTCGCGTTCGCGGCGCGCGCGCTCGAAGAAGGCCTCGCCGTCCAGATCTCCGACGAGCCCTTCCGCGCCGACGGACGCGAGTTCGCGCGCGGATCGCTGCTCGTCCGCCGTGTCGAGAACGGATCCGACGTGCGCGAGCGCGTCGAGCGTGCGGCACTCGCCTCCCACGTCGCGGTCTTGCCCGTGACCTCCGCGCGCAGCCGCGACGAAGGTCCCGACCTCGGCGGCCGGCACTTCGACCTGCTCGAACGTCCGCGCGTCGCGCTGCTCTCGAATGCGCCCGTTTCGTCCGATTCGTTCGGACATGCGTGGCACGCGCTCGACGTCCTGTACGGCGTGTCCGTGTCGCTGATGGACGCGCAGAGCTTCGGTTACGCCGATCTACGCCGCTACAACGTGCTCGTCGTGCCCGACGGCGGCGGGTCCGTGTTGACCGATCACGCCGAGGACTTGCGCACCTGGGTGCGCGCCGGGGGCACGCTGATCGCGCTCGGCGGCGATGCCGCGAGCGCGCTGGCCGACGAGAAGATGGGGCTGTCGTCGGTGCGTCGCCGCTCCGATGTGCTCGACGACCTCGGCCCGTACCGCCGCGCAGTGCAGCGCGAACGCGACGCGGGCAAAACCGTGATCGACCTCGAAGCTCTGTGGGACGGAAGGCCTGTGAAGCCGGTCGAAGCACCGAAGGAAGAGTCGAAGGTCGACTCGAAGGTCGACTCGAAGGACGAGCCGAAGGAGCTGAAGGGCGACGAAGCGAAGGAGCGCGATCGCTGGGCCTCGACGTTCTCGCCGCAGGGCGTGATCCTGCGCGGCGAAGTGAACACCGACGCGTGGATCACCGTCGGCTGCCGCGATGAACTGCCCGTCTACTTCGAAGGCGGCAATGCGCTCCTGTCCCGACCGCCGACGCGCACGGCGGTGAGGCTCGCGGCGGCGGAGCGACTGCGCCATTCCGGCCTGTTGTGGCCCGAAGCGCGCGAGCGCATCGCCGACTCCGCGTGGTTGACGGTCGAGCGCCAGGGCGCGGGCCAAGTGATCCTGTTCGCGTCGTCACCGGTGTTTCGCGGCTGGTTCCGCGGCACGGGGAGGCTCTTCGCGAACGCGGTCGTGTACGGCCCGGGGCTCGGCACGAGCACGCCGGCGCCGAGGTGACTCGCGGCGCGAGCAGGCACGTGCCGCGCCTGAATCGCCAGGCAAGCGGGCACGCGCCGAGGTGACTCGTGGCACGGGCGAACTCATGCCGCGCGGAGGACGGTCGACCGAAGCGGGCTCCGAGTCGCGATCATCCGAACTGGCAGTGTTCGTGCGAGACATCGGGCGTCACGGCGCCCACCCGTGCAGGTCGATGCGCGCTGGGGCGCGAGAACGGCGGAGTGGAGTCTGACTCCGTACTTCGAACTGGCAGTGTTCGTGCGAGACATCGGGCGTCACGGCGCCCACCCGTGCAGGTCGATGCGCGCTGGGGCGCGAGAACGGCGGAGTGGAGTCTGACTCCGTACTTCGGCGCCCACCTGTGCAGATCGATGCGCGCTGGGGTGCGAGAACGGCGGAGTGGAGTCTGACTCCGTACTTTCTTCCGTACTTCGGCGCCCACCTGTGCAGATCGATGCGCGCTGGGGTGCGAGAACGGCGGAGTGGAGTCTGACTCCGTACTTTCCCGTGCAGGTCGATGCGCGCTGCGGTGCGAGAACGGCGGAGTGGAGTCTGACTCCGTACCCTGCGCCGACCGCGCCTCAGCTCCCGCTCTTGCGCGCGGCGTGATCCGCGACGACCTGCGCGACGCACGCCGTCAGGCGCTTGCCCGTCGCGAGGTGCAGGAACTCGTTCGGTCCGTGCGCGTTGCTGTGCGGCCCGAGCACGCCCGTGATGCAGAACTGGGCCTTCGGGAACTTCTTCCCGAGCATCCCCATGAACGGGATCGAACCACCCTCCCCCATGTAGGCAGCGGGCTTGCCGAAGTGCTGCTTGCTGGCGCGCGCGAGTGAGTCCTCGAGCCACGACGCGAGCTCGGGCGCGTTCCATCCCTCGGAGGCCTTGTCCGCGGCAAAGTGGACCTTGGCACCGTAAGGCGGGTCCTTTTCGAGCACTTTCTTGAGCTTTTTCGCGGCCACCTTCGGGTCGACCGTCGGCGGGACCCGCATGGAGATCTTCACCGCCGACAGCGGACGCAACACGTTGCCCGCGGCATCGACGTCGGGGAATCCGCGCGCGCCCGTGATCGAGAGCGCGGGTCGCCAAGTGCGATTCAACATGAGCTCGAGCAGGTCCTTCGACATCGGCTTCACGCCATCGTGCCAAGGGAACTTCGCGTAGACGTCCTTCTTGAGGATCTTCGCGGTCGCCTTGGCTTGGGCCTGACGCTGCTTCGGGATCTTCGTCCACAACTCCTTGAGCAGCACGCGACCCGTTTCCGCGTCCTCGATGCGAGCGAGCACTTGGCGCAGGACTCGGAACGTCGAAGGCACGATGCCGCTCGCATCACCGGAGTGAACGCCCTCGCGCAGCGTTTCGACCGACAGCGTTCCACCGACGAGACCGCGGAGGCTCGTCGTGCTCCACAGCCGGTCGTAGTCGCCGCATCCCGAGTCGAGACACACGACGAGCGAGACGTCGCCGATCCGCGCGGCCAAGTGATCGATGTAAGCGGGCAAGTCGAAACTGCCGCTTTCCTCGCACGCTTCGATCAGGACGACGCAGCGCGCGTGCGGGATCTTCTGGCGACGCAAGGCCTCGATCGCGGTGAGCGACGCGAACGCCGCGTAACCGTCGTCGGCTCCGCCGCGCCCGTAGAGCTTCCCGTCGCGCAACACGGGCTCCCACGGACCGAGACCCGGATTCCAACCGGCGAACTCGGGCTGTTTGTCGAGGTGCCCATAGAGCAGCACCGTGTCCTTCGCTCCGGCCGTCGCCGGGATCTCGAGCAAGATCACGGGCGTCCGATCCTTGCCGTCGTCGCCCTTCAAGCGCACGACCTCGAGCCGCATCCCCTCGATCGAGCGCGCCTTGCACCACGCGGCGATCAACTTCACCGCGCGGTCCATGTGGCCGTGCTCGCGCCACTGTGGATCGAACGCCGGAGACTTGTTCGGGATCCGGATGTATTCCTGGAGAGCGGGCACGATGGCTCGATCCCAGGTCGTGTCGACGAAATCAGTCAGCTCGCGTTGATCCATGTGCTCCTCGAAGTGGGTGGAGGAGCTTACCTGTCGAGCGCTGGTGCCGCGATGCGATTCAGGCGGCGATCGGAGCGCGACGACGTGATCGACGCAGTACCCACACGGAGAGGACGAGAAGCAATGCGACGGCCAGGGCCGGCACGACGATCGCCATCACGGACGCGATCGTCGAGCAGGCTAGTTCCGCCGTCGAAACCAGCGGATTCGCGAGCCCGAAGGTCGTGACTCCGGACGCGGCGCGCGTCACGACGGTCGCGGTCTGGACCAGCGCGGCTGCTCCGCCGCCCGCGACGGCGGCGAGCGTCCAGCGGAACCACGGCTCGACGTCGGTCACGAAGCTCGCCGTGACGAGCGTGCCGGCCACCACGGCCGCAGGGGTCGCAACGGTGTCGAGCAGGTGGTCGAGGCCGGGGATGTAATACGCGCCGACTTCGAGGACCGTCGCGACGGAGAGCGCGATCAATGCCGGAGTCGACCCGAGCCAAGTGAATCCGTCAGCGGCTGTGAGCGCTCCCGACCGGATGGCTATCCCTGCGAGGAGCATCGGGACGAACACGCGGAATCCACACGCGGCAGCGAGACCGACGCCGGCCAGGATGCCCAGAAGGGTTTGAAATTCTTGCTGCACGGGGGAGGGTTGGATCCGAGGTGGGTCATGAAACCTCGGAGCTCCGACAATCTACGCCGATTCGCGGCGTGGATTCTCGAGGCTTCGAGCCGTGACACAAATCGCTTCGAGCGAGGCCAGCTCGCAGGCGATCGCGTCCGGCGACCCGGAGCTGCGGACCGCCTTCTCGAGGAGGGCCGCCTGCCGCGTGATCTCGGGGAACCCGTAACTCCCGGCCGCGCCCTTCAGGCGATGGGCGAGCATCGAGACCTGATCGAGGTTTCCCGACTCGACCTCGCGCCGCATCTGGGCGATGTCGGCGCCCAACTCGTCGACGAAGAGCCGCACGAGCTCGAGGAGCCCCTCGTCCTGACCGATCTCCGGCCCGACTCCTGATCGCTTCGTCATGGTGAGTTCCTCATCGATGTCGTACGGCCGCCAACGGCCCACTTTTTCCATCAGGAGCGCGCGCTGAACGGGTTTGGCGCAGTAATCGTCACATCCGGCCGCGAGACACCGCTCGCGGTCGGGAGCCATCGCGTTCGCCGTGAGGGCCACGATCGGGCCGTCGTAGCCCAAGTCGCGCAAGCGCGAGGTCGCCGCATAGCCGTCGAGCCGCGGCATCTGCATGTCCATGAGCACGACGTCGAACATGCGCCCGTGAGCTCGGGCCGCCAACGCGAGGCGCACGGCTTCTTCGCCGTCGACGGCGAGCGAAACCGAAGCTCCAGCAGCGGTGAGCAGGTGTCGCAAGAGGCGCTGATTGTCCGGGCCATCCTCGGCGAGTAGGACGCGCATGCCACCGAGATTCGACGGTGCGACGCGCCGCGCAGTGCGCGTGATCTCCGGCATGTTCCGGACATCGATCAACGGGCCACGCAGCGGACCCGCGTCGACATGGAACGAGAACACGCTGCCTTGGCCGACGCGGCTCGACACCAGAATCGTCCCGCCCAATCCGGCGACGAGATGGCTGCAGATCGAGAGCCCGAGTCCAGTGCCTCCGAACCTGCGACTCGTGGACGCTTCGCCTTGCACGAACGGGCGGAACAGGCGCGACAACGCGCGCTCGTCCATTCCGATCCCCGAGTCCTCGACGTCGAAGCCGAGCTTGCCGTGGCCGCCCGGGGTCGACGGCGACTCATAGCCGACCCGAACCAGGATTCGGCCGCGCTCCGTGAACTTGATCGCGTTGCCGACGAGGTTGAAGAGAACTTGTTCGACGCGCAGCTGGTCCGTGAGGACCGTCTCGGGTGCCGGACCCGACCACTCCACGACGAACTCGAGATTCTTCTCCTCTGCCCGTGGAGCCATCGCTTCGCGCAAGTCCGCGACGATGCGGCCCGGCGAACATGGCACGGGTTCGAGACCGAGCCGACCGGCTTCGATCTTCGAGAGATCGAGGATGTCGCAGACGAGTTGCGACAAGTGCTCACCGTTTCTGCGGATCGTGGAGATCGCGTCGGCGCGTTCCGACGGCGTGAGGTCCTCTTCGAGCAGTCGCTCCGAGAAGCCGAGGATCGAAGTCATCGGCGTACGGATCTCGTGGCTCATGTTGGCCAGGAACGAGCTCTTCGTTCGGCTCGCGGCCTCGGCGACTTCCCGCGCGAGCCGTGCATCACGTTCCGCGCGACGCGCTTCGGCGACGGCCGTTTCCAGCGCCCGATTGGTCGCGGAGAGCGTCCGCGTGCGCTCTTCCACCCGTTCTTCCAGCGTCCGGTTCGCGACTCCCAACTCGAAGGATCGTCGCTCGAGATCGCGCATGCTCTGCACGAGCCGCACGAGTAATAGCGCCGTGACAACGAACAGGCAGATGCGGTACGTCTCTGCCTCGTCGAGACGCTCACCGAACGAGCTTTCGTAGCCGGCGAGCAGCGCGTTGGCGCTCTGTGTGAGTTCCGAAGTACCGATCGCGTCGAACGCGGACTCGAGTTCGGCTTGGAACGTCGCAGCTCGGTCTGCATCCCCTGGGCGTGGAACCGCGTGTGACGACTCCGAGTGCGGCGCCCCCGTGAAGTCGGCCATCGCTGCAAACCGATCGAGTGGTTCACGCGCAGCGCGTAGGCGATCCATGTAGGCGACCAAGGCCGCGCTCACTGTTTCGTGGCGATCGAGATCGACCGACCTCGGCAATGCGATCGCTTCGGCCTCCAGTCGCGCGAACACGATCGGAATTTCACTCGCAACTTCGTGCGCGCCTGCGCGAACGTCCTGAACCCGTGTGTCGAACTCTGCCTGCCGCGCGCGCAACGCGTGCAACGCCGAACTCGCTCGGACGTGATCTTCGCCTTCGACTCCGCCGGTACCGAGAAACACGGTGCCGACGAGAGCCGTCCACGCGAAGACGTAGGTCAGGAGACGATTGCGAGCCAAAGTGCCTTGCTCTCGGGTCTCACGCACTTTCGGGGAGGCACCGTCGCGATGCGTGAACGGCATTGCGACCCGCGGCTTTCGCCGCGTAAACAGCCTCGTCCGCTGCTTTGAGCAGATCGTGGACCGTGGACGAGCCCTCCCCTCGCGTCGCCATCCCGACGCTGATCGTCACGCTGCCTTCGTAGGACCGCGACTTCACCAAGTTCGATTCGACCGAGCTCCGCAAGCGTTCGGCGCACATCCGGGCGCCGTGCGCGTCGCTGTTCAGGTTGATGACCAGGAATTCCTCGCCTCCGAGTCGGCACACGACGTCCGCGCGACGCGTACGAGCACGCAGCATCGCGGCAGTCGAACGCAGGACGTCATCACCGACGTCGTGACCGTGTCGATCGTTGATGTCCTTGAAGTGATCGATGTCGACGACGAGCACGGAGAGCGGTCGTTCGAGGCGCACCGCTTCCTCCCATTCCTGTTCCAACCGTTTCATCGCGTAGCGGCGATTGGGCAACTCGGTCAGTACGTCCGTGTGCGCGGCTGCATGGAGCTTCCGCGTCATCAGTCCCATCTCCGCGACTTGGCTCGACCTGCGATCGCGATCGCCGCGCACTTGATGCTGCAACTGGATCATGCGACGAGCCGCGGCGACCCGCGCCATCAGGACGCGAGGGTTGTAGGGCTTGCCGACGAAGTCGTCCGCGCCGGCGTCGAATGCGGCCACGATCTGCTCTTCCTCGTCGCGCGCGGTCAGCACCAGTCCGTAGACCTGTCTTCCGGCCTCGGTCGCGCGCAGTGCGCGCAAGAGTTCCCCGCCGCTCATGCCCGGCATCAGCCAGTCGGTCAGGACGATGTGTGGAGAGTGATCCAAGACGATCTGGAGCGCGGTCTCGCCGTCTGGTGCCGTCAGCACGCGGTAGCCACCCGCCGTGAGGTGGTGCTCCAGCAATCGGAGGATGCGCGGATCATCGTCGACGGCGAGGACACACAGCTCCGAAGGCGCCATGTCGGCGACGTTTTCGGGCACTTCCACCGCTTCTTCTCCTAGCGGCAGAGCGGACGCTGTGATCGCTGCGCCAAGATCGACAACGTCGACCGCGAGGTCCGTTGCTCCGACATTCGTGGTCGGTAGACGCAGCACTTCGCACGTCGATCGCCAGGCTGGCGCGATATGCGCGCACAGTCGAAGAAGCTGGTCGTGGCCGATCAGTCCGCCGCCGACCGGAGCGAAAAGATCGAGCCAACCATCACCCATCGCGCACTGGGTACTTACACCTTCGAGAAGCCGGTGCGCGACGAGTGAAGCCGAGCGCAGCACTTGGGCGAGCGGTGCGCTGGCCGGATCCTCGAGAGCCGGTTCGCGCTTCGGAAGTCCGAGCGACAGCACCGCCCCGACGAACGATTCGGGTAGCCTCCACTCGACGAACATCGCCGCGCTGACCTCCCAGTGCTGGATGTCGAAATGACGCAGCTCTTCGAGGAGAACCTGTTCGGGCTTCATGCCGCGCGCTCCCGAGAGCACACGCTCGTACACGTCGGCGTGGACAGTGGCCAAGGCCAACATGCCGATTCGCGCCAGGAGAGCGCACGTGTATGCCTGACTCGGATCGACGGAGCCCTGCTCTCTGGCAATCGCTTCGGCCGCCATGGCCGACGCGATCGCGTGGGACCAGTACGCGTCGTGATCGAAGTGCCCGCATGTTCCCGCGCGATCGGCGGGCAAGAGCGAGAAACCGAGCGCGGCACTACGGAGCGTGCTCGGACCGAGCGCTTGCACTGCGCGCTCGACGTCGCCGATCACGGGTGCACCCTGCGATCGAGCGATGTTGGCCAGCCTGAGGATCTTCCCCGCGAGCGCGGGGTCGAACCGCAAGACGCCGGCGATCTCCGGCGCGGCCACCGGCTCGCGTTGCGTCATGCGCAGGATCGCGAGACCGATCCCGGACGAACTTGGCAACGTGCCGCAGTAGCGCAGCTCCTCGAATCGCTTGTGGATCATCGGTCCGCCTTCACGCCGACTTCGCCACGGCGCCGAGGTCGGACATGGCGACGACGCGATTTCGGCCCGCGGACTTGGCCGCGTACACGGCGTGGTCCGCCGCCTTGATCAATGCGTCCTGGTTCACCATGTCGCCCGCCCGCTGTGCGACGCCGACGCTGACCGTGACACCACCATGGAAGCCCAGGCCCGTGATCACGTGACGCTCGAGCGAACCGCGCAATCGGTCTCCGGCGATCCGCGCTTGATCCTCGGTCGTATTCGCGCACACGACGAAGAACTCCTCGCCACCAAGACGCGCCACTTCCTCGCCTTGACGGGTATTCGCCCGCAGAACGACCGCGACCTCTTTGAGCACGAGGTCGCCCACGTCGTGTCCGTAGGTGTCGTTGACCTTCTTGAAGTGATCGATGTCGATCAGGATGGCCGACAGAGGTCGACTACCAGGTGCGTTCGACGCTTCCCACTCCGCCTCGAGGCGCACCATCGCGTACCGGCGATTCGGCAGTTCCGTCAGCGCGTCCGTGTGCGCCGCGTTGCGCAGCTTGCGCGTCAAGAGACCCATCTCCGCGACCTGCTTCATCACGACGCGCCGGTTGGCCTCGACACGTTCCTGCAACTCGATGACGCGCTGACCGCCCTTGAGGCGCGCGAGCAGGATCTTCGGGTTGAAAGGCTTGGTGACGTAGTCGTCCACGCCGGCGTCGAAAGCCTCGACGATCCGGTCTTCCTCACCGCGCCCGGTGAGCAAGAGGAAGAACACGTTGCGGCCGAGTGCGCTACGACGGAGCGCCTTGCACAGGTCGATGCCGTCCATCTCGGGCATCATCCAGTCGGCGATGACCGCGTGCGGATGCGTCTCGAGTGCGATGCGCAGCGCGTCGCTGCCGTTCACCGCTGTCATGACCTCGTGACCGGCTTTGCGCAGGGCGCGCTCGAGGATCTTCAACGAAACGGGCTCGTCGTCGACGGCGAGGATCTTCAGACCCTTGAGCGTCGCCGTAGATCCTGCCTCGAGTGCGCGCACGACATCATCGTCGGCCGGGACCTCGCCCGAGCGTCGATGCACTTCGTCGAGGGTCGGTACGCGCGGCACGATCGAGCCACGCGCAGTGAGCCACTCGGCCCATTCGCGACCGACGCGCTCGAACAGCAAGGTGAATCCGCCGCGATCCATCTCGAGGATCTCGCGCATGGCTTCCAATCCGCTGGACGCCCGCGCCCAGTCGATGCTGCTCCGCGCCACATCGCCGTGCAGTGCATCCGCGAGCAACGCAGCCTGACTCAGGATCCGCACGAGGGCGATCGCGTCGTCCTCGTTGGGATCGAAGCCGACATCGCCGCCGGTCTGTTGAATGGATGCCTGCACGATGCGCGAGGGCATCCGCCAGGCCGCGAGCGTCTCGGACGCGAATCCGGTGACGAGACCAGCCGTGAACGCTTCGGTCGGAACCCCGACGCGCAGTTGCCGGCAAATCGCGCGTGCCCCGAACGCGATGGCGAGCGGGCGCGTCCAACGCTCCGCGTCAGTCGTGCATTGCGAATGGCAGAGATCGATTGCGATCCCAAGTGCTCGGACTGCTGGAGCACCGATGCGCAGGATCGCTTCGTCGATCGAGACGGCCGACGTCGGGCCACCGTCGGAGCCGACGATGCGCAGGATGAGCGCGGCCGATTCCGCATCCCTGAGAATGCTCTCGGCTACAGCTCGTGCAGCGCCCTCGTGAGCCGGATCGACATCGCAGAGTTGCGCGGCCAGCACCGAGAGGCGCTCCACATTGTTCGTGGGGTTGGAGGTCGTCATGGGAACGGGCATGACGGCTTTCAGCCCTGAAGGGAACGAAGGGCGTCGGCCGCCTCGTTCCAGGCTTGGTTCGATTCAGGAATGAGCTCGGCGATGCCGTCGCTCTTCGAATGCCGCGCGATCTCCTCGATCCGCCTGCACACCGAGCTGAGCTGCATCGCGCCCACGTTGGCACTCGCCGACTTGAGCGAGTGCGCTGCGCGTTCGAGCAGCTTGATGTCGCCGTTTAGGAGAGCCTGCTCGATCTCGCGGATTCGAAGGGGCGCGTCATCGAGGAACATCCCGATGATCTCGCGGAGCAGACCGGGTTCGTCCTCCCCGCCGAGCTCGCGCAGCTCTTCGATGACTTGCATGTCGAGGACGCTTGCGGCGCCACCGCTCTCTTGACTGAAACCGTTCACGTGTGCGTCCTCGGGGCTGGGGATCCGCGCCAAGCCCCGCGCGGACGCCGGGGTGGCGTCGGTGAGGGGCTCGGTGCGAGTAGTCCATCGGACGCCGAGAGCACCAATCTTCGGGCTAAGCACGGAACGCGAAACGGACGTCGGAACCCAAGTCCGGACGTCCGCCTCGGTATTGGGAACGATTTTCCGTCAGGTGCCCGCGCCGACGATCTCGTCGGCAAGCTTTTCCATGCCGTAGACGACGCGCATCGCCTCGATCATCGCGCGCGAATCGACGGACACTGCGCGGTTCACCGCCTCGTCGTAGATCAAGTTCCCCACGAGGCTCTGGATGTTGCCGTCGAAAATCAGCCCGACGACTTCACCAGCGCGGTTGATCGTCGGCGACCCCGAGTTGCCCCCGATGATGTCGTTGCTGGAGACGAAGTTGAACGGCGTGTTGGGGTTCAGCTTCGACTTGGCGGTCTTCCAACGCTCGGGAATCGTGAAGGGATACGCGTTGCCGCGCTCGTCAGCTCGGGTGTAGAGACCGCCGATGCTCGTGAATGGAACGACTTGCTTGCCGTCCTGCGGGAAACCCTTCACGGCGCCGTAGGAAAGACGCAGGGTGAACGTCGCGTCCGGGTACTGATCCTCGCCGTACTTCGCGAACTTGGCCGCGGCGATCTTCGCATAGGAACTTTTCTCGCGTGCGTCGACCTCCTCTTCGTAGCGCTTGCGGAGCGCACGGTTTTCGTCGTCGAGCGCACGCACGAGGACGATCAGCGGATCCGCAGAGGCCGTGATCGCGTCCTTGCCGCCCGCGGCGACGCGCTTGCGCACTGCGACGTCGGCGAGGCCGGACCCGCGAACGAGTTCTTCGGCGCGTTGGCGCGGCGCCTTCCCGGCCAGGGCCTTCACGACTGCGGGATCCTTGCCGCCGAGCAGCTCCACCATGAGTTGCAGGCTCGCAGCGAGCTTCTCGATCTCGAAGTCCGTGTAAACGGGCGCCGGCGAGTACAGCCCGAGCTCGAACGATTCCTTGTTCGACTCGCGATACTCGCGCAAGCGCTCGCCGTCCGGCTTCGCGGTCTCGTCGGCCAAACGCACGAGGTCCTTCGCCGCGCCGAACATCGTGCCGCCGAAGCTCATCCCCGGGCCGCCGAACGCCGCGAAGCGCAGCAGCATCTCGCCGTGGACCTTCTTCGCGGTCTCGATCTGCGCCCACGCGTCGCCCCAGTCCTTCTCCCACTCTGGATTCGCAGTGACGGCCTTGCGCAGTTCCGTTTCGTCCGCGAGTTTCCGCGACATCAGGGTCGGGTCCTGCAGACCCGCGAGGATTCCCGTGCGCGCTTTGCGTGTGTTCTGCACGCCGAAATAGTCACCCTCGGCGATACGGCGGAACTCCTCACTGCGACCGCTGAATGTGGAGAGCTGGACCTCGCGGCGCCACATGTTCCGCATCTGCATCGGATACTGGACGTCACGCATGAACTCGAGGTGCGCATGCGTGTTCAGACGCTCCGTCCGGCCCGGATGGCCGGTGACGAACACGAGCTCGCCCTCGGCGACGCCGTTGCGACTCCACTTCAGGTAGTGCTCGTTCTGAAGTGGCTTGCCGTCCTCCCAGATCCGGAAGAAGCACATGTCCAAGTTGAAGCGCGGGAACTCGAAGTTGTCGGGATCTCCGCCGAAGAACGCGATCTCCTTCTCGGGCGCCATGACGAGGCGCACGTCCTCGTACCGCTTGTAGCGGTAGAGGTGATAGCGGCCTCCCTGGTAGAGCGTGACGACCTCGCTCTTCAGCTTGGTCGCTTCGAGCGACTCGTTTTCGATGACGCTGAGCGCCTTGCGACGCGCGGAGTTCTGCTCGGCGAGCGACGCCGTGTTCGGCGCGGCCGCCATCACGCGATCCGTGACGTCCGCGATCGACCAGAGGATGTTGATCTCGAGGTCGGGGCAGCGCAGCTCGGCCTCCGACGTCCGCGCGTAGAAACCGTCCTTCAGCAGATCGTGCTTGGCCGTCGAGAGCTTCTCGAGCATGTCCGAACCGACGTGGTGGTTCGTCATGACGAGTCCGTTCGGACTGACGAGCGAACCCGAGCCGCCGGTGCTGATGCGAACGCACGACTTCTGGACGTGCTCCAGCCACTCCGGCGTCAGCTCGACGCCGTACTTGGCCTGGATGTCCTTCGTCGGCGGCTTGTTGAAGAGCCACATGCCTTCTTCGGCGCGGCTCGTGGAGCTGAGGATGGTGAGCGCGGCGAAAGCCGCCGTGGAGAGGATCGTGATCGTTTTCATGGGTTCTTCCGGCGCAGAGGGTGGCGCGCCGGTCGGCGAGGATACGGATCGCGGGCCGATGCCCGATAGCTCGACCGCCCCGTTCACGAAGCCCTGACAGCACGAGGCGGGATCACGCAGACCGGAAGCCTCGCCGTGCGCGTGGCTCGGGCGTCGAAGAGTAGAGTGCGCGAACCGGAGCCTCCTGATGCCCAAGTTCCAGATTCTCGCTGCGTTCGCCTTGTTGGCCGCTTCCTTCGCCTGTCGCAGCGCGCCATCGGGCTCGGATGGATTCCGGACGGTCGCGATCGGCTACCAGACGGGCATCACGACGGGCACGGTCCGCGCCGCGCGCGACGAGGCCGAGTGGGCGGTCCTCTGGCGTGAACACACGAGCCGTGAAATTCCACGTTCGCCGGCGCCGACGATCGACTTCGCCAAAGAGATCGTCGTCTGCGTTCTCGCGGGCGAACGGCCGAGCGGCGGCTACGGCATAGAAGTGCTCGACGCCACGTTCGACGGCAAGTCGATGGTGCTCGGCACGCGCGAGACGAAGCCCGCAGAGGACGCGCTCGTACCGATGGTGCTCACGCGGCCGTACCACATGATCGCCACGCCGGTCACGAATGCGAAGTTCCGCATCGAGCCGCGCTGACTTCGCGGCCTCT
>Ga0163146_10000060_pt1 | contig 133069 bp, 115 predicted proteins | sample OliLakLV19MP7G1_FD_148648 | JGI IMG/M metagenome (GOLD analysis project Ga0163146, IMG submission 148648) | Freshwater microbial mat bacterial communities from Lake Vanda, McMurdo Dry Valleys, Antarctica - Oligotrophic Lake LV.19.MP7.G1 | ecosystem: Environmental > Aquatic > Freshwater > Lake... | reverse complement strand
TGCTTGCTTTTTACGCGGTCGCGATTATCATATGATGTTCGCGCCGAGAGCGAAGTCGCAACGATGGATAGAACCACCGCTCCAACAATGAGAAGATAAGGTACCTTCTTTGTCATGTCTTTTTCTTTCAAAGGTTGTTAATTCCAACCTGAATTATATCAATCCAGGTTATTCTTCAATATAATAGTTGCAATTGGATAAGACTGTAGCGTCCGGATCAGATCAGACGAAACCGTCCGCGCATGTGACTTAAATCGAATAAAAAATTACCTCCTTCCATATCGTCCGTTGTTGCCAGCGTCCGGATAGTCATGCCGGTTGCAGACAAAGTTACACACTTCCGTTAAAACGGTTGTGAGAGGTCATAGAGACGCGTACAGTAAAGTACATCCGCCACATTTGTCAGCAAAACCCTAAATTAATAGACAGAAAAACCCGCGTTGTTAAAATTCCTTGTACCCTAATGGAACCCTAAGCTAGTTTAAGATAGCTTTTGGATTTAATTTATCAAGATTTTTTCGATTTTGGAGCAATTTTGTGAGAAATTTTTTTGATAACCGACGCATTTTTTGCGATAGGAACTATGGAAAGAATGTATCCCAATTCCAGGCATTTCATCTACAAATAGTCTAAGAACTAAAATCAAAACGGCCTCCGTTTTCCGGAGGCCGTCGAGAATTGATGAGAGGGCTCTCGTCAGAACTTTGATCTCATTGGCAAGGAGCTGTCGGAGTCAGGTTAATAAAGAGGTGATCAATCAGTGCGGTCAAATCACCAATGTCGACAACGGCATCCGGCGGGGAGGCAATGTCGCCTTCAGCTGTACATAGCAACGGAGCCAAGGTGATAAAGAGGTTGTCAATCAAAGCGGTCAAGTCACCAATGTCGACCACGTCGTCGAGTGAGCCGTCGACGTTTCCAGTCGACCCGATACAACAGCCTCCAACTCCTGTGGCTGGGATAACATGGTCAAGTAACCATTGTCTGGCCTTTGCGGCATTGGTGACAATATTATCCGTCGCCGTCTTGGTCGTCGCAAGAGCCGTATATATGTAGAGCGTATCGCCCGCGTTGATCGTCTGGTTGTTGAAATAGGTCATGACGCTATGTTGATCGGTGGCAGTCGGGTGTGAGCTGTAACCGGCATTTTGCATATTGTTATAAATCTCTGAAGCCACAAATCCGTTGGTGGGATAGAGATAGGTTGGATTTGATGCCGTGTAGGCCCCATACGGATTGAGGCTTGTATCGACAGTGAGTCCGTCGGTCGATACGCCGAGGAACTGAATAACACCGAATCGTTTCGTATTATCCTGACAACTGGCTCCGATACCATTCTGGTAGATCATCTTCATGGATGAATTGAACGCGCCCAGATTGTTTGAACCGGAATTTGTCGGTATATCCCAGTCTATTCCTTCGCCGATTGCAAGTCCGCTGTGGCTGGCGCCGTTCCACGAGTATACTTTCAGACACTGTATAACGAACTGCGAGCTGTCGAGTTGTTTTGGAGCGTACCAGATTTTCTCAAGTCCAATCGTAGCATCACTCGTGACAAACGATCCAGAGCTATAAATATCGTAATCACCGGCATCGACTGTAGGAATAGTGGGATTGCCGCCCGTGGTTGGCCGTTTGAATTTGTTGGTGTTAAATAAATTCCAATATGCCTCATGCGAAACCCCGTTGAAACGCGCGATAATCGGCGTGCCATCATAGGCATAGACCGACGCGCAATCTCCTTCGTTGCCGTAATCGAGGGTCGTATTCGCCGTGCCGCTGTGAGCAAAATTGCCGTTGTCACTGACAACCAATTGAATGCGCGCGGTGGCAATGGTATCAAATACCGGCGGGTTGCTCACTAATTCACAGACATCCCCGACTCCGTCATTGTCGCTGTCGGTTTGACTGGGATTATAAATTGTGGGGCAGTTATCTAACGCGCAGGTAGTCAGTGGGAAGCCGGGCGAGCCAAAGCCATCACCGTCCGGATCGGTGCAAGTATCGCAGGCATCGCCAATCAAATCGCCGTCAGAATCCTCTTGGCCGGAATTAATCTCTGTCGGGCAATTATCGCACTGGTCGGGCACGCCGTCGCCGTCGCCGTCGGGTCCGGCGGGGCAGGGAACAGTGGTCTTGAACATTGAGCGGCCATGAGTTGCGGCTACTAATAGTCGTGTTCTCGGGTTCATCTCAAGGTCATGCACAGTCGTTATCGGCAAGCCGGTTCCAAGCAGGGCCCATGAGCCGCCCAGGTTGTTTGATAGATAGACGCCGACATCGGTTCCGATATAGAGCGTCTGGTTGTCATGCGGGTCAAGGATAACATCATTTATCGGCGCGCTCGGAAGATTGCTGCTTACATCGGTCCAGCTTGCCCCGTAGTTAATTGTGCGGTAGATATGGGGGAGATTTAGGCCCTGAGTAATGTATCCCGAAAGAGTTACATAACAGATAGCCGCATTTGACGGATCTACCGTAAGACGGGTGACCCATCGGTCTGGCAGAAGTGCGCCAATGTCTGTCCATGAGCCGCCGCCGTTTTGGGTGACAAACACGCCGCCGGTTCGGTCACCGGCATACACAACTTGCCCGTCGGATTTGGCCGCGCCTATTGTGGTGATGTATCGTGTGGTGAGAGATGGGCTGATTGCGGTCCAGTTTTGCGCCCCATCAATAGTCTTATATACTTTTTCTGTGCCATAGTAGAGGATCTGAGGGTTATTCCGATCCATCACAACAGGAGTGTTCCATCCATGCTCATCGTTTGGATCAATGCCGGCCTGAGCATAAGAAAATGAAAAGCCGCCATCGATGGAACGATTCAGATTTCCATTCTGTGATTCGGCATAGACATTATTTGGATTGGCATAGTCGACCAGACAGTAGAAGCCGTCACCCCCTAAAATTGACGCCCAGTCATTGTCGCTTCCGGTGAGTGTCCGGGGTGTTCCGTTATCTTGAGTACCTCCAAGGATATGATTGTCGTTCTGATAACTGACCGTCATTGCATAAAACTGTGTGCTCGGCATATTTCGGAAAACATTCCAACTTCCTGCGCCATCGGAACTATAGTTCACACCGCCATCGCAGCCGCCATAGAGAACGTTGTTATTTGCCGGCAGGATAAAGAGATCGTGGTGGTCAACATGAGTCGCCCCCGTTACATGATTCCAGTTTGCTCCGCCGTCGGTACTTTCCCACAGCGTCACGCCCAGAGTATAGAGGAGATTTGGATTCCCGCGGGCCGTGCGTATCTGTCCGAAATACCAGCCAAAATTACTGAAACTGGATGCGATTGCGCCGTCGTTAACCCGAACCCAATTTACGCCATCATCGACACTTTTGTACACTCCAAGCAGGCCGCCACCGGAACTGATATGCAGGGCATAGACCGTATTTGAATTTTGGTCCATCGTCAAGCCGATACGGCCGATACTGCCTGCGGCTGGAAGTCCGCCTGTGCCCTGAATATTTGTCCAGGTAGCCCCAAAATTCGTTGAGCGCCAGATAGCGCTGGTGCTTCCCGATGTCCATCGCCACATAGCACAAAGCATAGTGCCGCTGACTTCATCGAGCACAACATCAATTGCGCTGGTTGAATTGTCAACAAAGAGGACTTTTGTCCAGTTAACACCGGCATCGGTTGAGCGGTACAGTCCACGGTCGACATTGTTGTTGCCGCCGAAAACTTTACCCATGACCGCAACCCAGACCGTATCGGGGCGAAGCGGGTCAATGATAATTCTTCCAATTCTGGAGCTGTTTGGAAGCCCCATATTTGTCCAATTGAGACCCCCATCGGTACTTTTGTAAATGCCAGTCCCCTCGTAGGTATCGATAGCCGCGGCGGCTTCGCCGGTGCCGACATAGACGATATTGGCATTTGTCGGATCGACCGCAATCGCGCCTATAGAAAAGACGCCAACCGCATCAAAAATTGGAGTCCAGCTTGCGCCAAGGTCAGTGGATTTGAAGACACCGCCCGCCGCCGCCCCGGCATAAATCGTGTTGGGATCGCTGGTGGGAACCGCCAAGGCCGTTATACGGCCCGGGATATTGGTCGGTCCGGTCCCTGACCATACTGGTGTATTGGGTGTCGCCCGAAACGAATTGCGCATAGAATGCGCCTCGTTCAAAGCTTCAAGATATTTTTCCTGAGGAATGACATCGTAGGGATAGGCGCGTTGTTCATAGAAGTATGTATTCGGGACCTTGGGAATCCCCTCCTGCAAACGATTAATTTTCCCGAATTTCTTGAGCCGATAATACGCCTTCCGGTCTTCTGGCAGATCGGCCATAGTTTTCTGCTTCGGAGGAAGCATAAGGAAAATCGCGCTCGTTGCAATAATGGCGATAGAAATCGCCAGCAATATTTTTTTCATTTATCCTATCTCCAGTCCGCGGAATCGTGCGTGGACCCATCATTGTTTCTTATGTAAATTATTGAGCCTGAAGCCCAATAAAGCCACGTAGGAAATTAATAGCAGCACGTACTTCGTATTCTACCCAAATTAGCCATTTTGTCAAGGCAAAAAGTTGCCGGGACTACTCAGGAAGAGACCGATTGAGCCCTATTTCGTACAAAAGCGGAGCCTTGGTATGCCGATAGTTAGAGAACAATTCTTGCCCGTGACTGTTATTTCGGGTATACTTATAAAGCAAAGAGGCCGAGAGCTTTCGAGTAGTGAAAGTCTGCTTCTTTTAGGCAACAAGCATGGAGGTATAGTCGGCATGCAACCAGTTCAGAGCAAAAAAAAGAGCGAGCCGTATTTTAGCGACAACCCCCAAGTTTCTCGCTTGCCGAATCATCTTCTCCAATTTGCCGTAGATCAAAATTACTCTCAGTATACTGCTGTCGATCATGCTGTCTGGCGTTATATCATGCGTCAGAACTGCCATTTTCTCAAAGAAAATGCACATAAAGTATATTTCAAAGGATTGCTTGAGACCGGAATCGATTTGGATAGCATTCCAAGCATCGACGACATGAATCGGATTCTCGGCCAAATTGGCTGGGGGGCTGTTGCTGTCGATGGTTTTATTCCACCAGTCGCCTTTATGGAATACCAAGCTTATAAGGTGCTTGTCATCGCCTGCGATATGCGCCAGATACATCATATCGACTATACTCCGGCTCCTGATATAGTCCATGAAGCGGCTGGGCATGCGCCTATTATAGTCGATTCTGAATATTCGGCGTACTTGCAGCGTTTTGGAGAAATTGGCGCAAAAGCGATGTCTTCAAAGAAGGACTTCGAACTCTATGAGGCGATTCGCTCCCTTTCTATTTTGAAAGAGATTCCAAATACCTCTGCCACAGATATTGCCTCCGCCGAGAAACTGGTAAAAGAACGTCAGGCGAATTTAGGAGAGCCTTCTGAAATGGCGCTTTTGTCACGTCTGCATTGGTGGACGGTCGAGTTTGGACTGATAGGTCCGATGGATAAACCAAAAATCTATGGCGCCGGATTGCTTTCATCTATTGGAGAGTCGGTGACTTGTCTTGAGGATCATATCAAGAAAATCCCCTACTCTGTCGATGCGGCTAGTTTTCCATTCGATATAACGACACAACAGCCTCAGCTTTTTGTTACGCCGGATTTTGATCACCTCAAAATGGTACTCGAACAGTTTGCAGATACTATGGCTTTCCGCCGCGGAGGAACCGAAGGTCTTCAAAAAGCCATTGATTCACACAACACCGGGACGGCTGTCTATTCATCGGGATTACAAGTCTCAGGCGTTTTCACCGACATTCTCACACACCGCGGCGACCCGATTTATCTGAAAACGACCGGCCCGACAACTCTTGCAATCAATGAGTCGCTTCTTCCCGGTCATGGAAGAGATTATCATAAAGACGGTTTTGGCTCTCCGGTCGGCAATTTCAAAAATGTTCCGCGTCCGCCGGAAGATCTCGATGACAGCGGGCTTGCGCTCTGCAATGTAGTACTTGGAAAAGTCGGAACGCTTGCTTTTGAAAGCGGAATAAAAGTCCTCGGCCGTCTTGAGAAAATCGAACGGCGCAATGGCAAACTGCTTCTGCTGTCATTTAGCGACTGCTCGGTAGTCTATGGCGACTCCGTTCTTTTCCGTCCCGATTGGGGAACGTACGATATGGCTATCGGCGCAAAAATTATCTCTGTCTTCAGCGGCGCGGCGGATATGGACGCCCATGAACAGATAGCTTTGGTCTCAAAAACGCGGACGGTCAAAGTCACATATGACGATGAAACCCGCCGCCTGCAAAAGTTGTATGGCCTGTTGCGAGCGATGAGGGAAAACCAGGAAAGCCTTGCTGATCTTCCCGATCTCTGGAACACAGTTAAGGCAGAGCATCCAGACGACTGGCTTCTGTCGCTTGAAGTAGTCGAGCTGCTCGAAGCAAGAAAACTGTTCCCTGAACTAAAAGCCCAGGTTCGGGCGTATCTTGAAACTAAAGCAAAGTCAGAAAAAGAGTATTCGAAACTTATCGCTGACGGCCTCAACCTCTCGGGTAATCTCAAGGCGCGGTAGGCCGAAGTTTATTCAAAATATCTGGTGCACTCAGGCGCCCTCCCCTGAGTGCACCACATAAGATCACACCGTCCGCCGCGGCGGATTTCTTAAGTGAAACGTGGCAATCTTATGTTCGTTTGTTCCGTTAGGTCTTGGCTTTGGCTGAGCGTAGCGGAGGCAAAGGTGTGACCTGACGGTCGCTCGCCCTCTCACACAGCCAAAAATGGCTTTCCTTCTTATCCCTAAAAGAGTATTATAAATCATGCCTGCAAGCGATGCCATTTGGCCGACAATATACAGCGCGTGAACCTCCAAGCTGTATGTATGAAATGCAAATATTCAAGCACCCCATAACCAAAGACAGGAAAGACACCATGCGCACCATCCAACGCCTTGTTCTGAGTCTTCTGTTGGTTGTTTCACTCTCTTCGCTGAGTTTCGGAAAGACTGATGAGTTTGGAACGCTCAAACCAAACCAGAAGATTGCTTCGTTCAAAACCGAAGCTGTGTATGAAAATGAAATTGGCACCGTCATCGGGGCGCGGTTTCGGCATATCCCCAGTGATTTTGTGCTGGATTTGCTCCGCATTCAATCGGTTCCACAGGGATTTATGTGGGTAAACTCACCCCCTCCAACCGACCAAGGGGAGCCGCACACACTCGAGCATCTGCTTTTAGGCAAGGGGACGCGTGGTCGGTATGTGGCCTCATTGGAAGATATGTCGCTCGGTCAAAGTTCGGCCTTCACCGAACAAGTTCGCACCTGCTATCATTTTCATACCAGCGCGAGTAACGATGCTTTTTTCAACCTTTTCGAAGCAAAACTCGATGCCATGCTCAATCCCAATTTCAGCGATGAAGAGATTCGCCGCGAAGTTTGCAATATGGGCATTATCTCCGGTGATGACGGCTCGCTTCGTTTAGAAGAAAAAGGTACTGTCTATAATGAAATGGTTTCTTCGTTTGAGCGCCGTTGGGGGAATCTCTATTTTACTCTTGGACGGCTCATGTATGGCATGGATCACCCGCTGTCGTACTCGGCTGGCGGTTTCCCTGCTGCCATCCGCACCATGACACCGGCCGATATTCGCAATTTTCATTCATCGACGCATCACCTAAATAATATGGGAGCGGCCGTTTCCATCGGCGATGACATTTCATTGGCCGATTGTCTTACCAAACTTTCTGACATCTGTGGTCGTGTCGAGCCTAAAGCAAAAAAGGGGCTGGACCCGGCAAGCCTTTATGACCGCTTGCCGAAAATAAATCCTCTGACGGTCGGCACAATCCAGCTTGAGAACTTCCCATCGAATAATCCCGATGACCCGGGGCTATTGGTCTACGCCTGGCCAGCGACACAGAAGTTTAACAACAATGAAAACTATTTCATGCAATTGCTTCTTGAGAATCTTTCATCAGGCGAAACATCGAATTTGCACCGACTGTTTGTCAATTCACAAACCCGAATCATTGATATCGGCGCAAGTTCCGTATTCGGTTGGCTCGACCAAGGACCGGGCTATCCGGCCTATATCGGCTTCGACGATGTCAAACGCGAATCTCTCACTGAAACGATGATTGACTCAGTGCGCGGCCTGGTGCTCTCAGAAGTCACTCGTATTGCCGCACTGCCTGACACTTCGGCTGAACTCAAAGCATTCAACGAGCGCGCCAAAAATCGTGTTGTTGAGCGACGCCGCTACCTGCGCATGTTCCTCAATTCCCCTCCGGGATGGGGATCGCGCGGTGTGGGTTCGGAATGGATAGAGCTCGTGCAACGCCTGCACCGGCTGGGCGGTTTCAAACGCTCGCTTACTCTCAATCCGGAGTTGGCATTTGCAGACAGCCTTTTGGCTTTAGACGGAAATATCTGGAGTTCCTATATTACCAAATGGCGTCTTGTTGCAGACAAGCCCTATGGCGTCGGCACCCGCCCCGACCCGCAAATGATAACCACCTCAGAGTCCGAGCGGGTCGAGCGAGGCAACACATACGCTGATAAATTGATGGCCGACTACGGCGTTGAGTCGCGCGAGGCCGCAATTGTTCGTTACAAAGAAGATTACGATAAAAACACCGCTCTCATTGACGAGGAAGGCAAAAAAATTCAGATGCCCGGCTTCATTAAGAATCCACCGCTCGGTATCGATGATAACCTTCGCTATACCGTCGATACGCTCCCCGGCGGCGGCTCGATGGTCGTCTCGACTTTTGACAACATCACGAGCGGCACATTCGCGCTGGCATTCAACATGGATGTTGTGCCGGAATCACTCTTGGTCTATGCCGCCGCGCTCCCGACCTTTATTTCACAGGTCGGCGCTATACGCGATGGACAGGCAATCTCTTACGAACAGTTCATCGAATCAATTCGCAAAGAAATTCTCGGACTTAATACATATTACAGTGTTAATTACCGAACCGGACGCTCGGAGCTTGTGGTCAGGGCCGCCGGAAGTAACCGCGAGGAGAGCAAAAAGGCGCTCGGGTGGCTTGCGACGTCGCTTTTTGATCCTGACCTACGCGCCGAAAATCTTCCTCGCATAGGTGACGCCATTCAATTAGGACTCAGTAATCACCGAAGCCGCACTCAAGGCTCCGAAGAATCATGGGTCAACAATCCGGCCGAAGCTTATTGGAAGCAAACCAATCCGCTTCTCCTGGCAACGGATTGTTTTTTCACTCGCGCTCATGCCTTCCAGCGCCTGCGATGGCTATTGCGCGATGTCGCATCCCCCGAAACCGGCAAAGAGTTTACCGGAGTCATGTTGGCGCTCTCCACAGCAGGCAGTACGATGGGCCGCGATTCGCTGAGCGCGCTGCTTGATCAATTGTCACTTGGCGATAAGAGTACTTCGACAAGTCCTGTCATCTCAAGATATAAAGCTGTCAGCGGCGAAACGAAAACGCTTGTGAACGACGCTGTCGAAGACCTCCGCCAATCAATAGCCGATGTGCCCGATGCTACTCTTTCACGCGACTGGGAATATCTCTGCAAACAGATTACGGCCGATTCCCGTGTTTCACCTCGCGATGCGCTGGCTTCGATTCAACATGTCCTTGATCTTGTCCGACGCGCCGATAATGTCCGCGCTTTTGTGATTGCTAACAGCGAAGACCAGAAGACGCTCGTTCCTGAACTTGAGGCCATCGTGAAGCGCTTGAACACAGAGCCGTCGACACATCAGACCTATTCGCAGGAGTCACATGTTATCAACCGCATGCATCAACATTCGACCGGCACAGGCAAACCGCTTTTTGTCGGTCTGGTTGAAAATGGAACCCGATCCGGTGTGCATATCAATACTGCCGATTGTGCCGGATTCTGGGACAGCGACCCTGAGAAACTTCTCACCTTTCTCTCAGCGCGCCTCTATGGCGGCGGAGGGGCGCATAGTATGTTCATGCAGACCTGGGGCGCGGGACTTGCCTATTCAAACGGACTTCGCAGCAACGAGACCAACGGACGTCTCATGTACTACGGCGAACGATGCCCAGACCTTGCCCAGACAATGCAGTTCGTCGTCAGCACACTGAAAAATGCCCCATACGACAGCTCTCTTGCCGATTATTCAGTGTCGCAGGCATTTGCCGTGATGCGAAGCGGGTCGTCGTATGAGGCGCGGGGCGAAGAGATGGCCGATGATCTTGCTGATGGCATTACCCCGGATGTTGTCAGCCGTTTTCGTAGAGGGATTTTGGATTTGCGAAGCCAAGGCGGTCTCTATAAAAAGCTCCATGAACGCATGGAGAGAACGTACGGCATGGTGCTTCCTGATTATGGACCAAACGCAGTGGAGTCTGTGGACAAATTCGACGCCAATTATTTTGTTATCGGCCCGGAGAAGCAGTTGGATAATTATGAGAAATATCTTAGATCAGTAGAGTCTCCGGATATAACAATTCAAAAGATATACCCGCGTGATTTCTGGCAGACGACGGAAGGGTTGTAGGGCCGGGTAGGCCGCGAAAAGAGTCCTGATGAAACAGTTCGAAACAATAAGGAAAGGGAAACAGGTGAGAACAGCAGTTACTTTATTTCTATGCCTATTTCTCTTGCTCGGGGTAACCACGACCGTCCATGCCCAAGGCATCGAGTGGGAGACGCTCAATGAGGAGGTGATGGCGCTATACCAGAAGGGTCAGTACGACCGCGCAGTGGTGGTAGCAGTGAAGGCGCTTGATATTGCCGAGAAGGCCCTCGGTCCAGACCATCCCGATGTGGCCCAGAGCCTGAACAACCTTGCGGCGCTCTACCACCACCAAGGCCAGTACGCGCTGGCCGAGCCGCTGTACAAGCGCGCGCTGGCGATTAGGGAGAAGGCCCTCGGTCCAGACCATCCCGATGTGGCCCAGAGCCTGAACAACCTTGCGGGGCTCTACGACAACCAAAGCCAGTACGCGCTGGCCGAGCCGCTGTACAAGCGCGCGCTGGAGATTTTTGAGAAGGCCCTCGGTCCAGACCATCCCGATGTGGCCTTGAGCCTGAACAACCTTGCGGGGCTCTACAACACCCAAGGCCAGTACGCGCTGGCCAAGCCGCTGTTAAAGCGCGCGCTGGAGATTTTTGAGAAGGCCCTCGGTTCCAGACCATCCCGATGTGGCCGGGAGCCTGAACAACCTTGCGGGGCTCTACAACACCCAAGGCCAGTACGCGCTGGCCGAGCCGCTCTACAAGCGCGCGCTGGAGATTAGGGAGAAGGCCCTCGGGTCCAGACCATCCCGATGTGGCCGGGAGCCTGAACAACCTTGCGGGGCTCTACAACACCCAAGGCCAGTACGCGCTGGCCGAGCCGCTCTACAAGCGCGCGCTGGAGATTAGGGAGAAGGCCCTCGGTCCAGACCATCCCGATGTGGCCTTGAGCCTGAACAACCTTGCGTTTCTCTACAACACCCAAGGCCAGTACGCGCTGGCCAAGCCGCTGTACAAGCGCGCGCTGGAGATTTTTGAGAAGGCCCTCGGTCCAGACCATCCCGATGTGGCCTTGAGCCTGAACAACCTTGCGTTTCTCTACAACACCCAAGGCCAGTACGCGCTGGCCGAGCCGCTGTACAAGCGTGCGCTGGAGATTAGGGAGAAGGCCCTCGGTCCAGACCATCCCAATGTGGCCGGGAGCCTTGAAAATATGGCAGCGCTGTATCGAGCCACCGAGCGAGAGAAGGAAGCTGAAAAGCTTGAGCAGCGTGCGGCAAGAATTAGGGGAATCAAGCGGTGAGCAAATGGGCTAACACGGGCGCGACACGGGGGCTATTTTGAATTGCCTTGGTGGTGTCGTCAGACGCCCCCGCCTGGCGATATACTTATAGTGTCGGGCGGGGGGCGCCCGACACCATGGAAAGAATGAGATCACACCGTCCGCTGCGGCGGATGCCCGACTGTCTTGACGTGCCTGCATCTGCGGGTGCAGACTCGCTGCAAGACCCAGAGAAGAGAATATGAGATTGCCACGTCGTGACTTATGAAAGTCACTCCTCGCAATGACGTGGTATGAGTGCCTACATTAATTCTTGTGGCCGACTTAGCCTCGGTGGAGTATTGTACCCGATATCATAGCCAAAATTCCAACATCGTCATTGCGAGCCGCGGCTTCTTAGACGTCCGCCGGTGGCGGATGGCAATCTCAGTTGTCTTAGTCTTGTAGCGCGGGTCATTCTTATGCCCCGCGGGTCTTTTTCTTCGATACAATGAAACCCGCACTAAGGGGCGGGCCACCCGACTTTTCTATGCAGTCAGGCGCCTCTGTCTGATTGTCTTTTCGTGCGCGACTAGGATGTCCCGCGCGAATATTTCCAATATTCAGGCGGCTGGTGTACGTCCCCGTGCACCAGCTTTATTTTTGTCGAAAGTTCTGATTCACTCTGTCAGTTGCTCTCTGATATTTTTGCCAACTGTGCAATGACTGCCGCTTCAAGTTCCTTATAGTCAGTCTTGGCGTTCCACTGCTTGACAATCATCCCATTCTCGTCAATCAGAAAGAGCGCCGGTATACCGGAAATATGCATCTGTTTCCATACCGGATCTGCGCCGTTATCAAGAAAAAGCGGATAAGGGATCTTTTTCTTGTCGACATACTTCTTTACCTTTTCAGGCTTCTCTTCGTCAATGGCTATTCCTAAGACAGTGAAGCCGCTTTCGGAATATTTCTTGTGCAACTTCACTATATCATCGGCCATCTCCACACACGGTTTGCACCAAGTCGCCCAGAAATCGATAAGCACCACTTTGCCGTGATAGGCGGCCAGTGAGTCAACTGTTCCATCGAGCCGAGGCAGAACAATCGGCATGGCTTCGCGCGGAAGCACGGGCGGCAGGAATGACAGCGGGTCGGCATCGAACTCCTCTTTGCAGGTCAGATTGCAAAAGTAGTATGATTTGCCTTCGTACTCGCTGACTCCGGCAACTTTTTCTTCGCCGTGCATTGTGCCTCTTGCAGAGCAGACTGCGCAGACGGCCTTCTCGGGATGGGCCGTCGTCTGGGCAGAGACGATATTGCTCTGTGCGATCAAGATCAGCATTGATACAGCCATTAGTCTCAAAATCTGTTTCATAGACGTTCCTTTATGTTTCAACACTTTCTCCATAATTCAAAAACCAACAAAGACCGAAATCCCTGCCTGTTCATACCACAGCCAGAGCAGGCTCAAGCCGACTCTGTCATTTATATAATAGTTGCCGACCAAATGCGATCGGTTTCCGTCATACATCGGCATGAGCGAGAACTTGCTGGAAATCTCGATATTTGCTCCAAACGGATAATTAATCCCTTCATCGTTGTCTGAATATTGAATTCCGGCATACGGAGCAAGTCTCAGCCACGGCAGGTATTTTCCGACAACGAGGTAATACTGCAAATTCCCTTTTGTTGTTCCGATTCTATCGGAACTGAATCCGAACATCAGCGAGGGTCTTTTTGGACTCTCGGTCAGAATGAACCAGTTCCCAAGCGGCACAATTTCTTTAACCACCGGATTGTATTCAATGCCGACCTGTATCTTTGGCAGGACGCTGTAGGTCGCGGTGAATCTCCAGCGCGGCCGGTCAAACTCGGTGTCGACAAACCGTCCGGAGATATTAAATTTTGCATCGAAGCCGCTCCCACGGAGCGGCGAGCCTTCGCCCGGTCAGCCCACTCAACGGGGGACGAGCGAGACTTTTGGCCGATCCGGCTTTTGGACGGTGGAATCTTTTGCAGTGTCTGAATCGTCCGCAACGGCAATTCCACCGAACAAAAACAGAGATGCGGCAAGCATCATAAATTGACGCATACGCTATTCTCCAAATCAAAAATGTTTATGTAAAAACGAAAACAACAGCTATTAGCTGTTAATTGGAGGGGCGCGAAGTCCCGATTGGCAGAGAGGCGGTTCAAAAACGCCGTAGAAATGTTCTGAGTCAGCAATCTTTGAGTAGTAAATTATATCGTCTGTGAGAGGCGCCTCATGGAGTGCCGGATCCGACTGGTCAGAGGCTGTGCGGCAAAGTGTGAGGTCAACTGGCTGTATCCCATCCGCTGTGACAAAGAGACAGCAATGGTCGTATGGGATCGATGACCTATCATCTGGAGCTGGACAACAATTATTTGCGCACAGTTCGGTGGATGTTTCTTCGGCTGATTCGCTGTCGAATTGGAGATTGCATGCTCCAGAATTAATGCAGACCGTCCAGCCGTTATTAAAAGTGATAAGCGTTATCAGGAAAATAATAAAAAGTCGGGTGTAGAGTGAGAATCGAGCAGTATCGTTGCTGGAATGCGTTTTGTACATACTGGTAATATCGTCCATTTCCCTGTTATACGCAAGTCTCATCGATTTATCGTCAAAGACGGGCAATTGTCTGAATCATGCACATATTACTCTCGCCTGTTTTACCTTGATAAAATAGCCGCCTATATACTTTATTCTCACGTATGTCACCATTGGCAAAAAGCTTAGGGTAGGCTCAATGATTCTAATAGCGGGAAGGAAGTCGTAATGGCTCAGTCGTTTTCATTTGATATTGTCTCAAAAGTGGACATGTCGGAAGTTCTTAATGCCGTCAATCAGGTCACAAAAGAGATACAGACCCGCTACGATTTCAAGGGTAGCAAAAGCTCGATTACCCTCAATCAGGAGGAAAATCATATGATTGCGCTGGCCGACGACGAATTCAAACTGCGAAGTGTGGTCGATATTCTGCAGGACAAACTTATCAAGCGGAGTGTATCCCTCAAAGCCATGACCTATAAGACGGTCGAGGAAGCAACCCAGGGGATGGCCCGTCAGCGGATTGATATCCAGTCGGGGATTGAAAAAGAAAAGGCTAAAGAGATTGTGAAATATATTAAAGAGACAAAAATTCGAGTCCAGGCCGCAATACAGGACGCGCAGGTCAGAGTTTCAGGACAGAAGAAAGACGACCTTCAGACCATAATCGCGAAGCTGAAGGAACATGATTTCGGCATCCATATGCAGTATGTCAACTTTCGATAACTTCTCTTCCCCTACCGCATAATGCCCCAGAAAAAGATTGTCTATATTGTCATCGGTTGCGATACCGATCCAGACCGCTCCAAATTCATACCCGGTGTGCGGGATGATGAACTCAGTTGGACGGGGATGCTACACGGCATTCCCAGAACAAAAGAACAACTGAAAGAGCTTATTGATGCTGTTGGCAAAAAGCCTGTGTTTACCTGGTGTTTAAGAGTTGACGATCAGATAAAGCGCTATCTTGGGGCATACTCATCAGTGCTGTCCGCGCACAAGGATTTCCTGCTGGAACTTGAGCGCAGTGGCGATGAACTCGGATGGCACCCTCATTTTTGGCGTCAAGATACGAAGTCACAGCAGTGGTATCAGGAATGGAGCGACAAAAAATGGCAGACAGATATGCTGAGGGTGGCCCATAGCGAGTACCAACAGGTTTTGCCCGGGCGCGCCAAGTCGGCCAAAATGGGCTGGGGTTATCACAATAATGAGACGTTTGCTACTCTGGAGAAACTTGGGGTCAAACTTGAATTCAGCGCCCTTTCGGGTATGGCTGTTAGGCCGCCGAGTGTTCAAGGACGAGGTGTGAATTATTTCGACTGGTTTTCGTCGCCCAACCGGCCGTATTATCCGTCTCGGGACGACTATCGTCGAGAAGCACACACTGTGACTGAATCTGTTCCGCTCTTGGAAGCGCCGAATTTTACAGCTGAATCATTTCGATGGGGGATGGTGGCCGGACTGGCATTAGCTCTCAAGATGTACCGCCCGGGGCAGATAATTAATTCATTGAGACGCCCCGCCTACTGGATAACGATAACCGGACGACCTAATCTTTTTCAGCCTCTTCTCGACCAGTTGCGACGCACACTTCGTAATTCGGATCAAGTTTTCTTTGTCACATACTTTCATCCTGACGAAGTTATCGAAAACAAAAGTTCGCTTTATTCACTGGACTATATGAAGAATAATATTCGTGGACTTCTCAAGGTCGTCAAAAGTTGCGGCGCCGAGGCACGTTATATCCAAGCTCGTGAGATTGCTGAACTCCACAGACCGAACCTGCTGTAATCGATAGTCTTCTTAATTCTTGCTGAATCAGAACCTATACTGTTCCCCATTAGTGCGTAGCTGATCTGAAGGAAGTATCTTGTGGCAGTTTTCACAAAGGAGAATTGTCATGAAGAAGCGGAACTGGGATAGCAAGACCAAAGCCAAGATTGTACTGGAAGGTTTGTCTGGCCTGCCGGTGGGAGAATCCGCGGCGGCGGACAAGTGGCAGATCAGTCAGACGCAGTATACAACAGAAGGGCGGGGCGGCGGTCCGTGAGGTGGTGCGCGGAGAAGCATCACGAAGGACACAATTCTATGAGGCAGGATAGGGATACAGAAAAAAGGCCAGAGATCTCGTCTGGCCTTCTCTTTGCAGATCCATCGCCTGCTAAACTACTTGTTTGTCTTTTCTTTAAGCGAGTCAAGCCAGCCAACCAGAGCCGATAACTCCACGTCGGAACCTTTAAAAGAAACCATATGCTTCTTCCCCTTGATCGACTCTGACTTCCTAAGGTACTTCGTCATGAATGCGACTGGATATTTAGACCCAACTGTTGACAGGTCGGGAGCGGCGTTGGGCTTCCCTTCCACCGGCTTTTTGCCGAGCTCAAATTTGCTCACGTAGTGACACGTGCCGCACTTGGCAGATGTAAAAATCACCTTGCCGTCCAGCGCTGACTTCTCCGCCTGTTTGTCCTCTGACATCATGCCGACCGACGTGAGGGCAATAGCGACAACAGTGAAAATGATGATCGTCATAGACTTCATAATGGGCATCCTTCGCTACTTGGTTTCGCGTACTTTCATCTTTCTTTTCACTCAGGGTCGAAAGCCAAATCTCTCGACCCTGAAGATAGCACTAACTAAGCGCCTCTACGGGCTAGAACATAGCCCGCATATTCAGATACAGCTTGTTTGACAGATCAAACCCTCTGTCGTCGGAGAGATCTTTTTCGTAGTAAGTAGTAAAGCGAATATTCTGGTTAATAATGTAAGTTATTCCAGGTACGATGCGTTGATACTGCCAAACTGGCTCTCCAGCATAGGTTCCCGACGCAAAGGCGCTATCAGACGAATAGTAGTCGTAGTGCAATCCCAGGTGCCACCGAGGATTCGGCATGTATCCGGCTTCGATACCAACACCGCTAAACTTCCACTCCTCCTGGTTCGTCGTTCCAAACCTCCAATTGTCGTCTTTAGCAGACACATATGCCGCCTGGATATCAAGTTTGTCAAGGTACCTGATATTTATCTGCGGAGAGAAACGAATGAATTCGTTCTTGCGCTGGACAGTATCGACTGTGACGGTGGCTGAAGGAGTAAAGCCGGTAAATTTGGTGTCCGTCCCCTTATATACATGAAGAGTTGCGGTGCTTCCTTCAAAGCCTCGAATTGTATTGTCCGGTAGGCGGAATACCAAGCCACCCCAGTACTGCAGATACTGGTTGATGTCAGTAGCTTTTGTTCCCGGGGAAACTCCGGCATAAGTCAACAGCCAATCATTATATCCATAGTATTGAAGCCCCGGACGGGCGCTTGACATATCAACGGACTCTTCACCCTTGCCATCCGATGATTTCTTAAGCATTACTTCAGCCTTCAACGCAGGGAACTGTGGGAGCCGATTGGGGAACGAGGCAAATTCCAGAGGAGAAATATTACCAACTTGGAAGTTGAGACCCCGTGTATTCGCAATATTTGTGAAGTTCCAATAGAACCAAGCGAACTTGAACGAACCAACGCTGTTTTCCAGTTCCGAGAAAAAGGATATGTCCTTGTACACCGATCCGGCGACAAACATTTGGAGCCAGATAGGATTACCAAGAGTCACCCGTGTGCCTTTGTCTGCTGCAGAGTCCTCTTGAAACGCGTTAGTTTCTATTTGAACCGGTGTTACGTTGACCCGGAAACCAAAGATATCCGAAACCCTCTTTAGGAAGACCTCTTCCTTGTTTGGCTCTTGGTCATGGGCGGCCATCAACTGATACCCGTTCCGGAGATAGTCCTCACCGACTGAATTGAGACGGGGGAAAACGGTGTGACAAGTCACGCACGGCATACCAGTTTCGCGCGACCACTGACTTACTGCCACCACACTTTCAACCGAGATGAACAGGACAACGATCATCGGTACCAGGAAAGCTGTGATGGTCTGCATAGTTAGCAAATACTTTCTCATATAGTCCTCATAAAGTGATAGGGTTGACTTAGTTTTAGTTTTCAATTCCGCTGTGCGTTCGAAGTGCTAAATATGATCACACGGCTCGCGAGCCAATTCAGACAATTTCCATCGAAACGTTTGCCATGTAATCAGCGACATATGAAACCTTCTTTGGTTATCGTTGGGCTTTCATTTTAAGACTTATCGGAAGGAATCAGCGCCAAAAGATACAGGAGTATACCTACAGCGAGAAATGAACCGCCTGCAATGAGATACATAAGAAAGATGGTTGGGTGAGTCCAGAATAGCGTAATGATCTCCACCAGCAAGCCAATACAGATAAGTGCTCCTGAAAAACGAAGACGCCATTCTATTTTAGTTCTGGTGGCCATGATTAGAGTGAATCGTTGTAGAGAGCTACATCATCAAGGTTGTGAACATCGTGAATAACATCGTGGCAACCACTGCTTAAGCACGAAAGCGTATTGAGACTCAATGAATCTCGTGTCATTGGTGTCTCGATATGTGGGCTGCTTTCTTCAAATTTACGCATGCCGGAGTGACAGTTCAGGCATTCGCGGTTGTTGTACGGTGAGTACAACTGCAACGTATCCGGGATATTCCCGCTGTAGAAGACCATAAGATGACGCAAACCGCGGATTTTAGAGTTTAAATCTCCGTACAGGGTATAGTCGGTGTGGCATGTATAGCATGCCTTATCTCGCGGAATAAAATTGTTTTGGTAATGAACAGCGGGAACGAATTCGGCATCGTCAACCAGCAGACTCTTTCCATATTCATACATGGGGTGACACGAAAGACAAAACACTGTTTTTTTAGACTGTTCAAGATGCGCCGCCACACCCCAGACACCACTCACCGAAGGCAGGACAAAGAGCGCGAGAAAGGCTAATATTTTCCCTCCCGGGTTCCTTGTTATCTCCGGTCTGGCCGTAATAATTATCGCCAGTCCGATACTAATGACTATAATGATCGGCAACATACAAATCGTAACCTCAGACCGACAGTTTCAAAACAACAAGTAACCACTAGTGATCTTTATTCTGTTTCGAGTTATTGGAGCCCTTGAAAGAAAACCAAGCACATGTGACGCCACGAGACTATCTCCCATCAGTTATTGATCACTACGATCAAGTTCCGCTCACATGCAATATCATTTCAAATAGAAAGATGTCAACAATCTTTTGGCAAAATAAAACATTACTATGAAGTACAGTATTGGAATCCATACTTTGGAGTAAAGATTAGCTGGAACTCAACCGAGGCAAAGTACCGAGTGTGGTGGAAAGGCTGGTCATGTGAATTGGCCGGAAACGGGCGATAGCGGCATCGCGAGCGGCATCCATAGCCGACAGTCCCAGCGCCAAGATTGATTTGCGTATAAAATTATGATAAGTTTATTGTAATAATAATCTGAAAGAAGCGGCTAATGCAGAGAATAGTTATTATCGGAGGTGGATTTGGCGGGCTGTATCTTGCCAAAGCGCTCAAACGCGCTCCAGCGCGCATTACGCTCATTGATAAACGCAATTTTCATCTCTTCCAGCCATTGCTCTACCAAGTCGCAACGGGCGGTTTATCCCCGGGCGATATCGCATCGCCGCTTCGATCCGTGCTCAAAAAAAACAAGAATACTTTTGTTCTGATGGGCGAAGCGGTTGACATCGATTACCCGCGCCAAAAGGTCATTTTAACAGACGGTGAAATCGACTTTGACACATTGGTCGTAGCCACCGGCTCGAGCCATGATTATTACGGGAATGAACAATGGCGAGAAATCGCGCCCGGACTCAAAACAATCGAGGACGCGCTTGAAATCCGCACTCGCATATTTACCGCATTTGAAAGAGCTGAGCGGGAGACGGACGATTCCGCTCGTAAAGCTCTGCTGACATTTGTTATTGTTGGAGCCGGTCCGACCGGAGTGGAACTTGCGGGATCTTTGAGTGAGATTGCATTTGACACACTCAAACGGGATTTCCGGCACATTGACCCACGTCAGGCTCAAATTATTTTAGTCGAGGGGGCGCCACGAATACTGACCACGTTTCCCGAAGATCTTTCCCGCGCCGCCTTAAAGTCACTCGAAAAAATCCATATCAAAGTAGAATTGGGAGCAAGAATCGTCAACATCACTTCCGAAGGGGTAACGGTGCGTCGAGGAGAAACAACATTCCCGATTGCTGCAAAGACAATTCTTTGGAGCGCGGGAGTAAAGGCATCCCCATTGGGCAAGGCCATAGTGGAAGGAAACGATGAACTTATTGATAGCGCAGGACGAATCAAAGTCGAACCGGACTTGAGTATTCACGGACGGCCCAATGTCTTTGTTATCGGCGATTTGGCGCTCTATGTACACCAGACAGGCTCTCCGCTTCCAGGAATTGCCCCGGTCGCGATGTCACAAGCGCGGTATGTCGCACGATTAATAAAAAATCGAATCGAAGGAAAACCTGTCGGTAGGTACCATTATCGAAATAAGGGAGTCTTAGCGACAATTGGACGCGCTTCTGCTGTCGCCGATTTTGGCCGTATCCGTATTTCCGGATTGATGGCATGGTTGCTTTGGACGTTTGTCCATCTCATGTATCTTGTCGAGTTTGAGAATAGGCTACTGGTTTTCGTTCAATGGACGTGGAATTATTTCACTCGAAATCGCGGAGCGAGACTTATCACTGGTGAAGGAACTCCAAGGTCCTCAATCCGCCATGACGGGCCTCCTAGAATTTAGCGTTAAATCATTAATTGATAACAATTTATTGTGATATAGTCCGGTTTCCATTCAGTCACAATCCTCCCCTGTCATTTCACTGACATACTCAGCTAAGTTAATCTTTGGAGCGATAGACCTATTGTTGAGTATAAGCTGAGACAGAAGCTATCGAGCAAAAAGATTATGAGTAGTTCACAAGATAATAGAGTCATTTTTCCAACAGAATCGCCGGAAATCTCCGGCGTCAGAGAAGCCAGCCATGAAAAGCTTGCTCCTTTGCTAATTACCGATTGTTTTGAGAACAACTCAAGGGATTCCGTTTCATCTTCCCAACAACTTGTGACTTTATTCCTCGATGAACAACAAACAGCCGGGTATCTATCGCTGACTCCGCAAATTAAGAGAAGTCCGGGCCGCAGAGGAACCATTCGATATGCTATCCGAAGTTTGACAAACACCCTTATTTCTGTTCCCAATTTCATACGGGTCATGGAAAACTACAGAATTGTCATGTTTATCGCAAATAACGCTCTCACTCTTTTAACATGCTTCCTGCCGCTTATAATTCTTGCGAAACTCTTTGGTAAAAAGGTCTCACTGTATTATCGCTCAAGTGATATGGAGATCGAGTTTGAGAGATATGGATTTCTCATCCTCCCGGTCTGCCGCCTTGCCGACAGATTATTGGTGAGCAGTTCGTTCGAAACGGAGCTTTTCAGGCGCAATGAAATTCGGGCCGAGAAGCTGGATTTGCCGGTCGAAATCCAGTCAACGGACTGTCGGATCATCACTGAAGTTCAGCCGCATATGCTGGTTGTCGAAAACGAGCCCGGCACGGCGAACCTTCGGTCTGTCATCCGCGCCTTCAGCCTCGTAAAGCGGAAATACCCAAGAGCCGAGCTTTCGATCGCGATTAACTCATCGATTATTTCCAACATTAATTATTCCCAAACTCTGGATGGTCTCTCCGGAATACGCGCCATCGGCTACTCCAGCGACAGCGAACTGAGAATGCTTTTTGACAACGTGGATATTTTTGTCAATGCCGGGGTTGGTGCGCCGCGCCCGGAACTGCTTGCCTGGGCATTCGATGCCGGACTTCCTGTCATTACAACAGACCGATGCGGTACCGCCGAAATGATTGTCGATCGTGAAAGCGGCCTGCTCATAGATGTTCATAACCACAATGCCCTTGCTGACCGGGTAATCGATTTGATTGAGCATCCGGAACTTGTGGCAACTCTCTCCTCACGAGGCCGACTGCAGGCCGAAAAGCGCTCATGGCTCGGTGTGCGCCGGCACTGGTACAATCACTTCCGAGTGCTTGCGGAATAGAATCGGGCTCTCCTCCCAGTCTAATAGCGCTATTATGTGATTGCGTGAGTGACCATTCGATGGCTATATTAGCTCCGTGCTTTCCAGATATAGTCACAGCGCTCTTGAGAGCTTCCGCTCCTGTCCCCAGAAATTCAAATTTTCATACCTCGACAAAATAGAACTGCACAGCGAGAGGACAACCGCCGATGCCTATCTCGGCAGCGCAGTACACCGCGGACTTACCAACCTCTATCAACTCGCCGCCGATGGTGTGCTCTATCCGCTTGAAAAGCTCATTGAAGACTATCTTGCAGAATGGGAAAAACCAAAAAAACTCGGCATCGAAGTCATCAATGAGAACAGAACGGTCGAGGACTATATCGCGCTAGGACGGCGAATGCTGACCGAATATTACGAGACCTACAAACCGTTCAATCAGGGACGATTGCTTGGCGCTGAACTAAATATCTCTTTTCTGCTTCCTCAGTCGCCATTCCAGTTCAAAGCTCGAATCGACAGACTGTGGAAACGGGAAGATGGCACTATTGAAATCTGCGATTATAAAACCGGAAGCCATTTCCCGCTTGGGCCGAGCGACCCCTCATTTCGGTGGCAGATGGGTCTCTATCAGCTGGCCGTGCAGTCAAAATATCCTGATTTCACCTCCATTGTTCTCTGCCAATATTTCCTCAAACCGAATCAAGTGTTTTGTTATCAGATGCGCCCGGACGAAATAGAGGAAATAGCCGAACAGCTTCGGATCTTGGTGCTTGATACAGTTCGCGCCGAACGGCTCGAGACATTTCCCACAAAAGAAGGGTTTCAGTGCAACTACTGCGATTTCAAGCACCTTTGCCCTGCCAAACGCCACAGCTCTCTGTTGGCTGCCGAAGCCGGCAACGCCGAAACCGCGGAGAAAACGACAGCCCAGGCGGCCACCGAATTGGTCGACAGATATCTTGATGCGCATAGAACCTGGAAAGAAGCTGAAGCTGAGAAAGAGGCGCTCAAGGTAGATTTGATCCGCGCCGCGAAGGACCTATCGCTTGATAAGTTGGTTGGCGAACGTGGAGAAGTAAAGGTTCGCATAAGTCTCGATGAGAAGTTCGTCTCGATATCCAAAGACAGAGATCAATTTGCCGAACTGTCACAATTGGTTCGTGAGTTCGGCTTCGAAGATTGTTTCACATTGGACGAAGGTCTATTTTATAAGACAATTTATTCAAAACACCGCCTCTCGGATCCCCAGATGGAGCAATTGAAAGCATATCTGCTTGTCCAGGAACGCTCGACTGTGACTAAGAAAGAAAAAGAAGAAGAATAGCGGAGGTGTCCGCTGCTGCGGATCGAGTCTTGTCCTAAGTAGGGCGAGGAAGCCTGCCCGCTGTGGCGGGTCTGCGAACCCGCCGATTATATGATCGCGCCAGCCCCGCGAGTCTTGACCAAAGTAGGGCGGGTCCGTCCGCGAACCCGCCAATTATGTGACCGTCAGGTCACACTCACTCCTCGCTGTTCGCTCGAAGTGACCAAGACCCGCCGCGACATCCACAAAAAGAACAAAAAAAAGGCGGAAGAAAAACTCTCCCGCCCGATCTGATTAAAATATTGTCATTCAAAAATCTCTTTTTATCTTCAAAAAAGAAATCATCCTCCGGCTTGAGCCGCCTTCTTTAACTTATCATTGGCAAAGACAGCGATTTCCACACGGCGGTTCGCTTGCTTGCCTTCATCACTCACATTGTCCGCTATGGGTTGAACTTCGCCATACGCCATTGTTGTCAAACGTCCCGGCGAGACGCCGTTACTCACAAGCGAATTCTTTGCAGAGTTGGCGCGGTTCTGCGAGAGATCCAAATTGTGCTCTTCGGAGCCATCGGAATCGGTATGTCCTTCAACTAAAACTTCAGTGTCAGGATATTTATTAAGAATGGCCGCCAAGTGTGCGATATTTTCGACCCCAGCAGGCTGCAAACTCCATTTGTCGACATCGAATAAGATTCCCGAGGCAAATGTGATTTTGATACCTTCGCCGACACGTGTGACGGTTGCGCCTTCGAGATCGCGGCGCATTTCTTCGGCCTGATTGTCCATATAATTTCCGATATACGCCCCGGCCGCTCCGCCGATGGCCGCGCCGATAATAGCGCCGACAGCGGTATTGCCCGCTTTATTTCCGATGACGCCGCCGATTACGGCTCCGGATGTGGCTCCGATTGCCGCCCCTTTGGCTTTTTTGCTCCAGCCGCAACTGACATTGCTGAGGGCAAAAGCCGCGCATAAAACAATAATAATTGTTCGTTTCATTCTATCTCCTCCTTTAGGTCTGTTTAGACAAGAAAAATGCTCACGGAAGTGCGTCTTGTCAACCTCAATGAACTATTTTTTTAACCAACCACGGCCATTTACTTTAGCTCAATTCTAACACTTGACAGCTTTGCTCATGAGCCCTTAGTTTCGACATTAGCAGGCAATTCTGCACTATAAATGATACCAACGATCTGGAAGGAACGTTTCACGATGCCGTATAAATTTAGCCGCTGTCTGTGCCTTGAATCGCCGGATTCTGAGGCTATGATAACATTTTACAGGGATGTGCTCGGTTTGCCCTTGGTTCACCAACATCCCGAGAGCGCCGAATTTAATGCCCATCCGACCCGCCTCTTTATCGATAACCGTCCATCGCGAAATGTTATCATGGAGTTTCTTGTGCCAGACCTTGAAGAGGCGCGTGTCGAATTGACAGAGTACGGATGCCGGGAAGTTAGGTGGGAAGGTAAGGGGGGCTGTTGTTATCTGGTAGATCCGTTTGGATTCATATTTAATCTATACGAAGAGCCTCGCGCTTTCGAGTAGTACGTAATATCGAAACATGCCGGGGGCCAAAAGGGTCGGTAAGGTATTCCCTTCATTGTCGTAAGGCACTCCGGTACGTGACGCACAGTCTGTTCCCCAACGCCGGCCCACTGTGGCGGTGCGGGCAGGCGTGATGGGACGTACGCCAGCCACTAAATCGACAATAAAAAAAACCCGCTTGCTGAAGCGGAGTTCTATCTGTCACAAAAGGGAATACGATCTAGAGCCCGCTTGCGCTGAAAGTCACAATCACTTTTCCGGAGTCGACTACAAAGGCTGTCGGGTTATTGCCCGTGCTTGTGCCGTAATAATCAAACTGGCCAAATTTCGCGAGCCGCTTCAACTCACCTATATTCATAATTGCGTTAAGCGATTGAACATACGTGACTTTGCTTTTACCTGCCGGAACAGTCAATTCCAGTATCTGCGTGGCATTCGCCTCGACTGCGCCGACGGAGGCATGGTTGGCGCCGAAATCGTCAACCCAGACCTTAAAAGTCACCGGCCCCCCTTGATTGTTGGTGATATTGAACTCGGCGCCGACAGCATCGATCTGATCGATCTTGTCTTTGTGCTCTTTCCAATCGGCATTATCAGTAATATCAACGGGATAACGATAAAAGCCCTCCTCCGTTGTAAAATTAAAATCTTCGACCACAACAAATGTACCCGAGACCAGACATCCTGCGGCGATAAGCCCGGCAAGAATCAGTCCGAGCACGCCAATCTTATTTTTTATGTACTTCACGTGCATCTCCTCCTCTTAAAGGGCGCCAATGTTATATGTTAGGCCAACAGTGGCGTTGATAGTTTTCTTCGATCCGCCTTCATCTATGGGAATGATGATCGCCTTGCCGCGGACATCGATATCAAATTTCGGCGAGAACCCGAGTCCGACCCCTAATCCAACCGAGTATCCGACATCTGAGTTGTCGACTTTGGTCATATCGTTCTTGGTTGTATACGAGCCAATGCCGACGACCAGAAAAGGTTTGAAGGCGACAACGCCCGGCAGACCGCCGAGGGTAACATCGAGACCGAACGAATTAAAATCAGATCCATTTCCGAGGTCTATACCTTCGATGTCATCTGGGTCCCCAAATTTTCCGAATGTCGCATTGGGTTCAAAGACCGCGAAGGGCAGAACTTTCAATCTGCCGCGAACGCCGAACAAAGTCCCGTTTCCTTGATCTTGCTGGACGACAGGAATGTTTAGCCCGCCGAAGACGCCTATGCCGAATTTCGGCAGCACGGCCGTCGTCGACGAAGCCATGAGCAGCAGAGCGCTGATGATTAATATGGGCTTTCTCACGATACCTCCTTTAGGTAATTATAATTACAGAGACCTCAAAAATTCTCTTCGTCAGGAAAGTTTATAAACCTGACCTGTGATTGTCAACAATTTATAGCGGACATATCGAAACCAGATTTTTTGGTCGGCGACTGCGACTTTGGGTTGAAAATACGCCTCAATTGGTTTCGTCCTCTATATGTATTGCCATGTATCTCCATCAGGGCTTAAAAAAATTATCCACAGCCGAAAAATATTTCTTGACATTCAGGAACAACAGGGTATACTGGACGCGTTTATTAAACTATAAAGCAGTGTTTATTAAACTTTACTTGCAAGGAGAAGTAGCCGGAATTGGAATTACAGCTTGGTCCGAAAATAAAGGCTTTGCGGCTTGCATCGGATTTGACTCAGGAAGAGTTAGCCGATCGCTCCAAGCTGACCAAGGGGTTTATATCGCAGTTTGAAAATGATCAAACCTCGATTTCGGTTGACTCGCTTGCAGACATCCTTGAAGCGCTCGGGATTTCCTTCTCGGACTTTTTCGGTGATAAGGCCGAAACCCAGACCGTTTTCTCACCCTCCGAGCGCGTCTCCATCGAAGACAAAGGAGCGGCGAAATTTGAGTTGTTGGTGCCAAGTTCCACCAACAACATCATGGACCCCATTTTGCTTGAACTGGCCCCCGGCGAAAAGCTCGACAAACAGGGGCCTGGACCGGGAGAACAGTTCGGGTATGTCCTCAAAGGAACGATAACTTTGAGATTTGACAACACCCGCTTTGAGGTCCCCAGGAAACATTGCTTTTACTTTGAGTCCGACAGGGCTCACCAGATAATGAATAAGAGCAGCGCGACGGCTCAGTTACTGTGGGTAACGACTCCGCCGCGTATGTAGTGAACCGTAACAACCCGTGAACCGCGAAAGGGAATGGGAAATGAAAATTCTTGGACGACACTTGATTGTCGAATTTGTCGACTGCGACCGCGAGATTCTTGATGATTCGCCCGCACTTGAGGAGTTCATGAACGAGGCCGTTCGCCGATCTGGAGCGACCATTGTCCGGTCGGTTTTTCATCGCTACAATCCTCATGGTGTGTCCGGCGTGGTGGTTATCGCCGAATCTCACTTGTCCATCCACTCATGGCCTGAATATGGTTATGCCGCTGTTGATTTTTTCACCTGCGGCGAGTCGGTCGACCCATATAAAGCATTTGAATATATGCGGTCAGCCCTCAAAGCCGGGAATGTGACTGTCACCGACCTCAAACGGGGCATCCCGTCCGAGTTTGACGAGGTAATCAATCACAAACCGGTTCTTTTAACCAAGACGGCCGTAAGCTAACTGAAGGGAGACGATAATGACTCACTCATTACATTTCTCGACCATCGAAGAAACACCTGTTTTTCGAGGAATAGACACTGCTCTTATCCGAGAGTATTTCGCAAATAAAGGCCTGGAGACGCCGACACTGTTACTGTCCCGCTCCGAGATTGGCCGGAACTACGACTCGCTTAAAGCGGCTCTCCCGCGAGTGGGGATTCACTATGCGGTGAAATCCAACAACCATCCGGTGATTCTCGCGGAGATTTACAAACGGGGCGGACATTTTGATATCTGCTCGCTTGGTGAAATCGACGATGTTCTCAAAATCGGCGCCAAAGCCAATGAGCTTATTCATACCCATCCGGTGAAAAGTGTCGCCGAATTCGACGGCGCTATTGACCGCGGAGTAGAAGTCTTTGTTGTGGATAACGAAGAAGAGGTGAAAAAATTTCGCCGCTATACGAATAAGAAACTCAAAGTGATGATTCGCTTTCGAATCGCCACCAACAATACCGCTGTGGTCAATCTGCAGCTCAAGTTTGGCTGTCTGGTCGACGAAGTTCTTCCGCTGGCCAAACAAATCGAAGATGCCGGCCACGAGTTCTACGGCCTCTCTTTCCATATTGGCTCGCAGTGCCTCTGGTCGGAGAACTACCTCAAAGCAATCGATGCCTCAAAGGCATTGATTGGCAAACTCGATACTGCCGGATTTAATACACGGGTATTGGATATCGGCGGCGGCTTCCCGGTGCAGTATGTCGAGCCGATTCCTTCGACTGAGGATTTCTGCGCTCCTATCCGCAAGGCCTTGGATAAAAAAATCCGTCCAGGTGTAAAACTTATCAGCGAGCCGGGCAGATTTATTTCCGCGAGTCCTGTGACTTTGGTCTGCTCGATTATTGGCAAATCGTTTCGCGATGGCAAAATGTGGTATTTCCTCGATGACGGACTTTACTCCACATTTTCAGGCATCCTCTATGACCATTGCCAGTATCCAGTCGTGACAGACCGTCAGGGAGAAGGGAAGCTTTCTGTCCTCTCGGGTCCGACCTGCGATTCGTTCGATGTAATGTACGACGGGCTGATGATTCCCGAACAGCAGATAGGCGACCTGTTTGTGTTCCCCTGTACAGGCGCGTACTGTTCGGTCTCCGGTTCTAATTTCAACTCGCTCAAACGCCCCGAATACCGGGTCGTTGACTAAGCGCGTTATAGACGAGAAGGAAAAGAAAGAGAAAATGCACGAGCAAAAGACCGCCGAGCGCGGAGTCTCTGTCGCCGGAATGGAAGACCTCTGGAATGTCTGGTATTCAGAGCTTCACGAGCATTGCGCAGGCCTGACAGTTAAAGTCGATCGGGTTTTGGAATCAACACAATCCGATTTTCAGCGGATCGATGTCCTTGAGAACAAGTTCTTCGGAAAAATACTTGTTCTCTATGGCTCGCTCATGGCATGCGACAATGACAACAACGCCTATAACGAGATGATTACCCATGTTCCGCTTTTTACGCATCCGAATCCACGCAATGTTCTCATTATAGGCGGCGGCGACTGCGGCGCGCTGACCGAAGTGCTCAAACATCCGGTAGTCGAAAAGTGCACAATGTGCGAGATAGATAAAATGGTGGTCGAAGTCTCCCAGCGGCATCTGCCGCATCTGACGACTGGCCTGGATGACCCTCGCGCCAACGTTATCTTTGCCGATGGGAAACATTTTATCGAGAACACAAAAGAGAAGTTTGAGTTGATAACTCTCGACCTTTCTGATCCGATCGGCCCGGCGGCAGATCTGTTCCAGAAGCCGTTCCATCAGAAAGTGTATGACACGCTGACCGATAACGGCATCATGATTGCCCAGTCTGAGTCGCCGTTTTATCACAAGGCGGCGATACGGCCGATGTATGAAAACCTCAAAGACATCTTCCCGATTGTGAAGATGTACACCGCCTTCATGCCGATTTATCCTTCGGCCTATTGGTCATTTGCCTTCTGCAGCAAAAAATATGACCCGCCGTCGCAATTTGACCAGAAGCGCTATGACAAACTGGAGTCATCCTTGAAAACGCGCTACTATAACGCAGAAATTCACAAAGCCGCTTTCGCTCTCCCGCCGTTCGTCAAAGAGTTGATAGATTAGGTATTGCAGGTCACCAAAGGGTGAGTCGTTTCGAGGAACGAAGTGACCCTCCACGGCGGGCAGGCGAAGCAACCTCAGTTAAGGTTATCAGTGCTGTCAGGCGCCCTCCTTCGGCGGACTTGAAAGCCCTCGCCTGACAGTTCAATCATAATGTCGGGCGAGGGCGTATTCTTCAGGAATAAAGACTCGCGGGGCATAAGAATGACTCGTGCTACAAGATGAAGAGAAGATGTCGAGACCTAAGAAGGTATGATCTACTTATATCGGGGAACTGAGATTCCCCGGGCTCGTATACAGAACAACAAAAACAGTAATCATCCAAAGAATAACAGTGAACAAAATTGGGCGGTCGCCAAACAACACTGTCGTCGGTGAACCCCCCTTGTCTTCTTTGTGAATCAAATAGAGATACCTGAAAATTCCATAGACAACAAACGGAATTGTCAAATAAAGGTTCTCAGTCCCCAACTTCTCTGAGACCTCGCTTGAAAAAGAATAGAGCATATACATCACCACCACCGACGGAGTTGTGACGGCAATAAGCTGGTCTAATAAATACGACGAGTATTTTCCCAGAATGGCCCGATGAGCGGTGGCTATTTTGTCCAACATAACAAGCTCGTGTCTTCGTTTGCCAAAAACCAAAAAGAGGGCCAGCAGAAACGTGTTTATAAGCATCCACTTTGAAGCGACAACATCAATAGCCGCCGCGCCTGCAAAAGTTCGAAGGACAAAACTGAAGGCAATGCTCATGGCATCCAGAATGACAACATTTTTGAGCGCGAACGAGTAGGCGAGATTGAGAAGTACAAATGTGCCTGCTATGACAAAAAAACTTCTTCCCAACAGCCACGCTCCAGCCAGACCAGCGGCCATGAGAAGTGAGGCAAAGACCACAGCCTGGGTCGGACTCACTTTTCCAGAGGCAATCGGACGGCTTTTTTTGAGCGGATGGATTTTGTCTTTGTCGCGATCGACCAAGTCGTTGATAGTATACATCGACGACGAGAGCAGGCAAAAAATCACAAAGGCGGCTATGATTCGTTCGATTTTGTAAACCGAGCCAGCCTCGCCAGCGAAGACTAATGGAATGATAACCAGCCCGTTTTTAATCCACTGCTCGGGGCGGGCGAGTCGGAATAGCCATTCGAATATTTTTGGTGACAGGGTTCCCATATCAAATCCCGCTGATATACCTTAGTCTCCGAAAGGGAGCGCTTTTTCTATAGACGGATAAAAGTTCGCAAAATAGGCTGTGGCTCGTTCGGTCGCTTTCTCAATGCTGTCGTTGCGCTCAAGTGGGACGGTCAGCCTGACGATGGCGGCATCGGTCGGTTTCAGGAAAAGTGAGTTCTTCATGAGGTCCCATTTGAGCATGAATTCATCGTCAATATCTCCATTGCGTGTTTCAAACCAATAGAACATAATTTGTTTGCGGTCACGTTCGCCGATTATCAGCCGGTTGACCTGTTTGGTCTTGCCATCGGGCAGACTAAGCGCGTACCGCTCGAGCCGTTCTATATTCCATCCGCCGCCGGGCAGGCAATGTTTGGGCGAATGAATCTGACTTCCGTATTTCTGAGAGGCAAAATAGGCGATAAATAGCCAGAGCTGTTCTCCCGAAGGCCCGCGGTAATAGCGGAGTGTGGTCGTGTCGGCTTTTAGTATGCCGTAGCTTTCCTCCGAGAAGCGTCGTTCATCACCGATATAGCCGTTGACGTTCAGCGGAATCTCGCTGAATTGGACCGGACGGTCGGGAGTCTGCTCGATAAACCTCAAATAGTTTCCGAATGCCCCTCCCAAGAACAAGATGATTGAGGCAATTATCACCGGGCGGCTCATTTGAACACCTGTTTGAGTATCAATCCAACGACAAACAGCATAACAAATGCAATAACAAAAACCATGAGCCCCATGATTGAATGCCAAGGCTCGGTTGTAACTTCGGCAAAGCCTGAGCCAACCAGCACCGTTGTTGTAAAGACCCGAACGACATTGGCAAATACCGCGATAGGTATGGTCGAAAGAAAAAGAATTATCTGGGGTAGGAACCGCCGCTGACTTGTGTGAGCAAACAGGGCCCCGAGCGCAAGGAGCGAGACAAGTGAGCGCATTCCAGAGCAGGCTTCTGCGACCTCAAGCGAGTGTCCAGCTATATGGATAATATTCCCCTGCCGGACGACGCCCATCCCCACAGTATCGAGTACAAAGACGGTGATTGTTGTCGCGAAGGCCTGCATCGGAAACGTTGCGGCGTAATAAATAACATACGGGATGGGAATCATGAACAGCAGAAAGAAAAAGGCGAACCAGTTCGCCCGCACAATCGCTCGACCGAAGAGGTAACAGACCAGCCCGCACAAGACGAGCAGGAAAGAAAAACGGACGGTAAAATATTCGGAGGCGCCATTGCCCAGGATAAATAGCCCCATTCCGATGACAATAGGCACAATCCCGAGAATATCATGCGACAAGACGATCGCACTCAGTTGCTTCCGCTGCGTCCAGATAAGATATCCCGAAACAAGAGGCACCAAAAAGCCATGGGAATAGTTATCGTCTTCGTACCAGTTGACGATCAAATCAGATAGGGCAGGGGCATAGATTCCGATCAAAATGATAAATGGTATCAGATACCAGATATTTTGAAGCGAGGGTTTTGAAGAGGCCACGGCGGTCGTAGACATATAGCGTTAAGATACTCTCTTTGGGACGTCTAATCAACTGGTAATAGCTTTGTCGACACTCGTTATCTTCTCTTTACAGAGCAGGTTAGTTGCATGTATCTTATAAAAACGAACTGAGACAGAACAACTGGTCTATGACGGAGATATGAGCTACTTCAAATATGTTTAAACGCCGCAAACGGATATCCGGAAAATCTCACTTTTGCCTTCTTGTCAATAAAAAGTCGGCTGAATATGATCCGAAAGCTATCACCAAACTCACAACCGCTATCAAAGAACAGGGGGGCTTCTATACCATAACCGAACCTGAAACCGCAGGCGAACTGTTGGAGCATGCCCATGCCGCGGCATCGAACAAATTACAGGAACTGCCGGGTGATGCATCCAAATGGGGCAAGATTACCGCGCTCATTGCCTGCGGAGGGGACGGAACCGTCAATCTTGCTGCCCGGGCGGCGCTTGAACATGATATGCCCATTGGCATTCTTCCGCTTGGACGATGGAACAATATTGCTCGGTCTCTGTATTCCGATCGAAGCACCGATAAAGTCATCACCCAGATTCTTTCCGGAAAAACGCGGATGGCCGACAGCGCAGTGGCATCGGGACAACCATTCTTTGGCTCGATCGGACTTGGTTTTGTTCCGCTCTTTGCCGAAGAGTTCAGTCAGCGCAAATTCCCCCGTTTGTTTAACTTCGGCTGGGCATCCCTCGGATCACAGATTGCTTCGAAAGTAAAAGCGGAAGCCATGACTATAAAAGTGGACAGCTTTCGGTTTGAAGTCACGCCCATTATGATAAATATAAACCTTGTGCCCTACACTGTCGGCTTGCCCATGTCGCCGGTGTCGCTCACTGACGATGGCAGCGCCGAAGTTATTTTTGACTACGGAAATCATGCAGATGAGTTTTCCGCCTATACCCGTAAGATAGCCAAAGGCGAATATGTCTATGGAAACATCATTCGTCTCTATCGAGGCAAAGTTATAACCTGTCAGCCAACCAAAGGAAAAACGCTTTATCTCGACGGCGAGCTTATCATTCTGCCAAATAATTCACTCGAGGTAAGCATGGCTCCAAAACAGCTGACAGTATTGGCCTGATAATCCATGACATGGCCTATCATTATTTTCGTTGATTTACTGCTTGTGTTTTCTGCATCAGGGGTGAGCGCGCAAGATGACTCAATCTACACTGATAGGATAAAAATCTCCGATACAACAACCAGCGATACGGTCATTTTTATCCCCGACGAACCGGAAGAAGGCGCTCTGAAGGTGGATAACCCAGTTGACTTGGAAACAAGATTGGTACAGAATCCGACCAAAGCGCTCTTTCGCTCGATGCTCGTGCCGGGTCTTGGCCAGATAAAGAATAGAAGTTATATCAAAGCGGGAATTATTATTGGTTTTGAGACTTGGTTTATAGCATCAGCGATACACTACGGCCGCCAGGCATCGAATTTCCGCAAGCAATACACGGCGGCAACAAGTATCAGCCAGAGGAATGTGTTGTACGGACTGTATGAAAACCGCCGTGATAATAGCTATAAGTTTCGCTGGTTTGCTGGAATTGCCATTTTTGTTTCGATGTTTGATGCCTATGTCGATGCCCATTTATCTGGCTCGCCGAGTATGCAGGAGAATCACAAAGTGGATCTATCGATATTTCCGGACGATGCTGGCGGTGTGAATGCGATGCTTACACTCACGTTTTGAATCAACTATTTATCTTCAAGCACAAAAGATTTCAGATCAAGACCATACCGTTCGGGATCTATTTGCCGGGCTATTTTCCGGCCGGCATGCTCCAGTTGTGAGAGATCTGTCCAGAGCGGGTCGGCCAGAAGTCCTTTTTCGTCACCGACGATTTTGATATACGGCCTTGAGCGGTCAGTGTCATTGTTGGTGAGAACCAACGCTATTTCATTGGTGGTCAACAGCACAAGTGTTCCAGCAGGATAGATTCCGATGATATTACTAAATAGTTTGAGCAAAAAGGGATCGAATTTGACTTTCATCTGATAGCTCATCTTTTTCAACACGACATCGGGGCCCATCGCTTTTTTCAGGTATACCCGTCCCGAAGTCAATGCGTCGAAAGTGTCGGCGATTGAAATAACCTTTGAAAACAGATCCGGCGCCCTCTGCTGGTAACGAAGGGAGGGATAACCAGTGAAGTCATTGTTGATATGATGCTCAAATGCGCCGCGCGCCGCGCGGGCGGTGTGGACGTCGAGCTTCATATTGCGAAGAATCGTCTTGGCGCCAAGATGAGGATGTCTCTGCATTTGCAGCCAGTCGTCCTCGTCATAGGCACCAGGTTTGCGAATCAAATCCGTCGAGAGTTTAACTTTGCCAATGTCATGAAAAAGCGCCGAAAATCCGAGCTGTGACAGGCGCGGTCGGTCGAGATTGAGCCGTACGCCCATAGTCAAGGAGTAGACACACACATTTGTCGAATGAGCGTAGGTATAGTCGTCAAAATTGCGAATTGCGGTGAGCTCGATTAGCGAGGACTCATCGCGAGTAATGTGGTCGATAAGACTGTGGACCACCCTGCGTGTTTTGGAGGCGTTTATTCCCTTATCCTTAGCTGCGCTGAGCACAACTTCCTCTACGACCGACACGGCTTGGAAGAATGTCGTTCGCGCCGCAGCCCTGACTTTCTGACGCACTTCTTTATTTTCAAATGGAACTTCGCTTCCAACCTCTTTGAATGACAGCAATTGAATCGACGGCAAGCCATGGTTCTTCAGTTTCCCGCTGAGAGATTCAATATTTTCCTCCGATGGGCGCATGGCGGAAATGAAGGTGAAAAATCGGCTCAACTCTTCAAGGGTAACCGACGATTCAATGTGAGCGCCAGCGACACCAAGCATTTTCCACTCGGCGACCACGCTTGCAGCGCCGGACAGACCCTGGTCATCGAAACGCACCATCTGTTCATTGACAAAATAACGACCTGAGATAATTTTGATGGAAATTCTGCTATGCTCAGAAGCAAGCCCTTTGAATATCTCGTAAAACCCGCTCAGACGGCTTTTAAAGGTTGCATTATTCTGCTCCAATATTCGCGCTGTTTTGTAGAGCACGAAAAAAGAAGTAAGCATGTTTTCTTCAGCCTTGCCAGCCAACAAGCGGGGCGCAGCGTCAGTTGCTGGACTGTTCATTTCGTTCCTCCGAATATGGTTTCACGCCGTCTGCGGAGAGTTTCCTGAGCCCGCTTGCGAATGCCGGGCCGCCAGCTTGAGCAGAGCCTGAGCAGAAGCTTCTCGCACCGTTCACTCTCATTGAATCTCAGGGACTCAAATGCAGATGCTCGCACAAATGAAAGCTTCTTGTTAAAACCAAAGTTATATTTGAGGATTTTCTCCGAGAAGAAATCGATGGCTTCAGCTCCTCCCAGCTTGGAGAAAGCGTTATGAACTGACTGACGCTCTTCTATATCCAGCGTGTCGAGTCGATCTCCCATAATGAGGGAATTAATAACAGTAAACGAACGAGGCGTTTGTTTTAAGACGATTGATTCGATAGCTTCTTTGCGTATTGCGGCCGAAGTATCAAAAACCATCATTCCCAAAACAGCCAATGATTCTTCCACCGGACTATCTTTGAGCCGGCTGATCAATTCCTTGCGCACAGCAAGGTTTTCATTTGAGGCAGCTTTACGAAGGTAGTTGAACGCAGCCGGATCCTCTATCTGTGCCAGGACAGTTATTGTATTGATAACTACATCGGGTCGCTTGTCGAATATCCCTTTGGCGATGATATGGATTTGTTCTTTACCCGCTTTGACGAGAAAATCAGAGAGCATGGCATAGTATCCCCGGTCGGTGATCCAGCCAACAAGTTCAGTTATTCCCAGAAGCGATTCTTTGCCGAAGACTTGCAGATACCTGCGAAGGTCCGCGGGGCCAAGATTCGGGTGAGTGTTAACCGAGTCGGCCAGCAGTCTAATCCGCTCACGGCTTCCGGCCATCGCCCTCGCTTCTTTCAGACGTTCCGCCCACATCGGTTTCTCTGCCCTGACAGCAGCATCGAGCGTCTCAAAGTATTCCAGAATTTGTCCGGCCTCCGTCAGACGTCCGTTTTCTATGAATTCGCCGTGTACTTTTTCGATAATGGTAACTGTCTCATAGAAACCAGTCATGTCGGTTTCCTGATGCAGCATCTCTTTGCAGAGTTCAAGAGTAGATTCATTCATATCGAAATCAGCATCGTGAGCAGTTAATGTTTTTACATACTCTTTCTCTTCCTGAGAAAGTTTGAGTTCATCATTAAGCAGCAATGCAGTTTCGATGACTGAGCGTCCCGAAAGTGGACCCGAACTGCCGGAAGCAGAGGTGGATTTACTTCCCACAGCATCTCGCGGGAGTTCTGCGGGGAAATTAAAAAGCTCCGAGATTCCGGGCTGGGAACTATTGCCACTTGCTTCTTTAAGGCCCAGTTCCTCAAGCTGCTCTGAATCGGAATCGCTATATCCGATCTTCTTCGCGCTGGAATGTGTTGGTTGGGACAGTCCGGAACCCGAGGCTGTTGGTTGTTGTCCCTGTTTTGGCGCTGGACTTTGTCCAGTCGTCATTCCCTGATTCTTCGCTTGAGGTATACCAAAGTTCCCATTTTCGATGAAAATGCTATCACCGAAAACTATTTCTTCATCAGCATTAGGGCTGCCATCATCGAGTATATCCCCTTCGGTAAAAATGGAATTATACTTGTCAGCGCTGTCTCCCGACGAATATCCGCCGCCACCTCTTTGGGTCTCTTTGACTTTAAGGTCTCCTTCGTAACCTGAGAGGGCGACATCTTCAACAGTATTGAAGGTGATGTTCGGGCTTCCCATTTCCCAGAGCAGGGCGACAAGGTCCAAAGATTTATTGGTCGCATTTACAAATGTTTTGAGCACATCAAGGAAGTGATAAATGTCGTCAACGCTTAATTCCGCGCCGAAACGAATCGTAGTAATCCCGCTGGTGAAAAAGAGTCCTGCAAGTGACTCTTCCTTGGATTTGTCAGTGTAGGCGACTTCGCCGTTATAGACAAGGTTGTCCTTATTGACTGTGACGGCAATCTCTCCAAAGTCTTCGATAAGGTCGACCAGCTTTTCTGAGAATGTACGCTTAAGCGAGGCCGGCAGAGGATTACCCTCCGGATACATCGAAACGACTTTGATTACTTTCAGCAGGTCTTTGAGGATGAGGCCAATACTCGAGAGTGTTTTTGAGTTAGCTGTTTGTATTTCTATCATAAAATATGCCTATCGATATACTATTCGGCACATTATGACTAATCTTGAAGGAGAGACAGACACAGAAAACCGACTTGAGACAATCAAGAGTTATCTCAATGCAGTTGAATAACCTATAAGGAAAAGCCTGTTAGAGTAATTCGATCTTCTGTCTGTTTTTGAGAACCTTTTTGGTCGCATTCCGGGTATCGAAAATAGCCTTTGACTTGTCCACAATCCACTGGTAATTATAAAGGGTATGGTCGGTTACGATAACCACAAGATCCGCTTTTGCCAAAACAGAGTCTGTCAACTTGGTCGATTTTGCCAATTTATCACGCCAATTGAACGTCGGAACATAGGGGTCGTTGTATGTCACCTTTGCCCCTTTGTCTTCGAGTAATTTTATTACGTCCAATGCCGGAGATTCACGGACATCCTGAATGTCTTTTTTGTAGGCCAATCCCAGCACGAGTACCGAGGATTTATTTAGGGCTTTGGCAAAACGATGATTCATGAATCCGGAAATACGCTCGACCACATATTCGGGCATGTGGCTGTTAATTTCCCCGGCCAGTTCAATAAATCGGGCGTAGTAGTTGAGCGACTTCAGTTTCCATGAGAGATAATGCGGGTCAATGGGAATGCAATGCCCTCCAAGTCCCGGCCCGGGATAGAACGGCATAAATCCGAATGGCTTCGTTGCCGCGGCATCAATAATTTCCCAGACATCGATTTTGAGCCGCTCGCACATCAGAGCGACTTCGTTAACAAGGCCGATATTCACCGAGCGGAAAGTATTCTCAAGCAGTTTGACCATCTCCGCGGCCTGGGTCGAGGAAACGGGATAGACGTTTGGAATTGTGGCTTCATAAAAAGTCTTAGCCACTAATGTGCAATTGGGTGTAATTCCCCCGACCACTCTTGGTGTGTTGCGGGTATTATACTTGGCATTACCCGGGTCAACGCGCTCAGGCGAGAAGGCAAGAAAGAAGTCTTTGCCGACTTTCATATCCCCCCCCTGCAAAAGCGGCAAAATCAATTCTTCGGTTGTACCGGGGTAGGTTGTGGATTCAAGGACCACAAGCGAGCCCTTTGTAAAATTGTCCTTCACAAACCCCATTGCCGAAAGGATGTAGCTGACATCGGGGTCTTTTGTTTTCGATAGCGGGGTCGGGACACAGATTGAAATTATATCAAGACCTGCAAGATCTTTCGGATTATCGGTCGCGAGAAACTTGCCGGTGGCCACAGACCCAGAGACAACCATATCAGGAATGTCGTCGATATCGGACTTTCCGGAGTTGAGCAATCTAACTTTTGTCGTTGAGATATCAAAGCCTGTAACTTTGAAACCGGCTTCGACAAGCGCCATTGCCAATGGAAGTCCCACATAGCCAAGACCTATGATGCCCGCTCTGGCTTTGCGGTCTTTTATCTTAGTCATCAGGGTATCGTAGTACGACCCTTTTACCTTTTTCGTCTTCATTTAGCCTTTCTTTCTCATTGATCGAACCTCAGTCCGCCAATACTGCAGTGTCTCCTGCAAAGTTTCACGAACACTGTATCGGCTTTTATACCCAAGTTGTTCAACCGCTTTCCGATTATCACCGCGCAAAATTGGAATATCTGATTTGCGAAGCCGCGCCTTGTCAACTCCCACTTTTATCTTCGCAGATGAGAGGCTCACCAGCCCCTCAAGCAACTTCTTTACCTCTACACTTTTTCCGCTGGAAAGTTGATAGATTTCGCCGGGTACTCCTTTTTCAACGGCCAGCCGGTAACCAGATACAATGTCTCGGACATCTGAGATATCCCGCCGCGCCGAAAGATCGCCCACACTGATAATCGGCTTTTGAATCCCGGCTTCGATCATGGCCACTTGCTTGGCAAACGATGGCACAACAAAGCTGTCAGTCTGCCTCGGGCCGCTGTGAGTGAAGGCGCGCGTAATGACTACTGGAAGACCATGTTGGCGAAAATAATACAAACTGGTCTGTTCCGCGGCCGCTTTGGAAATGCCATAAGGCGATATCGGATTGAGTGGCTGATTTTCTCTCAAGGTCTTATTCACAGGAGAAAATTTCCCATAGCAATCCGCAGAACCGACAAACAAAAAACGCTTTAGCGATCTCGTCTGCTTTGCCGCTTCAAGGAGATTGACTGTGCCACTGAGGTTTACATCAAAAGTCAGGCGCTCCATCTCAAAAGATTTCCCCACCGAGGCAATCGCGGCCAGATGAAACATATAGTCCGGTTTAAGGCGTATCACAATCTGTTCGGTTTTTTTCGCGTTTGTAATATCCAGTTCCACAAGGTTCAGTTTCTTCTGAATGTCTTTGAGATTACGAAGAGGCTCTTTCGTATTTGTTGAACCTGAAACAGTGTAGCCATGCGCCAAAAGCTCTTCGGCCAAAAACGATCCTGCAAACCCGGCGATGCCGGTGATAAACGCGTGCGGACGCTTCATTCGTTCAAAACGCTCTCAGCGCTGACAGACGCTTCATATCGGCATCGACCATCATTGTGACTAACTGTGTGAACGATACTTTTGGCTCCCATCCGAGTTTCTTGCGCGCTTGGCTCGGATCACCCAGAAGCAAATCAACTTCTGCCGGTCGGACAAAGCGCTGGTCGATGGTCACATATTTTTTGTAGTCCAAATCAAGGTGGCCAAATGCAAGTCGGACAAATTCTTCAACCGAATGCGTCTCACCCGATGCGATAACGAAATCGCCCGGATTTTCCTGTTGGAGCATAAGCCACATTGCCCTAACATAATCTCCGGCAAAGCCCCAGTCGCGTTTTGCGTCAAGATTGCCCAGCGCGAGGTTTTTTGCAAGTCCCAGTTTTATCCGAACGGCCCCATCGGTTATCTTACGCGTGACAAATTCAAGTCCCCTGCGCGGCGATTCATGGTTAAAAAGGATTCCCGATGAGGCATGCATACCATAGCTCTCGCGATAATTCACTGTGATAAAATGGCCGTAGACTTTGGCCACACCATACGGCGAGCGCGGATAGAAGGGGGTGCTTTCTTTCTGAGGAACTTCCTGCACCTTGCCGAACATCTCCGACGATGACGCTTGGTAGAATTTTATTTTCTTGTCGACATGGCGAATCGCTTCGAGGACTTTGGTGACACCCAGAGCATCGAATTCACCGGTCAAAACCGGCTGCACCCAGCTTGTGGGGACAAAAGACTGCGCGGCCAGATTATAAACCTCGTCGGGGTGGTGCGTATCAATTATCGAAATAATGGAAAGCTGATCAAGTAAATCGGCCTGTACAAGAGTCACACGATCGGTAATATGGTTTATGCGCTCGAAAGATTCAGTGGATGCACGTCGCACCATGCCGATAACCTCATACCCTTTTTCCAATAGAAGTTCAGCGAGGTAGGAGCCATCCTGTCCAGTTATACCAGTGATAAGAGCACGCATTCCGTATTCCTTATAGAGTCGGTTGTTTGTCCGTCGTTACTAAATCGGCAAAAAGCTTTCCAATATAGAACTGGCGGTTCAACGGGTCAACGGCTAAAGCAAGCAGGGATTTAGCTTTGTCTCTAGTTGAAATATAGGAAAGTATCGATTATACTTGAACGGATGCTACCACCAAGGAGACATAATGAGACTTTTCGTGTCCATCGGCACTATCGTATTAGCCATAGCCGCCATATTTATTGCGCCAGCAGATGCAATAGACCGAATATCCAAGCCAAACAAGGCAACTATGATTGATCCACAGGCTGAAATCACTGCCGATTCACTGTTAAAGCTGGCCGACTCGACCTTTCAAAAGCGCGACTATGCGACCGCGCTTGAACAATACGATTCGGCCGCCGCGCTGGCCCGCAAAGAGTTCAATCCGTCAATTGAGACCGAGGCCCTTTCACAGATGGCCCGTATGTATATTGGGCTGAACCGCATTGAAGAAGGCCGACCTATTCTTGAAAAAGCGAAGATTCGGGCCAATCAGAGTGACCAGATGGGCTGGAGTCGGTATTTGAGTGTGCGGGGACGCTTCGAATGGAAAGAGGACAGCCTTCCCAAATCCCGTGAGACGTTTATGGAACTGCATGAATACTGTCGAACCAACAACCTTTGGGCGCGGGCGGTCGATGCCGCAAATATGCTTGCGATTGTCTGCGAGAAACCCGAAGAGCGCATCGATTGGAGCCGACAGGGGATCGCCGCCGCCGAGGAAGGCGAAGTCCCAAGCTGGCTTGGGCCGCTTTGGAATAATCTTGGCGCCACATTTTATGAGATGAAAGCCTATGATAGTGCGCTTGCGGCCTATATCACTTCGCGCGAATACCACTGGCGTCATTCGGCTGAACGCTCGAAACTGTTTGCCGATTATCACATAGGCATGACCTATCGCCATCTGGGGGAATATGACGAGGCCGCAAAATGGATTCGCCCGATGCTGGCTTGGGCGGAGCGGCTGGAAGACCATGATGCCATCGCTCAGGCGCTTGAGGAGATGGGCGAAATTGAGATTGGGCTGGGCAAGACGAAACAGGGTGTTGAGACATTAAAGCAGGCGTTGAAAGAATATAGAATTGCTGGCAATGACAAGTCAAGACCTGATATTTTCAACGCGCTGGTCGAGAGGGTGAAGACGCTGGAGTAGGGGGGGTATTCTTCGAATTTATCCTATATCGATCAGACTGCATTTGTTAGTGATTGCTTTTTGAACAACCGCCTTTAAATCTTCATTCGAAATTCTGAGAGCCTGAGCCGTTGTAATTCTTATCAAAGAAAATCCATTCTTTTCACAAAGCATCGCTTTCTTGGAATCGTTTATCGTAATTCTTAAAAGATGCTCTTCTCCCCACACTGGCTTGAAATGTTGCTCTCCTTGAACTTCGATTGCAAGATTTTCACCAGTTAGTACGATGTCAAGTTCCAATTTTCCTAACCAGTCGAAGCCGCGATAATTGTAAGTAAAGCTTGTTGTCGGAAAGAGCTCCTTTAGTCTGTTTCGTAGAGAACGCTCCGCCTTACTAGATCCACGTATGGCCACCTGTCTTGCAAGCACGGCTGGTCCTATCATATCGAGATAAGAAGACAATAGTCTTAAAGCCTTTGCTTCTCGATTGTGATCACGGTAACGATATTGTGGCCAGCTCATGCTACCGTAAAGTTTGACATCTGTATCGTCCAAATGCTCTGGAGCGAGAAAGTCGGGATGTCGGAATTCTACGGCCACAGTTCCGTTATCCCACAAACACAGATTTGCAATACAAATATTTTCGCGAGTCTTGAATGATAGAAAGTAATTTGGTACAGTAGACTGTTCACGCGGATTTGATTTAGTCGCCACTAGTTCGTGTCGTTCCACTCCAGCGAGTAGTCTATTCGCCCGTGCTAATGATGCTGGGTCTGCTCGTTGATCAAATGTCTGTTTGGCCAAAATTGTCTCCCTTTATTCTATGCATATTATACATCTCAGATTGCTCTTGTTAAAACTAAATCCTCAACCCGTCATTGCGAGCCGCGGCTTCTTAGACGTGGCGTGGCAATCTCATGTTAGTCTGCTGCCGTGAGCGTCGCTTTAACTTTGGTGCGCGACCGGGACGTCCCGCACGAAGAACGGATATAGGGGCACCGGAAGGTATGATCTACGAATATCGGAGAACATGAGATTGCCACGTTTCACTTCAGAAAGTGAAACTCGCAATGACGTACTGAAACACTACACTCGTAATCTTGTACCACACTCGGCCACGGCGGGAAAGTGGGCAGACAGTGTTAGTCTTCGTGCGGGACGTCCCGGTCGCGCACCGATATTGATACCCACCGTCCCAACGAATGTCGAGACGCTTTGTGCGATGACAAAGAAATTTTATCACATGTCATTCCAGTCCGCCGTGGCGGAGAATCCATCTTCTCCGATAATTGTAGGTCAGGCAGCCCCGTCATTGCGGGCCGCGACTTCTTAGACGTGGCGTGGCAATCTCATATTTGGATTTGATCACCTCGGCGCTCGATATAAAATCAGAACTACTTGAGCGAATCTCTCAGTACTACGAAGTCAACGTCTGTCCTTTCTCCTTCAAGAAGTTTTGACCACATCCTCGAGGATTGTACTCTTGCAACATCGCTGAATCCCGGCGCTAGTCGGTCTATAGTTTCGAATAATTCGTCGTCGCTTACTTCAAAACAATACCGAAAGATATCGAGACCACTTGAGAATATTTTATCATACGCGTTCGACGGAGGAAAAATGTTTGAAAGACGCACGATGGCGTCCTTCAATTCGGGTTTTGGTAGGTAGCATACGACCGCCCAGCTTATGACTTTCAAAGCCTCGTACTCATTCCACTTTCTATCACAACTCCGTCTGCGAGTGCGGATTCTGCCACTGGCGCTAAGTTGTTCGAAATTCGTCAATATCTCAAAGAAAAAATCTGGCCATCGTTTCAAAACAAAATACCAGTAGTCTTGAAAAATATCCGAGTTCAATACCATTTCACCGCGATGGACGTGATAGAATTGCTTATATAATATCGGATCTTCATCCGAATTGATGCACCCTATAATAGATCCAATTACCTCTCGAGTAATTGTTCTAACGAGTGCGGAATATTCGATGCAGTCAGGTGCATAAACCAGATTATGAAGCAAGCTCAACTGGTGGTACTGTTGATAGAACTGGGCACTGGCGGACTCTGACTCTACCGGCTCAATATTTCTAATCTCAGTTACCAGTTCGGATGTGCCTCTTAAAGAACGATCCACCCCTGAAATTAGACCTTGTCCGGGACGCGGATTCAAGAGCGTTTGCTCAAAAGAATAGGGTAGGTTAATAACGCCCAATTCTCTAAGTGCCAAGTATTCAGGTTGTCGTTTTCCCATCAAGGGAAGGATGTCTTCACAATGCCTGGGATTTATTTGTGCCAAATTAATTATACTTCCAGGTATCTTGTCCAAATACCGAAACAATTTATCAAATAAACTGAAGCGAAGCACAAGTGATGAGCAGTCAACACCTCTTCCAGCCAACGAGGGGATTCCTCCATACTCTCCAAATATAGGATGTTCGATAGCTGGGAGCCAAAAATGAAGAAAGTAATCGACCGTCTCATCGGGGTAACACACTCGATCTTCTTCTTCTTCGTCTTCGTGCGAGGGTCTAAGTTTTTTGCCGATGGCAATATTTTTCAGGTAATCTGTCTTCCCAAGTAATTCCATGAGAAGGTCGGAACTGCCGCCCTTTTGAATGTGTGTGACAACCTGATCGTAATGATCCTGTTCCTCAAGATTCTCAATAAAGTACTTTGCCCACTCTAAATGTGCCTTGGTAAGCTCTGAACTGATCACTTCATCCAATAACAAGAAGTCGTGGAGCGTCTTGTGGCAAAGCTCGATTTGGTGTGACGGTGAATCGGGATAATCCCGCAACCATTGCCTTAGTTTGCTAATAACCGATTGCGTATACCGAGCATCTATGCCTCTTTGTTCGAGTATGGCCACCAAAACATCTAACCATACGCTACCTTCGGATACGAGCAATGTCGACAAAAATGGAACAATATGATCAAGAAACACTGTTCCATCGCTGTGCGACTTCCCCAAGTCATCAAGAGTCCGTTTATACAGGTCTTTCAATTTTTTTGGCAGTTGCTCGATTTCCTCTACGTTTAGATAAATATCATTCAAAACACCAATAACAACGTACTTTGCATATATAAATTGGCCATCTGTTGCCTTGGAAATTGCATTCGACCACTGTTCTCGAATTTCTTCGGAACGCCAGGTAGCGAGTTCACGTTTCACGTAATCAAAAATATCTTTTAGTTGTTCCTCATCTGTGAAGCTTAAAGTCATATCCGGATCACAGTCGAACTCTTTAATGTCTCTCGAAAGAATTACTGGAGTGACCAATCCCGACTCGGCTATTGTTTTGAGAAAGGCAATGATTTTTGATCTAGTCCCATCAGGCGCTTCATCGATCCCATCGACGATAAAGATAAACTTTCTTTCCGGCGAAGAGAATGTTTTGAGAACGTCAGACAACCAGTGCGCAATGTTAACGCTATCGAGATGTGGTTGTTCTTCTTGAGAAAAAATAGGCATATTCAATGAGTCGCTCAATTGCTTTGCAAGGCTGAGCCCCATATTGATGATCTCGTGAGTCAGGCTGTCATTATACAGGATATAATGAATGGCGACATAAATTGTTTGTTGCCCTTGTTGCCACTGTGGTTGTTTTAGTCTCCCGAACAAAGATGCCGCAATCGCAGATTTCCCAAAACCAGGTGGAGCAAAAAATAACCATGAAGATTTGTGTCTGGCTACCACCTCGTTTTCGATTTTGTTCATCAGATTTTTGCGACCGACAAACTTATCGGTTAAGGAACCAGTGCGGTTCTCAGTAATTTGGCTCAGCCAAGTAATGTTTTGCGGAAACTGGAAAGACTTAGAGTGGACCGATTTGGCTGATGGAGAGTCAGCCCGTTGGGACTCGCTATCGAAGTTATCTTGAAGGGTTTTCTTGATATCACTAGGAACGGACTCCACTTCTAAGGCATGAGTCTTAGAAGTTAAATCCTCTGGCGCTGAGAGAATTGCAAGCATTTTGGGTATTGAGGCTAGACCAGTTGCAAAATCTCTTTCGTTTCGAGGGGTACCGCCTTGGCGACGGCGATTGTGTGCGAGCGCATTATCCCTGAATTTTTTTACGTCATAGAAAACTTGTATGTCGGCCGGATCGAGCTTGAATTCCTTGCTGAAAAATGACAATCTTTAGGACAGTCTGAAAATCTTCATGGTCAAGGTGGCCGAATTTTCGGATTCGGATCTCGGCATCGCTTTTCTGCTTAGACGAGTCTAAAAGATAGTCATTCTCGAAAACTTGTTTCAACAATGTGGGGATAGAAGGATTGAATTTCTGGATTAAGAAAGGTAGGACGCTGGTATCAACAAAGTCGGAAATCTTGCCTTTTAGCTTAGGACTAATATCAGTCATATTGTATTTTGGATGACTCCTCGCTGCTATATATGCCATCATTCGAAGTCCAGCAAGCGAAATTCGCTGCCAGAGTGTGTGCAACGTGGTGTCGGGCGCCCCTACCCGACACATTTTAGACAGTCAGGCGGGGGCGCCTGACTGCACAAAATTTAAGGGGTCAGTCCGCCGCGGCGGACTGACCTACGAATATCGGAGAACTGAGATTGCTTCGTCACTTCGTTCCTCGCAACGACTCACTGCGAAATGACTGCGTGGATTCGGGTACCCCATTCCGGCGAGGTGGAGTGCACGACTATTTACCCTGGATACCCCGCCGCCGCGGGACTGACTTACGAATTAACTCAGCAATTCAAATACTCGTTCGCGAAAATCAGATCACCGGTGGTTTCATCCCCATGCCGCCCCATTCCTCAAACGATGGCCCGTATGCGCCGGTCACCGGCAGTCCCGCTTGGCGCATGAGAACTGTCATCTGGCCGCGGTGATGGGCTTCGTGGTTGATAAGTATCATGAGCGTCAGTCCCCGTTTCCACTGCATGCCGTACATGTTGTCTTCGTTGTGAAGCAGGCCATCGTTCCAGTCAGACTTGATCTTGGACAGCAATTCTTTTGAGGCAAGGTCATAGAGTTTGCGGATCATATCCGCGCTTGGCGGCATCGGATCCCCGCCCTGAACTTTGGTCAACTTAACTCCGGCCTGTCCCATCATTTCAGGAATGGTGGTTGTGATATGCCATGCGATTCTTCCAAGTGTCCTGTGATTTGAAGCGACAGCTTGCGATAGGGAGGCATCGGTCAGCGTCTGCAGGAGTTTGAGGGTTTTGCCAGATTCATTCTGCCATGATTTTGCGAAATCGTCGACTGTTGTAAACATAGTCTCCTCACACGTTGATGAATTGATATTTATTTGCCATAGTCTACATCATAATAGGAGGTTCTGCCATCACATTTTTTCCGGCGTTTGAGGCTCTTTGAACGGAGAAAGCACTGGCTGTATATCTCATCAGTAAATCACTTGTGCAAGATTCCGCTTATCGCTACCTTCCCACCATTAGCGGGCGGGCGGGCCTGAATTAAACAGCTAACAGTCTCATTTTTAGGGAATTTCTAATGGCGGAACAATATATTTACACGATGGCTGGCCTGAACAAACATTACGGCCAGAAGCATGTCCTCAAAGATATCTATCTCAGTTTTTATCCCGGCGCCAAAATCGGCATCGTCGGCTCAAACGGTTCAGGAAAATCGACCGTCCTGCGAGTCATGGCTGGAATTGACCAGGAATTCAACGGCAAGGCTGAACTCAGTAAAGGGTATCGCGCCGGGATTGTGATGCAGGAGCCTAAACTCGATGACTCGCTCTCGGTTCGCCAGACACTTCAATCGGCTTTTTCCGAGACGATGAAACTGGTGGCCGATTATGACAAAATAACCGCCTCACTTGCCGAACCGATGTCTGATGATGCCATGACTGCCGCAATGGATAAAATGGCGACACTTCAGGATAAACTCGATGCCGCCGATGCCTGGAATTTGGATCAAAAACTTGATCAGGCAAGCGACGCCCTCTGTTTGCCCGATGATGAGCGTGTGGTAAAAACCCTGAGCGGCGGTGAACGCAGGAGAGTCGCGCTGTGCAAGGCGCTCTTGGAACGTCCCGATTTGCTCCTTCTCGATGAACCGACCAACCATCTTGATGCCGAAACGGTCGACTGGCTCGAAAACCAGCTCCGCGAATATCCCGGTACAGTTATCATTGTCACCCATGACCGCTACTTTCTGGATAATATTACCAAATGGATTTTGGAACTCGATATGGGACAGGGGATACCTTACGAAGGAAACTATACTTCATGGTTAGAACAAAAGCTCGGTAAACTCGCCGCGGCTGAGAAAAAAGAAAGTCATCGTGGACGCGCGCTCGAACGCGAGTTGGCCTGGATTAAGATGAGCAACAAAGATAAACATGAGCTTACCCGCACCCGCCTTATTGAGTATGAGCAGTTGGTTGCGCGTGAGAAATCATCAAAGGAACGGGATGATGTTTCCGGGATTCAAATCGCGCCCGGCCCGGAACTCGGCGATAAAGTTATTGAGTTTGCATCAGTCTCCAAAGGGTTCGGCGGAGAGCCGCTGATTGATGATGTGAGTTTTTCAATTCCCAAAGGGGCAATTGTCGGACTTATAGGGCCGAACGGAATTGGCAAAACAACTCTGCTCAAATTGGTAACGGGAAACTTGAAACCTGATTCCGGGCAGGTGTCAATCGGTTCCACGGTTAAATTTGCTTATGCCGACCAAGGCCGCGAGGCCCTCAAATCTGGCCAAAGCCTGTTGCAGGAAATTGGCGAAGGAGCCGAAGAAATTATGATAGGCAAACGAGCAATCCCGTTACGTACTTATCTCTCTATGTTTGATTTCAAAGGTTCTGATCAGCAAAAACAGGTCACAGAACTATCGGGCGGAGAGCTCAACCGCGCCTACCTTGCCAAAGTCCTCAAAGTCGGCGGCAATGTTGTGCTTCTCGATGAACCGACAAATGACCTTGATGTCAATACCCTTCGCATGCTCGAAGAGGCGATTCAAAATTTCAGCGGCTGCGTGCTTGCGATAAGCCACGATCGGTTTTTTCTCGATAGAATCTGCACCCATCTTTTGGTCTTTGAGGGGGCTGGTCAAGTCAGGTGGTTCACCGGCAATTTCCGCGATTACGAAGACTGGCGCGCCAAAGAACTTGGCGGCAAACTCTTTGAAAACCGCAGAAATAGGTATAGGAAACTGGTCAAGGCATAGGGGTAATATTCCAACGACTTATTGGTGGGGAACGGGCGTCGGATTCTTGTACCACATTCCCGACATTCGTCGGGACGGTGTGATCTTCCCCAGTTCCGTCTGGTCTTGCCGACCTTCTTAGGGCGGTGTGACCTGACGGTCTTCCTTCATAATGAGAAAAACTTGTACCACACTGCTTGAGGTGCGATCTTTTCTTTACCCTTTGCTTCTGGGAGATATGAGGGTGAGGGTTTATTCGTGTGGAATACAGAATCGCCGAACCACGGGTGTTCGTCGCTACAAGAGAAAGAGAACTGAGTTGCCGCGGCCTGCCCGCCGTGGGGGAACGTACACCAGCCACCAGTTCTCTTAGCCGTGTCTGAAAGCTCTTAAAATATGAGTCATTTAGGTCAAAATCGACCTATTTTTACCCGTTCCTTGTGAAATTTTCCACATATTTCCCTTTTAAATTGACAAATAAATTTAAAACGCTGTATCTTCACGCCCTGTTAGACATCAACAAGTACTTAACATGTTATTGTTATTGTCCGACAGCGAATGAGTGGGGAGTAAAAGCCTCCGTCTTATTCTGGTGCAGGCCATTGAATGGCAAGCCGTTAAATGGTAGAGTAACAAACATTAATAAATCGGAGTTGCGAATAGCTCTCACAGCCGCAGTTCCACAGTATTTGTCCGGAAGGGCAAGAAGGAAGAAAGGATCAGTAATGATTAAGAAAGCCGCACTCGGTCTCACACTCGTAGCGTTGCTCGCATTTGTTGGTTGCGGCAAGGCTCCCGATGCCGAAATGACCGCCGCGCAAACCGCTTCGCAGACTGCCATGTCAGCCGAAGCCGAGCAGTATGCTCCGGCCTCATACCGTATGGCAATGGACACTTTGAATGCCGCCATGGCCGCCAAGACCGAACAGGATAGCAAATTTGCGCTTTTCCGTTCGTACGGCAGTTCCAAAGATATGTTTGTCCGCGCCGAAGCATTGTCCAAACAGGCCGAGGCCGATGCCGCGACTGCCAAGGAAGCTATGAAGCAGGAAGTCATGACCATGATTACCAACGCCCAGGCTGCTCTTGATTCAGCCAATGCCGTTGTCGCCAAAGCCCCGGTGGGCAAAGGTAACAGAGCAGAAATTGAACTCATTAAAACCGACCTTGTCAGCGTGGCTGCCACCTTCCAGGAAGCTCAGAATGATTTCAATGCCGGAAGCTATATGACCGCCAAGACCAAGCTTGAGGCCGTTATGGAAAATGCCAATCGGGTCGCCAGCGAAGTTGCCAATGCCGCTGCGATGAAGTCAGGAAAGATGTAATTATCTTCTGAATCGACCAGATTGCGGGGCGGTATAAACTGTTATGCCGCCCCATTTTCTTGAATGTCAGAGAAAACATGAAGAAACCGTTTACTATCATTTCGATGCTGACCGAAGCTGTCAAACAACTATGGCTTTCGGCCGCGCTCATTTTTGTTTTGTCACTTTTTATAAGCTGTCAGGATGCTCCTCAAGCACTTTTATCGACAGCAAAGCAATCGGTGGAAACGGCCGAAACGGCCGAAGTCGACCGGTATGCGCCGGAATCTATGAAACTCGCAAAAGTGCTTTTTCAGACAGCCCAGCTTGAGATCGCAAAACAGAATGGACGGCTCGCTCCCTTTCGGGACTATGCCGGCGCCGATTCTCTTTTGCGTTTAGCTGATGTTGCCGCATACAAAGCCCGGAGAGACGCCGCTGATTCACTTGGCTTTCTCCGCATAACCGCCTTTACCCAAGTGACGGCGGTCGGAAAAGATCTGTCAGAATGGCGGAAAAAAATCCAGAGCTCGCTCGCAAAACTTAAATTCCGCCAGGAATGGTACACCGCCGATATTGCATACAAAACCGGCCGCAAACTTTTCCAGGCTGGCGAATACGAATCCGCGCTTGCGAGTCTGAGTAAAGCCAAGTACGCGCTTGTGAAACTCGAAACAAAGATGGATAACATAGTCGATGGAGACAATCAGCGACTGCCTGTTTGGCGTGAGTGGGTCGATGAAACGATCAAAACATCAAGAGCCGAAAGCACATACGCCATAATAGTGGATAAGTCGGCTCGCAAAACCTATCTCATCAAATCCGGCCGACTTGTGCATACCTATTCCTGTGATTTAGGCTACAATTCTGGTGATCATAAATTGCGTTCAGGCGATGGAGCAACCCCGGAGGGGATGTATCAGGTGACAATGCTCAAAGCACGCGGCAGTAAATACTATAAGGCCCTGCCCATTAATTATCCCAACCAAGCCGACAAGAGACATTTTGCGGAAAATAAGAAAGAAGGCGTTGTTCCTCGTCTTGCCGGAATCGGCAGCGCGATTGAGATTCATGGCGAAGGCGGCCAGAACAAGGATTGGACCGAAGGATGTGTGGCATTGACCAACAGTGATATGGATCATATCTTTAAATATGTGAGGGTCGGCACACCGGTCACGATTGTCCGACGCTCTGATATGTGGCCATGAACAAAAAAGTATTTCTCAGCATCTTCTTTCTCGTTGCCGTTGTTGCCGTCGGCGCCTATTGGTCGATGACGACTCAGTATGGCACAAAAGCGGACAATGAGAGAGCATTGGCAAGCGCTGATGCAGCGGTCACCCGGCCCTCGCCGACGCTCGCCAATCCTACCGCAAAAGATATTCAGAAGGCGCGCAAAGCCCTCGGTAAGCTCAAACCAGTCAAATACTATATTGTCATAAACACCCACGACAATAAATTGACTTACCGCTCAGAAGACTCGGTCATTTTTGTGGGCGAGTGCTCGACAGGCTCAGGCGGAGAATTAACAGACAGCGCGACCGGCCGAAAGTGGATGTTCGATACACCGCGCGGGGTGTTCAAAATCAAAGGTAAAATCAAAGAGCCGTGGTGGCGCAAACCGGATTGGGCCTTTATCGAAGAAGGGGAAGCTGTTCCTAAAAATGATCAGGAACGTCTCGACCCGAATGTCATGGGAGATTACGCGCTTGATTTTGGCGATGGCTACTTCATCCACGGCACGATCTATGAACGCCTGCTCGGTGTCGGTGTTACTCATGGCTGTGTCCGGCTCGGATCAAAAGACCTCGATGTCCTCTATAAGAAAGTCCAAATTGGCACGCCCGTTTATATTTTCTAACCAGTCATTTTCACTCAGACATTTCTATCCTTTTTTTGTCTGGCTTACAGCATTTTTGTTTTGCGCCCTTATGGCCTGCGGGGGGGATGAAGTTCCCAAACCTACTGAAAAAGCAAAGGCGGCGATACCGTCGTCAAAGCCTGCCCCGAATCAAGAGCAGTTGTCATTGGAGTACAAGCGGCTCAATGCCGAACTCGATTTGGCTCAATCAAAAAAGCCGTACATGATTCTTGATTTGAAGCGCAAACTGCTTGTGTTGAAACTCGGGGGGGCCAAGGTTTGGGATTACGCCCTAACGATTGCCGATGCCGATTCGGATGACATTGCCGATTTTGGGAAGCGTTTGTCAAATCCGGAGAGCGGATTCACTCGACGGGTAAAGGCAAAGCACCTCTTTGCCGCAAAAGACCAAACACCCGATTCCATTCTGTCCATTGTCGGTGGCGCGCTCAAGGTCGACCCGACATTGATGCAGCGCGAACTGCCGGAAAAATTCCAGCTCGTATTTGACGATGGTTTTATCATGGAGTTTCGAAGCGATGTTAAAGGTGAAACCGAATCGACTTTGAAAAACACATATCTAACCGCAAGTCAGGCAATAAAACGTCTGTTCGGCAACGTCTATATCGTGACGACGATCGAGCCTGAGGCCGCGATGACTCTGTATCGTGCCGCTGATGTTGGTTTGGCGATGATGGTCGTCACGGATTGAAGTTCGTTTTTTTTCATTGTAAGAAGGCCGCCTAAAAGCGGGCAAGCAAATTCAAGCAGACACTACCGGCAAGTCGTTGCGAGGAGCGAAGCGACCCTCCACGGCGGAGTGCCATTTACCTTGTATGCTGTCCGGCGTCCTGAGAAAGAGGGCAGGCACAGGGACCTGCCCCTACATAATCTATAATTAATGGCGCTCTTATGCTTCTGTAGGGGCAACCCTCCGTGGTTGCCCAATTTTTTCTTCGTGCAGGCCGTCTCTGGCCTGCACCGACAGGGAGATCGCACCGACCCTCGCGGCGGAGTGGATACGCTAACTTAATGCAGACATTCCCGACACTGTCGTTGCGAGGAGCGAGGCGACATGGCAATCTCATATTCGTCTTTATCTTTGGTGCGCGACAGTCCGCCGCGGCGGACCGCACGAATATTAATACTGGATTCCCGTTTTTACGCCCGTCGGACAGGCACGGGAATGACATAAATGAAAGACACTCTTATGTTGATTCGCCCCCCCCTATAAAAAAATGCGCCATCAGGGATTCGAACCCCGGACCCACTGATTAAGAGTCAGTTGCTCTACCAGCTGAGCTAATGGCGCATTCTATCGATACAATTTTATGAGGGTGGATGGGATCGAACCATCGACACCCTGATTAAAAGTCAGGTGCTCTACCACTGAGCTACACCCCCATAAAACATTCGAGGGCAGAATATAGTCTGCCTAAAATACCCTCACGAGAGCTATTGTCAAACGGTTTTTCCTCCACTTTATCACGTAGTTCACCCATCCGCCTTTGGTAATCCGGCAATTTTACCCTATATTGACCCGAGTGCAAAAATGAAACAAAAGCCATGAATATCAATCAATTTTTCGATTTCACCTCCGGCCAACTGCGGATTCTTGCCCTCCTGACTGCGTCAGCAATCATAATGGGCTGTTATATTCTCATCAAGGCATATTCCACGCCGACATCGACCGCAATTTCGCTTCCTGTTTTTCTATCCGCCGAAGAGCGCACCTTGACCGGGGTGTTTGTTCTCGACCCCAACACCGCGCCCGCAGACTCGCTCGAGCTTTTGCCCGGCATTGGCCGGACGCTGGCCGATCGGGTTGTTGCCTATCGCGTGGAAAATCCGTTTGAACGCGAAGTGGAAATCACCGAGGTGAAAGGAATCGGGCCAAAATTGTTCGAGTCGATCAAGCCATACCTGAAAGTCAAACGCTGATGCAAACCAGCAGCGTGGGAATCGAAATCGGCCTTGAGACCCACACACTTGTGCAGGTCTCATCCGACGGTGGTCGCCCCGAAGTCAAACAATTGCGACTTGTCGATCGTGGGCAGTTGTCTGAATCACTTGCAATACATCCCAAAGCTATGTCGGTTGTGCTGCCGGACAGCGAGACCATAGTAAAGATGATTTCATTGCCGAATCATGGCCATCTTGATAAAAACGCCGTCGCCGAATTTGAGTTTGCGCAGTCACTGCTCGATGACAAGAATGCTTTCAGATTTATCACCATGCCTGGATTTGGCGAAGAGAAACAGCTTGGTGTGGCATTTCGCAAAAGTCGCGAGGAGCATTTGGTCCAGACGATTGTTTTATCACATTCCCTCCATGGAACCGCAATTGACACCATCCCTCGCGCACTGGCGCTTGGGCGCGGGTACCTGAATTTCTGTCTGCCCGATGAAAGCGAATTTCTCTGTCTGGTCGATGTGCATAAGCAGACAGAACTTGGTGCCTCGATCTGTTTTCTCTATAAAAGAGCAATCATTGGCCTTGCGAGAGTCGGGTTTGAACAAGCTGGCGCAGAGAGTGACGAACAATGCAAAGCAATTGGTTTTGAGCTCAAAACCATCATCAACTTTCATCTGGCCGGTTTGTTCGATATCGGCCTGACCCGTCCGCTCGGAACAATTTTGCTTTCCGGCGAACCGGCAACAAATAGGCTGTGTGCCACTCTCACGACTCTTTTCCCAGTCGGTGTTGCTTCACCGAAAGCGAACTATGGTTATTTTACGAATGTAGACGAGGCCGATATTTTGCCGGAGAATTGCCTGGCCGCACTCGGTGCGACAGTTTCGATTACCCAGACTGCGCCTACTGCGCATCAATAAGTTGTAGCTTGCCTCTTGTCATCTCTCGGCGTATGTTTTGGCCGATTATAATGTGGATATTAATATAAAATGAATGCAAATAAACCTAAATCCCTTGCCGTCTATCCCGGAACTTTTGATCCGACTACCAACGGGCATATTTCGCTTATTGAAAGGGCCCTGCACTTATTCGATGAAGTCATCGTGGCTGTCGCTTCGAGCGGAGCGAAGGGGCCGCTTTTCGATGCCGATGAGCGTCTCGATTTAATGAAAACCTCGATTGCCGAAATAACCGGCGGTGAGCGTGTGAAAGTTCTCAAATTCGATGGCCTGCTTGCGACCCTTGTCGATGACCTCAAAGCTCAAGCAATCATCCGCGGCCTGCGGGCCATATCAGATTTTGAATATGAATTCCAGATGGCTCTTATGAACCGCCGATTGGTGAAAGATGTCGAGACCGTGTTTCTGATGCCGGCGTTGTCATGGGTCTATCTGTCATCGACAATCGTAAAGGATGTTGCGCGGCATGGCGGCGACATAGCCGGACTAGTTCCGATACATGTGGAACTTGCGATAAAAAAGAAAATTGCCGGATCAAAAAAAGAATAGTATTGCCGCGACAATAGTTAATTTCAGCCAAGAGTTAGAACAGCACAGTTAGTATGAGCGAACAGAAACATAACAATAAAGCAGAACCCGCACCCGAAGCGGAAATTCAAGCCCCTCTCGCGGATCTCATCCGAATACGACGCGAGAAAATCCGCCAGATTCGGGAAATGGGAATAAATCCCTACCCCTACCGTTTCGAACGTAGCCACCATCTGAACGAACTGCTTGAGAATTTCGATACTCTTGCCGCAAACGAGCAATCAGTTTCAGTCGCCGGGCGAATTATGACGCGCCGCAAAATGGGCAAAGTCTATTTTGCAGACCTAAGGGATTCATCGACACGAATGCAGATTTATCTGCGGAAAGATGATGTCGGCGAAAGCGCCTTTGACCTGTTCGATATGCTCGATCTGGGAGACATAATCGGTTGCAAGGGAACTGTGTTTATCACCAAGACTGGCGAGAAGACTATTAAAGTCACACACTTGGAATTGCTCACAAAGACCCTGCACCCGCTTCCCGATAAACATGCCGGGTTGACCGATATTGAGACGCGCTACCGGCGACGCTATGTCGATCTTATAGTCAATCCCGAAGTGCGCGAGGTATTTGTCAAACGGACTCAGATAATTCAGTCGATACGGGATTTTTTGAACGGTCACAAATTTCTCGAAGTTGAAACACCGGTTTTGCAGCCGCTCTATGGCGGGGCATCGGCGCGGCCATTCAAGACGCATCATAACACGCTCGACATCCCGATGTATATGCGTATAGCCGATGAACTGTACCTCAAGCGATTGATCGTCGGCGGCTACGACAAAGTCTGGGAGTTGTGCAAAGACTTCCGCAACGAAGGAATGGACCGTCTGCACAATCCGGAGTTCACCATGATTGAGCTCTATTGGGCCTTTGCCGATTACAATGATATGCGGGCGCTTTTTGAATCGCTCTTGCGGAATACCGTGCATGCGCTCTATGGGAAACATACCATTACCTACAGCGAACATGAGATTGATTTTGGGCCGCCATTCAGATGGGTATCTATGATTGATTCGATAAAAGAACAGACCGGAATCGACTTTACTGACTTTTCATTCGAAGATGCCAAAGCCGAAGCCAAAAAACTCGGTGTTCAAGGCGCGGAATTATTTAATCGCGGAAAAGTTATCGAAGCCGTGTGGGAGCAGAAAGTCGAACACACCCTCATCCAGCCTACATTCATCACCGATTTTCCGGTTGAGATTTCACCACTCGCCAAGAAACATCGCAAAGATGACCGCCTCACAGAACGCTTCGAATTATTTATCGCCGCGCAGGAGATGGGAAATTGTTTCAGCGAGTTGAATGACCCGGTCGACCAGCTTCAACGGTTTCTGCAACAGCGCAAAGCGATGGCCGCAGGAGACGAGGAAGCGCAGCCGCTTGATGATGATTTTATCACCGCCCTGACCTATGGCATGCCGCCGACTTCGGGATTGGGTTTTGGCATAGACAGACTGGTAATGCTTCTGACTAATCAGCATTCGATTCGGGATGTGCTCTTTTTCCCCCAAATGAAAGACACAAAAGACGGCACAATTCCAGTCTCAAAGATACTCACGCAGCTAATCGAGGAAGAAGAGAAATAAACGCAAATGGCCGCAAGCGGATCTTTTGTCATTCGACCAGCAGTCGAAGCCGACACATCCCTTCTATCGAGGTTCATCCATGAACTTGCCGAATATGAAAAACTCTCACATGAGGCAATTGTTCCAGAGAAATTACTTAGGGAATCTTTGTTTGGTAAGCTGCCATCGGCGTATGCGATTATTGGAGAGCACGACAGTAAACCGGTTTCTTTTGCCATCTACTTTTTTAATTTTTCGACATTTTTGAGCCGACGCGGGTTATATCTCGAAGACCTCTACGTCAAACCTGAAATGCGCGGACATGGCTTTGGCAAACAACTGCTTGTCCATCTTGCGAAGATAGCCCGTGACAATGAATGCGGAAGGTTTGAATGGGCGGTACTTGACTGGAACGAACCCGCTATCGGCTTTTATAAAAAGCTCGGCGCAAAGCCGCAGGATGAATGGACAGTCTTCCGTCTTGAGCGAGATGGGATTGAAAGGCTGGCCGTGTCGGAGAAGTAGTTTATTTTATCGGTTTAACCCTTACATTGACATCCCAGTGAAGACCGGTAGTCGGTGTTGATATTCGTGCGGTGTGTTTCCAGGGGACTGGCCCACACCAAGTGACCGCCAGGTCACATCTTTGTCGTTGCTGCGCTTAGCCAAAGCCAAGACCTAACGGAAAAGAGAAGCCGCCACTGCGGACAGGCATCCGCGAGGACATAAGAAAAGCTGGCGATTTCGCGCCAGCTTTTCTTTGAATCAAAATCTTTGAGCTTTTGGACTCTCGTTCACTTAGAATTGAGCAAGCGCTCCACTTCATTTACGAGGTCACTGAAAACCTTGATCGTCGCATCGACCGGCTGTGATGTGGTCATGTCCACTCCGGCGTCTTTGAGAATATCGACCGGATACTTCGAGGTGCCGGTGCCGAGAAAACGATGATAGGTTTCGAGGGCGCCCTTTTCCTTTTTTAGAATCTTCTGTGACAGCGCCTGAGCGGCTGCGTAGCAGGTCGCATACTGGTAGACGTAATATTCATTATAAAAATGCGGGATACGTATTCCGGTCAGGTCATTCACACTGTCGATGACAAGCTCGGGGCCGTAGTAGCGCTGATTGATATCCCGCCAGGTTTTACGAAGGAAATCGGCTGAGAGAGCGCCCCCCTTCTCTACACGGTCATGGATGGCCAGCTCAAACTCCGAGAAGCTAACCTGGGTGTAGAATGTACCGATAATTTGATCAATGTAATGAATGAGCAGACGGAGCTTTTCGGTTTTGTCGCTGGTCTTTTCGAGCAGGTATTTCATGAGCACGGCTTCGTTGCATGTCGAAGCGACCTCGGCAGTGAAAATATAGTGGTCGCCGTATATAACAGGCTCGTGGAGGTTGGTATAGAAACTATGCATGCCATGCCCCATCTCATGGGCAAGGGTAAAGACGGCATCGAGGGTTCCATTAAAGTTTAGAAGAATATGCGGGTGTGAAGAGTGCGTTCCCCAGTTGTAGGCTCCTGAGCGTTTGCCATCGTTTTCGTAGACATCGACCCAGCGGGAGTTTAGGCCTTTTTCAAAATCAGCCAGATATTTTTTACCCATCGGAGCAAGACCCGCGATGATTTTTTGTTTGGCTTCATCGTAGGTATATTCTTTGGCTTTGCCCGGCAGAAGCGGCGCGCTCATATCATAGTTATAGAGTGTGTCCACACCAAGAATGCGTTTGCGGACGGCCGCCCATTTATGGAGCGGAGCAAGATTGGCATTTACCGCATCGACCAGATTATGATAGACGCTCGGCGGAATATTGTCGGCATCGAGGGCCATCTCAAGGCAGGTGTTGTAACCGCGGGCTTTCATCTGGAAATAGTCTGATTTAACCGATCCGGCCAGAGTCGCCGCAAGAGTGTTGACATGTTCAAGGTAGCCGCTATTGAAAGCGTGATTGGCGTCACGTCGCACACGTCGGTCAGGGGATTCGAGCAAAGCATAGTAGCGTTCTTTGGTCAGCTCGACTTCCTGACCAGTTTCATCTTTAATTGTGCCGTATGAAATATCGGCATTGTTTATCATTTCAAATATCTGCTGCGGCGATGAAGTTACCGGTCCTGCCATTGCCAGAAGTTCTTCTTCACGTTCGGAGAGAATATGCGCTCGTTGACGAGCAATGTCTTCGAGATAGAAGCGGTAGACATCAAGCTCGGGTGTGCTTTTGAGAAATGTCTGTAATTGATCGCCGCTGAGTGAGAGAATTTCAGGCACAATAAACGAAGTGGCCTGTCCAAATCGAGAATATAGCCCGGAAACCCGGTCCGACATTTCCTGCGCTTCGCTCACCTGCTGGTCCTCATCGAATTTCAGGTTGGCGTAGACATACAAATTGGACATGACCAGCCCGAGCGAGTCATTGAGTTTGAGCACTCCAACAAGCTGGGAGGGCGAGTTTTTGAGTGTGCCTTTATAGGCATCGAATTTGGTCAGGCTGGCTTCAAGGCTGCTGTATTCCTTTTCCCAAGCCTCTTTGGATGCATAGAGGCTGGTCAAATCCCATTTGTCTTTCTCGGCGATTTCAGAGCGTTTTTGGACGGCTTTGGTTTGGGCCAGAAGGATGGTTGCTCCCAATAAGAATACGAGCAGCAATCCAAAAAGGACATATCCAAATCCGGTCAATGTTAGGGGGCGGTTCATCTGTACTCCTCTGTTTTGTTTTTCTCTCTGGCGGGCAAAGTAACATTATAATTTACTTGTACACAAGATTGTATTTACTGAATTTTAGACGTACGTTACGGTATAGTTGTTCAATCTAATTCTTATTGGCAGAGGTCAGAATGGCATTTGTATACGCATCATCAGTAAAAATGCACCACACCGATGCGGCGGGACTGCTCTTTTTCGCACATCAACTGGCTTTTGTCCATGACTGCTATGAGGCATTTTTGGAAGAAGCGGGCTGTTCGATGCGGTATATACTCTCCGAATCAGATTTTCTTCTGCCGATAATCAAGGCCGAATCTGAATACAAAAAGTCGCTTTTTGTGGGAGACGAGCTTTGCATCGAAATGACTTGCGAAAGCAATTCGACACATGCCTTTGTCCTGGTTTATCGCCTGCTTAATGTTAAAAAAGAGTTGGTCGGAAGCGCGAAAACGGTACATATCTGTATCGACAAGACAACGCGCGCCAAGAAAGAACTTCCGAAGAAACTCCGCGACGCCCTTATTCACTGCTGCGAATAGATTTGGCCATCTGAGCTTCCGCATATTTTTGCAATGCTTTTCGGTCGCGCTTTATACCCGGCGAACTTAAATCTACATTATCAGGTAATAAAAAGAAGGCGGATGGTATCTTGAAACGGGGCAGAATGTTGGCGAGTGTTGCCCGGATGCGTGGTATCAAAGAGTCTATCAAAACGTGATCGGAGCTATTGAAGAGTCGAATGAGGGCGACCGGTCGGAAGCCAAATTGGGTATCGCTCACTGGCACAACAACAGCTTCGACAATCCCCTCGATTGTGGATAAAGCTCTCTCGATTTCCTCGGGATAAATATTTTCTCCGCCGGAAATAAATAGATTGTCTTTGCGGCCAGTCACAATCAAATCGCCCGAACTATCGAGTTTTCCCATATCTCCGGTGTGATACCATCCTCCATCATCAACCGGTTTGCGCACTGATTTGCCTTTGCAGTATCCTGCAAAAAGTGTTTGACCGCGCGTCAATATTTCACTATTGGCATCGATCTTCAATTCCCGGTAGGAAAGCACTTTGCCGGACGATCCTATCTTTGTGTCACTTCCCGATGTGATTGTCGCTGTCGATGTCATTTCGGTCAGGCCGTATGATGTGAAGACCGGCAATCCGAGCGAAAGAAGGCTTTGTATCAATCGATCCGATAGCGCGCTCCCACCGAGAAGAATGGCTTTAAGAAACGGGAATTGAGTTCGATGGATCGTCAGTTCTTCAAACAAACGCTGAGCCTGGGTTGAGACTATCGAGAGATGTGTGATTCTATTATCAACGAGTGATTCTACGATACTTTGCGATGAGTCATGGAAGACAACTGTCCCATGCGCAATTATCGCACGAAACAGAATGCCAAGTCCGCCGACATGGCAGAGCGGAAGTATCTGCAGCCAGCGACTACCTGTCTCAAATCGAAGAGCCTGATTAACCCCAAGCGCGCTATAATAATGATTGCCCAGTGTGTGCAATGCTGCTTTGGGGTTACCTGAACTGCCAGAAGTAAAAATCATAGTTGCCAGTTGGTTGGCTGATTGCTTTGATGGCAATGACATCCGGGACTTGGTGGTATTTTCAGCCAATAGTTCTTCCGCGGAATGCACATTAACACTATCAAAACCAGCGGCCGTCATATCACCATTTAGTATGACTAAATGGCTTGCATCTATTTGATTCAGCTGCATGGCGATAGCTTCTGTCGGCAGTCGTGTGCTTAAAGGTGCGGCGACAACACCGGCCTGGATTGCGCCCATCACAAGCAGGGCATAGTCTATAGAATTGCTGCCAATAATTGCAAGGCGGTCCCCGGGTCTGAGACCTGCATCTTTCAAATTCGAGGCAACCTGAGCCGCTCGCTGAAAGTATTTGGAATACGAAAAGGTTTGCCTGATGTCAACAAGCGCCGGTAGGTCGGCAAATTGTCCATCTAAGCTTTCAAAAAGTTGTAGCGTTTCAGACATTGCCAATCTCGATTAGCTTCTCAAAACAGATATGATCCTGGATGTTGTCATGAACTCCCAAATCGATCTTGCCATCAGCAATTGATAGAGGGGAACTTAGGATATCATCAGCGAGCCAGGAGAGCGTATCAAAACCACAGGCGATTTGCGGATCAGGCAATGCAGATGCAAACGAAGCCAGCGCATAGATGCCGAGCGATGATTCGAAGGCGGAACTGACAACTGGCGTGATATTTTGATCCGCTGCTTTTTTTGTCAACAGCAAGCTTCGCTCGAATCCGCCCAAAACCGTTGGACGAATGACGACAGCCACAAGCCCCCCAAATACCTGAAGTGTCAGACTTGGGCTATCTTTCGCCGTATTCGCATCTGAAAGAGACTCGTCCAGACAAATAGGCATTCCCGTTTGCTCATAGAGTTCCTCAAGCCTTGTGGAATCCGCGAGCGGTTCTTCGATGTATTCAATCTCGCACTGCGCAACACCTTTCCCAAATGAAACCGCATCTTCAAACGACCATGCCCGGTTTGCGTCGAGTCTGAGTTTTATTTCCGTTCCTATTGCCTGTCGAACAGAATTGATTAGGGAAATCTCTTCGCTAAGCGGCAAACGGCCAACTTTAATTTTGAGGGTCATGTAACCTTCAGCAACAAACGCAATAGCTCTCGATTGTATTTCCTTAACAGTCCCAACAATCAAGCCATTGACATTGACAAATCCGGCGGATTTTTCTAAAAACAGTTTGCGTAGTGGAAGCTGTTGCTGCGACGTTATAAGATTTAGTCCTGCCATTTCCAAACCCATGCGCACCGATGGATAAATCCTCTGGCCAAGGCAGACATTCTGTGTATAGAGCCATCGTTCGAAACCGTTATTGTGCCCGATTACATTTTCCGGAATTGCTATTTTCAATAATCTCTGCCGCAAAAGCTTACACTGAGTTGTAGCCTCATCCACCGACTCCGCGCTCACACCCGGCAAAGGCGCACATTCTCCATAACCAGTGACGCAATCCGTATCTGTCAGGCCAATAACCAGCCCCACCCGAGTCGAAATTATCTTATGTCTAAGTGTCAGTGGCCGACGAAGCGGCAACTCGTAACGATAAATCCGAATATCTGAAATTGTCATAAAAGCCAGCCGAGCGAAAACAAAAGGGTGTGAGCCAGCATCAATTGCCCGGTTGCGCCAAGCATTGCATTGAGCACTTCAGGATCACGGGTGCTGAATATCTTCCTTGATATAAAGAAAGCGAATGGTAATGTTATCAGTGAAAGAATTGCCCATATCTGGCCGGAATTGAGCACTACAACCAGAAGCGGTACCTGTAGCGCAAGCATGACCGAGAGGAGGTACTGCATTCGCGTCCATTCCGCGCCAAATCGAACAGCCAGCGTTTTTTTGCCAGCGTACCGATCTCCTTCAATATCGCGCAGATTATTTACCGTGAGTATCGCAACCGAAAATAATCCCGGAGCAAAACCGGCGATCACAACCGAGGTGTTCAGATCAAGCGCTTGGATGTAATAGGTTCCAGCGACAGCTATCGGGCCGAAAAATATGAAGGCAAAAATTTCACCAAGCCCGTTATATCCCAGCGGAAACGGCCCGCCCGTATAAAGAACACCGAAGAGAATTGAGAATAGCCCAATTGTCACAATCGGCCACCCGCCGCGGGAGACAAGATAAATTCCGGCGATAAAGGCAAGCGTAAAGGCGGCAATAGTCGCGCGGATTATGGCATGTGAGGAGACCAGACCCGCCTGTGTCACTCGTTTCGGGCCGACCCGCTCATTTGTGTCGCTCCCTTTGATAAAGTCAAAATAGTCATTGGCGAGATTTGTGCCGATTTGGATCATCAAGCCGCCAAACAAAGCGGCAAGCGCTGGCAAAAGGTGGAAGCCATTGTCGGCTTTGGCAAAAGCGCAGCCGAGAATTACCGGCGAGACAGCCGCCCAGAGAGTTTTTGGACGGATGGCCAGAATCCAAATGTTAAGAGCTGATAACGGCATTATGAGTCAATGTTATGGACGGCGCGGAAACTTTGAAAAATCCGGCTTACGTTTTTCAACAAACGCATTGCGGCCTTCCTGCGCTTCCTCGCTCATATAATAAAGGAGCGTCGCGTTACCGGCCAATTCCTGCAGACCGGCCTGGCCGTCGCAGTCGGCATTGAGCGCGGCTTTGAGTGTGCGAATTGCCATCGGGGAATTGGCCAGAATCTCGCGCGACCATTGGATTGTTTCGGCCTCAAGTTCAGCCAGCGGCACAACTGTATTCACCAGTCCCATCGCCAGAGCCTGCGCAGCGTTATACTGGCGGCACAAAAACCAAATCTCACGCGCCTTTTTTTGGCCGACCAGCCGAGCCATATATGAAGCCCCATACCCACCATCGAATGAGCCGACTTTGGGGCCGGTCTGTCCGAAAATGGCATTATCGGCGGCGATAGTAAGGTCGCAAAGCATGTGCAAAACATGACCGCCTCCGATGGCATAGCCGGCTACCATGGCGATTATCGGCTTGGGACACGTGCGCATCTGTCTTTGAAAATCCAACACGTTCAGTTGATCTATGCCTGTTGTGTCAGTGTAACCGGCATCGCCGCGAATTTTCTGGTCGCCGCCACTGCAGAATGCCTTGTCCCCGGCGCCGGTAAGAATGACGACCCCTATTGTCTGATCATGGCGGGCATCAGAGAGGGCCGCCGACATTTCATTTACCGTGAGCGGTCGGAAGGCATTGCGGATTTCGGGTCGGTTGATTGTGATTTTTGCGATGCCGTCGGCTTTGTGATAGAGTATGTCGGTATACGAGCCGTGTGATTCCCACTGAACAGTTGAAACGGGCATTTGCTTATCCTCAATGTCTGGCGTCCAAAAATTGTTCTATACTTTCGCATATTGCCAAGGGCTTCTCAAATGGAAGCGCGTGGCCTGCCGATTGAATAATACGCAGTTGCGCCGACGGGCACAAGGAGGCCATTTCTTCAGCGATGGCAATAAATTTCGGGTCGTATTCTCCTACAGGAAGCAGAACTGGCATCTGAATAGTAGGAAGCTCTGGCCAGAGTGATGGCTGTGCGCCAGTTCCGGCGTGCTTGAGTGAGTTCATGAGCCCCTGAGCATTGTTATTAAGCCTGCTTTGACGAATAGCTTTGAATACTTCCTCGTGTTCTATTAGGGACGCAAAAAGTTTTTGGCTATACCAAAAATCGATAAAAGTCTCGAGCGGATCGATTGCAAGTCTTGCTCTCAGTTGGGTATCCTGCGCACGCCGAAGATGTCGTTCCTGGTCTGTTTTCAGTCCGGGAGATGCAGAGATGAGAGTTATGCTTCGTATTCGAGTCGAAAAGCGCAGCGCAAGAAAGAGAGCCAGCCTTCCGCCCATCGAATAGCCCGTTATATCTGCCGCAACGATCTTTTCCCTATCCAATATCTCGATAATAAGTTTCGCTGTTCGCTCGAAAGTATAGTCGTTTTCGTTCGAGAGCAGTGATTGTCCATGCCCCGGCAAGTCAACTGCAAGTATGCGGTGTGTCCCCGACAGTCGCTCGGCGATTTTCTGCCAGTCATGAACGCTTCCGAGAAATCCATGCAGAAGAATGAGTGTGGGAAGTTCCTTGTAACCGGAAAGAAAGTAATTTAGGGAAACAGTCATCAGAGTTGTTTTTATAATTGGGAGAGTTTTTCTGAGACTTCGGTTACGATTGCTTTGTGCAACGCCATATCCTTTTCGCGGTCCAGAGTGATTTCAATTATCGCAGATTTCCCAGACTTTACTCCCTGCTGATACTGATTCACAAAATCCGATCTTGTCCTGGGATTGACATAGGGAATTAAGAAAAGTTTCGCGGCATGTTCAAAAGAAAGATTATGAGGTGTTATAAAATACTTCTCAAAAATAGTATCGAACTTCGCAATTGGCAAATGGGCAAATATCCCGCCCCCATTATTGTTCAAGATGACTATAATAATTTGTTGTGAAGATTGTTTCACAAGCGCCAACGAGTTTAGATCGTAGAGAAAGGCAAGGTCGCCGATGAGCAGGGTGACTGGCTGACCCAATCCTTGGGCAAACCCGACAGCCGAGGCGATTGTGCCATCAATGCCGCTCACTCCTCTATTTGAGCCGACCGTGACATTGTAATTGCTTTTTGAACCGTACATATTCATCAAGCGAATAGGCATGCTCGAAGCCAAAAACAGCCCGCTGTTATCAGCGATTTGTTTCGATAACTCAAATACTACTCCAACATCTGTTAATGCTTCGGCCTTGGAAAATTTGCCGCAAATTATTTGTTGAGATATCTCTGAGGATTTAGTCAGCAATCCAGTTAGACGTGATTGGCTCTGATTTCTCTTGGTTAGAAGCTGAGCGCAGAAAGTTGCAATATCTGCCTCTATCCGCTGGGTTAGCTGGTGCGATGGGTCTATTATCCGGGGCACGCTGTCAATCTGAACAAAATGAACTGGCCTTGTTTGTGCGATAAAATCCTGAAGCATTCTCGAGACAAATTGTCCGCCAATATGCAAAATAAAATCAAGGTTGATTTCTCTCCCATGCACTTCGCTTCCGAGAAACAAATCATAATGCACAATCAGACTGTCAACTGAAAATCCAAAGTATAAGCCAGAAGTCACATCCGCAAACACTGGCCAATCAAGTGTTTTGCAGAGCAAGGCAGCACTTTCCCGCTCTTCTTTTGTTCGTAGCTGTCCGACAATGACCAAGCCTCGTGATGATTGACCTATTTCGGAGGCAAGATGGTCGATGGCTGTTTTATCGCAGGTGGATTTGCCAACCTGATGCCGAGTATTCGGATTGTTGTTTTTTGACCAGGTTTCGACAGGTTTGAGATATGAGAGAAAATCCTCGCCACTCTCTATCGGAGCAAGCGGCTCACGAAAGCGACAATTGATATGTACGGGTCCCGGCTCGGACCCATGGGCCAAACGAACCGCGTAGTCGACAGTGGCAAGGACAAACAAAGAACTGATAGCGATATCGGGGCAAGGCAAATCAATCGAGTGCCGTGCATACCTGCCAAATAATCCGGCTTGGTGTATCGTTTGATTCGCCCCAACATCATGAAGCTCGGTCGGCCTGTCGGCAGAAAGAATAATAAGCGGAAGATTGTCCATTGATGCTTCTATAACCGAAGGGAAATATTCTGCGACCGCTGTCCCACTTGTACAAATCAGCACCGCCGCTTTTCTGGCTGCGCGCGCGTAACCAATGGCGCAAAAAGCCGCGCCCCGTTCATCAAAATGAATTACGCTCTCGGCTCTACTATTTTGCGCAACTGCGGCTACAAGCGGTGTCGAGCGCGAACCGGGCGAAATATAAAACTGTGTGATATTATGCCGGGAAAGTTCTTCGATGAGTAAACCCGCCCAGACACTATTAATGTTGGCGGTAGAGAAAATCATTGTCCGGTCGCGGCCTCTAACAATCCCGCCACCTTTGCCTCGATCTCATCCCACTCTCCTTCCGGAGTTGAGCCCTTGACGATTCCGGCTCCGGCATAGAGACACAGGCGATTGTTGCTAATAAGTCCGCAACGTATAGCAACGGCAAACTCTGCCGAATCATAGCCCACCCAGCCAACCGGGCCGGCATACCAACCGCGGTCAAATTGTTCAAGTCCAGCGATACGGACGCGGGCGTCATCGATTGGGAAACCGCCGACTGCCGGAGTAGGGTGAAGCGCGGAAATGAGATTGGCATCGGTTACGGTGTCACGGAGCTGTCCATTAAACCGTGAGATAAGATGGTGTACACGGCTGAGAGGCAATAACTCGGGTTGATTTCCTGAGTCGAGTTTGTCGCAAAGGTTTGAGAGCCGTCCTTTTATTCCTTCGACTACGAGCGCATGTTCATGTCGGTCTTTGACCGAGGCAAGCAATGCCTGCCTGAGTTTACGATCTTCGTTTTCATCCAAGCCGCGCCGAATCGTTCCGGCGATAGCCTCACTCGAAACTTTCCGTCCTTGGCGATAATAGAGCAGCTCCGGAGATGCCGAAACAAATGCCGTCAGGTAGGCCGGCTGGAAGCCGATGAGGAAGGATGGCTCATTCTCCTGGCTGAGTTTGGATAGGAAGCTCCAAGGTGAGACAGACTGTGAAAAATCAAGCAACGCTTGGCGGGACAAAACTATTTTTTGTGGTTCTCCTGAACGAAGCGAGCTTATTGCTTCGCCTGCAGCTAAAAGCCATGATTTCTCTTCGGGAAAATTGACCCTGGTCGTGAGTGAGCTTGCGCTCCGGTCCCTATCAGATGATTCTGGTGAGAAAACAAGCTCATCAATTTCCTCACTCAGATTTACCAGAGAGCCATCGGTCAATTCATTCCCCATCAGGTTGATGGCAAAGCAAAGATATCCGCCTTTTCGATTCAACTCAAATCGCGGAAGAATAAACAGCGCGTCTCCATAAGGCTCCCAAGCTGGATCATGGTGGCGGCTGTATGGATCAAACCGAAATCCGCCATAGAGGCGGAGCGTCGGATACTCTTTTGCGGTAAGGCTATGCAATTTCCCGAAAAGTGAATGATAGGTGTCGCCCGGTAAAGAACGGACAATTCTTGAGGCGCCAATGCCTGCTGTTTCATCGCGCGACTCACGCTCCCGCCAATAGAACTTGAAATCGTTCTTTTGCAAAGCAAGCCAATCGAGCAGATTGAGATTGTCCATCTCGAATTGTGTTTCGACGCGGATGACCGATGGATCACCCTCGGTGGAGGAAAGTTTCGCACGGTTTAATGGATTAGTCAGAAGTTCTTTGATCTGTCTACGAATTTCACGTTGATTGCCATATGACAACGTGGAAGCTGTGCCGGGCATTATTTACGTCCTGTGTACATGGTTGCAATTCCGAAAGTCAGTGGATGGGCGCTCGTCTGTTTAAAGCCTGAATCAGACAGTATAGTACAAAACTGCTCGCCGTAGGGAAAGCTCTCTACCGTTTGATTCAGGTATCGATACGCGCCACTGTCGCCTGAGATAAGTCCGCCGAGCCGCGGAAGAATCTGCCGAAAATAGAACAGATAGAGTGCCCTCATGAGGCGGTTGGGCGGCAGCGAAAATTCGAGGATGATAATCTGTCCGTCAGCTTTGAGCACTCGTCTCATCTCGGAAAGCGAGGTTGTGATATCCATCACATTGCGAATACCAAAGGACATAGTAAGAGTATCAAAGCTGTTGTCTTGAAATGGAAGTTTTTCCGCCGACGAGAGCATAAGCGACAGTTTCTCGGTTAGATTTCGCTCTTCAATTTTCTTTCGTCCGATCATCAGCATCTGTTCGGCAGGGTCAATGCCCATCCCTCTGACGACTTTTCCGCTGTCATAGGCCGCCAGCAGCTGATCGCCGGTTCCGGTAGCGAGGTCCAGCAGATGCAAATTGTTTCCTTCGATTGTGTCGGCAACTTTGCGACGCCATTGTTTGTCACGGTTGCCGGAGAGAAGGTGATTGAGGAGATCGTAACGATGGGCTATACGATCAAACATGCCGGGGATCGGATTTCTTAAAAATTTTTGCGACGCCGGTGAGACGGAATTGTCGCTGGAGGAACGTAAGATGGTTACTAGTCTGGTCGCGCTCATTTTCTCCTTCTATAACCCGCAATATGATAAACTGGTTTCGACCAAGTTGGCTTCGCCTCCAGTTCCAAGCTGATAATATAGTCTGACAAAATGATGAGGCAAGGATTATCCAAAAAAACTCCCTCAGACTTTGATTCTCAAGATCGTCCAGCCATGAAATCAGTTACCGAGAGAGCCCTGACTGGCTATACTGCTTGTTGTTATGGGACAAAGGAGTGAAGGAGAAGTGAACCCACCACAGCGGGCAGGCATGAGATTGCCGGTTCGCTGCAGACCCGGCGTGATGGGACGAACGCTGAGTTCTTTAATTCCTGTAGCCCACCCAACGGGTGGGTTTTTATATGGCTCGTATGAGGACAGACTGTTTGATGAGATATGGTGCGGGGCAGAGACACCCCGCACGAACATTTCGGGTACCACACTCCACCTCGGCGCACTGGAAAGACAAGAAAAAACGAACTGAGATTGCCGCGTCATTCGGCTTCGCCTCACTCCTCGCGACGACGCACTGGGGGATTAGCTGGTGCACGAGGCTCTCAAGTCCGACGGGAGTGGAACGTCACCAACCACTTAAAGAAGCTAAACCGGACTGGAATAATCAAAATGCATCGAAACAGGAATTATTAACCAATGACATCACCCCAGCCCCTACTTCTTGACCGTGAACGAGTGACACTTGCCGACTTCCATGAAAATGTTGTCCGACGCATGTACGCCGAATCAGTTCTCGACGACACAATTGTCGAGCGAATTACCTACCTCTCCGATGGTCTTCGAGTCAAAGGCTATCTTGCCAAACCGAAGGCGCCGGGAAAATATCCCCTTCTTATCTGGAATCGTGGAGGATACGGGACACGAGGAGCATTGGATGACCTTACAGCCTATTTGATTTTGGCCTCTACCGCAGTTTGGGGATACATCCTCCTTGCCACTCACTATCGAGGAAATCTCGGCGGCGAGGGCGTCGAAGATTGGGGAGGAAACGATGTTCATGATTCGCTCAATCTCATCGATGTTGCCAAGGAATTGCCAGAGTGTGATATAACGCGAATTGGCATCGAAGGCGCCTCACGCGGGGGGATGACCACCTATAGGGTTCTGACAATGTATGACAAATTCCGCTGTGGAATCATCCACGCCGGAGTTGCCGATCTTTTTAGGCTCGCGGGAAAAAAACCGAGCTTCACATCGGTCATCAATCTGCATTTAGGAAATCTGAGCGAAACTGATCGTAACAAAGAGATCAAAAAACGCTCAGCGGTCTGCTTTGCCGACAAACTTCCCAAAAATGTTCCATTGCTTCTTCTGCATGGAACCAAGGATCAGACCGTCCCGATCGAGCAATCTCAACTACTCGTTGCGCAACTCAAAGCCCATAATATACCGCACGAATTTATCAAGATTCAAGACGGCGGACATGTCTCACTCAAGGATAAATCGTATATCGAGATTGACCGCTATCGAAGGAAATGGCTTGAAAAATATCTGAAGTGACAAGGTCTCATTTTTTTAATACCCTCCTGTCTAGGCTGTCAAAACATACGCAATCTCTAACTGTATAAAAGATAGGCGAATACGAGCCTTCGGTTGACTGGCATGAGTTACCTCCAAAGCCATTATCTCCTTGCCTCGCAAAGGGATTTTGGTATATTAGTCGACTCTGGAGGAACGGCTTACGCGTTTTTCCGAGGTTTTGTATTGCGTAATTTTTTATCGAAGGAGTTCACCGACTCAAAAGTTGATACGGTGAGTGGGTTGTAAATGTTTTCCAGTTTGACCGATAAGCTTGAGCTTGCCTTCAAAAAACTTCGTGGGCACGGAAAGCTTACCGAAACCAATATTAAGGACTCGATGCGCGAGGTTCGCCAAGCGCTGCTCGAGGCAGATGTCAATTATAAAGTTGTCCGCGATTTTATAAAAAATATCGAAGAGAAAGCGCTCGGGACCGAAGTCCTTCAAGCTATTGATCCGGGTCAACTTATAGTCAAAGTCGTTCATGACGAACTCGTTGGATTGCTTGGTGGGGCATCGGAACCGCTTGCGCCGATTGACAAATCTCCAACCGTGTACATGGTGTGCGGACTGCAGGGTTCAGGCAAAACGACGCTTGCAGGCAAAATTGCCCTTATGGCAAAGCGGAAAAATAAAAAGCCGCTTCTTGTCGCCGCCGACATTTATCGTCCGGCCGCGGTCAAACAGCTCAAAGTCCTCGCCGATTCGATAGGCGTCGAGCACTTCTTTGTCGAAGGGAAGACCCCGCCGGAGATTTGTCTTGAGGGATTCAAATACGCCCAGAAAAATTTTATTGATCTGGTTATTCTTGACACCGCCGGACGTCTGCACATAGACAACGATCTCATGAATGAACTTGAGGACATTAAAAGGCTCGTCAAGCCCGATGAGATTCTTCTTGTCGCCGATGCAATGACCGGCCAGGATGCAGTCAATGTCGCCGAAAAATTCCACGCCAAGCTTATGATAACCGGTGTCGCGCTGACAAAACTTGACGGCGATGCCCGAGGCGGCGCGGCCTTGTCAATTCGTAAAGTAACCGGCCGCCCGATTAAATTGGCTTCAACTGGGGAAAAACTTTCGGACCTTGAGGTGTTCCATCCGGATCGCATGGCATCGCGAATCCTCGGTATGGGGGATATTGTCACCCTCGTTGAAAAGGCGCAGGAGACCGTCGATGTCGAGCAGGCCCAGAGAATGCAGGAGAGACTGCTCAAAGCCCAGTTTGATTTTGAGGATTTTCTGACGCAGATGAATCAGCTAAAGAAAATGGGACCGCTCGAATCTGTTATTGGAATGATTCCCGGAGTCGGCAAAGCGCTCAAAGGAGTCAAAGTCGACGAAAAAGAAGTCGAGCGCACCGCGGCAATTATAAAATCTATGACCCTCGAGGAACGCCGCAAGCCGATAATAATTGACGGCTCACGTAAGCGGCGTATTGCCCTTGGGTCGGGCACATCGGCGCAGGAAGTGAACGCGCTGATCAAGCAGTTTTTCGCAATGCAAAAGATGTTTAGTTCATTTGGTAATAATAAAAAACGGTTCACTGCAATGGCCCGAGGGTTGCGTCATTAGGACGCCTCGCGGTATTGCGCGAACACAGAGGAGGTATCATTGGCAGTTCATCTGAGACTACGGCGTATGGGCACCCACAAGCGCCCCTATTACCGTATTGTCGCGGCTGATTCCCGTCGCGCCCGAGATGGCAAATTTTTAGAGCTTCTTGGCACTTACGATCCGATTACTGTACCTGCGAAGGTAACAGTGGTCGAGGACAAGATAACCAAGTGGCTCGATCAAGGCGCTATCCCAAGTGACACCGTCGGCTCTTTGCTCACGCAAATCGGTTTTATTGAAAAATATCATCAGGCAAAAAAGGGAGTCGATGTTTCGGCAATCGTGCTGAAGTCCACGATTAAAGAGCGAAAGAAAAAGACGCGCAAAATGAAAAAGGCATCGGTCACTGCCGAGGCTCCAGCCGCTGTTTGATTCTGACAAGACGTCGGAAGTATACCAGCAGTGTGATCTGACTTCACGTGATTCGTGCGCGTTAGTTTTTTAGCTTCGATTTTAGATTAAATCGAATAAAGAGCAACGGTCCGTCGGCGAACATAACTGTCTTACGAAAGGACTCAGACATGAAGGAATTCATTGAATTCATTGCCAGGGCATTGGTCGACCAGCCGGATAAGGTCAGCGTGAATGAAATTGAAGGAGAGCGGACAACCATCTACGAGCTTCGCGTCGGCGATGGCGATCTCGGGAAAGTTATCGGCAAAGCCGGTCAAACGGCCAAATCGATCCGCACGATACTTGCCGCCGCCGCGGCCCGTACAGGAAAACGGGCGGTGCTTGAGATTCTGGAGTAAGACAGGTTGACACCGCGATATGTATCGGTCGGAAAGCTGGGAAGACCGCGCGGGGTACATGGCGAGATTTGGATAACGCCGGACACCGATTTCCTTGAGCGCTTTGCCGATTTGAAATTGATTTATTTGCGTAATCGCGCCGAGTGGGAGGAATTTAAGGTTATCTCCTCGCGGGTTATCTCAAATCGACCAGCCATCCGGCTTGAGGGAATAAAGACGCCGGAAGATGCCAGCCGACTAACTAATCGAGAACTCGCGGTGATAGCGGAAGATATAGTTGAACTGCCGAGCAATACATACTATCAGTTTGATTTGGTCGGCTGTAAAGTGTACGACGATGAGAAAGGCGAACTGTTGGGCGAACTAGTTGACATCCACCATTATCCGGCCAACGATGTCTATGTCATTCGAGGCGTTCATGGCCGCGAAGTCCTTTACCCGGCAGTGAAGCAATTTATAAAAACTGTTGATGTTGAAAATAAACGGCTCGTGGTAGCCGAGGCAGGACTGTTCGGCGAGTAATACAATGCTTGCCTGACTGAAAAGATGAAATTTGAAATAATAACGCTCTTCCCGGACTATTTTACGCTGTCGCTGAAACAGTCTCTGCTCGGGAAAGCGCAGGAAAAAAAACTCTTTGAGATCGAAATTATACAATTGCGGGATTTTGCAACTGACAAGCACCATACCGTCGATGACACCCCCTTCGGCGGCGGAGGCGGGATGGTGATGAAAATCGATCCGCTCGATGAATGCCTCAAGAGTCTTGGCTATGAGCACAAAAATGCTGGTGGAAGTGTGAAGGAGGACAAAGCGCATCTTGTGCTTACCTCGGCGGCAGGCAGGCCGTTCACACAGGATATGGCGATCCGCTATTCGTTATCTGACCGAATGACCATCATTTGCGGACACTACCTTGGGATTGATGAACGAATAAATGACCTCTACGATGTAGAAGAAGTCTCAATTGGCGATTATGTCCTCACCGGCGGAGAACCCGCGGCGGCGGTAATGGTCGATGCGGTCGGCAGGCTGATACCGAAGGTGCTCGGTAACTTTGAGTCGGCCTTGGATGATTCATATATGAATCAGATGCTTGGCTCGCCATGCTACACCAAACCTGCCGAATATGAAGGTATAGCTGTCCCGCAGGAATTGCTTTCCGGCAACCATGTCGAGATAAAAAAATATCGCCGCAGAGCAGCTATTAGAAAGTGTTTGAAATACCGCCCCGATTTGCTCCAGCAGGCGGAAATGAACAATGATGAACGGCGATTCATGGAATCGCTCCAAAAATTAGATAAAGTGAATTAATAAGAGTACGTATAGAGAAAGGATGTTTCGGTGAAACAGATTGAACAGATCGAAAAGATGTATCTTCGGGATGATTATCCTGAATTCAATCCAGGTGATACGATAAAAGTACACGTGAAAATTAAAGAAGGCGACAAGGAGCGAATCCAGGTCTTTGAAGGAATCGTCATTGCCCGGACCGGTTCTGGCACAGGCGCGGCGTTTACAGTCCGTAAAATGTCCCAAGGGATAGGGGTCGAACGAACATTCCCGCTCTGCTCGCCAAACATTGCCAAAGTCGAACGTATGCGTGTCGGTCTGGTCAGACGAAGCAAATTGTATTATCTGCGCAATCTCACCGGTAAATCAGCTCGTATCAAAGAGCAGTTGGCCGATGTGAGCAAAGAGGGCAAGAAGTAGTTTTTTTCGCTTCTCTTTTGGTCTCTGACGAAATAAAAATTCCGCTCTGTTGATTCGGAGCGGCATTTTTTTGTTTATACAAGCTGACTCGCTTCCGTCGGATCTTGCCCACTCCGAGGCAACGAGGAGGAGTGCTGAGGCGACCGAAGTCCGCCAGTGGTGGATGACCTGACGGTCACTTAGTGGCTACCGTGACGTCCCGCACGACGAACGATACTCAGTGGTTGGTATACGTTCCGGTGCACCAACATTCTCTAAACGTGTCGTTGCGAGGAGTGAGTCCGCTAATGAGGGCGAGCGACGTGGCAATCTCAGTTCTTGAAATGCAATTATTCCAGTTCGCAGTGGTGGAGAATCCATCTTCATCTTCGTGCAGGCCGTCTCTGGCCTGCACCACCTCTAAGTCTTAATCTTCGTTGGAATGTGCGGTCCCCACAAATGCGACTCCTCATCCAGTCTTCGACATCCTTCCATCAGAATCGACTCATTTGGGGCGCTCGTGTTGCGCTCGGGGATTTCTTCCGGTTTCACCGGCTGGGTAGACCAGAATCCTTTGGTAAAGGCAATTCCTTCATACACTGCTTCGGCTCCGAATTTGCCGCAGCCATGAGCATGAACAATTTCGCCCTGATTGAGAAAAATCACAAGTTCTTTGCTGTCGTGCAAAAGCGTGATCCGGACAGACTTCCTGCTTGGTCCCAAAGCTTGAAGCAGGTCAATCAGATTCATGCTTTCAATATTACCAATTGACCCGGTTGAGTCATGGTGATCTTCGCGGGTCTGCGCGCCGGATTCAAGACGCGACTGTACTTTTGTCATTTTGGCGACGAGCAGATCATAGCTGTTATCAAGCGGCAGCAGGTCTTCGATACCCCGTTTAAAAATTGAGGTAAGATGCGGGGTCATCCAGTGGTCGACTAAAAGAAAGACCGGAATCGAGGCCAGCTCTATTCCTCTGTCAGCGAAGGAGTCTATAAGTCTATGGATTACGCTTGGCTCACCATGCTGGGCCAAAACCATCATATCCGGCCTTCCCCTCTCAAAGAGGTCGCCAAAATTATCGGGCGCATGTTGCACAACTGCGCGGAAGCCTTCTTTACGAAGTTTATTTTCAATGCCGCTTCCGAGCGCGACATCCTCGCAGAATATCATGACTTGATTGAAACGACCGCGCGGAGGCGAAATGAGCAGGTCGCTCTGAATTAGCGTGATAAACGATTCAACAACCTCGGTCAGGAAGAGTTTGCCAACCAGAGCTTTTAATTTAGCGCTGAGGACATCGAACTTATCGAGCGACATCTTCTGACTGGTTGGAATGTTATCACAGAAAATATCAATGATAGTCAGGATATTTCCGCCAAGCGCTTCAATTGGCAGTCGCTTTTGGTATTTGTCGTGGAGATTTATATACATCTTTTTCAGAATACCAATCACGACCGGCGAGTAATTCAGGGAGTCCAGAAGTTTGACTGTTAACAAAATGGAATCGCGGCTGTCTTCGGGCGATTCACTGCTCCCGTAATATGTCTTTGCCAGATCGTGCAGATATCCCGCAGTTGCTATCACAAGCCGGTCTTTGGCCGGGAGTCCCATCTGTTTGCACAGACGCTCGGCATAGAGACCGACCGTTCCGCTGTGATTTCCGGGACGGTTATCTTTTGAGGAGAGTATCGATGTAAAAAGATGCAAACTTTTCAAGTGCAAATCTATCTGGGCTTCGTCCATATTTTGAAGCAACAGACCGGCCATCGATTCGTAGTATCGCACACTCGTGCGAGGCGAGGATTTTCTCAGGCGGTCGATGAGGTCGAGGTAGTCTCCTTGAACGGTATCACGGATAAATACCGTGTCAAACTGTCGCCCTGACATAAGGTCCATTGCTTCGTCCGCCGAATCAGCGGTTTTGACCTGATATTGATCGTGCTCGAGTGACCCGCGAAGGTGATTGTCTGCTTGCGGATCGTCGGTGACCAGCAAAATTGACATACGCTGAGGATTGAGTGTCAGCGGCACAGAATCATTAAATCCGCCTTCAGCGGACGCCGAAATTTCAGTCCCGGGTGGCTGCGGCGAAGCCTGAGCCAGACGCGGGAGATAGCGCTCAGCAATGACGCTTTTGAGAGCAATTTCTGCGGCCACATAAAGTTTGATAATTTTGCCCCGCGCAACAAAATCCAATTCTTCAATGAGTCCTGCGGCATGCGGGTCATCGCAGGCGACTTTCAACGTATTATCTTCGGGATCATAATCAAACGGCACAACCATTCTCGACACGGCGACCTTTGCCGATATGAAGCGAATGACCAGATCGGGAATGTCGATCGCTGATAGCACTACGCCATCGCAGCGATATTGTTTGGCAAGCGCTCGCACAAGTCCGGCTTCATGGATATATCCCCGCCTGAGAAGATGCGATCCGAGCTTGCCACCATATTCCTTTTGGTAGCGGAGAGCCTCTTTGACTTGATCCTCAGTGACAAGACCCTCCATCATGAGGATCTGGTCCAAGCGCATTGGGAGTTTTTTTTCTTCGGGGTTCGTGCTCATAGTCCTTTGCGGGCGAAGTTGGAATAGAGGTTTGTGTTTGTCCAGTGCGAAGCGGGCTTGTGTTCCGCCTACAGAGGCTTGCGTCTTGCCATACCAAACCGTAGAAGTGTCATACGTCGCACAATCGCAGCCTTAATGACATACCGTCGGCTGGTAAAACGCAGCCAAAGAAGCGGCGAGTAGCGCAAAAGTCGAATATGTCTCTGAAGTCTATTCATACACTGCCTATTGATGAATAGTATCGGCTTATGACGGGGATATTAAAGCTACTAAAGTAACAGTTGGCATGTTCAATTTTTGCGCACCAGTAGTTAAAGAGGAGATAACGGTCTCGCACCCAAGGTAAGAGAACCTGAGATTGCCAGTGCCAGCCCGCTGTGGCGGAGTGAGGTACCCAAAAACTTCGTGCAGGCCGTCTCTGGCCTGCACCATATCTAAGAAACATTTTGTTCTCACACCGCTCGTATGGTCTGCCTGAGGCTATCCGAAGTGATAATGGTCCTCCCTTTGCGACGACGACCGTCGGCGGACTCTCCCTGATATCTATTTGGCTCCTCAGACTGGGTATTATCCCTGAGAGAATTGCTCCTGGAGTCCCGGCTCAGAATGGCCGTCATGAACGCATGCATCGGACGCTCAAAGCCCAGACGGCTTCTCCGCCCAAGGCAACCCTGCGTGCACAACAGAGAGCTTTTGATGCCTTCCGCCATGAGTATAACAATGACCGTCCTCATGAAGGCATAGGACAGAAGACGCCGCAGAGTCTCTTTGCTCTCTCGCGGCGGACATATCCGTCACGACTGCCGGAGATAAAGTATCCTGACCATTTCCTGGTTCGCACGGTTCATGGACAAGGCGACCTCAGATGGAAATCACGACAAATTTATCTCAGCGCTACCTTAGCCGGACAGCACATAGGCATGGAAGAGACTGAGACTGACCGCTGGACTATTTGGTTTGGACCGATTAGATTAGCCGTGCTTGATACGAAAACATACTGTCTGCGACATTACCCGAGACGATGGAGACATCGGAAAGAAAGATGACAAAACCACAAAAGTGTCAACCATGTCCCTGGATAGATATGTCAACTATGTAACCGTTCATACAGTATAAAAACCCACCCGTTGGGTGGGCTACAAATGATAAAAAATAACATAGTCCCGCCCGCCCCCCGCGACGGCAGTCAGGCGCCACCAATCCCACATCAGTATACTCAGACAGAAACCTGTTGTCTCGCCTTCTCCGGGGCAGGTGTCCAGTAGCAATCTGGTCAAACAGACTGGTATCCTATCTCCGAGAATAAGAAAAAAATGACCCCAACGGGAGTCGAACCCGTGCTACCGCCGTGAAAGGGCGATGTCCTAACCACTAGACGATGGGGTCAGACAGATAAATTGCAGTCGAAAGTATACTTCCGCTTCCAGCGGGATGTCAAGCTCTTTTGCGCCTGACAATCTTTGGCTTACTAACTGTAAAACGCGAACAATGCTCACAAAGGTCTCTTCGCCAGCTCACCATTATACACCAAAGCAAAAAAATAAAAGCAGGCGATTGCTCACCTGCCCTCGTTGCTCTCTTACAAAAAGTCATAAGAGAAATTATACCGTAATATCTGCAATAAACTTGAATTCGACAAGAATTAATTCACAATGCAGTCAAGAATCAGCAGTTTTTTTGTACTACGAAACGGATCATCAAAGCAAGCGTGTGACCGATCGAACACGCGCTACGAAGAACCAGAGGATGCCATCCAACGGAGTCGGACGCGTCTGTTACAAACTATTTCCTCGCCCGAATCATCAGAAATAAGCCCACCAGAAAAAACAGGCCGTTGATTCCCCAGGCTGCGACATCTTCCGAAATCTTCTGATTGTAGCCCGACGACTGGCTGATGCGAAAAAGCACAAAATAAGAAAGCGCGATAAGCGCTCCCGCGGCAAACGAGGCCGCAATGCCGCCCCTTCGCGGATTTGCCGCGAACGGCACGCAGATCAGCACAACGACAAACGAAGTCACCGGGAACGCGTATTTGATTTTGAGATCGAGTGATTCATGGGTGTACTGGCCCCCGGTACGTTTCATAACCTCGATATAATGCTTCAACTCATCGAGACTCATATCTTCCGGCTTGCCGAGCCGTTTGGCCAATTCGGACGGAGAATCTCTTATTTCTGTCAGAGCCAGAGTGTCAAAGGTATCGAATGTTTCCTGCTTGGATTTATCGAAGGTTCGGACAAATCCAGCTATGGCCTGCCAGCGAAGATCGATAAAAACAATTTTTTCGGCTGTCATAAGCCGGCTGAGAGTGTTGTTTTCGGTTTTATAGAGTTTGAAATCAGTTCCCTCGTTTCGATCGGAATTGTAATTACTGATTGTGTAGAAATGCCCTGGACTAATTTGGCGGTAGAGATTACGCACCGACGCTTGCGACGACCGGGATTTGTTTTCTATCACAAACTCTCTCATCTCGATCCGCTTTTTGTTGGCTGCGGGGAAAATATACTCATTGTAGTAAAAATGACCGACCGATAAGAGCGCCCCGACGACCAGAAACGGAAGCGCGATTCGATACAGAGAAATTCCCGATGCCTTCATCGCAAGTATCTCTTGTCGGCGAGCGAGTATTGAAACTGAGAAAAGACTCGCAAGCATGACAAACATCGGCAGAAAAGATTTAATCACCCAGCCTGCAAAATAAAGATAGTACTCAAGAACAATCAGAATTGAAGTGTTTTTATCCACAAAATATCTCAGCATATCGACCATATTGATAACAATAATCATAAGCCCAGCGGCAAGACTAACCACAAAAAGTGACTGGAAAAAATACGTGAGCAGGTATCGATCGAGTGTTTTTAACATGACACTAAAGATTTGATTTCCTGAAAAATGAAAATATCGGACGTTCGGTAACTACTTTGATGATTAAATAGAGCCCGAGCACGCCGAGAAGAATATTCGCTGACCACATCGCCCAGAAGGGCGAGAGCAGGCCACGATCGGCGATGTCCTCTCCGCCTATAAGAAACGCCCAATAGAGAATGAAAATCCCGATGGAAATGGCAATCGCGATCCCCATCCCGCCTTTGCGTGTGAGCATGCCGATAGGCGCTCCGACCAGGATAAAGGCAAGTGTCGCCGCGGGAATCGAATATTTTTTGTACAGTTCGATTTGATACTTATTTCTGACCTGCGATTGGGCGAAAATCTGGTCATTGCTCTTTTGCAATTGATTGGCCATGACAGCCGCATCGGTTTTGACTATTTGATACGCGGCCGAATCGGTCAAAGAATCTTTGAAGCTGTATGAGAAAGTGTCTGCAAAAAGATAGGTGAGCCGGGTTCTGAGAAAGCTCGCAATCTGTTCGCTATTCGGAGCCATTGACAAAGTCGCTCGATCCACATTCTCTTTTAATTCCTGGATATTCATCTCACGGTCAGAGCGATATTCTGTTTCACTGCGTTGAAGCTCGGAGCCGGTTCCCGTTACATTGAAGACCTGTGTCTCAAAGTCAATTTTGCGATAGTTCTCCGGCTGGCTCAGGTCAAGCGAGTGCAATTCGCCGTTATGGAGAGTGAATTCTGTGGTTGCGCCATTGTCGACTGTTTTCAAAAAGCCGTAGTCAGCCACAATAATTCGCGGAGTGCTCGGGACTTTGGTCTCGGTGATGCGCACGCCCTCGACTCGCGATGTCGTATGGTCAATTTTGTCAATTAAGATAAGATATCCCGGGACATCGGTGATGAATGTTCCGGAGCGAAAAATAAGTGTGGGACGCATCGAAGCGATGTCTCCCCACAGTATGCGGGCCTTTTGGTTGAGATCGGGCAGGACTTTGTCATTGAATTGAACCATCCCAAAACTCAGCAGGCCCCCGATAACCAGCAGAGGCATAAGTACATGAATCAGATTTATCCCGGAGGCTTTGACGGCAGTGATCTCAAAGTCCGATGACAGTCGCCCGAAGGCCATAAGCGTCGCAACCAGCACCGCCATGGGAATCGAAAGCGCGAGCATCCAGGCCAGGTTCAGCCCCACCAATTCCAGCGCGATCCAGATTGAGAGATTTTTATCTATGACATGATCGATAATGCGCGGGACATGGTCGATGACAAGCAGAAAAGTTATCGTAAAAAAGGCAAACAAGAACGGGGCGATGTGCTCACGGATTATATATCGAGTTAGTATTTTCATAAGCGTTTGACAATATAGCAGTTATACAATGCTGGGCAATTCCTATTGTAAGCTCCCTGTGTTTCAGATTTTCTTGCGATTCTGGCCATACTAGTTATATTATGACCACTGTGGAAGCACGACATATCAAAGATTTTTCAATTGAGGACAAGATCGACGGGTTTTTTGTCATTCGCAAAGTCGAAGTCAGAGAATTCACCCGCGGGCAATTTGTTTCTCTGGAGTTGGGTGATTCTACTGGCCGAATCAACGCCGTCCTGTGGGAGCCGGATCAATTTGCCCTTACAGAGCTAACAGAAAGCATGGTGGTCAAAGTCCGCGGGCAGGTCGGCGAATACAATAACAAACGCCAGATAACGCTCAGTAAAATGCGGCTGGCGCTTGAAAACGAATACAAAATAGAAGACATCCTGCCGCATTCAAGCCAATCGCGAGAGGAACGTCAGGCGCGGCTTTTCTCACTTACCGAAAAAATCGAAAACAACTATATCAAAACTTTGGTCAATGCGTTCTGGCAGGACCCGCATTTTCTGGATAAGTTTCTTGTCGCTCCGGCAGGAAAACTATGGCACCATGCCTATATCGGCGGTCTCTCCGAGCACTCGGCTTCGGTTGCAGAACTTGCGATTCGAGTCGCGGTTGGCTATGAGCATATCAATAAAGATTATCTGATTTTCGGCGGACTGCTTCACGATGCCGGCAAAATCGATACCTATACGAGCGACATGGTCATTGATTTCACCGATGAGGGCCGGCTTGTCGGTCACATCTGCCTTGCCGATCACTGGATCTGCCAGCGTGCGGCGCAGATTCCAACCTTCCCCGATTCACTGTTGATGAAATTGCGGCACATGCTTCTCGCGCATCAGGGAGAATATCAAAATCAGTCGCCGGTCCGCCCTCAGATGGCTGAAGCATTTTTGTTGTATTATTGCGATGAAATCGATGCCAAAATGAATGCCATCGACCGCTACCGGGCGAGACAACAAAAAGGGAACTGGTCTGAGTTTGTGAAGCTGTTGGACAGACATCTCTATTTCGGCAATGACGGCGCGAAATAGCAAAGGCGAAGACGCCCGACACCATGGAAGTGAATACGCCCTCACCCTGCCCTCTTCCAGAGGTAGAGGGTAATAAGGAATCTTACAACACGTCGTTGCGAGGAGCGACTTCCGAGGCGTCCGCCGTGGCTGACGGCAATCTCATATTCTCCGATATTCGTAGGTCAGTGACCCTTGGGTACTGACATCTGTTCTTCCAATTTTAACCCGTTCCGACGGGTCTTGGGAATATCGTTGCGTGAGCGAGGATACAGGTGCTGCGGCCTCCGAAGTCCGCCCACGGCGAATGACCTGACGGTCTGTAAGAATCCGCAAGAACCAACCGACACCACAGAATTACGGCCAAACCCTCACCTTCGCTTTCGTCTTGCCTTTTTGGTCGTAGATCGTACATTGTCCGTTCCCGCGTCTGCGGGATCTGAATCGACCGACGGAGAGATGGCCGAGTGGTTGAAGGCGCACGCCTGGAAAGTGTGTATAGGTAACCCCTATCCAGGGTTCGAATCCCTGTCTCTCCGCTGTTTTTGAAGCACCGAAGTCACTTGCTTCGTATTTCGTAGCTGGTCCACGAGGCTTTCAAGTCCGCCCCGCCACAGCGGGCAGGCGTGGTGGGACGTACACCAGCCACGGAAAGAGACCCGATGGCGGAGTATGATGAGATTTGTAGGTCAGTCCGCCGCGGCGGACTGTGGTTGGGCGACACATTGTCCGCCGGCCATTGCGAGTCCCGCTTCTGAGTCCGCCAATGCGGACGACCCGACGGTTACAGTTCATCTTTTTCTGCGCAGTCAGGCGCCCCCGCCTGACTGTTGTAACCATAGTGTCGGGCGAGGGCGCCCGACACCACAGACAAGCCCTCCGCCCACAGAAATTCCCCACTTTACAACCGCCATATTTGTTGTAAATTAGTCCGTCCGATCGACCCCATGTCCGCCGGTTCTCACGACCTGTAATGGAGAGGCGGCAGAGTGGTCGAATGCGGCGGTCTCGAAAACCGTTATATCGAAAGGTATCTAGGGTTCGAATCCCTGTCCATCCGCTGTTTTTGAAATTTGTGAAGGTCAAAATTGAAATCCAACGACGATAGCCGACCACCAAAAGTTGTAACAAAGTGAAAACGGAGTCCAACATGCCTAAAGAAGCTGACAGTGCAACAGTCGAAAGATTCCAAGAACTAGTTCGCGATTTTGAGAAACTACCAAAAACAAGCAAGACTTTCATGGAGATTTCTGGTTATCCCCATTATGAAAACGTTTGTAGCAATATCCTTGCTTTCTACTTTGATCCCAAAGGAGAGCATGGGCTCAAGGATCTACTTCTAGTTGCATTCTTACAAATGAAACAAATCGATGAGGTGTCTAACCTTGGGAAGGTAACGGTTAAACGGGAGTGGGGGACGGATGACCGCAAACGGATTGATATTCTCATCGAACTGGAAAAGTACACTATCGTGATAGAGAATAAGATTTATGCTACCCTTTACAATGACCTCAACGACTATAGCCGGGCTGTTGATAACATGCAGGGGTGTAAAATAAAAGTCGTGCTTGCTCTCCATAAAAAAGTGCTAATAGAACAATCTAGTAATGGATTTGAAAGCTTCACTTATTCTGAACTTTGGAAATGTGTGAGGGACAGTATTGGTGATTACATTGGGCAAGCGAATCCAAAATGGCTTACTTACTTTTTAGAGTTCATGCAAACAACTACTAATCTTGCAGGGGAAAATATGGCAAATCAGAAATCAGACGAATTCTTCGAAACAAACCGTAAAGATATTGACGAGATGTTCAGTAAACGGAAAGACTTTCAGGAACAACTAACCAAGCAAAGAGAACTGCTTAGAGATCTGTTTGAGAAAGCAGATTCTCTAAATAGTCGATTTTCCGGACCTCGGCCGCATAGCTACGATACTATTTTTTTCAATTTGCTTTCCAGTTCTCCAACAATAGCTTTTGATTTGGTTTTAGAGCGCGGAGAGTGGCAATTGCAGCTGTTCGAAAGATATGCCAAATCCGTCTTGCAGATTAAGAGGCGGATCATTCATCCGTATCTCCGCGATTTAGTAAATAAAGCCGAGACCGTTATTAAGGATGAAACACCGCGTCTCGTCGTCAAAAAATGGCCGATTGGAACTGGTTTGGAAGCAATCAAGAGCGACGTCCTCGAATGCATGAAATCGCTCGTTCTGTCTGTAGAGGCGCCAAGTAATTAGTCCCCTCTATGACCGCGCCGCTACCAAACCAATGCCCTCTGCCGTTATTACACTCGCGGGCCGCAGCAAATCGAGAGTATCAGCGTTGAGACAGTCAGGTCAGACAGTGACCGTCACACGCATGAAAGAGGCGGAGATTGAGGTGCGGCCATCTGGCGCCGTATTGTGCTCTCTCGCCAGTTCGACCAGTTGACGGTGGAGTTCGTCCACCTTGCCGTCTTTCCGCGCGGCATCATAGGCATTCATCGTCGGGCCATAAAATTGCCGAAATTTTTCGATATAGTCGGCGGGGGAGTCGGGAGAGATAAAGGTATAGGTGTCGCGAGACATCGAAATCCGCTCCGGGGGTATACCGGCCCGTCCAAATCGCTCGACAATATGCGACTCCACACCCCAGGTCAGCGGGCTGACAAAATCGGCTGGCGGAGGCGGGGTGAAGGCTGAGCTTACTTTCAACAATTGCGAGACAAACGAAGTCGGGTCATTGGGAATCCAGTTCCCCATGACGATACTTCCTCCCAGTCTGGTAACCCGGACCATCTCTTTGGCGACATCGAACGGTCTTGGCGCGAACATGGCGCCGAAAATCGACATGGTCAGATCAAAGGACTTGTCGCCGATACCCTGCAGATCAGAGGCATCCCCTTCCTGAAATTTCAGGTTGTCGAGACCGAGCGAGGCGGCGCGCCTGTTTCCGGACTCGACAAGATTTCTGGCGATATCCACCCCAAGGACATCCATGCCCATGCGCGCTAGCGGAACTGCGGTCGTGCCATCGCCGCATCCGAGATCCAGCACCCGAAGGGGAGGCTGTAAACCGAGGGAGGCAACCAGCGCTTCGCCGGACTCGCGCATATACGCGGCGATCGCAGTGAAATCACCTTTCTCCCAGAGGGCTTTATTTGGATTCGCGGTAGTATTCATAGTTGTTCTAAAAAAAGTTATATTCATTGCCGGGTGCAGTCAAGACTAAATTGCCGACTGAAAAGTTTATATGAAGAAGCTTGATTGGATTTAGAGTTCCGTTGGGTCTTGCACGCCTTCTTATGCAGAGGTGCTGAGGCTTCCGAAGTCCGCCCACCGCGGATGACCTGACGGATACTCGGGTGCATCCGACGGCACAGAAACAAACAAATGTTTGACTGTCACCTATCTTATCCAACAAACACTATATTACAGACATGGCGAAAACTACCCGAATCAAACCGACCCATAAAGCCATTAAAAACTACTATTCGGCTATCGAAGCCTTCAAAGGCCAGCGAATTACCTATGAGCTTGCTATCAAAACGGCCTTTCAATCTCTCCTAAGTGAGACCGGGCGGTCATCCAAATGGACATTGATTCCGGAACTACAAAGGCGCAATGGCTACAAGTCTGTCATCCCTGACGGCACTTTCAGGGATGAATACTATATGGAACGCGGATATTGGGAAGCCAAGGACGCACAGGACGATCTTGATGTCGAGATAAAGAAAAAGATCGCCAAAGGGTATCCAATATCTAATACTATCTTCGAAGATTCTCGCACTGCCATTCTCTTTCAGAACGGAAAGGTTTCTCAAAAGGCTGACCTGACCAAACCGCAGGAACTGTGCGACCTGCTTAACAACTTCTTTAGCTTTACCGAACCGGCCTATCTGGATTTTAATAAAGCGGTTTCGGAATTCAAACTCCGCGTGCCGGAATTAGCGAAGGGGCTGGTAGAGAAGATTGAAGCCGCGCACAAAAACAATAAAGAATTTAAGACAGCCTTCGCGGATTTTTTTGAACTCTGTAAGACCTCGCTCAACCCAAATCTGAGCAAGGCCGCGGTCGATGAAATGCTTGTCCAGCACCTTCTCACCGAGCGGCTCATCCGTCGGATTTTCGACAATGCCGATTTTACCCGACGGAATGTGATCGCCAATGAGATCGAAAAAGTCATCGATGCCCTCACTTCTCATTCATTCAATCGGGATGAGTTCTTGAAGTCTCTTGATCGGTTCTATGTGGCAATCGAATCCGCGGCCAGTACAATTGAAGATTTCAGCGGCAAACAACATTTTTTGAATGTCATCTATGAGCGCTTCTTCCAAGGCTATTCGGTGAAAACGGCCGATACTCATGGCATTGTCTATACGCCGCAAGAAATAGTCGATTTCATGTGCGCCTCAGTCGAAGAAGTACTCAAATCAGAGTTTGGCAAAACCCTTGGCTCAAAAGAGGTCAATATCCTCGATCCCTGCACCGGTACGGGGAATTTTATTGTAAACATCATGCGGCGTATTCCAAAACGGCATTTGGAAGAGGTCTACAAAAATCAACTATTCGCCAACGAAGTCATGCTCATGCCCTATTACATCGCGGCCTTGAATATCGAGCATGCCTATTACGATCTTACCGGAAAGTACGAGCCATTTGAAGGATTATGCTTTGTCGATACGCTGGAGCTGGCTGAGACAAGTCAGCAGCGATTTGGCTTTATGGCCAAGAGCAACACGACCCGAGTAGAGCGTCAGAAGAAGACTCCCATAACCGTCATAATCGGCAACCCCCCCTATAACGTGGGACAACTCAACGAGAATGACAATAATAAGAACCGAAAGTATCCGCATCTCGATCAAGCTATCAGAAATACATACGCGAAGGATTCATCGGCCACCAATAAAAATGCTCTTTCAGACATGTATGTCAAGTTCTTCCGCTGGGCGGTTGACAGGCTTGGCGACCGCGATGGTGTGCTCTGTTTTGTATCCAACAACGGGTTTGTCGACGGTGCGGCATTTGATGGCTTCCGCAAACGATTGGCGAGTGACTTTACAAAAGTCTACCATATCGACCTGCATGGGAATGTACGAAAAAATCCAAAATTGAGCGGTACAACGCATAATGTGTTCGGCATACAGGTGGGTGTTGGCATCACGCTTTGCATTCGCACAAAAAAGACAGAGACAAAGGAACTCAAATACCATCGGGTGCCCGAAGACTGGAGAAAAGAACAGAAGCTTGGATGGTTGGCAGAAATGGAAGAGATGGGGTCGACTCCTGTTCTAACTCTTCCATCAGATAAAACTGGATCATGGAAGACTTCGACTAATATTGACACATACCGTTCATTTACTTCCATCGGATCGAAGCTGTCGAAAAAAGCGAGCAAGTACCACCGAAACATCTTATTTGGAACATATTCAAGAGGAATCCAAAGTTGTAGGGATAAAGTTGTTTATAACTTCAATGAAAGTGAAGTATTGAAACACGTAGACACTTTTATTAAAGCATATAATAATGAAGTCGATCGGTATAAGCGATCAGGTAGTCCAAAACCGATTGACAATTTTGTTGATTATAGCCAAATAAAATGGGATAGCACACTTAAGTTGCATATTCAAAGATACCGTTATGCTTCTTTTAATAGTTCGGCTACAACAAGAGCGACCTACAGGCCATTTACCTCCAAATTTCTTTATTTTGACCCTTTGATTTTGAACAGCGTTCATAGAATGCACTACTTTTTCCCGCGCTCTTGCATCAAAGAAGACAATTTGGTGATTGTAGTCTCAGATATCGGATATCGGGCACACTCATTTAGCACTCTGTGTGTTGATAAAATGCCGGAGCTTCATCTTGCGTCCGTTTCCGATAGTCATCAGTGCTTTCCATTTTACAGCTACAATACAGACGGCACCAATCGCAAGGAAAATATCACCGACTGGGCGCGGGATCTATTCAGAACTCATTACAAGCAGAAATCTATTAGCAAGTGGGATATTTTCTATTACGTCTATGGAGTTTTGCATCATCCCGGCTACCGCGAAACGTTCGCTGAAAACCTGCGCCGTGAACTCCCCCGGATTCCATTCGCCGAATCATTTGATGACTTCACTGCGTTCAGAAAAGCTGGCGAAAAGCTTTCCAAACTCCATACCGAGTATGAGGAATTGAAACCGTGGGATTTGACCTGGGTCGAAAACGAGAAAATCCCGCTTAGTTACCGAGTGGAGAAAATGCGGCTGTCCAAAGACAAGACACAGGTGCAGGTCAATGATTTTCTGACACTCTCGAATATTCCGCCGGAAGTGTTTGAATACCGCCTTGGTAACCGAAGCGCATTGGATTGGGTAATCGACCAATACAAAGTAGCCAAGGATAAGGAAGGTAGTATCACCAGTGATCCGAACCGCGAGGATGATCCTGAGTATATTGTCCGGCTGATTGGACAGGTTGTGCGGGTGAGCGTGGAGACGGTTGAGATAGTACGGTCATTGCCAAAGAATTATGGAAGTGGAATGAAGACGGCGGCCAAAGGGAGTGGTGGAACCGCAGCCGAGTAAGGATAGATTCTTGGCCGATGGCGGAGTATGATGAGATTTGTAGGTCAGTCCACCGCGGCGGACCGTGGTTCGGCGACACATTGTCAGCTGGCCTTTGCTGGCGGGCGCGGCGTCCTGCACGAAGAGAAGCTGGCGGGTCGACTGGTGCGAAATAATAGCGAGTACACGCGCAAGTCATCCATAAAGCTACTGACAGTCCAAATCGACCGTAAATCCAATTTAGAACTTCACTTATGGCTTTGTTTTTGCTATCATATTGTTCGGTTAACCGCACTTAAAAATGCATTAACTACCCCTCGGTCGTTTCGGCGTCCAAGAAAGCTCGTAGATGATTGCATTGCAAACATCTACGCATAATTGAACGATGGCTCTACAGGAGTTTAGGGTTATTACTATGAAAAATGGTTCACATAGGATTGTGCATGAATAAGACTATTTTCACCAAAAGTCTCGGACTTTTGATTTTTGCATTGGGGTTTATTGGCCAGACCCAAGCCCAGTCAGATATATTTCAGGATAACTCCGAGCCAATTTCAGCAGGGTCGTTCATGGCCGTAGACCTTCTTCCGGACATCTATGTCGCGCCGAATTATCTCTACGATAACGACATTTCGACCACCACCATCCCCGGCCGAAGAGTACTCCGGCTTTCAAACGGAACCGCAAATATCGGGCTTGGAAAACTTTATATTTACGGAACTCTGCCAAGTAACGGCGACGGCACACAAAACATAAATCAGCGAATCTACCGAACCGACGGGACATTCTATGACCGCCCGGCGGGACGATTCATTTTCCATGCAGGCCATGATCATATCCATGTTGAGAACTGGAGCATTTTTCGGCTTCGCCAGATTCTCCCCGGCGACGGAGTCGGCGCAGTGGTAGCCCAAGGGGCAAAGACCAGCTTTTGCATTCTTGATCTCCAAGTCTACAACAGTTCTCTGCCCAATTATAATCCAAGAGGGCAGTTTCTTAGTTGCGCTTCAACGATTCAAGGGTTGTCTGTTGGTTGGGTTGATATTTACGGCAAGCATCTGGCCGGGCAAAATATCGATGTGACGACTCTGGCCGATGGAGTCTACTGGCTTGAATCCGAAGTCGACCCCGGCAACACGTTTCTTGAATCAAACGAGACCAACAATATCTCGCGGGTTAAAGTAACCATTGGCACGCCTGCCCCAATAAACGCCGATGCCTATGAGCCCAATAATTCTCTTGCTATTGTCAATGATCGAGTCGAAGGCTCAATCAACAGCCCGAACCTTGGGCCATGTGCTCCAATTAAAAATATCTCCGGCTTGACCATCCAAGGAAGCTCGGACCCTGACTTTTTTAAATTCTATCTCAACTCAACGGGCGGTCCTTCGGATTATGTGAAGACGACTTTCACTCACGCGCTCGGCGATGTAGACATGGTTCTGCTGAGCTCAGCCAATGTTCAGTTGGCGAAATCAGAAGGAATCGTAAACAACGAAACGATCTCGCTCAATGGCCGCGCCAAGGGCTGGTATTTTCTCCGAGTCTACGGCTACAACGGCGCAACCAATCCATCTTACGGCGTTATTGTTGATCCGCCAGCCAACGGCTCTCCATCGATTACGACGACCGCTCCGCCAGTTGGAAATGTCAATGTCCTGCATGCCATCGACAACTACAGTGTCAATTGGACATTTTCAGACCCGGAGGCTGATAAATGCTGGGTCACAGTTTATGTCAATTCCGCGCCTGTGCTCAATGGCAGCCAAGTCCTCTTGCCGACATCCATAAATACCGATGCCAGTGCTGGGCTTTTTAATATCAATACTTCAGAATTGCCGCTGGGTACATATTACGTCTATTGCCAAATCAGCGATGCCGGTACTGTGACCGGTTCATGGGCGCCGGGAACCATCACACTGGTCGAGAATAATATTTCCGGAACGATTGCCGGGACGGTTACCGGAGCCGGGGGGTTGCCTTTGGCTGATCTCACAGTCACTCTGATCAACACCGGCTCAACAGCGCGAACCAATAACAGCGGCCAGTATGCCTTCAACGGTTTATTGAGCAGTAGTTATGGTCTGAGCTTTTCGTATGCCGGATATTTTGATACGACTGTTTTAGGTCTAATACTCAGTGCGCCGAATACAACGTTCCTGGATATGCAGATGCGTCCTATCCCTCCACCCGTTGGCACAATTTCCGGAATAGTGCGGAATCAATCTGCAGTCGCGCTTCCAGGTGTGACAGTCCAATTGCTGTCTCCCTTGCTGAACAGCACGACAGATATTCTCGGTCAGTTTTCTTTTTCAAATCTGCTTTCCGGAGTATACAGTCTGAAATTTTCGTCAGTTGGTTATCTCGATACGACCGTGGTCGGCACTGTGGTTAACGCGCCAGCCACAACAAATATTGCTGTCATCATGCGCGCTGTTCCGACGCCTGTGGGCACGATCTCCGGAATAGTGCGGAATCAATCTGCAGTCGCGCTTCCAGGTGTGACAGTCCAATTGCTGTCTCCCTTGCAGAACAGCACGACAGATATTCTCGGTCAGTTTTCTTTTTCAAATCTGCTTTCCGGAGTATACAGTCTGAAATTTTCGTCAGTTGGTTATCTCGATACGACCGTGGTCGGCACTGTGGTTAACGCGCCAGCCACAACAAATATTGCTGTCATCATGCGCGCTGTTCCGACCGAACCAGTCGCCGATGCCTACGAGCCAAATAATTCTCTTCCGGAATTAGTCGCAAAGCCGCTCGGTGCTTATAATAGCGCCAATCTCGGTCCATGCGGGCCACTCAAAGTTATCACTAATCTCTCGATTCACAGCACGTCGGCCGATTATTATATGTTCACGACTAACAGCGTGGGCGGGCCGTCGGATTTCGTAAGAATCGCCTTTACCCACAGCCAAGGCGACCTCGATATGACGTTGCTTGCTGTAAATAATTCTATCCTCGGTAAATCAGATGGAACGACAAATACCGAAACGATAAGCCTGAATGGCCGGGCCAAAGGGATGTATGTCCTTCGCATCTATGGCTACAACGGGGCGAAGAGTCCAAATTATACCTTGACGATCGACCCACCCGGCAACCAAACACCAAGTATTACCACACTAACTCCATTGGCTGGAAACCTTAACATTCTCCGCGGAGTCGGTAATTTCCGCGTCTACTGGAGCCACAGTGATCCGGAAACTGACAAGTGCTGGGTCTCGGTTTTTGTGAACTCATCACCGACCTTAGATGGGAATCAGATTCTGCTCACTGCATCGCAAAACACCGATGCAAGCCTGGGTTCGTATTTGATTAACTCAACTGACCTTGCGCTTGGAACTTACTGGGTCTATACCCAAGTGACCGATGCCGGCACGACTGCCGGGAGTTGGTCGGCTGGAACGGTGAGCTTTGTTTCCGATGTACCGACCGCGACACTTACCGGAACAGTAACCGGATTGTCCTCGCTGGCGCTTGTCAATGCCTCGGTGTCACTGGTCAATCCTCCACAGAGCGCGCTCACTGATAGCGCCGGAAGATTCTCTTTCACAAATCTCCCAAGCGGAAATTATTCTGTAAAAGTCACAGCGCAAAATTACTATGACACCACTGTTGTTGGTGTTTCACTGAGTGCGCCATCGCCGTCCGATATTAGCATAAACATGACAGCCCAGCCCCAGCAGTGCGATGATTTTGCCGATGGCGATATCAGCAACTGGTTAAACGTTAGTGGAGCCTGGTCAGCTACTGGTGGAATCCTCAAAGGGAACAGTGACTTGCTCGATGCAGTGCTTTTGTCATCGTTTGGAAATTATTCGAGCGGTGATATAACCTCGAAAATTCGAATCTTTACAAATTTTACTGATAAGAAGGCCCGAATTGTCTTTGGGTATATCGACGCCAATAACTACCGCTTTATTGAGGGGGACGACTACAACGACCGCTGGAGAATTGTCGAGCGGGTAGGTGGTGTCAACACTATCCAACTCAGTGTCCTGTCGCCAATCAACTCTACTGCGTGGCACTCGATCCGTGTGACACTTTTGCCCAACGGTCTTGCAACCCTCGTAGTCGGAAGCTCGACAATTGGCTCGTATAAATTTGCATCGGCTGTCTCTGGACGAGTCGGCTGCGGTTATAGTCGATCCAATTGTGATTTCGATGATTTCTGCATGACCGGGCCTAATTCAGGCAGCGCCACGACAGCCGGCACGCTGGCATTGATATCAGACGACCTTGTCCCGGCCGAATATTCGCTCTCGCAGAATTACCCGAATCCATTTAATCCATCAACCCAGATTTCCTTCACGCTTCCTTCTGCGGCTCCGGTTACTTTGAGAGTGTACAATATCCTCGGCGAGATGGTAATTGAACTTGTCGATGAACAGATGACGGCGGGGCCGCATACAGTCGAATGGAATGGCGCGAACAGGCATGGCCAGCGGGTGGCATCGGGTGTCTATATCTATCTGCTCCAATCCGGTTCATATCACGACAGCAAGAAGATGCTGTTGCTGAAGTAGGGGCAATTCCAAAAAAACAAGATCACACCGTTCCGACGAATGTCGGGACGGTGGGGACAGAATAGAGAAAAGATGGCCCCCAGTTTTCTCTGGGGAGACATTACAAAGAGTCACTCCAATATTCGTAGGTCAGTCCGCCGCCTGCCCGCTGTGGCGGGGCGGATGCCTGACACTCGTTCTTTGAACTTCGTGTGGGACGTCTCGGTCGCGCACCAAAAATAAAACGAACCTCACCGCAGCAGACGAGCATGAGATTGCCACGCCTCGCAATGACCGGGCCGAGATCCATCTTCTCCATTGTCATACCCCGCGGAAGCGGGGTATCCAGGGTATATAGTCGTGCAGTCCGCCGAGGCGGACTGACGTCCTTAACCTCCCCCTCCCCTCAAAACTTAGCCCATCGCGGCACACGCGGGAAGGCAATCACATCCCGGATATTTCCCATCCCCGTGATATACATCAGCGCACGCTCGAAGCCCAAACCAAATCCCGCATGCGGCACACTCCCATACCTGCGAATATCCAAATACCAGTAATAATTCTCGACATCATTGATGCCATGCTTTTTCATCCGCGCCACAAGATAGTCGAGGCGTTCTTCGCGCTGTGAGCCGCCGATAATCTCGCCGACTTTTGGGACCAAAACATCCATCGCGCGGACAGTTTTGCCGTCTTCGTTCATCCGCATATAAAATGCCTTTATCTCTTCGGGATAATCAAAGACGATAACAGGTTTCTTGAACACTTTCTCTGTAAGGTAGCGCTCATGCTCCGACTGCATGTCCAGTCCCCATTTAACCGGATAATCAAAAGGCTCTTTGGATTGCTCAAGCAGTCGGATGGCCTCGGTATACGAACACCGTTCGAACTCGGCATTGATCACGGCTTCGAGTGTCTGACGCACTTCTTTGTCAACCCATGTCCCAAAAAATTCCATTTCATCGGCGCATTTTTCCAATGCGTAGCGAAGCAGAAATTTGAGGAAGTCTTCTGCCAAATCCATATTATCGGTCAACTCGGCCCATGCCATTTCCGGTTCTATCATCCAAAACTCAGCCGCATGCCGGCTTGTGTTGGAGTTCTCGGCTCGAAAAGTCGGACCAAAGGTGTAAATATCGCCGAGCGCAGTTGCCAGTAATTCTCCCTCGAGTTGTCCGGAGACAGTGAGGTATGTTTCTGCAGCAAAAAAGTCCGACTCCCAATCGATACCGCCGTCTTTGCGGGGGATTTTGTTGGGATCAAAACTTGAGACGCGGAAAAGATTTCCCGCCCCTTCGCAGTCCGACGATGAAATTATCGGTGTGTGGACATAATAAAATCCGCGCTCCTGATAATACTGATGAACCGCGTACGCGAGTTTGGAGCGAATGCGATTAACCGCTCCAAAGGTATTCGTGCGTGGACGAAGGTGGGCGATGTCGCGAAGGAATTCCATTGAATGGCGTTTTTTTTGCAGTGGAAATGTCGCATCGGCTTCGCCGATTAGATCAATTTCAGAGACTACCACTTCATATTTTTGTCCCTGCCCCTGCGAAGCGACCAATGTTCCTTTGACTCTAATTGCTGCCCCAGTCAGGATTTTATCCAACACAGGAAACGCCGTCGGGTTAGTAATGACCGCTTGAATGTTTTTCATAGATGAGCCGTCGTTTATTTCAATGAAAGCGACCTCTTTACTTATGCGAACAGTTCGCACCCAGCCCAAAATAATAAGGCTGCTGTTTATCGGGAGCATTTCACTTATGAGAATTTGGGATATCTTAGTTCGTTTTGCGTAATCCATATAAATCCTTCAACACCATATAACTAGTTTCTTGACATCGGCTTGCATGTCCCGTTTCGTTAATAACTACTGAAAATAGTAGAATGTAATTCAAGCGCAAGCAACAAAGTTTTGCTCAAATCGATGTTAGTATTAAGTTTTTATGATAAAAATGAAACTCTAAAAACATCATGCCGTATAAAAGCTGAGGAAAGCAGGGAATAGAGAACGAAGTTTTTTTGAAACCTGACAAATCCCAACCTATCATTTCAGCCGCAACCGCTGACTTTCACCAAGTCGGCGGTTGCTTTTTTATGGAGCTATATTTTTCTGATCAGTAGGGCAGATGGGTTTGCCCGCATGAAAAGGCTGGTGCACGAAGATGCACACCAGCCACGAATATCATACATTTTCGTGCAGGCCGTCTCTGGCCTGCACCCACAGTAAGATCATACCGTCCCGATATTTATCGGGAGTGTGGTACAAGATTCAAGGCCGGTATTCCTTGAAAGCTCACATCCCTATCAACGAAAATCTTTTAGCCTGATCGACCTTCTTGTCTTCCGTCTTGCTTTATTCGAATAATCTCTTCTTCTTGTCCCACTATGAAATCAATCGCAGTCATAGGCGGAGGGGCGGCAGGATATTTTGGCGCAATTGCGGCCACTGAAAATAATCCAAACGCCACAGTTACTCTCTTCGAGTCCACCAATGATCCGCTCAACAAAGTCCGCATTTCAGGCGGCGGACGGTGCAATGTCACTCATGCCTGCTTTGAACCGTCTGAATTAATTGAAAAATATCCGCGCGGTAGCAATGAGCTTCGCGGCTCCTTTACCCGCTTCCAGCCAAAAGACACGATAGAGTGGTTTGAAAGCCGTGGCGTGAAACTCAAAACTGAATCCGATGGCCGTATGTTTCCGATCACCGACCGCTCCGAGACAATAATAGAGTGTCTGCAACAGAGCGCGGAGCACGCGGGAGTCAATACAAGACTTCGCACAAAAATAACGACTATTCAAAATGTATCCGATGAAAATGACCATACACATTTTGAATTAGAGACGCTGAGCGGTGAGACAGTGCGCTTTGATTTTGTTCTGCTGACCACCGGGAGTTCTCCCTACGGAACAAAACTCGCCGAAAGCCTCGGCCACACTATTATCCCGCCGGTACCATCACTCTTTACCTTCAAGATAAAAGACCCGCGTGTACAAGACCTTGCCGGAGTCAGTTTTCCTGACAGCACAGCTCGTCTTGAAATAGACAAGCACAAACCATTTACCCAAAGCGGACCCATACTTATCACCCACTGGGGGCTCAGCGGTCCGGCGGTATTGAAGCTTTCGGCATGGGCCGCGCGCGAACTCCACGATGCCTCATATCAGGCCGCGCTCTTTGTAAATTGGTGTGATAGCGAAACCGAAGCTTCTGCGCTAACCAAAATCTCGGTGTTCAAAGAAAAGTTCTCGAAACGAACTATTTCGGCCAATTCTCCTGTTGATATTCCCAAACGATTCTGGGCTCGGCTGATAGAGCTCCAAGGCATTGACGCCGAAATGACCTGGGCCAATATTACCAAAAAGCAAATGTCGGTAATCGCGCAGGAACTTACTGCCTCGAAACTCGCTGTCTCCGGACGGGGCATTTTCAAAGAGGAATTTGTTACCTGCGGCGGTGTCGCGCTCAAAGAAGTCGACTTCAGGACTATGCAAAGCAGGATTTATCCCGGATTATTTTTCGCAGGAGAGATTCTTGATATCGACGGTGTTACCGGCGGTTTTAATTTCCAAAGCGCTTGGACAACAAGTTGGCTCGCTGGTCAGGCACTGCGCGGTTTATGTATGGCTGCCGATGCGTAACTCCATGCAGTCAAACTCATGTCTATACTTTTCGCTCGAAGATTCCTTCGTAATATTCATGGCTCTTTACAAACCCAAGTTTCTCGTATGCCCTAATCGCTGCCTGATTGTCGGCTTTGACATTTAACATCACAAGTTTGCCTTCATCCACTAATTCCTGTGTGAGCGCCGAGGTTACTGCTGTCGCCAGCCCGTGTCCGCGAAAGCCCGGATCGACTGCGACACTTCCGATGACTGCGGCATTATACTCGTGTGAATAGACATGGACTCCTGCCGCGGCCACAATCCGTTCGCTTTCACGATAACCGAAATATTTGCCAGTCTCCAGCATGCGCGGGTCGAAATATCCGTCGGGATAGGCAAGTTGGTAAAATTCAACCAGTTCATCGACATTCGCCGGTGTCAGCCGAACAATCGCATCTCGGTACTCGGATGATGTATCAGGAAGAAACTGTGCCGGCGTCATCTTGAAATGTTTGCCAAGCGGCCTTTCGGTATACAGCCCGCTCAATATATCTTTGTACTGCGCATTATTATAGTGGCAGTAAAAGCGGGAAGGCAGAAGGTCGCGGATTTCTTCAAGAGCGATCGTCATTTCCTCAGTGAGGCCAAATGCCATTACCGTCGTAGCCGTGTCGCTGGCATAGATAAGTATGAGGTCTTTGATATAGCGTGAGTCTCCGTAAATGGCCGCCCATTGACATCGGTCGAAATGCATATCATCGAGATCGCCCAGATGATAGGCAAAGAGAATTGGGTCTTTACGGAAATGCTTTTGGAGGCGATGCTTATCAAGCGTATATACAATCATGGCGCACGAGGAAAATACGACAAGTAGGGGACGTGGTCAAGCTCAGAGGCCGGGCTCTATGAAAAGAGGGCAACCCCGTGTGGTTGCCTCCGACAGAATATCCGCGAAATATCGAACGTCTGGCATTGCTATGATAGGTCGGGATTTGTAGGGACAGGTCCCCGTGCCTGCCCTTTTCTCTTTGTACGCGACAGCTTTACGATTCGTTATTACCCTCTACCCCTGGGATAAGGCAGGGTGAGGGCTTATTCATTACTAGAAGAAAATATCAGGCTCGCGGGGCATAAGAATGACCCGCGCTACAAGACGAAAAGAAAACGAATATGAGATTGTCACGCCACAATATGAATCGGGGTCGCAACGACGAGGCGAGTGTTTAACGTCAACCAATACTCTTTTCTCTCATTCTTTCACTACGCTCACTTCGCCAGCGGAGATGGCTACCCGTGTGCCATCAGTCTGCTTCAATATCAGACAGCCGCGTGAATCAATATCAATCGCCTTCCCGCTTGTAATATGGCTACCCGAAAGAATCTTGACATCATGTCCCAACAGCGAAGAGTATCTTTTGAGACGCGCGTGGGATTTAGTCAGATCATGTTTTTGATAGATCAGATATTCTTTTTCGAAGTGTACAAGAAATGATTGAAGCAGAGGCACACGCCGGACTTTATGTTTTAAGGCTCTTCTCAGCGAGGTCGCGCTGTTGCGGAGTTCTTCGGGAAAGTTTTCCACCCCCTGATTGACATTTATCCCCACGCCCACAACAAGGCAATTAATCTTATTTCTCTCGGCGGAAAGCTCAGTGAGAATACCAGCGGTTTTCTTGCCGTTTATCAAAACATCATTGGGCCATTTTATTTGGATATCCCCAGGTGAATATGGCTCGAGGGTTTTGGCCAGCGCGAGCGCGGTCATTATAGAAATTCCCGGCGCGCGTTCCGGGGCGAAACGAGGTTTGAGAATTATCGAAAGATAAATGCCTGTTCCGAATGGCGAATGCCATGACCGTCCAAGCCGCCCTCGCCCTTTGGTTTGTTCTTCGGAAGTGATAATTGTGCCTTCGCTGGCAGGCGACCCCGATTCTGCGATTTGCGAGGCAAGGTCATTAGTTGATTTCACTGTGCGATAGGAATGGCATGTCCGGCCGACAAACGACGTCTTGAGATTATATGTTATCTCGGTTGCTGTCAATGAATCCGGAGCGTCGAGAAAAGTCACACCCTCGCTTTTACGGACGCTGATCTTATAGTCCCATGACGCCAGTTTCTGGAGGGCGTCACTGAGTACGTCATGATCAATATCGAGATTTTTACATAGTGCGTCGAACTGATAAGCCGCGCCTGGCCTTTTACGGATTATCGCAAGCAGGCTGTCGGCAATAATATCAATGTCCGGTTTGAGGGCATTCATCCGATAATTTTCAACGAAAAATCCGATGACGGCGCCGAGTGGGTGATAGAACCGATTGAAATATAGTCCACCCCCGATGCCGCTATTAATTCGATGTTCTGAAGACTCACATTTCCTGACGCCTCAAGCTCGACCGCAGGATTTAGTCTTCTCGCCAGCTGGACCAGCCGACAGAGCGAGGCCGGTGTTTGATTGTCAAGCAGCAGCCGATCGACACCGGCATCGATGGCTTCAGCAAGCTGCAATTCGTTTTCAATTTCGACTTCGATAAGCACACGAGCGGCTTCGAGGTCAAACTGCAACCGGAAATCAGATGTATTCATAAACTCTCTGGCCCGTGCGACTGCGGATTTGATCGAACCAGCGGCGGCGATATGGTTATCCTTTATCAGCATCATATCGAATAATCCGAAACGATGATTGAAGCCTCCGCCATGAACAACCGCCGCTTTTTCGAGCGCCCGGAGGCTGGGCGTGGTCTTTCGAGTGTCAAGGATTTGGGAGCGAGACGCCCTGATTTTCTCTGCGAATTGATGGGTGAGGGTGGCGATACCGCTCAAATGTCCCAAAAAATTAAGTGCAACACGTTCTGAGGCGAGGATAGTTTGGTTAAAGCCGTCGATTTCGCAAATTACCTCCCCATGTCTGAAGTGCGCGCCGTCCCGGATGTTAAACTTGACGGTATTTGCTGAATCGACCGTCTCGAAGACCATTAACGCGGGGATAGTGCCAGAAAGAACGCCATCGGATTTGGCCGTGATTGTCGCTTTGGCCGGGTTCGGTTCAAGGGTAGCCAACGAAGTCAGGTCGCCGCGTCCTATATCTTCTTTCAGGGCGACTTTTATTAGTTCACGAAGACTTGTCTGTGCGACTGTCATAATCTCATTGGAGGCATACGCCCGATAAGGTAGGTTGGAAATGTGACATCAATAAAATATATTACGGCGATGAGTCCAAAAAATAAAGCGAAAAAAACAGTTGGCATGCTTGGATATGGCTCGCAAGGGCGGGCGATAGCGCTGAATCTTCGGGATTCGGGCTTTAGTGTACGGCTGGGACTTCGCGCCAAATCAAAAAGCGCGGTTATTGCTAAACGTGACGGTTTCAAAGCGATTGGATCTGTTTCTGAAGCCGCATCCGAGAGCGATATCCTTATCTTTGCCCTGCCCGATCACCAGCACGGACGGGTGTATGAAAAGGAAATCAAAGCCAATCTCAAGGCTTCTGCGACCCTGGTTTTTTTGCATGGGACCTCGATTCACTTCGGTTTTGTGGTTCCGCCGCAGAAAAGTGATGTCATTCTCATCGCGCCGCATGCCCCGGGAATGGCGGTACGGGAGAAGTATCTGACTGACAAATCAATATCGGCTTTCTACGCGGTGCATCAGAACTATTCCGGCAAGGCGGCTAAGACGGTCATTGAACTCGCTGGGGCAATGGGCTTTGTGAAGAGCCGTCTGATCAAAACAACATTCGTGACCGAAGCCGTGGGAGACCTTTTTGGCGAGCAGGCTGTGCTGTGTGGGGGATTGGCCTTGCTTGTAAAGAATGGATTTGAGGTTCTTGTCGAAGCCGGCATCAAAGCCGACCATGCCTATCTTGAGGTTGCCTACCAGTTGGATCTGATTATTGCCTTGATAAAACGGTATGGCATCGAAGGGATGTTCAAACGGATTTCGGTGGCCGCGCGGTATGGCTCGTATGTGAACGGGCCGTGGATAATTGATAAGAGTATCAAAAAGAAAATGCAGGCGGTCTATTCCGAGATTGCTTCCGGCGAGTTTCCCAATAAACTCTATTCGCTGTCAGAGAAAGAGATCTCGGCTTTAGATAAGAAATTGAAAGAGATGACCCACCCGGCCTTCGAGCGGGCGGCGAAGAAATTCGCCCCAAAGCCATAGGGTATTTGACGGCTAGCTGCCGCAAAAGGCGACACACATAAAATTACAGAATAGCAAGCCAACTAACTGGTCAAAAACTGAACAGCTTTGCATAGTAACAGCTGTAACTCGACCTGTCGGCGAATGACAGGTTTTAAGCTTCTGCTATACACGTACATAGACTGGCGGCTTTATTCAGGTGCAGGCATACTTTTTGCTTTATGCATATAATGACATTAATACAGAACTGACAGCACAGTTTTGTTAGACCAAGCCCCGGCTAACCACCGGGGATTTTTTTTGGGGTGTCGTTCGAGTATCTCAGTTGCTTAGGTCTGTTTTACGTAAGGAAACTGGTATTTGACCAACCGTCAATTCATACCCTAAGCACGTCAAATGTATTGACGCCTTTGGACTTAATCCATAAATTCCCCCCTCGATATGAACCCGACTGTGAAAAAAATTCTCACTGCCTTGGCAGTTGTCGTCTTGCTCGTCTGTGCATACTTCCTCTATGAGACCTATAAAGGGAAGAGCCGCCCGGAAAAGCTGGCCGATATTATTCACCAGGAAGACCTTCGACAGATTAATAATACTTTGACCGGCTATCTTGATGACGATTCCGATGAAATTCGCGCTCGGGCTGCGCTCGCAATCGGACGTATCGGCTCAGATAAAAGCGCCGAACTCTTATTTCAAAAACTAAAAGACGAATCGATCGATGTTGCCGCGACCGCCGCCTTCGCGATGGGGTTGACCGGCGATACGGCGTATGCCTGGCGTCTGCTCGAAGCCGCGCATGACTTGCCGGCTGCGATTGCTGCCTCGGCTGTCGTCTCGGCGGGACGACTGTCTGACAGCAGCAAGGCCGATGTCAATGCCGAGCTAATCAATTTTCTCGGTCATATATCAGCCGATGTGCGGGAAGAAGCCTGTTATGCGCTCTTTTATGCCAACGCCAAAGAGCAGGCCAAGGTACTTGCCTCAATGTACACAATGGAGCCGGACAGCCTCACCAAAGAGGCCGCACTATTTACCCTTGCTCGATTCGGGCTCGATGAAGGCACACCGGTGTTTATAAATTATCTGGCCGACTCAGATCCTTATCTTCGAGGTCTGGCAGTGCGGGGTATGAGTAAATCGACGTCCCCGGATGCCGAACGGTATCTTGAGATCGCCCTCAATGACCGGGATCATAATGTCGCCGCGCAAGCTGTGGCGGCACTCAAAGCACGAAATCAACCAATGTCGGCGCCGCGTCTCGCAGGCAAGCTTAGCCGCGAAGATGACGAAAAACTGCAGGTTGAGTTGATTTCCGCCCTGCAGGCGCTTGGAAGAAATGATGCCGTCGAGTTAGTCCGTACGATATTTCTCGGCTCGCCGAGTATCAATGTAATCAATGCTTCGGTTCAGTATCTGGCCTCGATTGAAGGTGACAGAACGGTGGGAATAATTGACTCCCTGATTAGAGGCGAATCTCCGGCGCGGCTCAAAGCAGGCTGCGCGACAGCATACGCCCTTATTGGCGGAAGCGGAGTTATACCCCGTCTGACGGTACTGTTTACCGACGAGGATCCAATCGTCCGGGCCGCGGCCTTCGGCGCATTGACAGATATAGATTCAGCAAATATCGATTTTTACCTCTCAAAAGCTCTTGACGATCCAGACATGGTGGTTGTCAGCCTGGCTATTGATAAAGTGAAAGAGGGATATCTGGTTACATACCTACCGAAACTTGCTGCATTCATTGATAGAGGGAAAGAAATAGATATCGATATACGCCGTGCCATTGTCGATGCCACATCGGCCTTTCTCGGCGGCGAATCAGATTCGCTTGCGCGCGAGATACTCGTTAAGGCCGCTCTTGACCCAGAGTATATCGTTCGGAAAGATGCCTCGAAAGTTTACAAAGAAAAATTAAGCGAAGACCGCCAGTCTTTTGTCAGACAACCCCAGACACAGATAAGCTATAAGCAGCTTGTCGAAGCCGTTGAGATGTATAAACAGAATCCGCGAATCCTGATAAGCACTTCAAAAGGAGATATAGAGCTTGAGTTATTCTTTGAAACCGCGCCGCTCACAGTTTTGAACTTCATAGCCCTTGCTAAAGACGGTTTCTATGACGGACTTCAATTCCATCGCGTGGTCCCGAATTTTGTCATCCAAGGCGGTGACCCGCGTGGCGATGGTTGGGGCGGGCCGGGCTATTATATTCGCTGCGAATATTCCGCAAAGCTCTATCGGAGAGGGACTTTGGGCATTGCGACATCCGGCAAGGACACCGGCGGGTCGCAATTTTTCATAACCCATTCCCCCCAACCCCATCTAAATGCCCGATATACGATCTTTGGACAGGTAATCTCCGGCATGGAAACTGTCGATAACATAGTGATTGGCGATACGATTGAACGTGTAGTTATACAAGAAAGTTAAAAATGAAATATATAGTCCTGATCGGCATGCTGGCTCTCTTTGGAGTGTTTCCACCCCATGCCGCGATACTTGTGCAATCCAACGGGATTGATCCCGAGGCCTTGATCGAACGGATTTTACAAGTAGATCGACGGTCCCGTCTGTCACTGCAGAATGTTTCCTTCGACACAGAATATGTTGAAGGAGAAGAGACGTCGGATATCTTTGTTGAAAAAGAACGGTTCAACAAAAAAGTGTTGATCAAATATTTGACCGACACGGCATTATATTATGAACGGTTCGTCACATATTATAAGGACGGCGCCGAACAGAATGAAAAAGAACTGACCCAGGCCGCGGCCAAACGGGTCGAGGACAAAGAGAGGCGAAAAGGGAAAGATGTATCATTCCCCATACTACGCCCATTCTACGCAAGTCACCGCGACCTATACGATATTACATACGAAGGTCTTGTCGAAAATGTCAATGACCGTTACTTGTGCCATCATTTCTCTGTGAAGGCGAAGGATTTCGATGACTCGCTGATAAATGGAAACTTCTTTTTCGAAGCAGAATCATTCGCGCTGGCTCGGGTTGATTTCTCGCCGGTGAAACTAATACGGAAAACAATGTTCAAGATGAGTAAACTCGAAATGTCGATACTCTATGGACCAACAGCCGAAGGTTTCTGGCTTCCCGAACAGTTCAATATAACCGGCAAAGGAAAAGCGGCATTTTTTATCGGTGTTAATTTTTCCGGTGTTGAATATTACCGCAATCCAATTATAAATGATCCGGTGAATGACAGCCTGTTTTTCGCCGAAGGACTGACCAATAGATAACTATGTGCCGTTTGGATCATAGTTTACGGGGGTAATGTGGTAATTATTATTTTACGTTTTCTTAGAATTCTTTTACCTGTTAAATGCTTGCCTCGGTTTGAGCATTTTATTATAAACACCTATTCAGAACGTGGCTAAACAACGGCCATGAAATTTACTAACGTACAGAGTGAAAGGACTCAACGATGAAGAAAGGTATTTTAACAGTGTGCGCACTGCTGATAGTGGCGGGCGCAACGACAACTCAGGCGCAAGACGCGATGAAGAAAACGAACTTCTATGTCGGTGTTGGCGCAACTCTGCCTACTGGTGATTTTGGCGACGCTTACGGGATGGGCCTGCAAGCATTGGTAGGAATGGGATTCTCGCTCATGGCTGACCAGCCATCGTTTCAGATTGTCCCTAAAATCGAGTTTCACACATTTTCGGCCGACGAAAACTTCTTCACTCAAAATGATCCGAGCATTACCAATTTCGACGGCGGCTCGGTGAATGCACTCATGTTTGGCGTTGATGGACGCTATGGTTTCGGAGCTACCGAAACATCGACTCGGCCGTTTATACTCGGAGGACTCGGATTTGCAAGTTTGTCCGTGTCCGATATCACTTATTCTTCAGGCGGAACAACGTTCAATGCCCCGGGTGGCGACGGAACCACTGAACTTTTCTTCAACTTCGGAGCTGGTGTCGATATTCAGGCCGGCGACGCAATGACTTTGTTTCTTGCCGCGCGCTACTTGACTATTCTAACCGAAGGTTCAAGCTCGAATCTGCTTCCTTTGACGGTTGGACTTCGCTTCTAAGTTATTTTTAACAATGTGATCCGAAGCCGAAGTTGCAAAAGACTTCGGCTTTTTTTTGTTTCACATGGACAAGGGAAAAAAAATATGCGCTTTGAACTTGAACGGTCAAAGACTGAAAAACTCATAATCGAAGACAGCGAATACAAAGGCCACCAATTGGTTTCGCTCAGGATATATTTCCTTGGGGAGGGCAGTGAATGGCTTCCGACAAAAAAAGGGGTGACCTTTAAACGCGAACAACTCGACGAGGTAATTGCCTCGCTTGATAAGATAAAAGGGTAACGGTGGGTGGCCGTACCTTCATAATGTCATCCCCTCTATAATGTCATCCCGGCGCAGGCCGGGAGCCAGGATTGATATTCGTGCGGTCCGACGCGGCGGATGTCGCGCACCGAAGAAAAGATCACACCGCAAGCAGTGTGGTACAAAAAATCAAAGCCGAACTCTCAACACCGTCGTTGCGAGGAGCGACTTCCGAGGAGTGACGCGGCAATCTCATATTCTCATCCGTCGGGTCTTGCGTGGGCAAGGATATAATTGTGACAGGACGGTAAATTGGTGCAGACCAGAGATTTTCGAATCCGCCAATGGAGGACGGCCTGCACGAAGAAAAAATAATATGCCGCAAGAGTTTCGGACTGAATATGCTACCCCCGCTACTGCGGGGACCAGATCGACTGCGCGGCGATAACTTCTATCTTGCCGCCCAGTGACATCGGCGCAGATGTCTTCGTGTAAAAGATGAACCCCTTGTAGCTTGTCATGTATTTATACTTCGTGCCAAACTGCCATGAGGTAGCCGTAATCACCACTGGCATGTCGACCTTGTTCAGAATCTTCTGAAACTCAGCCGGTTCAACTTTGACAATTGCGCCCATCGCTTTGATTGCGTTGGCAATCGCATGGGCATGCGCGGCAACAGTTGCGCCGTTCGTCATAGGGCAAGTTTCTCCATTTCTGCTACCTGGGTTTTAAACAGATTGAGCGTGGCTCTTACCGGATCGGGTGTGGCCATATCTATTCCGCAGATTTTTAACAGTTCTATCGGATGGTCTTTGCCGCCAGAACTGAGCATCTCAAGATATTTGTCTATGATCCCTTTTTCGCCGTTTATGAATTTGGTTAGTATTGCCTGCGATGCCGCATACGATGTCGAATACTGATAGACATAATACATATTATAGAAATGCGGAATGCGGCACCATTTAAGCGGCGCAAATTCATCGACAACCAAATCCGGTCCAAAATACTGCTGGGTCAGGTTGCGGTACATCTCGCTCATAATGTCAGGCGAAAGAGCGCCCCCCTTTTCGACTTCGGAATGAATCATGAGTTCAAAGCGGGCATACATGATCTGGTTGAAGAATGTCCCCATAGTCATATCAATATATCTGTTTAAGAGCGAGAGTTTCTCCTTCGGGTTGTCAGTCCCTTTGAGCATGAGTTGCATCAGCAGACCCTCGTTAAGCGTAGAAGCGACCTCGGCCACAAAAATCGAGTAGTGCGCTTTGGGATATGGCTGTGCGGCATTGGCCAGCGCGCTGTGCATGGCATGTCCCATCTCATGGGCGAGAGTAAACATCGAATCGGTTGTGTCGTTGTAATTCATCAGGACAAACGGATGGGTCGAATAATTTCCCCAGCTATACGCCCCGCCGCCTTTGCCTTCGGTTTCAAATACATCAACCCATCGCGTTGAAAATGCCTTTGATAACGAACTCACATACTTCTCACCCAGCGGCTTTGAGGCCTCGATTACTTGTCGCACTGCCTCCGCATACGGGGTTTGCCGCTCCATATCCGGAAATAGCGGACAGACCATGTCGTAGGGATATATTTCATCGAGTTTGAGAATTTTTTTGCGAAGCCGCACGTAGTCATGCAGTCCCGCAAGGTTTGACTCGGTTGTGTCCAAAAGAGAATGATATACCGAAAGGGGAATATTATCTCCATCAAGGGCACGCTCAAGACAGGTATTGAACCGCCGAGCTTTAGTATAGAAGACATCTTTATTGACCGAGGAGGCAAGCGACGCGCCGAGGGTATTCACATGTTCTTTGTATGGGGCGTAAAAGGCCTCGTGTGATTCCTTACGCACACGTCTATCCTTTGATTCTATAAGTTTAGCGTAGCGCTGTTTGGTGAGCTTTATCTCATTGCTGTCTTCGTCGATTATCGAAGGATATTTAATATCGGCATCGTCAAACATAGAGAAAATCGTGTCCGGCCCGCGGGCAACAACCGATGACATCGCCAGAAGCTCTTCGACTTCCTCGGAACGGACATGGGCTTTGCTCCGGATAAGCTCTTCGATATAGAAATCGTAATAATCTGTCCGGGGAAACTTCGCGGCGAGGGCGCGAAGTTTTTTCTCATCGAGCTTAAGCAATTCCGGCTCGATAAATGAAAAGGCGGCCCCGGCTTGGGCCGAGAGCATCATCCCCCGTTGAGTCATCGCCTGATATTTGGAGACCCGGTTATCAACATCTTTGCTCAGATAAGCATACTGGTAAAGGTTCATCATGATGATCGAGATATCGCTTCGCGCCTCAAGACAGGCATAGAGAGTTTTGGCTAACTTTCCAAGCCGGCCGTTGTACGTTTTGGCCTCTTCGATTAATGACTGGACTTTCTTATAATCTGCTTCCCATGACTCGTCGTTTGGGTATATATCGGTGAGCTTCCATGTGTGTTCTGCGTTAACATCATGTCGTTGCGGGATGGTATTTGGTTTTGTGGCAATGTCAGTAGGCATAAATATCCTTTCAGTATAAGAATCGTGCGTTGGTATAATATCGATAGCTTATACGATAAAATCAAGGGGTGAGTCGTGTGGGGGGTAATTTCGATATTAGTAGGGCGGCCTCCTTCGGCGGACGAAGGGGTAAGTGGTGTCGGGCGTCACTGCCCGACACGATTTAGACAGTCAATAGGATTAATTGATGATTTTGTAGGGGCAGGTCCCCGTGCCTGCCCTGATATTAAAGGGCAACCACAGGGGGTTGCCCCTACGGAATTGTCAAGACAGTCAGGCATCCGCCGACACGGACTGACTGCACAGACAAATCGAATATGAGATTGCCGTATTGTGACTTTAAAAAGTCACTCCTCGCAAAGACAGTGCCGGGTATATTGGCTTTGAATCTTGAACCACACTCCGCCTACCGCGAGACTGTTTCTCTCTCCTGCTTTCTTTCTGACCAAGTCGGCAATGGCTCCATTTTGATCCAGCCCGGACGCCGCTCATCGAACATCTTATAGGCATCAATACCGAGAGCCATCGGCTACACATTCTTGCGAACGTGCGATCAGTAATGCCATTGGCATTTTTCGACCGGCAAGTTTGGATCATTTGCCTGCTCGATAGCGGCGCGTAAAACATCCAAGGCACAGATGTCATGTTTGGCGTCGGAGATTTCACAGAGTTTATGATACAGCTTTTCGGCGTTTCTTTTTTTGAGCTGGCTGACTTTGGTGATACCGAGCAGGTGGAGGTCTTTGATGGTTGCCGGTCCGACCGAGACAAGGTCGGATAGGGCGCGCGAGGAATTATTCTTTTGGGGTTTGTTCATAACGTTATTCAGTCGTCTTTGTCAATTCACCTTCAATGTCATTCCAGTCCCGACATTTGTAGGGAGAATTCATCTCCACTTTGAAAAGAAGATCACACCGCAAGCGGTGTGGTACAAGATTTGAGCCGTAAGTTATTGTTTTTCAGTTCCGTCATCAATTAACCGATCAACGATGTTATATCGTTCACTAATGAGGTTAAGAACCTCCTGCATTTGCTTAGATTTGTCAAGAAGACTGCTCCATACATCTATAGGAAGAGGCATATCGGTCGGGATAAGTGTGTTATGTGTGTGCGTGCCGGTAATATTTAGAAGTCCAATAAATCCTTTACGTATCTGACGGGGAAGATATAAGCAGTTTGAGTCAAACCATGTCCGAAGTGTTTCTAACTCTGATGTGATCTCGTCTGCAGTTTTTTTGTTCAGCTCCTGATCAGTTGATTTAGAATCAATTGCCTTGTCGAGCAAATTATTGATGGATTGAAGATGAACAGGAACCAGCGCGATCGTTTCTAAACATTTCGGCAATATTTGCATTGCGATTACGTGCTCTTGTTCTTTCTTCCATCTATCAAACTCGGAACGGAGTTCTTCGACTTGATGCTCATGATACATCTTTTGTATACCTATTGTCTCCTTTAATGAATTTTGGTTGTGTTTGTAAAGAAGAAATGAGCTGAGAAGAATCCCAAAAAAAGTAAGAATTCCTGGAATAAATGCGATAGCTACTTGCTGCCAAATAGGCGTTACGGAACTTACAATTTCTTGTATTCTACATCCGCTCCACACACCCAGCAATCAGATCCCGTAACTTCGGTTCTGTGCGGGTGGCGGTGCCGATAACATCATCAAGGGAGCACTTGTGCATATTATCCGCAAGCCCCATATCGGTAATAATCGAAAAAGCCAAAATGCGGTTCTTCTGGTGATGCGCGGTCAACACCTCAGGCACGGTCGACATGCCAACTGCATCAGCGCCGAATCCGCGAAACATGCGGTACTCGGCCGCCGTCTCAAGACATGGGCCGGTGAGCCCGACATACGTCCCTTCCTGAAGGCGCAACTTTTGCTCGATTGCCACTTGTTTGGCCAATTCCTGGTATTTGAAATTGTAGACTTCGTACATATCAGGAAACCGGTCGCCCATCGCGCTGTCGTTCGGGCCTATAAGCGGATTGCCGGGAAAAAAATTGATATGGTCTTTGATGAGCATAATATCTCCGGCTTTGAAATTGGGATTCATCCCTCCGGCGGCATTGGAGACAATGAGCGTTTCCATGCCAAGTTTTTTCATCACCCGAACAGGAAAGGCGATCTGCTTCATAGTATAGCCTTCGTAAAAATGAAACCGCCCCTGCATACAGACAACTGCTTTACCACGCAGTGTCCCGAACAAAAGCCGTCCGGCATGGGACTCTACTGTCGACACAGGGAAGTGGGGGATTTTATCATAGTCGACTGTGCCCGTCATCTGGATGCCATCGACTAACGATCCAAGTCCCGTGCCTAATATGATGCCTATCGTCGGTGTAAGGGTGACTTTACTTTTTATATAGCTCGTTGCTTCGTCGATCATTTTGTGCATGTCGGTCAAGCTTGTGTTCGTATCCATTGCCATTTCAAAAAACTCCTCTTAGTTCTCTTCGTTCATAACTTAGCTTTTGAATATATGCTATGATTACATGGCGCGCAGGTGCTTTCACAATAAAAAAACCGACCGGCGAATAGTCGCCAGTCGGCCGCATTAAACAATTTAAAAAGGGAACTAATTCTTGTCGGCTTTGGTCATCTCTTCATCAAATCGCGCCGCAACCTGATCGAGCTCATCGGAAATATTCATCGGTGTTGTCGAACTTTTTGGTTTCGGCTTTTCATTAATGGGGGGATCGAGATTTAGCGCGTTCGGATCAATTGACTCGAGCTTGGGTTTGGCCGCTACCCGAACCCTGTCTGTCGATTTGTCAAATTCACCTTCGAGAGCACGAGAGATAAAACCGGATGGGACATCATCTTGGGCAGGCTGCATAACCTTCGAGCCAACCGGAAGTTTGGTTTTTTGCGTGTCGGTCGGTCCTTTTCGCATTCTGTCCTGTGTGCCTTTGTGATATCGCTCCAAGGCCTCGGCTAACTCTGGATCCACCAGGGGCATTTTTGAACTTCCGAACACTCTGTCCTGCGTGATTTTACCCTCAAGCGGTTCGGCTGGAGTTGTGTGGGTATCGAAAATAGCCGCCCCGATTATTGGGTCAGGAGCATTGGCTTCCTCGATTTTTGTCGGCACAACTTTGTTGGGCTGACTTCCAACCGTTTCAATACTTTCTCGGGTGATATCGGTCGAGTCCGTCACTTCTATTTGATCTTCACGCAGCGGCTGCTTTTTTGCCTGAGCCTGAATGGAAATACCTTGCGTTTCAATAGACTTCGTGGTTCGAACCGGCGGACGTAGTTTTTGCACCGGAGCTTGAGCCAATAACGATGCAGGTTTTGGCGGAGTTGAAGGGACCATTGGTTTCATGGCCCCAACCGGCGCTTCATTGCCGGAAACTTCATTGACCAATTCGAGATGAGAAAGAATCATTCCTTTGAGTTTGCTCAAATATGATTTTCTGGTCAGCTCAAGTTTCATAAGCTGGCTTTCTATCTCCTGAATGCGAGTAGCGCTGCCACTGGACATTTCATTAGCGCCTGCTTTTGCCTTCTCAATTATTTGCAATGCCTCGGCCTTGGCTGATGCGATAGTAGAATCCGCATTGCGACGGGCATCAATTGCGGCATTTTTAATCGTGTCTTCGAATTGTTTGAGGCTCTGTACTTGCGCTCTCAATCCGTCAATTTCCATTGTGAGCCTGAGATTTTCCTGCTTGGCCAGCTCAAGTGATTGAGCCGTTTGCTCCATGAAGCTGTCTACTGCCTCTTTTTCGTAGCCCCGCATCTGGGTGGAAAAAGAATAGTTGCGTATGTCGTTAGGGGATAAGCTCATTGCACTCTCATACTGGTTGCGGTCGTTTCAGCCACTCGACTTTTATAAAGCTGATGGCTTATGCCTGCGGCTCTCTTAGATATATCGACTGGTTGCTGAAAAATTTTAGTCGGTGAAAGTCAGAAAAAAGCCGCCTGCACCAATATCTTAAAATCTCTGGTCGCTTGGTAAGACGATGAACTTAAACCAGATAGCAAACAATTCAGGCTTTTATCCGAGACCCAAACAAGATCGAGCCAAGCCGGATCATCGTCGAGCCTTCCTCAATTGCGATCTGATAATCGCCGCTCATTCCCATGGACAGGGTGTCGAACCGACTGCCTGCCTGCTCTTTTCCATGCGCAAAGAGCGAGGAGGTGAGGTTGAAAGCTGAGCGGATGAGGTTGACATCATCACTCAATGGCCCGATAGTCATCAGACCGCGAAGCATGATATTCGGAAGTTTTGATATCGTTTCAATACAACGCTCTGTTTCTTCCGGTGACATCCCGTATTTCTGCGCTTCACCCGAGGAGTTGATCTCAATAAGGCAATCGATTCTCTTACCCACTTCACCGGCGCGGCGGTTTATCTCTTCGGCTAAGCGGATCGAATCGACTGATTGAACCATATCAAAAATTTGCACAGCTTTTTTGGCTTTATTGCTCTGGAGATGGCCAATTAAATGAAAGCGAGCTATCGGACCGAGTTCCTGGATTTTTGGCTCGGCTTCCTGGACTTTGCTCTCGCCGATATTAGTTAGGCCGGCATCGACAGCCATTGCAATTGCCGACGCTGGAAAAGTTTTTGTGACTGCGACAATGGTGACGTCATCCGCTGAGCGGCCGGAGACAGTACATGCCCCGGCGATATTGGCCTTGATTTGGCTGAGACGTTGTGTGAATTCTTCGTAGGTAACCATTTCGGAATAAACGGAACAAGTGCCGGTCTCAACAAGAAGATTTTAATGTTCTGTCAGGCAATATTGGTAGGTCAATAGCTTCTTAGGTCTCGACATCTTATCTTCTCTTGTAGTTCCATATGGTAGGTCAGGATCCCTGCGGAGGGTCATGCCTCAGAAACCGCTTCTCACGATGACTTACTTAGGGTACGTCTGTTATATTTTCTTGTACCACACTCCCGACGTTCGTCGGGACGGTGTGATCTTTTTTTCCCGTAGCCCACCCAACGGGTGGGTTTTTACATGCCCAGTGTGAGAATAATCAGGTTACTGAAATTTGGTGTGGAACGGAGACACCCCGCAGGAAGTCATCAGTTCAAGAGCTGGTGCACGGGGCTTTCAACTCCGCCCCGCCACAGCGGGCAGGCGTGGCGAGACGAGACGTACACCAGCCACGGGTAACATATCCCCCCCCGTAAACTTTTCCTTGTCGAACAATTATTTTGGCAGTATGTATCCACCTTATGGTCAGCCAGCAATTATTAAATTGGATAGAACTCTCGCGTTCCGCATTTTCGACAAATCTGGCCGCCTTAACTAAAATGGCCGGCGGGCGGATGATAGCTGTCTCAGTGAAGGCCAATGCCTATGGCCATGGTCTGCCTGAAATTGTCTCAATCCTCTCTAAAAAAAAGAATATCGAGTATCTTGCCATCCATTCCATAGATGAAGCCTTAGTCGCTCGCGAATCCGGCTGGAAGAAAAAAATAATGATCCTTGGGCCTGTCGCTCATGACAATCTTCCCGCGATCTTTATTCTCAACCTCGAACCCGTTCTCTTCAGCGCGGAAACACTTGAGGCCCTTGGCAAACTCTCCAATAAATTGAAGCGCCATGTTCTCACTCATGTCAAGCTCGAGACCGGCACAAATCGACTCGGCATAACCGATAAAGAACTTCCGGCATTTGCAGCGCTTTACAAGAAATATCCATACCTCAAAAAACCGTACGGGGCATCGACGCATTTTGCCAATATCGAGGACACTACCAGCCATGAATACGCCCAATACCAGCTTGATAATTTTGAGCGAATGGTCAAATCGATGACACGGCTTGGAATCGAACCAACCATCCGGCATACGGCATCTTCGGCGGCGCTAATCTTGTTTGAGAAAACTCGATTCGATCTTGTACGGCCCGGAATCTCGGCTTACGGACACTGGCCCTCGAAAGAAACATATCTGAGCTACAAACTCGAAGGCGGCAGTGGCGATACCTTCAAACCGACCCTTTCATGGAAAACACGTATCGGGCAAATTAAGAATGTGCCAACCGACAGTTTTGTCGGCTATGGCTGTACCTATCGCACAACTGCGCCAACTAAACTTGCCGTTCTGCCAATTGGCTATTACGATGGCTATCCTCGCGAGTTGTCAAACCATGCCTACGTTTTGATAAAGGGTAAACGCGCGCCGGTGCGAGGGAGGGTTTGCATGAATTTGCTCATGGTCGATGTGACTGAAATTGCCGGTGTCAAACTTTTCGATGAGGTGACCCTAATCGGGGTGGACAAAAAAGAGCGCATAACTGCCGAGACCCTTGCGGGGCTTGCTGGAACCATCAATTATGAACTGCTCGCCCGGCTTTCGTCCCAGACGCCGCGCATTATTGTGGACTGAAACTCGACAGAACACTTCTCTCATACAATTGTTTTCTCTAAAGTGAGAATGATATGCCAGAACTCCCCGAAGTAGAAACGGTCGTGCGCGGATTGCGCGAAACGGTTGTTGGAGAGACAATACAGATCGTACGGGTAAACGCCCCAGCGGCATCGATTGTGGTCGGCCAGTCGTTACATCCGAAAACTTTTGTCGAATCTCTCGAAGGTCGCGCTATCCAAAGCGTGGCGCGGCGAGGCAAAAATATCCTCATCTCGCTTTCCGGCGGGCTGACATTATGGGTTCACCTCAAAATGACCGGGCATTTCACGCTCAGGAGTCTCATTGAGCCGCTTGAAAAACATGACCTTGTAGTCTTCGATTTTACCTCATCCCCTAAATCAGGAACGCATTTACGATTTAATGACTACCGACGATTCGGACGGCTCCGCCTGTTTTCCTCGAGTGAAATCTTGGAACAGCCCGGCCTGAAAGAACTCGGCCCTGAGCCGCTCGAATTTGGCGCACAAGATTTTGTAACTTTGTGCCGCTCCCGCTCTCGAATGCTCAAAGCGGCCCTTCTCGACCAGAGTTTTATTGCCGGGGTGGGGAATATCTATGCCGATGAAGCCCTCTATGCCTCGCGCCTCCATCCACAAAGATTGACCAATAGCATATCTACAAAAAAACTCACTGAACTTCATAGCCATATTCAGCGGCTGTTGCGTCGAGCTATCGCCAAAATGGGATCATCGGTTGATAGTTACTCGGGTGTAAACGGCCAGGTCGGCCAGTACCAGAAATATCTAAAAGCGTACAATAACGAAGGAAAACCGTGCGGGCGATGCCGGACGAAAATTATCAGAGAGAAAATCGGCGCGCGCTCGGCGCACTTCTGCCCCAGATGTCAGGCCGCGAAATGACATAAGCGAGGAATTAGCTGGGTTAAACATTGTCTTGTACCACTGTCCGCCGCCGCGGACGGTGTGATCTTACTTCTTTTCCGTGGTGTCAGGCGCCCCCGCCCGACACTTCCTGTTTCTACGTGGCAGGTGTACGTCCCTCCACGCCTGCCCGCTGTAGCGGGTCCGCCGCGGCGGACGGCAATCTCAGTTCGTCTTCTCTGTACTCATGTTATCTTCTCTGTGATGCCAGGCGCCACCGCCCAACCTTACGGATCCTCTATAATAATCCCGAACTCGGTCTCGCCAGTAGCCAGCATTTGCCTGACATACGGCACACACAGTTTACAATTCAAACCGAAATCGACATGTTTCTGGAGTTCTTCAACTGTTAGGCACTGATACTTCTCTGCAACTGCCTTAAGTTCGGCAAACGACCTGTTAAAACAGATACAATGTGTTATGACAAAGCCCATATTCCAAGATAGAGCATTCTCGTTTTGGGACAAAACCTAAATATTAGATCAGTGTCTACTTCAACATCTCCAATTCGTCATTTAACTGAATAGAATAGCCGACTTTCGTTCACTGCCGATCATTGACAGGTTGAACAGAACGGCATATTTTGAAACCGAAAGCTATAAGGAGTATCCGATGGCTGAGTTTATGTTATTTGTGCGTTTGGGGGATTACCCGGAACGCTCGCCCGAAGAGATGCAGCGCATTGTCCAAAAATACAGTGAGTGGTCGCGAAAACTCAAAGCTGGAGGCAATCTGAAGGCTGGCGATGAATTTGAGAGCACTGGAAGAATTCTCACCAAAAAGCAGGGAAAAATTGTTGATGGGCCATTCACCGAGACCAAAGAATCTGTCGGCGGTTATTTTCTTATCGAAGCCGATAGTTATGATCATGTTGTGGCGCTGACCCAGGATTGTCCGACCTTTGACCATGGCGGCATTGTGGAGATTCGGGCGAGGGATAGCATCGCCAGCACGGGGCGCCCGACACCACAAAATCATTTCCCTCACAATGTCATTCCGGCGCAGGCCGGAATCCAGGGTATCTTCTCTTCCTCTTGTAGCGATTCCGCCGAAGGCGGAGAATCCATCTTCGTCTTCGTGGAGGGCCGCCCCGACACCACACTATATTCAGTTCCCCCTGCTACCATTATCGCTCTTGACATATCCCGGAAAACCACTATTTTATCTAAGTATACAGACACACTCGCTCTGTTAAATCTTTGAAACAGGTTGGGAAAATCATGAATCGTATTCTAATGCTAACATCACTTATTCTGTGCGGCTTGCTCCCGAGTTCTTCGACTGCCTTTGAACCGCTTTTTGACACCCGCATAGATTATCAAGTGGGAAGCTCTCCTTATTCAGTTTCATCCGCCGACTTTGACGGGGACGGGAAACCTGATCTGGCGGTCGCGAATTACAATTCCAACACTGTCTCGATCCTGAGAAACAATGGCAACGGGACCTTTGAGTCAGCGGTGAATTACGGGACGGGGATCTCTCCCCGGTCAGTTACTTCCGCCGACTTTGACGGGGACGGGAAGCCTGATCTGGCGGTCGCGAATGTCAATTCCAACAATGTCTCGATCCTGAAAAACAACGGCAACGGGACCTTTGCGGTAGCGGTGAATTACGGGGTGGGGCTTAATCCCCGGTCAGTTACATCCGCCGACTTTGACGGGGACGGGAAACCTGATCTGGCGGTCGCGAATTACTATTCCAACACTGTCTAGATCCTGAAAAACAACGGCAACGGGACCTTTGCGTCAGCGGTGAATTACGGGGCGGGGAGCTATCCTTTCTCGGTTACATCCGCCGACTTTGACGGGGACGGGAAGCCTGATCTGGCGGTCGCGAATTACTATTCCAACACTGTCTAGATCCTGAAAAACAACGGCAACGGGACCTTTGCGGCGGCGGTGAATTACGGGGTGGGGAGCAATCCAGCGTCTGTTACTTCCGCCGACTTTGACGGGGACGGGAAACCTGATCTGGCGGTCGCCAACACAGGCACTTACCCCATATATTCGGACGGAGGTGTCTCGATCCTGAAAAACAACGGCAACGGGACCTTTGCGTCAGCGGTGAATTACGGGGTGGGGGGCGTTCCTATTTCAGTTACATCCGCCGACTTTGACGGGGACGGGAAACCTGATCTGGCGGTCGCGAATCAAGGTTCCGACAATGTCTCGATCCTGAAAAACAACGGCGACGGTACCTTTGCGGCGGCGGTCAATTACGGGGTGGGGAGCTATCCTTTTTCAGTTACTTCCGCTGACTTTGACGGGGACGGGAAACCTGATCTGGCGACCGCAAATCAGGGTTCCAGCAGTGTCTCGATCTTGAAAAACAACGGCAACGGGACCTTTGCGCCAGAGGTGAATTACGGGGTGGGGGTTAATCCTTATTCAGTTACATCCGCCGACTTTGACGGGGACGGGAAACCTGATCTGGCAGTCGCGAATCAAGGTTCCGACAATGTCTCGATCCTGAAAAACAACGGCGACGGGACCTTTGCGTCAGCGGTGAATTACGGGGTGGGGGGCAATCCTTCTTCAGTTACATCCGCCGACTTTGACGGGGACGAGAAACCTGATCTGGCGGTCGCGAACCGATTTTCTAGCAGTGTCTCGATCCTGAAAAACAACGGCAACGGGACCTTTGTGTCTGCGGTCAATTACGGGGTGGGGAGCAGTCCATGGTCGGTTACTTCCGCCGACTTTGACGGGGACGGGAAACCTGATCTGGCGACCGCGAACGCCAATTCCAGCAGTGTCTCGATCCTGAAAAACAACGGCAACGGAACCTTTGCGGCGGCGGTGAATTACGGGGTGGGGGTTAATCCTACTTCAGTTACATCCGCCGACTTTGACGGGGACGGGAAACCTGATCTGGCGGTCGCGAATTTCTTTTCCGACAGTGTCTCGATCCTGAAAAACATCAGCAACTTGGCATCCTGCTGTGTGGGATTAACGGGTAATGTCGATTGCGATCTGGCTGATGTAGCCGATATTTCTGACCTGACGGCGCTCATAGACCACCTCTTTATTTCTCTGGCTCCGCTTTGTTGCGAGGCTGAAGCCAATACGGACGGTACTGCACCTGTCGATATTTCTGATCTCACTGCGCTCATCGATCATCTCTTTATTTCGCTGGCTCCGACGGCGGCGTGTCAGTGAGGTAAGACGTCAGTCCGCCGCGCCTGCCCGCTGTGGCGGGGCGGACTGACCTCTTCTCTGATATTAGTAGGTCGATACCTTCCCGAGGTCTCGACATCTTTTTTTCGTCTTGTAGCGATGAACTCCCGCGGTTCAGCGATTCTTTTGTTCTCTGTCTTTCCCGCGGACGCGGGAACCCAGTATGAAGTGGTGTCGGGCGACCCCGACGGGGCAGTTATCCCTGCCCGACACTATGATTAAACTGTCAGGCGGGGGATACCATCCCCTGGCAGGGGCGCCAGACAGCACAGAGAAGAAGTCAGGATCACAAGGATCTTGACCTACTTAGGACTGACGGCACATCAATCTTCGTGCGGGACGTCTCTGTCGCGCACCGATGATTAAGACGCCAGTCCGCCGTGGCGGATGCCCGACACGTCGAGACAGTCAGGCGGGGCGGACTGACACGACGGTAATGATGCTAAACAAGGGAAGCATCCAAGGCCAGAGGCATTTTCAAGTCAGGGCGGTGCACACCGAAGCCAACACCCCCGAGGCGTGTACCGACCAGTCGCTCATCTGTTGCGCAACTGCCTTATAATGTACCATCGAACCCTTTTACATCCTTCCAATCACTTCACTTTATGTGAATTAGAATGCAAACGTCGCCTGTGGATAAATAACTAAGTCCTTGCTCTCAAACGACCTATAAATATTAGTCCTTTCTCCTACGAATTGCGGCTTCGGGCATGGATTATGCCTTTTCCCTCTTAATAGTATTGAGATTTTCCTACACTGCCCGATATCATATAGTAGGCCCAAGCCGATTATCCGATCTCGGGAGTCAAATGAAAGGACCCTCGGTTATGGCCGGAAAGAAGAAGAAAGGCGATACGCTGACAAAGAAGACTTACTGGCATCTCTATAGCCTCCAGTCTTTGGAATCGAACAAACTAATCGAGGTAGTCAATAAGATACTGAGACGCGATTGTTATGTCGTGAAATAACTCTCGCTAATTAAAACTTGACAGCCAAAGTTCGAGGGTATACTTTCAAGACTTGGGTTCGATGCCGCGGTGTTACCGTTAACTGTGCAGGGCGGCTCTAATCGCTTAGAAAAGAACTGGGTGTACATGTTTAAAAAACGACTGACTTTTATTTTCATTCCCGATAGCAACGGTATTTCACGTCAGGTAAGTGTCTCAGCCGCTGTGCTTTATATTTCCATCATTTTTTTCGGACTGGTACTCTCTGCGGCGCTTTACTTTAGCTCTGCTTATGTAAATACCCGGGTTGACCAAGCCGAGCTTGCCACCCTTCAAGCCGAAAACAATCATCTTTCTGCGAAATTTGGGGAAATCCAGGAGAAGCTTTCCGAAGTCGACACCCGCTTCCAGGAACTTGTCCAGAAGGAAATCGCACTCCGTTCACTCTTCCAACTTCCTGAAATTGATGTGGAAGAGCGCTTTCTCGGTGTGGGAGGGCCAGACGATCTCGAAAAAACAATCATATCCGAGGCCGCAATAGGCGCCTACGGCAGCGAATCGGTTGTGGATCGCCTGCTTCGCCTGTCGAGCTTTGAACTTGAGAGATTTAGTGAAGTTGAAACCAAAATGCAGGACCTTAAAAGCTCATTGGACCGGACTCCATGCATAAACCCCACACGGGGCTGGTTCTCACGCGGCTATGGGATGAAATTTGATCCATTTACCGGAACTCGCCAGATGCACCGCGGCGTGGATATCGCCGGCACAATCGGCACATATGTACATGCCCCGGCCGGTGGCCACATAGTAGAAGTCGGCAGAGTGAGCGATCTGGGTATATTCGTAGTTATTGATCACGGTGACGGACTTTCGACACGGTATGGTCATCTCTCGGCATCCAAAGTCAAATATGGCCAACTTGTGCATCGCGGTGACCTCATCGGGCTTATGGGCTCGACCGGACGTTCAACCGGTTCGCATCTTCACTACGAAGTGTGGAAAGACGGACATACGGTGAATCCGGCTGACTATATTCTCGACAGACCCTAAGTTTATATCCCACACTCCCCTAAGTAGTTCTCTCGCTTTGTTTTAATTCTGGACAAGCGCGGTTATTCGGAATCTGCCTTCGCATTTAGCACAGCAGCTCAGCCATAAACTCACACAGCCTGCAAATATTCCTTGCATATTATTGCGTCATAGGGTATTATTATTTACATCAAATCCAGCAGAATACAATTAGCCGCGCATAATACGGGTGGGAGACAAAGCGGATATGAGCCTGCGGTCACAGACATTCTTATCAAAACACCTTCCGGTGGAAGGCGAGCTGTCGTTATTACCAAAGAAGGTTATCGATATCGACGAGCAGGTGACAAAACGCCTCATTGTCGAAATAAAGAGCGGGGACACGACCGCTTTTACCCGGCTAATCAAACTTCATAGCCCAAACGTAAGGGCGCTCGCATATAAACTTGTCAGGGACAACGACGAGGCATCAGATATAGTCCAGATGGTCTATGTCAAAATCTCGCAGAATATTTCGCGTTATGATACCTCAAAGCGTTTTTCCACATGGCTCTACCGGATAACATTCAACGCCGCGATTGATTATGTCCGACGACAAAAACGGCACCGCCATGAATCGCTTGAAAGTCATAACAACGATTTGGTCAGCACAGTTACAAATCCCGAATATGCCTACAGCCGCGTTCAACTGCAGAAATTTATGTCCCAGGCCATCAAATCACTCGATGAGCCTCAGCTGAAGATGTTCACACTGCGCTTTGTCGAAGGCTGTCGGGTTTCCGATGTCGCCCGAATAGTTGGACTTCCGGTGACAACAGTTCGCTGGTGTCTGCTGAAGGCGAAACAACGGCTCATGCACGAACTGCGAAAATCTCACGCCAATTCGTCTCCGACCGCCCTCTATCAGTTCTAAGCTTTCAACATTTGAACTTTCTTTCTCTTGGCATGTTTGTATCTTCACGGAGAGAGGTTGTCTTATGAGTGAAGTTACATTGCGCGTTGAAGGAATGCACTGCGCCAGTTGTGTCAGCAGCATCGAAAAGGGTGTGGAAGCGCTTCCGGGCGTGGAACGCGTCCAGGTCAATTTGGCGCTTGGTTCGGCCACGGTTCGTTTTGAAGAACAGGCAACCAATCAGGGCCAGATAATCGATATCATAAAATCACTCGGTTACACCGCCCAGCCGGGTAAGCTTGATATATTCAAGGTCAACGAGGAAGAGCTTGCCTCCGCAAAAAGACAATTCATGCTTGCTGCTCTGCTGACATTCCCACTCATGTCACTGGCGATGTTTCCCATGATAAATGGAAACAACGCGACCGCATTTTCGCCCGCCATTGATGTATTCATACAAGCGGCGCTTGCCGGTATCATTCTCTTTTATGCCGGCCGCTCTATTCTCTTCGATGCCCTATTGCAGACAAAGCATCTTCGCTCAAATATGAACACGCTGATAGCCATCGGAACCCTGACAGCTTTCGGCTGGAGTCTCTACTCGGCGCTCACATCCGACGGCCATGGCCACGCTGATCTATATTTTGAAACGGCAGCAATGATCGTGACATTGATTTTGCTTGGGCGCTATCTCGAAGCGCGGGCAAAAGGAAGAGCGGGTGATTCACTCAGAGCGTTGATGAATCTTCGTCCGTCAACCACTACAGCCGTCATTAATGGGGTGGAAATAGAGATTGATTCTTCGGCGGCGCAACCCGGAATGATACTTCTGATAAAGCCGGGGGAGCGTATAGCTGCCGATGGCGTTATCACAGATGGAAATCCGGTTGTCGATGAATCGATGATAACCGGAGAATCAGTGCCTGTGGATAAGCGGCTAACTGATCCGGTGATAGGCGGTTCCCACAACGGCAATATCCCGTTTGCGATGAGAGTCACCGCAGGGGCCGAGCATAGTTTTCTATCCACGATAATACGAACGGTATCAGAGGCGCAATCAGCCAAGGCTCCCATTCAAAGGCTGGTAGATAAAGTAGCCGGAGTGTTTGTCCCGATAGTTCTTGGGTTGGCCGCACTAACCTGGCTTGCATGGTATCTGATTGCTCCGGAAAGTCCGATGCTCATTCGGTCGGTCATCGCCATTCTGATTGTCGCATGTCCCTGCGCTCTCGGTTTAGCCACACCGACAGCGATTCTTGCGGCCTCAGGAAGGGCCGCGCGTGAGGGGATTATTCTGAGAGGAGGCGACGTTCTTGAAAAGCTCGCGTCAATTGATATCCTTGCCATCGACAAGACCGGCACACTCACTCAGTCCCGTCATGAGGTTGTCCTGTGCAAAACATTCGGCAGTTTCCCGCTTCGGGAGTTCATCTCAATCGCGGCCTCGCTTGAAAACCGATCCGAGCATCCATTGGCCAGAAGTATCGTCTTGTACGCAAAAGATCAGACAATAGAACTGCGCAATATTCAGCGCGCCGAAACGAAGCCGGGGTATGGTGTGGTGGGATTTTTGGATGACAGGAAAGTCATCATCGGAAGCCGCTTATTTATGGAATCTGAGCGAATCAAGTTTGACGTTTCGATTGAATTCGCCGAGCAGGAGATGGCCAAGGGAAGGACTGTTATCTTTGTCGCGCTCGACAGTGAAGTTATCGGACTTTTTTCGCTCTCGGATCAACTGCGTAATGACGCGCGGGAATTGATATCGTCCATTCGCAAACGACTCAGACCAATAATAATGTCCGGTGATAACCGCAAAACTGTCGCAGGAGTTGCGCATTCGCTTGGGGTGTCCCAATTCGAAGCCGAGTTGTCGCCTTCGGACAAACAGTTAGCGATTGAGTCGCTTCAGAAATCCGGGCTCAAAGTTGCTATGGTCGGAGACGGTATCAATGACTCACCCGCGCTTGCCGCGGCCACTGTCGGAATTGCTATGGGAAGCGGCACCGATGTTGCCAAGCAGACCGCGGATGTGGTTATTATTCGTTCTGAACTGATTGCGATCTCACGGATGTTTGAACTGGCCGATTTTAGTATGAAGATTATCCGACAAAATCTTTTCTGGGCGTTTTTCTATAATATTCTGGCTATTCCGCTGGCGGCCGGTGTTTTTTATTCGTCGCTCGGCCTGACATTATCGCCGGTTGTGGCCGCACTTGCGATGAGCCTCTCATCGGTCTTCGTGGTGACAAATTCCCTACGGATAAATACCGTGGAGCTTACGCCAAAGATGAATACGTGATTCTGCTTTCTCCAAAGGGGGAAGAGGAAAAAGAATTACTGGCGCACGAGGATCTCGAGTCCGCCGTTGGTGGGACGTACGCCAGCCACAAAAAGACGTCAATTCGGGCAACCCCACTTCGTGCGGGGTGTCCCCGCCCTGCATCGTGTGACCGTCAGGTCACACTCACTCCTTGTCTCCTCGGAGTGAGCAAGACCCGACGGAACAATTAACCGTGTCCCCATTCCGCCGTGGCTCGGCGGATGACCTTATGGTCACAAAATTTGCGGGTTTGAAGACTGACTCCCCCTACTCAGGTATCGTAAAATAGATAATCCTATTTTTCGCTTTTCATTTTAGATTCGACGTGTTGCAATTTATACAGGTCAATCGACTGCGAGAGTGAATCTGCATATGGACTTTTGAGATTAGTTAAATAGGCAAGTTCCGCCATGGCTTTGTCAATCTCGCCCATTGCAAGATACGTCTCAGCGCGATATTCCCGCGCTTGGGCGAAATCGGGCTTTAGTCTGATTGCGGTATCATACGCTGCGAGAGATTCGGCAAGTTTGTCTACTTTCCGATAACAGTAACCGAGGTTGTTATGAGCTTCGGGCATGTTTGGATTCAGTCCGATTGATTTTGTGAAGTTCTCAATTGCCTTCTCGAATTCTTTTCTCGCTTTTGCATCGGAGGTCGCGCGGTAATTGAAAGCAAAGGCCGAATCCCCTTTTTGTGCGGCTTCTTTGGCCTTGTTCATATGCTTCACACCATCGTTGTATTCACTCAGGGCTTTCTTGTCGTTGTCCTCGGCTTCCTCCTTTGGGGACTTCTCACCTGAACCAATGGCAAATGCCGACACTGCAAGTAATAGGAAGAGCAGGGCAGTCACGAGCGGTTGAATGCGACGAATTAGACGATGCAATGACATAGCGAACTCTTCTCCAGCTAACAGTTGATATGATATAATAGAACAAAAGATCCCGAAGATTCTCTCCCCGGGACTTTTAATCAATTCAATTATACATCAAGATTGCGAACGTACTGGGCATTTTGCTGAATGAACAACCTTCGCGGCTCAATCTCGCTACCCATGAGCGTCGTGAATATATGATCCGCGCCTGCGGCGTCATCAAGCGTGACCTGCAACAAAGTCCGAGTTTCTGGATCCATTGTAGTCCGCCAGAGCTGTTCGGGATTCATTTCACCGAGCCCTTTGTAACGCTGGATGGTCACTCCGGTATTCGGAAGGGTTTTCAATACGCGGTCGCGCTCGTCATCGGAATAGGCATAGACTTCGCTTTTGCCATGCCGGAGACGATAGAGCGGCGGCTGAGCAATATAAATCCGGCCAAGATCAATAAGACTTCGCATATAGCGGAAGAAAAAGGTCAGAATAAGGGTGCGGATATGCGAGCCATCGATGTCCGCATCGGTCATGATAATGATCTTGTGATACCGGGCTTTTTCAGGATCGAAATCTTCTGCGATACCGCATCCGATGGCGGTGATGAGTGTGCGCACTTCTTCATTGCCAAGAATCTTATCGATACGGGCTTTCTCGACATTGAGAATTTTTCCTTTGAGCGGCAAGATAGCCTGTGAGCGACGGTCACGTCCCTGTTTGGCTGAACCGCCTGCAGAATCTCCCTCGACAATATAGATTTCGCTGTCTTCGGGATTGGTGTTACTACAGTCGGCAAGTTTGCCGGGAAGCGCGGCAGAATCAAGAGCCGTTTTGCGGCGGGTGAGCTCTTTAGCTTTGCGTGCGGCTTCGCGCGCCGATGCGGCGGTGACCATTTTATCGACAATCTTTCTGGCTACCGCGGGATTCTCTTCAAAAAATGCGCCGAGATATTCATTTGTTATTGACTCGACGGCGCCTTTGACTTCTGAGTTACCGAGTTTGGTCTTAGTCTGTCCTTCAAACTGAGGGTCGCGCACTTTTACAGAGAGAACGGCGGTAAGCCCTTCGCGGCTGTCATCGCCGATGAAGGTAAAGTTCTCTTTTTTGAGCATTTTGAATTTGACCGCGTAGTTGTTGATACTTCGGGTGAGGGCAGTTCGGAATCCGGTGAGGTGTGTGCCGCCTTCGATTGTGTTAATATTATTCACATACGAATGTACCGACTCGGAATAGCTGTCGTTGTATTGGATGGCAAGCTCGACTTCAACGTCATCTTTGCTCTTTTTAAAATGAATTGGTTTGGGATGAAGCTTGGTCTTGTTTTCGTTGAGGTATTCCACAAATGAGGCCAGCCCCCCTTTGTAGAAGAACTTCTGCTCCTTCTCGGTGCGATGATCTATCAGGATTAAGGTCAAGCCGGAATTGAGGAATGCCAGTTCGCGAAGCCGCGCGGCAATAATATCGGTTTTGAAATCTACTTTGGTGAAGATGTTGCCATCGGGGAAGAAGCTTGTTTTGGTCCCATTTTTTTGACTGGTGCCGGTTTTTGCCACGGGTTTACGCGGTTCGCCTCTGTCGTACTCCTGGCGATAAATCGCTCCATCTCGGCTGACCTCGACCCAGCACCATTCGGAGAGGGCGTTGACAACCGACACACCGACACCGTGGAGACCGCCGGATACTTTGTAGCTGTCATGGGAGAATTTGCCGCCGGCATGGAGCACTGTCATCACTATCTGGAGGGCCGAGATTTTTTCCTCGGGATGCATTTCGACCGGGATGCCACGGCCATTGTCGGTTACGGTGATTGAGTTATCGGTCCCGATTTCGACTGTGACCGTATCGCAGTATCCTGCGAGCGCTTCATCAACTGAGTTGTCCACGACTTCGTAGACGAGATGATGAAGTCCGCGCTGTCCGATATCGCCAATGTACATCGCCGGGCGATGGCGTACTGCCTCAAGTCCTTTGAGGACCTGAATAGACGAGGCGTCATACGCCCCTTCTCCGTCTTTCTTTTCTTTTTTCTTTGCTTTGGCCTTATCGTCTAAATCAATTGTCATCGGATAATTTTCCTTTCTCTCCGGAGACTAATATCACTTTCTGAACGCCCCGACCGCAGGGATGACTGCGGATAGTTTTGAGAATATCTTCGAGTTGAAGATGCAAAGTTTGTCTCCATGCGGAGTCTTGTACAGCGACATAAATTACGCCGTCGGTAAATCGTATAGCAGGCGCTTTTTTGGCGATTTGTCCGCCTACTATTTCGCGCCAATTGGACACAACGAGCCAGCCGTTGTAGCTTTTTGTGAGTCCGAGCGATGAGATAACTTCATCGACAATGCCTGAAATTGGCCTTGCCGGACGATGCGATCTATCGCTTGAAAATGGCTGATTCTCTCTCTGTTTTGACACCTGAAAAGATAACTATTTTTATATGGGATAGCAAGGGAATACGAGAATGTAAGTTGTTGAAAAGTAAAAACTTAAAAGTAGTTTTTACCTGGAAAAATTGGATGGACAAATTTGTTTTGATGGATAAAGATTCTCATCGTTATTTCTTTGTAGCCCATCCACCGGGTGGGGTTTTATTGGGTAATGTGAGTCGAGACCGTTAGCTGACATAGCGAGCGACAGGCATGTCCCGCACGAAGAACAAATATCTGACTTCCCGTTTTTGCGGGAATGACATTGGAGAAAAATCATCGGTAAAATGAGCCAAAAAATCTCCCGCTACCTTCGTCTAATCTCCCCGCTGCCTTGACGTTCTTCTGTGTGGTTGGACGGGTTGCCATAATAATAGATGTTTCCGCTACCATTGAGCGAGCCGTCAAAACTATCCTGCGCGAAGACCCTGATATTCCCTGAGCCGTCGAGGCTGACTGTGACTTCTTTCGCTATAAGTTCACGGGTGTCAATGTTTCCTGAACCGTCCAAATCAATATCCAGTTCATCGACTGTCCCACTTGCGCGGAAATTTCCGGAGCCGGAGTTATGAAAGAAGAAACGTCCGCCTTTGAACTCGGCAATTTCAATACTGCCCGATCCGCGTGTGTCGATCTCCTCAAGTTTGGGCATAGTTATAACGAGTTCTCCGCTCTTCTCGGCGGAGTACGACCCGCGGCCTGAAATCTCAAGAATGCCATTGTGAACTTCGAGCTCAAGATTGTTGATGAGATTGTCATCGAAAGAAAGACTGACCGTCTGACTTCCTCCAACCACAATTGTGATATTAATTGCAGCATCCGATTCAATCACTGTAAACGGTTCGAGATCAAACGTCTTGCTAACTATCTCACCTGAACCGACTTTATGATTTTCCCCCCAAATATTGACTGTGCGGGACTTCTGCCAGCCGGTAACCGAACCGACAGACAAAGAAATCATCAGCCCTGCTAATATGATTAACGATAGCGCTTTTTTCATTTCTGACCTCCGAATAATTTTCGTAAATGTTTTATTATAGCACTCACTACGGATAGCGTGGTACAAAGTTTCAACGAGAAAAAATGAAGTTACGGAGGGCTGCTGCTGGTTACCTAAGTTCTATATCATCGACATACAACTCAAACGGGGCGTTTTTTGAGTCTATAAATAGTTTCAGTTCACGAATTAGCCCGAGATTCATCGACCGGCCTGCAGGGGCGGACTCGATTCTCGATATGGGTATAGCAAACCGGTTTTCGCCGGGACGAACTGTCAGAGATTCATTGTAGCGGTCTGAATATGCCTCATTGTGCCTTCGGTCATTGACACGGATATAGACCTTCTTATTCTGCTTATGCGGTGAATAGAGAACAAAGGCCAGCGAATCATATCCTCGCCAGTCAGGAAATGGCTCGCGCAATGCAAGCGATGGGTATCCCCATTTGGTTGTATCAAAAAATATCAATCCGGCCTGTTCGCTTTGGTTGTTAACCCACTCGCTCGGCGGTTCGACATACTGAATAGTCGCGTATGTCGCTTCGAGATATTTCTCCTCCCATCCCTTTTCGAATGTGAGCAGCACCGGAAATTCGCTGTTGCGCTGAAGTGTCGCGACCGCCCACAAAAGCGGCGGCACAAGCGGGATGGCCATGAGCAGAAGCGCGATAAGCCGCAGCGAGAGTTTAAACCGGCTGATAATTTTTCCAAGACGATCCGGCCAGTTCGTATCAATTGTCGCAAAATAAATGAGAAAAGCGAGAGAGCCGATCATATTTGTCACCGCATCCCAGGGATCGGCATCGCGGCGGGAGTTTATTTGCAGGACTTCGACAACGATCCCGATAAATGTTGGGATTCCAAAAGCTGCGGCATAATGCCAGAGGCGAACGGCATTTTGTCCACGTATGACAAGTGTTGAGAGGAACAAGACAAGAACAGACATTACCCCGAAAAGCGGAGCATGGCCGCCATCAAAGAGTGTCCGCCAGAAAAAAGTATTTGCCGGTTTAGGCATGTAGTCAAGAATAATAAGAAGAGCCGCCACTCCGCCGACGAGGAGCACAGATAGGAGAACTTTGCGAATCTTCATGTTTATAGTAACCGATATTTGGCGATATGGAGCAAGGAAATTATCGCGATGCGCCACCGCTCATGATCAAAGCTCGGCTTGGGCTATTCAAGATTTATGCGCCGTTAAGATTCTATGAGCGATGACTTGCCACTACTGTCTTGAGCTTTGTCCGGTTCGGGAATTTCGATGATGGGATGAAAAAATCAGGCCCTTCAGGACGCCGCATTCTCACAGTGTAATCCTGACAGCCTTGGCATCGGCGGATTTTCCCCAAGGCCTCGCGTTTAATCCGCCGCTTTTTTGTATGAGTCGGGGCAAAAACAGGCTGGCCAATTATTTTGTGCCCTTTGCATGGATCATTTTCGTCGAGGAATTTCACACCCTCAGTGATATTCATAGTCTCGGGATCATATAGTGTCGCGCCGGGGCATTCGATGAAGATAAACTCATCGGAATCATCACTGAGATCAATTTCAAAGGTTTGTCGCAGCCCCAGAATGTCTGACGTGTTGCATGTTGAGCATAACCAAATGCCTTGAGAATGAATCAACTGCTTTTGACAACTCACACAAATCTTGTTCTCATTCATACCTGTTTATCCTTTGCTTGGGTTCTGATAAGAACAATTGCAAGGAATTTGCCGGATTAGAAAGAGACAGCTAACCGACTTGTAGACAATAGATTGACTCGATTTGCAGGCCTGAGGGCCTTGTTGTTTTTGTGAGATTATATTGGTTGGAGGCGATAGGGTATAGGTGGAGATTCAGGGTTTATTTCAATGAGTAGGGACGGTCCGTCTTCGAACCAGCCATTTTCTTCTGGGAAGAAAGGCGCCATTGTCGACGGCGAAATAAGGTACCCGAATTGTTCGTGCAGGCCGTCCTCCATTGGCGGATTCGAAAATCTCTGGCCTGCACCTCTATCACACCGTCGCGACGAAATCAGTGGGGTACTGGTATAAAAAGAAGATGGACCCCCCAGCTTTCCCGCCGCGGCGGACAGGCGCTGGGGTGACAATAACTGTGAGTCTATGAAAAGGAGCAGGGTCGCCCGACACTGCCAGCATACCCCCATAAATGTCATTCCGGCGCAGGCCGAAATCCAGATATTTAAATTACAGTGGTTGGTGTACGTCCCGCCACGGCGGACTTGAAAGCCCTGTGCGCTAACTCTCTTCTGAAGAGAATATAAAAAGTGAGCGGATTTTCAATACGCGAGATAAAGGAGAATACTGGATACTCCGCCTCGGCGGACCAGTAAGATATTCAGCGTGAATCGAGGAGAGGAAGCGCGGAAGACTTATATTGTGAGAGTGCTTACCTTAACTCTTGAATACAAGAAACAGCGAGCAGGCGGTTACCGTTACCGGAAGCACTGCGCTGAAAGGATATGGCAGAACAAGTGTTGCCAAAAAAGCCAATGCAAATGACGGCAGCACGAGATAGATGACTGCCGCAAAGGCAAGCTTTACAAGTCGAATGATTAACATTATGGCAAGAGCCCCAAGCGCGATAACTGCCGCGACCAACCCCGGAGTTCCAAATTCAGCCAGAATCTGGTCTTTGGCGGTTATGATATATATACTGTATGTTCCAAATGTAACAGCAGCCTGTTCAATCCAAAGGCTTATCTGCTGCATCGTTTCTTGGCTAAACATTCGTCGCTTCTTCGAGCGGTTCAATAGTGAGCGATGACTCGCCAACGCGAGTCAAGCCAACCATCCGCTGGGTCAAAAAGTTTTGGGTCGTTATCCATCGGTGCGATACTTCCATTATCTCCTGCTGGTTGACATCGCTCACCCAGTCAAGAATCACCTGATCAATCGCGCGGTCATTGACCACGATGTTGTCCATAGTTAATACAAATTTGACCTTCATTGCGACCTACCTTTTCGAAACATCTTTTCTTCAGATAGATTAGTTGCAAGGTCAATGCCGAGGCGTAGCCACAACTGGAGGCATTGCAAATGTCATTATATAACATAGACTTACGGCTGATTTTTAATTGAGACTGATAGTTGTAGCTGTTCCAAACTATTGCATCCTCCCGTGGTGGTATAGAAAGATCCCCATAGGGTAGGGAATAACAAAACCCGATGGTTTTTAAGGCCACCGGGTTTTGCTCGTATTGTGGAAAATATTTGGTGTTTACTACACCTTACAAGTAACCCCTCTAAAATGAATCCCGGCTCCGATCGATGAATAGGTGAACGTGTGTGTTGATCGGGAATCTCCTGAATGATTATCCAGTATCGCTATGGGCAAGCGACGGGCCTCATCTGTGATCGCAAAGAAAAAGAATTCTTTGCGCTGTTGTTAATTCACAGGGTTCCCTTTTCTTATGTTCATCAATAACCCTTCCTCTCTGTCAGATTACCGATGAACGGGCATGGTCCATAACAAATCCCTCCATAGTAGATGGTTCAATACATCAAATGGCGGAAAAAATCATTACGGCGTGGGGAAGTTGAAAATACTTAGGTGACGCAGGCATCAGGTGAGGATGATCCAAGCGTGAGGCGCTTGCAACATGTGTGAGGTTCATGTCGGGGGCGGTAGATCACAGTCCTGTCTGCTGAGCACAGGATAATACATTGGGGGGCGCGTGTCAAGGAAATTCGTATATGTTTTGGCAGTTGCTGTGCGAGTATTTCTGTGGTGAAGGTCTGCGTCTTCTCTTGGTCTTGTAGCGATTCCGCCGCGGCGGACTGCGGTTCCGCGAGTCTGTATTTTGCGAAAACAACGAAACCCACCGTCCGCCACGGCGGAGTGGGGTACCCGGTTAATTGTTCCGTCGGGTCTTGGTCACTTCGAGCGAACAGCGAGGAGTAAGTGTGACCTGACGGTCATGAAATTGGCGGGTTCGCGGACGGATTGATCTTGCCCCAATTTAGTGGACAGTTTTCTAAGGTTGGATTAGCTTGGCACTGGAGGTACTATCGATGGACAGACGCAGACAAATCGCTGGACGACTTGCCCGAGACGCCCGAGGGCCGATGATCTCTCACGAGACCATTTACCGTTTCATCTATGCCCAGATCACTCGAACCAATGACTACAGCTGGCGGCGTTTACTGCCACGC